>Ga0316197_10000005_pt1 | contig 459628 bp, 352 predicted proteins | sample OudBiesiAoxic_MG_FD_204939 | JGI IMG/M metagenome (GOLD analysis project Ga0316197, IMG submission 204939) | Coastal sediment microbial communities from Oude Bieten Haven, Netherlands - site A oxic | ecosystem: Environmental > Aquatic > Marine > Coastal > Sediment | place: Netherlands...
TCGAGGGTCGAGGGTCGAGGGTCGAGGGTCGAGGGTCGAGGGTCGAGGGTCGAGGGTCGAGGGTCGAGGGTCGAGGGTCGAGGGTCGAGGGTCGAGGGTCGAGGGTCGAGGGTCGAGGGTCGAGCAGTATGCTCAAATACAAGAACGATAAAACACAGCTAATTAATAGATGATTAATAAGTAATTGATAGGTAATTGATGAGTAAACCAGATAAAAAACAGGCCATATTAGATACCGCGCTGACCTTATTCGTCAGCCAAGGTTTCTACGCAACCTCGACCGCTTCGATAGCCAAGCAAGCGGGTGTGGCGACCGGCACCCTGTTTCATCACTTCCCCTCGAAGGATGAACTGATGAATCATCTGTTTTTAACGATAAAGCAAGAGTTTGCCAATGAGATCCAGGCCCAGATAAAAGACAGCGGCGATCTCAAGCTGGACGCCGAACACCTCTGGTGCAGTGCTATACAATGGGCCATGGATAACCCACTAAAGCAGGAGTTCTTTCAGCAATACTCCATGTCACCCTCGATCGCCATCGAGATCCGAGAGCAGGCCATGAATGGCATCCTAGGTTTCATGGGCGCGCTGCTACTGCAAGGTCAAAGCCAAGGGCTACTCGCGGCCTATCCGCTGGCCCTGATGCAAGATAACTGTCACGGCCAATACCTCGCCGCCACCCGCTACTTTCTGGATAATCCCGGCAAGTGGCAGGAGCCTGAGCACAAGACGGCCAGCTTTGCCCTGTTTTGGAATGCCATGGTGCAAAGCTAAGAAGTGGTAAGTAACGAGTTGTAAGTTGTAAGCGACGAGCTAAAAAATATGCAAAGAAAATATCGAGGTTCGAGCACAAGACAGAGCAGAGATAGTTACGAGTTACGAGCTGCGAGCAACGAGCTTGATACGACCCATGTAGGAGCGGCTTTAGCCGCGAAGCTTCCAGAGGCAAGTACTCTTAAGCTCTTGCCTAATCCAACATATTAAAATGATATAACTTCATATACATTCACGGCTTTGTTTTATAATCAGCATATAAAATTGAGCATGTCAGAAAGGCTGTACTCAGGCACAGGCTCCTCATATATTCCATTTGATAAATACCAGTTCCATGGCCGGCCAAGGCTATAAGTATAAAAGGAACAACTGCTGCCCAAAAACTGTATTTGGCGAATGCCCTATAAAAGAGATGAGCATATCCTCCCCCCAATAAACAGCCGATAATTGAGGATATCAAATAGGGTAAATAGGAAACCAAAGATATTAATACTCCCTCAAAAATAACATCTAATAAAAAGAGAGTGAAAGAGGTCCCCACAAGGACACCCAAGCATATTTTAAAGAGTTGCCTATACATTTCCGATACTCCATATCGTCAAAATTTCCATCTACAACAACTTAAGCCACTCAAAGCTAACAATCAAATGTCTTAACTAAGAAGTTAAATCGAAGAGATAACTTTCTTGTAAATCAGCGAGTGTAGATGCAGCTGCGAGCTTCGATTTCAGGGATGAAATCGCAGAGCGTATAGGGACATATTCATAGCGTCTCGCAGAGGTATCTGCACATCCCGCCGGAGGCGATAGGTAACCATGAGAGTCCGACTTTCAACAATCCACCCAACACCAACAAACCAAACAACCAAACAACCAAACAACCAAACAAAAATGTAACCCGTTCATTCCAACGAGGAATACACTATTGGGGTAACCACACCCGCACACACAGCCCCACATCATCTCGGTTATGCAGGCTGATGCGGCCATCGTGGGCCTCGATGATTTCGCGGCAAAGGGGTAAGCCTAAGCCTGTGCCGGATTGTTTGGTCGAGTAGAAAGGTAGCAGGGCCTGCTTGAGGACTTCCGGTGACATTCCCGCACCTTCATCCTTGATTTCGATGCTGATCCCGAACGTGCCATCGACCAATGTCGACGCTTCAATGCTGAGAGTGACGCCATCTGCAGCGGAACCCGATTCATGGGCGTTTTTAAGTAGGTTAAGCAGTACCTGCTCCATCTGGATCAGATCCAAGCTCCCCTGTGATTCAGGAAGTTCCCCCACCAGCTTAAACGTGTAATGTTGCCCCAGCTGCTCTGTGAGTTTATGCCAATCCACGACTGACTTTTTGGGGAGAGGCAACTTGGCAAAACGCGCGTAGTTGAAGATAAACTGGCTCAGATGGTTGGTACGGTCCTCAATGGTATCGAAGATCATCTTAAGTTTAGGATCGTTCAATTCGCGAGTGATCATCCGACCCGAGTTCACCATAGAGGCAATTGGCGCCACCGAATTATTCAGCTCATGGCTGATGATGCGTATCACCTTCTTCCACACCGCCACTTCCTGCCTGTTGAGCTCATGGGTCATCTGCTTCAGGAGTAACAGGTGGTGGTATTGGCCATTTAACAGGAACTGCCCCCGAGATAGATGCCAGGTTTCATCTTCTCCCTCATCACTGCCTGCCAGACTAAACAGACCACCTTTAGGGTTTTGTAATGCCCGGGCAAGCTCATCGCTCACCGATTCAAGCAGGGTGGTCAGGTTTAAGCCTTCGATACGCGATCCCTGATTAAATAGATGGCGGGCCGCATCGTTGGCGTAAATGACCCTCTGCTCGTCATCGAGCAGTAGCATCACATTGGGTGAACTCTGGATAACCTTATCGAGCAGGAGTTCACGCTGATAGATATATTGGCGTTCCTGACGCAGGCTGGCGGCAGACTCATTGAACAGGGTCGCCAGTGCGCTGAGTTGCTCATCGCCGCTAACAGGAATACTGATGCTGAAGTCATTATCTTTAAAGTTGAGTAAGCCCACTTCCAGCGCCATCAGGCTCGTGGCTAATTTACGGGTGACGAAGTAACTCATCGCCCAAGACAGTGAGATAGTGGTCAGTAAAATCAGTGCCAGCTCCCCCCACTGCCTACCTTGGTCTTGAACCGGTTCAGTCAATGACTCAACCAAGGGCACTGACAAGGGCACAGGCAAGGGCACAGGCAACAGCAGGAAAGAGAGCAACACCCCAGACACGCTGGCGATCACAGTACCCAATATCAGTTTAGTCCGTAATGCCACTCTTACATTAAGAGACAAATTAACCGGCAATTTTATAGCCATAAGCGGCACACCACTCCTTTATTTATCGATACCAAACTTTTCCATGCGTCTATTAACAGAGGGCCTGTCGGCTTAGCCTTTAATATGAAAACAGGCATGACAAACGTTATTTATCGATACCAAATTTTTCCATACGTCTGTAGAGGGCCTGCCTGCTAAGGCCGAGTGACTTGGCGACTCTGGCAATAACGCCACTGTGCTCAGCTAAAGCCGCCTCGATACTTGCCTTATCCAGAGGCTCCTGGTCCATAGCTTCCTTGTCAAAAGTTCGGGAACCTGCAGAGCCGAGTGCGTTGCCTGATTTTGTTTCAGCTAACACCTGAGATGAGTGGATGCTGTGACTCTCATCCACTGTGAGCTTATCAAGCTCCTCCGCTTGCTCAGGCTCAGCCTGTTTATAGTCAAGGTGGGCTTCCGAGCCCACTATCAATCCAAAATCTTCTACCGTTAACACCGTATCCTGGGCCAATATCACGGCACGCTTACAGACATTTTCGAGCTCTCTGACATTACCCGGCCATTGATGCTCAACCAGCACCTGCTGGGTCTGTTTGTTCAGCGAGAAGTCCGGGCCGACAAAATGGCCGACCAGAGGCAAGATATCATCACGCCGAGCATTGAGTGGCGGTAACGCCAATTCAATCACATTGAGTCGATAGAAGAGATCCTCACGAAAGCGCCCCTCACGAATGTCGACCGCCAGTTCGGCGTTCGTCGCACTCAGCACCCGCACATTCACTTTACGGGTCTGATGACTGCCTAAGCGCTCAAACTCTCCGGTTTGCAGTACTCGCAGTAACTTCACCTGACCCGAAAGCGGTAAGTTTCCAATTTCATCTAAAAACAGGGTGCCGCCATCCGCCGCTTCGAAACGACCGATACGAGTCTTGTTCGCCCCGGTAAAGGCTCCCGCCTCAGCACCAAACAGCTCAGCTTCTAATAGCTCCATCGGCAGAGCGCCAATGTTCACCTTAATAAAGGGTTTACTCTTAAGGGGCGAGTTAGCATGAATGATATCGGCGAGCTTATCTTTGCCGGCACCGTTAGGACCGCTGATCAACACAGACACATCGGAGCGCGCTATCTGCAGGGCTAAATCGACACAGCGCTGCATGGCGCCACTGCCGAAGACTATGCCACATAGATCCGCCCCCTTGATGGCAGACATGCGCTCATTCTCGACCCGCTTAAGCTGAGTATTGGCCTTTGAAAGTGTATGTAACGAGATAAGGTTATTGATACTGGTCAGTAACTTGGCATCCTCCCAAGGCTTACCCATGTAATCTGCTGCGCCCTCTTTAACCAGCTCTACCGCGATCTCTAATTGAGTCCATGCAGTCAATAAGATAATGGGCAATTCAGGCTGAAGATCTCTGATGTCATAAAACAGCGCTTTGCCCTCTTCACCGGACGTCGTGTCTTGAGTGAAGTTCATATCCTGGATCACCAGAGAGATGTCATGCAGATTTATCAATTCAAGCGCAGTATCGGGAGATAAACAGGTGAGCGGCTGATAACCGTGAAGTTCTAACATCAAGGCCAACGCATTACACACGGCCTGGTTATCATCGACAATAAGAATCGTATCCATATCTTCTTTAATAATCTCTATACCTGTTTAATAGTCGTTAATAGTCGAGGGTTAGTCGTTGATAGCTCGTCGTAAAGAGCCAGTCGTTGATAGCTAAGAGTTAAGAGTTCCCTGAAACTTGCTTTCAAAATGACACTTAAAACTAAGACTAAAACTAACTGAAAGCGAATGAGAATTAAAGATTATTCCTCATTCGCTTACTATATTTATTGATAAACTTACACGCTTCGAGTCGCAATTGCAGGCGATATTCTCGCTGCTTTTCGAGCCGGAACAATAACTGCTATGGTCGTTAACACAATAAGCCCGGCAACCGTTACCAGCGGATAGATAAGCTCCAGTTGAGGTAGGCTGTAGAGGCTCATCAGTTGTTGGCCCAATTGAACCGCAACCAGAGCGCCAATCACGCCACCCGCAAGACAGATAATATAGTTTTCCACCAGGAAGAAGCTGATGATGTCACGCTTCTTCGCGCCTAATGCACGGCGGGTACCTATCTGCTTAGTGCGGCGCTCAATATTAAACATCACCATGCCCGCCAGACCGAGTGAGGTAATAAGTAGCAGCAGTATCACCATCATAGACAACACCGTCGCCATCAACTCATGGTTACGATAGGCGCTTTTCCTATGCTCACTGATCAATTTGAAACCACTGACTACACGCTCTCGATTATCTCTATGCAGTGCAGCCGGAATAGCTTCTTTTAGCTGTGCTAAGGTCCCCTCTTCCGCCCTGACTAAAAACTTAGTGAACGGGAAAGCCAGCTCAACATTAAGTATGACACTGTTCTCCAGACTAGAGTTGTTTACCCAAGCCCCCTGCAGTGTCTCCACTACACCTATGATCTCAACAGGTTCTTGACCAAAATCGGCGGCATAGAAAACTTGACCAACAGCTGGCTCATCTCCCCACGTCGCCTTAGCAAACGCCTGACTGACAATGCCTAAGTTCGCCTGATTCGGGCTGCCCTGAAGAATTTCCTCTTCGAAGAAATTACGCCCGGCAATAAGCTTTACACCTAAGGTTTTGAGCATCTGCTCATCACCATAATAGATGGCTGCGCCTTCGGTCTCCTTGGCCGTCTCCTCGCTCTCTCCTAAAGTGAACACTGACATCCAGCCACCACCACTTAAGGGAGTCATACTGGTACTCGTTGCACCGATAACACCAGGTAAGTTGCGCAGAGTAGTCATATCACGGCCATTTTGCGCACCGTAATCTGTCTCAGGGTTGAAGTTATAGACTCTAAAATCGAACACTTCCGATTCGGCTAGGCCTGAATCCCGGCTCATTAAATCAATTCGCTCACTGATGATAAAGCTGGCATTCGCAACTATGGACACAGATAAAATTATCTGAATAAGCAGCAATATCGGGCCACTCTTATTGCGCATAAGCGTACTTAAAATGGGTTTAATCTGTAACATGCTAAGCTCTCCCTTTCTTTATTGGCTTTTCAGATGAACGCTTGGATTAGTCGAACAGATGCGCCAGGCGGGATATATACCGGCAAGCAGTGCTGCAATAATTGCGATGCTAGGCGCTAACACCCACATGCTGTAACCCAGTTGAGTCAGTGCATCTTCCAGCTCAAAGTGAGCCGATAGCAGAGATAGCGAGCCCCAGGCCCAAAGGAGGCCCAGTACCCCGCCACAGAAGCCAATTAATCCAACCTCAACCATATGCTGAGAGAAAATCTGACTTTGACTTGCGCCGATAGCACGGCGAACGCCAATCTCTGGGGCACGTTTGAGAAACTTAGCCAGCAACAGCCCCAACATATTAACCAGACACACGATAAGAAATAGCGCGCTTAAGCCAACGAGGATCTTGTTGTCTTCCGGAACCACCTTGTTCACTTTCAGCCATTGTGCGACATCGGCTATCTCAGCTTTGGCATCCGGCATCTCGAAGCGACCGAGCAGCTTTTGCTGTTCAATATAGTTGGCAAGCCACTCTTCATAAGCGCGAATTTGCTCAGGATTATCCAACTCTACCCAATATTGATTCCAGTGTGCTTCTGACGCCAGCCGCTGGGCATAAGTATCCATGGGCTCATTACGCCAACTCTGATTGTTACCCCAGCTTTGATACTCCTCGGTGGGCGCTAATGAGTAAGGCACGAAGATCTTCTCGGCATCGTTAAAGGCGCCATTGTTCACATCGTAATATTTAGGGCTTGGATTCCAGGTCTTGGTCACGCCCACAACTTGGTAGGGCTTACGGTTCAAATACAGTGTATTACCGACACTATTTTCGCCTGCAAACACTTGTTTATTGAGCTCTTCACTGATCACTACCTGATAGGCAGGCTCACTGTCCACCTGCTTATCCCATGCACCGCCATAGAGGAATGGCACAGAGAATAGCCCAAAAAAGTCTCTGTCAGTGACGCGAGCATTTTCTAAAACAGGGGTAAATTCCGGGTCATCTGTTTGCACCGCAAACCCTGTCATGAACATGGGGGTCTGGCGAACGGGCACCGGGCTTTTACGCAAGTTAAAACCATCTTGATAGGTGATCTGCTGATTAAGGCGTGACCAGGTATCAAGCCCCTGACTCCATAACCGCACCTCAAATAACTTAGAAGAACGCTCACCCGCCGGGTTAATCGAAGCCATCTGATAGATGTTCAAGGTCGTAATCGTAATACCGATACCGATAGAGATAGCGAGCACCATGAGTAGTGACAAAAATGGCGTCTTCTTTATGCTGCGCCAGGCGAGATCAAGATAATAAAAAAACATAGGTACTCTCCTTAGCTCGCTACTTTGTCTTGATTCGAAGGCTCTTGAGATCCTGTCACCAGATGTGGCTTCTCGATGGTGCGTTCTCCGCTCTGATACATAGTAAAGTCGCATACCTGACCATCGACAATCTGAATATTTCTCTGAGCACGACGGGCCAGTTCTGCATCGTGAGTCACCATGATAATCGTGGTCCCCGCCTTGTTAATCTCCTCTAACAGCTCCATCACCTGACGCGCCATCATGCTATCGAGATTACCCGTTGGCTCATCGGCAAGCAGGAATCTTGGCTCACCGGCGAGAGCACGGGCAATGGCCACACGTTGTTGCTGACCACCGGAGAGCTGAGATGGCAGGTGCTTCATACGAGCTGCAAGACCAACCTGCTCTAAGGCCTTTTGTACACGGCGCTTACGCTCTTTGGCGTTGAAACCACGATAACGCAGTGGCACTTCGACATTTTCAGCCAGGTTCAGATCCGGGATCAGGTTGAAGCCCTGGAAGATAAAACCTATTTTCTCATTACGAATCGCCGCACTCTTGTTGTCACTCAGATTTGAGATATTGACACCATCGAGAAAATAATCCCCATGGGTAAAGCCTTCGAGCAAGCCTGCAATATTGAGGAAGGTCGTTTTACCTGAGCCGGATGGACCGGTAACCGCAACAAACTCGCCTTCTGCCACTTCTAAATTAAAATCACGCAGCGCGTGGGTCTCGACTAAGTCTGTTTTAAATACTTTGCTGATATTCTTCATCGATAACATGGTCAATATTCCCTATCTTTTATCGTTAAATTCTTAAATTTCGTTGTAGGTGTCGATTTTGTATATTCATTCCCGGCTAAAGCCGGTCCTACAAAACGACGGCCATCACTATGCTCTGTATAAACTCAGCCGCCCTATCACCTACATTAGTACTTACACTAGTTCCTACATTGGCACCGACATTTGAGACCTCAGAAAACGGCTCAGTGAGCTCCAGAATATTCAAGCCAAACACGAACCAGTCACCAGCACTCTGAGTTGAGACCTGAACAGCCACCAGCAGGAGCAACAGGGCCAAAACCGTTATGACTTTTTGTGCGCTGAGGGCTCCTTTCTCGCTGAAGACTCTTTGTTCGCTGAGGGCTCCTTTCTCGCTGAAGACTCTTTGTTCGCTGAGGGCTCCTTTCTTGCTGAAGGCTCTTTGTGCGCTGAGGGCTCCTTTCTCGCTGAAGACTCTCTGTTCGCTATAGGCATCTTGTTCATTAACATTCTGATTTAATTTATTCATCTTGCTCTCCTTAGCGAACCAGCACTTGTTCTGCATTATTGAAAGGGGCGATGCTGGATATCACCCAAACATCCCCAGCCTCACCGCCCTGCAATACTTCGATATGACTCATGCTGCGGGCGCCGAGTTGAATTGAAGTCTGCTCTGCAATATCACCGTTCATGGCATACACCTCTCGAGCACCGCCGCTTGAGACAAATGCACCACGTTTAACCATCAATACATTGGGTCTGTTTTCCAGTAATACCCGCGCCGACAACCTTTGGTTTTGACGAAGGTGAAGACGATCATCTTGCTCGAATCGCACTCTCGCGGTCACTTCACGATTTCTTACTTCCGGAGAAATTGAGGAGAGTTGACCCATTAATGTCACAGAGCCGAAACTTAACTCGACATCCATACCTAAGCCCAGCTCATCGGCGTAAGACTCGGGGACAGCGAGCTCTGCCTCGAAGGCACTCAAATCGACTACAGTCAGAATAGGTTGGCTCTGAGCAATACGTGCTTTCTGCTCTGTTAACCAGTTACCGATAATGCCGCCCACCGGCGCCTCGATGCTCAAGGCGGCAACCTGACGCTCAAGCTCTGTCACCACCAATGCCTGACGATTAACCTCTGCGGCTTTATTCTTAATCTCGAAGGTAAGTGTGTCTTTCATCAGCTCGGCTTCCTCCTTGGCATGTGCCGAAAGCAGCTTGGCCTTGTGCAGATCATCTTTGCCCTTCTCAAAATCGATCTTAGAGATGAGCTTGTTATGGATAAGCTCATCACCACGACGACTCTCACGGTCGGCGGCGGCAAGGTCGACCTTAGCCATATCGATAGTCTGTTGTGCTTTGAGTTGTTGGCGGCGGGCATCGAGGCGAGCACGCTCTAATGCACTCTTCATCCCCTCTAACAGTGCTTCCTGCTGCTTCAGGCTATTGGTGAGCTTGTGACTTTCGATAGTCGCGACCACATCGCCCTTTTCGACACGATCGCCGGGGTTAGCCAGCAATGTGACCGTCCCCTGATCACTGCTATAGAGGATTGGTGCATTCGCTGCGACAATTTTGCCCGTAGTGGCAATGTCTCTTGTGAGTGTGCCCTGCTCTAAAGTGGCAAACCTTAATTCACTTCGGCTGATAGACTCACTGACTTCGCTACCATTCACGCTCGACCATACCAGGCCCGATACCAGCAACACGACGATGCCTGTAAGCAGAGGCCACTTCAATTTTCTTGTCAGACTCGCCTCTATTACTGTGTCCTGTCCGCTCGTATCCTGAATCATCATCTATCCCTAACTGTCCGTTTGGTCACTATTGTTTAAATAGCGCTGAATTAACACTTACATTACAAGTAGCGTGCCAAAAACAATTAATAGTTAAATATCATAAAGATAGATCAAGCAGGTAGTTTTAGAACAGCAGGAAGTGTCCGCGGACACATAAGAAAAGTGTCCGATTTAAAGAAAAAATGTCCGATATAGGGAAAGTGTCCGGTTTTAATCGGGCAGAGCGATAAGTTGTAAGTCCTAAGTCCTAAAAGCGCATACAGACCGAGCACATAAAGCGATAAGGCAGAGCGGAAACATCATGCCATGAAACATTCGCGGCTAAAGCCGCTCTTATACCAATCAGTATAAGAAAGTGATCTACTCAGCGTGTTTTTTGGCCACTAATTCAAGGCGAGTGGATGATGGAATGGTTGTTCCCTTGTAAAGCCATTCAACGCAGAAGTAGGCAGCCAAAAACACGCCTAACAGGCGAGTTTTAGCGCATCCGATGCTGTGTTAACGAACTTGAACGTAGAACAACTATGTTTTTCACTCGTTGCGAACAACATGGATGTTGTAAATGCCCTTTATGCAGGAGCAATAAAGGGCCTTGCCTCTGAAGCGCTAAATTCTCGCTGAGCGATCACATCTTTATACTGATTGGTATTACATGTATTCAAACCATATATATTCAGGGTTTAATTAACTCGCCTTAACCATGTTCAGTTGAGCAGACTTGAGCTGCTTACCGATATAGAGGCCAAACAGCATGGCCAGGACAAAGAGGCCAAGATTAATATCGAGAGTGGCGATGTTCACAATAGCCGGCCCCGGACAGATACCTACAACTCCCCAGCCAAGACCGAAAAGAGCAGCCCCTAAAACCAACTGGCTATCTAAGGTTTTCTTTTCCGGTAGATGGTACTTAGCATCAAATACAGGCGCTAGACCAGCCCTGATATTAGGTTTAACCACCAGATAAAATAGTGACATATAAACAGCCAAAGCACCTGTCATCACTACCATAAGCGACGGATCCCAGGTACCGTTTGAGATACGACTGACATCGAGAAATCCTATCACCTTAGCGGGATCGGCAAGGCCCGATAACAGGAGTCCGGCTCCAAACAGGACACCGGAGAGTAAAGCTGTAATTTTTCTTTTCATGGAACTGGTTTTCATCAGGAACGACCCACAATCATGTAAATTTTATTCGGCTCAATGCCATCAGTGAATGAAGACTGCTGTACCAGCGGCCACAGCAATAAATACACAAGTCGCTACGATAGACCGAAGAGATAACCGTCCTATGCCACAGATCCCATGCCCGCTGGTACATCCGCGCCCCAAACTGCACCCCAGTCCGACGAGGAGACCACCAATTAACAACATAGGTTGAGATACAGTATCGAACTCGAAAACGGGTAAGCCTAACTGCTCATACACAAGCGTATAGATAACGCCCGTCAGCACTAACCCGGCAATGAAAAACCACTGCCAGGCTGGGCCCGATTCATCATCAGCGTTATCTGACGATTTTTCACCAGTAAACTGTTTATCGGTCCACTTCTTATCGGGAAAGATGGCCGACGATAAGATCCCGCTGATACCAGCGATGCGCCCATTGAATATCATGAGTAAGATGGCAGACAGACCGATGAGAACACCGCCACCCAATGCGGCTGCAAACGATGATAATTCCAAAACTATTCCCTCATAAATTGAAGCTACGACGACAGCTCAATGAGTCGTCGATGCTACAGCTCAATTCAACAACATAGGCTCGACATTCTACCCGCTAGAACTTAGCGTTGACCGCCTGATAAGTCTTATACCCACCGGTAAGATTTTTCGCTCTGAATCCATGGTTAACCAACATTCGATAGGCGACATGACCACGCAAACCAACCTGACAGATGATCAATATCTCCTTGCCTCTTGGCAACTCATCGAGGCGCTGCCTGAGCTGATCGACGGGAATATTAATCGCGTCCTCAACCGCCCCGAATTTCATCAACTCACCGGGATTTCTGACATCGAGTAAAATCTGCTGTTCGCTAACGGCATCGATATCGGCCGGGTGGCACAGGCGGGTCTCGCCCTTCAAACTATTGGATGCGACAAAGCCTGCCTGATTCAGCACATCTTTTGCCGAGCCAAAGGGTGGAGCATAAGTCAGCTCCATATCTTGCATATCGTACACGGTTAGCTCGGCCCTGATAGCCACGGCCATTACATCGATGCGCTTATCGATACCATCACGACCAATGGCCTGAGCGCCTAAGATGGTGCCGTCATCGGTACTGAACAGAAGTTTCAGTGACACCGGATGTGCGCCGGGATAATAACTGGCATGACTCGCACCATGTACATAGATCTTCTCATAGGGAATATCGCTGTGCTCAAGACGTTTTTCATTGAGCCCAGTGCTTGCAACGGCCAGATCGAACACCCGGCAAATCGCGGTGCCTTGGGTTCGGTTGTAACTATCATTTGCACCGAAGATATTATTTGCGGCAATGCGGCCCTGACGGTTAGCGGGACCGGCCAATGGGATCAGTGCCTTCTCACCGGTGAGAAAATCAAACTCCTCAACGGCATCGCCCACGGCGTAGATAAAGGCATCGCTGGTTCTCATCTGCTCGTCGACCACAATACCGCCGAGCTCACCGATCGCCAGACCGGCATTTACCGCTAAAGTCGTTTCCGGCTTCACACCAACCGCTGAGATTAATAAACCGGTATCTAATGACTCGCCATTACTCAAGAAGAGTTTCAAGCCGGAGCCTACCTGCTCGACACTACTCAGACCGCAGTTAAGGCGCAGGTCTACCCCCTTCCCGACAATCTCCTGATGCAGCATATTGGCCATCTCGATATCGACGGGAGCCATCACCTGAGGCGACATTTCAAGCAAGGTGACACCGATATTCAGCTCGCGGAGCGCTTCCATCATCTCTAAACCGATGAAACCGCCGCCGACAACAGTGGCATGAACTGGCTTACTCTGCTTAAGCAAGGTTAAGATCCTGTCCATATCGGGAATATTTCGCAGTGAAAACGTCAGCGGAGTAACCAAGCCGGGAATGGGTGGAACCACTGGAGCGGCTCCCGGGGAGAGCACTAAAACATCATAGCTTTCCTGATACTCATCACCGGTAATATGATTTCTTACGGTAACAACTTTGGCTGACCTGTCGATGGCTATCACCTCTTGCTGCACACGCACATCGACATTAAACCTAGACTTAAAACTTTGGGGTGTCTGAAGGATGAGAGCGCTTTTGTCGGCTATTTCGCCACTGATATGATAGGGCAGTCCACAGTTGGCAAAGGAGACATATTCACCACGTTCAAACATGATAATTTCCGCTTCTTCATTTAATCGTCTGGCACGAGCAGCCGCTGAGGCCCCTCCGGCAACACCACCAATAATCAGTAACTTCTTCATACTTAACCTAATACCATAGCAAGCCAAATTTATATGTCGCTAGTTTATTACATCGCTAAGTTCATGAGAATTCTTTTCATTAGAAAAAGCTAACAGATGTATAAAAAGGTGATCCAGAGCAAACAATCCGGCGACAACATGGAAAATTTGACCCACATTCAAAATGCCTGAAAGAAGATACCGAACGAGCAGAAGGAGACCAACCATGACAAACAGTGAGTTCAGGATAACGGCTAAGAGTTCATAATCAGCGAGCTCTTACTTACCACTTAAAACTTACCGCTTACGACTCTTATCCTCTTAAGCATTCGCGGCTAAAGCCGCTCCTACATAGTCCCTTGTCATTCCGGCGATGCTTCTGGCCGGAATCAGCCCCATTAAAATGCCTGAAAGAAGATACCGAACGAGCAGAAGATGGCGACAAACCATGATAAAGAGCGCAGTGTGCCTTTATCAATAAGATACAGAACCTGATATGCCATACGGGCGATAACATGGATAACCGCCAGTAATGCCGTGGTGTCGGTCACATTTTGTGTCGCAATGACGATCAATACCGAGAGACCAAATATGAGCAGAGACTCGAAGGCATTCTGATGCGCCGCGACGGCGCGAGCCCCAAAACCGGTTAACCGCGACTGCTGCTCCCTGGGATGAGAGTTATCGTAGCCACCTAATTTGGCCATGGCCACCGCAACTGGCCCTTTCGCAAAATAGGGAAGCAGCATGGCGATAAACAGGCAGATGAGTAATGTCGTCATAGGGTAAAAATCCTTTTCAAAAATGAAGTTTTAGTTTTAGTTTTAGTTTTAAGTCACGAGTCACGAGTCACGAGTCACGAGTCACGAGCTCAAGATAAGCAAAGAAAGCGATAAGCTTTAAATCTGAATCCTGCTCTTTACAAAGAATGAGTTCAGGATGACGGCTAAAGCTTATCGCCACTACCACCTGACTCTTACTTACCGCTTAACATCTACTTACCGCTTACAGCTTATGGCTTATGACTCTAAATCTCTTGAAAATTAGCGCGCCTTATCCAGGGCGTCACACAGAGATTTGACGCCTAAGATGGCGCGGGGAGCGGCGCGATGTAAAAGGTCGGCATTCAGCGGATAGATATGCTTATTCTTAACGGCAGGGATCTCCTGCCACTGACTCCAATCTACGCCGAGGATGTTACCCTTGTCCTGACTCTGTAAGATCACTTCCGGCATCTTCATAAGCACATTCTCCAGGCTCAGCTGTGGATAATCACTATCGGCATCATAGAAGACGTTCTCTCCATGACAGACGTCGATGATCTGCTGAATCCAGCTATTCTTGGCAACAGACATCAGAGGGGTCGACCAAAGCTGGTAGAAAACCTTTACCTTAGGTTTAACGGCATTGCTCGCGCGCAACGCGTTAAGTTGCAGTTGATAATCGGCAACCACCATAGCCGCCTGCTCTTGATGGCCCGTTAGCTCACCCAACTCTTCGAGTTCACCGGCTACGGCCTCCAGTGTCTTAGGGTCGCTGTTATACACCTTAAACCCCAGGCTATTGAGCTTTTCGATATCTTCGGCCTTATTGCCGCTGCCCCACACCACGACCAGATCGGGGTCGAGCTCAATTACCCTCTCAACTTGTATACCGTGATAGCCACCGATACGGGGAATTTGAAGCGCTGATTGTGGATAATCCGCATGTTCTGTGGTGGCAACGATAGACTCCCCGGCACCAATCGCGTAGAGCATCTCCACCGAATGGGGTGACAGCGCTACAATGCGCTTAGCAGGCGCCGCACTCACCGGTATCGCCATCATCAACAAAGCCGGGAGGAAGGTCGCGAATATCGACAAGTTGTTTCTTATTGTTTTCATCTGGTTCTCGTTTAAGAATGACAAGTTATAATTCTTGCCTTGTATTAAATCTCATCATAGATGAGCCCACATTATTGAGGCAAGCTTACCCGGCCATCTCCAGATGCTCAGACTTTACACACTCATCAAGGAATCATCTAAAACGGGTTGACACCTGTAGGATAGAGCAGTAGTATCTGCCGTGCAAGCATTTGAAAACTAGGTATATTCATATATAAAGTTATTCAACAGTTTGGTCGATGCAGATGTGGTGGAATTGGTAGACACGCTAGCTTCAGGTGCTAGTGCCCGTAAGGGCGTGAGAGTTCAAGTCTCTCCATCTGTACCAAAATTCAAATCTTTTCAAACTCTTTCAAGTTTCTCTCCTATTTATCTCTTTGTGCAGCTATTGCCTTTACCTAGCCCTTATTCTCACAAGTCAGCCCCTGAACATACGACTTTTTCTCAGAGACGCTGAGGGCTCTTTGCTTAAAGCCGTTGAAGACTCTTCACTAAGTGTCGCTGAAGCTCCTTACCTAAAACCGCTGAAGGCTCTATATGATTGGGTGACTCTTTATAACAGCAAGCCGGGCAGACAATAAGTCACAGTGGAGAGCACGAAGAAATGTAATTTCACAGCGTTCGCCTATCTCATTAATAATCAGTGGTTAAGCCGTCAGCCCCCGCTTTTCACAAGAGCCTGCCCCTGAGCATATGCGCTCTTTACCAAAAAATCGCTGAAGGCTCCATGTGATGGGGTGAGCCAGCACAGACAATAACGCCACAACAGCTAGCAGGAAGTGTCGCTGCAAGCATAAGTTGACATAAACAGCATATTTTTTTCAATACGTTAACCCAAATATGTAACCATACCCTGACATAAAATATAACCATAAGCTGACATATTGCGTAAGTATCTTATTAACTAGAATTTTTGCTCGTCCTTTTACTACAACGGAAATAGTATCTATTACTAACCCATTCTGGGACAGGAAAGAGCCTGTGATTTTGTGAACTTATCTGCTAATTTTTTTTCGCAATTTATCATCGAGCTTAGCTAGCGTATGGTGGACAGCCCCAAGTCTTATGGATAGATTTCATCTAAGCATGGTTTTTCGGGGGATTCCTGTAGTTACTTTCCTAATCCACTTATGGGCATATGTAGTACACGTTAAAACCCCGAACCCAACTTAAAGTAAATCGCATTTTCCTCACCACTAGTGGCTAAATCTACCCCCATGTGGATGCCGTAACGTCGGGCAAGTTGATAGCGAAAACCTACCCCGTATGCATTAACTGAATCATCACTCTCTTCAATGGCGTCGCTGCTGGTCACGCCATAGCCATAAAATGCAGATACCGTCCAACGATGATCGATGTGATACATCAACTGAGATTGCACTGTGGCCACTTGCTCACCTTGATACCTAAATGCAGACACACCGCGTAGGTCAACATAAGGCTTAGTGGTTGGTGATAACTGACTGTCCCCAGCATATAGCTGGTCATAACTACCCGCAAAGGCAAGTGTCCATTGCTTGAAAAGAGGAACATACACTTCGCCACTTGCACCCAAGGTCTGATAATTGTTATCTGAACCAATGGCTTCATCGTATACCATGTACTCGGCCGACACGGTGTAGCCTTTCTTGGGGAAGAACATATTATCCCGAGTATCGTACTCGGCAATCAATCCTAAACCCGACGTTGTTGTTTTATCCCCTAGGCTATTTTGCAAAATCCGATCAACCAAAGGATTAGAAGATGAGATACTCGACTCGGCCCACAGCTGCTTTACCCCTAGCATTAATGGCATATCGGCTACCCTAAATTGCACTTTTTGCATGGCAAAAAACGCCTCTGTTGAAGTATCAAATTGAATCGGATGCTCTGGAGGCAACAGCCCCCCTAAACGGGTGTATATATCGAGGTTACCATTCGCCGCACCACCAATGACTGTATAGCGAATACTGTCCTTTAACCAAGAGTGACGATGTCCCGCTAAAGCAAACCAGGTGCCATTTGCAGTGCCCCCCGCACCGACCAAGGTCATGGCAGCTGGCATAAGCTGGGCACCACCATCAATAGACTCAAGCGCCTTTTGCCTTCTTAGCTCTTTCTCCTCGTCAGTCTCGTGCAAAAAGAGTCCCACGACCCCACCACCTGCACCAACCGCGGGTTCGGTGATTAATACTGGCACAGGCAAAAAACCATAGGCATTTTCAGCGAGGTGATACCCCAAATCAAATTGGCCATCTTTTTCATCAAAAAAGTACGAGCTTTCAGCTCCAGCCTGTGAAGAAGCCATGAGTAAGAGACACTGCAAGATATTTTTAATCATGGTTTATCAACCTATTAAATTTATTTAAAATTAAAATTTGGTAATTAGTCTATTGATAGGAGCTGATTACGCATGGACGGTACATTGCTTAAAGAGAGACACAAGGTTCACAAAAACTTTAAAATTATTGAGACAGTGAACAGCATTAAAAAGCTTGAAATAATATAGGAAACTGTAACAGCATAAATAGCGCCTTCAGCCTCCTCCGGCCGATAGAAGGCTGACATGCCTAAGCCTGAGTGATGACTACCACTGACACAGCCCATTAATTCGATTGGATTTTTAATATTCAAAATCCGGTAAGCGATCACAAATGAGATAAATTGCGAGAACAGCACCACGCCACTGCCGATTAAAGACACTTTCATCCCGCTGGCATCCATGGCGCCAATCATTTGTGGCCCAAAATACAAGCCGGTTACCGCAGTAAATGCTAACAGTGATAAGTCCCTAACATGATTGGTTGAACGCACCGAAAGTAGGTCTAACGGATTAAGCTTATGACAAGCCCAGCCAACCACTATCCCGGATATCAAGCTACTAAGGCCCATACTAAAATAGAGATAAAGGCCACCGACATTGAGGTGCCACATACTAATAAGGTAAGCCAGTACAAGGCCAATACCAAAAAGTGCCTGATTAATCCCTGTGCTACTTAACATGCGGCCAAAACTGTTTTTGACGATTTCCACATCACTTGAACTGCCGGTGAACTGCACAATATCATGATGCTTCACAGTCAAATCTGGGGTGACTTCCAGCGCCTTCTCACCTCTGATTAATTGGGTGATACAAACGTCTCTATGGGTATGCTGATTAATATCCGTTTTAATCTTGTGTAATGACTTACCCACAAGATCATGGGTATTGATCAGCATAAGATAATTCTCTTCACTGGTGTCAAGTTGCATGTCATAAGGTAACTCTGTACCTAGCACATTATCGTCGAAGTAGAAGAGTGTGTTGTGTCGGCCAATGATAGTGATGAGATCACCAGCACCAATAAGCTCACTGTCATTACCACTTTTTTCACAGCGTTCGGCTCGCAACAGCTCAAAAATAATATCAATGGACGGGGCATTAAGTTGCTTAATGGTTTTACCGACAACTGTGCTCTGCTTATTTACCTCAAAAACACGCCTGACGATGCTTTGCGCAGTATTAATCGACTGATGCCTTGTCAATCGCTGAGCGCTCCCACCTGAGCTATCATCTCTGCTATCAACTGGAATCGATGTCCATTTCATCATCATAGGCAGTAACCAAGTCATCATGAGTACAGGCCCTAATACACCAAAAACCACAGTCAACATGTAACCCATGTTCAGTTTGCTTTCAGCAACATTTTTCGCCGCATGAGTCAAACTTGGTGACTGCCCAATCGCGTCATTGGCAACATTAATAATTTCAGGATGCACAAAACTGCCCGCAGTCATACCAATAGCCACAAACAGATCCAGCTCAAATAGCCAGCAGGCTATAGCAAGGGTCGCTATTACGAAAACGCTCATCGATGCGCTCGCAAGTAATATCGATTTTTTACGCCGTTGCAGCGTATTAATCAGTTGATAGCCGCCTTGATAGCCCACCACGTACATAAATAAGCCAAAGAAAATCCACCTTATGGTCGGATCGATATCGACACCTATTTGCCCAATACCCATGCCCACCAGTAAAGTGCCGATAATGCTACCGAGCGCTAAACGCCCTATGGTGATCTTGCCGATAAAAAAACCTAATACCACTGTAACTAAAATCGGAAAATAGGGTGATGCATTTAACGTATTCTTTAATGTTTCCATCGTCTGATCACTTTTATATTAATGACATGTACTGGCGTTCAGTCATGTTCGATTAAAATCTGATTGTTTCAACGTGAGCGATTAAATCTCTCCAGCACACCGTGGTGAGTGAACAGTTCAGAGTTTGCGTCTTAATTTTAGGATGATTTTATTCGCGATTATTTGAGACAGATAATCGCCGATGAAGGATGAAACCCTTCATCGGCAGCGAAATATTAATTTAGGGGTGTCGAGCTCGGGTGTGTAAGCGATAAAAAAGCACTGAGAAGTAAAGCATGATTGATATGAATTTATAGGCCTCTCACTCGTGAGAGGCCTATAAATGTTTAGCTTTTAACAGAATCAACCGCTTTAAGGTAATCCGTTATGCATTTAGAGATTGTCTGTTTAACGATTGCGACCTGCTTTGAATGTTGGCACCACAGTGATAGTGGCACATGAATAGCCTCTTTAATCTCATCGGCTTTTATCTCTACTATGTTGTCAGAAAAATACTCTGATTGAGAGATAGTCCGAGGCAGCAATGCCCAACCCAGCCCCTCTTGCACCATTCTGATAATTAACGTCTGTTGATCGACCACCTCATGGTGGGAAGAGAGAATCACTCGACTCGCCATGTCATCATCAAGCATCGACTTGAGTACAAACTGTCGGGTAGATTTCATTTCGGTGAAAGTTTCATTCGGCGATAGCTGAGCAAGTTTGCTACTTTCACCAGTAAACGGTACAAAGGCCATGCTACGCATCAACATCGAATCAATGCTGTTAATCGCTTTACTTTCAAAAACGTTCACTAGTCCAAAATGAACTGAGCCATCTTGAATGCCTTGTTTAATTTCGGCTTTTGAGCGTACCAATAGATTCACTCCCATAGAGGGAAAATCAATCATTAACGCTTTACGTATTGCAGTCAGCACCTGTTGAGGGACAAAACTAGCATAGGCAATGGTTACCGACTCCAAGCCACCGTAACTTAAGCTCAACGCCATACGGTCAAAGGTTCGGGTTTGTTCTATGGCTTGTTTCGCATAGTGATAAAGCAAAGTCGCATCTTGTGTTGGTTCAACCGTTCGCCCAATCCTTTCAAACAAGGTAATGGCGAGTTGATCTTCAAGGTTTGTGATCACCTGGCCAATAGTGGTGCGATGCTTATCCAGTTTCACCGCAGCTTTACTAAATGCCTTCTGTTCATAAACAGTCACAAAAGCAAGAAGTTGCTCTAAGCTGAAATTCATTACCCTACTCCCTGAAAAATATAAAAATATGGATAAAAATAGACTGCCATCCAAGTGCTATCTTTAACCCTTAAGCTAACACATCTGCTCATTTTTGTTTATAGATTTTGATGGGTGAGATCCGTCATATGCGATTATCGAATTCACTCTCTGTCCATTAATATTCCATCATATAAAAAAGGTGTTTCTATAAAACAAAAGGTTTTAGCGCCATTCTCACATACATTAAGGCGATATACAGATGAACTTCATGCCCCATGAAATTGCGTTGGGTGATGTCTACTTCCCCCCCTTATTACTTGTTGGAATACTGGCTTACTTAATAACAGCCGTTTTGAGCTCCATTGGAGCCAGACTTGGCTGGTACAAATATGTTGCTGCACCTGCAGTCGTAGAGTTATCCATCACGATCATCTTTATTGGTGCAATCAGTCAGTTCATTTCAATTTTCTAGATAGGTAATTTCATGTTTAAACGTTACTCGCTCACATTGCTCATCGTCGTAACAGCCTTAGTCACACTCTACTTACAATATCAGACTTACTTAGAAAATCCTTGGACCAGAGACGGACAAGTGCGTGCACATGTTATTCAGATCACCCCCAGAGTAACGGGGCAAATTATCAAGATGCAGGTCGAAGATAATGCTCGAGTGCAAAAAGGAGAGCTGCTATTTGAAATTGACCCGAGTATTTACCAAGTCAATCTAAGCAAAGCTATTGCCAGCGAAAAGCAAGCGGCAACATTACTCGAAAAAGCGAAAAATGAAGCGCATCGAGCAGTGAATCTTGAAAAACTGACCCCTGGTGCACAATCAGAGTTAACCCTCAACAACCTGCAAAACGCCATTGAAACGGCTCAAGCCAACCAATTAATGGCCAAGGCACAAGTTGAAGAAGCCAAATTGAATTTGCAATACACCCAAGTGACCGCCCCAACCGATGGCTACATAACTAATTTAAACTATCTAGTCGGCTCTCAAGTGATCGCCAACAACCCAGTAGTTGCATTAATCGATGAAACTAGCTTTTGGATCGAGGGCTTCTTCAAAGAAACCGATCTCAAGGATGTCAGCATCAATAATCAGGCGCAGGTGACCCTACTGATGCACGACAGCGAAATGCTACAGGGTGAAGTGCAAAGTATTGGCTACGGCATAGCCAAATCTGACGGCAGTACCGGCAATGCCTTGTTGCCCAATGTTAATCCTAGTTTTCAATGGATTAGACTCGCTCAACGCATCCCGGTAAAGATTAAACTCAACCATTTACCCCAAGAGATACAATTGCGGGTGGGCATGACGGCATCGGTCAAAATTGTTAAGCATTAAAGTGAGGCACTCATGCTCAGTTCATCATTAAAAGAAGCGATTAAAGTATCTTTATCTGTTGGTATAGCCATAGCACTGGCACTGTTTTTTCAGTGGGACAAACCCTATTGGGCTGCGATCACCGTTATTGCTATTTCAGCGAATGAAACTTTTGGTCATGGGATCCAACAAGGAAAACTCCGTATATTAGGTACCGTTGTAGGTATCATGTACGCCTTAGTGCTTATTAGCTTGTATTCCCAAGCACCATTTCTATTCATCAGCTTTTTTCTTCTATTTTTAGGGGTTTGTGTCTTCTTTAGTGATAATAAAAAATACGGTTATGCCTTTACGATGGCATTTACTGTTTTTTCCATTGTTGCCATGATGGGAGGCACTAGTGGTGAAGCCTCATTTAATATCGCGATATTAAGAATTCAAGAAACCATGCTTGGGGTTCTGGTGTATTCAGCTGTTTATCGCTGTCTTTGGCCAACAACCACTGAATCACTGTTCTTTGATACTCTTGAGACGGTGACAAAACAATTTCATTTGGCAAAAAACGCGTTAGAGCAGACGTTAGTCAATAAGAAAACGTTAAATTCAGAATCTGAGATATTTGATAACCAATTTCTCATCAATAAACTCCGAGAACTACTCACGCTTCCCTTAGCGAGCAGTTCTCGCCTACGGCACGAAAAAGCGAAATGGCAAACCATTACCGATGCATGCGGTGCTATTCAAACGCACATTGCACAATTTGTTGACGATATTGACACCGCGATAGCCAAAAAAGCACTCAATAAGAGTCTTACCGAGTTAAATAATGAACTGATTTTACTTGAAACGACGATCAGCGATGATAAAAAAAATACTCAAGTATTAACTCGATATTGGTCTAAGAACACTGATATAGAGCCGACTGAAACTAACAAACAATCAAACACTAACTTACTGCGCGTCAGATTGAAAAATGCACTCACCGCCATCGCCATCTCCTCGACCTGTTTCGGGTTATGGATCTATTTCGCCATTCCAGGAGGGCCTATTTTTCCACTAGTTGGCGCAGCGCTGGCAAACGTCACAGTGCATATGCCTGACAGTCTTATTCGGCAAGCTAAATTAGCCTGTCTAGCATGGGGAGTGTTATTTCTTGCTGAGTATTGTTTAGTACTAACGGCGCTCACAGAGCTCTGGCAGCTTGTCGCCTTTTATATGGTGAACATGCTACTTATTTACGGTTTGTGTGGCAAACCATCACTTGCTGTGCAACGAATATTAGGTGGCAACCTGCTGCTTATCATGACCATGAATGCACTACATGGCACACCGCAATATGAGATCATCACACCACTGTTTATGCTAATAATGATGTTGATCTGCTTATCTGTCGCACGTTTTTACACACGCTTACTTCAAATTGAGCCTAAATAAATAACAGCCAACTAGCTGCAAATGGAGGCAAGCTCTTCGCTCGTTCGGTCGCAGCAACAAAAAACGCTGTAACCTAAGATGTCACCAAAAATATTTACTATTTGAGAAAATAGTCACTCAAGGTAGGGCAACATTGTATCCAGAACTTAGTGAATATTAAGTTCTTCGAATACCAAACAATCGCGTTAAATTAAAACCTTTACAAAACAATGCATTACAGATGCGGCATCATTTTATCCTTCTTCCTGCTATTGAAGGGTTTCATCCTTCATAGGCGATTACTTTATTTTCATATCTGCTCATAAAATACCCTCATTGAAGCGATATGACAACACCCATTCATCCAACAAAGCGGATAAATTTTACTGTCAGTATCGACATACCTCAGCACCGAATATCGACTCGTAATAGGCCTAAAACTTTACAGCCATAGCGTCGCGAACTTTAAGGGTAACAACAATGAAGAATATGCACTCTTGCTCTGTTAGAAACATCTCTATCGGCTCAACCATGCTGAAAGCCATACCATTAACGTTAGCTTTGGCTTTCGCCAACCTCGCCAATGCAGCTTACGCCGATGAAACACTATTTGTGCAACAAACACAGAGCGAAGCGCAGCAAAATGCCTTCGAGCGCTATGGTATCTCTGAAGAGATCCTCAAGCTTGGTTTGAGTTCGCTATCCCATGGTGATCAACTTGTTGAACATGTCCAGCGTCGATTTGACGTCGGCGGAGAGGTTACCGAGTCTGACGTCTTTTTAGTACAAAGCACTGACCATAATGGCAACATCGATCTTAGAATCAAATACGATCAGAGCAAACTTGATTCAAAAGAAGATGTTATTGGCAGTATCGAGAAAATAACGAAAATCGAATACCGCCTAAACAATTATTTGGAGAGCTACGATAAATCTTCAGTCATCGTTAATGAGATATCGCCTGAAGAGGTTGAAATTAGCTTCAACTATTCTAAGTATGGGCTACCACAAGATATTGCTTACTTTAGATTTATGCGGGTAACGCTGACGGTCATTAATGGTAAAGCTAGCCAGATGGAGATCACCAACTCTAAGCCTTATGACTATGAAGGTTACCGCGTCGAGCAATACTCACAGAGAATTGAGTTTACGACACTGATAAACGGCCAAACCGTCATGAAAAGTAAACTGATTGAAGCCTCCGGTAACAAAGGAAAACGCGAAGTTAACTATAGCTCCACAATCAAACCGGTTGCCTTTTATGACGATGAGTTAGGTACCATGGTCATAGACCAAGATTTACTCACAACGGTATCAGATCCACGAATTCGTGAAGAGAAAGTCGATCTAGACAGGTTATTTCCATTAATGGGTGATTTAGTGCGCCAACAAGGGATTGATGTACCGCTACCATTTGGATTTTCAGTCGCTTATCGAAACCAAGACATGGATGTCGGTTTTAGCCGTTTCGATATTATGGGCGTCAATCTAGATGAGTTCTTTGACCCAGCCAGCTCTATTGGCATGGTCAATGCTGAAAGCTATTCGTTCAGAGCAGATATGAATATTCTGCCATTTTGGAATGTCTTCGGTTTAGTTGGAAAAGTGAATGTTGATGCAGTCATTGATGCGCAATATACCGGCAAGATGAAAGATGTATTCGAAGATAAACTAGGCGTCGTTGGCGGCAAGCTTGCCTGTGGCGTCGTGGCCAGTGCGGGGTCAGATCTCTGCTCACCAGCAGAGGTGCATGTCCCACTGCATCTTGAATACGATGTTGCAGGGATAGGCACGACTCTCTCTGTGGGGTACAAAGAATTTTTCGCTTCAGTAACAGCGACCTACTCTAAAACCCGACTAGATGGCCAGGATAACTGGGGAGATGGTATCTTAACCATACAGCCCATGTTGGGTTATCAACTTCTTGACTATCGAGCGCAAATTTTTGTCGGTGCCGAGTACCAAGGGCTTAAGGCCACAATGAGCGGTAATTTAGGCTATATCGACGCTTTGGGCCGAGATTTTACTTATGATGTGGGCGTAGAACTTGATCAATGGGCTTACTTGGTCGGCTTCAACAAGCAAATTGGAAAAAACTATAATATTACAGCCTTATACAACAAAGGTGAGACAAGAAACTCTTTCACTATAAATTTTGGTTATCGTTTCTAATAAATCGCCTTATAAAAAATATTTTTATATTTATACATTAAGTTTATAAACTTATAACTTTCTCGACCATTTTTCAGTTTAGCGTCGCTCATTAACCGGTGCATGAGAAACATAAGGAATATCTCCCCATGAATATGGATAGCTATATACTATCATCAATAATCATTTTATCTGTCATTACGGTAAGTATTATAATTTCCTCTAATTTAGGTGTAGGCACAATAGCGGGGTTCATTATTTCAGGAATTATCATTGGACCTAATACACCGGGTCCCATTGCGACAACCGATATAGAGGGGATACAAAACATTGCAGATTTTGGTGTCGTACTATTTCTGTTTACTCTTGGCTTAGAAATGAAGCCTCGACAGCTTTGGACAATGAGAAAGACCATTTTACTCCAAGGTTTTGGCCAAGTTATATTAACAGCATTAACATTCTCCTTATTAGGTCAATTAATCGGTGTCAGTTGGGAGGTGGGTCTTATCATTGGTGCTATATTGTCTCAGTCTTCCACTGCTGTGGTCATGACTATTTTGCGAGAAAAAGAAGAGTTCAAATCAGCTACTGGTAAAAATATCTTCTCAAACCTAATGGCTCAAGACATGAGTATCGTCCCAATCATGGCTTTAATCCCAATTGTGGCACACCATCAAAAAACATCAGGCGATTCATTTTTAAATAGCATCATAATTATTATTGGGCTGGTAATCAGTATCTTCGTTATTGCTCGCTATATTTTGCCAACAGGATTACGCGTAACCGCTTTGAATAACAACAGAGAAGGCTTTGCACTGAGTTTATTTCTATTCATATTAATTACCACTTTTTTATGCAGAAAATCTGGTGTTTCTGAAACATTGGGCGCATTTCTATTAGGCATGTTCCTTTCAAATTCTGATTTCAGAGTAATGCTTGAAGAAGTTGTTTCACCGCTAAAAAGAATATTAATGGGATTATTTTTCCTATCTGTTGGTATGACAATCAACCCTGAAATATTGTTCAGTAATGCAGCCAACATCCTTGCATGGTTATTGGTAACGATATTTATAAAATTTGGTATATTTACTCTATTATCAATAATTGATGGCAAAGGTTTATTGATTGGAATGAAAACGGGATTAGCACTTAGTCAAGTAGGAGAGCTTGCCTTCGTATTATTAGGTATTGCAACAACTTCCGGTGTAATAAATAGTGATAATGCTGCCATTGGTTTCATCATTGTTAGCATTAGCATGATAATAACACCATGGGTTAATAGCTTAGGTAATATGGTCGAAAAATATATTCCACAAAAATAACTATATGTTCGAATCGAATAATATTCAACCATCAAAAAATTCATTATATATAGAGAAAAAATGACGCGATGTATAGCAATAAAACATGTTGGTGTTCATAAATTTAATTGACGGATCTGGCCCTTCATAAGTGATTTTAAGAGACAAGGTTATAGGCCTAAAATACTAATCAAAGCTCGGGACCCAGACGGATAGGGCTTAAGTTAGGTGCTCCCAATAGCAAAACTAGACATGCCGTTCCTCTCAAAATGAGGACTCCATACTACAAAATTAAATAGTCACGATTCAAACATTGAATCATCAATTAAGGAAAGAATTACTAATGAAAACAATATCTTCATTTATGAAAAAAGCTTCTGTGATAGGTCTCGGATTACTCTCTCCATTTGTCATGGCTGCAAACTATGACGTTGTGATCTTAAATGGTCGAGTCATTGATCCAGAAACTAACTTTGACGCCATCGCTAACGTGGGGATCAAAGACAACAAGATCATATCCGTCACCACAGATAAAATCACTGGTAGCCAAATCATCGATGCGACGGGCAAGGTTGTTGCGCCAGGATTTATCGACGTGCATGCTCATGGGCAAAATATTGGTGATTACCGAATGCAGGCGATGCAAGGGGTAACCACCATGCTTGAGCTTGAATCAGGCGTATTACCCATTAGTGATTGGTATGCCACTCAGGGAGAAAAAGGCTTGCCACTGAACTATGGCGCAGCTGCTGGCTGGACCTATGCCCGTATCGCAACATTTAGCGATACGAAACCTGAAGCAACTGCCGGTTACTTCCAAGCAGCCCAGTCACGTAATGATTGGAAAATGGATATTGCGACCCCTGCACAAGAAAGCGAGATCATGAAGTTAATTGAACAAGGTCTTGATGAAGGTGGCCTCGGCATAGGTATTAATGCAGGTTATGCTCCAGGCCATGGCCAAAAAGAGTATTATTCACTGGCTGAGTTGGCCGCAGAGCGTGATGTAGCCACATTTACTCATGTACGCTATGCAAGTAATGCGGAACCACAAAGCTCTTTTGAGGCAGTAAAAGAGCTGGTTGGTAATGCCGCCATTACTGGCGCACATATGCATCTTTGCCACATAAACAGCACCTCATTGAAAGATATCGACACCATCCTACCTATGGTCAATAAGGCACAGGAACAAGGCATAAATGTCACCGTTGGTGCTTATCCTTGGGGCGCTGCGAGTACGGTCGTAGGCGCAGCGATGTTTAGTGGCGAAGGCTGGCGTGAGCGCATGGGCTCAACAGCTGAAAACTTTCAGCTGGGCAAGGAGCGTATGACAGAAGAGCAACTTGCCGACTATCAAGCAAACAAGCCTGGAACCTTTATTGTTTGGCACTTTTTAGATGAGAGTAACCCTGAAGATTTGGCGAAGCTAGACGCATCGATCCTCAATCCAAATGTGTTAATTGAGTCTGATGAGATGTTCTGGATGCACATGGACGAAGAGGGTCATATTGACAACTATGCAGGTGATGAATGGCCACTACCAAAAGATCTGTTCTCTCATCCCCGTTCAAACGGTACATTTGCCAAAGTACTGAGAATGTATGTGCGTGAACGCGGATTATTAAGCATGAGTGAAGCATTGCGTAAAATGACCTTGATGCCAGCTCAATTGATTGAAGATTTTGTCCCACAAATGAAATATAAAGGCCGCATTCAGCCTAATATGGATGCAGATATCGTGGTATTCGACCCTGACACTATCGCTGATGTCGGTACCTACCAAGATCCAAACCACCCGGCAGTGGGCGTTCATTGGTTACTTGTTAATGGTAAAGTCGTGGTGAATAACACAGAGCTAGACACCAGTGTCAAAGCGGGTACACCCATTCGCCGCGAACAGAAGAAATAGCACTTTGCATAATAAGCGCAATACTTGTTATTGCGCTTATTTATGACGTAAAAAAACGGTCGGTTTATCCGCAATGACTCCGGCAATCAACCTAAAGGTATAATTAACGCTTTACACCCAAACTTGGTCAAACACGCGATACATATTCCCTCCCAGAAACTTCCCGCAGTCTGCTTCTGAATACCCGTTTTCAAGCATCTTATCAATTAATGCGGCAACAATTTGATATGGCGCGGGTGTAGGGAATCCTTTTGCCCCTACAGCGGCACTGTAGCCTCCATCTGGGAATACATTTTGCCCCATTGGGGTTTGAATAATCGACGCTGTAAAATTGATGTTAGGTATATAGTCCGAACCGAAGCCAACATGGTCTATCCCTACTAAATTAACCATATAATCAATATGCTGGAATAATGTATCAGTCGTCAATATATCTGGGTTAGACGTATCCATAAAGGCTGCAACCATATTTATCGAACAAACCCCACCCGTTGCAGCAACTCCCTTAATAACGGCGTCTGTAAGGCTCCTCTGATAGTCAGCAATCGCCTTGGTTCCTGAATGTGAAGATATAACAGGCTGACTACTGCGTTCGATTGCATCAAGGGAAGTACGCTCACCAGTATGGCTTACATCAACCAGCATACCGTAGCGATTATAGGCATCGACTAACTTCTTACCATAAGCGGTGAGTCCTCGATTTTCAATTTCGAAGCAACCATCACCCACATCATTACGCTGATTATATGCTAGGAGGCAGTAACCATATCCCATCTCTCGCCAGAGGCCTACACGGTCAACATCACCGCCAAATATTTGCGTTCCTTGGTGAGTGAAGTAAATACCAAGTTTATTCTGTCGGTGCGCTTCATCAATATCTTTGGTTGTACGAATCAACATGTAATTATCGGGGCGCTCTTTCATTTTACTGAGATAGAACTGAGCCCCCTTCATAATCCCTTCAACCGACGCATCCAATGAATCCGCAGATGGACACGCTGCAAGAACGTTGAAACCTGCGGCTTTGCATTTGTCCATTTCATCATGGAATTCAGGAGCTTTTGGGGATGACCATTGAGAGGGCCAAAGACCAGAGAATAAAGTGTCAATAGCCATGGAATCACGTACGATTTTTTTTGCACGTTCTGAGGCTGGGTATTGATGAGTTCTTTGTGGGATTTTAGAGTAATCCTTTATCTCAAAGTCTGGCAGTTTAGGAGCTGAACCAGCTTTAGGTTGGTCTGTCGCATTGACTATACCACTAGGTAATATCATTGCCGCTGCACCGCCTATAGCGGCACCGACAGAGGTTTTAAGCATCGATCGGCGGCTTAATTCGCGCCCTTTCCCTGTCCCAATCGAGTCACTTGCCACATGACCTTCGACTAAGTCCACTTGTTGAGTCATTTTGTCCATATGTTTTACCTTCCTTTTTGGGTCAAAAAAATAAACGACAAAAAGTTAGAGTATTCATAGGTCGGCAAACACACTCAAAGCCGTCTAGTAAATAATTTTAGAAGTTCTGCACGTTTCGTCGCCAATAAATAAAATATACCTTCCCCCGGGCTAAAAGTGTGAGCGCGATCACGCAATTAGCGTATTGCGAATACTGACTCATACAAGGCTGTTGATTAAAAACTAATTATAATTTCAGCCCCTAAAGGTATTAGCGAGTTAGGCAGCTTGCTTCCTAAATAGCATTCCTAGTTCTATGACTTCGTTCATTGCTTTTACAGCAACCAAAATTTCATCTACTTGTGGATAGTAACTTGCAGCTCATCGTCACTCTTAAGCGTTTCCCTTTTCTATGCTTACAGATTTGTCCATTTACAGTTTTTCATAACGACCTTGGAGGCTCAAACTATCGGCAAAAAGTTCACACTATTAAGCTAACAAGGTTGTACTTAGCACGTATTTCGGACGCAAAAAAGCCAGTTGAACAATTCAACTGGCTTAAGAGCGGGAGAGATTGAGTAGTCTTTAAAAGTAAGCTTTAAAGAAGAACCAGGCCGCAGTGTCATTGATATCAATTTTTTCTGAACTAGACTTCATCGTGCTCACGGTATTTTCAAGCTTAAATTGGCCCCATTTAGACTTATCTTGAGACAAGGGAGTGCCAAACGTTATCGATGTTTTCAAAGTATTGTCTTCAATGCTACCGCCTAAATAGGTGTATTCTGGACTAAACATGATATAGGTACCATCATCACCTGTTTTCCATGAGAAATAAGCCGCCGCCATACCACCAACAATATCGGTATCACTTTCTCCCATGGCATTAGCAAAATCCTCATCATATGAACCTGCTAATACCCCGCCACGAACAAAAATATTCAGCGACTCAGCTGGGGTGGTAAACATCACAATGCCACCAACCGCAGCAGTAGTAAACTGTTGATTATCGATGATATCAAGTGATGCCGCGACACGTGGAGTCACCGCGTTATCAATGTTAAACACATGAAAATACTGGATACGACTATCATTATAGTCACCCTCCTTATTCATTGTTCCTTCGATGGTGCCCATCGCCATCTGTCCATTATCAAGTGTATAGGCTAGTGAGCCCGATAGCTTAACGTCCCCCTTATTATTCACACCAACATAGGCAGATGTTGATGCTTTTGTTAAATCAGAAGGATCAACATCGTGAACTTGTTCCTGCGCAAAAACATTAGCAGTCAAAGCAAGGCCGAGTGTCGTGGCTAAGATAGTTTTAGTAAGTGATGACATGATTTGTAGCTCCGTAAAAATGGGTTTAAGTCAATAACTGGAGCCAGTTTACGGTGAGTTTAAACTAACAATAACTCTCATTTGACGGGTCAAACCATTCAAATTGCAAAGCTCTTATCAGGCCGTTTGTAAAATGAAGTGAATTACGCGATGAAAACGTTAGGTAAAATTGTCTATTAGTAGATTTAACAACCTCTTTCTCAGCAGTGAAGTGCATTGAACTAAATGCCCTTTCTTTTTCGCAGGACTCAACCCTCTATATGCGATTGTGAAGTTAATGACTTAATCATTACCATTTCTGTTCATGCCACTTCTATCCATACCAAAGTTGCCATCATGAATGACCACGAACTGAGTACCAGCCATGAAAGTTAAAAATGAAACACCTTTACAGCAGGATGACATTTTATCGTTTGCAGATAAATTACATCAATCAGGTTGTGCACCCTACGCCGTTGCCCAATACACTAAGGCTTATGCCAACGAACATGGTGTGGCGATCGCTATCGATGTCACTCCAACCAAAATGGTGACGGTTTTTGAGCAACCAACCCAAAAAGTGGTAATACAAGATAAAAATCCACCTTCGGTAAATCTACGGAAATTGATAACAACATTAAAAAATCAAAAGGCTAATGGAATCGCTAAAGGTGCTGATAAGTATTCCAAACTGACCCTCTGTATCGCCAATATGCTACTGCCAGCAACCTATTTAATGTTGGTTGGCAGTACTTATCTTGCCGTCGGCATCGCCTTCATGTTAGGACTACTAGCCTGGCTTTCACAGATAATATTAACGGGTGAACGTGTGATTCTGATTGAGTTTTTAGTCGCGTTAGTATCAAGCTTTGTGGTTGGTGTTTTAGCTTCTCATTTTCCAGAGCTACCCGTATTAGCCCTATGCATCTCATCAATAGTCCTGTTTATACCAGGGCTTACCGTAACCAATGCCCTTGCAAGCCTAACATTAAATGACTTTCGTTCAGGCATAGAACTCTTGGCGCAAAGTACACTCATCGTCATAAAAATCTTTATCGGCGTCGTATTGGGTTTGAGCCTATCGACTCAACTCTTCGGCAGCACAACAGCTGCCCCCTTTGTTAATGAAATCCCTTTAAGTCTGCATATCCTAGCTTTAATCGGCATATCTGTCGCAATTGGGGTCATCTTTAATGCGAGTGCGAAAGATATTGTGATCGGATTACCCGCAGCGGCAATTGGCATGTGGGGCCCTCATTGGTTTACCTCTGACTGGGTAGTAGGGACGTGGATAAGCACTATGCTTATTACCCTATACGGACTCGCTGCGGGAAGAATACGCAATGTTCCCGCGCTGGTATATATCATCCAAGGGATCATTATCTTAGTACCGGGAAGTCGAATAATTGTTGGAGCGAGTGAGTCTTTCTTTGCTACCGCAATCTTACCGATCCCAAGCATAGGACTATCAGCATTACTGATGTTTTGCGCCATTATGGCGGGCCAAATCATCATATATTCTATCTTTAATAACCGATTTATCTTTACCCATAAAGATCGCTAGCATTTATGAATTAACGCACAACGAATCAACAAAAACTAGAGAGCATCAGCTCATTTTCCAAACGGGATTTCACCTTCTCGCTATGCGTTGAGAGGGTTTCATCCTTCATCGACGATTACAGGGTGGTCAATAAATGCACTAACATAGCACTCATAAATTGAGCCAGAAAATAGCACTCTCACCAATAAACTCAGATTAAATCGAGCCGAATGTGATTACTGACTGGTCAATGCTAAATGAACTGAACTGTGGAGTCATATTATGACGATGTTTTACCGCTCGACCCTTGCTGTACTTATTTCGTTATCTTTAGCTGCGTGTGGCGGCGATGACGACAAATCAGACGTTACTAATCCCATACCCGAGATTCCAGTACCTATAGAGCCGTTACCAACAGAGCAGATTAGGCTACAGATCGGTGACAACCCCCTTCAAGCATTAAAAGAGTCTGTGATCGTCAAGAATCTCGATGGAGAACCTGCTCGTGTTGAGCTTGAGGTCTTTAAGGGGATCCCTTATGCCAGTGCAGCACGCTTTTCCCACAGTAAAATCACCGCGATTTCAAAGATTAATGATGCCACAAAGTTTGGCGATGTCTGCCCGCAAAACCGAGCAACCATTCAGGCACAATCGGAAGATTGCCTAAATCTTAATATTTGGCGCCCTGAAAATACCACTGCATCAGAGTCACTTCCCGTGTATGTATTTATTCATGGTGGTGATTTTGAAGTTGGTTCGGGTTCAGAGCCTTTAGTGCAAGGTGACAATGTGGTGGCGCAGGGCGCATTAGATGGCAAGCCATTTATCGCGGTGACCATCAACTATCGCCTCGGTATTTTGGGCAGCTATTGGCAGGATGGCAACAAGACACCTGAGGGCGGTAATTTTGGCTTAGGCGATCAAAAACGTGCGCTACAATGGCTAAATGAAAACATAGACTTATTTGGCGGCGACCCGGATAACGTCACACTCATCGGACAAGGTGCTGGTGCTATGTCCGTGGGTATCTTGCAACAGAGACAAAACCAAGAGAGCACTGCTGGCGATTATTTCCAGCGAGCCATCATACAAAGTAATCCTTATGGATTTGACTATAAAACCTATGGTCAGGCACAGACCTTCACTAACAAGCTTGAGCAATATAGTACAGAAATGTTTGGTGACAATACGGACCCTTCATTGCTAGCCGATCTTAGTCTTTCTCAGCTTATGCAAGTTCAAGCTAAAGCCGTTGATCCGATTCAAAAGATCGGCGCCTGGTCGGGTTTAGCTTGCATCGACATTAACGATTTAGTCGGTAGCGGTTTATGCTTTGCTGCTAAGTTGGATAGTGAAACCACCCCGCTATCTCACCTAAAGCCATTTTCGCCCTACATAGAGTATCGCGCGAAAGGCTTTTTGAAGCCTGAAATTACTGGTTATCACTTAACCGAGCAGCCAGCGCAAACTGATTTTTCCGTGCCTACAGTAGTAGGTTTCAATAGTGATGATGCAGCAACGACGGCATTTTTACCGGGTCTGACCTCGCTGATCCCGACGGTCATTGAATTGACCCAAGAGATGAATGATACGCCTGACGATATAACGCTATCGGCGGCGAATATCCGTACTTGGTTAGCATCACAGGATAATCTCGCTTCGCTTGAACAAAAGCTCAACCACTTAACCCCCGATGAAGTAACGGCTCAAGTTGAATTAAGTGATATTTTTCCCAGTAGCGCCTATGAGGCAATCACTAAGTTATTCTTTGGCTTAGGTAATGGCAAACTTATCGATAGTCTATTTGCATTAACCGATTTTGCACCCAATGCAGAAAATGAGTTATCAGGTGCGACGACGAACATGGCGCAGTTTAATCAGCTTGCCAATGACCTGTTATTCAGCGGCCCTGCACGCATCAAGGCCAAACAAACCAGTGATAAAGGATTGCTTTCTGCCACCCTATATCAGTTCGACTATCAGCCTAGCTTTAACACTTGGACTGTCTATAACGAGGAAGAAAACATCTACCTGAGTGACCTGATTAAATCAATCAGCTGCATAGGAAAAGTGTGCAGCGGTGCTGAGCTACCGTTTATATTTAACAAGCCTTACAACTTAGCTGGCAGCCTAGTTAAGCCAAGCAGTAAAGATAGGGAGTTAATGAGCAAGATGTCACGAGTTTGGTTTAGTGATGAGCTATTTGCTGACAATCAATACGATACCGCCACCGATAATGTTTTAGTCATTGATGCTGACACCAACATTAAAGCAATAACAAGCTGGGACAAAAATATGCAACCAGGTATAGACTCTAAACTAAGGGACGGACGTTTAACTGGGCTAGAAAATTTAGGCCTGATGTTGGGTTACTTCAACAAGTAACTGATAACGCTTTGACACTCTCAAGGTCGGCGAGCTTAAATGCTAGCCGACTTTTTATTGATAACAATTTGACTCTGGAGCCGATGAAGAAGTAAGCCATCTTCCCCCCTTCCCGTTTTTTAACTGACAGCCCCTCTATTACGATGAGTCCAATGATTGTTTTAATGTACCCGAGCTCGCCTTTAGTGATTACTTACATTAACTGAACGGCTGCTGGTATAGTTAGCCAGCGTAGAGTGGTAGCAAAGCTATAGCAGCTACATCATCACCTTCGGCCTGATAAACGCTTCCCCCTTACTTTTACTCCCGTTGAACTCAAACATCATCCATAATACTAATCAGTATAAATATGTGATCGCTCAGCGAGAATTTAGATCTTCTGAGGCAAGGCCCTTTACTGCACCTCGGCTCTGGCATCCTCGGTAACCGCTCCATGCGTTACCCTAGCTCCTAAATCCCTTTAGTCGTGCTTCGCACTACCTCCTATATCTGACCTCCATATAAGGAGGAAATGTCTAATTTTGTATGGAACAAAATAGACCATATAGTTGTACATAAAGGGCATTCACAACATCTGACCTCCAGGTCTTAAGCGTTCCAGACGCTTTAAAGACATTTCCCATATCCCTATGGGTCAGGGAAGGAAATGTCTTAAGTATGTCGGGAACATACAAGACCATGTTGTTCGCAACGAATGAAGAACATAGTTGCTCTAGGTTAAAGCTCGTTAACACAGCATCGGATGCGCTAAAACTCGCCTGTTAGGCGTGTTTTCTTGCTGCCGACTTCAGCGTTGAATGACCTCACAAGGGAACAACCATTCCATCATCCATTCGCCTTGAATTCGTTGCCCAGAAACACGCTGAGTAGATCACTTTCTTATACTGATTGGTATAAAAGACGCCCACGTGAACAGACATGTACAATGCAGCAATGATCGCACGGTGAAATATGTTAATATAAGTCAGAACGAGAATCGTCCATGGTGGGAGTGATGGGGATTAATACTAAGGTTAACGGTAGCGCTTCTCCGGGCCACAACCATACAAAATAAAGTAACAAAAAAACCCGCTAATATGCGGGCTTGGACAATTGTGTTTATTTATACTCTATGACTCTAGCAACAAAATTAAAGTCTCCTGAGTCGCCATGGTAATCTCGATATAGGTCAACCGAGAAAAATACGGGCTTATCTTGCTCAATACGATCCGCAATTTTACGGCTCAGCACATCAATATCTGTTTCACCATAAACATAGAACTTGCTCGCTTTTTCAAGTTGAAGATCTAGGGCCTGGTGCCTATTGATATAGATTTCACTAAACATCTCTTTAATAAAACCTTTATATTCAATTAGCTCAAAACTGGCATCTTCATCGAGGGTAATAAAGAATTCAGTCTCCTCAGTAACCGACACTAGCTGCTCCATCTCTTGATCCACCTGCGCCGCTTCGTGCTGTTCTAATGTATTCGCTGAGACATTCGCAGCTAAAGCAAGCAGTGTTAGGGTGATAAGTTGTTTCTTCATATTGATACCTTTTGGTAAGTTTAAGGAACTTCAGTTGACCAAAGCTCATTGGATTGTGCTTTGTTATAGCCATGCTGGTACAAAGCTTTCATATACTGTAAATCGAACATATCTTTGGTCGCTTTAGGTGCGTTAAACTCATCATCCATATAAGTAAAAGTAAGCTCTAGATCACTATTTTTACTGAAATAAAGCATTCTATACAGATCACCTTTAGCTTGCTGAATCGTCATGCTGCTAAGGCTTCTGCTTAATAACTCAACGCCCTTATCTTCTGTCGCATGATAGGGAACTTTTAACATCCCATTACGGATAACATGTACCTGTGGGCTCGTCGTTAAACCCAAAGCCTCATTGATCTTGCCGTAATCAACATTGACTACTTCGAAAAACATTTGCACCGTAAGTCCGCCATCAACATGAAGCTCTTCTAGGGTCTTGTCACCTTGGTTAACCTCAATAAATTGTGGTGGGAACACGCCAGGTATTGATGCACTTGCGGCCAGAATTTGATGAATCAGGGTCACTTTATTAGGCATATCACTCTCGGCAATACGCCCAAGGTTCCAAACAACCAGCTCTTCTGAATCAAAATGAGTCGTACCAATAAATAGCCGCCGACCAGAATGATGCTGTGCAGCAATTTTCGCTATCATCTCTGGTGTGTAGACGCTCTCGATAAACTCATACATATTTTCCCCATCGGTAAACGCATCTTTAAAAATAGTATTAAGGAGATTTCGTTTACCCAGAATCATCTTGTCATTAAGGCTAAGCATGACCTCTTTTAAACGTGGGATCTCATCCCCTCCAACAAATACAAATGGCGCCATAAGCGAGCCGGCACTGATGCCTGTAATAATGGCGTACTCCTGCAATTGATTGCTGTCGTACAAACCGTTAATGATTCCGGCGCCAAATGCTCCGTTAGCCCCGCCGCCAGACAAAGCGAGAATATTAAGCCGTTCGCCTTTTACACTAAGCGGTGTTGTCCCATCCAGCTCATTGAATAGAAAGTCCGATGCATCATCAGCCCAAACTCGATAGGGTTCAGCAGCTGAATCTGTTGTGCTGGACTCAACCGTTACCGCACGGTAATTATCTTTGGTTACTCGATTCTCAAGGGGGTGTGTTGAACTACACGCTGCAAGAAACAGAGCCAAAAACATGACCATAGGTAAAGACTTGGTGTGACCCATTACTATCTCCTTACTTTTCACTTCACTCTGACAGTGAAATTAAAAAAAATGGACAACAGCCTTATGTCCAACTAATTCAGCGATGCTTATATCATTACGCCCAACATAAGCACTGCAACATTCTGACTAGTGTAAAGAGATCTCGGTGATAGCATTAATCGCATATGAAGGGTGAAACCCTACAATCACAACTCGACTGTTTCATGGGGAGGTTTTAACTATATTTGAAGGGTTCAACCCTACAAGTGGGATATAGGTGATGGTTATGGCTCAGTTACATTAACCTTGTCAGATCCGTTTCAATCTATAGGTCAATTATGAACAGAAAAAAATTATTATTGAGTGCAACACTACTTTTATCAGTGCCGACTTACACCCAAGCTAACATCATCGTCGATACCAAAAATGTCGATACCCAGCAATATCACGCCGATATGTATGAGTGTGAACAGTTAACCCAGCAAATTGAACACCAAGCGCCCAACTCGCTAGGACATGACGTACTGAGCTCAACGGCTAAAGGTGCAGCAATCGGTGCGGCAGGCGGCGCGATATCTGGTGGCAGTGGCTCTAGTGGTGCCAAAGCGGGAGCAGGCATAGGATTAATTGGCGGGGCATTAAAGCATGGTGCAGAGAAACGTCGAGCCAAACAAAACTTCGATGGCCAGACCCAAAGTGTCGTGCGTAACTGCATGGTCGGTCGCGGCTATACGGTACTCAACTAACCATTTTGCTTAACATTACAGCAATTGCTATAAGCTCAAATATAAAAATGCCGCGACTTTATCGCGGCATTTTTTAAGCACTGAATCCCCCCGTGCTACTGGATGTTTAACCGACTAAACGGGCTAGTTTTTGACGCATTACGTTTTCATCCATGCCGCCTTTCGGCGCGATAAAGACTAAACGTGTCGCCCGCGCTTCATCAACATCCCATGGCTCACCCACGGTGACATTGGCGCGCTGACCAGTGCATTGGAAAATGCAGCGATGATCAGGACGATCAACCAAATTTAATATACCTTTCATGCGGTAAGCATCGACTGAAAACTGCTGTAATAGTGGATACAGACTTTGCAGTGCGAGTGGCTTATCGGTTTCAAAACTGAAGGTATCGAAACTGTGGTTTACATGATCTGCGTGGTTACAGCCCTGATGGTCATCACAATCATGATGCTGACAGCCATGCACCTTGTGTAGTGTTGGCTGAGTGACTCTTTCTGGAACATCAAATAAGATCGGTAAATCAACTTGGCCAAAAGTCATCTCAACCAATTTAGCGAACGGTGCTTGTGTCGTGCACCATGCTTTCACCTCATCTAATTTAACAGCCTCAACGAGATCCACCTTGTTAACAAGTACGATATCAGCAACTTGGACTTGTTGCTCTGACAGGTCGGCTGTAGGCCCTTCAAAACCTAAGATATTTTCTGCATCAACAGTCGTAACGATAGCATTAAGTGGAGCATGTATTTGAAGCTCTGGATCTTCAAATTGAAGCGCAACCTCTTTAGGCTCGGCAATTCCCGAAGTTTCAACAATAATATGATCAGGGCGATCATCCAAAGCGAGTAAGCGCATTACTGATACAACAAGACCTTCGGCAAGATTACAACAAATACAGCCATTTTCCAGGCTGATCATGTTTTTATCTTCAGATTTAACTAACTCAGCGTCGACATTGATTGAACCAAAGTCATTAACGATAACGGCCATTCGCATACCATCTGCATTGGTCAGTATATGGTTAAGAAGTGTTGTTTTTCCTGCGCCCAAGAAACCCGCTAAAATAGTGACTGGAATTGGCTTGCTGTTCATATAACGCTCTCTTTTTCTGGTATCAGTTTAATTCACATTCGATATAGCTTTTAAACAGGCTAGTTCAATAACTAGCCCTTAGACTTGGTCCTTACACGGTAACCTTCCGGCGAACGGGCAGACCTGGCATCGCATCTAAATTAAGCTCACCTTGTTCTATTAGTGGCGTACCGTTCACCAATACATACTCCATTCCTTTAGAGAGTACATTTGGCTGGGTAAAGGTAGCCATATCTTTAAGTTCTTCCAATTTGAATACAACTAAATCGGCATCTTTACCCACTTGGACGCGTCCTTTGTTCTTCATTTGAGGAATCGCGTCTTCAAGAATACGACATGCATTTAAACTCGTACGCTCCATTGCTTCAGTAAGAGTCACAGCCTTATACTGATTTACGTATTTGCTCACGAAACGAGAAAAACAAGCAATCGAACGAGGATGTGCAAATGCATCTTTTGGCAGTGGCCAGACATCACCTTCGATTAATTGCCCTTTACTGTTCATCCAAGGCATGGCATCTGAAGCAATTGCGGCACCTGGGAACAATACCGAGCGATCCATTTTATTACGATCATCTTTATCTTCATCCGGCTTCAAAAAGTGCATGACGATAACTGAGCCCGGGGCTGTCGCTTGAAGCTCTGTAACTTTAGCTTGGTCTAATGCTTTACCATTCATTTCCATATAGCTGGCACTTGGCACCCCCCAACGCTCTAGCCAATCTTCACCACGAAAAACTTCAGCACCGACAACAGAAGAGCCGGCACCATAAGGGTAGGCTTCGGTAGTAATAGCAAGTCCGTTATCAACCGCTGACTGCACTAGATCTGCACAATCATCGATATCTTGTACTGAAGTACTGTTCAGGTGACAAATATGCATGTGAGCGCCAGTAGTCGCAGACAGGCTAATTAGCTCTTGATAAGCTTCAAAGCTTGACTGAGGCTCAGCACTATTTAAGTAACGAATATGAGTATAAGTAGGGACGTCATAGCGCTTAGCAAGTTTTGCGAGCTCATAGTATTCTTTATGTCCGTAACCAGGTGCGTACCCCGCATTAATGCCCACGCCTAAACCGCCCTCTTTCAACCCTTGTTCAACGGACGATAAGATCTCTTTTAACTCATCTCCTGTTGCCAAGGTGTTTTGCCAATTTTTAAGCCCAAATGCTTTTTGAAACCAAACAATAGTGCCATCGGCAGGCGTAACATCTTTCTCTTTAGCCATCACTCGTGCGTAAGTCCAAGCGACAGAGGCACCATAGTTAATCGGCCGCCCTTCATTGGCGCAGTCGTCATAGAACTTACCAATAGGTAACAAACCAGATTCCATTTCTAAAGCGGTTGTCACACCATCAAATGCTTGTCCACGAGCCGCAGGAACTTGTTGACCATGGGCATGCATATCAATAAAACCAGGGGCTACAACTAAGCCTGCCGCATCGATGACTTTACTACCTTGTAGCTTTTTATCTGAAATTGCAGCAATACGACTACCTTTAATCCCCACATTTCGAATCGCATCGAGCTTAGTTTCAGGGTCAACCACACGGCCATTTTCAATAACAATATCAAAAGGCCCGGTCTCATTCGCCATTAGTATAATATTCTTACCTAGCAGTTTTTCTGGAGCCGCATGCAATACAGAGGCAAATGGAATTGCAGCCGCTCCCGCAGCTAATTTGGTTAACGTTGCGCGTTTTGACTGATCAATATCATTAACAGCCAATTCATTTAAAGCTTTGGTGTATTTCATCATTAGTTTCCCTAAGTTGATGTCTAAACAATAACCACTAGCTCTCAGACCCTCTAGTTCACTAGGACATGATAATAGTTCATTATTGCACTCTCGTTATTGGTCACTAATATAGACGGGAATAAGCATACTAAAAACTCGTATTTGAATGACTAAACCCTACATAAAATATAACCATACACTAATAAATTAAGCAGCTATTAATGAACGAGAACTGCCATTTGTTCTTTTATTACGGCTACTAGGCAAGCATTTTATAACTGACTTTTGGACAAAGTGAGTCAGCAAGATCTCATTACTGAAGACGCACACCTTTGGTGACTAAGGATTTGTTGCCGCCAAAAATGATCTTGTATGCACATATAATGACACCAAGGTAACAAGGTATTTTCAACATAAGAGCAGAGAATATCATCCCTCAATGTGGTGTGACGTAGCAGGAGTAGATCATTTAGTCCAGAAGACGATGCTTTCAGGTTTCTAGTACCGAGGGTTTGATCGTACATATACGATTAATACTTAAATGATAATGAAGATACTATTGTGACAACTCAACAAGCTTAGCGTTTATTCAACAGTTTGAAAAAGATGCAATCACTATAGGAATCTAATTATGACCAATAAAACAGCCCCTCAGTTACCAGAGTTTGAAATAAAAGATTATTCCAATATCCCACAGCGTAAAGCGTTTTATCCTGCGTCAGAAAAAGCCGCCAATATCGTCCGCGATTCTATGACGATTGATACGCTATTTTCAGCGCTATATCCAAGTCAGTGGTCTTCACCTGAAGCACCAGAATTTCACGATGAAATGGACCGTTGTAAAGCGGCAGGTTTTAAAGTACTTGCTGCATGCCCATCAGCAGACTCGTTGGATGCTTCTGTCGATGGGATAATGAAAGGCACTGACTTCTACCTTAATAAAATGAGAGAACGCCCAGACAGCTACAAAATTATCCGTACCACAAAAGACATTGATGATGCGGTTAAAGAAGACAAGCTGGGCCTATTTTTTACTCACCAAGGGACTCAAATTTTTGGTGGTGATGTGGACCGTGTCGCGTTGTGGCGTGAGTTAGGTTATGGCTACTGTCTGCTAGCCTACAACAATCGCAATGAAGTCGGAGATGGTTGCTTCGAACCAGAAAATCGCGGTTTAACCGCCTTTGGTAAGAAGCTGATTGATAGCTATAACCGATACGGCATGGTGGTAGATGTTAGCCACACTGGAGAACGTACCTCTCTTGATGCGATAGAGCGCAGTAGCCAACCCGTTATTTCTTCGCACTCAGGTGCAAAAGCCATGGCCAATTACCAACGTAGTTTAACCGACGAAGTAATCAAAGCCATCGCAGAGAGTGGCGGCGTATGCTCAATCAACATGGTTGGCGCATTTATGGACACTTCTAACCCAGATATTGTGACCACAGACGCGCTATTCCGTCATGTCGATTACATGGTGAACCTCGTTGGCATCGATCACGTGGGTTTTGGTTCAGACTATATACCCAATATTAATTTTACTGCCTCAATCATGCAAACCCCTATGGGAGCCGCTGTATTCCCAGATGGCGGCTATAGTGCAGCGGCGGGGGCAAAAGGTTTTCCAACTCCTGCGCCTTACCAAATTGTCGCGGCACTGATTGATAAGATGCTTGAAAATGGGTATTCCAAAGAAGATTGTGGCAAATTCTTAGGGGGGAATATGTACCGAGTATTCGATCAGGTGTGGCGTTAATCTACCATCCCATTGATTAAATTTGGCATCGTAAAAAGCACCGTCAACTCTGTTCAGTGAGTGTCGGTGCTTACTTAAATTTGGACAATTGGCTGTCGCTGCAAGCATAAGCTGACCTATTGAACGAGGTCCATTCCATTTTGAGAATGCTTCCAACAACAGGCAGAAATTTAGTAGTCGAAGCCGGGCTGGGCTTTGACTCCGCTATCAAAGGCATGCTTTATGGGCTTAACCTCACTCACAGTATCCGCTATCTCAATAATCCCTCTGTGACACGCCCTCCCGGTAACGATGACATGCTGCATTGGGGGACGATTCTGTAATGCCTCAATCACCCTATCGACCTCAAGGTAGTGATAGCTCACCATGTACGTGAGTTCATCGAGCATGATGCAATCCACTGTCTCATCTTTGAGTAACTGCTCTGCGACCTGCCATGCCTCTATTGCCGCAGCCGTGTCTTTTTCTCTGTCTTGAGTCTCCCAGGTAAACCCGGTGCCCATAACATGAAACTCGACTCCGGCCCCTTCGAGCAGCGTACGCTCACCACAATCCCAGTTACCCTTGATGAACTGCACTACGGCAGCTTTCTTGCCATGGCCTACAGCGCGGGCAATGGTGCCGAAACCAGAGGTAGACTTGCCTTTGCCATTACCAGTCAGCACCAGTAGTATGCCTTTCTCCTCCTGAGCCTTGGCAATTTTGGCATCAACGCCGTCCTTGAGTTTCTGTTGACGCTCTTTGTGGCGCTGCGCTTTCAGCTCATCTACATTTTTTTCGGTCATAATATTTCCACATTTTTTGAAGTTATAAGCTCAAGATAAAGCTGAGAAAGTTATAAGCTATAAGCTATAAGCTATAAGCTATAGGCAAACCTGAGAAGCAAAGCTCATTCAAATATACAACAGGCTCCTAAGCTGAGCTAAGGATGGCAGCGATACTCTCAAATATTCAGGCTCTTACTTACCACTTAAAACTTACAACTTACTGCTCGTAGCTAGGACATTTTTAATATCTGCTCTAACTTATCCATATCTAAGTCTTTCTCTAATTGGTCGGCGAACCTGTCGAGTTGCTGCTCACGAGTGGCATTGATATCAATGGGCTCAGGGCACACCATTCCCGCCCATTTCAGTATCAGCGCACACGCCTGCGGAGAGTCGAAAATACCATGTATGTAGGTCCCGAATATCAGGCCGTCATCTGAGACCATTCCATCTGAAAAAACGTTATCACAAGAGGAGCCATCAGAAGCGAGGGCGTCGCCTGTCGACTTACCAGCTTTCGATTTACCAGCAGTGACTTTACCAAACGTCTCTTTCACCGACAATGTGATAGGTTGCTCGTCAGAGGTAGTATTCAACACCTGCGACTGACCACAGTGGATCTCATATCCTTCGAGGGCAGCTTGCTCCCCCAACAGGGATAACCCCCCTGAGACCTGACGTAAAATCTTATGGGTTTTAAGTTCCGTCACCAGAGCCAACAAGCCTAAACCTTCACTCTCACCAACTTTGCCTTCAACGCCATCGGGATCATCGATAAGCAGACCTAACATCTGATAACCGCCACACAGCCCAAGCACCTTACCGCCATAGCGCAAGTGCTTCCTGATACCGATATCCCAGCCCTGTTCACGCATAAAATCTAAGTCTGCACGTACATTTTTGCTGCCCGGCAATATGATTAAGTCGGCATCCGGTAGCGCTTTAACGCCTCCGGGTTCAGCCGTCTGCACACTGAGATAGTTAAATTCAATTAAGGGGTTGAGCCTTAAGGGATCGAAGTCGGTATGGTTACTGATCCTGGGGAACACCAGGACTAACACCTTGAAGTTGCTCTGCACTGGCTGTGACGACGGGTCTGAAAGTGAGAGAGTTAACGGAGGCGCAAGGGCATCTTCGGCGTCCAGATGCAGGTCGTGCAGATAGGGTAAGACCCCCAATACCGGTTTATTCGTATACTCTTCCAACCAATCCAGACCCGATTGAAGCAGGGCAATATCACCGCGAAATCGATTGATAACAAACCCTTTTACTCTGGCCTGCTCCGACTCACTCAATAACGCCAAAGTTCCCACCAGATGAGCAAATACACCGCCTTTATCTATATCGGCAATGATGATCACCGGACAATCGACGGCCTCGGCAAACCCCATATTAGCGATATCCCCCTCTCTGAGGTTGATCTCGGCCGGACTTCCCGCCCCTTCAACAATCACCATTTCATAATCGCGGCTTAAGCGGGAGAAAGAGTCCAACACAGCAGACATCGCTTTAACCCTATAGCCCGGCTTACCTGCTTCTCGCTTGCCTTGAAGGCCAAAGAAGGTTTGCGCCTCCATCTGATCGAGCGCCTTGCCTTGAACGATGATCTGAGCACCGGTATCTGAGCTGGGCTTCAATAAGATGGGGTTAAAATCGGTATGCGCAGGCAAACCACAGGCAGTGGCCTGCAAGGCTTGGGCGCGGCCTATCTCACCACCATCAATAGTGACCGCACTATTGAGCGCCATATTTTGCGGTTTGAAAGGCGCTACCCGTTCGCCTCGTCTGGCAAACAGACGACATAGCCCCGCCGCCAAGGTGCTCTTGCCCGCATCGGATGTGGTGCCCTGTACCATCAGTACGTTGGCTTTGTGAGCCTCTGGATTATCTTTGTTATTGGTATTCATATCGCTCTTTTACATGACCTCATAAGGATATAAAGCTCAGACTCTGCTCTTTACAAAGAGTGAGTTCACAATGACGGGCCCGAAAGCTTCGCGGCTAAAGCCACTCCTACATTTAACAGACTTTAAGCAGAAGCATAGATCCTGAAACAAGTTCAGGATGACGGCCAAGAGCTTATAGCCAGCAGGCTCTTACTTACCGCTTACAGCTTATGACTATCTGCTTCTTAAACCTTCGCGGCTAAAGCCGCTCCTACATGGAGGATGTTATAGCTTGTAGCCTGCGACTCAAACCTCAAAACTAGAGCCTCGTAACCCTATGCATCAAGCGCCTTTTAATCGCATGGGCAACCCGGCGGTGACCAGAACCACCGAATCTGCCAGCCTGGCTATCTCCTGATGTAACCAACCCGCCTCATCGACAAAGCGGCGATTTAACTCTCCCAGGGGAACGATGCCGCAGCCAACTTCATTACTCACCAGATAGATCTCACCTTCGAGTGTTGGCAGCAATTGGAGTAGCGCCGCCTTGGCCTCGGGCCAATTCTCCCCGTCACCAACGGCAACTACCGAGCTCTCCTTCGCCTCATCGTGTTTACACTCCGAGTCAGCCGATGACTCATTTGCTAATAGTCGATTAGTCAGCCAGAGCGTTAAACAGTCGACAATAATAACGCGATTTTTTCGGGCATATTGCGTCAGAGACTCAGATAATAATAGTGGTGTTTCGACCGTTAGCCACTCAAGTTCATCTTCGGCCCTGTCTTGTCGGTGCCGCGCGATTCTCGAACTCATCTCCTCATCGAGTGCCTGAGCAGTAGCCATATAGATACACTCATACCCCTGCGCGCCGAGCGCTGCGGCGGCCTCGGTCGCATGGCGGGTTTTGCCACTGCGAGCACCACCCAGCACCAAATGAATCATAGCGAGGTCACCAAAAGCAGAATCATAAGATAGCAGAGCATCTCAGATATCTGCTGCCCGGCCCCCAGCGTATCGCCGGTATAGCCACCAATTTGACGGCGAAAGGCCACGACCAATCCCCACCTTAACAACAAGAGTGCGCCGATAAGAATCAGAGCCTGAGTCAGGCTTAGCAACATCAGGATAGCCATTGCCGTCATCAAGGAAATCAGCAGTTCATTCACGCTCTGATTCTGAGCCAGAGGCTTACTCTTACTGGTATCTGAGTCACTCACATATTGTTCGGTGAAGATAAAGCTGGCAGCAAAAACACGACTTAAACAGTGGCCCACTACCAAGGCAACACTCACCATATGAGTATCAATGGCTGCCATTTCATTTAATAGTTGCCACTTCAGCATCAGAATAAATACCAGAGCCAGAGCACCATAACTACCGAGACGAGAGTCTTTCATGATTAACAGCTTGTCGGCAACGGTCCAGCCACCGCCAAAACCATCGGCAGTATCGGCCAAGCCATCTTCATGAAAACCACCGGTTAGGATAGCACTGGTGATCATCGCAAATATAATGGCTACCGACGCCGGCAACCAGTTAACGGCCAACGCATAGACCGCGGCGCTTACCCCGCCCACCAAGATGCCGACCAGTCCGAAATAGCGGTTTGATTTATTCAGATTCTCGCTGTCTACCTTCACCCAAGCTGGCATCGGGATACGGGTAAAGAAGCCCATCGAAACAAAAAACAGTGTCAGTTGTCGACGAAACATAGATATAAAATTCCTTCAATACTAAGTTCAAGATAGAGCTAAGAAAGCTGTAAGCTAGAAACCTAAGACAAAGCTAAAATAAACGACAGCCCTTAGCTCTTACTTAAAACTTACGACTTAATACTCCAGCCTTCTTCCCTTAAATCACGATTCCCGCATCGCTGAAGCTGGCCATCTCATTATAGAAACCGGCTGCGGCTCGAATAAGTGGTAACGCCAATACGGCGCCACTGCCTTCGCCCAGTCTCATGCTCAAACTTAACAAGGGTCTGGCTTGCAGGTGCTCCATCATCAGGCAGTGCCCCCGCTCATCAGATTTATGCCCAAATATCATATAATCACGGACGTTCGGATTTATCTGCACCGCAACCATGGCCGCCGCAGTTGCGATAAAACCATCGACCACAACCAGCATATTTCTCTCTGCTGCGGCAAGCATAGCCCCCGTCATCTGTACAATTTCAAACCCGCCAAGGCAGGCCAAAATATTATAGGGATCGGTTAATTCAGCCTCATGAATATGCAGCGCCTGTTCCACCAGCATCAGCTTACGCTTCAGGGTAGCGGCATCGATTCCGGTGCCTCTACCGACGCAATCTTCACTCTTCATTCCCATGATAGTGGCCATTATGGCGGCAGCGGATGAGGTGTTGCCTATGCCCATCTCCCCTAAGGCGATAAGGTTACAACCTTGCTGATGGTGAAGTTCTATGCGTGTACGCGCCATCTCCAGCCCTTGCTTGACGGCTCCCAATGTCATGGCCGCTTGCTTGTGAATGGGCCTGGTTCCAGCGCCCAACCTCTGATCGATAACACCTTCAACACCCTCTAATGGTTGAAGGATGCCACAATCGATCACCTCCATATTCAAGCCAACCTGGCGACAGAAGACATTGATGGCTGCGCCACCGGCGACGAAGTTCATCACCATCTGTGTGGTCACTTCACTTGGCGCAATAGAGACACCGGATGAAGCGATCCCATGATCCGCCGCAAAGACCAATAGTTTAGGGTTGGTGATTTCAGGCTTCTCTTTTCCTAATACCCGGGCCAACTGTTTGGCCAAGTTTTCTAATTCGCCGAGCGCTCCCAGAGGTTTGGTTTTATTGTCGATTTTACTTTGGATCTCATCATCAAACTCATGGTTTACCGGACTGATATTAAACATCACTACACCCTGACTGTTTTTTCTAAGTTTTAAATTACTAATAAGAAGTTTTAAGTTTTAAGTTTTAAGTCTTAAGTCTTAAGTCTTAAGTCTTAAGCTCAAGATAGATCCTGAAACGAGTTCAGGATGACGGCTAAAGCTTATCGCCATTACCACCAGGCTCTTACTTACCGCTTACAGCTTATGGTTTATGACTTTCAATCGCTTAAACATTCGCGGCTAAAGCCGCTCCCACATTGAGAGCCGCTACCTTCTGCTTCCCAGGATAAACAGGAAGAAGATACTGCCTATGACGGCGGTGATGATGCCTACGGGTAACTCTTGGCTGCTGAGCAGAGTTCTCGCCAAGACATCAATCCATACCATAAACAGGCCCCCGACTAAGGCGGTCGTAATAAGCGGGAATCGTCCCGGGAACAGCATGCGTACCGTATGGGGGATCATTAAGCCCACAAAGCCGATACCACCACAGTTAGCCACTAAGATGGCCGTAATGAGCGAGCAAAGCAGTAACATCTGCAGTCGCAGCCGACTGACATTAATGCCTAAGGTATGGGCAGTTTCATCACCGGCCCGCATCGCCATTATCTGACGCTTAAACAGCAAGATGATCCCGGTAGCGACACAAACCACGACTGCCGGAAATAACAAGCCTTCCCAACTCGCTTTTGCAAAGCTTCCCAGACTCCAAAACAGCACAGACGCGGCCGCCTGAGGACTGGAAAAATAGAGCAGCAAACTGGTTAACGCGCCGAACATAAATGAGATAGCCACACCGGAAAGCAGCATGCGTTCAATCTGACTACTCATATTGCGTCCGCATAAACTCAGCACCATAAGCACCGACACCCCAGCCCCGAGGAACGCCCCCAGTGGCAGACTTATCCAACTAAGCAGCTCGAACAGCCCTGAGCCCCCGCTTGAATCAAGAGATAGCCCTGAGCCTCCGCTTGAATCAAGAGACAGCCCTGAGCCCACGCTTGAGCCTGTAAATAGCGTAATCACCATCACAGCACCAAATGAGGCGCCAGATGAGATACCAAACAGATAAGGGTCGGCCAGCGGATTACGCGTCACCGTTTGCAGCACACTACCGGCAACAGAAAGACCCGCCCCGGCAATAAAGGCCAGTAGAATGCGGGGAAATCTCAGCTCCATAACGATACGCTCGGCGATGCCTGACACCTCTGTCATACCAAAGATGGCCGTATCAAAGGTGTTGTGCAATACGACATTAATCACATCATAAAATGAGATATTCGCGGCGCCGAAGCTGGCAGCGGCCAGCAGGGTTACCAGGCTCAATAGCGATAGCCCGGGTACCACCCATTTATGGCCGATATCGATTCGCCCTCCACAGGTGCCTGATTTGTTAGGGCTAGTCTTCATCGTGTTTATGCCTTTTCATACTGCCCCAACTACTCTCTCCAAAAGCCTTCAGACCATGCGCACTCTCATCATTAGCGCGCTTATCATGAGCACTTTTATCATGAGCGCTGGCGCCATAGGAGTAGCCATAGAAATAGCTGATCTGAGGGTTACCATGTTGAGGATGAGGCTGTGCGGTGCAACACACACCGAATACCTCGCTGATACGCGTCTCGGTGAGTACAGACTTGGGCGTCCCATGCGCGACAGAGTGTCCATCATCGAGGAGTAACAGCTGATCGCACATGGCACTGGCTAGATTCAGATCATGAATAGAGGTGATCACCGAGATCCCAATCTCGCGCAGCAACTCCATGATCTGGATCTGATAACGAATATCTAAATGATTAGTGGGTTCATCCAGGATAAGCAACTTAGGCTGCTGTACTATCGCCCTGGCAATCAGCGCTCGCTGCTTTTCACCACCGGAGAGGTGCTCATACACTTGGCCGGCCTTATGGGTTAGCCCTACCTTTTCTAGCGCATCGGCAACGAGTCTTCTATCCGATGAGGTCGTGAGATCGAACGGCCCCTTGTGGGGCGTTAACCCAATGGCAACCAGTTGCTCAGTGGTTAATTCAAAATGATGGGGCGTGTCTTGCAATACAACAGCGACTTGCCTGGCAAACTCTTTTGCCGAGAAGTGAGAGGTATTTTGCCCAAATAGGCTCACGGTTCCGTTATCGGGCTTAATATAACGATATAGACACCGCAGCAGACTGGATTTTCCCGCACCATTTGGCCCTATGATCCCCAGCATCTCCCCCTTGGCTAATGAGAAGCTGATATCAGATAAAATCGCCCGGTCATCGGCATGCCAGCTAAGGTCGTTGACCTCGAGTGCACACGAGTTATCGGTGTATTTTCTATTCCCACTCATTTTATCCCTACCCACTTCATCAAGAGTAGAGGTCTCTTTATACCGTTTTTCAAGCGGATAACCTCGCCGCCAACAAGATTGACCGAAATGACTTCGCTGACTTAAATGATTTAGCTGACTGAACTGACTTAAATGATTTAGCTGACTTAAACGAGTAAGCGGATTTCGCTATTCCAGCAGAAAAAACAGGAGACAAATGGAAAACACGACGCGAAGCATACCGAGGAAACTCGGGACATGACGATACTGTACGCTCTGGCTTTCGTGAATAAATACGACAGGACAAAGCGTTCGATAAAGCAGCAAAATAGCGTAAACAAGATAGCATGACACATCCCCTCGAGTTACCCGCTCGAGTTCTTTAGCGACAAAATTAGGCAGGTATCCTGACTTATGGTTTAAAGAAGGTTTACGTCAGACAATAAGATGACGGCCTTCGGCCTATCGCTTCGCGGACGGCTTCGCCTATTCGACGGGCCCAACCCTGACAGCGCAGCGTCATCTTAGCTCTTAACCTTCTTCAACACATTCACAGTTGCGGGCACAGTCCGGGCTCATGCTTACTCATTCTCATACTCTTAGTACAAAGTAAAAGTCAGAGTAAAAGCTCCCGGTTCCCTTTTAAGTTTGAGTTACTCCCCCATCCTTCGACGGCGGTTCTCAACACCTTATTTTGCGATTCTGTTCACTCACTTAACGGCCAATACTTAAAGGCTAATGCCTAAAGGCTTAAGGACTTGTTACAACGCTCATGCTTCAAGCGCAGACTTAGGAGTGAAGAGTCTCTGAGAGCGGTTATTATGCAGCTTTTATCACTTAAGGCAAAGCCTGTCGCGTAGCTGAAGTGAAAAATCAAGGTCCCCAATGACACTCTTCAACAGGAAAGGCTCGCAGGAAAGGCTCCCGCTCAGATTAAGATGAATCCCTGTGCAGTAGAGACGTTTACCCCCAGTGCAGTTGAGGCTGATACGAGTGCGTCCCCAGCTCCCAGTCTCCTAACCCGCGGCCCAGAACCTAGAACCGTTTATCCCCAGTGCAGTTGAGGCAGATACGAGTGCGTCCCCAGCTCCTAGTCTCCTAACCCCCGGCCCAGAACCTAGAACAGTTTATCCCCAGTGCAGTTGAGGCAGATACGAGTGCGTCCCCAGCTCCCAGTCTCCTAACCCGCGGCCCAGAACCTAGAACAGTTTATCCCCAGTGCAGTTGAGGAAAATGCTTTCCCTGAGGCGTGGTATAAACCGTCACCTTCACTATCGCCGCATAGGCCAGAGAGAGCTGAGTATAAATACCCGCGACCCCGCTAACCCCCAATGCATTGGCCATCAAATGGCGTATGACTCCAGCATGGGTCACCAATAACAGAGATTTCCCTCGGTGTTGATTGAGAATCGACTCCCAGGCGCGATCGATTCTGGCCTCAAAATCCAGCATGGTCTCACCATCAGGTGGTGTGCTCGCCCAAGGATTCTTCCAATAGGCTTCGATAGGCCCAGCGCTGGTCTGATACAGGCTCTCTAATGTTTCACCGTCCCAATCACCAAAGTTCATCTCCTTGAAACCGTCTTCAAGTTTAAGGGGGACCTCTCTGTTCAAATAGAGCCTGAGGGCAAACTCACAACAGCGGCGCAGGGGGGAGCTGATAATGTGATCGAAACTGATATCCGCAGCTTCGATGGCATCAAACATCTGTTTGCGGCCACTCTCACTCAATGAGACATCCGTATGTCCCCGTAAGATATCTCCTCCCTCACACTTTCCATGACGCATAAGGTAGAAGGTCGTGGTGACTCCCGGATTAGGCCTTGCTTGCTCCTCAGGCTCAGCTTCGAGAGTTACTTGGTGCTCAAGTTCTGCTTGATGAAGGGCTTCACTGCTACTCATAATATTCTTCTATCCGGGCTGTTTATCGGCAATGGATCAATCTCACTCATTTATATCGTCTTTTCGAGACGAAGAGAATAGCTTCACCTATCAACCTCTTCTCTGGCCTCCATGGAAAACCACAAACCACTCATGCTATATATTCCCCCCTAGATCCCGCTCGAGCTTTTGCAGGTCCCTTGGGAAACGTATGTGATAGCAGAGGCCATTGTTGGGTGAGGTCTCTACCTCTACTTCTCCTCTGAGTCTCTGGGTGACCAGATTATAAATCAGGTGTGTGCCCAAACCGCTGCCCCCCTGATTACGTTTGGTGGTATAGAAGGGGTCGAACAGGCTCTTTACCCCCTTTTCATCGAGTCCGACACCGTCATCCCTGTAGTCCATAAACACCCAATCATCTCTGATATCAGCGGCTATGGTTATCTCTCCCACCTGTTCCGGGAGGAATGCGTGCAACAGGCTATTCATAATCAGGTTCGTTAAAATTTGAGACAACACACCAGGGTAAGTGTTACATCTTAAGTTAAATGCACAATCCATAGTGATCTTATGGGGCACCTTCTTAAGCGTAGGCCTGAGTGACATCAATATCTCTTCTAGATACTCATCGATATCAAATTCCCGCAACTCCTCGCTGGATTGATCGACCGCAACTCGTTTAAAGCTCTGAATGAGCTTAGCAGCCCGGACATTATTCTTAAGAATGATATCCATGGCTTCGGTGCAGGTTTGCATAAAACCTTCAAATTCATCTTCACTGAGCTCGCCATCAGCGAACATCTTTTTGACCTCGCTCACCTCATCATAGAGATGAGACGCCGCGGTAACGCAGACACCGATTGGAGTATTGATCTCATGGGCAATGCCCGCCACCATTTTTCCTAGCGAGGCTTGCTTTTCTGTCTCAACCAATTGATGTTGAGCACGCTTGAGCAGATCCAGCGTCGATTGAAGCTCTGAGGTTCTCTCTCCCACCAGTGTTTCCATCTGCTCCGAGTATCGCTGCGCAAACTGCTCCTTCTCTTTCGCGTAATTCAGTTGTTGCCTCAATTGTGCTGGGCTGATCTTCAGCTGAGCCAGCAGCTGGGCATAATACCTTTCCAGGGTCTGACTCTCCCTCTCTGAGTAGATGTTCGATTGAGTTACCACCATATGCGCCACAGCTGCGCCTGTGATACCACTGAGCAGCCTCTCCGTCGCTCTTTCCAGATAGGCTAACTGCTGCACATTAATCAGTTCATCGTCATTTAGTTCGGCCTCGGCTAAACAGGCACTCACCTTCCCCTCTGCGAGCTCTGCAGGCAGATACTGGCTGAATATCCCTTTCAGTAACGTAAGCTTAGGCTTGAGCTCAATATTACAGGGTAAGGTATCCATAATCGCTTGATCTTCGACCACACGTTCGGCCATCACATCCATAAACTCGGCGTTATATCTTTGCTCCTCTCCCGTCACCTTCGAGAACAGGCTGCCAAAAACCAAGGCGATGCAATTTGCCGCCAGAGACCACAAGGCGCCATGGCTTATCTTATCCATCTCACTGCCCAGCAAATGCTCGGGGTGCAACCAATAGAGCCCCCAGGGCCCCAACTCAAGAATATCGGCATCTATCCAGCCACTTTTCATTATCGCCGGCAATATTAAACAGTATGACCAAACAATGAAGCCCACCATCAGGCCGGCAATCGCCCCCTTAGCGGTGACTTTAGGCCAATAGAGTCCTGCAAGCACCGGGGGAAGAAACTGCAATACGGCGGCGAAGGAGATCATGCCCATGTTCACTAACATGTATGACTCGCCAAGATAGAGATAGAACATCTGCCCGGCGCCCAACACAATAAACACCGCGAGCCACCGGGACTGAAGCAGGTATTTCTTTAAGACGCTGCCAGGGCTGAACCACTGCAGCAGAGGCAAAACCAGATGGTTACTGAACATGGTAGAGAGCGTCATGCCTGACACCATCAACATGGCCATAGAGGCAGAAAAACCACCGATAAACACGAACACAGTGAGCAGGTTTTGCCCGGCAAGCATGGGCAGAGAGAGCATATAACTGTCAGCCGCTTCCGGCCCAAGCAATAACAGACCCGCGGCGGCGATAGGGGTGATAAAAATGGTCATCATCATCAGGTAAATGGGGAGCCACCACTGCACTCTCTTAATGTGTCTGGCATCAGGGTTTTCAACCACCATCACATGAAACTGACGTGGCAATAACATAAAGGCGGAGCCTGCAAGGAGCAGATAACTGAACCAGGTCACAAACTCGGGCTTGGACGACATCCCCTTTGCCGCCTCGGGCATCTTCTGCTCCAGTTGTTCGAGAATGGCCAGAGGAGAGTCAAACATCACGAAACTGACAAACACGCCCACACACAGCATGGCCAGCAGTTTAACCAGACCTTCGACGGCGAGCGCCAGCATCATGCCCGGATGCCGCTCGGTCGGATCCAGATGGCGAATACCAAAGATAATGGTAAACAGGGCAACGCCCAACCAGACCAACCAGGCAATCTCATCGGCAGCGATGCCCCCTTCCGTCTTCAGCACGAGATCGATGGCAGTGTTGATCGCTTTAAGTTGCAGCGCAAGATAGGGAACGATCCCCACCATAGCGACTACTGCGGCAAGGCCTGCAAGGAAAATACTACGATTGAACCGGGCCGAGAGAAAGTCGGCAATGCTGGTGACCCTGTAGATCTGCTTTATCAGTAACACGCGTTGCATCAGGGGCCAGATAACGATCATCAAGAGCGAAGGTCCCAGATAGATAGAGAGCATCAATACGCTGGAACGGGTAGCGAAGCCGACGCTACCGAAGAAGGTCCAACTGGTACAGAAGATAGCGAGTGACAGCGCATAGACGACGGCGCTGGTCGTCAACTTTCTTGCTCGCTCGCTGCCAGACTCGGCCCATGAGGCCAGTATATACAAAAGAGCCACATAGGAAAAAATCACCATCAATAGGCTTGAGGCGTTCATCATAAGCCACCCCCAGTTGGCACTTCAGAGGCAGTAAATTCGGCTCTGCAACATGCTGCAAACGGGACGATAGCTTGATTATCTAAGAAACTCACAACCAAAACCTACTTAACCAAGGCAAGCAAAAACAGAATTAAACACAACCAGATCAGGGTAATACTAAGCAACGTGGCAGACAGACTAAGTGTGATATAAGTCGCTACAGGCCAAGAGGTAATAAAAAAGGCCAACACCAAAGTTAATATTCTGAAAGCAGGCTGATTATTGATTTTCCTCCACACCTTAGTTTCTCCAGCAAAGGGTCTTTCTAAAGCATAGTTCAGCGCAACAAAGAGTGGAAAAATCTGTGTATAAAGCGCTAATCTAGGGGGCGCTTCGAGCCGTTTTTTGGCTTTAAAAAGCTAACTCGACACTCACACGCGTCTGGTCTATTATAGACGTCTATACGTATAAACATCTAAAACTCGTATTCGAAGGCAGGTAGAATTTATGGCCACTGGCACCCTAAGTAGCTCAAAAACAATAAGAGATATTGGCCCAAAAATCAGCCAACAGCTAAAAGATAATATCCTGATCCTCGACGGGGCCATGGGCACCATGATCCAGGACCGTAAGTTTGAGGAGGCCGACTTTCGTGGCGAACGCTTCAAAGAGTGGGACTGCGATGTCAAAGGCAACAACGACCTGTTAGTGCTTACCCAGAGTGCCGCCATCAAGCGCATCCACAAAGACTACCTGCTCGCCGGTGCCGACATTATCGAGACCAACACCTTCAACGCGACCCGTATCGCCATGGCCGATTACGACATGCAGGAGCTATCGGCAGAGATTAACCTGGTCGGCGCACGCCTCGCTCGCGAAGCGGCCGATGAGGTCGAAGCAGAGACAGGCCGTGCTTGTTATGTGGCCGGCGTGCTCGGCCCGACCAACCGCACCTGCTCCATCAGTCCCGATGTGAATGACCCCGGCTTTCGTAATGTCAGCTTCGATGAGCTGGTCGAGGCCTATATCGAGTCGATCGACGCGCTTATCGAAGGCGGCGCGGATATCATCATGGTGGAAACCATCTTCGATACCCTGAACGCCAAGGCCGCACTGTTTGCCATAGAAACCGTGTTCGAGCACTTAGGGGCGCGTCTGCCGATTATGATCTCAGGCACCATCACAGATGCCTCGGGACGCACCCTGACAGGCCAGACAACCGAGGCCTTTTACAATTCACTGCGTCACGTAAAGCCACTATCAATCGGGCTTAACTGTGCCCTGGGACCGAAAGAGCTACGCCCTTACGTCGAAGAGCTGTCTAAAATTTCTGAATGCTATGTCTCGGCACACCCTAACGCGGGCCTGCCGAACGAATTTGGCGGCTACGATGAGACGCCGCAAGAGATGGCCGAAGTTATTGGTGAATGGGCTCAGGAAGGCTTCTTAAATATTGTCGGCGGCTGTTGTGGCACCACGCCCGCACACATACGTGCAATTAGTGAAGCCGTCATCCAACACAAAGCGCGCCCCCTGCCCGATATTCCGGTAGCCTGCCGTTTATCAGGCCTCGAGCCGCTCACCATAGATGAGAACTCGCTGTTTCTGAACGTGGGTGAGCGCACCAACGTCACCGGCTCGGCTAAGTTCCTGCGTCTGATCAAGACCGGCGAATATGAGGAGGCGCTCTCAGTCGCCCGCGATCAGGTGGAGAACGGCGCACAGATCATCGACATCAACATGGATGAAGGCATGCTCGACGGCGTCGAGGTCATGCACAAGTTCCTTAACCTTATCGCCTCCGAGCCCGATATTTCGCGGGTGCCGATTATGATCGACTCCTCTAAGTGGGAGGTGATAGAAGCGGGCCTTAAATGTATTCAGGGCAAAGGTATCGTTAACTCCATCTCCCTCAAGGAGGGTGAAGATAAGTTTATCGAGCAGGCCACCTTAGTTAAACGTTATGGCGCTGCGGCAATTATCATGGCGTTCGATGAAGAGGGACAGGCGGATACCAAGGCGCGTAAGATTGAGATCTGTACCCGCGCCTATCGCGTGCTGGTCGACAAGGTGGGCTTCCCGCCGGAAGATATCATCTTCGATCCCAACATCTTCGCCATCGCCACGGGTATCGACGAACACGACAACTATGCGGTCGACTTTATCGAAGCCACCCGCGAAATCAAACGCACCCTGCCCCACGCCATGATCTCCGGTGGTGTATCGAATGTCTCCTTCTCGTTCCGCGGTAACAACCCGGTGCGTGAGGCGATTCATGCGGTATTCCTCTATCACGCCATTCAGGCAGGCATGGACATGGGTATCGTCAACGCGGGTCAGCTGGCCATCTATGACGATATCGATGCCGAATTAAAAGAGCGCGTCGAGGCGATTGTGCAAAACTTGCCTTGCAGCGCTCTTGGTGCAGATAGCAGCGAAACCAACAACACCGAACTCTTATTAGAGGTGGCCGAGAAGTTCCGTGGTGACGGCAGTCAAACGTCCAAGAAAGAGGATCTGGAATGGCGCAGTAAACCCGTTAATGAACGTTTAGCCCATGCACTGGTTAAAGGCATTACCGACTATATCGACGAAGACACCGAAGAGGCGCGCGCGCAAGCAACGCGGCCACTGGATGTCATTGAAGGGCCCTTGATGGATGGCATGAACATAGTCGGAGACTTGTTCGGCTCGGGTAAGATGTTCCTGCCACAAGTGGTAAAGTCGGCGCGAGTTATGAAAAAAGCCGTCGCTTACCTTAACCCCTATATCGAACTCGAAAAAGTACCCGGTCAGTCAAACGGTAAGATCTTGATGGTGACCGTAAAGGGCGACGTACACGATATCGGTAAGAACATCGTCGGCGTAGTGCTTGCCTGTAACGGCTATGAGGTAATAGATCTGGGCGTCATGGTGCCGGTTGAAAAGATCATCGAAGTCGCCAAGGCGGAGAACGTCGACATCATCGGCATGTCCGGACTTATCACTCCGAGTCTCGATGAGATGGTGCATAACGTAAAATCCTTCCATAAGGCAGGACTCACCATCCCCTCAATTATCGGCGGAGCCACCTGCTCGAAAATTCATACCGCGGTCAAGATAGCTCCCCACTCCCCCGAGGGCGCCATCTATATCGCCGATGCATCCCGCGCCGTGCCTATGGTGTCGAAACTCATCAACAATGAGACCCGCCAGGCAACCATAGATGAGGCCTATAACGAATATGAGATGATGCGCGAAAAGCGTTTGTCACAGGCGAAACGCAAAGAGATCACCACCATTGCGGCGGCCCGTGAAAACCGCTGCAAGCACGACTGGGAAAATTACACCCCATTTGTCCCTAATCAGCTTGGCCGTCAGGTGTTCGATGACTACCCATTAGAAGACTTAGTCGAGCGCATCGACTGGACGCCATTCTTTCGCAGCTGGGAGCTTCATGGACATTTCCCCCGTATTTTAGATGATGAAGTGGTCGGCGCTGAGGCACGTAAGCTGTTCCATGACGGCAAGGCCATGCTTAAGAAGATCATCGACGAAAAATGGCTCACCGCCAAGGCCGTCATCGGCCTGTTCCCGGCCAACACAGTTAACCATGACGATATCGAGCTCTACACAGACGAAACTCGCAGTGAGCTTGAGATGACCACCCATCACCTGCGTATGCAGATAGAGCGTGTGGGTAACGACAACTTCTGTCTCGCCGACTTTGTCGCGCCGAAAGAGTCGGGCGTGGCCGATTACATGGGCGGCTTCGCGGTCACCGCGGGTCATGGCATCGACGAGCACGTGGCACGCTTCGAGGCCGATCATGACGACTACAGCGCCATCATGCTCAAATGTTTGGCCGACCGTCTGGCCGAAGCTTTCGCCGAGCGTATGCACGAGCGTGTGCGTAAGGAGTTCTGGGGTTACGCCAGTGATGAGGCACTCGATAACGAGGCACTGATCCGTGAAAAGTACAAGGGGATCCGTCCGGCGCCGGGTTATCCGGCTTGTCCCGATCACACCGAGAAGGGTCTCTTGTGGGATCTGCTTAAGCCCGATGAAACCATTGACCTTAACATCACCGAGAGCTATGCCATGTTCCCGACGGCAGCGGTCTCCGGCTGGTACTTCGCCCATCCCAAGTCACGTTATTTTGGCGTGACCAATGTTGGCCGGGATCAGGTTGAGGATTATGCAGCGCGTAAGGGGATGAGTGTTGAAGAGACCGAGAGGTGGTTAGCACCAGTGTTGGATTATGATCCGGAGTAGGTTAGTTCCTGAGTGTTCAGAAACGACCTCACGCGGGTTGCGGACTGATTAGTTTATTGTGCCTGCTGGCTGATGAGATATCTGTTTTGATTCTTGTTGGCGGCAGGTGTGCTGCACAAGGATGTGCGAATGTCATGATCACAAGGATATGAAAGAACTACCTTTTGTATCTATTGCTTGCAGCATGCTTATACACTGTCACCCCAGTGGAACGCCGTAAACTCATCCCTGAGGGCTCGACGATGGCATCCATGCCATCAACGCCCACTGTTGCAACAGCGCTCGGTATCTATCAAGCCTCGATGAAGAAAATAGGTTTTTGACTTTCTCTGAGAGCTATCCTTTTATTCCGTCATTCCGGCAATGCCTTTAGCCGGAATCTAGCTCTTTCTTTTTAAGGTAAAGTTTTACAAACTTCGTTTCGATTAAGATCGCAGGATTCCACCCTGCACAGGGCAAGGAGAACTGATCGTCAGACGTAAATGGATTCACAAATGCAGCGATATCATGGATGTCAAAGAGCATACTTATCAACAATATCCTTGTTTAAAAGCCAGTATGGTATCCATAACTCTCTTTCTATTCATCCAACACATTGACGATGGCATCGGCCAACCACATTAAAGCGGGGCCTTTCGCTTTTTGTTTTGCCATCACACGATCAATCGGCACCCGCCACGGTTTATGATCAAAGCTTAGATTCAATCGCACCATATCCCCCAGTTTCTCATAACGCTCTGCCATATAAGCGGGAATATAACTCCATCCCAGCCCCTCTTTTACCATAGTGTTAACGGCATTAAAGCTATTTCCCCACCAGATATGTGAAGAGATACTAGGGCAGTGCGCCAGGGCCTGACCATCAAGACCACGGATCAACAATTGACGGTGTGGGATTAAATCAGCAACGGTAACTATGTCCATGTTTGCCAGTGGATGCGCAGGGCTCACGACGCCATTAAACGGTAAGCTACCGACATAACACAAATCCACTTCCTGGGGGAAATCACTATTGGCAAACATCAAGCCTAAGTCGGCTCGCCCTGTGTGCACTAAAGCTAACACATCGGGTGTTGAGACGGCGTAAAGCTCTAAGATGGTGCCGGGGTAACGCGTAGCAAAAGCGTTAAGAATGCTGGTTGTCACGGGTAATAACGCATCGTCTACCGCCATTTTTATTTGTGTTTCATGGGATAGATTCAGGGCGTTGGTCACCGAGTCAAGCTCATAAGTTTGTTGCAGAATAGCTTGGGCAAACGGTAACAATCTCTCGCCATGAGGGGTTAATGATGGTTTACGGCTGGTACGGTCAAACAGCGTCGTATTGAGCTCAATTTCGAGATTGGCAATCCCCTGACTCACTGCCGATTGCACCTTGCCCAACCGACGAGCGCAAGCCGAAAATGACCCTGACTGGGCCGTTTCTACGAACATCCTCAGCTGTTCCAAATTATACATATCACTTTTCCTGATAGTAACTAACTATCATCTTTCGCAAATAATGATGATTATAACAACCAAGATGTACCGAACAACATAAATGAGATTTAGCATGAACACGAAAGAACGAATTTTTCACAGCGTATTATTTGAAGCGATAGCCTTAATATTTGTTATCACTGCCGCCACCGTCTTTACCGATGCAGGAGCAAAGTCAGCCACCGGCTTAGCAGTCGGACTGTCATTAATTGCGATGTGTTGGAACTATATTTACAACCTCGGCTTTGACCGTATATTCGGACAAAATCGCATTGAGCGTACAGTAAAAATGCGTATAGGCCATGGACTCGGGTTTGAGTTGGGTATGATTTTTGCGACTCTCCCCTTGATGATGTGGGTACTAAAACTGGATTTCTGGACTGTATTTGTGATGGACATCGGCGTTGTCATTTTCTTCCTGATATACGCGATTGTCTACAACTGGGCTTATGATTTGATCCGTGAACGTATTCTCTGTAACAGAGTCGAAGTTAGCTGTACCCTCTCCAGGTAAAACGCCTCAAAAACCTCTAGTGGAAGCAATAACCCATTGCTCAAGTTAGATGTCAAAGAACGTCCAAGCCCCCAAAAAGCCAGACCCACAGCTGTGTGGATCTGGTTTTGGGCTTATAAACAATCTGCGACATATTTAGGCACGTCAATCCATTTACAAGGCGAATTCAACATCAATTGTCTCTCGCTCACATCACCGCTTATTTAACAAACTAAAAAAGTGGTTAAGAAGCCCCTTTTTCTGCTTTATGTTTATTAATTTCATCAGTCGCTTATTGATTTCAGGAGTTAAGTATTCCTGCAATGAATCAACCGCATAGGATTCAGCATTTTCAGGCAGATAATCTAACTCTTTAAAGCTTACGCCGTGAATGATGTTATCTACGCTATCCAAGGTCTGTTCACCACGAAGGTATGCCATCACCTGCTGGATCTGCTGCTCAAATACCCGACTTTCGATATCTTGTTGTAATTGGCTCAGCAAGTTCGAGTCTATGCTATCGCTGACAATAAAGAGTGATGGGAAGTAATCATCGTCTCGATTAACCAATGGCGAGCTTTCACGTAATGCTTTGACCAACCATGGCTTAGTTAAGATTTTATAATCATCAGCCGTTTTTTTAACGATGAAGCACTCTTTATGCTGATAGGTCTTCTCACCAATTAAATGTGTGTGCATATCCGCCAGCGTGACATCCAGCGAGAGGCTATCCATAAAGGCATGGTGCGCCTTGAAATTATCATTAAACATCTCATGGGCCTGATTATAAAAGCCCAGTCTGTGCTCCTTCGGCAGCAACGTATAAAACCTGTGCTCGGGCCTTAACAAGCTGCGGCTTAACCAGTTCTCTATGGCCCATAAACACTCGCCCTCCAGCTTTTTCTTAGCCAGCATGGCCTGTTCCGTCTGCACTTTTGCCGTTTGGCTTTCCTCGACTTGCCAGAGAAACCTTAACCTTTTACTTTGGCTCTGCTGAAGCATGGCCGTATCAATATATTGCGTCAAAGCTTCTTGATCACTCAGGCCATACAGACAGGCAACCTGCTCCCACCTTGTCAGAAAATGGCCTTCATTTAACAGCCAACTATAATAATGTACTGTCGAAATTCCCAGCCTTTCAACTTGGGTGAGTAACACCTTTTCACTATCAGCATCTAAGCGTTCATTTTCATCTTCTGAGCATTCGTCATCGCCATCCGCAGTGTCAATATTTGGAATATAAAAGTCATATAGCGCGTCAATAATACTTAGTGGTTCTCGATAAAGAATGCAGGATAAAATACGTTTTAAGCTATGTTGAATGGGCAGAGCAAGATCGCTTAATAGCCAAATTGAGGTTAATAAGTAATGCTCACGTTCGAAACAAAAAGCCGCCTCGAATTTCTGCTCTCGTAGCCAGCTACTCTCCTCTTCCGGACTGTAGAAAGGACTCATATTGGTTTCAACTTCAGCAGCTGTTAAGTTGTTTCTTCCATAGATATAGTCTTGCAAAACTTGCCAATGTTGATCGCATAAAGCTCGAGACTCATCCCTTAAATAATTGGTCGAGATCTTATCTTCCATCTCATTAATCAGGCTGCTGACAACCTTTTTCTCGACAAATTCGAGACAATGACGATAGAGGTCATCCGGCTCTGCGGGGTTAACCCCCTCCTTAGCGACTATCAGCGTCGAAAATACAAACTGTACCTCATCCCGGATATGCTCCAGACCTTGATACCACTCATGGGCCAGCCCCCTGTGACGAGAGACTATCTCATAGGCCTGATCCAACTTTTTCTCCGTCGGCTCTTTAACCAGTTCGAGAATATGATGTAACTCGGTGAGCCCGTTATTTGGGGTAAAATCAAATCCATAGCGCTGACTAAAATCGAACTCATTAATCATGCTATAGCCATCGACGAGCAAGGTTTTAATCGCCTCAGAGAATGGTCTGCCTCCCGTTAACCGAAACAGCAGATCAAAGAACCTGAGTACCTTATCCCTCTCCTTCTGAGCGTGCACGCGATCCAGTTCATCGTCAACATAATCGATGACTAAGTCATACAGCCGATTATTAAACGCCGTTTCATCTTCTATGCCAGCGCTGTGCATGAGGTCGCACAGTGAAAAGGTGCTTTCGCACGTATCGAAGAGCGCTATCGCCGGAACCGAGGCAAGCAGAGCATCGTCGCCCCCTTTGATGACATATTCCCACAAAGCTGGGCCGTTGCTGACATGCCCGGTTATCAACTCTTCCCATTCAAAGTGTGCCGTATAGATAGAGTAGTAACGGATATTCGCTCGTTGCCCGGCCCAGGGGTCGATAGTTTCAACTAACGGCTTGCCTAACAGGGCTTCAATCTGCGCAGTATGCTCATTTGCAAGCTGCAGCGCCGGTGCAGTCAGATAATCGAACGTAATTTGACGTGAGATCCCCTGATGGTCTTTTATTCCATGGGCAAGCAGGCTCGAGTAAAAATAATTGACCGGTTCGACACTGAGGTGAACCGGTTCTACGTCCAGTCCCCAGGTATCATATGGGTCTAGGTGTTCCTCAAATGGCAGGTAGGCTTGCTCAACAAATCGTTGACTCAGCAGTGACTGGAAACGTTCAAAGGCTGGCTCGTTGTCGGAAAAGTAGTGATACAGGGCAGATATCGGCTTATCCCTGAGTTCATCATTAAGTGCTTGAGCATCGAAGGCGGCGTCTTGAATAAACATGGTGTTGCGAATTGTAGCGTGGTCGCAATAACACCAGGCTTTAATTGTCTCCTCACCGATCCCATGACGACTCGCGTATGCATGCATCATATTGATGACCACCGGGGAGGTATACTTATCCTTGGCGGGCAGAAAACCCGCTAACAGATAACCGTATTGGGGGTAGTACCAACTTAGGCTAAAGAGGCTGCTAAGGGCGAAGAACTCGCTCTCGGCGATAAATAAATTATACCAATCATTAACTAAACGGCCACGGTCTCGCATGACTGTGGCCAGTTTTACCAAAGTTGGCAACAGCTCAGTGTGCTCAATGGCAATTAAAAACAGCTGGGTCTCAGAGCAAAAATGGTTATCAAACTCAACCAAGTCCGACTCGTTAAGCATGTGGTAGCTGAGCAGGCTCTTAAGCAGTGCTTGATCGCCATACTGACTCCATTCAACTTTCTCAGAGAACTCAAAAAATACTTTGCAGTAGGTATGGCGAAAGGCTTTACCACTAGCAATTAATTCGGCGTACTGATTAAGGGCTGTCTCGATACTGTCACGGTTATTAATGTCGACAGGGAGTGCTAAAGTTGCAAGAGTTTGATTCATGTCGTTACTGTTAAGTCCATCTACTCACGAAAATCCGGACCGCAATAATAAAGCAAGAGATAGATAAAATCAGGTCATTCGTTATAAAACAACAAGATATAACGAAAAAAAATGCCAGTCAGCGTTACTGACTGGCATTTTGCTTAGAGACGATCCGGAGGGAGATGAATCGACTAATTAACGAAGTTCAATTGGCCACTCTTTCTTAACACGCTCATTGATAAACTCATCTTTAGCAGCTTTCATGGCGTCATAATCAAGACCGGCTTCCGGTTGTACTTTCGCTTTAGTATCGTACTGAGTTGCATCATACACATAGTCAGGGGCATATTTAGCAAGTAGTACATCAGCTTCGGCAATAGCAGCGTCTAAGACAGTATTAGACTTAGTCAACAGACGTTTTGCTTCAGTGAAGTTATGAGCATACATACCATGCGATGCGGTAGCGCTATCCCAGAACCACTGTGCATTACGGATTTTACCTAGCAGGCTATTCATTTCGGTAGCTAACTCATTACCTGCTTTTAGCGCAGCCTCATAGTTACCTTTAGCCTCACCGATGGTTTTGCCTGCATCAATGCCTTCAACACCGTTTGCAGCCCAGATAGCCTGTGCCTTAAAGTGTGCCTCAGTCAGACGCGGGTCAGTACCAGTGGCTGTAAAGCGAAGGTTATTGATCGCAGTCTTTCTCGATTCCAGCATAGACTCAATCGCGCTGTCATTGTGACAACCTTTACAGCTACTTGGTAGCTTAGCAGGGTCAAATTTAACGTTGTGGTTGGAGTACTCAAGACCATCTGCATTTGAAGCTTTAGGCATGTGACAAGTATTACAGCTGAACTCAAGGTGGGTAGGCATCGTATGAGTAGCTCTATCCATTAAGTTCTCATATTCCGGATGCTGTGTTTTCAGCGATGGTGTACCGGATACCGCGTTAGTCCAATCTTTGAAGTTGATATTATCGTAGTATGCTAATTGAGCTTCGGCAGCGAAGCCTTTATAGAGCATATCGTTGCCCGCGTAGCCTACAACACTGGCGTAATCGGTTTCTACACCCGGTACCCAATGATCCCATGGGAAGCGAACCTTTTTACTGTCTGTGCCATCGAAATAGTACTCAACGTGACACTGAGCACAGGTTTGACTGGCCTGGCCGTTGTGATCTTGCTCCTCGAACGTCAGGCCAACTTTAGTCATAGCACGGTCAGCGTATGGACGGCTTAGACGCAGGTCGGTTCCACCCAACTCGTGACAATCGGCACAACCAACGGAGTTGCTCATTTCATGGCCCCAGGTGGACCAGCTGTTATTAGCAAACTTGTCTTCGCCGACAAGCTCGTACATGCGAGCAACGTCAGGAGACTTACAAGACCAGCAAGATGCAGCCATCGCTTCGCCTACAACGTTACCGTCGTGACCAACGATTGGACTGCCGGTTCGCAGTGATTTCATTACATCGGTTAATGCAAACTGGTGACCTCGGGCGCGGTTATAATCTTTCGCAAATCCGTAGCCAGCCCAAGCGCTGACCAGATTAGGGTTTGCTTCCAGCAGATCGGTTGGGGTGCCGGACTCTGGGGTATTCTCTTCAGAGCTTGCCCAGGTAGCGTGTTGATCGGGGAAGGTCTCCTGCCAGTTATCGCTGTTGTAAAAATCAACAGGCCCAGTTGATGGCACAATGATACAGGTGTTGGTGTCCGCATCTAACACTGTCCCTTCACCACACAAAACCGGATCGACGGGCTCAACTGGGTCAACTGGGTCAACGGGAAGCACTTCACAAACGTTAGTGTCTGTATTGAGTTGCGAGCCCTCACCACAGGTAATTAATTGTGTGTCATCATCATCGCTACAACCAACTAAAACAGCAGATACCGCAATAGCAACCGCAAGCTTTTGTAATCTCATCTTACTCTCCTGCAAGTGAATTTTATTCACTTTTTATGTAATTTATTATTGTAAGCACAGCGTCCTAAAGACGGGTAAAGCTATATCAAAGGGGAGAGCCATCAGTAAACATTTGCTTAACATTTGTGTGAAGAGTGTCACTAGCGATCAGGTCGAATATCCCTAAAGAGGTATATAGCTTACTGGTTTAAGATCAAGTTTTACACCTATTCTGATATATTCAACAAAAATAGTTAAGCCTAAGTTACTATACAAGCTGATAAAATTGCAGGCCGCTTATATATTGACCGCTAATATGGTGGTATAAGGCGTGACATCTAGGCTGTAGCATTATTAACCATCTCAATTAACAAACAGATTCAGTTTCAGTTAAGGTTGTGTTAACAAGGGGGAGGTTGCATAAGTGTAGATAAGGGGCTTTGATAGCTGAGTATTTATTCACCCCTACAGGCTATATATTCGTAACAAGTGAAAGAATATGGCTTCGCCATGACCCCTACCTCTCGCTCATAAGCCCAATCACTAAAGGTGATTATTCGCCTACCAGCGGGGACAATGGTGACCAGCAGATACATTTGGATGAAATAGAAAAACTTTGCTCTGTGCCCACTTTTTATTGAACTTCATAGTGCTATAGTGACTCTAGTTCCTAAATTAGCTTCAACACTAGCTTCAAAAAAAAGTTCCTAAAGATTTCAGTTCACCATTCAGGGGTTATCTATGTTAAATGAAAATCACGCTCTTATTTTCGACTTCCCGGAATTTAAACAAGACATCGTATATCTGAACTATAAAGACGACACATTCAAGAAACTATCCAAACAGTATCACCTGCTAGATTATGATATTCGCCAGCTGGAGATTGACGGTAGCCCTACCGATGACGAACATATGCACCAGCTCAAGGTACAACGTGCTAATTTGAAAGACCTGTTATTCCAAAAGCTAAAAGAGCACCACGATAGTAGTGTTTCGACCGACTAACCCTAGGGTAATGAAAACTGTGGCAGTCCTCTCTTTCTAGCTGCCATCCCGATAGCGGTAACAGCATCGTCATCCCGGCGATGCTCTTAGCCGGGATCTAACTTTCAAAACCTACAAGTCTAAAAGCTAAAGCTGGCTCCTGCTCATAAGACTCCAGCTCTTTCTTACCGCTTAAAACTTACAGCTTACCACTCTTTAAACCGAAACCTTCGCGGCTAAAGCCGCTCCTACATAGTGGCCTGTCATCGCTCGCTCATAAGCACAGTCACCTCAGGTTCTGCTCGCTCCAGATTTAGCCTCAGCTGTACAGCCTTAGCTTTATTTTAAATAGCGATATGACAGCTAGTTTCAAGCTTCTCTCAATATTGGAGCTTTCGTTAAAGGCTTAACTTTAATGATACGAACAAGAAAATGATGAGTGATCCAAATCGCCAAAGAAGTGCCGATAACCGCCACCAAAATAGAGCTAAAACGATAGCAGATAGAAAAGAATGCATCTTGTTGCTCGGGAACAAACGACGTGGTCAGTGGCACTGTTAACGCTGACATGGCAGAAAAGCCTATACCAGCTTTGATATTCCCTAAAGCTAACCACCGACAAAAAAAACCGGCAGCAATTGCATAGGCCAGCAAAAACAGTAACCCATTATTAGACCAGGTATATAGAGTCAGTTGAATCAACATACCCGCAAAGCACCCAAGGAATGTGCCTATGATACGGATCTTTGCTACCGCTAATGAGCCAACCAAGGTCATAGGGGTCAGCACGATAAAAATGGATGCCTGCGCCGACAACGAATCATTTAAATCTGCAACTTGAAACAGAATGAATGCCGCCATTGCAATCAACCAACCTAATAATGCCTGACGTACCATACCAAGGTGATCTTTACGCTGATTATCAAGATGTACCCTGCTCTTTGCGGCTGTAGGTTCGGCTGTGAGCGCCGAAGGCGAACCAATATTTTGCTCAGGAAACAGATAAAACGCCAAGCCAACAATGGGCGCTGTCACCAATGTAGACGCTATCAGCCCCATAACGAACTCTTCAAGATCGAATCCGTTGTAGCTAGCAAAATTAAGTAAAATAGAGCCAATCAATAACCCAATATAGCCAAACAGATAAGTGCTCTTATGGGTCATCGCGACACATTTAAACATCAGCATAATCCCCACCGCTAAGGTCATAAGCATAGGATAAGGCTGCAAAAAGCCAACGATTAGTGTCACTTGAATACAGACCCAAGCTACGCCAAAGATCAATTGCATGATAATGCCGCTATTCCACCGGTCAATTTGAGTCAGAACGAACATTGGCAACAATGCGGCAAATAGACCATACCACCAACCAAAAACCAGGGTCACGGCTAAACCTGCCACACTACCAAACCATATACGCTGGGTTTTTCTTAAAGTCTCTATTTTCAAAAGAGGGGGTTCCTTGGCGCTAGATAGATTAATAAATGTAGTGCAGTAAACTCACCATCTTAATTTGCGCTTGACCTAGCAATGCCCATAGCCAGTTATCTTTGGGGTAAAGCACCACAGTGGCACGGGAACCGATAAACAGTTGCTTAGGTAACGCAGTCTCACTGACTAAATTGACCCGCACCCTTTGCGCATCGCGTACCCAACGGTTGTTGGTTTCAATCTTGGTCAATTTACCGTTCGGGCTCTGCTGCGCTGCCGCCACGCCAAAATCACGGCTCTGTATTTGCAAGCCATATACCTCGCCGGGAAAAGCATCGAAAGCCACTAATGCCCTTGATCCCTCGTCCAATAATGCCACCGCTTTTTCACGAAAGTCGGCCGCTACCCACAATGACCCTGTCGGGATAAATGTCATCAAGGGCTGATTAGTACTTGCTGTGTTGCCGACTTCGAGTTGTAGATTGGTAATAACACCATCACTTGGGGCCATAATTTGCGTGTACGACAGATTGAGCTCCGCCTGCTTTAAGCTATTTTCAGCAGCGCGTACCATACTACTCTGCCCGGGCGCGGTGCCTAGCTGCACGCGCAATGCCCTTAGCTCTTGCCCAGCCGCATGCAGGTTAGATAACGACACATTGTTCCTTGCCATAGCGCTATCAAGTCGCGAGACCGATACCAGCTTTTTGCTGGCGAGTTGCCTAATGCGCAGATATTCACTGCTGGCGTTATCAAATGCTGCCTGGGTTGTGGCCACATTGGCTACACCCGCTTCAACTTTGGCGTATAAAGCATTTTCTTGCTCGTGGGCCTGCTCTAGCGCCACATTGGCCTTATTGACTGCCAGTTGGTATTTGCGCTTATCAATCGTGAAGAGGCTATCCCCCTTCTTGACCTGCTGATTATTCTCAACCAGCACCTCGGTGACCGTGCCGCTGACTTCAGATGCTATCTGAATCACATACCCTTGTACTCGGCTCTCGGTCGTTAGCGGGGCATAACGATCGGCAATCACGATATAGCCAAGAAGAACAAGAAAAAGAATAATAAGACTTTGCATCCAACGACGAAAAGCATGTTCAGCAGTTTGCATTAAACGGTCCACGGTAACCTGAAGGGGGCGCAATTATAGAAACTGTTGATTAGATTAAGTAGAATGACAAATAAGACACTTACAACCTATTGGCGGGACAATGAAGTTAAGTATGGATGATCTATACCTGTTTGTACTCACGGTTCGACATGGTGGGATCAGCGCGGCGGCGAAGCATCACTCTCTTCAGCGATCTAAAGTGAGTCGTCGCTTACAGGAACTTGAAAAAGCCTTAGGTTGTCAGCTATTGATACGTACCACACGTAAAATTGAATTAACTGAAAATGGTCGTCTGCTATTTGAACAAGTTAATCAGCCGCTTAGCAGTGTTTCTCAGGCTGCAAACTTACTGACAAACCAACATAAGTCATTGGAAGGTGCATTACGCATCGCCGTTCCTGCAGCACTTATCACATCCAATCTGTTTACCTGCCTGCTGGAAGATTATCTCGAACGCTTTCCCGATGTATTGCTCGATGTCGTTAACAGTCAGGAAAGCCTCGATTTAAGGCGTGAAAATATCGATATGCAGCTATTACCCAAAGGGGTAAAGGTGACCAATGAGGATTATGTTCAACAAACCTTGTTGCGATTTCCGAGTTGCCTAGCCGCCTCTGCCGATTACCTAGATAGCCATGCTAAGATCACAGAGCTATCTCATCTGTATGACCATCCCATTATGGTGAGCCGATATAACACGACTGCGCTACCCGATGATCTGAAGATCCGACTCTGCTCCGATGATTTAGGTTTGATACAGCACATGGCAACCTCAGGTAAAGGTGTAGCCTTGTTACCGACCATTTTACTCCAAGATGCATTCCAATCAGGTGAGCTGGTGCCGCTTTTATCTCACGAAAGATTCACTGATATAAAGCTGACCTTGATCTATCCATCACGTGAATTTTTGCCGGAAAAAACCCGCGCATTAGTTCAGCTACTACGAGAAACCTTTACCGAATCGAATATGAATCCTCAAATTTAACTGGCTTTAGGCTAATCGTTACCAGCGCATAATAATGAATCAAATAGCAGCTTGCTCTTTCACAATATCGACGAAGAAAGATTTCAGCGCTTGTTTATTCTCATCATCTAATGATTGACCCTCTTTGTCAGAGACAAGAAATACATTATCAACTTGCTCACCCACTGTGGTTATTTTTGCTGAATGAATATTGAGCTCGAATAACCTAAAGCCGTTACAGAAGTGACTCATAAATTGTGGATTATCGAGTGCAGTGACACTAATCAGCGTTCTATCCTTTTTACGAGAGTGCAAAAATTCCACTTTGACTTCGCTGACAAATGAGCCAATGTTGCTATTACTGCGCTGCTTAGGCACCTTTCTGTTTTCAAACAATACTTGTTTCAATCTTTGCTTGATACGGTCGCGTCGCCCGGCGGTTCTTATTGGATGGTGGTCATAATCCAGTATTTTTAAAGACTCGACCACATAGCCATCTTTAGTCTTAGATATATGTGCTTGCTGAACTGAGATCTGCAGCGAGGCTAAGGTATTAAATAGTGTCACAAACAGGCCGGGTTTATCTTTCATATAGACGAATAGATCACTGCTGCCTTTAGTACTGCTTTCATCCAGCAGAATAAGGGCATGCTCGGCAGGATGTTGCGTCATAGCCTGAGAGTAACGGGCTATTTCACTGGGTTGAGCATTGCTGAAAAATGACAACGGTAAGCGTTTCCAAAGCTGTTTTATCGCATCAGGGGTTTCACTTAGCCCCATCAGTTCCAGCGCTTCATTTTTGTGTTCACGGACGATAGTTCGCTGCTCTAAAACATTTTCTAACCCATTACGCAGGGCGAAACTTATCGACAAATAGAGATCTCGGAGCAAGGTCGCCTTCCAGTTGGTCCACAGATCATCATTGGTCGCCTTAATGTCGGCCACCGTTAAGCAATACAGCGCATCGAGTCTGGCTTTTGTACCTATCGCCTTAGCAAGATTCTTAACTTCCGAAGGGTCATAGATATCTAACCGTTGGGAGGACAAGGATAACAATAGATGATTTTTAACTAACCAGGCTATCACCTTAGCCTGCGAAGGTTTTAGCTCATGAAACTTAGCAAATTGCAGCGCATCGACAGCCCCCAATTCACTGTGATCACCACCGCGTCCCTTGCCTAAATCATGGAACAGGGCAGCTAACAACAATACCTCTTTATTCTCTATCGCATTGTAAACAGCGCTAGGCTGCACAAGAGACGGGTTTTCAGGTTTGCCGCTCAGGGAATATAAGTTCTTCAGTAGTTTATGAGTATGCTCATCAACGGGGTAAACATGGTAAAGGTCAAACTGCATCTGACCTACAATTTCACGCCACTGGGGAAGATATGAAGCCAAGATCCCATGTTTGTGCATTAATGATAGCGCAAGCCCCATGCCTTGAGGATGACGAAATAGCGAGATAAACGCTTTACGGCAGCTATGAAAATCTTGCAAATCGCCTAATAGTCGCCGCCTGACCTGACGTATTAACCGAATCGTCTGCGGCGAAATACCATCAATATCATCCGCATTTTCTGCAATATGGATAAACAGAGCGATAAGCTGTTTGCGATCGACAAATACATCATCATGGCGAGCATTTATCTGTCGACCATTTATTTCGAAGTGTTGATTTAACGGGATAGACTTCTTGTCTGTTTGTACCAGAATTTCATCCTTAAAATACTGCAACAACATCTGATTTAGTTCGCTAATCCGCCTCATTGCACGGTACAGCTGACGCATCATTTTTTCGATAGCAAGGTGACTGTTGTCGCCAAACCCCATCAGTCTGGCAACATCACTTTGCAAACCAATAAGGAGTCGGTTCTCAGAACGCTGCGCTGCAGCATGTAGCGCCCAACGCGCACGCCAGATAAAATGCTGTGACTCTAATAACTCTGCATATTCGTCGGCGGTAAAGAAACCAAACCGCCTTAGGGCCGCCATATCCTCAGCCGCAAAATACTTACGGGTTACCCAGATCAGGGTTTGGATATCGCGCATACCACCAGGGCTATTTTTTAGGTTCGGTTCCAGGCTAAAGGCACTGCCTTGCGCCTTTTGGTGACGTACATCTTGTTCGCTGAATTTTGCTTTATAGAAGGCTTCACTGCTCCAGAGCTCATCGCCATAAAGTCGGTCTAAGACCTGATTAGCATGAGAGTCTGGTCCCGCTAAATGACGGATCTCAAACAGTGAAGTTGCTATGGTTATATCTTCACACGCATTGTCAATTTCATTCAGTGCCAGCACGCTATGACCCAGCTCTAGCCCTATATCCCAGAGTTGAGTAAAAAAATGGCCTATCTGCTTGGCTTGATGAGGCGTTAACTCTTGAGGAAATAACACACAAATATCAATGTCTGAATGCAGATGTAACGTTTGACGACCATAGCCGCCGACAGCATTAAGAGATAGGTTTTCTGTCGCGAGATCGGCACATTGCCAGAGATGGAGAAGTAAAGAATCAAAGAAATCGGCGCGTAACTTTACGATCTCATCGATAGCGACGTGGGTAAAGTTTTCATTAAAGTAGTTGTCAGCATCTTGGATCACTTTCTTGTAATCGGTAATGCTCATTGTTGCATTGAATTGAGGTGATATATCAGGGTCTGACATGTTTCTCCTGTAGCTATTTGCACTGAGTATAATTAGGATTTTTTGGCTTTCATTAGACTAATTAAACCGTGATGCAATGGCCTTAAAATGAAGCAACAGGGTAGATGATCTGAGCAAAGATTACAAATGAACAACATTGACCCAGACCTCTTAACAGAAAGGGAATGCCAAATGGGTCTGGAACCAGGAAACCTTCGCGGCTAAAGCCGCACCTACCCTTTCTCCTACATGATAGGCCCGTTTCAACTTAACCATTTTCATGGCCCTTTCTATGACTCTTTTCATGAATTTTTTCATGACTCTCTCTATAAGAGTGCCGCGTATCGGCTGTTTATCCCAATTGGTATTATTCTGCTTTATTTTATTTTTGTGAACTGTGCACCTGTATTTCGGCGCACACTTGTACACATAATTAGTCACTAGCAATTTGATTAACGTATGACCACTGGAGTTTGCAATGATAAATGGTGATTGCCCGCGCTCTGAACGTACAGAGTGGCAGTCTATAGCGTCGCAATGCACACAGTGCAGCCAAGAATTAACCCCAGGTTTAATCAGCTGCCCTCAATGTCATGCCGCCCAAGGATTCGAGGCTTTCGCGGGTGTCGACCCGAACATTCAGATAAAAAATCAGAAACTCGCCATATGGTTTGGTTTTCTGTTCGGCATCTTAGGCGTACACAAGTTCTATTTAGGTCAATACGGAATGGGCAGTTTGTACTTAATATTTAGCTGGACGCTGGTGCCCATGATTATTGGCTGGGTTGATGCGATTCGCACCATGAAGATGAGCTCATTGAATTTTGAGCAACGTTATTATCGACGGGTTGTACAACAATACGTGTAACCCATACGTGTAACCAATACGGCCTTCATAATTAAACTGACCTGGTACTAGCTAGCTGGACCTCCATGGTCTTAAGCGCTCCATACGCTTTGAAGACATTTCCCCCCATTCCAATAAAAGTCCTATGGGTCAGTGGGGGAATGCCGAAGCATGTATGGAACAAGCCCGTGACCCCGTACCTCGTAACCTCTCACCTCTTCCCCCTTTCTATATCATCATGATTTTCATGACACTCTATGGGAAAGTCACATGATTTTTATGTGTAAAAAGCGTAGATTAGGTGTGATTAGCCCACATACCCCAAGCACAAGGATGTCGAGTGATGAGACTCATATTTGTTCACGGCTGGAGCGTCACCAACACTAATACTTATGGTGAGCTGCCCCAATCGATTAGCTCTGCGGCTGCCGGTGTGGGGCTTGAAATTCAAATTGACCATATTTACCTTGGCAAGTACATCAGCTTTCACGATGAAGTGACCATGGACGATATAGCCCGCGCCTTTAATTATGCGTTAAAGGAGCTGCCAGGCTCAGATGGACCCCACTCCCAAGATGAAATCGCGCCTTTCTCTTGTATCACCCACTCTACCGGTGGCCCGGTAGTGCGAGCTTGGGTTGACAAATATTATGGTGTGGCCGCAGGCGCTGATATTAGAGTTGGTGGTGGTGGTGGAGGTGGAGGTGGAGGTGGAGATAGTAATGGCAATGAAAGTGATCGACTGACCCAGTTGCCATTAAAACACTTGGTGATGCTGGCTCCTGCAAACCACGGTTCCAGCCTGGCCACCTTAGGCAAACAGCGAGTGGGGCGGATCAAGGCCTGGTTCAGTGGTGTCGAACCTGGGCAGCGGGTGCTCGATTGGCTCTGTCTGGGCAGTAAAGGCCAGTGGCAGCTCAATGAACAAGCCTTGAATTACTCCTATCCACAACATGAATTTTATCCGTTCGTCCTTACCGGTCAGGGAATCGACTCCGGGTTTTATGATTTCCTCAATGGCTATCTGGTGGAGTCAGGCTCAGATGGGGTGATAAGAGTGGCTGGTGCCAACATGAATTATCGCTACCTGTCATTAACGCAAACCCAGGAGCGGTTCACTAAGGTCAAGGGCAAGGTTTATCGGTTAGCACCTGCTGAGCAAGCCGTGAGAAAGCCAGTATCGGTGCCAATGGGGGTCTTCAGTCAGTTCAGCCACTCCGGAACTAAGATGGGGATCATGGCCAATAAGGCGACGAGCCCTGACCATGGTGTGGTGGTGAAGGAGGTTTTGAACTGCTTAAAGGTAGATTCAACGACAGATTATGAGCAACGCCATCAAGCACTGGCGCAGCTAACTCAAGCCGAGCAGGCCAAAGTGCCGCAGGGGAAGTCCTCACCCGTTAGCCGCTATGCCATGCTGGTGATCCGGGTGCGGGATGAACTTGGGAACCTGGTTGAGCATCAGGACTATGACATACTCCTGCTCGCAGGAAGAGGCTATAAGCCCAATCGTCTGCCCGAGGGTTTCTTTGTTGACCGGCAGATGAATACCGTCAGCCACACTCTGGTGTATTACCTGGATGCGGCTAAGATGTCACATATTAAGGACCACTGCTTCGGTATTCAGGTGAATGCGCGGCCCGACAAGGGATTTAGTTATTTCCATGCTGGCCAGTTCCGCTCCGAGGGATTAGCCATTGACGAGGTGTTTGTCCCCAACCAGACCACCTATGTGGATATTACGCTTAAGCGTCAGGTAGACAAGAATGTGTTTAGGTTTAGCCGGGGTGATAAACCCAGGGAGAGCTTTACCAAGATCACCCCCTCTGGGGATGTGATCAGCGAATAGTCTGACCGTCATCCCGGCGATGCTCTTAGCCGGAGCCTATTCTTTTATTCCGTCATCCCGGTGTTCTTTTAGGCCGGGATCTGACCTCCACGGTCTTAAGCGTTCCATACGCTTTAAAGACATTTCCCATATCCCTATGGGTCAGTGGAGGAAATGCCGTATGATGTATGGAACATCATCGGCCAGCTCTTTAATCTTTCAAAACTCCGTTTGGGTTTATGGCTGACGCCACCTTTTCGGTCTTACGACCGAGGAAAGTCGTGGAATTCCATTCCACACCAGGGCAAGGAGGACATCCTCATCAACAACATCCTTGTTTAACAGCCAGTTCGCCATCCCTAGCTCTCGCTCATAGAGGTCATTACAATGACCTTCGCCCTTGCATCCACCAATGACGCCCCAGCGAAGTTACATGCATTGAGTACGGGCCTCATACTTCAATAAAAATCGCCTAACGACTCAAATGGGACATCCATGTCCCCCCGAGCCTTAGCCATCATCCATGATGGCTATACGGCATTTTCATCTACATATTTCGGCAACTTCCAACGAGGTAATGTTGTAACCTGCGACTGCATTTGGATGAAATGAGGAAATTTCACTCTGACCCTGAGGGATCCCCACGAATTTATTAAAATAAAGACCTTTGGCCTGAATAACCTTCAAGTTGATTCATATAAATATTGAGCTTTCTTAAGACATAATCAGCAATCTCACTAGGAACTTTTTTATTTGTATAATGAAATTCTATACAAATCTGTCGATTATCCTCATCTAGAAAGATGTCTGGTTTAACACCTGGAATCCAGGGATGATAAGTTTCTGAAACAGACTCAACATTTACACATAAATTTATACATTCTGAAATGGCTTTATTTAAGTGTTGGTCAGACATTTGATGGGTACTAATCATTTTATTAATTTTCTTGAAAGGTTCTTCAGCTTTTGCTAAAGCTTCTTGTATCAACCTTCCCTTCGTCATACCAACAGGCTGCTCCGCATTAGCCAAAAGCCTAATCAATGGGGTTCTTTCAAATGCCTCAATAGCTTTATTTTTCAGGCCCCAATTCCTATTTAAATCAAACTCAATGAATGCATCACTCAAAGCACTATTACTTGAAAAAGAATTAAGAACCATAATTAGTGAATTAGTAGACACAAATAAAATACGCGTTTTTAATGCACCATTTAATGCCAACTGTAGCCTTTGCGAATCCCAAATAGCCTTTTTTTGATCATTTTTCCTAATATATTCATACAATTTTTCATGAGTAGCAACCCATGCATTCTCAGGGTGTTCACTCTGTCTTGCAAACTGCTTTACAACATTTTCAGCATCTTTGTATGCAAATACAAACCACACTTCATTTGGTTTAGGCATTTTCTTTTTCACTGTATCAAAGTAACAACTTTTATCTTCCCAGTGAATCTTAACCATATCCAAATAGTTTCGAATAGTTTGATCAACCTTAGCTAGTTTAAAAAACCCTTTTAGAACAGTCTCTAAATCATTAGTGTTTAAATTGAAATCAGCAATAGATTTAGCATTTATGACCTCAATAGTTTTAGTTGCAATACTACAGAATCTATTTACATCAGGTCCTTCAAAAACAATTTTTTCGAAATCCTTTTGAAATAAAGTTCCTGAAACGGCTTTTGAATAATTTAACATTTTATCAGCATCAACGTCTTCAGTTAAAGGCCATAAAACAAGTAAAGGAGCTCTTCTCAATATTCCATTTAAATCTCTAAAAAAACCCTTAATTATATCATCATCAATACCGCTGAGACTCTCAAGATAGTTAACTACGATGCATAATGGTCCCTTATCTTTTCGATTTATAGCTTCGCAACTAACATCATTCAAAAATTGGGTTAATTTTATTAATTTTTCTGTTCCGCTATAGACTTGAGCATCGAAATTTTTTAGATCTGATATGACTATATGTTTCCTCCAGCTTAATGACTGAAAAAATGTTGATTTTCCAACTCCAGGCCTTCCAACAATTAAAGATAACTTTCCTGAGTTCCTTATTCTCGATGTTAATTCAACAATTGATTCCTCAGTTTTAGTGACAGGTACAAAAAACTGTGTCATAGCCTCATTTATTGAGCGATTATTTAACTCATTAAGTATATCTTCATATGATGAAGGTAATATTAAAACGTCAGTAGACATATATTTCTCCGTACATATTCATGTCCTTTCTTCTTTTAGTTTTAAGTATTCCTTTAACCCTAAGTGAACTTTAAATCTAACAGCATTAGAATCCCAACCCAACTCTGGATTTGCAAACTTGGAAACCCAACTCGAACCACCATAACCAGATCTAGCTTCATACTCAATAATGCTGAAGTTATATAGAATCTCTAGTGACTGTTGATACGATATTTCATTATCATTATCATTATCAAGTAAAATTGAGTTATATTCTAAGGCGTACTCATCTTTCTTGAAATATAGTCTTCCTATTCTAGAAAAACATTTAAGACTATTTTCCCAACCTTCCCAATGAGAACGTATTTCATCATCCAATTCATTTTTTAAATATTTTGAATACTTCGGCCTTGTATCAACAACATCTTTATTTATAAAAATCAAATCTGGTTCAGACCGTTTCTTTGCCGTTTCCAAAAGAGAATTCAAAAATGAAATTATATCCCTAGGTCTCATTAGAGAACGTTCTATAATATGTTTACATTTAGATTGACTATTTATTTTTTTACCATCATCAATATCAGCCCAGCTAAACCCATTACCTAATAGAACTTTCACTCTTTTCTCTATCATATTAATTAACGCAGTAGTATCCCACTCAATTAGATCAGAACCAGATTCAAATATTTTGTTTTTATCTGAAAACTTAACTTCATCCCATATATCTGAACGGAGGTAAACAACTGGATTAAATATAGTGATATCAGACTTAAGTATCTTTTTTGTTTCTTTGGCAGCAAGAATCAATCCAACTATGAGGTTTTTTCTTTGCTCAGTTAAGTCGGTAATCCCTCGGTCTAACTCATCAAAGTGCAAGTAAAATCTTTGCAATTTAGAAACTTCTGAAATTCTTTTAATATATTTAAGCAGCTTACCTGTAAGTGCGTTTAACTCATTGCCTAAATCCAAATTATCATTTTCTTTAGATAATGATATTTTCCCTAATTTACAACCTAAAAATTGGGGTTCGAGATCACCTTTAATAACAAGCTTTTTTGGAGAAAGAATGTGCTTCATCGATGGTTTTTCATCACCGTAATTATCCTCAAGAAAGCGCTTCAATTCAACAACTTCCGTCATTTGCGGCCTATCAGTCAATCCGATCACAACTTTAGCAAACTCAACAGCAATCAAATATTTCCAAGAAGCAACATATGATTCAATTTGCTCAACCCCACCATCTATAACTTTCGCATGAACCTGCCAAGGATAACCATTAAGATTAAGCGGAACTGAATGATTTTTATATTTACTTTCACAGAAATATCTAAATAAAGCAGTTTTTCCAGATCCTTTTCTACCAAGTACCAAAAATGTATCACCACTTAAAATCCTAGAAGTCAGATTCATTTCAACGAAATAATCTAACACGGCATCTTCTTCAGCCTCTACTTTCCCAAAACTTTCTAAGGTTCTCAAATTCTTCATCAATGCATATCTTTTAATATTTATAGTTTGTAGACAAAAGAGGCGGGAAATTTTCAGAGTTGATGAAAATTTCTGTCTACTCTGCTCTCAAATCTAACTATTTGAGTAAATAGGTGACATTAAGGTAAGCATTTGAACTCACCTATCTGCCGTATCTTTTCTAATCTAAACCTTTTATAGGGGATGGGAACTGGTATCTGGAAGTTTATTGATTTATATCAAAAGCTTATGCGAGAAGCATCTTTAGCCTGAATATTGATATCCTAATCTTAGTGATAGTGTTAGCCATCTTCCTGATGTGAGTTCCGCCAAAGCCATGGAAGCGTTGGGGTTCATCCTTGTTGCATTTGCATGCGTTTCTTTTTGCACCAAGAAACATACCGCAGAGTACATAATCTGTCCATCGCTTTTTGTTAATATAGTAAAATTCTTGCTATAGATAACAGTTAGTTAAGCTATAGCTAAAGTAAATAAAAGACAAGCTTTCATAACAGCGCTCACTACCGATGAAGGTACGGGCTACTACAGATCCCCGTTGGAAGATGAATATGGGGTAGGCATAAGCCGAAGAGCTTCGCGGCTAAAGCCGCTCCTACATTAAGGCTGCGAATGTGCGGGGCGTCATTGTAGATGCAAGGGCAAAGGTCATGATAATGACCTCTCTGAAAAAAGAGCGGTCAGCCATAACTTTCCCATTTGTTAACTAATCCCAAATGCTGTCGCAGACTAGAACTATCCCCGTTGGAAGGTGAATGTGGCGTAGCCATAAGCTCATGAACGAGAGTCATGGATGGCGAACTGGCTCTGTAAATGGATTTACGTGCCGAAGGGTGTTGGATTAAATGACGTGAGTGAGGCATGGATGCCGAGATAGACTTAGGTGAGCCATGGATGGCGAATATAAGGCGATAGTCATTTCGAGCAATCATCCAAGGATCACAACTTCGCCGGGGCGTCATGGGGTGATCCAAGAGGGGGATTGCTGTTGTTCTCCCTCTTGGTCGGGTGTGGACGGAACGTCCACGACGCCGACTCTCTCAAAGTAAGCAAACGAAGTTTGGATATCCTTACATCGACCGTTAGCCGCAAATCCAAGAAAATCTTGGTTTCAGGCAAGCTTCGCGGCTAAAGCCGCTCCTACAAAAAGAACAAATCCCACCTTAAAAAGCTCGGCTATAGTACCGGGATAAGGATGCTGGTAGGGTTGCCGGCCTTAGCTCAATATCACAGCCCTTGGCTGTATTGGGCGTGGGTCGATACTGTCACCATGGTATCGAGCTGCGCTTTGGCGTCAGTGTCCCCCTTGATTAGGTTCTCAAAGTGATGGATTAACTGCGCCTTATCTAATTCCGCCTTAGAGCCCGAGCCGATATTGGTCAGGTCGATAAAGAACTCATCGAACAGGTGTGAGAAGTCCTCTATGACATCCATATTCAAGAACTGCTCATGGTTATAGATGCTGGGGTAACCGCCTTTTTGCTTGTCGACGGCGAAAGAGATCCCTTTCACATTGGTGATGGTGGTGGCTTTTTCACACTTGAGCATACAGCCTTCTTCGATGGCGGGCTTGTTGCAGCCAACGGTCTGTTGGAAGAAACACTGTCTGCTGGTCATCATCAGGATGGGATGGTAGATGCTGTATAACAACTTAAAGTTATCCGGCCGCGCGATATTTCTGATCTGATTTTGGTTGATCTCATTAGAGATAAACGCCCCGGCACAATTGAGCTCTTCCTGCAGGGTTAAGAGCGCATAGGAGTTGGTCGTATTCAGGAAAGGCCCGGCTATCCAGTCGATGTTCATCTCAAATGCCTTGTATGCCACCCCGGTGTTGTTGGTGACGATGCGCGCAGGCTTGACTTGATCGAGAATTTTGACCGCTTCGAGATAGTCTTTACCGATGAGCACGGCGGGAAACCAGGGGATAAGCCTTGGGTTTCTCAGCAAGATGTCGATGTATTTAGTGTCGTTTTTCTTAAAGCTTTCCGGCAATTTAAAGTAGATGTCGGCGTCGGTAACATCAGCAAGGTGCAGGTCTTTCTCGTCGCTTATCAATAGTGATAGCGTCGGCGTGTCTGTCAGCTTGCTGTGTTTTGTCAGCTTAGGCAGGGTGACTGCTGGGATCACTTTGACCGAATCATTCAACAGGAATGCGACCTGTTTTTTAATACGGGTCAGCTCCTTAAACGGTATGTTGAGGCCGGTTTCGAGGCCGCTGAAATCGAATGCTTGCAAGGCGTATTTGCCCTGTTGCAGGCTCTTGAAGCGCTTTTCTATGGCGCTTTGATCGACCGCCGCTTGCTCCGAGGCAATAAGCGGCATCTCAGATTCTACGCAAAAATCATGCTTGTCAGTGGTGACATTGACCGTTAGCGGCTTGCCTGCTTGTCCGCTAAAGCGGATGGTTAATGGCTGCTTGGCGATGCTTAAGTGCTGAATTTTTTCGACGACCTGCGCGCCGATGGCATTTTTCTGTTCAGACAGGTCTTTTTGCACTGCCTGGATCTGCACCACAGAGATGGCGTTATGTGTATCGTTGGCATGCTGAAAGCTGTTATCGCGGGGGTTGTCGATAAACATATTTTTGGTGAGTTCACCTTTTAAGAAGGAGTTGGTGAAATCACGGTTAAAGACCTTATATAGGCTGCTGTTGTCGGATAACAGCTGGCCGGTTTCGACAAACTTATCTATCTGTTTACGCCAGCTATCCACTACGGTGTGGACATATTGCGCGCCTTTAATGCGCCCCTCGATTTTGAGCGAGTCGACGCCCGCGTCGACCAACTCTGGCAGGTCGAAATAGGCCGAGTTATCTTTGAGGTTCAACGGAAACTTGTTGCCCGCATTGGTGATCTCATACTCATCGCGGCAAGCTTGACTGCATCGACCGCGGTTACCTGAGTTGCCGACACTGACTGAGCTCGAATAACACTGGCCCGAGAAGGCGATACACAGCGCGCCATGGACAAAGACCTCGGTGAGCACGTCATGCTCATGGGCGAGCGTGGTGAGACTCTTAATCTCGTGGAGGTTTAATTCTCGTGACAGGTTGGCACGGGTGGCACCAATCTTGGCCAGAAAACGTATTTGGCCTGCGTTATGGGTGGTGAGCTGAGTCGAGGCGTGTACGGCCAGAGTGGGGAAGTATTTCTTAACCAGATTAAATATCCCCAGATCCTGCACGATAATGCCATCGATGCCGATATTCACGATTTGATTAAGCAACTTAACTAAGCCGGTGATCTCCTGCTCCAAAATCACGATATTCATGGTAAGGAAGACTTCACACTCATATTGGTGTGCAAGCCCGATGATCCCCATTAAATCATCGAATGAGAGGTTAGTTGCCCGGTTACGGGCATTGAATGTATCCAGACCACAATAGACGGCGTTTGCTCCGGCAACAATCGCGGCCTTGATCGCATCGACATCCCCACCCGGTGCCAATAATTCAATTTTTCTACTCATCGCGACATTACCCATTTCATGACTTAGTTAAATTTCCGGCGGGGATCCTACCACAAGCGTAAGCATAAATTAGGATTTCCTGTTGTAATGGGATAAAAAGAGAGGATAGCCATTCCTGGTTTTACTTCCTTTTAGCTTTCAGCTTGCTAGCAGATCTCCGTTCATTCTCAATTAATCCGCACGGTCTATGATTTAGAGCTTAGCTTATGACTGGCATTGGTTGCCAGATGGAAAATTAACCATGTCATTGAGTCGATTAAAAGCACCAACAACCGGAAGCAAAATCGGGAAGGATCATCTTTTGGGTAGATTGTTGCCTGCATTCGATGAGCCATTTAACCCGTCAAATACCTAAGTAAAAGGTTGCGAAAGCCGGGCATGGCTGTACCATGAACTAATTGATGATAAAGATTTTTATCACGCCAATCGCTAATCAAGCTTCAAGATTGATTGCAAGTACTATTGCAAGTGCTAAGGGAAACACCATGACCAACAATGCTTGTGATCCAACCCGTCGAAAAATCCTGAAAGGGTTAGCCGCAGCCTCATTATTAAGCCCTTTGGGGATTTCGCCCGCATTTGCCGCAGCCCAAAAACGTCTTTATATCGATGGTCTCTCCTTTCTACCTAACGACCTAGCCGATATTCGCGCCTCCAAACTCGATGCCTATCTTTGCGATATTTCAGCCATTGAAACCATCGAACAGGCCGACGGCACCATGAACTACAAGCGTACCTATGACGCTTGTATGAAAAGCATTAAAGAAGCGAACCAAATCGTTAGCGCCAACCCCAGCATATTAATGCCAGGGCTCACAGGCCAGGACATCGCGCTGGCCGTTGAGCAAGCGCGCACCGCGGTCTATTTTCAGATCCAGGGCGCCGATTGTGTTGAAGCCGATAGCGATGCCAACTCATGGCAACATCTGAATCAATTTCACAGCCAAGGTTTACGGGTATTACAACTGACGCACCACTACGGCAATCGCTTTGCCGGCGGCGCTTTAGATAATGATGGTCAACAGGGGCTAAATAAGCCATTAACTGCCGATGGTCGCCAATTGATCGCCGCACTTAACCAGCGCAACATGCTCATCGATGTCAGCCATTCGAGTCCACAGACGGCGCTGGACACCGTAAAGGCCAGTAACAGTCCGGTTGTACAAAGCCACGGCGCCGTTCGCTCTATCGTCAACAATGCCCGTTGCTCACCCGATGAGGTCATCCGCGCTATCGGTGACAGCGGTGGTGTATTCGGGGTGTTTATGATGAGTTTTTGGTTGACCAATAACCCGCTGCCGACCATTAAAGATTATGTAAAACAACTCGATAAAGTCGCCCGCATCGGCGGCATAGATTGTGTTGCCATCGCCAATGACTTTCCGCTGCGTGGCCAAGAGAACTTACTGGCACTGGACAATAACAATGCCGAAGGCATCAAAGAGTATCTACCTTGGTGGCACAGTTTAGCTGAAAAGAATGTATTAGGGTTTGAACACCAGCCCACACATGTGGTGATCCCCGAACTCAACAATATCGACCGCATGAGCCGCATCGACGATGCCTTGGCCAAGGCACGTTACAAGTCCACCGACAGAGATCGCATGCTAGGTGGTAACTGGCAACGCGTGCTTAAAAACGTACTGGTATAAGTTGGGGCAGGCATTAACGAATATATGAAACAAGAAAAACGCCTGTCGGGTCTGACAGGCGTTCTGTTATTTGCTCTGTTTACACTGTATGAGCAGTTAATGAGCCGTGGCTGACTTGCCGTGGGCTGCACGCATCTCTTTCGCTTTCTCTTTTATCTCCTGTAGATCTCTCACCATCTCACTCCAGCCATACCAAAGTGCATAGTCGGGGTTGGCGTGAAATGCCCCCTGGAAGCCGCGCATGCGGTGCTTGAGGTGCATCTCAAACAAGGTTTGCTCGATAGTGGTCGGCGCATCCTGGAAGGTGAGCAGATCCGGGAAGGCATGGGCGTAACCCTCGGGCTTAGGGATGATACCGTCCTGATATAGCCCGGTGATGATACGAATCGCCTGTGCCAGCAGGTGGTCGAGGTCACGGATAAGCTTATCGGCGTTTTCGAGCTCGTTACGGGCAAAGTTTGCTGAGTGACAATCGCCACAGACGGCCAGCATCTTGTTGCGCTCCTTGTCGAACGATGCCTTGTCCAGGCGAGCAACATCGGCCGCCTTGACCACGTCTAGTCGGCCTGTAGGTTGCCCTTTAGGATCGAGCACGCCCAATGCCTGCAAGATAGTGATCTGATCGGCTTTCCACTGCTCATCGTCTTCGGGCAGTGGCAACCTCACCGCCAGGAACCCCCAGGCAGTACGCACTTCATGGTCGCCATCGACCATATGGCAGGTCTGACAGGTTGGCGCCGGTGTGCCTTCTGGCAGTACGCCATTTTGCTTCAGCAAATAACGTACACCATGCTTGGACGATGACCACATCTCCCATTGTGGATGGTCGAATCCCATATGACAGGTCTGGCAGGCCTGGGGTTGCTGCGCCTCCTTCACCGAGAAGGTGTGGCGGGTATGGCAGGCATCACATGAAGCATGGCCGAACTTGCTGCCCTGCTCCTTAAGCTTAGTGATCTCGGCCTCGGTTTTTATACCTAACTTATGACAGCCGGTACACCCCTTCATCCCCTGATTCAGTGCCATAGGTTGTGCATGTGTGGTAGGCATAGCGTTAACCGCAGCCCATGCCAGCGCATGCTTACCCTTAGAGAATTGCTCCAGGCGATCGCCATGACAACCACCACAGGTTTCGGCGGTAATGGTGACTAAATTATCTACGTCCTTCGCCGATGAGTGGTCGCCCTCATGACAGGTATCACAGCTCACATCATTGTCGCTATGACGGCTCAGTTGCCAGTCCTTAACGGCGTTGGGCGTGACCTCCTTGTGGCATGACACGCATTTATCGGCTGCATAAGCCGACGTGCACAGTAGTAATATCAGTGAAACTAGCAATCCCCTCATCATATCCGCCTTTTTTATGTGGTTATAGTGACAAAAAGTATAGTTAGTCATCCCAGAGTCGCCAGTTTGGTTCTGAAATTATTGAGAATTTTTATATATTCGATGAGGTAGGCCTGAAGTTGAGAAACTCAGGGCATTAACAGTATAAGGATATAAAAATTGGAAACGGCGCAATAAAAAGGGAAGCAATGTGCTTCCCTCTCTTTATTCGCTCAAAGCCTTTTAACTACACCTTAAACTGCCCGACCAGCTCGCCGAGGCTGTCTCCCTCCTGCGCCAGTTTTTGGCTCACGCCTGAGGTGCTTTGGCTCGAGCTCATCAGCTCATTGACGATATCCTGAATCGCAAAGACGTTACGGTTAATCTCTTCGGTCACTGAGCTCTGCTCGGTTGCCGCCGTGGCGATTTGCGTACTCATATCATTAATCGATGTTACCGCAGACGTTACCGCACCGAGACTCTCAGAGATGGCTCTGGAAGACTCAACCGAGCGCAAACAGCTTTGCTGGCTCGCGTCCATGGTACTCACAGCCAGTGACACCAGATTATGAAGCTCGGTGAGCATCTCATTAATCTCTAAGGTGCTGGCCTGAGTCCTGCTGGCTAAACTACGTACCTCATCGGCAACCACCGCGAAGCCACGGCCCTGCTCACCCGCTCTGGCTGCTTCAATGGCTGCATTGAGGGCCAGAAGATTAGTTTGCTCGGCAATGCCGCCAATCACGGTCAGTACGCTGTTAATTTTTTTAGATTGCTCACTCAGTGAGTTGATATGCTCAGCCGCGGTATCTATCTCTGACATCAATGATGACACTTCGGTTAATGAGGTATCGACACACTCCTGAGCCGTGGTCACATCCCCTGTGGCAGCCAATGTTGCCTCGGCAACCTGTGAGGTATTTTGTGCCACCTCACTCGCCGTAGCCGACATCTCAGTAATCGCTGTGACCACTTGATCTGTCTCATTATTATGGCTAGCCAACTGCTCGGACATCACCTGTGTCTGGCTATTGATGTCACTTGCACCACTCTTGACCTCCTGAGTCACATTGGCGACATCCCGGATGATCCCCTGCAACTTATCGACAAACAGGTTAAATGCACGGCCGAGCTGTGCTATCTCGTCGTGCCCCTCGATATCGAGCCGTTTAGTCAGGTCTCCCTCACCCTTGGCAATATCTTCTAAATTGGTGACCATATTTCTAATCGGGCGAACCATCCGCTGGGCGAAATAAAGCACGGCTACTGTGGTTAAAAAGACAAGAATAAGCACGATGACCAATACGGTTATCGCCTTATCTTGCATATGCACAGTGGTAATCTCCCGATAATCGTTAACCTCTCTGTCGATATCATCAACATAGGCGCCTGTGCCTATTACCCAGTCGGTACCGGGGATCATCTCTCCGTAACTGATCTTCTCAACTAAGCCACTAACACCTGGTTTATCATTGTGGTAACTGAAAATACCATCGCCGGTTTTTGCCGCCTTAAGCAGACCTACGATGACCTTTTTACCATTGGGATCTGTCATCCCAATAAGATTGCTGCCCTCTTTTTCAGGCGTGGCGCCATGGAAAATATTAATCCCTTGCTCATCATAGATGAAGAAATAGCCTGACTGACCGAATCGCACCTGCCTTAGAGCCGCTTTTACATCCCCTCGTTCCCCCAATGACAGCTGGTAGGCAACGATCTGAACACCAATTTCTACCTCCTCTTTTAACATCGCCTTTCTATCTTCAATTAACTTTTCTTGGAAAGATGCGATATTTTTTTCGAGGTTATTTGATTCGATGTTGTAGGTTATAGCCATTAAGCTAACAAAGATCACCGCCACTGGTAAAAGGGCGAAAAACAACAGTTTATTCTTCAAACTCATGTTCATCATTACTTTTATTTCCCCGAAAAGAGTTTTTATAGTATTTATACAATAAACAATCCCTGTTATTTATCTAACGAGATTAACCTAAATAAACAAAAAAGTATCAATAATTATAACAAGATCACAAAAAGTGATAAAACAGATACATGTACTAACGTACCAAATTGACCTGCTAATGAGAGGATACCAGTCCACCGACAGAGGCCGCATCTTAGGGGGGAACTGGCAAAGAGTAGTTAAAAACCTATTGGGTTCAGCTGCTGCGATATCGGTTATCGCGGTGGATCGATGTTATTGTCGATACTGCAATTGAGTCTAAACCAGCCTGCGATAGAGTAACGGTCTCGTTGTGCTGCCAGTACTTCGTGAGGAAACTCTTCACTTAAAAAGACCACAACCGTACCAAAACCTGGGGTTACGCTCACCGTGTGATCATCAATTACAGCTGAGGTCGATTGTTGGTTTGGGTATATCACCAACTCGCCACCATCTTGTTTAGACCAATACTGATTAAGGTAAACCACCACAGACAGCACACGATTACCCTCACCTTTAAAAGCATCTTTGTGTTTCTTATAAAAGTCGCCTTTTGCATAGTGCGCAAAATGGCTTTCAAACGAAAATAACCCCAAAAACAGCCTTCTATTCAAGAATGCTTGTAACGACTGGGTCCAGTTAAGCCAGCCCATTCCCGCATCGCTGTCGCCATTAATCCAACAGATCGCATCGGTACGCACAAAGTCATTCACCATATGCTCAGTCGCTCGGCCAATGCCTGCACGTTTAAAATTAGTATCGGGCATCGTGGAGATGTGTTGCGCTAATGAATGGGTTAAATCCTGAGGAAGAGCGGTGGGATTGATACTAAAGCCTTTACTGGCGAGATCATTCGCGATGGACTCAAAAAGAGAAGAGCTATCACCTGTTTCAGAGATGCGATGTAAATTCAATTACATCCTGTCTTATAAGATAAAAATAACATGGGTAAGCCACTTTAATAAACATAAAGCACCACCATACGCCAATAGCAGCGGGTAAAGATACAAAATACCTTGTGGCTGAACCAGCTTATCAAGCCCTATTACGAAAATGCACAGAGAAGACGGTCGTTTACAGCGATCTGGCCACATACACCCATTAAATAATTATTCACCTCCCACTACTAAAGTAAAAGCTTATTGATTATTAGCTACATGGCAACACAACCTGCTAACAATGGATTGCAAACACCTTAAACAGATTAATTAATGAACATTCAAACCCACAAGAATGAATTAAAAGTCAATTTAAACGCATAATTATTGATTTTATTTTATATCGGTTTATAGTCGTTGCCAGTTGAGTATTTTGGTGATGAGAGTTGAAGATGAAGAGATCGATGTTGTTTTTGGGAAGCTTAGGTTTAGCAGGCGTATTGATGTTAACCGGATGCGGTAAGAGTGATGACGTGCTTGTAGTGGGCACTAATGCTTCGTTCCCACCTTTTGAATATGTCGGTGGGGTGAGCGGCGATGAGATAAAAGGCTTCGATATCGATTTAGCCCGTCAGATCGCCAAGGATGCCGGCAAGACGCTTAAAGTTGAAAACATGAAGTTTGATTCACTGATCGTAGCGCTCAATGCGGGCAAGGTTGACCTGATCGCCTCCGGCATGACGATTACGCCAGAGCGTCAGGCGAGCGTTAACTTTTCAGAGCCTTACTATGAAGCGACGCAGGTGGTCTTGGTCAAAAAAGATAGCACCAGCATCAAGAGTGTCGATGACCTAAAGGGAAAGCATATTGCGGTTCAGCTGGGTTCCACCGGCGATATCATGGCCAAAACTTTCAGCCAGCAGGTCACCGCATTCAACACAGGTTTTGAGGCCATCATGGAGCTTAAAAACGCTAAGGTTGATCTGGTGCTGTTTGACAGTGAGCCTGCGGCCAGCTTTCTGGATAAGAACCCAGGACTTAAAATGGTCGAACTGGAATTCGAGCCCGAGTTTTATGGCTTTGCTGTCGCCAAGGATAAAGTTGAGTTGCTGCACAGCATCAATAGCACCTTGAATGCGATGAAACAAAACGGTGGCTATGACGCCCTCGTCAACAAGCACATGAAGTGAGTCGATAATGATTGATGCAATTAACGCTTCACTGTTTACCCCTATCGGGGAAGATGGCTTAATCGGTATCTACCTCATCTTAAATGGCCTTAAAGTTACCCTGATTGTGACCTTCTTTGCCATGATAATGGGATCAATATTGGGGGTGACGACCACCCTGATGAAGATGTCACCTAAGTGGTATCTGCGTTGGCCGGCTAACCTCTATGTCAGCGTTATTCGTGGTACACCTGTGGTTGTACAGTTAGTGATCCTTTACTTTATTGTATTGGCCGCATTCGATGTCGATAAGATCACCGCCGCCATTATCGCCTTTGGCCTCAATAGCGGAGCCTATATTTCTGAGATCATTCGCGCCGGGATCCAGGCCGTCGATAAAGGCCAAATGGAGGCCGCACGTTCGTTAGGCTTGTCCCACGGGGCCACGATGAAGGAGGTGATACTGCCTCAGGCGATTAAGAACATTCTCCCCTCTCTGGGTAACGAGTTTATCGTATTGCTGAAGGAGACGGCGGTGATAGGCTTTATCGGCGGCGTCGACCTGATGCGCGCCGGCGAGATCATTCGTAGCCGCACCTTCGAAGACAGTGTGCCGCTATTTACCTGTGCGCTGATCTACCTGCTACTGACATATAGCTTCACCCTACTGCTGTCGAAATTTGAAACGAGGTTAAAGCAAAGTGATTAAGATAAATAATTTACATAAGAGCTTTGGCGATAACCAAGTACTGAAAGGGATCGATGAACAGATAAACCATGGCGAGGTAGTCAGTGTGATAGGCCCATCGGGCAGTGGCAAGAGCACCTTCCTGCGTTGCATTAATCTGCTTGAGCAACCGACTCAGGGGGATATTCTTATCGATGGTCAATCTATCACGGCGCCCGATGCCTGCATCGATAAGCTAAGGCAGAAGGTGGGAATGGTGTTTCAAAATTTTAACCTTTTTCCCCATAAAACGGTTAAGCAGAACATCACCCTCGCTCCGGTACAGCTTAAGCTGATGACTCCGAAAGAGGCCGATGTTGAAGCCGAAGCCTTACTCGAGCAGGTAGGATTGAAAGATAAGGCCGATGCCTACCCGTCCAGCCTGTCCGGCGGACAGAAACAGCGGGTCGCCATCGCCCGGGCACTGGCGATGAAACCTGAACTGATGTTATTCGATGAGCCCACCTCGGCGCTGGATCCTGAGATGGTTGGCGATGTGCTCGATGTGATGAAATCTCTGGCTCATAAGGGGATGACCATGGTGATCGTCACCCACGAGATGGGCTTTGCACGGGATGTATCTGATAGGGTCATCTTTATGGACGGCGGCGTTATCGTAGAGAACAGCGAGCCCGACGCCCTGTTCAGCGCACCGAAAGAGGCGAGAACCCAGGCCTTCCTGAGTAAAGTGTTAAGGTAAAGTGTTAAGGTAAAGTGCTTAGGTAAGAGTATTTAGGGTGAGAGTATTAAGAGTGAGAGTATTGAGGGTGAGAGTTCTCAGCTAAAGCATTAAGGATGGATACCTAAGAGGCGTGGAGGCAGTAACGCTGTTAAGCCTTACTGCCGGGGGGCGAGAATATCAGAGGTTTTCTTCACACTCTTCGTTTTTCTTACACGCTTTCTCTTTGCGCTCTTTCGCCTTTTGCTTCGCTTCGCGCTGACGCTCCTCTGCGTCTTTGCGCGCCTCGTTTTCATAATCTCTGGAATCCTTTCTCACTTCACGTTCGCGCTCCTCTGCATCTTTACGGGCCTCGCGGTCATACTCCTTGGCATCCTTTCTCGCTTCACGTTGACGCTTTTCTGCGTCTTTACGGGCCTCGCGGTCATACTCCTTGGCATCCTTTCTCGCTTCACGTTGACGCTTTTCTGCGTCTTTACGGGCCTCGCGGTCATGCTTCTTGGCAGCCTTTCGAGCCTCTTTCTCACTCTTTTTCTGCTCCTTTACCGCCTTCTTCTCAGCCTTTTTTTCGGTTTTCTTCTCAGTATTCGTTGGCGGATCGGCCATTATGGTCGGGGCCACCATCATCAATGAGGTCGATACCAGTATTGCTTTTAGAAGCTCAGCGGCTTTCATAGGGAAACTCCTTTTAATTTGCGCTATCGTTTTCGCTAACGCTATTACCTGACTCTCTTAAAGAGGTAACCAAAAGCACCTCTTATACCAGTCAGACTCGTTACTTATAAGGTATCAGTCTGAAAAGCCGCTAAGTCAAGGTGGTGAGTACAAAATAGTCAATAAGAGAGTGAAATGGGTGAGGCTTGAGTAAGGCGTTGGGGCGTCCGTGACAGGGACGCTTAAATATATCTGCTCCATAGGGATATGGGGCTACGACGTTAATCCAAACCAAGTTTCAAAAAGCTCCCTGCTCGGGAGCTCGAAATCCAATTTTCGCGATTAATTAGAGATACTTTTCGAGTTTATCCTGTATCACATTTGGCATGATAGGCTTGTTGACGTAATCGTCGGCGCCAAGTTTAATGGCGAACTCTTGGTCTGTACTTTCGACTAAGGTACTGATAACCACCACGGGGATATCGATACGTGCGGGATCTTCCTGAAGGAACTTAAGCACTTGATAACCATTGACTTCCGGCATAGTGATATCGAGTAGGATAAGATCGGGCGTCTGTGAAGTTAATATATCGATGCCGCCACTGCCCGAGTTAGCAGTCGTTACATCATAATCGTCGCCTAAGATAGCGAGTAATACCCCGGTACATACAGGATCATCATCAATTATCAGGATTTTACTTTTGTCCATGTCACCCTCTCCAATCTACCACTATTGCTTACATTGTATCCAAATCAAGGATAAAAGATACCTGCTATCGAGGCCGATTTATCTGAGTATCAAGAACTCAGAACCATCGAAATTTATACCATTCACAACAAGCTCATACAGCATAACCACCTAACATGTACCTAAGCTGAATTAAGCAGGCTTAGTCTGAATTAGGCGACGTTATCTGCTGCTTTCTAAAATCGCCGGTTACCCCTACGACCTGCAGAAAACGTAAAAGTTTAATTATTATTGCCAAGCTTGCATCCCATTTAGCGAAACACCACAAACAGGGCGGTAAGTGCAATACATATAACATTGGCAGAACAGGCAGGAGCGAGGCCTTCAAAGTGCTGAAGAAGTATTAAAAATGTGGAAGACAGAGATACATGAAGAAGCGACTAGGATATGGAACATGACACCGAGCCCATATCCTTATGGGTCGATGTCGGGGAAGATGACTAGAGTTAACCTCAGTCTTATTTGACCTCTGAAGCGGCTTCTATTCTGTCTATGGCGATAACGATAATCTCCTGACGTTGAATTTCCTGAAACGATTCATAGAAATAACCAAAGATGAGCAGTAGGGTGATCATCCCCAAACCGAAACTCATCTTAGTTTCGAATGTGCTGCTCTTCTTCCCACTGTGTTCATGACCCGTATTGTTTGATTGACTCAAAATCGGTGCCTCATAATTATCTGTAATTGCTGTGCCGATGCGCCCACCGGGACCTAGGTTAAGGAACGTCCGTTAGTAGACGTCTTTCAACAGGCGTTTTTCATGTTTCAGACGCTCATAGTATTTCAAGGCCTCATCATGGGACATCTCCCCATGGAACTCGATGACCTGCAAAATCGCCCTCTCTACATCCACGGCCATGTGTGAGACATCGCCACAGATATAGATATACGCGCCCTGCTCGAGCCAGGCATAAAACTCCGCGCCCTGCTGTTCGATACGATGCTGAACATAGATTTTCTGTTGCTGATCCCGTGAGAAGGCAAGCTCCATACGAGTCAACACGCCTGAGTCCAGATGCTGTTGCCACTCATCCCGATAGAGATAATCGAGCGTTGCATTACGGTTACCGAAGAATAACCAGTTTTTGCCTGTATGCTTTTGTGCGGCGCGCTGCTGCATAAATGCCCTGAATGGTGCAACGCCGGTACCTGGGCCAATCATGATCATGGACCCATCGCTATCTTCTGGCAGGCGGAAATGTTCATTCTCTTCGACGAACACCATCACCTCAGCGTCCAGTGCCAGTCGCTGGCACAGGTAGCCGCTGGCTCCCCCAACATAGCGGTGGCTATCTAAGACTTGTCCCGACACATATTCAACCAAGGCTATCGTTAAGTGAACCTCTTCCCCCACATCCGACTGACTGGAGGAGATAGAGTATTTTCTCGGTGTTAATCTGCGTAGAGATGCCAATAACTGTTCCGCTGTCAGCTTAGCCGGATACTGACGCACCATTTCGAAGATCTGATGACGACGGGCATAGTCACGCACCCCATCGAAGTCAGCCGCTAAATCGAGCAGCTCGGCTTGTTGACTCAGTGCCGCATACTTTTCGATAAAACCCGGATGACACTGGGTCAACTCATAGTTCTCAATCATGGCCCGCTCAATGGTCTTGGTATTGCCATCAACTTCAACCTCGATATCTGCCGGGATAGATAGGTTGCTCAGCATTGATGCGACTTCTGTCTCATCATTTTTAAACCAGACACTCAACAGATCGCCCGGCTGGTACTGGATCCCCGAGCCTTCAAGTGACAGCACGATATGACGGAAATCTTTTTCACAGCCATCAGATGCCAGAGCGTCATTGCGTAGCAAACGGGCCGCAAATGGACGCGCCTTGTTGTAGTACGCCAACTCTGATCCGGTCGATTCCGTAGACATAACGGCATTAGCGCAGCTGGCTTCAAGCCGATTTTGCAGCACCTTAACGACAGACGTTATCCATGCATCAGCCACAGCATCATAGTCGACATCACACTCAGCTCGCTCATGGAGGCGCTGCGCTCCAAGCTCCCTAAGACGCTCATCAAAATCTATGCCTGTCTTACAGAAGAAGCGATAAGCTGTGTCGCCCAGAGCCAGTACCGAATAGGAGATCTCGGGCAGCTGTGGAGCATCGTCAGCGAAAAGGGTGTGATAGAAACCCTCGGCACTCTCGGGAGGCTCACCCTCACCATAGGTACTGGTCACGATAATAAGGTGGCTTTCTCGTTGCAGATTATCGGTATTGTAATCGGCCATGGACTGTATGCGTACCGGCAAACCATTGGCATCGCAACTCGCCTTTAGCTGGTAAGCCAGATGCTTCGAGTTACCGGTTTGAGATGCAAACAAGATGGTAAGGGTGTCGGTCGCCGATGAGTAGCTCTCTGCGCTACCTTGCGCTTCACTTGACTGTCCGGTGACATTTTTCACTAAGATATTACCTGCGGTGCGAACCGTGGCGTGCTGCAGACGCACCGCCTCAGACAGATACAGACCCACAGGGCAGAACAGTCGGCACCAGAACTGAGGCACGAAGAAGGAACCCAGCAAACTGAAGGGTAAGATATACCATTGAATGCCCATCCCCTGAAGTGAGAACATCATGCCGAAGGGTTCGTACGAGCCTAAGGCCGGGTGACGTGACAAGAAGATGAGAATAAGTGCAAACCAACTCAGGCCATAGATGACGCGTCTGGCGTTTCTGGCCATGCCCGGCCTAAGGGCCAGCTTGATACCACTGATTTTTTGCAGCAGATCCTGGATCACGCTGAAAGGACAGAGGTAACCACAATAGAGGTTACGGCCCAAGAAGATAATACCGCCGAGCACACCACCGACGATGATCCACCAGATCGGATACTGCCTGAATTCGGGCACGTACCCCATAACGATACCGGCCAGAGTCCCCAAGCTTATCGAGGCATTCACATAAAAACCGACGAAGGCCAGGCTGGCAAAGGGCAGGATAATTTTAAACGGTTTAGCTATCTGTCTCGGCGCGTAAACGACCACCAGCACCATCAGGAACAGGGCAACCATCAGGGCTTCATTGAGTCCAGGCGACCATTCAACTTCTTTCCAGGTTTTCTCATACCCCAGGTGGCTTTGCGCCCCCTTGTGCAGGGCCTCGGCTATCGCCTTGGTAAACCCTTTAGATGACACAGTTGCGCCGGAAATACCGTCGACGTCTTCCTCTAACAGAAAGTCATCTGTGACGGATTTATTGATAAACTGCCTGAAAAAATTGTTATTAATCAGCTTTTGCAGGTAAGCGGGGGTCTCTTTATGTGACAGTACCACCACCTCTTTGATGCGGGCGGAGTTTTCACCTTGCAGGGCTCTCACCCCCAGCACAAATGGCCCGCCATAACCGGTACCGGCGGCGATGACCACGGCTTCGCCCGCATTCCCCCCCGCATGAGCAGCCGAGGTGTTGCTCTGGCCATCTTCTGAGGGCACAAACACCACAGGCAGGCTGGTATAGTCTTTGGACGGAACCAGATTAAAATTTGAGAAATGGGTTTTAGCCATCGTCAGATAGTCTGGCTTCGCCGCGATATGCCCTACGATGAAGGCTAAAATCAAGGTGCTCCATGCAAACAAGAGCCACAGTTTCTCGAGATGGGGGCCTACGTTTTTTTTCATGAAAGTTGCTGGTTGTTTGTTTATCAGTGAAGGGTAATTAAGATGGCTCGAATCGTCTGTAAGCCAGTTCACACTTGCATTTTATCGGATAACATTGCTATGACTTACTGCAGTGATTTTGTGTTTTTATCTGGAGTTGTTCCATAGAGGAAACGAAGAGTGACTGAATGAGGTGCGGGCTAACAAGTTCGTTCAGCGGCAAAAATCAAACTATTGAGAACAAAAAACCACATTATAATGGCCGCCCGGTTCCCTTCGGTGATAAAGCTTAACCCATTAAGGTATTAATAAGTGTCCGGGTCTTGAGGGGAACATTATTGGTACTGGGATAGACCAAATACAGTGCTGTCTTCCACGTAAACGCCTTAAGTAAACTGACCAAGCTTCCGGACTCGATATCCTCCTGAGTGACAAAATCTAACGTCGTCGTGATACCAAAACCCTTGCAAGCATATTGCGCGAGTATCCGCTCACTCATAGAGGAGATAATCGGTGTGATAGGTACCTTAAAGTCATAGCCATCTTCTCTGAATTGCCAGTATTTTTTGGTCAGACAATGGCTATAGTGTAGGCATTTGTGTTGACTCAGATCGCTGGGGTGCTCGGGCACACCGGCCTTACTGAGATAATCCGGTGAAGCCACAACATAGGTATCTATATCACGCACCTTACGACACAGATAGGAGCTATCTTCCAACTCGCCAATATGAAAGGCGAGATCCACGCCCTCTTTAATCAGATCCCCTAACTTATCGTCGAACACGATTTCCAGTGCTAACTCAGGATACAACAGCAGCATCGACTCCAGACAGGCACTCACTCCCTTGTCATGCTCTAAAATGCCAGGCATTTTTATCACCAGACGACCGGTGACGACTCGTCGGCGTTCGTCGATAAAGCCCTTCACCTGCTCTACATCGGCAAAGATGGATTGACACTTCAGATAAAGAAACTCGCCCTCTTCGGTCAGGCTTATGGCGCGGGTCGTTCGCTGAAGAAGCTGACTATTGAGGCTGGTTTCCAGCTGTTTTACATGTTTGCTTATCACTGAATTGGTCAGACATAACTCGTCGGCGGCACCGACAAATGAACCATGACGCACTACGGCATAGAAGCTGGTGAGTAAGTTAAGGTTAAAGCTCTGTCCCATACGGTTCATATTCCAATGTCTTACACTCTTTCCTCATTCTAACTCAGGTATTCTACGGATTGATTCATTCTTGGAAAGAATCACCTTCCATTTATGAAATTGTCTGTTAACCCCATTCGATAAACAATGAAAACACATAAGAGGGGGGAATTATATGACAACACTTTCACACCAAAACAATCCTGCAAATGAATACGACATTGCCGATATATCCCTGGCAGCGCAGGGACGCAAGCGGATCGAATGGGCCAGAAGCCATATGCCAATCATGCGCAGTATTATCGAGCGTTTCGAAAAAGAGCAGCCTTTTAAAGGCCTCACCATAGGGATCTGTCTCCATGTAGAAGCCAAAACCGGGGTCTGGATAGAAGCCCTGACTAAAGGCGGAGCCAGAGTCGCAATTACCGGTTCTCCCGGCACGACCCAAGATGAGACCACTGCCGCCATCGTCGCCGATTATGGGGCTCATGTTTACACCCATCGTAATGAAAGCTTCGAGGACCACATCAAATATTGCCGCGCGGTATTAGATCACAACCCCGACATTATTGCCGACAATGGCGCAGATCTGCATGAGCTTATCTTTACCGAAGATAAATACAAACCGCTAATCGACAGCTTACTCGGCGCAACTGAGGAGACGACTACGGGGGCGAATCGCCTCAGGGAAGATTTTCATTCAAATAAATTTGCCACCCTTATCATCAATGATACGCAGTCGAAACGCATCATAGAAAATCGTTTCGGTGTGGGCTCATCTGTAGTTGATGGCATCATGCGCGCCACTAACGTGATGCTACATGGTAAAAAGATAATAGTCATAGGTTATGGTTATTGTGGTTCGGGAACCGCCCAACGCCTTCGCGGCATGGGGGCCCACGTGACCGTTGTCGAGAGTAACCCGCTGAGTAGACTCGAAGCCCATATGGAAGGTTTCTACACCGCCGAACTTGACGATGCCCTGGGCGATGCAGATATGGTGGTCACGATTACGGGGCGCGATAATATCTTACGCCAGAAGCATTTTAAATTGATGCGCCACAACACCATCATTGCTAATGCGGGGCACTTCCAACGTGAAATCAATCTGCCTGAGCTTATTGCTATGTCTGAGTCGGTCGATAAAATTCGACCTCAGATAAGCAACTACCAACTTAAGGAGAAGAACTTATTTGTGCTATCCGATGCCAATCTGGTCAACCTCGCTGCCGGGGATGGCAACCCTATTGAAATAATGGATCTGGGTCTGGCTTTACAATCTTTGAGCCTGGAACGAATAGCACTTAATGCCAAGTCATTAAGCCATCTCCCTCAGCCAGTGCCCTATGACATCGAATTGGATGTCGCCGGTCTGTCTTGCAAACACTGGATAAACCACTAACCCCCATTGATAGGTAACAATAATCAAAAAGGGGAAAAGGGGAGAGATAATTGATCACTCAGGCTCTTTCCCCACGTCTGCTCTTGCTACAAAGACTCCAAGTTTTGAACCATATAGGTAAGGCCTGTCTATCGGCTTATCTTCACCTCAGGTTCATTCATCATCGCCAGCAAGGGGTTATTCTGCATAACCTTAGCTTTCAGCCTTACGCCTATGACGAGGCCCGCGACAAAGCCACCGATATGCGCCCAGTAGGCCACGCCCTCTCCGGCCATGAGCAGACCTATGATGTTAAAGGCGAGCCAGATGGCGAAAAATGCCATAGGGCTAAGCTTCTTCTGGTAGATAACGAACATAAAGGTCAGGCTGGCATGGCGGAACCACATCAGATACATACCGAATAATCCGGCAATCGCGCCACTGGCTCCTACCATGTAAACACTTGAGCCCGGTTCTGCGACGATCTGCGCCGCGGCGGCCGCAAAGCCACACAGAAGATAGAAACCGAGAAACTTCATCCGTCCCAGCGCATCCTCCAGGTTATCTCCTACCACGTAGAGGAAGTACATGTTGCCCGCTAAGTGCATGATATCCCCATGGAGGAACATGTGACTCAGCAGTGACCAGGGATGGTGCCCAGCGAGTAACTCACTGGACTGCATGGCGAAATTTTCAAACACCCTGTCTGTAGCGTCGAGGTTAAAGCCGTAGCCCATAAAGATCAAAATATTAAGCGCCAACAGGAGGAAAGTGATCATCGGACGGGATTTCGGCTTAAGGCTGAACTCGACCGGCATCTGCGACAGAAACTGAAATAGCCAGGTCTTAACGCTTATTTTCGCGTCGAGATCGGCAAGTAACTGCTTCACCATAGGCGACTGCACCACTTTCTGTCTTTCATGTTCGTCGATCCACACACCGCTGCATCGATGGCAGACGTCGACCTCGATCTGATAGCCATCCATCAGATAATAATGTTCCATCGAGCAATCACAATGATTGCAACGACGAGTCGATTGGCCGAGATGTTGACCTAAGGTCTCTTCTACCCTTACCTTGTCATCACCATTATCGGCCTTGGATAATGCGGCATTCAGCTCGCCGTTTTCAAACCACATTCCACCGCACGATTGGCAGCTATCTACCTCTTCGCCATGAAAATCATACACCTTCATTACACTATCGGTGCAATCAGGACAGGTTATTGTCATAGTTCCTTTCTCTCTATTATCTGTATCCGGGCTTAATCTACACTGATGTCATTTCGTTTCAGCTCATCACTCAATACGGTGTAATTAGCCTTGAGTGCCGGCAAGGTCTTGTCGCTGACCTCTAGTGTAAGAGCCTTGAGCAGACCGGCTCCATATTTGGCACCATAGGTCCGCGCTTCAATCTTAGAGACGATACCAGTCACCTTCATGTAGAAACGACGCGTTTCAGATAAGATTTGTGATGGCGTCTCCAGCGTGTTTGGTGAATAACGCATATTTTCCCACACGAAGCTGGCGAGAACCGGGTGGTGACTTTTAATGTCATAGGGGGTATTAGCCGAGACAAAATCGGCATAGTCATTAACTATGGTGACATTATCATTAAGCTCGTCGTAGAGCGCATGACGTAAATAGTAGTTATTCTGCTGGTTGGTTAAGCTATCGAAGGTAATAGCCTGAGAGAGTCCTTCCTGGGCGGCCAGATAGACTCCGGCTACGGTGGCCATAATCATAAAAACCTGACTGATCCAGAAGCTGGTTTTGACCAGTTCACCATTATCGAGTCGTGGGAATCTTTTGACAGGCGCGCTCGCGCCCTGTTTAGGGTTGATATCCATATCGTGCAATATTTCTCCATTGTTATACCGCCAATTTTTAGAAGGTGGGATACTAACATAACCACAGAGGAGTGCGTCACATCAAAGTAACTTATTTACAATAAAAACAATCGTTAACAGAACATTTAATGTTCAATGCATCACTAAAGGCCTACTCATATCTCCACTCAATACTTGACTCAAATCCCCTTTAAACTGTCAACTTAGATCTCGTCACCGACAGTGTGCCAAGACTCGCACTGTTTACAGGGTAAACGTTCAATGACCGCCATCACTCATAAAGCCAGAGCGCTTTATTATCCAGCAACTCCCGGCTCCTTGGCGATAGGTCTGGATTGTCTATCTCGAAAATTTTACGATGCTTGAGATTGGCCCTTTGTAACACCTCTGCCGTCGTTGGGTGGCTGTAGAAGAGCTTGTCGAAACTACCATCTTCTATAGCCAATTCGAGTCCAGCCTCGATACGATGCGCGAGGCTTTCGTTTTGATTATTAACGAAAAAATAGATAGGCGCGGAATATTTAATGATTAGCGACGACTCCACCACAACATCGTCACGACCTTCCACTTCACTCCATGGTTCATGCAGTGCACGTGGAAAGGCATCGAAGCGACTTCGGGATAACATTTCTATCAGGCTGCTACTCTTGCCTCGCATAACATCAAAACCCTGAGATTCGAGAATATCGCTATCGGGCCAATCCAGCCCTTGCCCCCAGGTTAATCTCTTTAGTTCAGCCAGAGAGTTGATCTGCTCAAAATGCTGTTGGTCACCACTACGTATTAGCGCAATCCGATAACCCATCAGGCCCTTCATTAATGGAACATAGATGGGCCTTAACTCTTGCTCCCGCTCTCGCGACGTCATGGTCCACATCACATCAATTAACTGCTCATCGGCAACGAGTTTTATCCTGCGTCCCTGAAGCGTTTCGACAAAGACCGGCTCGAGCAGAAAAGGCCCGAATTCTGCTTCACTCTTTTGCAGCGCTAATTTGAGCACTTCTAAGTAATAGCTCTGTTTTGAGTCAAGCTTCCCAGAAGCTACATTGTAGCGCACGATTTCAGTAGCACCCTCGGCAGTACTCCCCCCACTCTGGTAACTTCCATAAACATCAAACATTATCAACTGGTTAGATGAAAACACGAATAGAGCGGAGATCAAAAAGCGATACATGCAGTTGGCAGACATGAACTTACTTAACCTAGTGATAGAGATCGTCGGGCATCATAATCTATGATGCCAAGGTATCAAAGTATCATCGTTATAAATTCAATATAGCGCCTACTTTTATATCGATTATTTTCATCATTACCAAGACGATTTATGTACCGCAATAGGTCCTGTAACGGCCAAAGCTCTCGGGGGCAGGCATAGTGTACTCGTCGGCGTCGACTTGCCGGGTGTAAGGGGATGCGAGCACGGCGAGCAGTTTCTCAAATGGCTGATAATCTCCCTCTTGCTCTGCGGCCTCGATGGCATGTTCAACCAGATGATTTCTTGGGATATAGATCGGATTAGCTCCATTCATCATCTCAACTCGAACAGCAGTCGACAGGTTCTCTTTGGCCAGGCGCGCTAACCAGGCTCCACGCCACAGGTTAAATTGTTCTGCATCTTTGAAAAGTGTCTGGCTTTCATTGGCACCACTTTGAAGATCGCTGGCAAGTTGACGGAACACTTGGGTAAAGTCCACCTCCTGTCCCGACATTGACTCCTGTAACTGCTCGCACAGTAGCAGGTCGCCAGGCTCTTCGGTCGATATGCCTAACTTAGCTCGCATGCCGGTCAGCCAACACAGATGAAAGGTGTCCCAGAATCCGGTGACCGCCTCGGTCGCCAGGGTTATCGACTCTTCTCTATCATCATTTATCAAGGGCAATAGCGTTTCCGCTAACCTTGCCAGATTCCACTGCGCTATAACGGGTTGATTATTATAGGAGTAGCGCCCCTGTTCATCGATAGAGCTAAATACAGCATTGGTGTCATAGTTATCCATGAAGGCGCAGGGACCATAATCTATGGTTTCACCACTGATGGTCATATTGTCGGTATTCATCACGCCATGGACGAAGCCGACGAGTAACCACTTGGCAACCAGCTTGGCTTGTCTGTCCCGAACTGCGCAGAGAAAATCCAGGTAAGGCTGCTGACTCTCTTTGAGCTCAGGATAATGACGTGCTATCGCGTAATCGGCGAGCTGCTTAACCTTATCCAGCTCACCACGTGCGGAGAAAAATTGGAATGTACCGACACGCAGATGACTCGATGCGATGCGGGTAAGTACGGCGCCGGGGAGAGACTGAGTCCGCATTATCGGCTCACCGGTAATGACGACGGCTAATGCTCTGGTCGTAGGAATATTAAGGGCGTGCATCGCCTCACTCACAATATACTCGCGCAATACGGCGCCGAGTACCGCCTTACCGTCACCACGGCGTGAAAACTTTGTCGGACCCGAGCCTTTAAGCTGCAGATCCAATCGCTTACCCTCTTTATTCAATACTTCTCCGAGCAAGAGCGCTCGGCCATCCCCCAATTGAGGGGTAAAGCCGCCAAACTGATGTCCGGCATAGACTTGTGCCAATGGCGATGAACCTACCGGTGCAATGCTTCCCGAGAACACGTCGGCTAATTCCCCTGAGTCGGTATTGGTCAGGCTAATACTCTGTGCCAGGGGGGCGTTTAACTTCACTAATTCGGGGCCCGGCGCCTTATCCCCCAGGCAAGCAACATAAAAACCTTCCAGCTCTTCTGCATAACTGTTGTCAAATGTTAACCCTAGGTCTATTTCCATGCTGCTCATCGTTTATATCCGTGTGATCGAGATAATGACTCTTTGATACTCATCCCTCTACTCTAACTTAATCGACGACAGAAGAAGAATAAAATGTGATCTTGGTCACCTCTATTTCTAGGTTCTAGGTTTTAGGTTTTAGCCCGAGGCTCGCGGCTGAAGCCGCTCCTACATAGCAAATATCCAACACTTGTGGCCCCTAGCCCATAACCCTGATGACGTTTCGGGAGGACGGTAAAAGCATATTGTCAGCAGGCTCTTACTTACCACTTAAAACTTACGGCTTATCGCTACCTGCTTCATGAAGCTTCACTGCTAAAGCCGCTCCTACCTCTTACCTCGCCCCCTTATATTCAAGGAACGGACTTCTAGCAATACTTTCCCTCTTGAGTCACCGAGCATCGACTATATTTAAACTCTACAATATTGAAACTCAACTATATTTGAGCTCAGGTCGATAAACCTCCACAGGAGATAAGAAGATGTCGATGATATTTCACCGGATCCGCACAGAACGTGGCTGTCAGTCTTACTTAATCGGCTGTAGTGAAACTAAATCGGCAATCATCATAGACCCTGAGATCTCTCAGATGGAGCACTATCTGGGGTTGGCCAGCCATGATGGACTATCGATCCACTACCTGCTCGACACCCACACCCATGCAGATCATTTCTCGGCGAGTAAGCAGCTTGCAAGCCAGCTGAAGGTGCCGGTCATCATGCATTTCAACAGTCCGGCCCCCTTCGTCGATATGTATGTCGATGACGGAGAGATCATCATAGTCGGTAAACTCAGGCTTACCGTGATGCACACTCCCGGCCATACTGCAGACTCTATATCTATCGTTGTCAAAGATAGGGTATTCACCGGAGACACCCTACTGTTAGGGGGGACCGGACGAACCGATCTCCCCACTGGCGATCCCGAGCAACTTTACGATAGCCTCTTTAATGGTTTGCTCAAGCTCTCTGCCGATCTTAAAGTCTATCCCGCCCACACCTATTCCGAGCGAACCCATAGCACTATCGGAGAAGAGGTTTCCAATAACCCAAGACTGCAAAAGAAAGATAGAGGTGAGTTTGTCGCCCAGATACGGGCATTGGATCTCAAGATGCCGAGTCAGCTGACCGAATCATTACGCACAAATTTAAGCGGCGGGAAAACCGTCGCGCAGTTTATCAGTGATGCCGCAAACAAGATCTCATTTGTCTCACTGGAGCAGGTGTTGCGTTATAGCCAATCGATATCTCCTAAATTTCTTTTACTCGACGTTCGCGAGAGAGAGGCCTTCGATAAGGGTCATATCTCCGGCGCAATACATATCCCCAGAGGACAACTAGAACTGCGGGTTAACGAACTACTTCCCGATCCAACCCGGCGTATCGCCGTCTATTGTGAGTACGGCAAGATCTCGGTCTTAGCCACTTCGACCCTCAGAGAGATGGGCTTCATGCGCGCAGTCGCGCTGGATAATGGATTGAATCTATGGCGGGAGCTGGGTTACCCCTTAATTGAGAGTGAGAATAGGGAAAAAACGAGCAGTAACACTTAGCGTTCCAATAGCAGATGAGATAATCGACGAGATAAAAAACAGGTTACTGACAATATAAAACTGTTTACTAAACGCACAAACCTGTTCTATAGTAGCGCCCGATAGTCTCCCATATTCGGAGGGTATCGAGCGTTCTTACTGTAAATAACGGAAGAACAATACAAGATTCAGACGAGACCTATACGAAAGAGTAACAGGAGCAGACGATGGCAAAACATCGAAAGTCCTCATCGCATATCGAACACGATAGCAAGCGAGGCACAATTAAAGACAACGCGTTAAAAGCTTTGGTCACCAGTGAACTATTTAAGATGAGAACCGAAAGACCGAAGAAAGGTAAAGGTTCATATAACCGCAAACAACAAAAGGGGCATAAGCTGAAGGGCTTTGCCCCTTTTGATTTATTGCCATTCTCATCTGCCCTCTCATAAATACTCTTACAAACACTCTCAATAAACCATTCTGGCACTCCCTTTTCTTCCATAAAAATTAAGAAAAAATCGCCAGTCCTCGATAGAGAAAGGTTGACAGTTATCGCCACGAACATCAGTATTACCCAGCTCTCTAAGAGTGGGAAATGACTAATACCAATCAGTATAAAGATGTAATCGCTCAGCGAGAATTTAGCGCTTCAGAGGCAAGGTCATTAATTGCTCCTGCATAAATGACATTTGCAACATCCATGTTGCTCGCAGCGAGTGAAGAGCATAGTTATTCTACGTTTAAGCTCGTTAACGCAGCATCAGAGCTCTCCCAGTTAAATGGCTCGATACTCTTTATCTAAAACCTAACTTAGACTAAAACCTAAAGCCGTTGCCTGCTTGCCCCCAGAATCAGGCGAGTAAAAGTCAGGCAAGTATATGAGGAATGAACAGCAATGCACAGCCCAGTTCCACTGCCGAAGATGGTGCCGTTTGCTTTCTTATCGGTCGTTCTCATCTGGTCAACGACGCCTCTTGGCATAGTATGGAGCAGCGCCTCGGTTCACCCGACCATGGCCGTGTTATTACGTATGGTACTAGCCTTAGTATTGGGTAGCCTGCTGCTGGTGCTTTTTCGCATCCGACTACCCTGGACTAAAACTGCATTTAAGCTATATGCCTTTTCATCCATAGGTATCGTCGGGGGCATGTTATTGAGCTATTTTGCCGCACGTTATTTAGCATCTGGAACCATGTCGTTGATATTCGGGCTGTCACCGTTAATCTCCGGGGTATTAGCTCAGAAACTCCTCGATGAACCAAAATTTGGGATGGCTAAATTACTGGCTCTGGCCATGGCTTTTATTGGACTGGGTATTGTCTGCTCCTCTAAACTCTCACTGAGCTCTGATAGCTGGATTGGCTTGATATTGGTGTTGACCGCTGTTTTTCTTTTCAGCTTAAGTGGTGTCTTAATAAAAACGGTGAAAATTAATATTCACCCCATAGCAAATACAGTCGGCGCCCTGTTGTTTTCAACCCCAATGTTCACACTCGCCTGGTTACTCTTTGACGGGACTCTACCGGTCGATACATGGCAGATGAAATCAATCTGGGCCATTGTCTATCTGGGCATCTTCGGTTCTCTGATTGGTTTTATCGCCTATTTCTATGTACTGCAGAACCTCAAAGCCAGCACGGTAGCCCTGGTTACCTTGATCACACCTGTTTTTGCCATGACATTAGGCGCCACATTAAATGGCGAAGTGATTAACGATACCTTGATCATAGGTGCCCTGTTCGTCATAGGTGGCCTAGCGCTGTATCAATTTGGTGAGAAGTTACATAAGGTACTGAAACGAGACAGGGTTAGGGGGTAGTTACTAGCTCTAGTTTCTAGGTTCTAGCTCCTAGGTTCTAGGTTCTAGGTTCTAGGCCCTCTTGGCATCGGAGATTCTCACAGCTGCCTTGTTAGTCAGCTGAAAAGTGGTTCCTTCAGTCTCTTTCGCTTTATACATATTGTCATCGGCAACTTTTAATAAGCTACTCAGTTCTATGGCGTCTATAGGGAAGAAGCTCACACCGATACTCGCATTAACCAAAAGAGCAATATCCTGATATTGAATGGGTAAGGCTAACTCTTCGGTCAGCTTGTGGATCACGGTTATCACCTGTGTGGCATTTTCGATGGGCTCTAACCAGATAACAAATTCATCTCCCCCAATTCGGGCAGTAATATCTGATGAACGCACCGTCTGTAACAGCTTTTGAGCGATCTGAATCAAGACCGTATCACCGGCCGCATGACCATAACTGTCATTGATGACTTTAAATCGATCCAGATCGATAAAAAGCAGTGCCGCGCTCTGATTAGTACGACTGCAGCGAGCAATTGCCGTTTCCATCTGCTCCTCAAATGCCCCTCGGCTATACAGTTTCGTCAGGCTGTCATGATTGGCCAGGTGCTGAAACTCTTCACGCTGTTGCTGCAACTCTTTCGTTTGACGCTCGAGCTCCTGTTGTAGCTGATCTTTCTTAACCCTTGTCTCCTCCAGGGAGCGCTTCATTAAATTAAACTGCTGGGCAAGCACCGAAAGTTCGTCGGTATCCTTAACCTCGATACGGCTATTGAGGTTTCCCTTGGTCAGATCTTTTATCCCAAGGCTTAATGCATTGAGGTTAGTGCTAAATGATTTAAGTGTAAGCAGTGTGAGTATAAGGACGACCGCCGAGCCGACAATAAGCAGTATGACTACCGCATATAATATTTTTCGTTGTGATAACTCTGAATCCTTTATTGCCAGCCTTTCTAACTTCCCCAGGTCCTCATTCATCGATTGAATGGTCATGTTATATCGTGCAGACAGCATACCGGCAGGTGAGGTAATGCCATGGCGAAACTGAGAGTCGAGATCTTTTTGAGACAGATCGAGCAGAGCGCCTATATTAGCGTTCATTCTGACTAAATTTGCGACTATGGTATTTTTACTGTTGTGACTGAACAGCCCCTCATCTAATAAAGCATTAAGCTCTTCATGGGCGACACGGGTTTGAGCCAGTGCATCCTCATCATGATATTGCTGCAGCAGCCACAGCTCACTGCTCATCAGATCAATTTTATGCTCGATGTCACTGACCAGATGCAACTGCGAGTTGGTCTGCATCTGTATCTCTTTAAGCGTAATAAAAGAAAACAAGATGATACTTATCAGCATTAGGCTCATTATCAGTAATATTTTAAGACGTAAGGTTACTTTCATCTTGCTCTCAATTTATTTAATAATCTTGTTCCCCTCGGCTCATCAAACTATTCAGCTAGGGTAATCAAGGCTGCAAAGGTGCGCTTTTATAGATCTGTCACTAAGCCTCCAGCCTGCTCCAACGCCCTGCCATCGATCAACAACCTGAAGTCGGGTATCCCTTTCGGATCGACAACTGAGCCTGTTGCTATCGCCCACCTTGCCTGAGTCTGTAGGTTGGACAGCAGCACATTACTCAATGAGAGCCTAAATAGGTAATCACTCCAGCCCCACTCAAGTTCACTCACCGGAATATGAAGAAAGTCGCTGACGATGCTCTTAGCTCTCTTCGGATTTTCGGCAATATAACTTTGCGCTTCATCGATAGCAGCCAAAACTCTCACATAGGAGTCCATGTTATTCTCTAATGAGGCTTTTTTGGCAACCAGATTAAATGAGAGGTTGTATATTCCCCTTGTCTGAAATTGGCTGATGTGTTCGCCATACGCCTTGTTAAGCTGATAACCCAAGGGCTCCCAAATTGAGATGGCATCAACTTTGCCCGACAACAGGGCTGGACCCAACTCTGATGCATCCATAAATACACGATTAAATTTAATCTCTTTATTACCGGTCAAAATCATGTACGCGTAGATGAAAAACTCACTAGCACTGGACTCAACCATACCTACATTTTTCCCCTCCAATAGCTTAGCTTCTGTTATGGAGGCGCTTTTTAACGTGAGGAGTTTAAGATCGTTATCCGACTCGACAAAACTAGCCAGCACGGTAAAATCTTGACGCAAGAAACTATTAAACATCACCACAGATTCGGAGCTGGTTGCCAGCTCTACCTCGCCATTGCTCATCATGGTGAAACTACGATGACCACCCCGTACAGGCAATAGCTCTACATGAACCTTATGCTTATCAAACAGTGATAACTCTTGAGCAATAATTAACGGTGAACTTAGTGGCGTCGTGGACATAGCAATCTTAATCGGGGCTGTAAATGCCTCATTTGAAGTTTCAGTTCGCGCCCCCACGATAAGAAAGGTGGCAACACCAACAAAGGCTATAAACAGCGACAGTTTCTTTATCATTTCCATACCTATGCTGAACTCAATTCATTTAAAATTGTAGTTCAGGAAATCTGTGAATGCGTATTCCCCAGTTCGCAAAAAAAGAAGCTTGCTAAACAAGCTCGCTAAGAAAAGATGACAGGGCCAGATTCTCCAGGCCCTTAGATGCCCTGACCAAAATTAATCAGTTGAGAATACTCCACTGGAAAATGTTCAATGCAGCCATTCGTGACTTCAGGGGGGTCATCTTCAAACAGGACTTTGATCTCCCAGAATGAATCATTAATCCTGCAAAATGCATCGATCAGTCTTGGATCAAAATGCGTACCGCGTCCCTCAAGCATTATGCTTTCTGTCTGATCACGACCAAAAGCCTCTTTATAAACCCGCTTGCATGAGAGTGCATCGAACACATCGGCAATCGCCATGATCCGTGCGGCAATGGGAATATCATCTCCTGACAAACCATTTGGGTAACCGCTCCCATCCCACTTTTCATGATGATAATGGGCAATGTCTTGAGCAAATTGTAAAAAAGTAGGACCATCGTTTTCTGCCAGCTCATTGGTTAAGGTATTGATCGATGAGCTAATCGCGTTACTGCCATAGGTCGTATGTCGTTTCATTATCTCAAACTCAAACTCGGTAAGTCTGGCGGGTTTCAGTAAAATATCATCGGGTATTCCCACCTTGCCTATGTCATGAAGCGGGGCAGACTTAAACAGTAAATCTATATTTTTGTCCGACAAAAAATCATGAAAATCTGGATGATCTTGTAGCTCTTCTGCCAGCAGTTTTACATAGGTTTGTGTCCGTCTGAGGTGCTGGCCTGTTTCGTTATCTCGAGTCTCGGCCAGAGTTGCCATACTGAGAATAGTCACATCCTTGATGACGGCGAGCTCTCGCGTGCGCTCCGCGACTCTTAAGGTCAGTGTTTTATTGAGGTTTTTCAGGTCCTGCTCAGCACACTTCCGACCGACTGATGCTCGGGCCCAAAACCACAGGAGTATCAAGCCTATAGGATAGATGATCAATGCCGGATACAAAAATTCCATCTTCGATAATAATAATGCCGGGCCCAGCACTTGGTTGGTATTAACTATGATAATCCGCCACTCATCGATAAAGTGATCTCTGTTGGCCACTTTTTTGTCAATGTCTTTAATAGGGTGCACGGTGGCGAAGGTAACCAGACCATCTGAATTTTCAACGCTGCCCTTCTCTGCCAGAGATATGGCCTGCCAAAGCGCCGGTCTATCGGCACCGAAACTTTGCTTATGATCGAGCATAAACCCCCACTCCTGAGAGGGATACTTACTCGATAGCCAGTAGCCATCCTTATTCAACAGTGCCCCCTCTCCCGGAACCAGCATCATCTGGTTCCTGAACTTGTCGAGCAATAAACTGGCGAAATAGTTCAGTACAATAACTCCTCTTAACTCCCCCCTTTTATCCCGTAGTGGCTTAGCGAATCGGATCATTGGCTTCAGAGGTTGTTCGATAACGCCATTTTCTACATTAAGATCGAGCGCCGAGATATACATCTTATCGGCGGTAATAGCAGCCGCTTCCTGAAAGTAGTAGCGCTTTGACTTGTCTTGCAATAGATCGGGGACAACGGCGACCGCTTGGTCATCGAAATAGTCGATGCGAACCAGCTCCATGCCGGAGGGAGAAATAAGACGAATTTGATCATAGAGTTGACTGGTATTGGCTAAATTAAGAAATTCCCTCTCGATATGCGTTTTACTATCATCGATGCCACTATTCAAATAACGTTCAACATGTTCACTCGCGGTTAAAAACTCCAGGTGTGACATGACCGTTGCCAGGTCATGTTGAGCTAAGTTGGTACCAATCTCTATACCAGCTTGTACCAGCGCCTGTTGTTTGGCTTGTTCGACATTGATAAAGAGGGAGTTTGCCAACATTAAAGCGGCAATATTGAGCAGAGTCAGGGGAATCAATAACGCAAAAAAACGAGCCCGAACCAGTCGATTAAAACCAGAAAAGCGTTTATCCCTATCGCCTAGTCGGTTACTGAATATCAAGCTCCACTCCTATCCTTGGGATATTACCAAGTGCTTCCATTACGGTATCCATCGACAACCTTAAAAGGAGCGATTCCTACCCCTTAAATCTAGTTCACAAAGTGGTTTAAAGCCAATAATTCCACTCCCGGAGATGGACTTGAAGCGATACCAATCACACTAATATTAAGGGCCCGGTTTCAGGGCTTAAAATTAATGCCGTAAGTGTATGGAAAATTAAAGGAAGGGGGATGAGCCTGCGAACAAGCGATAAAAGATGGGGAATAGATGAAGCATGAGATTGGTGACCATCTGATTTGTCCGCTCATAGAAACAAAGATAGACACAAGAGTTATACCAATCAGTATAAGAAAGTGATCTACTCAGAGTTATTTTTGGCAAACTAATTCAAGGCGAATAGATGATGCAATGGTGATCCCTTGTGAAGCTATTCAACGTGGAAGTAGGCAGCCAAAAACACTCCTGAAAGGCGAGTTTTAGCGCTTCTTATGCTGCGTTAACGAGCTTGAACGTAGAACAACTATGCTCTTCACTCGCTGCGAGCAACATGGATGTTGCAAATGTCATTTATGCAGGAGCAATTAATGACCTTACCTCAGAAGCGCTAAACTCTCGCTGAGCGATCACATCTTTATACTGATTGGTATCATATTCTTGCTCGATTATTCATTTTGTTCATCGCTTGTAGCTTCTTTTGTAGCCTGGAGTCTAATTTGAACCACAATTCTCCGGTTGGGCTTACCTCTTTCATCACGCTATAGCCCGAGACTTTCCCGACATAAAAACGGGAAAACTTATCGGCAATAAATGAGGTTTGAGCAAACAGCTCCACCTCGCCTATGGTCTCACAGGTCAGGTTTATGGGAGAGGTATTGGTCAACTGAAAGTTGACGATTTCCAGAGTTTCTCCTTTCATCGTCATCGACTGCTTACTCACTATATCCATCTGATCCTGGTAAGCCGTTTTTCCTGCACAAAAACCGGGGATCTTGACCCAGGAACCGACAACTAAAGGAAGTAGATGATCATGATTTTCACTATGTTCAGAATTAAGGTATGCACTGATCCCTATCCCACTACCGATAGCTAAAAGGGTACAGGTGGTGACGGCAAGCTTAACTAAACTTGAAGGCATAGATTCTCCATGGCGAACCATAATCGGCTCAAGATAGACTCGCGCCGGCAAAAGCCAAGCCCTATGGACTGACACTCAAAAAATATTGCTGACCAAGGTAGCTCACTGAGCAGTAAACATCCAGAGTTGGTTTCAAATAATCTGGAATTTTAGCTTTACAGTCCAATAGGTTAACTCAAAGAAACAGAGCTAATAACTATAAACCGCCAGAGTGACAAGCATCAATGATTAGCAAATTGAAACCAGCAGATTATTCCTCTGTTTCAAATAGAAAAACAGAGGCAATCTTAGTCATTTTTGACCAGTAGAATACCTCTCGTCCCGCCCCTCTTCCTCGTCCTTTTACTCCTCGCATCTCCACACCTCAAGATCGAGATTTAGTTATATCCGAGTACAAAGTCTTTCTCTTCATTAATAATATCCACCCTATAGTTAAGGCATTGGTGATTTGCGCCCATGTCATTACTCGCTAGTAGCTTAATGACGTAGTCGACTCTGCAACGATAGTGGTTAGAGGTTTGATATAGGTGTTGGTTAACCGTAAAGTTCAGCTGCTTTGGCATTGGTGCTGTAAAAGACATATTCATTTCCTCTTTTATTCATTAGCAATTCGCGTGAGACTTGTGAATGCTAACCAGTATCCAGATAAAAGCATTTACTATGCCAAGTGGGTCTAACAACACTTCCCCTCTTGATTGTCATCGGCAAACAGCAAGGAAAGACGAGAGATAAGTTGGGATAAGTAGCTGTTTTTATTGAGAGGAGTTGAGCATTAAACCTTTGATGAAGAATCTGGCCGATAAATGACAGGCTCATCATGTCGAGTCAGACCAGGAATAAGGCCAGCGGCAAAGTTTCTCGTTTTGCCACTCTCTTTTGCAGATGAGTTTTCATTTTGCTAAATCAAACGCTGTCGGATAGCTTAATCATCAAGCTTAGAGATAAATACCCGACTGATGTCTTTGCCCCATAGCTGAATGATTTTTCTCGTTTTATCCTTATTCCAGAAACACTTACCAAAAAGGATGATGCCCGCCCCTTCGATATCCCGGCGATCTTTAATATTAAACCTCTTGAATAAACTTGTCTGAAATTCCTCTATCGGAATGCCGACATCCCGACTATCAGAGGGGTTCAGCCACTGCATCGCCTTATCGATATGGGACACTGTGCCCCAATACATACGAGGCGCGCCGTTTTCTGTCGGCTCCGCATCGGCAAAGTTTACGAACAGATTTTTTGCCCGCCAACGATACTTATCATCGGTATACACCCAAAGATCTGATTCAGCCAGTTCGCTACCTCTGAGCAAGCTGTGAAGAAGCTTTTCCAGCCCCTGAGTTGATACTCGCTTGTCGTCAGGCAAATTCGGCTGATTCTTGCTTTCAGTCTTACTGATATCATCTTTATCACTCTCAGCAACGACACTGTAAGCACTATCACTCTCTCTTATCTCTCTCTTAGTCTCGCTAAACTCTTCATTCGGCAGTGCCTTTGTGACAGTTTTGCCACTAGCTTTAACTCCATAAACAGAGGGACGCTTGGTGAAGTCGATAATCAAGGCATCACTATCGACCACCAGCTGATTAACCTCGACAGCATCTTGCTCCTCCCTGGCTTTAGCCTGTGAAGGTTTAAACTCTTTGCAATTCGCCTGATGATAGCGGGAGCCAAAACAGGCGGCTTTACCGTCAAGCGACGCCTTACGGTAATAGGCTTTTCCATGACACTGTGGGCAGATAAGAGATTGCCGATACCGTTCGATATCCGCATCGCTGAGTTTTTGAAACTTAAACACCGAATAGGTGACAGGTTTATCTTCATCAAACAGGCAAATGGCATCAAGCATAATGTCGAAAATCCAAATAAATTAGTGGCGAATTGAGATGGTTATCATCACAGGTGCATGGTCAGTACTCTGGCTATCGCGCTCAAACCTTGGGTTTATAAGATGCCTGTCATAAGTCTCATACCTTCCCACCTCTGCCAAACTACGACTATTTTTTGTATCGAATTCACTCGAAAGTAAGATGTAATCCAACACAGAACCTCTAGCAAAGTAATAGTGTGTTGCGGGTCGTTGTTGACAGGAAAGGCTGTACTGACTCGATTGATAAAGCTCATAGGCATCTTTAAGCCTATGGTCTCGCAGTTGGTGTTCTATCTCTCCTAGCAGAGGGTCGGGTTTAATCCGGGTATCGACAGAGGTCAAAGCGGCGAGTACTCCGTCACTCAAAATATCATTAAAGTCTCCCATTAATACCATGGGATTACCCGTTTTAGTGCGGCGCTCGACCATAGCATAACGCAGCAGCACAGCCTCACTGCCTCTTTGTATGCTCGAGCCCCACTGGGCTAGCGCCTCTACGGAGAGGAGTTGACCAACATTTCCGCCAGATGAACCCGCAGGCGGAGTCGTCAGTCCGTTAAGCTCTTGCGCATCGAAAAGCGGACGTTTAGATTTAAAGTGGACAACATAACAGTCACAAGCCCCTAATTTAGGCAGAGAGATGGTCGCCCTTAATGGTTTTCGGCTAAAACCAAAATCATCTTGTAGTCCCATCATGGATGCCCAGCCATCACCCACGGTGACATTGTGAACCTCAGTAATGGGGTAACGCGATGCCAAGGCGACGACGGGCTTGGTATAGATAAAGTCATCGACAATCTCGGGGCGATCTAACACGGCAAAATATTCCAGCCCGCAACGCTTAGTTAATTGTGCCAGAGCATCGGGGGTAAAGACCTCCTGAAACCCAATGACATCGGGCTGGTGTTCATCAATATAATTCGCTATCCAATCCAGTTTCTTCTGCCACTGCTCCTGGGTATAGATATTTTCAAATTCATAATATGCCCCTGGCGGCTCAATGAAGTTGAACAGATTGAAGGTGGCTATCTTGATAAGCTCTGACGCATCTGAGCCAGTGGACGATTGACTTTGCAAGCTGAAACCTTCTATTCGATCACAACTGATTGATAGGGTTAGATTACAGTGAAATGCCACTAATGACACTAGATGATGGCGCTAGATGACAAACGCAGGCATAACAAAAGTTCCCTGCAGATGATAAAGATTTCCAGGAGGGAACTGAGGTCACATCTTTGGACTGTGACGCTGTTGACCCTATTCATTGCACGATAAGATTAAAATCGCTTTCCCCTCTCAACTTTTTACAGTTAACTTCTCACTCATCAAGGACCACCATGCAAACCACCTCAATCGAACGAGTAAAGCGGGCTTTTATTGCCGGGATATGGGCAACACTCGTGAGCATAACGATTGGTTTTGGATTTAAAATTTGGTTAGCACAGTGGGTTGCCAAAGAGGATCTCGCGCTCTATCACACTGTCGTCGATATCATCTCCTTGTCTCTGATCCTGATGACAGGTTTTCGCTCCTCCATGGTGGTCAGCTACTCCCAGACTCAAAACGATAGAGATATCACCAATATCTTTCGCTATAGCTTAATTGCCATGGTGCTGCTCACCTGGGGAGTCGTACTGCCTTACATCAAGCATAGATTACATATTGATGTGGAATATTTTCACTTAGTCGGGATCATCTTAGGCATGGGGTTTAAAGTCTATTTTACCAATCAAATTGCCATGTACCGTATGTATACCATCTCAAATAGAGTCACCTGGATGGAACCTCTGAGTCAGGTGGTGATCTTTCTTGCCTGTTTCTACCTGCTACAGCAAACCGCCATCGCTTCGCTATTTTTCAGCTTAATGCTCTCCTCTACCGCTATGGCCGGCTTTATGTTTTTCAATCGACGTAAACAGATTGCGACCACGCCTCTGGCTTCGGTCAATCTGGACCCGGGCCTGCGCAACTTCATGAAAAAGAGCTTCACCGCTTCACTCGAGGCCGGGGCAAGCATCTTGATGATCTATATAACGGTCCTGATGACCATAGGCCATTTCAGCATAGATGAGCTGGGAGACTTTCAGGTTGTCGTCCGGCCCATCATCGCTTATCTGACCCTGTTATTTGTCTTCCCCATATACCGATTTGTGCTTCCTGAGCTCGCAGTCTGCGTGCGTAAAAACGACCTTGAACAGATAAAACAGATAAAACGCTGGGTATATAAGCTTGCCGTTATCATAGGTGCCAGTTTCTTTACGCTTATGCTCTGTTTTAGTCATGAGATAGTAAGCTGGGTATTCCCACCGCAGTACAGCAAGGCTGCTCCCGTCTTGATGCACTTCTCCATGTTCTTCGTGTTTATGATGCTCAATGCCTATCAATTAGCCTTCATTAAGGCTCACGGCCTGTTTACTCAGAGTTTAATCATCAGGCTCAGCGGGATCCTGGCGTTAATTGGCAGCTACTATATTTACAGTCGAATTACAGATAATGTCGTTGCGGTGATCTTAGCGCTGGGAAGTGGCTATATGTTGATGTTTATCTTATCCAGCGTAATCGAAAGGCAGGTAGTAAGGCGCGGTGACAAGCTCGTTTAGTGTAAAGTGAGGGACGAGCTTATACGGAATCTATGCGCTTTAAGTCGGACACCGAATACCTCGTCCCTAGCTCCCCCCCCTCAATTCCGGGATGACGACTAGCCTCACACGGGCGTGTTAACTCATCATCTATGCGAAAGAGCACTCGTTTTATGGCTGACTTGATGACTCTCTTGATGACCGATAGTGGAGATATCTACAGGTTTAGGTTTAAAGAAACAGACACGATTTCGACCGGAATTCTTAGCTTCATACAAGGCCAGATCCGCCTGAGTCGTCAGCTCCATAAGATCCGAACCTTGAACCGGTGAGATACAGGCAACGCCAATACTGACGGTAATGAACTCACTGGTCAATGAGGTATTATGTGGAAGGCACAGACGTTCGATATTATATTGGCAACGCTTTGCTGGAGAGAGACAGTCTCGGGTATCAGGCAGTAATACAACAAATTCTTCACCGCCATATCGGGCCACGAGATCGGTATTCAGATTCAGCGTCTGACTCAATGCCTGGGCCACTTCACGTAAACATTGATCACCGGCGAGGTGCCCATAAGTATCGTTGTAGAGCTTAAAGTGATCGATATCTATCATCATCAAACCAATTTTTGACTCCTCTCTAATCGCCTTTTGCCATAGAGCCTGTAGAGTCTCATCGAAGCAGCGCCTATTAGGAATTTTAGTTAAGCCATCGGTTTGAGAAAGCTCTTCCAGTTTACGTTTGGCTTCATTGAGATCATGGGTTCTCTGCTCGACCTCACTCTCAATCAGCTCCGAACGCCTTAAAATGGCATAGATATAGGAGGCCCCCAGCAAGACAAAGAGTCCTCCAAATATCGATATCATATAGGGCAGTTTACCTCTTCGCTCTGCAACATAGCCCGAACTGGGAGCGGCGACGATCGACCATTCCCTCCCGCTAAATCGAGTCAGTGATTTTTCATAGGCAAACGTTTGCTGCGATAAGCTCAAAGAGAGCTCTTCAGGAAAGTTTGAGTAGAGGCTGCTGTCGCTATTTAAGGTTCGATCTTCCAGAGAGAAGTAGATTCCATGGGCCGAGGTTCGCTTGATGGCACTATCGAACATGTCACCGATACGATAAACACCCAGCACATATCCACGAAGCTGCTCTCGACGCTTAAAGACTGTCGTGGGCTCCCCAGAATAAATGGGCAAATAGATGCGGATCCCTTTCTGATTTGAGTGATATTGAAGCAGGCTTATACCGGGTGATGCCACCGACTGATCAAGATCTCGCGCCTTCTCCATGGTCTCGACTCTTTGATTGCTGGAGGAGAGATCGAACCCCAGGACCACCTCGTTGCCCGCGATAGGCGCAACGTAGGAGACGGGGAAGTAGCTTTCCCTGTCGAGGGCACGGATCATCCCTTGGGGGCCAACTTCTGTAATTTCAAAATCGGGAAACTCGACGCGTCTCGCATCCACATGGGCTAGTCTTTGATTCTCGAGTACTTTTGGCGCCCACTCCAAGGCCTGAATATCCTGATGCCTGACCAGAAAGCTATGGGCAATTCGGTTGAATTCGGTCGAACTTACGTCATCGGAGCTATCAAACAGCCCTTTAATGGCAAACAGCACCTCAATGTTGAGCAGTAACTCCCTCTCTAAGGCAGCCGCTTTATCATCGACGTCCTTGTGAAAATCCTGTTCAATCGCCTTAGTCTCTTTTTCATAGAAACTTATTCCCATATAACCCGAAAGGCTTAGACCAATCAAGATAGCGGTTAAGAGAATGTACTTTGAAAAAAAATTCATACCGTGAAAATGTATCCATCGAAACAGGCATTTAACCTACAGTTTACACGAGAGAAGAGTTAAAAGTTAACATTTTTTTTACATTAAAACGAAATATTATTCGTCAAAGCAATATTCATTCACCATCAAAAAGTCGTACTAATCTCCATAGCTTTTACAGTGTGAGAAAATGGATTATTCCGGAGCATGACCCTTAGTGGATTTAAAATCGAGAATCTCGCCTTGATTAGCCTGGATGGCTTCATCACCGATAATGACACGATTATTACCAGACTCCTTTGCTCCCATCAGAGCGGCGATTGTCCTTGAGATAAAATCATCGGGATCGCATCTTTGAGTTGGAATAATAGTCAGTACCCCGAGACTAATGGTGACATACTCAGCAACCGCAGAGTTTTTATGGGGAATGTATAGCTTTTCGACATTCGTGCGACACTTATCAGCCAAAATGGCGGGCTCTTCTGTATTGGGCAATAAGATAGCAATCTCTTCCCCGCTATATCTGGCCACCAGATCCGATTTTCTACTCGATGTATTCGAGAGTTCCTTGGCCACATCCTTTAAACACTGATCGCCCGCACAGTTACCATAATCCTCCCTGAATGACTTGAAATGATCGATCTCTATCATGATTAGCGACAACGAGCTGCCATCGCGAATAGCCCTCAACCACTCCGTCTCGAATTGGGTATCAAATTGCCGACGATTAGCCACCTTGGTCAATCCATCGATAAGGGTGCTATCCTTCAATGCCTGCTTAGCTTTGTGCAGAGCGTGGTTACGTTCCAGCGCTTTCGCTTCAATAAGAGCCGAATGTTTTATGACCGCATGGACATAGGTGCCGGCAAGCATTACAAACAAGACGCAGAAACTTGTGCTCACCCAGGGTAGTAAGCTTCTACGCTCGGCGACATAGCCCAGTGTGGGAGCGGCCACCAGCGTCCATTGGCGCCCTCCGAAACGGCGCAAAGGCTTACTATAACTAAACTCAATTAATGCCTTATCTTGAGCTTGGCCGGGGGGGAAGTTGGCATAGAGTTGAGCGGCTTCTATACCGGTATTATCAATGACACTCAGGTTGAGTCCTTGCACGCCGGTATGCCTAACCGCGGTTTCAAACATATCCCCGATTCGATAAACGCCGAGCACAAACCCCACAAACTTCTCTCGACGCTTGTCTTGGGTAGCCGATTCTCCGTCATAGACGGGCATAAAAACAAGCACCCCTCGTTGATCTGAGGTTTCCTGAACCAATCTGATGCTTTCTGTTGCCAGAGACAAGTCTAAGTCTCTTGATTTATTGATTATTTTCAATCTTTTTTCATTAGAAGCGAGATCGAATCCAAGGGCAACTTCATTACCCTTTACAGGCTCAACATAGTAGACAGGGTAATATACGGCACGCTCAGAGGCTCGGACCATACGACCTTGAGACTCACGCTCCGTAAATTCAAACTCCGGATATATGTGCCTACCCGCCTGTTCATAGGCCTCTCTTTGCGCCTGAACAACTTTAGGGATCCACTCCAGAGCCTGAATGTCTTGATGACGAGTTAAGAAATCACTCGCCAGCATTTTAAACTCTTGCGCCGTCACGTTATCAGAACTGTCGAACAAGCCCTTAATCGCATATAGAACCTCAAGTTTCAGCAAGAGTTCACGCTCTAAGGCTGACGCTTTATCATCGACATCCCTTCTTAAATCCGCCTCTATGGCTTGTGTCTCTTTCTGGTAAAAACTGTAACCAATCAATCCTGAAAACAGTAAGCCAATCGACACTGAGAGTAAGATAATATAACGCGCTTGGGGGTTAGATATGGGCATGACTAAGGCACTGTAGCCTTCCTAAAGCTGACACACTTTTTAGGGCGGTGATACTCGGATTCACTTTCGTCTCCTCTGCAGCAGATGAACCCCATCGACTCACGTATCGAAACGATGGCAAAGCCTCATTCATTGAGCTTAGTTCCAAAAGAGGGGAAATCAAATGATAATCGTTTGAATTTCATCCCCTACCCTAAGCATTAATCGGCCAGTATTCTCCTTCATAAATATGGAATAGCGATTAGCTTCAATCATCTACCGGATAGATGAATAAAAGCAGTCTCAATACTCAGTTACCATTGGGATATCGGAGACAGAAGAAAGCAAGGTACCAGAGCCGAGGAACAGTTATCGTGAGTAACGCATGGAGCAATGACGCAGCCTACTTGTATTCCTAATTCTCTGTGTCATAGTCTGTTTAATGTTATAAAAACAATCGCCAGTTGAGGATGGATTCTGAGTATGCTACTTGCCAAAAATTCAACAACATTGCCGGCCCTTTCTGATTCAAGAGCAGTAGCGGACATCTCTGTTATCAAAGGCGATAACCCGCTTATCTGGCCACTGCTCAGCCTACTACAGACCTCCAATAAGAGCTGGAAAGTGCATCACCTGGCTACCGAACTACAGAATAAAGGCTTAATGCAAGATCTCGACGAGGACCAACAAAAGGCCCTCTTCAAACGCAACTTTCTATTGATGAATGCCCTGTTTGAACTCCAGGCTATGCTATTGCCAGAGCACTGGCTCCAGGTGAAAGCGATGGAGATACAAATATTTCGAATCATCCCCAGCAACTTAGATTCCAGCCTCAGAGAAGATGATGCACTGAGAGAGTACTACCTTAACTGGATTAACTACGACACCTGTCCCGATGTCATACAGGAGATGCTCGAGTCCTTCTGGAACCGTTATGAAGATTATATCGGCACCAACCCAAACTTGATGCATAAGGGTCAGGCGCTGGCCGTATTCGAACTGGATATGAATGCCACAGATAAAGAGGTGCGACGCCAGTGGCGTAAACTGGCATTAAAGTGGCACCCTGACCGTCCCGATGGCGACGCGGCTCAATTCCGCAAAGTGTGTGAAGCCTGGCAAGCTTTAAGAGAGAAATATTAAAATCTCCCTCAAACCCCAACCTAAGTCACATTAGTCGGCCTGTTTCCTGATCCAATTTCAGTCATAATTAAGCTTAAGCTTCTATGCTAAATTTAGCTGAATTTTTCAGGCACCTTTGCAGGCTCTTGTGATATTTGATCGAGCCGCAGGTCACTTTTGAGGACAAAAGATTGATTAAACATATTGCACTAGCATTAACATTAGCCGTTGCACCGTTGAGCAGCTTTGCTGCACAATTTGTAGAAGGTAAGCATTTTACTCAAGTTTCTGATAAAGCACCGAGTGCACAACCTAAGCTAACTGAGTTTTACTCTTTTTACTGCCATAACTGTTTCAACATGGAAACCCAGTATCTGGGCGATATCAAAGCTAACTTAAATAAAAACGTGAAGTTTGATAGCAAGCACGTTGACTTTATGAACAGCGAAATTGGTACCGAAGTCATGCGTTCATTAGCCGTTATTCAGGAATTGGATGCGGGTGATAAGATGACTCATGCTATGTTCGCCGCTATTCAGGGTGATGAAGGCGCCAATGGCCACAGCCATGATCACGACCACAGTGCTCATGAGAAGCCTGAGCTGAATAATCGTGATGACATCAAGAAGGTCTTTGCCGACAATGGTTACGATATCAGTAAATACGATGCTATCGCCGACAGCAAAGCCGTAAACGACAAAATTGACTTGTGGCGCGTCCAGCAAAGAGAGTTTCGCATTCAAAGTGTTCCGGCTTTTATCGTCAACGATAAATACGCCGTCAACATGGGACAGGTCCGTACTCTGGGCGAACTTATCGACCTGATCAACTATTTGGCCGTTGAGCACAAGTAATAATAAGGTAGATTTCCGCTTAATGAATTCAATAAAGGCTCCAGAAGGAGCCTTTTTTATGGGCGACCTTCTCTGGCCAAATCCTCACAGATGCAGAGTTAATACCTCACGCCACCTTGCTACTAATCTCGGCCAACGAGCAGCCACTATCAGCCTTGCTTGATGGCTTAAGCCCAGTGACGCATTCGACGCCTGATTACCATCAAGCTGCGCTTCGGCGCGATTAATCAGCTCATCGATCGCTTCAACGATTTTTTCAGAGGTCAGCTCGGCAAGTCTTATCAAGTCCCCGGTTCGATTCAGGCCCAATGATTCTATCTCCTCAAGCTGCTCATTGAGTCCGTCGACGCCACTGGTGATAATGGCTTTTCCTGCGGTTAAAGACTCTTGGCAGGTCAGGCCAAAAGGCTCCCAACGTGACGGGATCACCACAGCATCACACCCACAGAGGAATTGGGGCACATCATGGATCTCACCGACAAAGTGCACATGAGGCAAGCTCGCCCATTTTGCCTCGAACTCCTCTAACTCCTCTCCACCGCCAGCCACCCTGAGCTGAACCTTTTCAGGCGAAAAATGAGTCATAGCTTCGAGCAGGAGATCAAACCCCTTCTGGGCTTCGAAGCGACCATAGGCACCGAGTACGACAGGCTTGCCCATGGGCTTATCCGGCAGCATCAAAAACGAGGTCACATCCTTTGCCTGCCCCATCACAATGAGCTTATTCTGAGTCGTCAGTTTTTCCCTTTTCATCCAATGGGCTTGTGCTTGTGATACAGCCAGTACTCGAGTCATTAGACGGTAACAGAGCTTCAGCATCAGCAAAAAACGCCAAGGCTTAGCGACTCTATGTTTAACAAAACACTCACTGTAGTGATGCTCTTGATAGAGGAGTGGCGTTCCAATGTTCGCCAAACGAAGCAAGCAGAGACCAGGGAGTTTACGCCAGGAAGCGGCGGCGTGCAGGCAGAGAATATCGGCCTTATAACGGCGAGGAAACCAAGTATGTAAATTGAGGGAACACATTTTAAAGTCGAACGTCTGCTTCAAGTTCGAGGCAGACAGGCTCTCGAGCGCCAGCTTGACGCCCCCCAATTTTTTATCATCGACAAGATGTATGACTTGGGGTCGCACAGGCACCTCGCAGTCACTAAAGGCTAAATACTAGAGGAAATATAACTTTATTAATAACTTAGAGTGTAGCTCAATCTCGAATAAAATCTAATAGATGCAGACCCGCTAAGACAATGTGTAGCACAATGAAACCAATAAAGCTCTTAGCCAGGAATATATGGTAGCCGCGCCATAAAAGTGCATCCGGGGTTCCCTGCAAAACACACCAGAGTACGCCGGTAAAGCCTACGCCAACGAACACCAGCATACCTAAACCTTCGATCCAGCTGAAGAGCCCACTGCCACCGGCAATGGGGATTTTGCCCTTAAATATGCCCACAATGTCTTTCTTTATTTGTGAGAAGTCACCCTTTAACCAAGGAAAATACTGACGCCATTTCCCCTTCAAGCTATTAGAGAGCAGAAAGGTAAATGAGAGGATGGCCGTTATAAGCCCCAGATAAACATGGGCCAGATCCCAGAAAGAGGCGCTCGCCCTTAAGCTACGACCGATTAAGATCCAGCCACTGGTTGCGATAAGATAAACCGATAAAATGATAATGAATAGGTGCTGAAGCTCATTTAACTTAGCGAATAACTTTGTAATTGCAGATGCTTGCTTAGACATATCATGCCTCTTAAATGAGCGAAATAGTATGTGATGAGACTAACGCAACCCCCTTATTAAGCCCCTCCTTTCTAAAGGGCCGTTCATGCTTTGGAGTTAACCCTTAATTTAAAGTGCGTGAAACTCTTGAGCGTATGCCTCAAGTTTAACCCAGTCGGTATACTCAATCTTAGTGTTAGCATCGGTAGGACCTTTAGTGATCCACATGATGAAACGAATAATATTACGGTCCATTGCACCATAACCTTGGTAATCTAAATTTCCGGCAACAACTTTCAGCAAGGTTGGGCGCCAATCTGTTTTGTCCAGAAATGCTTTGGTATATGGGTTGGTTTCTACCGTGTTCTTTGCAGGCTTACGCGCCACAAGGTTAACCGAAAAAAAACTGGTGACCTTCTGATCCAACACCGCACGATTGTGAGAGATAAACTCATAAACAGATGGGTTGTGCTTACCATTACGGATACTTGCACCTAAGATTATCTTGTCGAATACCGCCAAATCGGGTACGTCATCGATACTCGATGTCGTCACGGTATTTCCAACAGTCTCAAGTTGTTGCTTTAAATATTCACAGATCTTACGCGTCTGACCATGCACACTTGAGTAGATAATTAAGATGTTGCTCACCAGCACCTCTAGAAACTTGATAATTATTGACAGCTATAATCATAAGATAAATACCGCTTTATTTACATGAAACAGATCACGGCAGACATTTGCAAAACCTTGGTTAATTTTACCTGTATCACAAATCCATACACCCATAGAGAAAAGCATGGAGTAAATTTGGTGACCTAGTCAATAAAACGGCCGCTTCAAGATACTTGAAACGGCCGTTATGAATGTGTTAGAAGTTGTTGCCTTACGGTTTAAAGCGACATAAGGAAATCAACCACTTGCTCTCGCTCAGACTGATTGAGTGCCATGAAGTCATCACGACTCTGCTCGCTCTCTCCGCCATGCCATAAAATCGCCTCTTCGAGTGTAGCTGCACGGCCATCATGAAGAAATCCCGCCTGAGGATTTACGGTTTGAGTCAGGCCTATTCCCCAAAGGGAGCGTGTACGCCACTCATTGCCATTGGCCAGAAAATCCGGACGACCATCGGCCAACTCATCACCCATGTCATGAAGCAGCATGTCAGTAAATGGATAGATAGTCTGCCCCTTGAGAGCTTCTGCCATAGGTAAACCGCCGATATTACCTGTAGATTTAGTCACGAAGCTCGCCTTGTGACAACCAGTACAGTTAAGCTGCTCAAACAAGCGTGCTCCCTCGCGTACATCCAGACTTTCAATATTACGTCTCGCTGGTACCGCAAGAGTTTCGGCATAGAAGACCACCGAATCACTAAACTCAGCGCTAGCCTCTGGCGCCCCGTTTTCATCCTCACCCGTATCGGTAAAACCCGTTCTGGTCAGGTAACTGTCGTGCAGCGCCGTCCCGACTATGCTCTCATCGGGAAACAGTGGGTTAGTAATGCCGATATCACCACGCAGTGCACCTAGAGATTGTACTCGTACACTCGGCGTGTTGGCTTTCCAGCCAAAACGGCCTAAAGAGACCGGGTTGGGGTCGCCGGCCTGAGCCTTTACCGCATCGAATACAAGGTTTGCCCGACCTGAGATCTTGTCTCCATCGGCATCATCGATATCGACCAGGGCTAAAATATCGGCCTCGGGAATGGCTTCGAGTAAGCCGAGTCCGAATATTGGCAGGCCATTTCGCCAGCCCATCAAGACGTCATCTTGTAACAGCTCTGAGGTTACATTGGCACTGTTTAGGGTCTCACCCGGTGCATCATAAGGATTTTCGACAGCAAACAGCGGCTTTTTCAAGGTGATACTACTTCCATCGGGATAAGTAACCTGCTTAGTCTCATAGGAGAGGTACACATCTGCCTGACCGCCAAATAGATTGTCTTCCCAATCCGGTCTGGCCTTCAGTACACCACGGTGAAACAGTTGACCGCCAAAATTAGGTACCCCGATGGGGCCACAATAGTCATTTGCCTTCGTACCTAAGGTACAAGGTTCAACAGGCGTTTTACTGATCCGCAGGAATAAGCCAGCCTCAGAGCCAAGTTTAATGCGATCGTTGCCAGCCTGAACCATTGGCGTCGAGTTCCTCCCATCACGCTGGTGACATGAATTACAGTCGGCATTATTAAATACCGGGCCTAAGCCATCGAGATCCGGGTGTTCAGTGTTCGGTGCGGTGGTAAATGCCGTCTCGAAGCTGACATCTCCCTCTAAATGAAGCGCCAGATTTGCATCAGACAGGTTAGGGGCCGGCGTCGAGAAGCCATGACCCGACTCAGAGGCATCGAATGTGGTTGTTTCACCGCCACTGGCGCTGATATCGGTAAATGCCGGATAGGTTTTTTCATCGGGTTTAGGCTCAGGAGCATCATCTCCTGAACCACCACAGGCGCTCAATCCTATACATAGCGCAAATGCGAGTCCCTGGGTTCTGTGTGTCATCATCATTTTATCTCACACTGGTTTTACTATTCCGGTGGGCTAATCTCTATCCTGAGTTTGCCGCAACCGGAAATAGGTAAGTAAAAGAGGCCGTTCCTGTGCCTCCTTTGATTTATCTGCTCAATAAGCTAATAAATCTGACGTTATACTTTCCAATCATTAAGCAAAGGCAATACGTCGGACTCTAAGCTGGCTTGCAACTTAGAGAGAGCATCGACAGCGGTTTGAACCCTGACACGACCTTCAACATCCGATATAGCCTGACGGAAAGGCATGTTGTTTGTACCTGAGATGGCCTGAATTTTAATGATGGCATCGTCTATCTCACCGCCAACCCGAGCGGCCAACGTGGCGTCTGCCGCTTTAACAAAATCGACAATCCCTTGCTTATCGCTCGCGCCCGTGAGCTCTCCTTGGTAGACGTTACGAACACCTATGATGTTGTCGCTGAAATCGGTTAGCGAGTTCCAGGAGTATTGAGATTCCACCTTTGAAGTGTCCGCAGTCTCTAGCGATACGCCAAATGGATCGGCTATTTTTCCGTTGCCCACCTCATCGACTATGCCTATCATGCCGTTCACTAACTCCTGGATCACACCGACCTGAGAGCTATAGAAGGTATTGTCGTCACTGCCAGGGGTCTTAACCAGTTCGCCATAGGCCTTGCCACTTTGTCCGTCATGACTTACCTGCCATGCATCATCGAGCACTTTAGCGTAATCACGGAACACTTCCGCTAAGCCCATCAAGTATTCACTTTCGGCAGTCGTCAGGTCAGCAATCGCTTTTTCATTGTCTGCAACGCCGTCACCAAATAGTAGGAACTCCATGGTGTGGAACCCCTGGACATCGTCGTTCCAGCCTTTGATGGTCTCGGCATCGAAACCTGAGTTGTTAGCCAGAACTGTGGTCAAGTCAGTGGTATTCAGTGGCCAGCTATCCAAGTGTGGATCGATACCTAAGGAGTCAACCGGACCGAAGATATGCGACTCACCTTGCTCCCAAGGCTGACGTGCCGCTTTCCACGCTTCTTGAGCGGCAAGCAAGTTCGCTTGTGTCGGCGTGTTGACTAATGTCTGTGTGGCCAATAACAACTCTTCACCTTTCATCGCCAGAGCGGCATAACCACTGACGATCACGTCATCGGTCAGATTTGTGATCATCTCAGTCGCCGCAAATTCAAACTTAGACTCATCGACAGGCGGAGTTGTATCATCGCTGCCGGAACCACCACAGGCCGCCAATGTTGTGATGAGTGCAATGGCTACTGCCGAATATTTTAAAGATTTCATGTAAAGCTCCATTTCAACTTAATGTTGTACTTCATGTTTGATACGCAGTGCGTCCTTAAGGATCACAGCGAGAATTGGTAACCGACACCCAGTGCGAAAAAATTGGTATCGGGGATTGATGACACGGCGACCTGCTGCCGACCGACCTCAGCCTTCAGCACAATCTCGGGGATCGGAAAGTAGTTAACCCCGACACTGGTCCAGGTATTTTCATATCGTTTAGTGGCGGTGCCGGTTTCGACTTCGGCCAAGGGGTTTGAGTAATCAATATTGGCAAAGATAGTGATGGGTACAGGGGTGAACTGACCTAAGTCGACACCGGCTTCGACAAAGAAGGCTTCCGACTTAGAACCTAATTGCGCAAAGTTACCGGGTTTCAAACCTGGGGTGGTTTTGTTCGACTGAGTAATGGCATCGGCATCGCTTAGCGTGCCATTGAGATATTGGCCACGCAAGATCCAGGGGCCTTGAACAAATGCACCGGAGACGGCCAGAATGCTCACCGTACCATCGCCGGATACCTTGTTGCTCTTATGGCGATTTCCAGTGGTATTGCCGTAGTAATACGCGACACCGACAGCGGAGCCTTTCTTAAAGTTGCCGTAATCGAGACGCAACGCATAGGCCAGATCATCGGCGTTCACATGCTCGAAGCGCTTTTGATGGCCAGATGCAATCCAATCATAGGTTCTGAAGTACTCGGAATTGAGTCCGCTAACCACCTGTGCCTGATAGTGAAAATTCGCCACTTCACCAAAAACACCGACACCGGTTTCATTCCAGACCGCGGGTATCATGGCAGCTTCACTGCGATGACGAAGCACGGTCAGATACTGATCGGGTTTATGTAGAATACTCGACAGACCGATTGGCAGGTGGATATTACCGAATTTTACACCGAAGGCATCGCTGGGACGGTATCTCAATTGAGCCTTCTCAATCATGACCTCGCCACCGGCCTCGACCTCAGATTCGAATTCACCAAACTCATCGAAACCATCGTATTCCAGGGCGGTACCAGTACCACCATGCTCATATTCGATCTCAACTTCCATGTCCCACTCGTCGTTAAACTGGTAGCCAAATTCAGTCACAATACGTTCTAGATCGAATCGACCACGACGCTCTGGCGAAGTATCTTGCACATTTTCAAAATACTCATCACTGGTGTAGTTCATACTGCCGTATGACTTGAACTTAAACTTACTGAATTTACTCTCGGCGAGATCCTGCTTGGCTGCGGTGACAACCTGGGCCTGCTTCTCCTGCTCTTGCTGCTGAACTTGTTGCTGCGCGGCAAGTTCTGCCAGATCTCGCTTGAGCTTGTTAAGCTCGGCTTCCTGCTTCGCTATCGCCTGTTGAAGCTGTTCAGGCTCGGCAGCCAAAACCTGTGTACTACTCAGTCCTGCAAGACTTAGCGTTGTGATAGATAACGCCAGTAAACTTAACTTAAATTTCATATTTTCATCCGCACTGAATTAACAGTTCCCCCTAAATTTGCGGACAAATTAAACCAAATACGAATCATTTGCATTAAAATTTACATTTAAGGTCACGACTTATTACATTCTTTGCAGCCAAATGGCATAAAAGCTGATAGGGGAGGTGTGCAAATAACAGCCGCTTCGAGATCCGAGGTGAGAGACGGGCTGCGATATTCTCCAGGTAGGAGCGGCTTTAGATGTGAAGGGTTTAAAAGAGATAGTTATAAGCCGTAAGTATTAAGTGGTAAGAAAAAGCTAGAAGACCTGAAGGTTTTTAAGGCCAAAGGGGGAAAATCTTATTGCCTCAAGCCTTCTTAAGCATAAACCCTAATTATTGGCACACCTGAAACCAATGGAACCATAGATCCCTTCACCGCTGATTGGGGCTTTGATATTACGAAAAGAGCTACGCAGATTAAGTGCTGTTTCATCCCATGAACCGCCCCTTACTACCTTACGGGGGGTGGGTTTCTGATCCGTAAGGTTCCCTTGAACATATTGTGCGATGCCATCTTTCGCGTACCAGTTCATGGTCCACTCTCCGACATTACCATGCATATCAAATAGACCAAATGCATTGGCAGATCTTGAGCCTATCGGCCAGGTACGGTCTTCCCCACAACCATCGGGTTCGCCCGCTACGGAACCCATGGTTTTACCATCGTCCAAAATAGCTTGCTTACAGCTAACGGCATTTCCCCAGGGGTATCGCGTTAAACTCGATGCTCGGGCCGCCTTCTCCCACTCTGCTTCATAAGGCAGACGCTGGCCCCGCCATTGGCAAAAAGCCTGTGCCTGCGACCAATCGACGCAATTTATAGGATGATTATCTCGTCCCTTAGCCCCTAAGTTACAGTATTGATTGCGGGCATAATCTTTAGGTCTTTTGCACTTCCCCGCATCCAGACACGCTTGATATTCACTGACCATGACCTCATGAGTATCGATGTAAAATGCAGGCACAAAAACGGAGACGCCACCGGGTTTTCCCTCATCGGACTCACAATCACCATCTTTAATCGAGCACCCCATCTGAAATGCAGAGCCTGGCACTAAAACACCCATTCTCAGCTCAGCAGAATCAGCGATAACCGATGAACTCATTAACAATGCGAGCAGGCTTAATTGCGATACGATTAATCTCGATAAGCGTGGCTGTGGTAAATGAGATAATTTCAAACCAGACATAACATCTTCCTTATGTAATTTCTGTAAGCGGCCCTTACTCCCCTTAGTTCCTTCACTATAAAGTTAACTGTTCAAAATAAATACTACCAAGATAAGAATTAACTCATGTAAACTGATCTACCAACTAAAAATAATAATCATTAGCACGGAACGACACTATGAGTAAAAGCCCGAAAAAACTCCTTCTCTGGATGACTTTCATCATGTCTCTGGTGTTTTCGGTATGGCAGGTGCTGTTAAATAATTTCGTTATCGAACAGGCACAGTTCACTGGCGCCGAAATTGGCGTGCTCCAGAGTTTACGAGAGATCCCGGGCTTTCTCGCCTTCACCGCCATCTTCATTCTTCTGCTTATCCGCGAACAAGCGTTTGCGTTACTCTCGCTCGCACTACTGTGCATCGGCGTCGCGATCACAGGATTTTTCCCTCAAGTCTTAGGGCTCTACCTGACAACCATATTAATGTCAGTGGGATTTCATTACTTCGAAACCATCAACCAGTCCCTGACACTACAATGGGTAGATAAAAAGGAGACAGCCAGCTTTCTGGGTAAGGCACTGGCATGGCGCTCTGCGGCGGCGCTGTCTGGTTACGCCAGCATCTGGCTAATCATGAGCTGGCTTAAATTGGATTATGTATGGATGTACGCCCTGATAGGCTGTTTGGGCCTCTTGATGGTGATCACTATTACTGTGTATTTCCCCCAATTTGAGGTCGGTGAACCCCAGCACAAGAAGGTGATCCTCAGGAAAAAATATTGGCTCTATTACCTACTGACTTTTTTCTCCGGGGCAAGACGTCAAATATTCATGGTGTTTGCCGGTTTCATGATGGTCGAAAAGTTTGGCTATAGTGTGAGTGAAATTACCGCACTGTTCCTCATCAACTACGTGATTAACCTGCTGTTTGCTCCGGCTATCGGTCGCTTCATCGGCCGAATTGGCGAGCGGAGAGCCCTGACAATTGAGTACCTTGGACTGATCATCATCTTTGTCAGCTACGCACTGGTTGAACACCCTGAAATGGCGGCCGCACTCTATGTTATCGACCATCTGTTATTTGCGATGGCAATAGCAATCAAAACCTATTTCCAAAAAATTGCCGATAGTAAAGATATTGCCGCAACCATGTCAGTTAGCTTTACGATTAACCACATCGCCGCCGTCGTGATCCCGGCCCTGCTGGGCCTGCTTTGGCTCTACTCACCTCAAGCGGTATTCTATATCGGGGCGGGTTTCGCTGTCTGCTCGCTGCTTCTGGCCAGGAATATTCCAACGACGCCAACTCAGGGAAATGAAGTAAATTGGTCATGGAGCTTAAAAAAAGCACAACACAGAGTGAAGCTATGAGCCATTTTAGTTAAGATAGCAAATATCATATTCATTCGATAACAAACCCGTGGGTAGAGCATGGTTGAATTAGCAAGGATTAATGAGGCAAAGGCTGCACAGTCTGATGTGTCGGCCCGAAAAAAAGCACTGCTACTAGGCCGCCAGTTAGGGTTAAGCAGCGAAGAGGGTTATCGCCCCGGCAATGCCTCTGTCGCCGAACGGGCAGCCTTTCGTCAGCAAAAAGTATCCAGCCAGTACCAAGCTAATTTAGAAACGATTTATGCGATAGCACTCAGCAATACGCCTTCCGATGTAACCGGAGTCGACCTCGATCCTGACTGGGCACACCAATTTTTTCAAATTGCCGAGCAGATCCATAACCGCAAGATGCAGGAGTTATGGGGACGAATACTGGCCAATGAAATAACCACACCAGGTAACTTTAGTTTAAGAACCTTATCGACCCTAAAGCAGTTAACCCATAAAGAAGCTCAGATCTTTGAAAAAGCACTGGGTATGGCGGTAAAGGTCAATAATGAATCACGCTTAAAACTCATCATAGGTTATCGATACACTGGCGGTTTTGGGCAAATATTCAGAAAGTCATCACCTATCAATATTGGCCTGTCCAATTTTGGCCTGCCCTACTCTAATATTCTGACCTTAGTCGATGCAGGTATACTGCACAGAGGCGAGTTCGAGACCGGACTATTAAACAGCAAAACGCCCATGAGCTTCACCTTGCTCGATGAAAAAATGAAATTAACTCCCAAGAGCGGTCATCTGCTATTTAATTATTATCGATTGACGCCAATTGGTGATGAGTTAACTCAGCTCATACACCCTAAAGCCGATACTGAGTATACAAAGGCATTTAAGGCACTATTTTCAAAAGATTTTATAATTGAATAAAGGCGAAAAAAAGCAGTTTTAAGTTTTAAGTTTTAAGTCACGAGTCACGAGTCACGAGTCACGAGTCACGAGCTCAAGATAAGCAAAGAAAGCTATAAGCCTTAAACCTGGAGCCTGCTCTTTACAAAGAATGAGTTCAGGATGACGGGCCCAATAGCTTCGCGGCTAAAGCCTCTCCTACATGAAGAAGTCCCACTCCAGAAACAAGCTCAGGATGACGAGCAATCATACGGCAGCAAAGCCCTAACGCTTTTTCTCTTACTTACCACTTATAGCTTACAACTTACAACTTACAACTCATAGCTTACGGCCGGAGTCTCTGAATGAGTTTCGGGGGTAAACCAGTTAAGCGTGTCGGCAAGCTGAACCACTTCGCCGATGATCATCAAGGCTGGCATCTTCAATTCGGGATCTGCTGCGAGCTGTTCCAGCTCTCCCAAGTTACCGATAAAACGGCGCTGCTCGGATGTTGTCGCCTTAGAGACGATGGCTACCGGGGTCTGCGCACTTCGTCCTGCATCGATAAGCCCCTGGCTGATAATCCCCGCATTGAGGATCCCCATATAGATAACTAAGGTGTTACTGGGGTTAGCATAGTTTGCCCAGTCCATTGGCCTACTGCCCAACTGGCAATGTCCCGTGATAAAGGTGACACCCTGAGCGTGATCTCTGTGGGTCAGGGGAATACCGGCATAGGAAGAGGTGCCACTGGCTGCGGTAATGCCCGGTACGACTTCAAACTCCAACCCCGCTTCAACTAAGCTTTGCAGCTCCTCACCACCACGACCGAAAATAAACGGGTCTCCGCCTTTTAAGCGCACCACATTTTTGCGGGTAAACCCTTTAGTCACCAGGAGTTGGTTTATCTCATCTTGATTGGCGCTATGTTTACCGGCTCGTTTACCGACGGCAATTTTTTCAGCATCAATGGGAACGAGTGACATGATCTCTTCACTGACAAGTGCGTCGTAGAGAACCACCTCTGCACTCTTTAGGATCCGGTAAGCCTTGAGTGTCAGCAATTCGACATCTCCCGGCCCTGCACCTACCAGCCAAACTTTTCCACCCGCTCTGTGACCCGGTAAAGTTACAACTTCCATCTCACTGCCCTACATACTATTGAATACAGTGAAATATAACGGCCAGCTTATAACTTAATAAATAGTTAAAAGTTAATATTTATAACTTTTAGTTATTAGAGCGATTCTGTTCCAATAACATGACCTAAATACCAAGCGCTTGCTGAGTGTCAACATCAAGGGTAACGAATTAATAACAATAAAAATCAATAACTTGTAACGCTAATTACTTTTGAGTCGAGAGAATAAAAGTGGTAAGAATAATAATCCTCCCAACTTTGACACTAACTTATCGCAAATAATTCTAGTAGAAAGGTTGAGGTTAGCCGGATCCAAACAATCTATACTCAGCTGTAGAATGAGATCGATAAGACTCTGGTAGATGATGATATTCATCTCCAATCCATCTGAAAACGTAAGACTATCAACCCAGTGATTTGGCTTTGTTTTATCTGAAGCTTCTCGCACGCAGCGCTGAAGTATACATATCAAGGAGTGATATGAGGTTTGGATTTAAAGAGATAGTAAATACATTTGGCTTATGCTTACTGGTAAGTACACTGCAGCTGGCGCATTTAACCCTCACTTCCACAGAATACAGGGTGAGTCTGCATCATGGTGAAATGCGTCACGATCTCGACTTATTAGTCGATGAGATCAGGCAACATTCGGCATTTTCTGGCCTGGATAGCTCACGGCTGGAAAATATTGAGCGGGCAATAGACGCCATTATTTATCGTTACCCCATCAATATTACCAGCGACAAATTCAAAGCCGAAGTGATAAAACTCATCGCCATGCTCGATGATCCGGGCGCAAGCATCATCGCCCACAAACAAGTTTCAGGCGTCCTACCGTTGCGGTTAAGACCCTTGGGGAATACCTGGCTCGCACTGAATGAAGACGAGCAACTACTAGACCCGCAGCACCCCTACATTACTCACATCGATGGAGTGCCACTCTCTCGCTGGACAGATGTCAGTGTACGTTTTATTCCGCACTCCATGAAACAGAGTATTTCTCAGCAGATACAATGGCTTTCGCAACTTGACATGCTTAGAACTGAGATGGGGCTCGCCGTTACCGATAAGGTCAGGCTCACTCTGACAGATAATCAGGACTCGAACATACAGCTGATATTGGCTGTAAAGACAAACTCCCCACTAAAAGATGCACTCATACTCAAAGATCCACTCGATATTGAAAGCCGCGCCGCCCTGATTAGCATTACAGATTTAACCCGGTTTGAAACCGACCCCTTGGCGCTAAAAGAGTTACAACTTGCCTTTACGCACCCGTTAACCATCCTGGACTTAAGGAAGGTTACCGGAAACGGTGACTGGCTATTGAATCTACTGGTCAGTGAGTTTGCAGGAGATGAGCAATTTAACAGGAGTGCTGAAGCCGATAGATACCTGATGGCGTTATCGCAATATCGGCGCTCGACAGACTTTAATGGCGCTCTGCTCAGGTCACTAAACTTTCTCCCTTTCGATGAATTTGATTTCTTCGAGCAGCTTGAGTTTTCAGATATCAGCCGAACAATACATAATGAAAATGCGGCCTATTTTGGGCACTGGTATGCCAGACGTTCTCCCGTAATGGCAGAATCAGACACCAATGAAAGCAAGGATCATCGTCTCGCACTCTTAATCGGTCCCGAATGCCGGGAAGAGTGCGAATGGATAGCTCACGTAGCAAAGTCTTTGCCAAGAGTGACACTTATTGGAGAGAAGACCTCCGGAGACTTGGGAAAACGCTACGGTTTCAGGTTACCCCAGAGTCATATCGAGGTAAGAATAACAGCAAGTATTACCTACAGCGCCCAAGGGAAACTACTATCAGGCATAGGTACCCAACCGGACATAGCGCTCCCCATAAATGAAACCATTCACTGGCAAGGTTTAGTCACCTTGCTCACTCAAGATAAAAGGTCCGGTGAAAAGAGTCAAGCAGCCGTTCCTGAACTATCGCGCAAACGGGTTGAAACTGCCGACTCGCAAAACTCAGCACTCATCGATGTATGGAACCAAAGCGCTCCTTAATATTAATTATCGACCCTAAGCTTGCCTCTTAAAACACACCATAAGAAAGCCAGATATCAATTCAGGCAAAGCTTCTGTTAATATTGATATTAATATCGATGAAAATAGCCCCTTAACGCACCTCAGGAGCAACCTAGATGTCCAAGAAGGCCAAGCACCTGTTAACGGCAGATACCTTTAATCGCGGTGCTCTGCGCATGACCGTCGCCTTGCTTCGTGGAGTCAATCCCAGATTGGCACTTAGTGTCCAAAATCAGATGAGTGGGCCCCTTAACCCTCAATCGGATGCCAGCCCAAGCCCTAAAGACAATTTCAGGTTAAGCCTTAAGCCGATTGAAGTCAGACACGTCGTTGAAACACTCAAGGCTAAGGGGGCACACCCTAATGCCGACGCGGGAACAGAGATGCTTATCAAGGCACTGATCATCGACTGGGTAAACTATGCAAACTACCTCATTGAGCTGGAAAACGACCCAAAGTAATGAATGTGCGATATCAGATCACCTTAGTGGTCGGCTGGGTAAACCATGTAAACGGCTTCATTAAGCTAGAAAATGAACATGATGCATAGTAGAGTAGATATTAATATTAGCAATAATGAATATCAGACACTCGGCACCCTACAGGGAATTTGTCGCCTCGAGAAAATATTAAAACAGATAATGGAATATAAAAATGAGTAGTCCAATCGGTGGCTTCTACCTGAATGCGCAGTACAGAAAGAAGGCTGAAAAGTTTGAGTTGTCGAGCAAGCCAAAGTTAAATATCACCATAGAGCTGCAGCTCGATGATGACGACATCATCCTCAATGACTCTCAAATAAGTTTAGCCGACATAGAGTGCCGCTTCTCAAGTTCTCAGGCTACAATATCTCTTCACCCTACTGTCACAACCACAGGTATGATACGGCTCGATTGTTCGATAACAATCGAGCATCAAGATGACGATATAGCGCAAACGAAACAACAAGTTGTAAATATTGAATCCGGCGAAACTCTCTCGACCTTGGTAGAGGGTAATGAGAGAGTTAAGCTAATAATAAGCTGTAACATCTGTTAGCTTTGATATTTTCAATGTCTTAGTTAAATTGGATTAATGGGTTAATAGCTCCTGGAGATAGTAATGATTAAACTGACTAAAATACTTATCGTGTCTTTAATACTGACTTGCTCGGCCTATGTACAGGCAAGCGATCTTAAGGTCGGAGACAGAGCACCGGACTTTAAATTACAGTCCACCAACGGCGAGTTCTATCAGCTCAAGGATTACTTAGGTAAGCAGACATTGGTGCTCGCTTGGTACCCTATGGCCAATACCCGTGGATGCACACTCGAGTGCCGCTCTCTGGTTCAAAAAGGGCATTTAATCCGTGAGTACAATGCGGCCTATATGATGGCAAGTGTCGACGACTTAGAAGATAACCAGGATTTTGCCAAGAAACAGAAAGCAGATTTTCCGATGTTGAGCGATCCAACCAAAGAGACGGCTAAAGCCTATGATGTGCTCAACTTTGTTCGCGTAGCCAGCAGAGTGACATTTTATATCGGCGAAGATGGAACGATCTTGAAAATTGACGAAGATATTAACGCCGAAACGGCAGCGGAAGATATTGCGGCGACGTTGAAGCAGCTGGAAATAGAAAAGCAGCAATAAAGCAGCAAGAAACTAAGATGACGGTCTACGACCTATCGCTTCGCGGACGGCTTAACCTATTCGACCGGCTTCGCCCTATGTAGGAGGGGCTTTAGCCCCGAAGCTATTCTCACCGAACCTGCTCGGCCCCACCAGCGTAGCGTCATCTAGGCTCTCACAGCACAGCATCATCTCAGCTCCACCAGCGCAGCGTCATCTCAGTTCTACTCTTCTATCGACTCACGGATCCGCTCTTTGCGTTCCTGTTCTTCGTCGAAGGCCGCTTCGATTTCAGCCAGCACTGAATCGACATCGGCGGCTTTAGTACTCTCTTTAAATTTCCCGGTCAATTCTGACTCAGGATTCAACTTACCCGACTCGAATAGTGCCCACATCTCTTTTGCGTATTTGGTCTTCAGTAGCTCAGGAGCAAACTGACCATAATATTGGGTCATATTATTAACATCACGCTCAAGCATTCTCTTGGCATTATTATTCGCAGCCGCATCGACCGCTTGCGGGAGATCGATGATCACTGGGCCAATGCTGTCTAACAAGACATTAAATTCGGACAGATCGCCATGGATCAGACCGGCACAGAGCATGCGCTGCACATCTTTCATGACCACCTTATGATGCGCCAGAGCCTGCTCAGCTGTCAGAGTGATGTCGTTTAATCTGGGGGCGACAAACCCTTGCTCATCGGTAATCAGCTCCATCAGCAGCACACCATCGAAACAACCGTATGGCTGAGGTACTCTTACGCCGGCATAAGCAAGGCGAAACAGGGCATCAACCTCTGCATTCTGCCAGGCTTGCTCTTGTTCGTTACGACCAAACTTCGAGCCTTTCTCCATTGCTCGGGCGCGTCGGCTATTACGACCTTTTCGACCTTCACGGTATTGAACAGCCTGTTTAAAGCTGCGCTTCTCCGCTTCTTTATAAATTTTGGCGCATCGAACTTCATTGCCACTACGAACAACAAATACATCGGCCTCTTTGCCGCTCATTAATGGACGAAGAACTTCATCAACTAAGCCTTCATCTACGAGAGGCTGAATACGTTTCGGGATTTTCATAGCGCCCTTATACCCTACTTAAGGGCTTGATGGAATATCTAAGCAAATTATCATTCAAAATAGATTGGTTCATGACCCCTCAATACCTCGCTATATTAAAATGATTAATCACTAATTTTTAAACACTTAAGTTAGCAGCTCAAATGCCAGATCGTATGCCTTACCCAGATCGACTGTTTTCGGTTTTAACACTTTTAATTCTGATGTGCGTTTATCTGTCGCCCTGACTGTTGCCGGATGCACCAGTTCGATATTCGATGGAGACAAGGCTAAAATCACACCTTCCATCAGAAATGTCCCCGCGCCTCCAGCGCCCTGACCTTTACTTGCACGTCGATTCAACACTAACTTGTCTATACTATGTTCGATGCAAAATGCCTTCACCTGCTCACCAAAAGCGGCAACTTCATCCTGAGTCGGATTCTTAATTAAGGTAAACTTATTCGTTTTTGGGGCCAGCAACTCATGAGTGGCACGTGTCCCTTTAAGAGTAACAATTCGAACCTCATTTGCTTTCAAAAACATTCCGGCAACTAACATAACGCACCTTACTTTTATACCTATCGGTATTAGGCAAAAAAAGAGCCAGCGTTGCTGGCTCTGTCTGAAAGAGGAATGTTAACTTACTCTTCCGCTGGTGTAACTTTGTTATTGATATATGAGTCAAAAACGATGCCTTGCTCATTGATATCCAGGCCCATTTTCACCTGCATATCATAATCTTTCATCATAGAGAGTTCTTCCGGGAGCGGCTCCCCCGTCATCTCTGCCAGAGTCACGATTGGCGTGAATAACTTTTTATAATCTAAAGCAATATTGTACAGACCATTATCCGTAAGCGGTTCTGCAGCCAGCTGTTCGGCAATGGCCTGAGCCTTATCACCATTGAACAACACCAAGTGACTGCCTTTTACAGCCATCTTAGGCTTAACCCCATATTCTGGCGGCAGAGGAAGCAGATGAGAGAGGTCAATAACGCTACCATCTTGAGGCAGTTGAATATTGGCTAACTCGGGAGCAAAAGGTTTCACCATATTAAACAGCATACTGGGATTGTCAGCAGACAAGCTCACGATGGCATCGATGCTCTCTAAAACCGGCTCGCCCTGCCCTGAAGCCGATGGCCCGGTAAATTTATAATCAATAAGCGCTGCGCTCACGCCCCTGACGCCATTTGCCATGCCGGTAAACATACCTAACATTGCCGGGCTCTGACCCGATAACTCCTGTTGAAACTCCTGCAGGACCTGACACTGATATTCTGGTTGCAGTAGCTCATCCCAAACAGCCGTCAATGATGGCACCAGTTGATTAAGCTCGATGCCCACTCCCATTGAAAATACTGAGTCTCCCGGTTTTTTAGCGTAATCGGGAATGAAACCACGCATATTTTTAAAGGCATTGAGCAAGGTTTGGTTCTTACTCTCTACGATCGTTGAGATATCGAAGCTACTCTGTTTGTCCTCGATATTGACATTATTCACTCCAAATACCGTACGCGGCCAGTTAGCAGTAATAGCGGAGAACTCTTTGTGACACTCAGGGGTCCTAAACTCAGCAAGCAGCTCTTCCCCCTCTTGAGCAGAAAAAGCCGTTATCTGCTTAGCCAGTTGATTGCCCTCTTTAGTGGTAATCGCTTTGACTATCTCTTGATGATTTAAATAACCAATCGCCTCATCACTGAACCCATGAGTCTTAATGATCTGCTTAATGATTCCTGAGTCAGCCAGTGACTGAGCCACAGGCCGAACACCTAAAGCCGTTTCAAGAGTAGAGTCATCGATAAACGCACTATTTAGGGTTACCGTCAGCACCCCCTCTTTTTGAGCAAACAGAAGCTCTAACTTCTCGGGGTCGCCTATATCACTTAGGGTATAAACACGATATTCCTGACCTTTCAGCGTCCTGCTTTCATGGCTATAGCCGCTATCTAATTCGGCCTTGTCGAGTAAGGCCCATATCGCCTGGGGCTTCTCTACTTCAAATTTAACGACGGGCAAGATGCCCAGAGTATAGAAATAGCTGCGGATATTTTCCGATAAACCAAAGGTCGCAATAAATTGCTCACCACTTTGCAGGCTGTCCATATATGAGCGGCTCAGGCTCAAGAAAAATTGAGCTCTGAGATCATCAGACTGCTCTAACTCTGTAAAAAACTCATCAGGGACAGTCTTATAGCTCTGGGAAAGAGAGTTCACATAGGACTTGATTGGAAAAGGTTTCAGCTGAGCTGAAAATAGCGGTGTGTCGGCAGGAACAGAGGCCAAAATGGTATCAGACTGGCCGGAAACAAATTCTGGCTTATCTTGACTCAACCAGTATCCACCCGCACCAGCGGCGACCACGGCTGCTGCAATTAATATTTTCTTCATCCATCAAACTCCATTTAAAATCAACAATATTCGTGTCTACTTTCTTATACCGATTGGTATTTAAAGAGGACTCCTTGTAGACATAGGTGTTAAATATACTATAACGGGCGTGTAAAAGGGAGTGGTTGAAGAGGGCATAAATAGGTTTTGGTATATACCCAAGCTACTTCAAAATGCTCGTTTCAGAGCTCCCGTAGGATAGCTGAACAAGGCAGTGATGAAGAGAATGGTTATTCCCCTTTCAATATCACTAACGCAGTGCAGGGATTCTACGGAATCTCCCGAAGGGCAAGCCGAGAATGACTAGTACTGCAATTTCATACCACCACGGATGGTAGGAATGTCGTTAATGCAGGAGCAATGAACGACCTTGAACTCTGTCACTTCTCGACATGCTGAATCCTGCATTTAGAGGTTGTTTGGGTATACAACCTGAATAGCCACGTCGGGCTATTCAGGTGTAACAGTTTTTGATTAAGCAGGCGCCAGCAAGCCAATCAAAACCACTAGCTCATCTCAAGGAATGAAACAAGCAAGGTTTTTGTTTGCCGACGGCTCTGTCAGTGATTCTTAGTGAGTATCATCAAATGGGTGATGATAAAAGCTCAAGGAAGAACTAAAAACCACAGAGTCTGACTCAACAAATGACAGACTCGATACAGAACAGCATTCTAAAACCATCTACGGGAACCACAAACTATAGACTAAAAAAAGAACTGTGCATAAGTTTGTGGGTATTAATGTACAAAAAATAATAAAAATAAAACTAAAGTATAACCTGACTGGATAAAAACTCATTAAATTAGCCAGATGACAACGATGTCAGGAATATCTGGTTATCCACAATAGTGAGATAAGGTGCTCGTAAATCTCTATGAATTTCATTCAAAAACAAGAAGAGCCGCTAAAAAGTGGCTCCTCTCTATTTTTCGCTGAAGACGCCTATCGGCATTAGATCTCGAAATGCAGACCACATTCTCGCTTCAAACCGTTAAAACGCGTCTCCTCTTCGCTCATGCCCAGCTCCAGCGGCTTACTGGAATGCACATCTCCTACCGAGACATAACCTTGCTCCCACAGGGGATGATAGGGCAGATCGTGCTCTGTCAGGTACTCATGCACATCTTTATTACTCCACTCCAGGATAGGCAAGATCTTATAGCGCGAACCATGAATAGCCAGAATAGGCAGCGCCTCACGGGTACTCGACTGAGCACGGCGTAACCCTGCAAACCAGGTCCCGACCTCCAGCTCACCCAGAGCCCGCTGCATAGGTTCGACCTTATTCATCCTGTTATATTGATCCAGCCCATCTAAGCCCTTCTCCCAGAGCAGGCCGAAACGCGCCTCCTGCCAGGCCGGGGTCAGCGGCGATGCAAAGACCTTAAGGTTTAACTTCAATCGCTCGGTTAACTCATCAATAAACCGATAAGTTTCAGAAAAGAGGTAACCGGTATCGGTCAAAATCACCGGAATATCAGCCCTGCGCTCAGTGACCAGGTGCAGCATAACGGCCCCCTGGATCCCGAAACTTGACGAAAGGGCATGATTGCCAGGTAGATAATCGAGTCCCCAACTAACCCTTTGCGCCGGGGTTAATTCAGACAAGAACTGATTAATACGCTCAAGCTCAAGCTGTTGCTCAACTTGAGGCGCATTCAGTAACGCCAGAAGTTCATCGGAGCTGACGATGGACTCCACCTTTATAGAGTTAGTCATGGAAGTCCTTAGCAGCATCGATAACCGCTTTCACTACGCCTGAGCGAACAGTGAAATTACCAAAAGTTTCACCCTCTTCACGCTCAGTGACGTAACGGGCGAACAGTTGGTCGAGTTCAGATAAAATTTCGGCTTCCTGAATATTTTCACGATAGAGCTTATTCAGCCGAGTCCCTTCAAAGCTAGCGCCAAGATAGAGGTTATAACGACCCGGCGCTTTACCCACCAGGCCGATTTCGGCGGCGAAAGGTCTGGCACATCCATTAGGGCAACCCGTCATGCGGATCACTATGCCCTGTTCGGCAAAACCATGTTTCTCCTGTAAGGATTCAACCTTAGTCAGAAAATCCGGGAAGTAGCGCTCCGCCTCGGCCATCGCCAGCGCACAGGTAGGCAGAGCCACACAGGCGATAGAGCGGCCTCGGGTTTCGGTAATCAGTTTGCCCATCAAACCATGACTACGGGCCAGAGCCTCAATTGCTTCTTTATCCTCTTCGGCCACGCCGGCAATAATAAAGTTTTGATTTGAGGTCATCCTAAAATCACCTTTATGGATTTTAGCTATCTCTCGAAGTCCGGTCTGTAGTGGCTGACCCGGAAGATCTTTGATTCGACCCCCTTCGATGAAGAGAGTCAGGTGCCAGTTATTATCGACCCCTTTTATCCATCCATAACGGTCACCACGATCGCCGATCACCACTTCACGCTTAGGCTGGAATTTAACGCCGGTGCGCTTCTCAACTTCAGCCTTAAAGGCATCATAGCCATGCTTGACGATAGTGTACTTCAGTCGTGACTGCTTACGATTGGAGCGGTTGCCCCAGTCACGCTGAACGGTCAATATAGCTTCGGCAAATTTCAGGGTGTCTTCGGCCTTGATAAAACCAAAGTCATCGGCGAGACGCGGGAAGGTCTCGACTTCACCATGGGTCGAGCCCATACCACCACCTGCGACTAAGTTAAAACCGACAAGCTCACCATCTTCGGCAACGGCAATCAGGCCTAAGTCATTGGTATAAACATCGACATCGTTATCCGGTGGCACGGCAACGGCCATCTTAAACTTACGCGGCAGATAGGTTTTACCGTAAACGGGCTCGGCCTCATCGCCTTCGCTGGTCGCCACCTTGTCATCACCCAACCAGATCTCGGCATAAGCCTTAGTTCTCGGAAGGTAGATATCTGACAGTTTTTTAGCCCAGTAATACGCCTGCTCATGAAGACGGGACTCGACAGGGTTTGGATTACACATCACGTTTCTGTTTACATCACCACAAGCCGCAATAGAGTCCAGCGCCTTCTTGTCCAAGCTTTGAATTAAGGTTCTGAGGTTGCGCTTCGAGATGCCATGATATTGAAATGTCTGACGCGTCGTGAGTCGAATGCTGTTTGAACTGGTCAATGTCGATGAGATCTCATCGACCCCTAACCACTGCTCAGGGGTACAGACACCACCGGCAACGCGAGCACGCAACATAAAGCTGTAGAGAGGCTCTAACTTCTGCTCCTTGCGCTCATTACGTAGATCCCGGTCATCTTGCTGGTAAAAACCATGAAACTTGATTAATTGCTGATCGCCCTCGCTAAATGCGCCGGTAACTGCCGTATCCAGCCCCTCTTCAATGCCTCCTCTGAGGAAATCACTGTCGGTTTTCAGGTGTTCATTTATCGATAATTTCTCTTCAACATTTTCTACAGTCATGGCAAGGTCTCACTCATTATCCAGGCGTAACGCTCAATCTCAGGCGTCACATAAATATTCTTAATCGTCTCAATCACACTCAAGGGATCCGCTCTCTTTCGGATCAAGCCATGGAGCAATCAATAAACATCTTTTTGGTAGCGTTTATCACTGCGCAGGGCTTCGAAATAGGCTTGGGCTTCATCAGGCGTCTTAGCGCCGAACTTAACCGCCACATCAAGTAATGCCTGATGGACATCTTTCGCCATACGCTCGCCGTCGCCACAGATGTATAGGTGAGCACCAGACTCCAGCCACTGCCATAACTCTTTACCCTGCTCGGCAATGCGATGCTGAACGTAGACTTTGTGCGCCTGATCTCTGGAGAACGCCAAATCGAGACGGGTAAGTGAACCCTCTTTCAGGTATTGCTGCCACTCAGTCTGGTAGAGGAAGTCTTGTTCGAAATGTGGATTACCAAAGATAAGCCAGCTGTTCCCTTCGATCCCCTGTGCAGATCTTTCCTGCATAAAGGCCCTGAATGGTGCAACGCCAGTTCCGGGCCCGACCATGATCACAGGTGTTTCTGGGTTTTCAGGCAGTCTGAAATGATTATTGGGCTCGACATACACCTTAACCGTCGTGCCCTCCTCGGCCTGGGCCAAGAATTGAGAGGCGCCACCGAACCTGGTAGCCCCCTCATGATCATCTTCAACCAGGGCCACAGTCAAATGAACTTCAGACTCAACCTCTGCCTGACTCGATGCGATAGAGTAAAGTCGAGGTGTGATAGGGCGAAGTAATTCAAGCAGTTGAGTCGCAGTGATCTTCACGGAGTAGTTGGCCACAAGATCGGCCAGTTGGTTATTAAGCACAAAGTGACGCGTTAACTCTTTATCTTCGACAATATTGAGTAACTCCTCGTTTCCACTTAATGAGGCCCACCCCTGAACCAGACCCGGATAGATCTGAGTCAGCTCTTTCTTCTCAATCAAGGCTTGCTTGAGCGACAAAGAGTCCTTGCCGACTGTCACCGGCAAGTCTCCGTCAAGTGCCAACTTAGTCAACACTTCATCGACCAAGGTTTCGGCATTGGTAAACCAGACACCTAAGGCATCGCCTACTTGGTAGTTCAGGCCCGATTCATCCAAATCAATTTCGACATGGCGAACATCACGGTCCGAATCTCGGCCCGTTAACTTTTGGCTGACTAAGATCTCTGCGGTGTAAGGTTTTTGCTTGGTGTATTCACTTTCAGCCACTGAAGGGGCGATAGAAACCACACTCGCACCAGAGGTCTGGATTAACGGCTTAACCGCATCCAGTACACTCTCTTGCCACTGCTCAGCCGCAGACTCATAGTCCACATCACACTCGACCAGAGGCTGAATAGAAGTTGCACCGAGCTTTGATAATCGCTCATCGAAGTCTTTACCTGTCTGGCAGAAGAATTCGTAACTTGAATCTCCCAGTGCCAACACTGAATAGTTTAAATTTTCCAACTTAGGCGCGCGTTTCGATGCCAGAAACTTATGCAACTCAATCGCATCATCCGGTGCTTCACCTTCACCATGGGTGCTCACCACCGCCAATAACAGCGTCTCTTGCTTCAGCTGCCGTACCTTGTAATCCGACATGGAAGCCAAGTTAACCGCATAGCCTTGAGCTCGAGCCTTCGCAGCCAACTCGGTTGCAACACCGCGACCGTTTCCGGTTTGGCTACCATATAAAATTGTAATGGTCTGCGCTGGCTCAGTATCCGTAACATTAACGGCTGCAGCTTGCCCGGCAGACGCCGACAGATATCCGCCCACCCAAGCGAGTTGAATGGCACTCAGCTCAGAGGTGAGCTGCTTTAACTTATCGACCTGTCCTTGCGACAGGGGAGAAGCGAGTGATGAAAGCTCTTTTAACAACATGAGAAACGGCCCTATATCAGTGTAATGTCGATTAGCTTAGCTTCTATACATAAAAGCAAAAAAGAATAAAATCTGATTTTTAATTCCTTTTTGATATATAGAGGTTCAGATATTCGGCAGAAATGAACTAAATGACTATAAGCAGCTGCAAAACGAGTGAATTTAATACAAGTAGACTGAGTGGCGAATATAGGGAGGGAAGATGGAACTGAGCACGCGCTAGATGAAACAAAGTGAAACTAGAGAGAAGCTGGGCTCAACTACCAACAGAATAATTTTAACACAAATAATTTTTTAACTTCCTGTTTTCATGCTATACCCAAACGACCTCAAAATGCAGGGTTCAGCATGTCGAGAAGTGACAGAGTTCAAGGTAGTTAATTGCTCCTGCATAAACTACATTTCCACCATCCGTGGTAGTCAGCATGAAATAGCAGTACTAGTTATTCTAATTCAATATTTCATAACGTAGAAACATGTTGCTTCTCGGCTTGCCCTTCGGGAGCCCCCGTAGAATCCCTACACAGCGTTAGTGATATCGAAAAGGGAATAACCATTATCCTCAATCACTGCCTTGTTCAGCAATCCTACGGAGGCTCTGAAACGAGCATTTTGAAGTGGCTTGGGTATATACTAGCCTCACGAGTTCAATAATAACGACAAACTATGAAATCTATCTCACTACTTATTAGCTCTGTTTTCGCACTAACCCTCTCCGGCATGGTGAGCGCTTCCTCCGATAACAAGGAGAATCACAATGTTGACGAACCATTAGATCAGGTTTACGCGACCCAATACCAAACTGAAAATTGGGGTCTCGCGATGGGAGTAAGGCGGGGAGATATTCCCTTTGCCGTCGACGATGATAGCGTTAACGATATTCTTCCTTTAATCAAGTTCAGAAACGACTACTTCTTTGTCGATGGCATGGAAGCAGGCGCACATATTTGGAAGAATGAGAATCATCAGGTCAACGCATACACCCGCTTCAGGTTTGTCGATATTCCTACCGAGTTGCAAAATGAATCTCAGTCTCAGGCATTCGATTTCGGCCTCCAATACCGATTTATCAAGGGGCCATGGGAAGCCGATGTCGCATTCATGGCCGACTCGAACAAACGCAGTTATGGTTATTCACGTACCAAATACCATTGGGAATCCGGTGACTGGTACCTCAGTCCTTATGCCGAGTTAAATTGGAAGAGTGCTGATTTCAATCAGTTTTACTATGGCTTAGAACAATATGACACCTCAGGTGGTGTAGAAGTTAATGCCGGCATCACTGCACGCTATCACCTTGTCAGTAATCTCTATCTGTTAGGCAAATTTGGGGTGGGACGACTCGAAGATGATATCGTCAACCTGCCAACCATAGACAGCCAGTATCAATATGAATCATTTTTTGGTTTCGGATTCTATCCCGATTCAGGCAAGAAGAAAGCCACGAATTCATACTCTGATTCAAACTCAAAATTAGCCCATGAGGCCGACTCTGATGATGAGTTTATAAGAGTGGCCCATGGTTGGGCGACCCCATCGAACCTTAATGCCATCTTGTCATGGCAAACCAAAACTGATCCCTATAACAACCAGCTAACTTCCGTGTTTTATGGTACGCGACTCACCGAGACACTGTTTACTCTGCCGATAGAACTCTATTTCACCCCTGGTGCTGTTTGGCACCACGACTCTGAAGTTCAGGGAAACCTTGCCGAAGGTGTGGTGGCAATCAAGGCATTCTACACCTTCGAGATCGGGCCAAGGTGGCGCTTAGGTGTGGCTGAGGGTCTGTCATATGTCAGCAGCGTCACTCACATCGAAGGGATTGAGATGGAAGAGAAAGGCTATAAGCCCTCTAAACTGCTTAACTATTTAGACTTTTCATTAGATGTGAATATGGGAGATCTGTTTAAAAGTAGTAATTTAAGCAATATGTGGATGGGTTACAGCATCCACCATAGATCCGGCATTTATGAGAAAAGCTCTGCCTTCGGTCGTATCGGTGGTGGCAGCAACTATCAAACTCTTTACCTTCAGTGGCATTTCTAACCCCAAGTTGTCCGAACAGATCCTGACTCAAATACGCGTTACTCTTTTTGAGCCAGAACTCTACAGATAGGGAGCGAGGATATATCGCTCCCTATCTAAAAATTATCGCTTAATGCCCTGCTAGTTGATCATTTTTTTATTTTTATTATCGCCTCATTCTCAACAGTTATCCTTCAATAAAACAGAATATTAACCGGACTAACATTAGCTATTGGCTCTAGAGGTATCACTAGTGCAACTTGCATAAAAACTCGACATCTGCTTATATAAGTTCGGGCTTATCTAATAGTGACAGTGAGGAGTGGTTAACATGCAGGCATCGACCCTAGATTCTTCTTTTGCAGATTTTAATGATAGAAGAATCACTCAGCCCAACTTAGAGCAGCACTGGCACCGTCTTTCCACGGCGCAGAGATTCGCCTTCTATACCCTTGCAAAACTAGGTTATCAGCTGCTGTTTGTCAGACAATCACAGAATGAAAAGACCGCGGTAGCAAGGCAGGATGACAGATTAGTCACCATCGATGATGAGGGAGATATCGATTTCAACCCGACCCTGACTCTACGTGAAAACAGAGCTGCGTGAGAATAGAGCCGCGTAAAGCAGATAGCCGACCGAACATTATCTGTTGTGATAGAAACAGATGAGCAAAAAAAAGGAGCCGATGCTCCTTTTTTTTGTGCCTGTACCTGGATCGCGAAACAAGGAGCGGCTAAGCTGCCTCGGCTTCTGCGGTTTGAGCAAGCAAGACTACTGCACTTCTGCCCAACAGATCACTGACAAGCTTGCCCCCTTCGTCGCCCAGTTCTGATACAGCCATTTCCCGGGTCTGACTGACCGCTCGAAACAGGGTAACTTCATTGCCGGAATAACCACACAAGCTAAAAAACAGTCTCAATATCGCAGCATTGGTTGGCTCTGCTAACGCCGCCATCCAAGACTCTTCCAGCTGAGGTAAACCCGAGAAGTCTAAATCACGAATAAATAAGCGGGCAATATTTGGATCTAGCCGGGTCAGAAAATCGACTTTACGTGGGAAGTGGTGGCTAATACCTGTCCTGCTTATCCCCGTAGCATCGGATAGGGTTGTGTATGACATAGGCTCATAGCCAAGAGTAAGGATCTGATTTAGCGCCTCGTCCAGAATGTGGTTTATCGTTTGTTCAGTTTGAACTTTTGAGCGCTTGGCCATTGCCGATCCTCCAATATTATCGTTTATGCAGCCTTATACTGATTGGTATTAGATGCTATCAAACCAGATTGGAGATTACTGCAGTAAGCTGATGCATATACAGAGTTTCTGACTCTCGTTCAGCAAAGGTTCAGCTAAGGTACAGCTTGAACCCTAGGTTTCTTGCCCAAAACGTCATGACCTGCCAACATATTTTGCTCTCGTAACCACTCTTGGGCCCTCACCTCCCCCAACAGCTTAATCAGAGTAGGCTCTAGATAGCGTCCTAAATCTGGTTTTCGCCAAAACATATAGTTAGGCAATGGCTGAAGCACTTGGGTACTAAAGGTGCGATGAACCAAGCTGGAGAATTCGTCGAGGCTATCGGGATCGAGAAGTGCCAAATGGGGCCGGATATCGTCCATCAAATCATCGAATGTCTCGAATGCCACTAATTCCTGAAGCGTATAGCGGTTCAGTAACTGGGATAATACCGGTACAGTCCAGTGCGACATGGCTTTCACATTCTGCATCAGATCCAGATTTCTTCGATGATATTGCTGCCAGATAAGCGCTAAGCTTCCTGTCTCTTGCGCCACTCGCCAGGCCAGATAACAGTCTGCCAGCCATTCATGCATGTATGGCGTAAGTTCATCGATTCCCCCCTTGTCCAGTAACGCCTTAGCCTCCAAGTGCCCTATCTCATGCCACAAGGTTAACTGACGCTGGTGTTCAAGATTTAAAGAGATTATAGAGCCGGACAGATTGACAGAGAGTGACTCAGGAATGTTCTCGGCCGAAGTAAGAATAAGTCCGGCGATAGTCGTATCTTCAACCGGCATCACCATGGCGCCTCTTTGGCCCAAAATTTGATTAAATTGAGATACGTTAGCAGGTAATTGATGTCGAACAGAAGAGGGTAACTGATGTAAACATGATTGGAGTGAGTCCAGCTCACATATCATCGCCTGCTTTGAACCGATATAGGTCCAAAGCAAGCTAACACTCAGCGCAAGCGCTGACCAGATCACTGGTTAGCCATGATATTTTCGATAATGGATGTCGTTGAAACGCCATCCTCAAAGCCCAGTACTTGCACGGAACCACCGGCGGCAATCACCTCCTTCCCCCCTGCGATATCTTCAACCTTATAATCTCCGCCTTTCACCAGCAGATCCGGCAATAGTCTGGAAATAACACGCTGCGGCGTATCTTCGGTGAATGGCACCACCCAATCAACCGAAGCTAAACCCGCTAAAACGGCCATACGGCGATCAGACTGATTAACCGGACGCCCTTCACCCTTCAGGCGTTTAACGGAATCGTCATCATTAACGGCGACAATCAATCTATCACCTAGCTCTCTGGCTTGTTTAAGATAACTCACGTGCCCCGCATGTAAGATATCGAAGCAGCCATTGGTCATCACAACCCGCTCGCCGCGAAGTCTCGCTTGCTCTAGCGCATAAACCAGCTGATCTTCGCTGACAGCGCCAAAACCTGACTCGCCGTGATTAACCGACAGCGCCTTAATCAATTCAATTCTACTTACTGTCGAGGTACCTAACTTAGCGACGACAATACCGGCTGCTGTGTTTGCGATGGCACAGGCTTGAGGGAGGTCGCTCCCTGCGGCTAAAGAGGTTGCAAGCGCAGAAATCACGGTATCACCGGCACCGGTCACATCATAGACTTCACGTGCCACGGTAGGAATATGCAGCTCGGGAGCATCGGCGGTAATTAAGGTCATCCCTTTTTCTGAACGAGTCACTAAGATAGCCTCGATATCGAACTCACTAAGCAGGGCTTGTGCCTTTTCGACCAAGTCGGCTTCAGACGATACATTACCAACAACGTCTTCAAACTCACTCATATTGGGAGTAATTAACGACGCGCCACGATAACGGGAAAAATCACTCCCCTTAGGATCCACCAGTACCTTAACGCCTTTGGCTTTGGCCTTCTGAATAAACTCCTGAGGTTGAATTATCGCTCCCTTGGCATAATCTGACAGTACAACCACAGCGACATTGTCCAGCGCGGGTTCAGACTGAGTCAGCAATGCCTTACTCTCATCTTCGGGGTAAGCTTCTTCAAAGTCGAGGCGGATAAGCTGCTGATTTCTAGACATGACTCTGAGCTTTGTGATGGTGGGCTTGCCCTCTACGCAATGCCATTTAGGCTCGACGCCCAAGGCTTGAATGCCTGTCGTGAGTGCATCAGCGGCCTCATCTTTACCCACGATACCAGCCAGACTCACCTGACCACCCAAAGTTGCCACGTTAAGTGCTACGTTAGCCGCGCCACCAGGTCTGTCCTCACACTGTGAGATCTTCACCACAGGCACAGGTGCTTCAGGCGAAATTCGCCCGGTAGGGCCAGTCCAGTAACGGTCTAACATCACATCACCGACAACTAACACCTTTGCTTTTTCAAATGCTGGTAGAGAAACCTTCATAACACTCTTATCTTTTTCAAAAATTAATGACCGATTGTACCTAATTTTGCCATTAACTAACAGGCGCTGATAGGAGTAACAATAGCCGAACATTTTCACACTTTTTGCTGTTAATTTACGTTAGAATACCCCCTTAATTTCCAATTTTTCGAGTTTACTGTGGTAGAGAAAGCCCAATTTTCAACGCATTTATATCACCCCAAGTACTGGCTACTTTGGTTCGGTGTCGCCTTGATGCGCCTCACTCAACTCCTCCCGCTTCAGATACAGATGAAGCTAGGCGCCATGATAGGCAGATTGGCTAAGACCCTTATGGGCAGCCGGGTCAATACGGCCAAGCGTAACCTGGAACTTTGCTTCCCAAAGATGACTGCCGAAGAGCAACAGACCTTACTCAAGCGTAACTTCGAAGAGACAGGTAAAGCTATTTTCGACACCATCAATGCCTGGTGGTGGTCGGATGAAAAGATTCAACGTCATATGACCATCAAGGGACAGGAGCATGTGGCGCAGACTCTCAATGACGGCCACGGCGTTATCTTGTTTGCGGTTCACTGTTTGCCACTTGAGATGGGGGCCAGAATTTTTGGTCAATTCCAGCCTGGTGTCGGCGTCTACCGCCCCCACGATAACCCGGTGATGGAGTATCTGCAGGTTAAGGGACGCCTTCGCTCGAATAAGGCCTTAGTTCCCAAGCGAGATCTTCGAAAAATGGTACGCTGCCTGCGTAACCCCGATGTGATCTGGTATACCGCAGATCAGGATTTTGGACGCTCAAGTGCCACCTTTATCCCCTTCTTCGCCATGCCAGATGCGGCGACCATTACAGGTGCAACGACTCTGGCGCGTCTGGGTAAGGCCAAGGTGCTACCTTTCAGTGTGGAACGTAATAGTGATGATAAGGGCTACACTATCGAGATACTTCCACCATTGGACAACTTTCCCGGCGAAGATGAGATAGCCGATGCCAAGCGTGGCAACACCATCATCGAGCAGATAATCAACAAGAATCGCGCCCAGTATATGTGGCTGCACCGCAGGTTTAAGACGCGTCCTAATAAGGACGACCCATCGGTGTATAAATAGGCATCTGAATCACGGTTAGGATATGAGCCCTGAAAAATATTCGGGGCTTTTTTATAACTTTTGAATGAAGGTCTAATACCAATCAGTATAAGAAAGTGATCTACTCAGAGTTATTTTTGGCAAACTAATTCAAGGCTAATAGATGATACAATGGTGATCCCTTGTGAAGCTATTCAACGAAGAAGTAGGCAGCCAAAAAACCTCCTAAAAGGCGAGTTTTAGCGCTTCTGATGCTGCGTTAACGAGCTTAAACGTAGAACAACTATGCTCTTCACTCGCTGCCTTGCCTCAGAGGCGCTAGACTCTCGCTGAGCGATCACATCTTTATACTGATTGGTATAATACATTTCTCATTTAGCTTCTGGCTTAGTTGGTACTGTAAACTGCCCGCTATTTTCTTCTTTCGTCATCCTGAACTTGTTTCAGGAACCAGCTTGAAACTTGGACCTTTATGGTTATCTTCCGCCTCCGGCGAGGTATGTGCAGAGACTTCTGTGACAGGACACTCTCTCTATTAACGGAAGGGGCCCCTATAGTCTCGGCCGTGACATCTGATGTGATGGATTTATACATGCCGTGGTGACATGGATGTCATAGAACGACCTAGTCATGGACGGTCACAGCCGTATCTACACTCGGTTATTTTTCTCTTCGATTAGATCTTCTTGGGTAAGTATGGCTACCTAGGAAATGTCACAATATAAGTTACATAACCCCGTAAATAAGGTCACATTTTTTATATCTGCCCTTAATTGAATGACCAGAAATTAATACGAAATAACCTATATCAACAAGTGCTTAGCAATGTTATATTGATAAAACCAAGCAACCAAGAGGGTTGTCGAGCAGCGACTGAACAAGCTGCCAGCACTACAAGGGAATGTGATGAAATTTAGTATTATCTGCACTTTAGGCCTTTCATTCGCAATCACTTTAAGTGCCTTCTCTAACCAACCAACTTCTGAGCTTACTCAACTTGATTAAGAAACATCAGAATACTGTGCACAATTTAACGGTATTAATGAAATGGACAAGCAAATCACCGTAACTAGCTACACCATTAAATTAGAGTAAACAGATAGCAGCGGTAAAAAATAGAAACAAATAAAATAGTTAATTGCAGTGCATAGTACTGCTAATAAGTCATTGCAAAGGAAGATACCGTGAATAAAGAAGTACGTGTAGGAGTCGCGACGGTCATTTTTAGAGATGGCTGTATTTTACTCGGTGAGCGTATTGGTTCTCATGGCTCACGTACTTGGGCTACACCTGGCGGGCATCTGGAATTAGGCGAGAGCATCGAAGAGTGTGCGCAGAGAGAAACTATAGAAGAAACTGGGTTAGTCGTAGATTCGATAACAAAACTTGGCTTCACTAATGATATTTTCGAACAAGAGAACAAGCATTATGTGACATTGTTTGTAGTAGCGTCATGCAAAACAGGTGAGCCTCAAGTCGCTGAACCAGATAAATGTAAACAATGGAAGTGGTGCAGACTAGACAAACTCCCACATCCGTTATTTTTGCCACTGATTAATTTGCTGGAAGAAAATCCAACGCTCAATGGACTCGCTGTCAAATAAAATCTGAAAGGAGTATCTAAGTGTCAGAGAGCAAGAGATCTTTACCATTAATGCAAATAATGATTGCTGCAATTATTTCAACGATCATAAAAAACGTAATAAAAAGCCATGTGAACTACTTGCAGGATGTAAACATTGTTGGGGATGCTATTCTTTTTTTCGTCATTTATCTCCCAATAATTTATTTCATTTCTCCTAATTTGAAACGCTTATTCGGTAAAGCTCAAAGCTAGTAAGCCCATCAACACTTGGATATTTACCCGCTTAGATTTGGCTTTACTGATTGAGATTGCTAGCCTTCGAATGAAGATTGGTTACATTTTCTGATTTAGCTTCTGGCGTAGTTGGTTTTGGATAGTTTGTGTGAAGGTTATACCTTCATTGTTATCTCTCGTTTCCCAGAGGAGGGATGGGCGTATACTTCAGCTAACTTACGTGAGCATATCCTTACGGGCTCAACCAAAACACCCACACATTTTTTTATTGAGCCATTTTGAATGTTTATATTCACTAAATAAAAATAATCCTTTTGCAGCAATGAGTTGTAGATGGTAGCTTTACCTAAACAATCGAGCTGTCAAGCACATTATCGTGCAGCTAATGAATAAGACGTTAAGGCACAGAAGCGAGTATAGAGAATGAAGGTCAGCAAATTGATGAGCGAAAATATCGTTACGGTTGAGATGGAGGACCGTCTCAGCAAAGTTAAAGATATTTTTAACAAGACTAATTTTCATCATTTGTTAGTTGTAGACTCGGGAAGGCTAATCGGCGTCATTTCTGATAGAGACCTATTGAAATCACTAAGCCCCAAAATTGATAGTATTGCTGCCACCACTATGGATTTGGCTTGTCTTAACAAAAAGGTGCATCAGATAATGACGCGTAAGCCTATCTCGATAAATAGTGATGCTTCGGTCAAGGATGCAATTGACGTATTTAATACTAATAAAATATCTTGTATTCCGATCATCAGTAACGAAGGTAATCCGGTAGGTATACTATCCTGGAGGGATATTATGAAAGCGCTTGGTAAATCAAAGTGACCGAACTTAAGATATACATTCATTATCTGACACCTTTCAGACCCAAATAGTATATGTGCTTCCGCTCAAGCAAGATTGAAATTTTGCTATTCAACCAACGAATCCAACACCAAATCAACTCACATATGATATTGAAGCCTTGATACTATCTGAAGCACTTAAACTCGACTTCTTGTTCGCTGAGGAAGATTTCGGCCTGTTCGCCTTCAAGCATGGCCATGGTGGCCAGCATGCCGGCGGTGACACTGTTGGGGGCGAGGACTGTGACCGAACGCGGTGCCTTGACCACAGGATAGCCGGTTCTGGGGTCGATGATATGACCGAAACGTTGACCATTCTTTTCAATAAAACGCCTTGTATCACCGCTGGTGGCCAGCGCACCTTGACGAATTTCCAGCAATGCCGCGGCGCTATCGAGTCGCTGCGGATTTTCAATACCCACTTGCCAGGGCGCATTACCCGCTCCTTTAGATACCGGGCAGGCGATATCACCGCCGAAATTAACCAGCACTGAAATCGCGGACCACTTCTCAGCAAGCAGATAAGCCACTCTATCGACGCCGTACTCCTTCGCAATACCACCAAAATCCAGGCTCATGCCGTCGGGAAACTGCACTTGATGTTCATCAAAGATCACTTTAGAGAAATTGACTAACGCCCTCGCCCGCTCGATATCAGCTAAGTCAGGGATCTTACTACCATCGAAGCGCCATAGTTTCATTAAAGGACCCGCGCTGATATCGAATCGACCATCACTGAGCTGATGACACTGGCGGGCAAACTGCAGCAGGCTAGCAGTTTCGTTATCAATAAGAGAGGGGGTTCCCGCAGCGTGGTTAATCTTCCACAAGGGATTCCCCTCGATGAAGCGGCTGAACTTTTGTTCGATGCGCATAGCTTCACAGGTCGCAACATTCATCATCTCGCGAGCCAAGTGTTCATCTTCGGTGGCCATGAGTAACTCACAGGGGCTCGCCATCGCGCGAAAATGCCCCAGATACCCCCAATCACGCCGAGTTAACTCAAAACCAGATGACGCCGTTTTCTCTTGAATACTCATTCTCCCTCTTCACTGTACGAATTTTCCGTTCGCCATCTTTTAAAAAGAGTAACTCACCTGTGCAATAATCGCTTTCACTTCGGGAAACAGATCGTGATCTTGCAACTGCCCGACTAGATCAAAGCCACTGTTCTCAGGGTTTTGTTGATAATATTCCAGCCGATAGCTCATCTCATGACCGCCGGAGAGACGCTGCCCAAACTTGAGCCCCAGAGTATAAGTGGTCATATCACCAATACGATAATCGGCACTGGCATATTCGGGAAGTGGTTCTCCTGCCATCAGGAAGGGGCGATAAAAATTGGCGGCTTGTTGCTGATAGTATCTCAGGTGCACTTGCCCATAGAAGCGCCCACTGAAGTAGTAGCGATAATGGGTCTCCAGTGTATGTGAGTTCAGGTCCCAATCATCGGTAGTGTAACGGTAAGAAAAATCGATAACCCCCGCATCCAGAGCCCCTTTTGTCATCATATAAAAGCTATGTTTGAGACGAGAATCAGGGCGATTCTCATACAGATAGCTCTGGGTCGTGCCTGTATCATTGACCTGGCTCAAGATTTTGTAGGGATCGGTCATATAGCCCGATACACTGGACAGGCCATAGTTTGCCTGAAACAGCCACCTGCGGCTCAACACCTGAGTGACACTGAGCATCATATCCATGGTCTTCTTATCTTCCGAGCCCGCCATGCGAGTCATATCGAAAGCCGTTCTATACTCCTCTTCCGTATCATAATCTGCTCTAAGTGCCATAGAGGAGAATGCCACGGGCCTACCACCGACCGGATCTATGGAATCGAAGGTATAAGCCCCCGACAAAGCCAGTGTCGTATTATCTTTATTGAAGCTGCGCTCAACTCCTCCATTGAGGCCCAGAGAAAAATAATCAAACTCTTTAGAGCCATTTACCCCCACATTGGTTTTCCATACCGGAGATAAGGTTTCGGCCCAATTAGCGCTTGCCTGCACCCGGGTATCTTGAAAGGTGTCATCGAGAGGCGTTTCACCTGAAGCTGTTTCATATTGACCATTGCCGGAAGGGCGGGTGAAAGTTTGGGTTTCTGATTGTGCGACGGCGCCGGACGCCGATGCGCCGGTCAAACTATCCACTACAAGCTTCATATCCAGCAGAGACTCATCGCCAAACGCCTTCTGCACGTTACCGATAGCTTCAACGGCTTGCACCCTATCTTCCTCACCGTAGTACATGATGGCGGCATCGACTTTCCAGTCATCCGGCTTTTCGGTATTTGCACTTGCCTGAGCGCTATGACCTAGCAGGCTACAGCTGGCAATTGCCAGCGCCTTAGATATGTTTGACCTGTTTTTTAATTGCATCCGCAGCCCCCTCCCGCTAACGAGCGACCACCACTGCTTCCCTCTTTACTGAAATAGATATGATCATCGAGTGCTAGATCCAGTTTTTCACTGTCCAGCGCCATGTCGGCTCTGGCCAGTTGATCTTTCTCCCATGGCTCGACACCAAGACTCGAACACGCGGATAAACTGACTGCAATCGCAATAGATATGATGGTTCGATTCATGGGTTACTCCTTCAGCAATTCAACAATTTCATTTTCATAACCTGCCGATTTTTCTTCAAAAAAACCCAGGTGTGTCTGTACTAACTCACCTTGGCGATTGAATATATAACTGCTCGGCATACCTTGCAGATCAAACTTGCTGGCGACATCGGCTTGCGGGTCGAAACGAATATGAAAATCGGCAGGTATTTTTGATAAAAACGTTTCAGCTAATGCTTTATCTTCATCCAAGTTAATAGCAACAATAGCCAACCCCTGTTGTTGGTATTTTTGATGCATTGCATTCATCCAGGGAAAAGACTTACGACAGGGCCCACACCAGGAGGCCCAAAAATCCAGATATACCACCTTTCCCTTAAACTCACTGAGGCTGAGCAATTCACCTTGAAAATTCTGAACCTTATAATCCAGGGAAGGCGCTGCACTTATGCTTAGCGTCATAAAACTCAGTAACAGCAATAGTTTTCTCATTATACATCCTGACTTATTGTCACCATTAACCCATTAACCCATTAACCCATTAACCCATTAACCCATTAACCCATTAACCCATTAACCCATTAACCCATTAACCAAATCTACACATAACGAGAACATTAGTCTCACTCTAATCCGCTATAGGTAAAATGGAAATCGACCTTAGGATAAAATCTGTTATTTCAATAAAATATCCGCAGTCGGCACGAGTATCAACATCTTATTTTTTTAGTCTAACCCAGAAAATGTTGAAGAAATGTCGACGCGAATCTAACATTTAGTGAGAGGTGGGGAAGATTTGTCGATGGGGAGAGGTGATGGACAGCCCCTTGCGGCACACTCAAGTTAAGTGTGCAGAACCCAGAGCCAGGCTAATTTAGTTAGAAGGAGATGTTTTATTCCAATGAACGAAAATAAAACTGCGAAACTAATCCTGAGTTTTTAACAGGCTGATAATGCCAGCCACATTGGAGAAGCTAAACTTCTCCATTATCTCTGTAACTTCCTTAATAAAGTTAGGTTGATGCTGACGAACAACGTGGTAAACCTGAAAACAGAGAATAATGTCACGTTCTGATAACCCATTATTTTTATTTGCAATAACGGCCAGATAACAACGCATAATAAAGCAATCTAACACGACCAATCTGAAGGCCGATTGTGGTTTATCATCCAGAGTCGTCGGGAAGTATTCATGGTACATATAATACAAAAGATAACGCTTAAAGATATCTCCATGTTCTTCTAATGCCGGAGAGGCGATATCGTTCCATGCACGGTTAATTCTATCGATATCCAGAACTCTATCCTTATCTAACATCTCTGAGATAGCATCATCGATCTCTCTAAACCTTACCCCGCCGGCCCTTGGGTGTGCATCGATAACCATCTCATAAATTGCGGCGAATGCCTGAACCTGATGGTCACACACATAGGATAAACTTTGGTATTGCTCCTGCAGAACACCTTGCTCCGCTAGTAAAGACAGTTGTTCGAAGCGACTATCCAGTACACTAGCCGGAGACTCCTTTTGCCACACCTTGTCAGCCGAATTAATTAAAAAACCTATGGAGAGCAATGCTTGCTGCCAACTGAGCTTGTCATTTAGCAGCAGGTCGATGCTGTGATCGTAAGTCTTAGTCACCCAATCAGGGCTCGAATGAGGGGTAACCTTTGAACCAGAGAGCTTACGCTCAAAGATAAAGGCATCAGGACTGAAGAGTATCAGCCTGGCAGCTTCCGGGCATGACAAAGAAAGACTGTCAAACTTATCATGCTCTCTGATAGCCGTGACCCTTGGATAAGTTCTGCACGTGGTACTGAGCATCTCTTCACCGGCTATAGAATGGATCTTACAGAGTTTGTTGCTGTCTAAAAACAGGCAAGCTCCCGTAGCATCGGTCTGGATTATCGCCCACTGCCTATCACTACTTTTAACTTTCTTCAGGGCCGACTTAGCCAAGACTTTCAACTCAGGATGGGCCATTGTCTTCTTATAGCTTTTCTTATCGACATGGATGTTCCAGCCGACGCAGCAGCTGTCTTCGCAATCCGGGCCTATACAGCTAAAATCACTGACATACTTAGGGGTAACAATGGCGCTATCCATACTGACTCTCTTAACGATGAGAAGGAGTTATAAGATAACAAAGTCGGCCAGCGAGTCAAATATGATAAGTGCTTATCCCCCCCTCTATTAAATATTTATGAGTCATCGGGTAAACGTATACCAACCTTAGTGACCTCTCCCTGACTTAGCTCTGAGACAACCCAATTGAGTGATTGCCACTCGAACTGATCCCCCAGCACTAACTCACCCCCCAAATGTTTAACCAGCAATTCCCCAACGGACATACATTGCGCCTCATCATCGAGAACGAGTCCATATATCGGAGCTAAGCTGGCTAATTGAATATCGACATCGAGAAAGAAGTCACCGAAGAAACGCGGTAATTCCTTCTGCATCGGCGCTTCACTGAATAGGGTTCCCAAAGCATCGAGGTCATTTTCATGACCCAGTACACACAAGATATCTCCCGTTTGCAGCTTAGTACTTCCCGAGGGGTGTAGCATATCCTTGCCACGGTACAGGGCCGCGATATGCGTTCCAGCAGGCATGTTAAGCCTACGAACAGGCTCTCCCACACACCACTTATGTTCGCTGAGGTGGTAGACAAAAAGCTCCCAGTCACTCTTAGGATAGATAGCCACTCCGGATCTGGAGATAGGGCTAGGCTTTGTCGGTAACTCAACCTTAGCGAGCCTCGCCGCTCTGCCTAACGAGCAGCCCTGGACCAACAGAGAGACCAAAACGACAAAGAAGGCGACATTGAAATAGAGCTGGGCATTGGGAAGACCCGCCATCATAGGAAATACCGCTAAAATGATGGGTACGGCGCCTCGCAGCCCAACCCAGGAGATGAACCAGCGGTCCCGGCTACTGAAACTCTTAAATGGCAACAGGCTCAGCCACACTGAAACAGGCCTGGCAAACAGAATCATCCCAAATGCCAATGCCAACGCTGGGATCGCCACCTCAGTCAAATCCGATGGGGTCAAGAGCAAGCCTAAGACCAGGAACATGCCAATCTGACTCAGCCAGGTCATGCCATCGAGCACGCTCAAAATGGTATGTCGACCCTGTATCGCACGGTTACCCAGTAGTAACCCCAACAGGTAGATAGACAAGATACCGCTACCGCCCAGGCTATTTGAGATTGCAAACACAATTAAACCACCACTGAGCACTAAGACAGGATATAAGCCGTCAGCCAACTGAATACGATTAATCAATTGCCATAACAACCAGCCTCCACCTAAGCCCAGACATGCCCCAAGGCCAAACTGCTTGATAAAGCTCAGCATCATAAAGCTTGCCGACACCCCGCCATCCACGCTAGCGAGTATAGCGATTAAGGTCACAGTCAGAAAGACAGCCATGGGATCGTTGCTGCCGGATTCTATCTCTAATGTCGCACCGACACGTTCGTTTAAGCGCTTTCCTTTCAATAAAGAAAATACGGCAGCGGCATCGGTGGAACCCACAATAGCCCCGACTAACAGCCCCTGAAGAATATTAAGGTCGAATAGATAGGCGGCCATCATGCCTGTCAGGCCCGTCGTAATAGCCACGCCAAATGTGGCTAAGGAGAGTGCGGGCCACAGGGCCACCCGGAAACTGGAGACGCGGGTACGCATACCACCATCGAGTAAAATAACGGCCAGAGCTAAGTTACTAATCAGGTAAGCGATTGAATAATCGTCGAAATGTATACCGCCGGGTCCGTCCTCTCCAGCCATAATACCGACACCGAGAAAGACTAATAATATCGGAATACCGACCCGGGAGGAGACCGCACTCAAGAGTACGCTAACTGCAATTAACAGCGCACCGATAAGAAAAAAATTATTAATTGTTTCAGCGCTCACAATGACCCCTTTTCCAGTACTTGAACCTTATCTTCGATGTCTGCTTTCAGATATGTAAGCTCAGTTTTCTCCCTGAACACATCGAATGACTTTTAACCACGCCATTATACAATAGCAAGAGAGATAGAGAACATAAATTTAATTAATTTTAATACACAAAGAAAGAATCAACACCTTAACACCAAAAAAAGCAGTAAAACTAAAAAAAAACCTTTATAAACACTAAGATTGAAAAACATAAAAACATTTAAAGACACAGCAAGACAAACAATAACCTCACTAAGCATAGGTTTATACGAATAAGCACCAACTATTCATTCGAATGTGACATTTATATGAACATTTCAAATTTAAGCTAACCTATAATCACTGTTTAAATGACACACCATGTCGTTAAGACACTAATCAACATTGTCCAAATGACACATTCCGATCAGCCTAAAACAGCCAAAACAAATCTAAAACAACAAGTTACAAAAATGGCACAACAAATGCTAAACCTCTGATGCCTGATATCAATGACCGCGCTAAGAGGAAATATGAGCAAACTAAAATTAACCGCAATCGCACTCATCGCCGTGCTAATTGCTTCATTCACTGTACTACTGAGTATAGGCAGTGATATTTATCGAGAGAAACCCCCGATCCCAACGGCATTTGTCGCCACTAATGGTCAAACGCTTTTCAGTAAAGATGATGTCGAGCAGGGACAGCTGGTCTGGCGCTCTATGGGCGGCCACCAATTAGGGTCTATTTGGGGTCATGGCTCATACGTCGCTCCCGACTGGACAGCCGATTGGCTGCACCGAGAGGCAAGAGCCTGGCTTAACATCACTTCACAGCAGCGTTTCAATCAAGCTTTTGACTCCCTGAGTAGCGAGAGGCAGGCGGGGTTAGAGCAGCTATTGCGTGAAGATATTCGTCACAACACAGTTGTCACCAATGCCGATGACACGACTCAGGTGACCCTATCCCGGACTCGTATTCAGGCCATAGAAGAGATAAGCCAGCATTACCTGTCACTCTTTGGTGACGATCCAAAGCTCTCTACGCTCAGAGAGCAATACGCCATGAAAGAGGGCACAATCACGAGTTTAGCCCATCGCGAACAACTTAACGCCTTCCTCTTCTGGGGAGCCTGGGCGGCGATCACCGAACGTCCCGGCCTGGATTACACTTACACCAATAACTGGCCATTCGATCCTCAGCTGGGTAACACGCCAACCTCAAGCAACATCGTCTGGTCTATCCTGAGTATCGTCACTCTGATCGCGGGAATTGGTGGACTCGTTTGGTATCACGCCAGTGGTAAGCACGAGCCGCTGCCAGAGCCTGCCGCTCAAGATCCGCTGTTTTTCAAGAAGCCCACGCCTTCACAAAAAGCCGTCGGCAAGTACTTCGTCACGGCCATTGGCCTCTTTCTGTTACAGATACTCCTCGGGGGCATCACAGCTCACTATGCGGTAGAGGGGCAGGAATTTTATGGCTTACCGCTGGCCGAAATTCTTCCCTATTCGGTCACACGAACCTGGCATACCCAGCTCGCAGTATTTTGGATTGCGACCACCTGGTTAGGCACGGGCTTATATATCGCCTCAGCCCTCTCCGGTCACGAACCTAAATATCAACGTCTAGGCGTTAACGTACTCTGGGCCGCGCTGGTTGTCGTGGTTCTGGGGTCTATGGCGGGGGAATGGGCTGGTGTTCAGCAATACTTCGATCTGGACATGAACTTCCTATTCGGCCACCAAGGTTACGAATATATCGATCTCGGCCGGGTTTGGCAGGTGCTGCTGCTCGGTGGACTATTGATCTGGCTAGGACTCGTGACGGCGGCGATTCGCCCGGCACTTAAGAACCAAGGTGAAATGAGCCCGGTTATCTGGGTCTTGTACTCCTCTTGTATCGCTATTGGCTTGTTCTACGGTGCCGGCCTGTTTATGGGGAAACATACCAACCTGGCGATTGCCGAATACTGGCGCTGGTGGGTGGTTCACCTTTGGGTCGAAGGTTTCTTCGAAACCTTCGCCACCTCGGTTATAGCACTCATGTTAGTTCGCCTCGGACTTATCCGTACCCGAAGTGCCAATGCCGCTGTACTCTTTACCACCTTAATATTCCTGACCGGTGGGTTAATCGGTACCTTGCATCACCTCTACTTCACCGGTGCCCCCACCTCAGTGGTTGCCTGGGGCGCAATCTTCTCGGCGTTAGAGGTCGTACCGCTGGCCATCATAGGCTATGAAGCGGTTGAGAGTTATCGTATGCGTCAGGCCGCGCCATGGATGATCCGCTACAAGTGGGCCATCATGTTCTTCGTGGCGACCGCATTCTGGAACTTAGTCGGTGCGGGTGTACTTGGCTTCTTGATCAATCCACCTATCGCCCTGTACTTCATCCAAGGTCTTAATACCACAGCCACCCATGCTCACGCCGCATTTATGGGCGTCTACGGTATGTTAGGCATAGGCTTGATGCTGTTCTGCACACGAGGCCTGACCGGTCAGATGCAGTGGAATGAAAAACTACTCAAAGGGGCGTTCTGGAGTCTGAATATCGGTTTAGCTGGCATGGTGTTCATGTCACTGCTCCCTGTCGGTATCACGCAGTTCTTCGCCGTCATCGAAAACGGCTACTGGTTTGCCCGCTCACCTGAGGTGATCCACAGCCCACTCGTCGAGACTCTGGTCTGGATGCGCGTTCCCGGTGATGTGGTTTTCGGTATTGGTGGTCTGTTTATGGGCTTATTCTTCTTCGACATCATTAAGAAGGCCATAGGCGCTAAAACTCAGCCTCTAGAGGAGACTGTCTCGGCAAACGCTTAAACTGTCATTGTTTGTTCACGATTTACTCGCTACTTACAGGGCCGTTCGCGGCCCTTATTTTTATTAGCAAATGTATTTTTGACAATCAGCCAACTGTCAATATGACATCCACTTATTACTCAGGTATCTTATGCTCTTAGAACATAACGAATACTCTAAGGTCCGCTGACAAACGGCAGATATGGAGTGAGCGGTGTATATGCAAAAAGAGAAAAATCGGAGATCCAAAACATGGCCTTGAGTCAAACAGAGCTAACCCGTATCGCACTCGATATCACCTCAGGCCTGTCAAATCGAGACCGCTTCTCTCGTCTGCTCGATATCATACGCCAAAACCTTAACTGTGATGCCGCAGCCTTGCTCGCCTTTCAAGGCCAGCAGTTTATTCCTCTGGCCATCGATGGACTCAATGCCGATGTGCTGGGGCGCCGCTTTCTTGTAGATGAACACCCCAGGTTAGAAGCGATTGCCCGCGCCGGTGATGTCGTCAGGTTTCCCTCCGATAGCGATCTTGCAGATCCCTATGATGGCTTAATCCCGAATCAGGGAGATGAGCTTAAGGTTCATGCCTGCATCGGCCTGCCACTCTATGCCGATGAGCGTTTAATCGGTGCCATCACTATCGACGGTTTCGATCCCGACCAGTTTCAGAAATTTACCAATAACGAATTAAGAAGCCTAAGCGCTATTGCCGCTGTCTCATTGAGTAACGCACTAATGATAGACCGGCTAGAAAAAGCGGCGTTTCAGTCACAAGACTCAGGCACGGCAATGAGAACCGATATCACTACCGACAGCGATGTAGAGATGATCGGTCAGTCTCAGAATATGCAGTCACTCAATAATGAGATTAAGGTGGTCGCCTCGACCGATCTTAATGTACTGATCTTAGGTGAAACGGGAACGGGTAAAGAGCTTATTGCCAAGGCGGTACATCAAGGCTCGGAACGGAAAAACTCCCCTCTGGTCTACCTCAACTGCGCTGCACTACCAGAATCGGTTGCCGAGAGTGAGCTCTTTGGTCATGTAAAAGGCGCTTTTACCGGCGCTATCAGCAACCGCAGCGGAAAATTTGAGTTGGCCGACAAGGGCACTCTGTTCCTGGATGAAATTGGTGAGCTGCCCTTAACCTTGCAGGCAAAACTACTCAGGGTCCTTCAGTATGGTGATATTCAGAAAATTGGCGATGATCGCAGCCGCAAGGTCGATGTAAGAATTATTGCCGCCACCAATAAAGATCTGAAACAGGAGATCCTGGCGGGACACTTTCGTGCCGATCTCTACCACAGACTCAGCGTCTTCCCGTTGATGGTGCCACCACTACGTGAACGAGACGATGATATAACTCTCCTGTGTGGATACTTTGTCGAGCGATGCAGACAAAAGCTGGGCATAAAAAACTTAAGCCTCAGTCCAATGAGCCTGAGTCTTTTGAAGCAATATGAATGGCCGGGAAATATCCGGGAACTGGAACACGCACTCCACCGCGCAGCCGTATTGGCGAAGTCGCAGGCGGTCAATGACCTGCCCCAAATCTTGCCTCAACACTTCGATATACCGGGGCAGTCTCATACAAACAAGACCCAGCTCTGTGACTCAGTATCGAGCTCTTTTCAAAGCTCATTCACAGGCAGTCTGAAGGATGCTACCGATGAGTTTCAGGCACAGTACATTCGACACGCGTTGACTGAAAATCGTGGACAATGGGCGGCAACATCACGCCAACTCAAGGTCGACTCAGGCAATTTGCATCGATTAGCAAAACGGTTAGGGCTCAAGAAGTAGCGCACTCATCTTGTTAGCCTGGCATAGCTGACTGGCCAATTGGAATTAATCTGATAAAGCTGATATAAAATTGTTACCGACAGACTGAATAAGCCATTAAATGAAAAAGGATATTGTCTCAAGAGCGAAGACCATTACAGACTCCATTAATGGCCCTATTCATCCCCAGGTTTTGGGTCTGTTGATGCTACTCGCCTCAATGAGCTGTGCTGCATCGGTGTCCCCTGCGACCACGGCCAATGAATTAGCTCTGCAACAGATGGCCGCCCCTCTGTATCGCACAGAGCAACAGATCATCTTCCGCCAGCTAGACAATGGCCTTCAGCTCAGATTACTCCCTTTAGCCGACAGCCAGCTTGTTTCTCTGGCCAGTCAATTCAGTGTCGGCTCAAGAGATGAGCCAGCGGGGCAGACCGGCTACGCCCACCTGTTTGAACACATGTTATTCAAGGGCAGTGAGAATGCGCCGGGAGATAGCTACGCCCAAACCATGAGCGCCCTAAGCGGGCAATTTAATGCATCCACCTTCTTCGATTTCACCAACTACTACCTGACAATCCCATCTACAGCACTGCAACTCAGTCTCTGGCTGGAGGCCGACAGGTTTATTCGCCCGGCGCTAACTGAGCAAACCGTCAAGAATCAGCAGAGCACAGTACTCGAGGAGATGGCCACCAGCATAGATAATCAGCCTTATGTGCGTAAGGCGATGGAGTTTTTACTGACTCAGGCCCGAGATACCCCCTATGGTCATGCGGTGATAGGCAGTCGGATAGACATTAAAAATGCAACCACAGAGACTCTCACAAGGTTCCATCAGACCCACTACCGCCCCGATGCCATGCAATTGAGTATCGTTGGCACCTTCCCTGACAACACATATCAATGGGTAGAGGAGGAGTTTGGGCAGTGGGAAAAACCAGTTCAGGCACTAAGAACACCTCTTAAGGTGCAATTTGACAACAAGCCCGTACATGCTGAGGTTGTCGACGAAAGAGGCCCATGGCCCGCACTCTTACTCGCCTGGCATACCGTCGGGCAAGCGCACCGAGATGCCGCCGCTGTATCTTTGTTAGAAGCCTACCTTTTTCAAAATCGCAGCAGCTTGATTAAGCAGAGCGTGTTAACCGATCCTGACCAACTGCTCACCTATTCAATCCCGTTGACGATGGAGCAGATGGGAGTGACCAATCTGGTTATGGTTCCCAGAGCTAAAACTTCACTGGACAGGCTAGCCAAGAATGTGGAGCTGGCGATAAAATCCTTGGCCACTGACGGCATATCAGACGAGGCTTTGTCGCAACTCAAGGCTGACTGGCTCAACAAACGATTGCAACGTCTTGATAGGCCATCACTCCTTGCCAGGGCACTCTCGGCGACCTTAGCTCAGGATAGCTTAACGCCATTAACCGGGCCCTGGGAACGCATCAATGAGGTTAGTCCTGCGATGCTGCAAGCCGTTGCACAAACATACTTTTCTCAAGGTTATGTCAGGTTGGATCTACTGCCTCCTTGGTACATTCGCTGGACGAAAACCGTGCTCGAATGGTTTCCATCTGGGGTGAGTGACGCTCTGGAGGATCTCGTCTTATGATGACAACAGAGCTAAGTCCGCTCAAGGGGACAGCCATATTACTCAGCCTGGTATTGATGCTACCCATCGTCGGCTGCCAACAGACAAAGTTAGTATTCACCGACACACAAGCGCCGGTCATTTCTCAGTTTATCCCTCTCAATAATGCACCTGAACTCACCTCCAGCGCTAAATTGGCGGACGAGAGCAAGCCTAACAATACTCAACCAAAAGTCACGCCACTGGCCCCGAATTTCACGCTACATCAGTTTCCTGCCAGCCACTCGGGATTGCATTACATCAATTTAGTGCTCATTAACTCACAGCGACCATTTAAGGATATCGACGTACTCAACACCGCACTCTACCTGAGAGCAAATTGGTTATCGACGCAGAAGCCGTTATCATGTATCGAGAGTCTGAAAGTCAGAGCAGGCATGCATAGCATAGCGCTGCAGATGGCCTGCCCAACCAAGGAGATAGCATCGGCCCTCTCCATCTTGGCCACAAGCTGGCAAGACAATGCCTTCGATGAGATAGATATCGATACCCTTCGAAGGCAATTAAAACTAAACAAGCATATCAATGCCTTTACGGGTTCAGAGATAGAGAAGGTTTGGGCCAGACAGATACTGGGTAAACAGCACCCCTATAATTTGGCCCTGAACAACCAAGAGTTGCAGCAAGCGCTCACGCAAGCCGACTTAGTCGAGATTCAAGATGCCATATTACCCGGTTCACAATGGCACCTGCTCATTTCGGGTGACCATAGGGCTAAGTCAGCGTCACTCGACAAGCTCGCGCGGAATTTAGTAAACCAGCTACCCAAAATTCACTCCAATGTCACACCAGCCGCATTCGGCGCATCTACAGCTGACCACGAGGACTCGAGGGCACTTTCGAACAAACAGATCTATCTTATCGACGCCCCCGGCGCCGCTCAGACTCAGGTCAGAGTCGGATATCGATTGCCCTTAACTTCCGAACCGTCAAATGCGAACCTGAAGTCATTATCGAATCCTCCCCTCGCCTGTCACACCCTGGCAAGTTGGCTGGGCCGAAGTTTCTCTGGTCGCCTGTATTATGACCTGAGAGAGAAGCGCGGTTTAACCTACGGCATTTACGGTCGATGCTTCGACAACCCTCAGGCCCGGACACTGAAGTTTTATGGCAGTACCCAAGTGCAACATACCGGCGCCTTCATCTCCGGCATACTGGATCACCTCAAACTCGCGATGAGCGAGCCGGTGAAATCGACTGAGCTCGATGCGATTAAGACCTTCGAGAAGAGTAAGCACCTGCTGGCTAACAGCTCCGTGGTGGCGATACAGGCAAGTTACATCAAGCGGCTGACTTTAGCTCAAAGCAATGAGGATGTACTGCGTCAACAAAAGGCGATTGCCGAACTGTCCGCTCAGCAGTTACAACAGATGGCGCAAGCCATCTTCGACTCACCGCCCACAATCTTACTCCGAGGCGATGCCGATCTCATCACCGAAGATCTTAAAAATAAACTCCCCGATTGGCAGATAAACATGATAACTCCCTAAATGATCAGTCCCAGACGAAGGGAGCTGGTATACTCCCTTTCCCTTTATTGAGCCAGATATCATCTTATGACGTTATCGCCACTCGAACGGTACCTAAGATCGCTTACTCAAGCTGACTTGGCCTATGATCCGATACAGGAGCGAGTGGCTGAGCTTACCCTGACTGTCTCCCCTGACTTCCCCCCTAGAAACATGTTGGTTTCACGTAATTTTTACTTCCGGCCCCTCATTTCAAGATAGTGAACTAATATTGAAGATGTAGTTTTACCTTTAGGGGGCACAATGATTCAATTTTCCAGTATTCGGCACCAGATCTTACTCTTTGGCTCTGCAAGTTTGCTTGCAGTTACCTTAGCTATCATCGGCTATGGCTACTTTTCCAACCAATCTCTGCGCCATGAAGTCCACAACAGCGTCTTGAGCCAAGCTCAAGATCAAGTCATAGAGAATATTAATCTATCCGCTCGGCAAGAGGCATTAAAGATCAATGCCGCATTCGACCATGCCATGGATATTGCGACCTCGGTCGCTGGTGGCTTATTTCCAGAGGTCCCCGGTCTTAGCCGCGAACAAGTCAACAGCATGCTTAAGAATCTGGTCGAAAATAATCATGATATCTTAGGCATATATACAGGATGGGAAGCCAATCAGTTTGATGGGTTTGATAGCGGTAATACCAACAACCGCTACTCACTACCCGATGGTAATTTCGCCCCCTACTGGACCCGTTCGGCATCAGGTAAGATTGATATTCAACCTCTAAGCGACTTCTATTCAGAAAAGCTCACCGCCACAGGTATCAGGAGCTCAGAATGGTATCTGTGCCCTATGGAGAATCGCTCGCCCTGCGTTATCGACCCCGCATCCTATGAGGTTCAGGGAGTCGATACACTATTAAGCTCTTTCGTCGCCCCGATTTTACGTGATGATAAGTACGTCGGCATGGTCGGTGTCGATTACTCTCTTAACTTTTTACAACAACTGGCAACCCAGGCCGCCGATAACCTTTTTGATGGCGCCGCAAGAGTGATCATTCTCAGCCCCATAGGACTTATCAGCGCCGATAGCAGCAATGCCAGTAATATTAGCAAGCCTGCCAACAGCTCAGATATAGCCCAGCTAATGACAGCCAGACAGAAACAGCAAACCACGACCACAGATAGCAGCATCATCACCAGTAAGACCTTTGCCGTCACCGGCACAAATACCCAGTGGGAGATTCTAATTCAGGTGCCCAAGGAGCTGGCATTGGCTAAAGCCAATGCCATTGTCGAACAGCTGGAAACCGGCTTTGCAGCCAATCTGAGCGGACAACTGCTTGTGGGCTGTATCGCCGCCCTTTTTGGCATGCTACTCATCTGGCTGATGTCAGGTTCCATCAACCGTCCTATCCGCGAGTTAGTCGACGTCGTTGCCAACTTAACCCAATCGGGTGGCGACTTAACCCAGGAGATAAAAATATCCCGCAGTGACGAAACAGGCCAGCTGGCCACCCATCTCAATACCTTTGTCGCTAATGTTCGCTCGATCGTGTCTGACGTAGCCAACAGTATGAGTGAGCTTACCCAAAGCGCCGAGCGTAATGCGGCCCTTTCTGAATCAGGAAAAGAGCAGATCAGCACCCAACAGATGGAGATAGAACAGGTTGTCACCGCGACCAATGAGATGTCGTCGACGGCTCACAGTGTCTCCGATAATGCCCAGGTAACAGCCGACTCAGTTTCAACCACCCAAGAGTCTGTTTCGAAAGGCCAGGAGGTGGTTCAGGCCAACGCACAGGGCTTGTTGTCTCTGTCAGAGCAGGTCAACCACGCCTCCCATGAGATCGTCGAGCTTGAGAAACAGACCGAGAGTATTGGCTCTATCTTAGATGTTATCCGCAACATCTCCGAACAAACCAACCTATTAGCGCTCAATGCGGCTATCGAAGCGGCGAGAGCCGGTGAACAGGGTCGGGGCTTTGCTGTTGTGGCCGATGAAGTACGAGTGTTGGCAACACGTACTGCAGACTCTACCGATGAAATACAGCAGATGATTGATTCGCTTCGAAGTAAGAGCAAACAAGCGGTCATGACCATGAGTGAAAGCAGAGAGCTTAGTCAAACCTGCTTAACTCATGCTAATCAAGCGGTTGAAGAACTCGATAAAGTCAATAATCAGAGCAGTAAGATCCAAGACATGGCTCATCAGATAGCCAGTGCGGCAGAGGAGCAAGCAGCAGTGACCGAAGAGGTAAACCGCAATATTGTCGCCATTAATGACGCGGCAGAGTCTTTAGCTCGGGGGGCCATGTCGGCTCAAGAGGAAAGCAGTAGCTCAGCCAGACTCGTGGACGAAGTTAACAAAAAAATTAATCATTTCCGCTACTGAAAAATGCTCAACATCAGATGATTTAACCTCCCAATAAGGCTCGAAATTCGAGCCTTATTTACAAGCTCAGCTTCATTTTCGCTTGGTAAATACAAGTACGTTCCTCCATAAAATTGTTTGCTTTTTTATCAAACCGAACAAGACTTAAAAGAAGAATCATTGAGAAACAAGGGTTATCAATGAGCAAAATATCGGTAATGATTTTATCTGCCCTGGTCCTTATTATCGGCGGCTGCGAACAAGATCCTTTGGTAAAACGCCAAGTGAAAGCAGTGGCTCCCATGAACCAAGAAAACACGTTATTGCAGATAGATAAACACATTAGCCTCACTCCCAGACCTGAAGAGACCTTCTCTTTCCCTATACAACTTGGTGAAGTCGGTCCCGCCGATAGCCTCTACTCCGGGCAGCGACAGTATCCTTTTTATTGCATGACATTAGATGCCGGTCTGGGGCAACCTTTGGTCGATAATGAGCAAGGCTATGGGGTGCCGATATACGATGATAATGAGCAGATTATTGGTTACAGTAAGGACTGCCTCATCAAATCGAGATTGGATTACTACTATGCTGTGGTTGGCGATGTAGATGATGACTACGCCATCAAACCCTATAATTTGGATAAACCACCAGCAAAGTCTGACATCGCTCATATAGAGATTGAAGGGAAACTCGTCCCAGAGATCTATCGACTGGAAAGGGGCAGCATCAACCGTTACATCTATCATATCGTCATGTTAGTGCCCGAACATGGCTTGGGTAACCGCAATATAAAACAGTTCTGGAACAAGAAGCTGCTGTATCAATTTAAAGGCGGCTCCAGCATCGGCTTCAGGCAAGGTCAGATTGGGGCGAACCGATTTATCGGCAGACGAAGATCGCTCTTATCACAAGGGTACGCCGTCATCGGCTCCAGTGGTAATAACACCAGTTATTCCTACAATATGCTTCTGGCCGAAGATATTGCCAGGAGAGTAAAGAGACAATTCACCTCCCTCTATGGCGATCCCATATATACCTTGGGCATTGGCGGCTCGGGTGGAGGATTAGCCCAATACCTGATAGCGCAAAACAGTGAAGGAATACTCGATGGGTTAATGCCGCTATACAGTTACCCGGATATGGTCTCGCAATCCATTTTCATACTCGATTGTGACTTGTTACAGCACTACTTCAATATTACCGCGAATGACAATGACAAGTGGCGGGACTGGGAGCAGAGAGAAAAAATTGAAGGCATGAATGGTATCAATGACTTCAGCCACCCCTACACCTTTCTTGTCCCTCTGAATCAATTGATGGCAGGGTCATGGCCATCTATGCCCAACGGTAGCAGCGAATGCGTCTACTCCTGGTTTATCGCCTCAACCTTCTTCTATAACCCCAAGCAAGGCTATATTAAGCCCTTCTTCTCTGACGATGTGAAATCTCAGGTCAATTGGACCTACTGGCAAGACTTAGCACAGATCTATGGGGTCGATAACAAGGGGTTCGCACGCACGACCTGGGGCAATGAAGGGGTTCAATATGGCCTGATGGCACTGCGCCACGGTGACATCAGCATCGCAGAATTTATTCATCTTAATCAATACATTGGCTCTTGGGTTCCTCAGGATAAGATGAGAAAAGAGACGGCATTTACGCCATTTGGAATGAAATTCCCTTTGTGGCTAAGCCTTTGGAGTCGTAATAACATTACCGAGCCTTCCCCCGATATAGCAAAGAGAAAACCTGCCGATTCTAAGGCTATCGATAATGGCTATCGCTATGGACAGATCTTTATCGGCAAGGCGGAGCTGCCTATCTTAGAGATCCGTCACTATCTGGAAGATGAGCTCAATATGCACCATACCGCCGCCTCTTTTGAGAGCCGCCTTAGGATCCAAAGTTACCAGGGCCATAACGATAATCAAGTTATCTGGATATCTCACAAGGACTACACCCCACTCAGGGAGGGGGTTGAGTATTTAGATCGCTGGCTAATGAACTTGAAAACTTCTGATGACAAAGATCCTGTGACAGCGAAACCCGAGTCGCTACGCGATGCCTGTATCGGTAGTCGGGGAGAGATACTATTCGAAGGAGATAGTGTGTGGGACGGGGAGTGGAACAACCGCTTACCGGGAGAGTGCAGTAAAATCTTCCCTAACTACAGCAATATTCGGGTTCAGGCCGGAGGTCCATGGGCGGGCAGCATCTTTAAGTGTGGCCGGATCCCTGTGGCTAGTGCAATCGCAAAGGGCACTTATGGTGACATATCTATGACCCCATACCTGCAAAAGTTAACATCGATATTTCCAGGTGGCGTCTGTGATTATAGCCAAGGTGATATCGCCAGACCCGATATGGGATTAAACTCGCTATTACATGCTAAAAAAAGGAAAATTCAACCGATACGCTCACAGGTATCTACAGTATTAAGTCAGGAACGTTAGCCATGAAAAATGGGTAACAAGGGACTGAGCCGCTATTCGACTCAGCCCCTTTAACCTCTATCAGCTGTAGAGTTACATCAAACGCTATAAACAAAAATAAGTGAAAATCATCATAGCTTCCACCTGCAAGGTTATTCTTGCAGATATACCTTAGTGATTCAGTTATCCTACAATCAACAAGCTGCCAGACTGACGAAGGAAAACTTGAATGCCATGCAATCGACCATAGATATCAGTTGGGGGCAATTAGCCCTGTTTATGTCAGTGCTATTCATCCCTTTGCTCATCAACCGAAGATTTGAACTCAGATTAGGCCGTGATATCTCCATTGCGGTGATACGAATGACAGTGCAATTAATCCTGGTTGGCTTATACCTGGAGTTTCTGTTCGAGCTTAACAGTCCAGTGTTAAATATGCTCTGGTTAAGCGTCATGATACTCATCGGAGCGAGTGCGATCATCGGTGGCGTTAAACTTCCCAAGCGCGTCTTGTACCTTCCCGTTTTTACGGGGTTAATTATCGCCATCACACCACTTATGCTTATTCTGCTGGCCGTCTTGTTAAAACCCCAGCCCATCTTCAGCGCACAATACACTATCCCACTCGCCGGCATGCTACTGGGTAATTGCCTCAGTGGGAATATTGTCGCCCTACAGAGATTATTTACAGCGTTTGAAGAGAAGCGGATGGAGTACGAAGGCGTCTTAGCCCTGGGGGGGAAACCTAATCAGGCGGCCTACCCTTTTGTTCAATCGGCCTTGAAACAGTCTTTAGCCCCTATTCTGGCCTCCATGACAACCACGGGCCTGGTCACGCTGCCGGGTATGATGACGGGTCAGATTTTGGGAGGCAGCGATCCTATGGTCGCTATCAAGTATCAGTTAGTCATACTGATTGCTATCTTTGTCATGTTAAGTGTGTCTGTGACTATTTCATTGGTGCTGTCGGTAAGAAGCAGTATTGAGCCCACAGGGTTTATCAAGATCCACATTAACAAGTGATAACGAGTCATTAGATAAATGAAAGGAGGGGGTTACGGGCATCTGGTTTGCGCCTGCAAGCTGGATACAGAAAGACCTCGTCTAACGATACTTAGAGATGATCTGCTCATATAGATTATGGCCATCGCCAATAAATTCACTCTTTATCTCATCGATAGACAATTGTAACTGATTGACTAATTCTGGATCTGTATCTTTACTGAAAGCATAATAGAGCCCACTCTCCTGAAGGGTATAAACAGACTCGAATAGACTAGGGTCTAAACCCGCATTATGAATATTCCAACTAGCAACATTTTCTTCATAGGCCCATAGCTTAATGCGGCCCTTATCCAACATCTTGAGCAGAGAGTACGCACTGTTTGCCCGCTTAATACGTTGCGCTGGAACCCCAAAAGATAACAGGAGTTGCTCTCCGATATCATCCTTTATCGCACCTATACTGTAGTTTGACAGCTCATCTATGGATTTAATATTTATCTCACTGTCAGCCATTGCCAACAAGACCACCCGGGTTTCAATGATAGGACCGACCCAATGAAATGAATCCTCACGAAGTTGGGTGCGTGTCGTTGAAAAAAGCACCCGTTCAGGGCCCGCTAACGCCATCTTATAGGCTCTGGGCCAGGGCAGAAGTTGAACTTTATCTCTGGGTAACCTCTCACCCACTCTGGCTAAGGCTGCACGCAGCAGATCGACCGCAATCCCTTTTAACTCTCCCCTTTCCTGATAATTATACGGCGGGTAGGATTCGGTTAAGTACTCAAGCTCAGACAAGCTGCTGGCTCGCGCATTAAAGATAAGCGCTGTGATACCTAAACATATCATCACGACCTGTTTTATCCGCACAAACCACCCCTTTCTGGATCCCTAGCTTGAGTGTAGCAAGACAAATGAGAAGAGCAATATCTAAGCAGATAAGCTTAGTCACTCGTTAAAGATATAAAAATACTGAATTTATCTCTAAATAGTGCCCTAACAGCTATGCATTTTAATTCCCAGAGTTATTTAGCCGCCGATCACACTATTTGAACCGGTCTAAGGCTAAGGCTGAGTGATATACGATAGGTCATTTATACGAAGAGGGCGATCACACTACCTATGGTTGCGGCAGCTTTGAGGTATTGTCCTGCGGTATAGGAATCATCTTCCTTCTCTTGCACTTTATCGGGGTGATCCATGCCTAGCGCCCCGTAAGCAAATGACTTTACTCCTCCGGATTGGTCTGCCTTATCTTTTTCTGCAGTATCCTTAGCACTTGCAGGGCCGACTAACTTATCGGTATCAGGTATTTGGGTGCTGCCGCTCTGAGTTTGCAGCTTTACCGATTCGGGAGAGAGGTTGACCGAACTATTCTCCGCTTTGAGATGTGCGGTGTGCCCCGCCTTGCTTTCCGTTATAGAAACAAAGTCTTTATCTCTACCTGCCTGAGTAGGGTTTTGAGGTGATGTTTGTGTGTTTACCTGAGCGTTGACCTGACGTTCAATCTGAGAGACATTCTGAAAAGATGGATCACTAATACCGCTTATTATCATTATCTTAGACTCAGTATTTCACGACATATACTCGACAATATAATGCAAAACGCCATACAGTAAAACTGTCATAGGTCCAGAGAAGTGCTACAAATCGTATCAAGGCTCTGTTGTATCTGGGGTTAATTACCACCTCCTTTAAAATCGATACTGAAACTTAAGCCCGATGACTTCGAAGCTGCGATCATCGAGTTCAAAATGATCCCACTGGAACCTGATATCTGATTTTGGAGACACCTTAACGTTAAACCCCACTCCTAAATAGGGCGATATTCCATCAAACTCAAGATTCTGCTTATTACCAGATAACAAGCCATACTCCTGCTCCCAATTGAACGCCCCGACATTGACAGATGCAGATACCCCCGAGGCAAGCTGAAACCGGTAACCCACTCTTGCTCCCCAACCTGAATATAAGCGACTGTCTTGACTCAACATGTCTCGATAGCCATAGTCCTGCGTCCCAGATAGCCCCTGATAAGCGCTCCCCACGCCCCCCAGCTCGATGTGATCTAAGCTTAACTGCCAAGATGAGCTTTGCAACGCTGAAACAGGCTTGCCTGTTAACCCTCCGCCCTCTAATCTACTCACATTGAGCTCATTAATCAGCTGGCGAACCGAGTCACTCGCGAGTCGATAGTCCGCCATCGGAGTAACCGTCTGTTCAGAGCGGTAGCTACTGCGCGGTAAAAGTTCATCATCTGCTGAGACATGGTGACAGAGTAATAAGAAGAGCAAAACGGTCAACCAAGCTGAAGGGAATATACGCCGCTTAGATTTAAAACCTAAATGATCGCCCTCCCTTTTTAGCTCATTGGGGCTTGAAGCAGATTGCAGACTCAAAATAGATAGGGCCGACGGGATATTAACGTCATTTGGATTATCGATGAGCATCTTCATCGCGCACTCCTCAACTAAAGCTTTGTACAAATAACAAGCAATAGCTGGGCCAACCTAATAGGGGAACGATAAGTATCAATTGCTTAGGGAAGAGCCAAGAATAAGATCAGGTTCGACGACAAATTCTTGCCACAAACTGCGATGCAGTTTGCGACAAGTTCAAGGCTGTCAGTCGGTCCGAACGGAGGTTTTAAGCATGAAAGTGACTAAAAATCCAGTACGCTTTGATAAATTTCAATCACCCGTTGCGCATGCTGATCCACCAATTCCAACGCGATCTGTCCAGGCTTTTGTTGCAATGTCAGCCTGTGGTTCTCATCGCGTAAAAACAGATACGCCTGAATTAACTCCTGAGCGTCGATCTGGGGCAATAGGGCTAACTCTCCAAGGGTTGAAAATATTCTGATGTTATCAGACCAGGTACAGAGTTCACTGTGCTCACAGGCATTAGCCAGCACCAGATATTGAGCGATAAACTCAATATCTGCAATCCCGCCTGCGCTCTGTTTAAGATCGAACATATCCGGGCCAACCTTAAGCAGATGCTCTCGCATCTTTAAACGCATCTCTCTCACTTCCAGAGCCAGAGCCTCTCTCTCTCGATGCAGCTGTAAAACCTCTGAGCGTAGCGTGCTAAAACGGCTGGCTAACGCATTGTCCCCAAACATAAACCTGGCCCTGACCAGGGCTTGATGCTCCCATGTCCATGCTTCTTCGCGCTGATATTGACCGAAGTGTTCTATCTCACTCACCAGTAGCCCCGAAGCACCGGACGGTCTGAGACGCATATCGACTTCATAAAGCTCACCCGAGGTCGTACGGGTTGAAAACAGGTGCAGGATCCTCTGAGCTAGCTTTAGGTAAAAATGGCCAACCTCTATCGGACGTTCGCCATTAGTCTCTGTATTCTCCGGAAAGCGTTCGCGGGAGTAACTGTGTAAAAATACTAAATCGAGATCCGAGCCGTAACCCAACTCAATCCCGCCGGCTTTACCATAGCCGATAACGGCAAACCCCATATCTCCCTCATCGAGATGAGTCGGTACGCCATGGCGGGCGCTAACCTGTAACCAGGCTTGCATCACAACTTGCTCTATTATCGCTTCCGCCAGCAAGGTCAAATGGTCACTCACCTGACTCACGGGTAATACTCCGGTCACGTCAGCCGCGGCAATTTTCAATTGCTGAGATAGTTTAAACTGTCTCAGCCCCTCCATCTGCAGCTCCATATCCTCTTCCGGCACTCGTAACAGGTACTGACGCAGCTCACTGCCGTAATCGTCTAAGGAGGTCGTATCATAAAGCTGAGCCGGATCGATCAGCTCATCGAGCAGCATGGGAAACTTTGCCAGCTGGGCCGAAATCCATGGGCTGGCACAACATAAACTCACCAGCTGCTGGCGAGCGCCGGGATTTTCATACAAGAGCTCAAGATAGGTCGTCCGGGTCAGGATCTGATCCAATACCTTAGCTACCGGTTCGAAGGCTTTGGAGGGTAACACCAGCGGAGTAAACTCTCGTAGTAGCCAGGGCATCAATTTATCTAAAGTATCCCGGCCACGAGGTCCGATGGAACGTTTAGCAATGCTCTCACGCCATGACTTCAGTAGCGGCCATAGATCCGGATCTTCGATAGAATGCTCGCTAATGAGCGCTTGTGCGTGCTCATCCTCTTGCACATTCCAGAGCTGCTGTGTCCACAACTGTGACGACTCATCCTGCTCATTACCACCGACCGTATCATTAAAATGTCGATGGATCTTACTCATCGCAGACTCGATATGTGTTCTGAGCTCGGCTTCTGATGCCATTCCCATACAGTGACACAATCGATACCAATCCAATCCATTGTCGGGCAAGGTCTGTGTCTGTTTATCACCTATGGCCTGGAGTAAGTTTTCCACTCGCCTCAATAACAGGTAACTCTGCTTGAGATCATCGACAGCCAAATATTCAAGCTGTCCTAAGGTATACAGAGTATCGATTGCGGCGAACAGACTTTGCTGACGCAGTGAAGGCTCCCGCCCTCCACGGATAAGCTGAAAACTCTGCACCACGAATTCCACTTCCCGAATCCCGCCTGCGCCTAGTTTTATATTATCGGTAAGCTTACGTCGCCTGACCTCTTGAGTGATTAACTGCTTCATTTTTCGCAGAGACTCGATAGCCGAAAAATCGATGTAACGACGATAAACAAATGGCCTCAGCATAGAATGCAGCTCATCAGAAAATGCCGTCCACGGACCCAGTGCCCTAGCCTTGACCATGGCATAACGCTCCCAGTCTCGACCCTGTTCCTGATAATAATCTTCCAGAGCGCTAAAACTGACCACCAGGGGACCACTCTCTCCAAAGGGGCGAAGGCGCATGTCGACACGATAGACAAAACCATCCGCAGTAACCTGATGGAGCAGATTCACCAGACGCTGACCCATTTTAATAAAGAACTGTTGATTTTCCAGGGCGCGGCGTCCTCCCTGTGTCTCCCCGTGCTCCGGGAAGGCAAAGATAAGGTCGATATCTGAGGAAAAATTGAGTTCACGCCCTCCCAGCTTGCCCATCCCGATAACCATCAAAGGTTGGGGATTCCCTTCACTGTCACAAGGCGTTCCGTACTGCTGACAGAGCTCACGGTAGAGCCAGTCACGTCCGGCAATGATCAAGGCCTCAGACAGGGCGGAGAGATCGAGCAGCGAGTCTTCAAGGCTCACATATCCGAAAAAGTCTCGCCAGGCCAGTCGCACCATCAACCGATTTCGATAGCACCTTAAAATGGCTTTCGCTTCATCTTCGCTACGGCAAGGCGCCATGAGTTCATGCAGTTCTCTATCGAAACTTAGCCTTTCAACCTTATCTAACTGCCCATCAAATAGGGCCGGGATCCAGTCAGGGTGTCGGCATAATTGCTCTGCAATAAAATCACTCACCCCCATGATCCGGTAAAGCTCATCGCAATACTTCTTATCTATTAAAGTCGGGAGCTCAGGCCAGGCTTCATTTAACCTTTGCCAGTAACGATCCGCAACGTCAGTGATAATGGCGGGTAACGACTTGTTACTGATATTTTCCATGGTAGTAATAATCCCTAACAATTATGACAATCGACTTATTATCAATTAAGACATATTATGTCTTGGTTGTGACTTTCTTGTAACGACCAAGATTTAATCTAGTCACCGAACTGACTTTAAACAAAAAAGATTACTTTTTATCTCAAAGTAAAGGTTACTATAACCTAATGAAATACTAAGCTGATTATATTTTATCAGCCTTTATCGAATATAAATGGAGAAAACATGGCAGCGATGTTCATACGTGTTCTCACTCTTACATTACTTTTAACCTTAGTGGGTTGCGGTGATGACAGGCCAGATCGCATTGCGCAGTATCAGCAATTAGCGGGTCAGAGAATCGATTCACTCAATCAGATGTTAGATAGCGGTCAGATCCGTAATGCCACCTTGCTTAAGCAATACACAAGCATTCTGGCAAAGCAGCAAACCGATATGGCTCCCTTACTCGATGAGCTGGCAAAAGATGCAACCACTAAAGGGCCTATGTTTACCTCTTTAGTGCGTCGAGTGCGCGAGCTGAGCGATGCTGGTAACTACATCGATCTCGATCAGCAGCTGGCCGAAGCTGAAAATATCTATCAAGCCGCCGATCCCAGCCTCTATAACGACATGCTGTCAGATCCACTCAATGTCGTCGCCGATATGTCAAATGGTGCCCTGGCCCGAGTCAACTCCATCAGTCGTGAGGCTGCGGCTCTCGCCAATGGAGCCGAAGATTTTGGTGCCGGTAGCCAATTAGTCGGTAATCCGGGCTACGGCAGCTGGCAAACGGGTTCAAATGGCATGTCTTTCTGGGCTTGGTATGGCATGTACTCCATGTTTTCTAATGTGATGCGCGGCCCTATTGGCTACGATCGCTGGTCCAGCCGAAGAAACTACAGTTACTACAATGATGTAGGCCGTTACCGTTACACCTCACCTAAACAGGCGGGTGCACAAAACAAAACCTTCGAGCGAACCAAGAAACAGTTTAACTCGCAGGGGAAGAAGTTCGACAGCCCCTATGCAAAATCACGCACCGGCTCAACAAGCTTATCGCGTCAAAGCACGAGTACACCCAAGGCAAGTACGACAGGTACTCGCAGTAAAAGTGGCAGCAAGTTCCGTTCTAATTACTCTAAGAACAGTAACTTCCGTAATTCTAACAGTCGCACTACTCGCGGTGTACGCCGAGGCAAATAGATAAGGAAATACCATGACATTTTTTCAAAACTTCGGTCTCACATCAGATCTCGCTATTATCTTAGTGATCGATCTTACTATCGCCATCATATTATTAACTTTAATGCGCTACCTTCAGGGCTGGACAGCCAAGGTAGATAGCCGCGTCGAGCTGGCAGAAAAAGACAATTTTGCCTTCGGGATCAGTACCGCCGGTGCCATTGCTGGATTAGGTATTGTGCTCACCGGAGCCATCTCAGGTGAAGCCGCAGACTCCTATATTATTGAGGCTATCGGCATGAGTGCTTATGGACTATTTGGCTTGCTACTGATTAAGCTAGGTAGATACTTTCACGATAAGGTTGCCCTCAATGAGCTCAATAAAAATGAGCAGATCCTCAAAGGGAATATCTCGGTTGCGATTGTCGATGCCTGCGCCGCTATTGCCACAGCCATTATCATACGTGCAGTATTGGTCTGGGCCGAAGATCTGACGTTAGATACCTTCATCGCTATCTTCAGTGCCTTTGCCATTTCACAACTCATGTTGGTACTGCTTACCCGCTTTCGTGAATTTCGCTACGCCAAACGAAATCAAGATGCCTCGATGCAAGAAGCGCTGGTTCAGGGCCACACCGCAGTTGCTATCCGTCATAGTGGCTACATGTTGGCCATGGCGCTGAGCTTCAACGCTGCCAGCCACTTTATCATCTATAACCCGGAAGCTTATATCGCCAACCTTGTGGGCTGGTTTATCTTCTCGATCATTATGTTAGTCACACTTTCAGTGCTGATTAAAATAGTGAAAAAGCTGGTGCTATCTAAGATACATCTAGCTCAGGAAGTCGAGCAGCAACACAATATAGGTATCGCTACCGTGGAGCTGGCAATCAGTGTCGCAGTAGCGCTTATTCTGACGAGCCTGATGTACTAGCCCAGTATTTTGTAGTAACACATAAAATACGGTTAATCATTTGATTAGCCGTTTTATTTTATCCGCAAGCGTTTGACTGTGAGATACATGTGAGTGAAGTGACAAGTTCCAAACTAACCCAACCTGAAGAATGCCTACCTGATGTGAAGGAGTTATCCCCTGTACCAGGCACAAATACCATAGGCAAAGAACGAAAGTTAAGCTGGTTCGATGACACCCTACTGCTCGGCATCATGGCCGTATTAGCAGGCTGTGGATTAATCTATGAATACCTTCTCTCTCACTATGCGGGTAGAATTCTTGGCGCATTAGAAGCCGCCATCTATACCATGATAGGCCTGATGATTGTCTCCATGGGAGTAGGGGCCTTTGCTGCCAGAAAAATACGTTGTGCCTTCACCGGCTTTGCCGTTTTAGAGCTCAGCGTCGCACTATGCGGCTCTCTGGCAATACTCATCACAGCCGCGATAATCGGCTTCGGTCAACAGTTGCCGCTCATTATCGCCAGCACGCTAGGCCTGCCACCAGATCAGCTACCCGAAGGTGGCTTTATCGGCTTACTTCAGCACCTGAGTGAATACCTGCCCTACTTCTGGGGCGTACTCTTGGGTCTGATGATAGGGATGGAGATCCCGCTCATTGCGCGCGTAAGGCAGTCTTTATGTGATGAACACCTGATGCATAACGCTGGGACTATCTATGGCGCCGATTACATTGGCGCGGGTATAGGCGCTGCCATCTGGGTCAGCTTTATGCTGGCCATCGATATTCAGCTTGCCGCGGCATTAACTGCCAGCTTTAATCTCTTAGCAGGCTTTATCTTCATCTGGCGCTTCTGGGATCGAATTCGATTTGTTAGAGCCTTACTTGTCGGTCATTTTATCGCCAGCGGTATTCTATTGATGTTGGCCTGGCATGGTCCGGGCTGGGAGCAAAACTTTAATAACCTGCTCTATAAGGATGAAGTGATCTACGCCAAATCTACTCGCTTCCAACAACTGACATTTACCGAAAGACTCAGAGGCAGCGGGCTGGAGCCGGTATACTCTCTGTATATTAATGGAAGATTGCAGTTCTCCAGCCAGGATGAGCACATCTATCATGCGTTTTTAGTCCATCCGACACTGGAAGCCAGCGCACGCCATAACAAGGTATTGATCATAGGCGGAGGCGACGGTTTAGGGCTAAAACAGGTACTGAAATGGCAACCTGAGCAGGTCACCTTGATGGATCTTGACCGGGATCTTCTCGCGCTATTTACCTCTCATGATGCACAGATGCCCACTCGGTTGAGTCAGACACTGCTAAAGCTGAACGGTGATGCACTCAATGATCCCAGAGTCGAGGTCGTTGTCGACGATGCCTTTAATGGGGTCGATAAGCTGCTTAAAAGAGGGGATAAATATGATGCTATCATCGTCGACTTGCCCGATCCCAGCCATCCCGATCTCAACAAGCTATACTCAGATCTTTTTTATAAGAAGCTCAAGGAACTCTTGAGCGCCGATGGTGCTCTAACGGTACAGTCGACCTCGCCTTATCATGCCCCTAAGGCCTTTATATCGGTCGGGAAAACCTTAGCTCTGGCAGGCTTCGATGTCAGCCAATACCACCACAATGTTCCAAGTTTTGGTGAGTGGGGTTGGAGCATAGCAACTGCATCGGGCAAGAATGCTAAGAACAGATTAAGCGATATTGAGCACCTATCCATAGATGACGATTGGTTAACACCAGGACTGATCAAGGGCTCATTCGAGTTCCCGGGCAACTTCTATCAAGAGAAGGATAAGATAGAGCCGAATCGCATCGGCTCTATGCAGCTGTACCAATATCACCAAAAGGCATGGACAGAAAATCAAGGCGTCACACTTTTCTGATAATGAAAAGGTTAAATTTGTTTAATCGAAATTGAAGGCACAGGCCATAAGCGACTCAAACCTCGCTTATACCCAAACGACCTCGAAATGCAGGATTCAGCATGTCGAGAAGTGACAGAGTTCAAGGCATGAAATAGTAGTACTAGTTATTCTAATTCTATATTTCATAACGTAGAAACATGTTGCTTCTCGGCTTGCCCTTCGGGAGCTCCCATAGCATCCCTGCACAGCGTTAGTGACATTGAAAAGGGAATAACCATTCTCCTCAATCACTGCCTTGTTCAGCTATTCTACGGGAGCTCTGAAACGAGCATTTTGAAGTGGCTTGGGTATACGCCTGAATATTTGGGAACATGAACTGAATTCAGTACATGATACTTTTCGAAAAATAGCACTTGACATATTATGTCGTGGTGCTATCTTTAATCGCAGACATAATATGTCATAAGGACAAATATGAATATTCACACTATTGCCAACCACCTCAATGACCTTTGTGATAAAAGCCATACCGGCTTGCAATTTGATTGCTATCCAATCGACGGCGAAGTAGAGGTTTTACAAGTCAATATCGTTGGACGTGAAGAGATCCCAGTATTCGTATCGGTGACAGAAAACCAGGTTCTCTGCATCAGTTACCTTTGGGGTGAAGACGAAGTAAATCAGGACCGCCGTTTAGCGATGTTTGAGACAATGTTAGAGCTCAACATCCCGATGCCACTGTCATCATTTGCAAAAATCGATGATAAGTATGTGATTTACGGTGCGCTGTCTGTTCAATCAGACATGCAGGAGATAGAACTGGAGCTTTCCGTTCTTTCCGATAATTGCCTGGAAGTCATCGACGAAATGGTCGACTACTTAAAGTAATTTCTTATCAATTTTTTAGTCCCGGCTGAGTCGCCGTGACTAGGTAAAAGGAGCCACATTATGGGCATACTAAACAAAATTTTAACCGCTTTTCGTGGTGGTGCGACTGAAGTTGGTCAAAGCATCGTCGATGCAAACTCTACTCGTATCTTCGAGCAAGAGATCCGTGATGCGGAAAATCATCTGACAAAAGCTAAACGTGAATTAACTGATGTTATGGCCAAAGAGATGCAGGCCAGTCGCGAAGTCGACCGCTTGAAGCGCTCCATCAGCGAGCACGAAGGCTACGCCACTCAGGCACTCGAGAAAGAAAATGAAACATTAGCGATGGAAGTTGCAGAGAAGATCTCTCAACTAGACCAAGAGCTTGCAGAGCAAGAGAGTGCAAACGCTAACTTCACCGCTCATGCGACTCGTCTTAAAGATCTCGTGCGTAAAACTGAGCGTCAGTTAACTGATTATCAGCGTCAGCTAAGCATGGTAAAGACCACCGAGAGTGTTCAAAAGGCAACAGCTAGTATCACAGACTCTTTCGCAGGTAGCAGCTCTAAGCTATTAAATGCTAAAGATTCACTGGAGCGTATCAAGGCGCGTCAGCAGCAGTTTGATGACCGTCTGGTCGCGGCTGAGCAACTTGCCGATGAAAACAGTGATAAGTCACTACATGATAAACTCGCTGAAGCGGGCATTGGCGAGCAAAAATCTAATGCTAATGCAGTACTTGATCGCCTGAAAGCGCGCAAGTAAAGATCGAATAGAGTCGATATCACTCGCATTTGAGCTATAGCGCTTTTCTTATCACTAAGGAAGGCGCTATTTTCGTCCTAGCGTTACGATATGGCTCACCCTAAATCTGGGATGATTCAAGCAACCCCTGCTTACTTCCCAAAAATGCTTATATAAGCAAAAGTATTAATAAACCAAAGTATTAATAAACCAAAGTATCAGGAGTCGATGATGGGATTTTTAAAGGGCCTTTTCGGTAAGAAAGAGGCACCAAAACGTCAACTCGAGAGCCCCTCCGATCTAATGAAGGGGGATATGATCTCCCTCGATGACAGTTTTGCTCTGCCGCCACAACTCAGGGGCCAACAGTTAAGAGTCGAATCTGTCAGTACCTATGAGTATGAGCGCAGTCAAAAGGCTGAGTGGGTGCTTAAAGGCCATGGTCAAGAGACGCTTTATCTTTCACTCGATGAAGATGATGAAACCTATCTGGCTTTCTCCATTAAGGTCAACCGCGGACAAGTTGAGCAGATTTTCGATCTCGACCACTTTAGTGCTATCTTCGAAGAAGATGAACAAGCACAGCTTACGACTCAAGCCCTACCCGATGAGCTCGCCACACAATTTGAGCAGTGGTTAGGCAAAGAATATCATCAAGTTAACTTCGCTCAGTTTGGTTATTTTCATCGTGAAGATTATCGTGGCAAGAAACCGCCGCAAGATGAAGGCGGTGCAACAGGCGAGGCATTTGAATCCTACCTGTTATTGGATGACGAAGAGAAATTTGCTATCGATGTCGAAGTCTATGACGGCGGTGAAACCGATGTCATGTTAACCTTGTATCGTCCATTGTCCGATATCAGAGATTATTGGCCAGGGAAGTAAACTCTTTAGAACCTAGGTTCTAGCTCCTAGGTTCTAGTTAGATTTCAATTTTAAGGTAAACGGTATGACTAAGCAGAAGAGCCCACTACCGGAACAATGGTTACAAAACCAGAAGGCGGCCAAGGCGACACAGGTGGCATTCGATCTCGATGAGAAGTTCCAATACTCTATTCGTAAAGCCGCATTAGACTCAGGCTTTAGCCCATCGGATCAGATCCGTACCATCTTGGGACTCTCGGTGACCAAGCGGCCTAAACGTCCCAGACTCACCGTCTCTCTTAGCCCCGAAGATTATCTCCAGTTAGCCGAAAAATATGATCTATCACCGGAGCAGCAACTCGAAATAAAAAAACATGTATTGGACGATCTCATCCACTTTGTCGATAAAAGCTAGTACACTCATGCAGATGCCTGCCAGAATAATGCGTGGGCAATCGATAAAGTATAGTGATATTGGACGAGATCATGGCTGATAAAAAACGCTGGTTACTTCACCCGGAGCAGGCTCCAACCCCTTTCCAACTTGCAATGATGATGCTGTCACTCTTGTCAGTCATTGTTGTTCTTGTTCTCAGTTTTGCCTCTCTCGACTCAGAAACTAATCGACTCCTGCTCTTTGTAGATTTCAGTATCTGCATGATTTTTTTGACTTATTTCTTTGTTAACTTGTTTAGAGCTGAGAATAAAATTGACTATATCAAACACAACTGGATAGATTTCGTAGCCAGTATTCCAGCAATAGAACCCCTGAGGCTCGCGAGGCTGTTTCAAATTTTACGAGTGATACGCCTTATTCGTATGACTCAGTCTTTAATCATTCCCATCATTAAGCAGCGTAGGCAAGCAACACTGGCCAGTTTGTTGGTGGCAATGGTCACCATACTGACCTTCGCATCGGTATTGATGCTGATCGTAGAGGCGGGAGTGCCAGACGCCAACATACAAACCGCAGAGGATGCCATCTGGTGGACCTTAGTGACCATCTCAACCGTCGGCTATGGCGACTATTATCCGGTGACTGGAGCAGGCCACGTGATCGGTGGCGTCGTCATTATTTGTGGCGTCAGTTTTTTCGGTGTGATTTCAGGCTATATGGCCTCCATCTTTATCGCACCGGATGAGTCTGAAAAACTGGAAACTCAAAGCCAACAGATCCGTTGTGAACTGCATGAAGCAATGTCGAGAATGGAAGCAAATCAAGGCGTGTTGATGGAGCAAATTAACCAGCTGAAACTGGAACTGGAAGAGAAAAAAGGTACGCCAAAGGGTTAACATCTGTTCAGAATAAGTCATGAAGGTGTAGATAAATGGCGCATCAGAGATATCTGATACGCCCTGAATCGAGCTTAACGCCAGTATGGCTCCTTCTTTAACGCCGAGCGCCTGGAGTGCTCCATCGCAAACAGCAGGCTCTGCTCCTTATTAAGCAACCAGTCCGAAATATCTATATCATTGGCTTTACTCAATACGGCTAACTGTCGATATGCCGCTAACGTCCTTATCCCCAAGACAAGATCTTGCCAGGGAGCCCTGAACAGATCTCTGGCTTTCGTTGGATATAGGGCACCGTAAGCCACACCAACAAAAATGCTCTCATCCAGAGCACGGGCGAAAGATTGGTATTCCTGACTACTAAGATCTTCGTCTGAGGGCATAAGTTTAACGATTTTCTGCCAAGAGCCCTCCTGCATCTTATCGGCAAATTCCTGCAATTCGAGTCTTTTATCTATGACCTTTTTACCCGCCTGAAAGGCAAGCAGCAGGTCAACGAGTGCTAATTGAAGGCCGCCATAACAGGTATCATTTAACATTTTGTCTATAAGCTGTGGAATCGATAACCCCTTCAACTGAGCCAAGGTCAGCGCCGTTAACCGTTTTTCCTGAGGGAGTTTAGCGATTAATAAACTCTTATTATCGATAATTTCGACCAAGCTCAAACCCGTCTCAATAAAACCCAGATGCCCTTCGATACAATCAAACTTTGACGCTAACTTGTCATCAAGCAGATCAAATTGCGCCAGTGTACATCTGAGCAGTCGAACACATGCCCTAAGCCTGTAGCAAAGATTGGGAGCTTGCTCATCATCTTTGACACCAGATTCGAGAATCATGGCTTCGAGTAACTGCCAACGCTCAAGACCTGTGCTTAGCAACGCGATAAAGGTGTGTTTAAGGTCTTGCTCTGGTACTAATGCAATAAAATCTAACGCGTCCAGGCTCAGAGGGCTCGCCTGGGCGGCTAAACGGTATCCCCTTTGTGCCTTACTCGCCTTACCTAAACGTACCGGGATCTGCTCGGCAACCAGTAATCCCAACTGAATCAGTGCCGATGTTTCGCCTGCCATAAGTTCAAATTCGAGCTCACAAATTGGCTCTGATACCACTTTCCCTTCTCTTTTGACACTCACCTGACCAATATCTAAGGCGAGCTCGACTAAGCTATCCCCGACATATATATGCCATATTTGTCTGACAAAATCGGTATTAAACAAACAGACCAACTCAGATTGCACTGATGAAAGTTTGAGCAGCTCAGGCCATATTTTTTCAGGAAATTTGGTGAGGTCAGGTGTATCCTGTTCGATAGCCACATTGAATTCCGGCCGGGAATGGATCCCTCCGATCACACTGCCAGCCGTTTTTATTGTCTGTTCTCTCTTACCATCACAACTTCTGACTCTAAGTCCCATATCCCATTTTCTAAGCTGAAGTTCGGGGGTATCAAAATAACTATTGATGAGTTTATTTACCCCCTTTGGCTCAGAGTGAGGTAAACTATCCAGCAAGTGAATCAAGGTTTCTTGTTGTTCTAATTGAAAAAATAATTTTAGTTCTATCTCGGCATCCATTAGCCTGCAGCTCGCTCTTTCGTTAATGTTAGGAGCGGTGATGTCCACCACACCTAATGGTTGTCATTAAAGTTTAATTAAATTTTAATCAAAAAATCATCTATCGCACCGGGTGTAATATTACTGTCACAAACTCGCCGTAGGATGCGGTTTGCAGTTAAGATATAACTCGTTAGAATAAAAACTGTTAGTTTTAATGTAAAAACACAGTTTCAATACGCGGTCGCTTGGGTTAACATGCGCCCGCTTTTTCCAACAGTGGAATAACCTAAATAGGTACACGGCAATGCCAGTAAACTCTATTTTGGGCGTGTTTGCAAAATCGCCAATTAAGCCTCTACAAGAGCATATAGACAAAGTGCACGATTGTGCATCGATACTTATCCCATTTTTTGAGGCTACAGTGGCCGGAGATTGGGACAAAGCTGTTCAACTACGTAAGCAGATAAGCTATGCGGAGAGAGAAGCGGATTCACTAAAACGTGAAATACGTCTCACTCTTCCCGGTGGACTGTTTATGCCTGTCGAACGTACCGATCTTCTGGAGCTTCTAACCCAGCAAGATAAAATCGCTAACAAGGCAAAAGATATCTCGGGTCGAATCATCGGCCGCCAGCTTCTTGTTCCTGAAGCTATACAAGACCCCTTCTCTGCTTACTTGCAACGCTGCCTCGATGCAGTCGCGCAGGCTAAACAAGCTATCAACGAACTCGATGACCTGTTAGAAACTGGTTTCCGTGGTCGTGAAGTCGATCTCGTCGCAAAAATGATCGTCGAACTCGATAAAATCGAGGAAGATACGGATGATCTTCAAATCAAGATCCGTCGTCAGCTGTTCGCTATCGAAAATGATATGAACCCTATCGATGTGATGTTCCTCTATAAGATAATTGAGTGGGTTGGCGACTTGGCAGATCTTGCCGAGCGAGTAGGCTCCCGCTTAGAGCTAATGCTAGCTCGCGTCTAACAACAAAGTTATCAAGGTAACAACATGGTTGATGTATTAGTCACCAACGGCCCAATGCTTATTGCAATTGCGGCTGCTTTTGGTTTTTTAATGGCATGGGGTATTGGCGCCAATGACGTAGCCAATGCAATGGGAACCTCTGTAGGTTCAAATGCTATTACGATTAAACAAGCGATCATCATCGCGATGATTTTCGAATTTGCCGGTGCATATTTGGCAGGTGGTGAAGTAACCAGCACGATCCGTAAAGGGATTATCGATTCAGCATACTTTGTTGATTCGCCTGAACTGCTTGTGTACGGCATGATCTCTGCGCTACTTGCTGCAGGGATCTGGCTTATTGCTGCTTCAGCGCTCGGTTGGCCTGTCTCTACAACCCACTCCATTATCGGCGCTATCGTTGGTTTTGCGGCGGTAGGTGTAGGTACTGATGCCGTAGAATGGGGCAAAGTAGCAGGTATTGTCGGTTCTTGGGTCGTCACTCCGGCAATTTCAGGTTTTATCGCCTTTATGATATTCCAGAGTGTACAGAAGCTCATTTTCAATACAGAAGACCCACTGGAAAATGCCAAGCGTTATGTGCCTTTCTATATGGCACTGGCTGGCTTTGTCATGTCACTGGTGACCATCAAGAAGGGTCTTAAGCACATTGGCCTGCACTTCAGCAGTGGTGAAGCCTATGCAATGGCCTTTGTTGTCGCGGTACTGGTTGGTATTGCCGGTATGCTTGCGATTAAACGTCTTAAGATGAGCAAGAGCGCCGACCTTCAGACTCAATTTGGCAACGTAGAGAAAGTATTCGCTATCTTGATGGTTGTTACTGCGTGTTGCATGGCGTTTGCTCACGGTTCTAATGATGTTGCGAACGCTATTGGTCCATTGGCTGCCGTCGTTTCTGTGGTTAACAGTGGCGGTGAGATCAGCAGTAAAGCGCCGCTTGTATGGTGGATTCTGCCTCTTGGTGCTGTCGGTATCGTGATGGGTCTGGCTATCTTTGGTAAGCGCGTAATGCAGACTATTGGCAAGAACATTACTCACCTGACTCCAAGTCGTGGTTTTGCTGCCGAACTGGCTGCGGCCTCTACCGTGGTTATCGCATCGGGTACCGGCCTTCCTATCTCTACGACTCAAACCTTAGTCGGTGCGGTTTTAGGTGTGGGTATGGCCCGCGGTATTGCCGCGATTAATATCGGTGTGGTCAGAAATATCGTCGTATCTTGGGTTATCACGCTTCCAGCGGGTGCCGCACTATCGATCATGTTCTTCTTCACGATCAAAGGCATCTTCAGCTAAGAGGCGGGGAAGTCCGGCTTTTAGCTCGATAACTCGCTCGAAAAGAGTTCGACACAGATAGTGACATAAAAAGGGAAGCCATCAGGCTTCCCTTTTTAATTCCTGAAATCCACAATTCATTGTTTAAACTGAATACTATCCTACGACATTGCAGCCTTAGTATCGGTGTAGTCAACGACAACCAACGTCGTTTCTTGGGTTATCACGCTTCCAGCGGGTGCCACTCTCTGAAAAATAGCCGATCATGTACTTCTTCACGATCAAAGGCATTTTCAGCTAAGCTCAGCTTTTAGCTCAGTAGTTATATAAAAAGGATCCATACAGATACTTTTTCGTCGGCCCTCAATACTGACAATCAGCCCAAGCACTAAGGCCTATCGGTATCACGACATCCCAACTAACTCCTACATCAAAGTCTTGCATCAAAGCCTTGCAAAAAGCCCGGCAAATCCCTAGCATGTGGCTATATTTCTTCGATGAGAATTCATAGTGTTAAGATTCTTTGCTTTAGTGGGACTGATGTTACTCTCTCCCAGCCTCTTGGCTGAAGGCCAACCCCGTTATATCTCAGACAAAGTATACCTCTATCTTCATGGTGGCCCCGGAACCCAATACCGTATTTTAGGCAGCATTGAAGCCGGGCAAGCGATTTCGCTACTGGGCGATAAAGAGGGAGATTACTCCAAGATCATCGACCACAAAGGCCGCGAAGGCTGGGTTGAGACTAAGATGATCAGCGCTAAGAAGAGCTTCCGCGAGCAATTGCCGGAAGTTCAAGCCGAGCTAGACAAAACCAAGGCTGAACTCGAGCAGGTTATTAGCTCCAGTGACAGTAGCCTTCAAGAGCTTCGCACCCTCAAGAGCCAACTCGCACAGGCAGAAAAATCTCTCAAGCAGGCCAGCATGGAGCGTGATATCGCAACCAATAAGCTTGCCAGTATTGAGAAGAATGAACGCTTCCAGATGTGGCAGGAGGGCGGACTGATTGCGGCCATAGGCCTAATACTGGGTATTATTTTGGTCTACCTACCAAGACCCAGACGTAAGCAGAAGAACCGCTGGTAATACCCATAGGTATAACACCTGAGTTCAAATCATTTTTACAAAGCAAAAGCCAGTGCACTTAACGCGCTGGCTTTTTCTTTATCGTATTAATTAACTGCTTAAAATCGTCTCACCCGCCCCCCCATCACACACTCCGCTGACCAGATCAAACAAAGTTCACACACAGCACCACAATGGTGTCCCTCATCACATTTTGGATGTATAATTGCGCGCGAAGATGTCAGATTGTATACAAAAAATAACAAGCATCTTAATACACTTACCGAGGCCAGACTTCCTAGGCTAGGTTTCGATAAGATTTTTCTTCAAGCAAACTGACCCTTAACCGGCCCAGATGGAAGCGATTACTATGTTCAAAGCGAGTGAAGTACTGACTGGTCACTATGACCAAGCTAATCTCGATGAGCTATTTACAGCCATCACCAATAACTACATTGTCGATGAAGATGAATATCTATCTGAACTCATCAAACTCGTCCCCTCGAGTGACGATGAAATCCAGCGTGTGACCAAGCGTGCTCATGATTTAGTAGCTAAAGTTCGCCAGTATGACAAGAAAGGCCTAATGGTTGGCATCGATGCCTTCCTGCAGCAGTACAGCCTGGATACACAGGAAGGCATTATCCTCATGTGTCTGGCCGAAGCATTGTTACGTATTCCTGACGCCGCGACGGCCGATGCACTTATCCAGGATAAACTTTCCGGGGCTAAGTGGGATGAGCATATGAGCAAGAGTGACTCGACACTCGTCAACGCCTCGACCTGGGGCTTGATGCTGACAGGAAAAATCGTCACCCTAGATAAAAATATCGACGGCAAACCCAGTAATCTTTTGAACCGTCTGGTCAACCGAGTCGGCGAGCCCGTTATCCGTCAGGCAATGCTGGCGGCCATGAAAATAATGGGTAAACAGTTTGTTTTAGGTACCTGCATTAAAGATGGCCTGAAAAACAGTGAAGCAAACCGTAAGATTGGTTATACCCACAGCTACGATATGCTCGGTGAAGCCGCGCTGACCATAGTCGATGCCGATAAGTACTTCAGTGAATATTCGGCAGCCATAGCCGCCCTTGGCGCACAAACCTATGATGAGAGTGAGGCACCACGCCCGACGATCTCAATCAAGCTTTCCGCATTGCACCCAAGGTATGAAGTTGCCAATGAAGATCGCGTGCTGAGCGAACTTTATGACTCCTTGATCAAGCTGATTAAGAAAGGACGTGAACTCAATGTCGGCATCTCTATCGATGCCGAAGAGATGGACAGGCTCGAGCTACACCTGAAACTCTTCCAGAAACTCTATAACTCTGAAGCAGCTAAAGGCTGGGGGCTATTGGGGATCGTGGTACAGACCTATGCTAAACGCGGCCTTCCGGTACTGTGCTGGCTGACACGTCTTGCCAAAGAGCAGGGCGATGAGATCCCGGTCCGCTTAGTGAAAGGCGCCTATTGGGATAGCGAGCTTAAGTGGGCACAGCAGTCTGGTGAAGCGGGCTACTCGCTGTTTACCAGAAAGGCAGGCACTGATGTCTCCTACCTAGCCTCGGCTCGATACGTACTGTCCGACGCAACCCGCGGCGCCATCTATCCTCAGTTCGCAACCCATAATGCTCAATCCGTTGCCGCGATTATGGACATGGCCGGCGATCGCCAATATGAGTTCCAACGCTTGCATGGCATGGGACAAGAGCTATATGACACCTTAATCGCCGAAAGCCCCGGTACCCGCATTCGTATCTACGCCCCGATTGGTGAGCACAAGGAGCTACTGCCTTATCTGGTCCGTCGCCTACTTGAAAACGGTGCTAACACCTCGTTTGTCCATAAGCTGGTCGACCCTAACGTCGCCATCGACTCACTGGTGGTTCACCCGATAAAGACACTGCAGAAGTATAAAACCCTATCTAATAATAAGATCGTTCAACCCGCCGATATTTTTGGCGAAGAGCGTAAAAACTCAAAGGGACTCAACATGAACATCATCTCTGAATCTGAGCCTTTCTTCGCTGCATTGGAGAAGTTTAAAGACACTCAGTGGAACGTCGGACCTTTGGTCAATGGTGAACTCTTAAGTGGAGAAACGAAAGAGGTCGTCAGCCCGTTCGATACCAGCAAGCTAGTCGGTAAAGTCGCCTTCGCCGATAACCAAGCCATAGAGCATGCCTTAACGGGCGCCGATAACGCCTTCTCAAGCTGGTGTAACACGCCGGTAGAAGTCCGTGCCAATGCACTACAGAAGCTCGCCGATCTTCTCGAGGAGAATCGTGAAGAGTTGATCGCACTCTGTACCCGAGAGGCGGGTAAGAGTATTCAGGACGGTATCGATGAGGTCCGTGAAGCGGTCGACTTCTGTCGCTACTATGCCGTGCAGGCTAAGAAGATGATGGCTAAGCCAGAGCTGCTTCCTGGCCCGACAGGTGAGCTCAATGAGTTGTTCCTTCAGGGACGTGGTATTTTCGTCTGTATCAGCCCATGGAACTTCCCGCTGGCCATCTTCTTAGGCCAGGTTGCTGCGGCGCTTGCCGCCGGTAACACGGTCGTGGCTAAGCCTGCAGAGCAGACCTCTATTGTCGGATTCCGCGCCGTTCAGCTTGCTCATGAAGCGGGGATCCCGAAAGAGGTACTTCAGTTCCTCCCTGGCACAGGTGCGACAGTCGGTGCCGCTATCACTTCCGATGAGCGTATCGGCGGTGTCTGTTTCACCGGCTCGACAGGAACGGCCAAGCTGATTAACCGCACTCTGGCAAATCGAGAAGGCGCTATCATACCGCTTATCGCAGAGACTGGCGGTCAAAATGCAATGGTTGTCGATTCGACCTCTCAGCCCGAACAGGTTGTTCATGACGTTATCGACTCATCATTTACCAGTGCCGGTCAACGTTGCTCGGCGCTGCGTGTCCTCTTCCTACAAGAAGATATTGCAGACAGAGTTCTCGAGGTGATGAAAGGTGCCATGGATGAGCTGACGATTGGCGACCCAAGCTCGGTGAAAACTGATGTCGGTCCTGTGATCGACGCAACAGCTCAGGCGAACCTTAACGCTCATATCGACCATATCAAGCAAGTTGGCACCCTGCTTAAGCAGCTGGAGCTACCTACGGGTACCCAAAATGGTCATTTCGTTGCCCCGACAGCCGTTGAAATAGATTCCATCAAGGTACTCGAGAAGGAACATTTTGGTCCTATCCTGCACGTGATCCGCTACAAGGCCGCCGATCTGCCTAAGGTGATCGATGAGATTAACAGTACCGGATTCGGTCTGACTCTAGGCATTCACAGTCGCAACGAAGGTCATGCCCTCGAAGTGGCCAGCAAAGTTAACGTAGGCAATGTCTACATCAACCGTAACCAAATTGGCGCCGTTGTTGGTGTTCAGCCATTCGGTGGACAAGGCCTATCAGGCACAGGTCCTAAAGCCGGTGGTCCACACTACCTGACGCGCTTTATCACCGAGAAGACTCGTACCAATAACATCACCGCAATTGGCGGTAACGCCACCCTACTCTCACTGGGTGACGGCGAAGAGTAACTCTTCGCTATAACCCCTCTTAAAAGCCAGGCCATAAGGTCTGGTTTTTTTATCTCTTCAATTTCTCTTCTATACTTGAGCAATTAATATCAATCGGTATAACTTTTCTTTTACCGAAGGAGAAACTCATGAGCGATGACATTTTAGACTTGAATGAGGTCAGTGAAATATTAAGTAAATCCCCGGCAACCATTAAACGCTATGCCAGAGAGAACTTACTCACCAACATTGGTGAAGGGGATGAACTCAAGTTTAAGAAAGATGAAGTAATGCGTTATCTGGAGTTTTCAAAGCGTCTGGGATAATCAGTGTAGCGCCTTTGGGAAGGGTATTCCCCTTCCTTCCCCCTCTGCTCAATTTTCCTTCCTCGGCTATTAAACCAGCTCTCTCTGGTTTAATGTGTTAAAAACTTTGAACACACAAGCTAAACACCTGTCTACCCTTGTGATAAGCCTCTCAGTTTTAAGTCCTGAGTTCGTCTATTATCTCGCCATCAAAATTAAGCTCATCAAGAACAGAGCCTGCCTGGTTATCAGCACCATAACCCCAACTTTTTAAACACTATCTGCAAGTGAAAACTCATGACCCTCAGCATAAAACAGAAAATACAATTAGCATTGCTCCTTGTTGTTGTCTCCATCAGCGCTATTCAGGCATTTATCTCCATCTCTGTGCTTAATGATGAAACAGAGCTCTCAATTTCAGAACGACTCACCACCCTATCCATCAGTACCGATGACAATATATCAGGCTGGTTAGAGGGGAAGAAATCAGTGTTGCTTGCCAATGAGCCAAGAGTTAGTCAGGGACAGGAAAGCGAACGCGGTATGTTACTGACAAAAAATGCCGGCGGCTTTTTATCTGTCTATGCGGGGCTTAATTCAGGCAATATCATCTACGGGGATCCCAATGAAGTTTGGCCTGAAGGCTACGATCCCAGAACCCGTCCCTGGTACAAGCAGGCTAATATGGAGCGCTCACTCATACTCACGCCTCCCTATATTGATGCAGTTTCGGGCACACTTGTCGTCACCTTAGCCAAAAGCTTCACCGGCAGTAAGCAAGGGGTACTTGCAGCCGACTTAAGCATAGGTTTTATCACAGAGAAAGTAGCCAGCCTGCATATCCCAAATAAAGGTTTCGCCTTCCTGTTCGATGAAAGTCATAAAGTTTTAGCTATGAACGATCCCTCTTTGATTCAAAAAAATGTAAATCGAGTATTTAGTGAACTCGACTCAAAAAAAATCAACACCTTAAAATCAAGCAAAACAGTCCACAGCTTCCCCTTAGACAGTGATGGCAGGGATAAGCTACTAATGTTAACTCCGATTAAAGGTACTCAGTGGACATTAGGTATCGTCGAAGATAAAGATCTGGCTTACTCATCTGTCGATAAACAGATTAAAAATACACTCACCATTATTGTTGTGCTAACGGTCTTAATCTTGCTGCTTACAAACTTTTTCGTTAACCGCATGTTTAAGCCGCTGCAGCAACTCACCTTAGCAGTAGAAACACTATCTAAAGGTAACGGAGATTTAACACAGAGGTTTCCGGCAGACAAAAATGACGAGATCGGCCTCCTGGAGCAGCATATGAACCGCTTTCTGCAGACGCTGCAGCTAATGGTGAAGGATATATCTCTGGACACACAAAGCCTCATTGGACAGATAAATCAATCTGCGAGTTTAGCTAATCAAGCCAGTGCAGGAGTCAGCGCCCAGCACAATGATGTGGCTCAAATTGCGACGGCGATTCATGAGATGTCTGCCACTGCAAATGAGGTTGCAAGCCATGCTTCAATGACTGCCAGCGCGGCGCAGAACTCGGCTAACGCCTGTGTAGACGGAACAGAGATCATCTCAAAGAGTAATGACTCGATTCAACAGCTCTCTACCCAGCTATCTGAAGCTTCCAAGGTCATTCGCGAGCTAGAACAAAACAGCTCTGAGATCGATAAGATCCTATCTACCATCGAAGCCATTGCCGAGCAAACAAACCTATTAGCCCTCAATGCTGCCATTGAGGCCGCCAGAGCGGGTGAACAAGGGCGAGGCTTTGCTGTCGTGGCTGATGAGGTACGTGTTCTGAGCCATAGAACACAAAACTCTACCGAAGAGATCCGTACCATGATCGCGACGTTGCAATCTAACAGTCAACATGCGGTGGCCTCTATGCAATCGAGCACCGACATCGCAAATCAAAGTGTACAATTTTCCGAGGACGCACAATCTAGTCTCTCCCAAATCACTCAGTCCATCACAGAGATCTCAGATATGGCAATACAGATAGCCAGTGCAGCGGAGGAACAAAGGGCGGTATCTGAAGATATTAGCCGTAACACCCAGGCAGTGAACGACGTATCTAACGAATTGGCGGGACAGACTCTGGAGGTGAGCGATAATGCGGAGCAGATGCTTTCAACCTCGGAGCAACTGACGGGTCGAGTGGGACAATTTACGATTTAAATACCTGTGAAGCTACCAGCACAATCCCCACCATTAAGGTAGGGATTGTGCCTGATACTAGCCTAGCTTGTGCTGCAGACTCGCGTAATAGTCATCCGTCGCTAACAGAGATTCATGGGTTCCCGAGGCACTAATAGTGCCCTGCTCCATCAAATGGATTCGATCCATCTGCGCCATGGCCGTTAACCTATGGCTTATCATCAACATCGTCTTATCGGCTGCAAACTCAAACAAGAGGGCTAAGATCTCCCGCTCGGTACGTTTATCTAAGCCTTCGGTTGGCTCATCCAGCAGTAACAGGGGTGCATCACGTAACAGGGCTCTGGCGACACCAATACGTCGCTGTTCGCCACCAGATAGCTGCCTTCCGCCCTCACCTATCCAGATATCCAGCGGTTTGTCCCCCTGAGTCAAGGTTGTCAATCCAACCTTGTTTAACACCTGGATCAGCTTTTTATCATTGACTGCCTGCGCCTCACGCCTTTCGGCACGTGTCGCCAGTGGCCGAGTCGGCTTCTGAGCTAAGGTAAGGTTGCTCCTTAATGTGCCACTCAGCAGATAGATCCTTTGACTGATAAGGGTGATCCCCTCCCTCAGGGATGTTTCCCCAAACTCGGTAATATCCCGGCCATCGACGCTGACACTACCCGATGTTGGCTGCCACTCCCGCGTGATAAGCGACAAGAGGCTGGATTTACCACAACCCGTCTGTCCCAGAAGTGCGACTTTCTCACCCGCTTTCACCGCCAGATCTATGCCTTTGAGAACGGTATGCCCGGACTCTTCATCAACCTCGGCATCTCGATCTGTACTGTTGGACTGATAACTGAAGAAGATATCTTTGAGTCGTAGATCTCCCTTGGTGACCTTAGTGTCACAGTCCGGGCTAAACACGATATCAGGCTCCTGTTCCACCAGCTCATTGACCCGCTTAGCCGCGGTCACGCAAGCAGAGAGGTGTTGAAACGCCCCTGCAATGGGCATCAGCATCTCGATACAGGCCATAGTCATAAATACCATCATGGCGAGCATTGGCCCCGGAGGCACGTGCTCTCCTACCCCGGAAGCGGCCATATAGAGCATGACGAGCACCGCCACACCGTGGCATAAAATCAAACAAGCCTGACTCAAGGCGGTGACGTTTGCCATCGCCGACTGGCTATTTAGCATGGCAGATTCGGCTTGAGACAGCTTGGCTCTGAATCGGTCGCTGGCACCAAACAGAGTGATCTCAGCCTGTCCCTGTATAAACTCCAGCAACTGCACCCTGAAGTGCCGTTTAGCCTCGAGTTGCGCTATGCCGGGCTTTCTCCCCAAGCGATAGAAGATAAAGGGAAGCAGCAACCATACCGCCAATAAGATCCCGCACAATGTCAGGGCTAACTGGGCGTCAAACCAGGCAACAAAAAGATATAAGGCTCCCAGCATTAGCAGCGAGGCCGCCATCGGAGTCAGTAACCTCAGATAGAGATGATCTAAGGTATCGATATCTGCGACTAATCGATTGAGCAGATCCCCCTGCCTTAGCCCCTGAAGATTCTTGGCACTGAGCGGCAGTAACTTGCGCCAGGTCCAGCTTCTGAGCTGAGTCAGCAACCTTAAGGTCGCCTCATGCGTCGCGAGGCGTTCACCATAACGGCTTGCCGTACGGGCAATCGAGAGAAATCGAACCCCACCGGCGGGAGTGAAATAATTAAAAGTCTGCGCCGTCACAACCGTTAAACCCGCAACTGCAGCGGCAGATAGAAACCATCCCGACAGTGACAGCAAACCGATCCCAGCCATCAAGGTAGTAATGCTGAGGAGTAAACCGGTAAACATCATCAACCACTGATGTTTAAATAACTTTATAAAAGGAAACAGCGCCTTCATCGGTTAAGCCCCTCAAGGTTAGTACACTCATCACGACTCTCTTCCTGCATCTGCTTAAACAGACCCAGACTCTGGTGTAACTCATCGAAACTGCCTCGCTGTACGATAACGCCAGCGTCCAACACTAAGATGGTATCCATCTGATGAAGCTGATCTAATCTGTGGGTCACCATCAGGCAAGAGGTCCCCGACATCGCCTCCCTGAGCGCCGTCTGTACCGCTTGTTCACTGTGATTATCCAGACTCGCGGTCGGTTCATCGAGAACAAACAGAGAAGCATCCTGCCCCAGAGCTCGAGCCAGAGCAATACGCTGCGCCTGTCCCACCGAGACGCCCGATGCCTGCTCGCCTATCGGGTGATTCAGCCCATGGGGTTGTCGTTCTACGAAGTTCAAGACCTTGGCCTTCTCAAGCAAGGCCATCACGGTTCCATCGTCCATATCAGGCTTGCTCATGGCGACATTGTCACGAATGGTGCCATGAAACAGCTGAGGATCTTGCCCAAGCCAGGCTAAGTGACGACGCCATTGGGGTTTATCGAGTTCATTAAACTCGACGCCATTCACCTTCAGGCTGCCGCGATAGGGAAGAAAGCCCAGCAATGCATTGAGCAAACTGGTTTTACCGGCTCCGCTTGGCCCCACGACAGCCATATGTTCACCCGCGTTTAAATTGAAATCCACCGGTCCCAGTAACTGAGTACCATCGGAACTATCGACACACAGGCCGTTTGCCTGAATCGATATTCCCCCTTTGAAGCTCTCTGTAATGGCCTGCCCCTGTACAAGCTTTAAATCGCTTGCCGATTCAGTGCCTGGCTCGACATCATGATTTAACAGTGCCATCAACTCTTCGGCGGCGCCGATTGCCTGGGCCTTAGCATGGTAATGGGTCCCCATATCTCGAAGCGGTTGATAAAATTCGGGAGCCAGGATCAGCACAAACAGACCGGTAAACAGGGTGAGCCCCGCGCCATAGTGACCAAAATCCAGATGGTCCAGATAACTGAAGCCAAAATATACCGCGAGTACGGCAATAGACACAGCTGCAAAAAACTCCAGCACCGCAGAGCTTAAAAATGCCAGCCTGAGTACCGACATGGTTCGCTCACGGAACTCCTCAGATGCCGACTCGATAGCCTCACTCTCGGCTTCGCCGCGATTAAACAGCTTGATGGTATTTAATCCCTTCATTCTATCCATGAAGTGACCACTGAGTTTAGCCAGGGCACTGAAATTCTTTCGGTTGGCATCGGCGGCGCCCATGCCAACCAGCGCCATAAACATAGGGATGAGTGGTGCCGTCAACAAGAGGATCAGTCCGGCGGCCCAATTGATAGGAAACACGACCACGAGTATGGTGAGCGGTATAAAGGCCGCCAAGATGATCTGCGGCAGATAACGGGCATAGAAGTCATGCAGATCTTCCACTTGCTCTAACACGATACTGGCCCAACTTCCCGCGGGTTTTCCTTTAATAAAGCAGGGGCCAAGCTCAGTTAATTTGTCTAACACCGCAGCACGGATCTGAACCCTAAGTCGCCTCCCAGCCTCGAAGCTGACTCTCTCTCTTCCATAGGCTAACCCCGCCCGGATAAAGATGAGTCCAACAAGACAATAGAATTGGGTAGCAAACTGCTCCTTGGGCAGCTCAAGAATAATCAGTCCATGCAAAATGCTAGCTATCAGGTAGGCCTGCGCCACTAATGAAAAACCAGTCAACAGACCAAATAACACAGTCAAATTCAGATAGAAACCACAGGCTTGTTTCTGTTGTTTCAACCAGGAGGTGAGTACTTTTTCTAAGGGTTTGTCCATGTTTCTCCGGCAAGATAACGAGCTATGACTTAGAGTAAGCCATTGGGAAGATAGGACACATTATCGCAGGCATCGATAGAGGAATAAAACGCCAGCCTCGTAATTGTTAACGGATTCACAAAAATTGAGCTAGATCAATTTTTGAAGGAACTAATTCCCCTTTCTCTCACCCAAAAAAAGACCGGTGAGCATCTGCTCGACCGGCCTATTATGACTATTTGATGACCCGTAACTTGAGTCTCTGCGTTACCGCTTATTTATCAGATGCGTAGTCGTCACTATCTTCATCGAAATCACTGTCACTGTCGCCATCGGCAACGTCGCGAGCATCACGCCATGCGTCAGCCGCTAACTCTTTAGCTGCAGTTGCTTCTGTACGCACTTCACGTTGCTTAGCTTTACGCTCATTTCGTTCCATCAACTTATCGAGGAATGATTTAAGCTCTTTCTCGCCCCAAGCTGTGGCTTCCGCTTCGGTTGCAAAACCTGTTTTTCTTTTAGAAACGATAGTCTTTCTCGCTGTCATACGACGAGTAATTTCAGCGGCCCACACATCTTTGTCTTGCACTATGCGGTAATCGAATTTCTTGGTTTGTGTCATGTTACTTATTTCCTACAGATAAAGTCTTATCGCACACCCCTTTGGGCAAGCGCTAAGTAAAAATTATTTCCAGCTTCCTCTATCCCAGAACTCAAATACTGAGTCACAGGGATAGAAGTATATATTCTAGTAGATTTGACTTGGCGACGTGTCGCTAATCATCAACCTGAGTGTCTTTTGGCGCACCGAGATCACATTTGTTGCAATCGAGCCCACATACCAACCCGGCAAACCCTTGATTTTCATCATCTTTAAGGAGAATAACAATGGCTTGTTTCATAGCTTACAGAGACAGATGACGAATGCACCGCCGCGTCGACAATCGGTTTTGAAGCGCTCAAAGCGGGAGATTAACACGTACAGAGTTTAAACAAAATGATCCTTGTAACTTTATCTTATATCGAGTGACATAAAGCAGGGCTCGCTCAGGGAGAGTTGAGTTCATCAACTTCCCGGACAAAACGCACGTGAAAGCCCTCTGCCACCCTACGCCTTGCTTATTTATTGGCTCTTTTATCCCTTATCCTGTAAGATGCACGCCCGCCAGAGTCACTGGCTCCATGAATTCTGCTGTTTTAAAGCACCGAGAGACCAATCTATGAGTTTTACCTCCCTGGGGTTATCAGCCCCGATATTAAAAGCTGTTGCCCAAAAAGGTTACGATACTCCTTCACCTATCCAAGCTCAGGCAATTCCCGCCGTGTTGGAAGGCAAGGATGTTATGGCCGCAGCTCAAACAGGTACAGGTAAAACGGCAGGCTTTACCCTGCCACTATTAGAACTGTTAAGCAGAGGCAATCGTGCTCAAGCTAAGCAGGTTCGTGCGCTGGTATTAACCCCGACTCGTGAACTCGCAGCTCAAGTCGCTGAGAGTGTAGAGACTTATGGTAAAAACCTGCCTCTACGTTCGGCAGTGGTTTTCGGTGGTGTAGGTATTGGCCCACAGATATCTAAGTTAGGCAAAGGCGTCGATATTCTGGTTGCGACTCCGGGACGCCTGCTGGATCTATTCAATCAACGAGCCCTGAATTTCAATCAACTGGAAGTGTTGATCCTCGATGAAGCCGACCGCATGTTAGATATGGGCTTTATTCATGACATCAAGAAAATTCTTAAAGTATTGCCAGCGAAGCGCCAGAACTTGATGTTCTCAGCAACCTTCTCTGATGATATCCGTAAACTGGCCAAAGGCTTAGTGAACAACCCTGTCGAAATTTCTGTTACGCCACGTAATGCTACGGCAAAAACCGTCGAGCAGTATATCTATCAAGTCGATCAGAAGCAGAAAACCGCGGCGCTGATCCATCTGATCAAACAAAATGACTGGAAACAGGTATTAGTATTCAGCCGCACCAAACATGGTGCGAACCGTATCGCTAAGAACCTCGAAGCTAATGAGCTCACCGCTGCCGCCATCCACGGTAACAAGAGCCAAGGCGCACGTACTAAGGCCTTAGCTAACTTTAAGAGTGGTGAAGTGCGCGTGTTAGTCGCCACCGATATTGCCGCCCGAGGTATCGATATCGATCAGCTACCTAATGTGGTTAACTTCGATCTGCCAAATGTACCCGAGGATTATGTTCATCGTATCGGCCGTACCGGACGTGCAGGCGCCGATGGTCAAGCGGTTTCGCTTGTCAGCGGTGATGAAAGCAAGCTACTCAGAGATATTGAACGCCTGATTAAGCAAAAAATTCCTCGCAAAGAAGTTGAAGGCTTTGTGCCAACTCAAGTTGTCGCCGAAACCGATCTTAATGAGAGAAAGCATGGTCAAAACCGTGGTCCACGCAATGCCAATAGCAGAGGCAATGGTCGCTCAGATTCAAGAAACAACGCCTCTCGTGGCAACGCTTCACGTGGCTCATCGCGTAGCGAAAGCAGTCAAGGTGGCAGAGTAGAACATAAAGATGGTCAACGTAGTGGGGAAGCCGCTCGCGGACATAAGCCCAATGATAGCAATGCCAGCCACAGCCGCCGTAGATCCCGCTCTAGCAATAGCGCAAGTTCAGCGGCGTCAAAGCCAAGCTCAAATAGCAGTATTTGGGGTAAGTAGCGTTTAGATGCGAGCCACGAGTACGGCACACTTAGCACTTAGCTTAGTGCCTGCGAGTAAGCTCGCTGCAACCCTATAATTTCAAATTCGTCATGCTGAACTTGTTCCAGCATCCAGATTCTGAAATGAGCGTTACAGTTTAAGATCAAAAAAAGCAGAGTTCACACTCTGCTTTTTTGTGTCTGGAACATTTATGTCTGTTTGCCATGGATGGCATAAAACAGACGTTGTGTCTGGAACATTTATGTCTGTTTGCCACGGGCCAATGATGCTCCCGGCATCAATATGGCATTCCCCACGTCCCTGTGGGTCAAGGCATAAAACAGACGTTGTATCGGGAATGAATAGTTACATAGTAAAGAGGTTCTAGAGTCCTGCTCCTGGAACCTCGCTCCTAAATCCTCGCTCCTTCCACTATTCAAGCCAGCAGCAAGAAACCGACAAAGGTCGCCCCGGCAGCAAGCAGTGCATAGGGCAATTGAGTCACAGCATGGCTGACTAAGTTACAGCCAGAGCCCTGAGCCGCCAACACCGTCGAGTCAGAATAGAAACAGGCCTGACTGCCAAATGATGACGCTGACAACAAGGCGCCGATCACCAAGGGAATGTTGGCATCCACCGACTGAGCCAATGGCATCACGATGGGAATCGATACCGCAAAAATCCCCCAGCTCGACCCCGTTGCAAACGCCAATATCGACATGGTGAGAAACACCACAGCCGGTAATAACTCTGGGGTCATAAACGGACTCAGACTGCCAATCACATATTGAGGTAAGAGCAACTTATCGCACACATCTTTAAAGATAAATGCCGCTATCACGGTCCCGATGGCGGGCAGCATGCTTTTAAAACCGTCGATCATCTGCTCCATCATCTCGGACAGTGGCATCAATCTTTGCAGACCGTAATAGGGTAAAGTTACCGCCAGCGTCGCAATTAAGCCCTTTAACACATCGATATCGAAATAGACGGTAAAACCCACCAGGAGCAAAATAGGCACGAAGAAGTTATGCAGCTGACCTTGGTTATCGGCGTGCTTAAACTCCTCTTCCAAGGCTTTTACCGCATACTCATCAGAGGTCTGTACATCGTCTAAGTCCACCTGTTTCAGTGCCGGCTCCCCTTGAGCCGCCGCGAGTTGTGCCCGCTTCATCGGACCAAATGCCGGCACTATCCCTAAGATAACCAAGAGCACCATAGCCACCGCCAACCAGGCATACAGCATATAGGGGATCGCCTGCATATAGACAGCAATGCCCTGGCCCTCGGCCGCAATACCGTTATCGACCAACAAACCACCGAAGAACACGGCCCATGTCGACAGTGGCACTAATACGCAGATGGGCGCCGCAGTAGAGTCCACCACATAGGCCAACATCTCGCGGGAGACCTTAAATTTATCGGTCACCCGCTTCATGGTCGAGCCAACCGTCAAGGCGTTAAGGTAATCATCGATAAAGATGACGATACCCAATATGAAAGTCATAAACAGCGATGACTTAGGGCCCTTGGCCAGTTTAAGGGCATGACGACCAAATGCCATCGAACCACCGGTCTTCACCAACAATGCGATTAGGGCACCGAAACCACCACACACGAGAATAAGCCAACCAATTGTCTCATCGGCCATTACAGACAGAGAGATATCGGCAAAGTTATTGAGCAAACTAGCGGGTTCGAACATCGCGAGCCCCACTAAGGCACCAATAACCAAAGATAGAATAGGACGGCGTAGCACAACGGCTAACACCAGAACCACCGCAGGTGGAATAAGACTTAAGGCTGTCGGTTCAGACATGCGCTAATGTCCTTCTAAAAAAGCGCCCATAAGGACAAATTAATTTAAAAGACTCAAAGTAAACTGGTTTCATTACCCGCTTTTCTGAGTTTATTGCTGCTTTATTATGGAGATACCACCGTCAAAGCTCAAAATAGCCGTTCGGTATTAGGTCCCTGAGTTAAAACATCGCGCGAAAAATAATCCCGATTCGAATTTCAGTCAATAAAAATATTTATTTCACGGTACTTTTTTTCTATCTGTGAAAACAAAAGTGCACAACACATTGAAATAACGTTACAATTTCTATCTCAGGAAAATCTGAAATTCCCATTCTCTTCTCACTGTTTATTCAGCAGAAATGGGTACATACCCTATTCACACTAATTGACACTGACCTTATCCAACTGATTTTTTTTGGAATAAAACCTACATTGTCAGGCAATAGTTGCTTTCAATAGAAACAACATGGCCGGTTAACGACTTTACTTATCGGAAAAAATAGGTGAGTTTTAGCCATCGAATTCAACACTGCGCAGGGGGCGATTCCTATGGAAACAGAGCTAAAGGGGGACACATCGAAAGAGAAAGCGGAGCCTGTAATGATGGAGGGCGGCTGCCTGTGCGGTGCACTCAGATATAGGGTTACAGCCATGCCCTTCGACGCCGACCATTGTCATTGTCGTATGTGCCGGAAAAGCACCGGCGCCGTAGTAGGCAGCTGGATGGACTTTCTCACCGAGCAGGTTATCTGGTTATCCGGAAAACCGACGGAGTATGCCTCATCGGATACCACAAGGCGGGGGTTCTGCTCCCAATGTGGTAGCAGTATCAGCTTTCGTGATACCGGCTACCCGAAATACTATACCTTGAGCATTGCCTCACTGGATGACCCAAATCTGGTACCGGTTAAGTATCATATACATACTTCCAGCCAGCTAGAGTGGCTGCACATTGAGGATAATGTGCCTAGGTATCCCGATACTCGACAAGGGTAGTCAGTCGCATCACTGACTTAGGATGTTTGCTTGGGGTTATCTGGTATTTAATAGGTTTATTGAAGGTCACAGCTTCATGGTTGTTTATCGCTTGCAGCGAGCTTAAGTTTACCCTTCCTTCGTATCCATCAATGAGCTTTTCCAAACTTCGTTTGGATTAAAGTCGCTGTACTCCGTACCACACCGGGCAAGGAGGACTGCTCGTCCTCATCCTCCTTGCATCCACCTATGACGCCCCGGCGAAGTTACATGCATTGAGTACTGGCCTCATCGCTTATAGATAAATTACTATCGCTTCCGATGGGGCGTCCATGCCCCCCGAAAGCTAGCCAAACATCCATGTCTGGCTCACGCAATTTATTCCAACGCCCTTCGGAAACTTCCAACGGGTAATGTTCGTACCTGAAAGGTTACATGGCACGGGTTGACAGTCTATATCTGCAAGTCTTGTTTTGGTTAGATCAAAAATTATCCCTAACTTCTTCACAATCATTGTTACCCAACAGAACAAGCTTATGTTCAGATATCTAAAATAACTAACAATAACAAATCGAAGAGATAGATACCCCGGTGTAAACGCGGCTGTGACCGTCCGTGACATGGATGTCACGGCCGAGGCTATAGGGATATACTCGCGCCGTGTCATAGAAGTGTTTACACATAAGCCTGCTGCAAGCAATTACAAGCGATGAAGCCATGGGCTTCAAACAACTAACCCAATAAAAATAAACTGCGACCAACAAAAAAGGGAATGAACCAAGTTCACTCCCTTTTATCGCTGAGATATAAACAACCTCACCCGCTAGAAATAAGTTCTAGCCAGCCTTGAGCAGAAGGCTACCTCATTTCCCATGCACGATAATTGCGGCCCTTGAGCTTACCGTTGGTGATCTTATGCAGGGCACGCTTCGCGACTTTACGGTCAACCGCGACATATGAGCGGAACTCGGTGATCTTAATCTTACCAACCTCTGGACCTTGAATGCCATCTTCGCCAGTCAGCGCACCTAAGATATCGCCGGGGCGTACCTTGTGCTTCTTACCGCCATCGATCTGCAGGGTCACCATCTTAGGTTGAGTCGGGAAGGTATCGAGCAGGTTTTCAGGCGGCAGTCCTTCACTGACGATTTCATGATCGAGATACTCTTCTAACAGCTTAACCTTGTAGTCATCTTCATAGGTGTAGAAGGTGTATGCCGCCCCTCTGCTGCCAGCGCGGCCAGTACGACCGATACGATGAATATGTACTTCGGTGTCGTAGGCAAATTCATAGTTAACCACCATATCCAAGGCTTCGATATCCAAACCACGCGCCGCAACATCGGTAGCGACCATGATAGAAGCACTCTTGTTGGCAAACTGCATCAAGGTAATATCTCTGTCTCTCTGCTCAAGATCGCCATGAAGTGCCACCACACTGAAGCCATCGTTAGCTAAAGTTGCGGCCACATCTTTGGTCTCACGCTTGGTATTACAAAATACAACGGCGCTCTCGGGTCTATGCTGCAGTAACAAAAGGCGCAAAGCCTTCTGACGATCTTTATTGCTATCTACCTGATAGAAGTGCTGATCGATACTGCTACTGTCATGGGTTGATGTCACCTTAACCATGACTGGTTCATACATGATCTCTTCGGCGATCTTTTGGATCTGCTTAGGGAAAGTGGCACTAAACAGCAAGGTCTGACGTTCACGTGGCATCTGAGCCATGATGTAGTCCAGATCAGGCAGGAAGCCCATCTCTAACATGCGATCCGCTTCATCCAACACTAAGGTATTCACATCTTCGAGGCTTAAACGCTCACGTGACAGATGATCGATAATTCGACCTGGTGTGCCGACAATAATATGTGCGCCATGTTCTAAAGAGCCAATCTGCGGACCCATAGGTACGCCACCACATAGGGTCAATACCTTGATATTATGAATACCACGAGCAAGGGTACGGATCTCTTTTGCTACCTGATCGGCCAGCTCCCGAGTCGGGCACAAGACCAAAGATTGAATACGGAAACGCTTTACGTTTAACTTGTGCAATAGACCCAAACCAAAGGCCGCCGTTTTACCTGAGCCGGTCTTACCTTGGCCGATAACATCCTCACCATTTAAAATAGCTGGCAGACTCTGCGCCTGAATTGGCGTCATCGAGTCATAACCCATGGTTTTCAGGTTATCGAGTAGTTCAGGTTTTAGCGTTAATGTCGAAAATGACATATTGTTCTCTGGCGATGAAGAGTTTGAATTTGGCGTTACTTGGCTCAAGGTCTATTCCTATTTTTATCACAACGAAACACTCGTCATGAAAGCGACTGTCTATAAAGAACTCATCAATAGTGCGTCATTCAATAATAGACTAGGTATTAGTACATTATTCAAATATAGCTATTGATATATCGCTGATATAAATCGAATTTATCGAGCAGACTAGCATCCTGTGAAATTGATGATATTCAGGCTCAATAATAATGGGCATGATTATAGCAAGGTTTGATATGAGTTGCTCGTATCCTTGCCTCTGGCACCTCTAATATAAAGGTCACTGAGACGGCTTATCGCGCAGCCTCGGCCTCTGTTTCTCTACCTAAAAAATTAATCAAGGCACCTTTGATGCCCATAGTCTGACCCAATTGATTACTGAGGTAGCTCTCCTCTTAACGTAGAGCCTATTCTCTCGACCCACCAGTCAACGGCATCTCTGGCATCATCTGTCGAATCTATCATGGTACTTAGATCCTTACTGCCCGTTCTTCTGTCGATAACCGCAACGATAGGCTCACCTAAGTTAGCATCGCTTATCATCATCTCGATAGTCGCGCTACCAACGTTGGTAAACTCTCCGGTTACAACCTTAGAGATCGTCGATATCCCAAGACCAATAGGCAGTAATGTACTGGTCACCGCCAAGATGGGATTAGGCGTTTCGATATTGGTCAGAGCGACGCTGATCCTTAAGGTCTTTTGCTTAGGGCTATCTACCAGCTCAAAACGAGAGGTGGCCTTCTGTTTTATCTTTTCAACCAGATACTCTGACACCCCAATAACCTCCTCTTCCGATAGATTATCGTAGCGGGTCTTATCATCCAGAACTAACCAGACCTGATCGACAATAAGGCTATCGTACCGTAGAAGGATCTCATTGAGCTCCTTAACGCTCTCAATACCTGGTTTGGCCCAGATAAGGTCGCTGCCACCTTCCGGACCCGGCCTGAAGTCATCGAAGCTTTTAAACATCTGTGATTGACGATAATCCTGAACGACACCACAACCACTTAATAGCAGTACAAGTCCACTCACAAGCATACTCACTGCGATTCGATATGATTTCATAAAATTTCCATTCAACTGATTCAACCTGATTCAACTAACTCTGCTAATCTTAAAATCACAAGTATACACATGTCTAGTCACCATAACATAGGCGTTGAGATGGTGCTTGATGAAATAGTGCTCGATGAAATGGCGTGAATTGAATGACTCACCTTTCGACAACGCACAAAAAAGCCCCGAAAATTCGGGGCTATATTAGGTCAGTCGTTTACGGTTCAGTATGAATGAATCTAAGCCGTAGCGAGTTCAACCTCTTCTGTCTTATTCGCATCCAGGCGCTTAATCACGGCGCCATAGATAATCAAGGAGACAGCTGAAACCGTTGCAATACCGGCAAAGAAATACCAGATATAATGTGCATGCGATGCCGCAGCAGCCCATTCAACATGGGTATCGAAAGTACGAGGATCCGGACAGTATGCCTCTAACAGGTATCCTGACAGACCAAAGCCTAATAGCGAGCTGATGAAGGAATGCAGGTGTGAGAAACCAAGGTAGAGTCCCTCCTCTCCCTTAGGTGCCTGCAGCGAGAAGTATTCGAGGAAGCGCGGCGAGATGAAACACTCGGCCAAGCCCTGAAACACGATACCGATAATCATCATAGCCGCGATAGGGTGCATGCCTAAGATGGTTTCTGTGCCCGCAAACATATTACCCGATGCCATCAGCAGCGCCGAGACAGGCATGATAAACATACCGATAGTCATCGAAGAGAGTGCACTACGTTTGCTCATCATGGCAGTCACGAGACTGACAGAAAGAAATACCACTAGCGGGTTTACGTTGGCATACCAGGATGGCGAAGAGCCCTCACCCGCCATACGCAATACATACTTAGGCATAGTCGCATACAGCTGATGCTGCACCATCCAGAAACCACTGATAATAACGGTCAATGAGATTAATCGGCCATTACTCAGTACTCTGGTCAGTGCGGACCATATTTCAGCCAGAGACTTTCCTTCACTGTTGGTCTCGGCATTTTTGAAGAAAATAAAAATACTTATAAACGCAATCAGCGTCATGCTGGCCGCGAAATAGTTAAGGTTAATTAGCCCCAGATCGCCCATGGACTCACGCAGAGGTTTAACCACTGTTTTACCCGAGAAGGCACCGATATTAACCATCATATAGAAGATGGAGAAGCCTTTAGCACGGTTAGCGGTAGTCGTACACTTAGCCACGGTAGCCGTGATCACCGCCTTGATAAATGAACCACCAATCATGATAACGATAAGAATTGGTACTATGGCCCAGCGAATATCAGCCTCTTTCAGTCCGTGATAGGTCGCCTCCTTGCCATATTCAACCAGCCCTTGTCCCTCTAACAGTGCAGGGAAAAGTGCAAGGCCGGAGTAACCTATCGTAAGCAGACCGAAGGCCAGGAGTAATGCTCCCCTGAAGCCGATTTTATCTGCCAGTGCCCCACTAAAGGTCGGCAGAAAATAGAGACCCGCGGAGAAAGAACCGGCAAGCCATGCGGCCTCTACATCGCTAAATCCCAGGATTCGTGATAAATACAGGGTGATCACAATGAACACGCCATAATAGGCGGCGCGCTCTAAAAGTTCGACGCCGTTGGCAATCCAAAATGTTTTTGGAAAACCCTGCTTCGTCGAAGAAGACGTACTGTTATTCATTTTATAGTTCCAGATCTGAAGTTATTATCTGCATCAACATATTATCCAGCCCATGATGACGCAATTGTGGCTATATCGATTCTATCTCTATTCGTCTGAGGCCTGAGTTTCAAACAGGTTAAAGACTCGACTCCAACCGAAATAAAACCCAGATGCACCGACTCCAAGCCGATGTGCCGCAAACGAGGCCCGACATATCCCCGATAAGCTGACATGCCCCTAATAAAGTCTCTAATAAAAAGTAAGGCGGGATTCTATCACGATTTTGTTAATGATAAGACTGTTAATGCGCCATACTGAGCGCTCCATACGCCAAACTTATTAACAAAAAGCCATATCGGCTAACAAGAAATCTTAGTTAGCATCTGATTGTAAGCGAATTAATGATGTAAAAATTCCTATACAGCAGTTCAATGTTTATTCAGCTCACGTGAACTTTCCTAACTAAGGTATCCCCAAACCTCGATTATCCGGCTAAATAGGGTTACCCTTTGCCCAAAGTAGCCATATGAAGACCAACCCAATGACTAAACCTAATATCAGCAAACAGCAACTCATCGATGTGCTCAAATCCTGGGGCGAGCAGAAGATCACCGCTGATCAGCTTCAGGACTGGATGGTCACCAATTACGACCCCGATGAAACTGACATAGGCAAGGGTGAGCCGGAGTGGACTGTCGAAGCGATGAATATCGTGATGAATGAATATGAGATAGCCAAACAAGAGAAGTTTCGCCTGGAAAACTACATGCTGGCTGTCGAGTTTATTCAGGCCGATGAGTCACGCTTTAATCAGACCCGTCATCTGTTTTTGCGCGAAGGATTTAGCGATTAATTAACAATATTTCAACCTAAACTGAGAGCGAACTCTCAGTCGCTCTCTTAGTTACTCCGTAAAGTTTAACTTTAGGAGTGACATAAGCTGCTATTTAGTACCAATCGGTATAAGAAAGTGATCTACTAATCTTTATATCGATTGGTATATCATCACAATTGCCAGCAGTCTCCTATACTTATTTCAGATTAGGAGACATGCCAATGTTAAAACTGAATATTCGCCGCAAAGTGGTCTTGACGACCTTAGCTTCCGTAGTACTTTCTATACTGATCATCAGTATCTATTCCCTCAGTACCAGCCGTAGTATCATCCTCGAAAGCACTCTGGAAAGAGAACTGCCGGCAGTCTTAGGCGAGGTCGCTAACGACATTCATGCCCAGCTGCTGATGCCGATAACCATCAGTAAGGTGATGGCAAATAACATCGACTACCAAGATGTAATTCGTCAGGGGGACACCCCGGATACCCACGAGGCTATCGACAACTACCTCACCAATATCCAGCAGAAGTTTGACACCATCACCGCCTTCCTTGTCTCGGCCAATAGCGGTCGCTATTTCATCCCCGGTGGCATACTAAAAACCATCTCCGAGTCCGACTCGAGCGACCAGTGGTTTTATAACTTTATGAGCAGTGGTAAGCAGTACTCCATCAGTTTAGATGTCGATGAGTCAAATCAGATCCCGACGCTGTTTATTAACTACTTGATGACGATTGACGGAAAACCCAGTGCCGTCGCTGGCGTGGGTTTGTCACTCTCCAGCATGGCCACCAGCATTAAACAGTACCAGATAGGCACCCACGGCCAAGTCTTTCTGGTCGATGGCAGCGGCGCTATAAAGATCCACCCCGACAGCAGTTACAGCGGCAAGCAGTTGAGTAGCTTAGGTGAGATAGATACCGAATCACTCTTTAAAGAGCAGGAGTTTGCCACCACAGAGTATTCCGATAATGGCAAGGAGATGTTGGTCGCCAGTCGATACCTGCCCGATATTGGTTGGTACCTTATCGCTCAGATCCCCAGAGAGGAGATTTTTGGCACTCTGGACGATGCCACCTGGTCTGTGGTTATTATGGGCATAGTCATTGCCCTCTTCTTTATGGCTGTCAGCATGTGGCTGATTAACCACCTGCTCTCTCCCTTTGGGGAGCTTGCCAAGATGCTTAAAGCCATTGGCGAGGGTGAAGGCGATCTTACCTTGAGACTCGATGACTCCCGTCAGGATGAAACCGGTAACATGGCTCAGGGATATAATCATTTCGTCGACTATCTCAGCCGCACCCTGCAAAGCGTATCGGCAACGGGGAACGATCTCTTCGAGGCCGTCGATCGTATCGATAACCAAGCTAAGCATATGGAGCATGAGATAAACGAGCAGGTGAGCAAGATAGAGCAGATAGCGACCGCCATTCACGAGATGGGGATGACGGCAGAGGAGATAGCCGGCAGTGCCAATAACGCCGCAGAAAATGCCTCTGTCGCCGAAGAGGCTGTGGTACTGGGTAACAGTTCTGTTCAAAAAACCATTACCAGTGTGGCAACCATGAGTGAGCAACTGCAAAATACCAGCTCGACCATCAGCAAACTCGCCGAAGATGCCAGCTCTATCGATACCGTTCTCGAAGTTATCCGTGGCGTTTCAGAGCAGACCAACCTACTGGCACTCAACGCCGCCATCGAGGCCGCACGTGCCGGTGAGCAGGGACGAGGCTTCGCCGTAGTCGCAGATGAGGTCAGAACATTAGCCTCACGCAGTCACGCCTCAACCGAAGAGATCCGTAACATTATCGAACAACTACAAGAGAGAACCAACGAAGCCGTCAAGGCGATAGAGCAAAGCACTGAGTTGAGTACAAACAGTCAACAGGAAGCAACGTCATCGGGTGAGCACCTGCAGAGCATCTCAGACAACATCAAGGCGATGAATGAGATGAGCGTACAGATAGCCACGGCAACCGGTGAACAATCGAATGTGGTGGGAGAGATTAATCCTCATGTCACGGCCATCGCCGATATATCCCGAACCAGTAGTCAGGTAGTGCAACAGACCTCGGTCGATTGCAGCGACCTCAGAGAGATGGCGGTTCAACTCAATGAGCTGGTGTCACGTTTTAAGTTTTAAGTTTTAAGCTAGGTTCCAGCTTCTGAGTTTCAGTAGCTGGAGCCATATCTTCATCCTCTGCTTTTTCGCTTCGCCCCCAGAAATGTCTGCCTTGAAACCTAATAAATACGGACAAACCAGATAATATTCATCCATATCCGCTCATATTCCACTTCATATTTTTACAGGAATACTAAAGAATAGTGTTCGTTGCCGGCAGCCCACACCAACAGAACTAATACTCACAAGGAATAGAGCATGTCATTAGGAAAACAGATTAAGCACTTCAGAAATGAAAGAGGCTTTAGCCAGCCGGAACTTGCGGAGCGAACAGGTATTGAGCAGTCGTACCTTTCTAAGTTGGAAAATGATAAGTCTGTGCCGTCGAACGACATATTCAGACAGTTACTTGCAGCTCTTTCACTCAGCACTCAAGAGTTTATAGAGGCTCTCGATACCGATAAGCATAAACAGCAACTCAAGTTAATACCCGATATCGAACTCTTACTGGCGCAAAAAAACAGGATGAATGTGCAAAACCTGCGTCGCTATCTTTATATTTCCAGCATATTAATCATCATAGGCGTCACCCTGTTTTATACCGGTTCGAGTAAGCAACTATTTAATGAGACCCACTATCAATATCAGTCCCACGGGCTGGTTATGATTGATGAACCCGATGACATATTCTCATCCTGGCGCCACCGTATCGATACCGATGGTGAAGCCGGTAGGGCCTTAATGAAGGATAAACGGCTGGAGATGGAAAACCGCAGAGACAACAGCTTCCTGCTAACCACGGAAAATAGAGGGTCAGAGTTCACTGTGATGCTGGAAAACGGAAAACGGCACTACTTCTTCGATAAAGAGGAACGGATACCCGAGCCTGTCAACGCCTGGCTACAGATACTAGGCGTCTTACTGGTCACTTCGGGGCTTATCGGCTTCGTGCTGGAGAGGCGATTCAACAAGTTGTAGAGCCCTAACTAACATGAGTAGCTTACACCAGTCGCCTACATGAGTGACTGACACGAACATCAGCAGCGCCCAGAGCCTAGGTTCTAGAGCCTTAAACCTTATTTTTAAGGCTTAAATACACCTATCACATCGCCGGTGGCTTTCTTGGCCACCTTTTCATCGGTCTGCTGCTCGCTGTAATCACAGTCGATGCATTCTACCGTTTCGACACCATTAACTTTAAACAGGACTATGCTATCCATCGCCTTACATACAGGACACTTAGCACCGGCAACAAAACGTCTCTTCACTCTAGCTTCAGCCACTTAATTCTCAACCTTTAATAGGGGTCACTGCTCAATAGTCACCTATTTTGCCATAAACAAAGAAAAATCGCCGTATTGTTCGGCATTTTTACTCTATTTATGCCGCAGTTTGTGGCTCAGTTTGTGGTAATCATGGTCATTTGTGGGATATCATCTGCCCAATTGTCTCCAGAACATCACCAAGTCGTACTCCATGATATCCATCAATCAAGCACAGTTGATCCGCGGCAGTAAAACGCTTCTGGACGAAACCTCTCTCACTATCTATCCGGGCCACAAAGTCGGCTTAGTCGGCGCTAATGGCACAGGGAAATCATCACTTCTCGCGTTAATACTTGGCAAAATAAGCTTAGATAAAGGCGATATTAGTCTGCCCGCAGGCTGGCAGATAGCGACAGTTGCTCAGGAGACGCCGGCCCTTGAGGTATCGGCGCTGGAATATGTGATCGATGGTGATGTCGAGTATCGTGAGCTTGAAAGCCAGCTTCACCAAGCGCAGGCCGATGACAACGGCAATGCTATTGCTCACCTGCACGGAAAAATTGATGCCATTGGCGGCTACGCCATTCGCTCGCGTGCTGCCAGTCTGTTAGCCGGCCTTGGGTTCAATGAGGCGGAGCAATCCAACCCGGTCAGAAGCTTTTCGGGTGGTTGGCGTATGCGCCTCAACTTGGCCCAAGCCCTACTGTGCCGCTCAGATCTACTGCTACTCGATGAGCCGACCAACCACCTTGACTTAGATACCATGTATTGGCTCGAAGGTTGGATTAAAGCCTATCAAGGCACGCTCATCTTGATCAGCCACGACAGAGACTTTATCGATGGCATCGTCTCTGAGATCATTCATGTAGAGAACCATCAGCTCAACTATTACAAAGGCAACTATACTGCCTTCGAACGGATCCGTGCCGAACGTATGGCGCAGCAACAGGTCGCCTTCGAGCGCCAGCAGAAAGAACGTGCCCATATGCAATCTTTCGTCGACCGATTCCGCTACAAAGCCAGTAAAGCGAAACAGGCGCAAAGCCGTCTCAAAGCATTAGAGCGCATGACAGAGCTGTTACCGTCACAGGCCGACAGTCCGTTTCATATGTCATTTCGAGAGCCTGAATCACTGCCAAATCCACTCGTCACCATGGAAAAAGTGTCTGTGGGTTATGGTGACAAGGAGATCTTAAAAAGCGTTCAATTGAACCTGGTTCCCGGCGCGCGTATAGGTCTGCTCGGACGTAACGGCGCAGGTAAATCGACCCTGATTAAATTACTCTCTGAAGAGCTTTCTCCGATGAAGGGAAAGTATGAGACTAATCCGGGTCTGAATATTGGTTATTTCGCGCAGCATCAACTCGAAAGCTTGCGCTTGGATGACACGCCACTTCAGCATCTGTCACGACTGGCACCAAGTACTCGTGAGCAGGAACTGCGAAACTTCCTCGGCTGTTATGGCTTCAATGGCGACATGGTGTCATCCCCTGTCCGTCCTTTTTCCGGTGGAGAAAAAGCGCGCTTAGTATTGGCATTATTGGTATGGCAACGCCCTAACCTTCTGCTTCTCGATGAACCAACTAACCATTTGGATCTTGAGATGCGCCATGCATTGACGATGGCGTTGCAATCGTTTGAGGGGGCGATGATTATCGTATCCCACGATAGACACCTGCTAAGACTCAGTTGCAGCGATTACTACCTGGTGGACGACGGTCAAGTGCGAAGTTTCGATGGTGATCTCGATGATTATCATCAATGGCTTCTCGATGCCGCTAAGGCAGCAAACAAGGAAGAGGCCAGCGAAGAGGCGAAACCTGCTCAAGATAAGAAGCTACAGAAGCGCTTAGAAGCCGAGTTGCGCCAAAAACTATCGCCGATGAGAAAGGTTCAGATCAAGCTTGAGAAAGAGCAACAGAAGTCGAATTCCCGCTTATCTGAACTCGAAGAGATGCTGGCCGATATGAGTTTGTATGATGCCGAAAATAAGGCAAAGTTGACTCAGGTCTTAAGTGAAAGAACTACGCTCACTCAAGCCTTGGAGGAGAGTGAGATGGAGTGGTTAGAGATTCAGGAATCTATCGAAGAGATTGAACAAGAGGTTCGTTCAGCCCTCTAATACCGATTCTTGAGGTGTTTTGTTCTGCTTTCTATCGGGACAAGACACCGCAATGACAAAATGCAAAGGATACGCGTTAAATGACTTATTTTAATCAATTTGATCTCTCCCTCTGGACTATGTGCGATGGCTATTACAACCAGCATCAAACTCTCTGTCTTCAGCTTCAGGATGATCACCAAGTCAATGTGAACTTACTTTTACTCTCCTTATGGTTAGATAAACAGGGCTACCTGTTAACCCCAACAGATTGGGCCTTGATGAAAGATGAGGTCCATCATTGGGAAGAGCGGGTTTTACTCCCCTACAGAAAACTGCGTAAACTAAGTAAGAACAGTTTAATCGAGGGAGAGTATCAACAGATGCTTGAAGTCGAACTCATGTTGGAACGAAAATCCCAGGCACTTATTTTACATAAGCTGAGACAACTCCCTCATGAAGGGCAATCTTCAAACCTTAATGTCTTTCTGGACCTGTATCGACTAAACGCGAATGAATATCAGCATCTGGCAGCCTAGTCGGAAAACCTAATAACTTTCCCTGACAGGAGTGATCGATTCACTCCTGCTCTTTTTCAGCTAGCGCTTAACATTTAATACTAGCCCTTCGCTGCGCTCAGTCGCTCGGCCAAACGTGTCGCGTTTCTGGCCGTCATACCATAGATAGACAGTTGTGGGTTAGCACCTAAGCTGGTGGGGAAAATTGATCCGTCCATTACCGACATGTTTTCATAGTAATGGGACTGCCCATGACTATCGACCATAGAGAGCTGATGGTCTTGCCCCATAGGGCAGCCCCCCATCACATGCGCCGAAGCCACAACGGTTTTCAGCGGTGCTAACTCCATCGTCGCTATCTTAGTCTTGGCCTCGGCCCAGTTATTCAGATATGGCATACCTTCACTGATCGGCAACACCTGTTTAGCCCCGGCGGCAAACTGTAATTCAGCCATGCTGTAAAATGCCCTTCTTGCCGCATTCCAAAACGCCTCGGTCAAAGGATAATCTAAGGTAAACCCCTTATCGGTTAGATGTACTTGTCCTCCCAGACTCTGCTCATGGTAACCGTCTCTGACCAAGGCTATGGTCACCTGAAGTTGATTAAAGTTAGCCATTAACTCGGCATGACTCTTACCATAACCCAAAGTTTTCGAACCGATAAGAATTGGGTGAACCGGAGGCACCTCTAACTTATAACCCAGCTGGCCATCGGCACCATCGCGCCAGACAAACTCATCGGAATAGATGGACTGAGGTGCGCCACTGTGGGCATTAATGGGATCGCTAAAAATGGCGCCACTCAACAGAGTCGGGTGCAGGAAAGTTCGCTTACCGAGTAATTGATTAGGATCGGTGACACCGGATCGCATCAATAGTGTCGGCGTGTGTATGGCGCCCGCCGCGATAATATAGTGCTTAGCCTTAAAGGTTAACTCTACAGAGGTAGGCTTAAGGTTTTCATCCAGCGCGATGGCCTTAGCCGCGAAGATCTTCTCCTTATGATGCTCTAACTTTACCACTTTGGCGCGACTCACCAGAGTCGCCCCCTTTTCAAGCGCCGCCGGAATGGTGGTGACTAACATGGATTGTTTTGCATTCACGGGGCAGCCCATACCGCAATAGCCCGTGTTCCAGCATCCTTTGACGTTGCGTTTAATCACGGTGAAATCCCAGTTGAGTTTCTCGCAACCGTTTTTTAATGCCTCATTATTTCGATTCGGGGCAAATGGCCATTTAGTGATATTCAGCCGCTGTTCCATCTTCTCGAACCAGGGATCCAGTTCGTCCCTGGACAAGCCCTTAACCGACTTGGTTTTAGCCCAATAATCCAAGGCATTTTTTGGGGTTCTGATAGAGGTGGTCCAGTTAACGGTGGTCGAGCCTCCCACAGCCCGCCCCTGAAAGATACCAATGGCCTTATCTTTCGTTTTCATGGCGGCTGCTTGGTGGTAGAGATTAGGATAGGCGCGCCGCTCCTCCATATTAAAGCTTTGGGATGATTTCAGCGGACCTCCCTCAACGATAATAACCGTCAAACCGGCATCGGTTAATATTTCGGCGGCGACACCGCCACCGGCACCACTGCCAACGATAACGACATCAGCCTCGAGTGTTTGACTCTGATTTAACTGGCTGGCATCGATATGTTTCCAGCCCGAGGCCAGTCCCTCTTCAATCGGATCTGCTATTACCACCTCAACTACCTCCAACGACTGACTATTTTAGTTATAATTTTAAATGCGTTACAGCAATGCCAAGTCGTTAATGCCTAGACTTGCTGGCCCAGAAATGTCGGCTTTTCATAATTTAATCGACTCCAGTGCTCGGGGCAGGAGTAATAACTTGCAATAACCAGCTCCCTGAGACCTTGGTAAGCGGTCACCATCAGGTCTAAAAAACTGTTTCGCCAATACTCTAACAGGGAGGCTAACTCTTGTGGAGTACGCATCATCAGCGGTGTCATGCTACCAGTTAAGATCAGCAGGCCCAGCCTCTGTTCCAACATATCCAGTAACTGTTCCAGCTCTGCTCGCCCCTCTTCGGGCAAGATGGCTATAGTCTGGGCTATGGCATCTAAGGTACGGTTCTGTGCTGCGCGGCGAAGCGTTTCTACGTCGGGAAGCGCGCCATCCAAAAATACCGGAAGCAACGCACTAAACAGCAACCTATGCTGGCTGTCCTGTGATCGGTTAGCCGCGATAAATTCAGGCGAATAGAGGCTGAATCCCAGCGCTAATGATGCCGTACCTACGAACGCCGATGTTAAAAAAGTCCGTCTTTTCATACCCTGTCTCCTGTGTAATTTTCAATGAAGATAGATATCTGACAGAGAAAATCGATATTTTTCTATACTACACCTATGCCTGCTCACATGCGAAACGAGCTCAACTATTGCACCAGATAGCGCAGCAATAGCACTGGCTTTAGTCTCTGTAGAATCAAATAAATTAACCATTGGACAGCCAAGATTTGAAGGGTCTTCATCTCATCGAGAAAAAGAGACAAACAGGTGTGCTACAATGCAACTCACATTAATAATTAAACACACGTTTTAATTTTCAGCAATAGCCAATATATTATGACGCACTCTTTTTCACCTCCATGGTGGGCAAAAAGCCCCCATATTCAGACGATTCTACCGGTATTCACCAAGGTGGACAGACCAGTATTGACTCGAGAACGTCTGGAGCTCAGCGACGGCGATTTTATCGATCTGGACTGGTTAAGCTTTCCCACAGAAGGGCAAACTATTCTGGTTATTATTCATGGGCTAGAAGGCAGCGCCGACTCTCATTACGTGCGACGGCTCTTGCAAGATTGTCGTGATAGCGGTCTATGTGCCGTCGTTCACCATCACAGAAACTGTTCGGGGGAGCGTAACCGTCTGGCCCGAAGCTATCATAGTGGTGATACCCAAGATCTGCAGGCACATTTAACTCACCTAAAAATGCGTTATCCAAACTCGAAGATAAGGGCCGTAGGTTATAGTCTCGGGGGCAATGTGCTGGCTAAATATCTTGGTGAACATAATGAGGCAAGCCTCATCGAACGCGCAGTTGTGGTATCGGCGCCGTTAAAACTTGCAGCATGTGCCAAGAGGCTGGAGAAAGGATTTTCTAAGGTTTACCAACGCTACCTGATAAAGCAGTTAAAGCAAAAACTAACCGAAAAGGTCCAGGATAAGCAACTGGGGGAAAGTATGCCAGTCTCGATGTCGCAAATTGATGAACTCAACACATCCTATAACTTCGACCATAGAGTAACGGCGCCGCTTCACGGCTTTACAGGAGCAGACGACTACCACCATAGAGCCAGTGGTATGGGCTACCTAAAACATATTCGTCAACCTACGTTAGTCATACATGCAGCGGATGATCCTTTCATGACCATAGATGTGATCCCCGCAGCAGATAAATTGTCTCCTCACGTGGTCTATGAACTGCATAACTGCGGTGGACATGTCGGCTTTATCGAGGGGGGAACACCATTTAAACCCAAATACTATCTTGAAAGACGGATCCTCTCCTTTCTCTCACACTCTGGTACCTAAACATGTTAGTTCCCTATGATGCACTGCTACAGTTACCGAATGAAACGTTAGAGCGTTTAATTAAAGAATATCTCTTCTCTCAAGTCGAAGACGGCAGTTTTTCAGACACTGATGATGAAACACTAAAACTCGCCATAAACAAGTGCAAACAAGCTCTAAAGCAAGGAGTGCTAGTCGTTGAATACAGCGAAGATGATGAGTCGATTGCTATCCGTCAACACGATCACCTCCATAATTAGAGAGTCGATAGCAGCTAAATCACGTACGAGTTTGACCTGACAGGTCTGATTACCGTATAAATATGAGTCAGTTTAACGATATGTACGGCTCTTTTTCAGGTTCCAATTAGGAAATTTAATGTCAGCAAAACATCCCATCATCGCAGTTACCGGCTCTTCCGGAGCGGGTACGACGACAACGACAACGGCTTTTAAGCATATCTTCCGCCAACTCGGGATCAATGCAGCTTCGGTCGAAGGTGATAGCTTTCATCACTTTACCCGTCCTGAAATGGAATTAAAGATCCGCCAGTCTAAAACCGAAGAGAAAAATATCAGTTATTTTGGCCCCGAGGCAAACGACTTTGAAAAATTAGAGCAATGCTTCAGCGACTATAGTGCGACCGGCCAAGGCGAAACTCGCTCATACCTACATACCTTCGATGAAGCCGTGCCGTTCAACCAGATGCCGGGGACATTTACCCAATGGCATCCGTTGCCGGAAAATACTGATATGCTCTACTATGAAGGACTTCATGGTGGTGTGAAAACCGACAGCTGTAATGTCGCAGAACATGTCGATCTCTTGATAGGAATGGTCCCTATTGTAAATCTGGAATGGATTCAAAAGATCATTCGAGATACCTCAGAAAGAGGCCACAGCCGTGAAAAAGTCATGGGTTCGATCGTACGTAGCATGGACGATTATATTAACCATATGACTCCCCAATTTTCTCGTACCCACATCAACTTTCAGCGTGTTCCGACCGTAGATACCTCTAATCCATTTAGCGCAAAGAATATTCCCAGCTTAGATGAAAGCTTCGTTGTGATCCGTTTTCGTGGCATCAAGAACGTAGACTTTCCCTATTATCTGAAGATGATCGATGGCGCATTTATGTCCAGGGTTAATACACTTGTGGTACCGGGAGGCAAGATGTCTCTGGCTATGGAACTGATACTCACTCCCTTGATCAGAGATCTATTAGAGAAGCGTCAACAGCTTTTACTGCTGGATAATGAATAGTAAGTGGTGAGTCGCAAACAGGTAAAGATCAGTGATTTTTATTTCGACTCAGGAAAGCTTAAGCTTTATTTAAGTATGGTCGAGTAAACTTTCTCTCGTCGGGATTTCAGGCGAAAGACTGATAAGTTAGCATGCTCTTGGGAGTAAATTCCCCCATCTTGATCTGTTTGTTTCCTTGAGTATGCTGGCTGTTCCGACCCTCTTCCTTATCATCGAAAGTAAATTCCACATCCGTGCTTGATCTGTTTATTTCCTTGAGTATGCTGGCTGTTCCCTTCCTAAAGAAGACGCTAGGACATAAAGAAGTTCCTAGGTTCTAAAACCTCAAGCCTCGCACCTCAAACCTTTTCAGTAAATTCCATTTTCACACTTGATCTGCTCCTGATTTAAAATCAGTCCTCGAGTATGCCGGCAGTTCCTTCAAAGAAGGTACGAGGATTAAAATTAGTTCCTAGAATCTCGCACCTCGAAACTCGCACCTTTTCAGTAAATTCCACGTCTATGCTTGATCTGACTCCCTGTTTATAAGATGAGTTTATAAGAAGTCCTCGAGTATGCGGGATCATAAAAAAGGCCACAGTTCCTAGGATCTAAGATCTAGGACCTCGAAACTGGCACCTCTCAGTAAGTTCCTTCAATGAAGGTTCGAGGAACTAGAACCTCGAACCTCGTATCTAGAACCTAGTTAACGCCTTCTCTATTGCTGAAACGATACACCAGCAGATAGAGCACGGGTAGGATGACCAACGTCAGCAGGGTCGATGAGACTATGCCGCCAATCACCACAGTGGCAAGCGGGCGCTGAACCTCGGCACCGGTACCGACATTCAATGCCATAGGGACAAATCCAAGACTCGCCACCAGTGCAGTCATCAGTACCGGACGAAGTCGTTGACTCGCGCCTTGCTTGATTGCCTCCATCAGCTCGAGTCCTTGCAGCTTAAGCTCCTTGATAAAGCTCAGCATCACCACACCGTTTAGCACGGCAATACCCGACAGGGCGATAAAGCCGATCGCCGCCGATATCGACAGTGGCATATCTCTTAGCACCAGTGCCAGAACGCCGCCGGTCAATGCCAGTGGCACACCACTGAAAATAATCAACGAATCCCTGATTGAACCAAAGGCGCTATACAGCAAGCCAAAGATAAGTAGCAGGGTCAGCGGGACTAAGATCATCAAGCGATTCGATGCCGACTCTAACTGCTCAAAGGTGCCTCCATACTCACTCCAATAACCACTGGGCAGCTTAAGTTCACTGCCCATCAGCGTCTTAGTGTCTTTAATAAAGGAGCCCAGATCCCGACCTTCGACGTTGGCGGTCACCACGACATGACGTTTACCACTTTGACGGTTAATCTGGTTTGGTCCCACCTTAAACTTAATATCGGCCACCTCTCCGAGGGGCACATAGCTGAGATCCGGATTGAGCTCTGTTGGCAAGGCGATAGGCAGGTTCTCAAGCGCTCTGAGATCTTGTCTGATGTTATCAGCCATACGCACCACGAGTTTAAAGCGGCGATCCCCCTCATAGATAAGACCTACGGGCACACCAGAGACTGCGGTTTGCAGCGCCTGCTGCACATCGACGATGGTGAGGCCCAGCAAGGCCAAGTGATCCCGGTTCGGCTCGATGGACAAAGTTGGTAAGCCAGACATCTGCTCGACACGCACATCTTTGGCACCATCAAGTTGATGGAACAGGGCCTCGGCGCGATCGCCCGCGGCTTTAAGGGTATCGAGATCGTCACCATAAATTCGCAAGGCGACATCAGCACGAACTCCGGCAATCAACTCATTGAAGCGCATCTCGATAGGCTGGGTAAACTCATAATTATTACCGGGGACCTGCTCAACATGTTCTCTCAGTTCGTCGATAAACTGGTCTTTACTCTTGGTCGGATCGGCCCACTGATCGCGAGGCTTAATGATCAAGATGGTATCGGCCACACTCGGCGGCATGGGATCCGTCGCCACCTCAGGAGTACCAATTTTCGAAAACACATGCTCGACTTCATCGAGCTCACCGATGACCAGCTCGAGTTTCTTTTGCATCTCGGTTGACTGCTCAAGACCGGTACCCGTGATGCGCATGGCGTGCATGGCAATATCGCCTTCATCGAGTTTAGGCAGAAATTCAGAGCCTAAACGACTGAGTTGATAGGTGGTGACCCCCATCAAGGCTATCGCGGTGACGATAATAATGGCCGGGCGCTTAAGAGAGAAGAACAGCACCGGCTCATAGACATTACGCGCTTTAGCCATCAGGAAGTTCTCTTTCTCGTTCACTTTCCCCTTAACAAAGATCGCAATAGCCGCAGGCACGAAGGTCACCGAGAGGATGAGTGCACCGATAAGCGCAGCAACCACGGTAAATGCCATTGGGTGGAACATCTTACCTTCGACGCCACTGAGTGCAAAGATAGGCAGATAGACCAGCATGATGATCAGCACACCAAATACCGCCGGACGGAACACCTCTTTTGTCGCCTCGAACACCACCTTTAGGCGCTCCTCCAGTGAGAGAAGTCGGCCGTATTGATGTTGAGCCATACCGAGTCGGCGCAGGGCATTCTCTACAATGATCACCGCACCATCGACAATAATGCCAAAGTCGATAGCACCAAGGCTCATCAAATTACCTGAGACGCGGTTAGCCATCATACCTGTGATGGCAAACAGCATACTGAGCGGGATCACCAGAGCTGCGATAAGCGCCGCTCTAAAGTTGCCAAGCAAGGCAAACAGCACCACGATAACCAGTACGGCACCTTCGAACAGGTTTTTCTGCACCGTGGCGATGGCCTTATCGACCAGGCCAGTTCTGTCATATACCGCTTCAGCCACTATGCCTTGAGGCAAGCTGGCATTAACCAGCTCTAGTCTGTCACCCACCTCTTTAGCGACGACGCGACTATTTTCCCCCAAAAGCATAAAGGCGGTACCCAGCACCGTCTCTTCACCATCTTGAGTCGCTGCGCCGGTTCTGAGTTGCTTACCGTAGAACACCTCGGCCACATCCCCGATGCGGACCGGCGCGTCATCTCGCTTAGTCACAACAACTTGGCGGATCTCATCAAGGTTTTTAAGCTGGCCCGGTGAGCGAACTAACCACTGCTCACCATTCCTCTCTATGTAACCGGCACCAACGTTACGGTTGTTACGCTCGAGCGCCGTGATCACATCATAAATAGTGACCTTAAACGCCAGTAACTTACCGGGATCCGGCGCCACCTGATATTCACGCTCGAAGCCACCCAAACTATTGATCTCGGTAACTCCGGGCACCTTGACCAGTTGCGGGCGAATGATCCAGTCCTGAATAGTACGCAGATCTTCGGCATTATAAGGGGTGCCGTCCTCTTTCAATGCACCATCGTGGGCACGTATTGAGTAGGTAAACACTTCACCCAGGCCACTACTGACAGGGCCAAGTGATGGTTCGGCTTCCACAGGTAATTCACCACGGATCCCCTGAAGTCGTTCGGCGATCTGCTGCCTTGCCCAGTAGATGTCAGTGCCTTCGTCGAAAATCACTGTCACCTGAGACAGGCCATAGCGTGAGATGGAACGGGTATGATCCAGGTTAGGTATCCCCGCCATGGCATTTTCAACCACATAGGTCAGTCTCTGCTCAGACTCGAGTGGAGAGTACCCAGCAATCGCTGTGTTTATCTGTACCTGTACATTGGTAATGTCGGGCACGGCATCGATAGGTAATTTTAACGTGTTGTAGACACCTAACAGTGCGATGAGCAACGTCATCGCCAGCACCAGTAACCGCCTTTTTAACGCGAAGGAGATAATTGTATCCATAATGATCGTCTCCTAGTGCACGTGTTTAGCGGCATTTTTCATGATGTCCGCTTTTAATAAATAACTATTTTCTGTGACATATTCACTATCACTATCCAGTCCAGCCAACACCTCGACATATACACCATCACTCTCGCCAAGTTTCAACATACGCACCTCGAAGGTGTTGCCATGTTTGACAAATACGGCGGGATTTTCCATAAAGGTTTGCAGCGAATCGACGCGTACCGCTAAAGGCACCTGCTTAGTACGGGTCTCGATATCGGCCTGAATGTGCATGCCTGGTCGCCAGTGTCCATGTTCGTTATCGATCACAGCGCGCACACGGGCGATATGACCACCTGTCATGGTTGGCGCTATGTAACTGATTGTGCTGCGAGCCGAAGCACTAACATCTTCGCCATTGTGACCTATCATTTTATGATCATCCCCTATGGTCACGGGTTGACCCAGAGACAGTTTATCTATGCTCTTGGGGAAGGCTGAGAGATCTATCCAGACACTCGACAGGTCGCTGATACTGACTAAGGCACGGTTAAAGGTATTGTCGCCCAGACTCAATAACTGCTCAGTAACCTGACCATTAGCAGGACTCTTGACCTGATAAGTTTGAAGCGTGCTTGAGTTACGCACGGTTGCGATGATTTGCCCCTTTTCAACCAAGTCACCTATGCTGACATGAAGCCGTTCGATAACCCCGGCATAAGGTGCATTAACGCTAAACTGTTTGTCGGCTATGGGGGCTACGATACCGAACAAGGTGTCTACAAAGGTGAGCTGCTTACTGCCGGCTTGCTGAGTTTGAATACCGGAAAGTTTAAGGAGGCGATCGTTGATCTCAGTCCGGCCTGTGTAATTGTCGTAGTGCCAGTCGAAGGACTCCCCCTTAAAGCCTGCGTGCACCTCCACCTCGAAGGAGTGAGGTTCCGAGACGCTCTGCTCACTCACAAGGTAATCTTCTTCGCTGATAAAGCTTATTCTGTCTGTCTTGCCGCCAAGGCGATTAAGCAAAAGCTCAAGCTTTATCTCGCTTGGATCCAACTTCTGACCTTTGTGATAAGCATACACCCGCATCTCCGGCGGGATCCCCGACTCGACCATAGTGATCTCGACCTCAAACTCACCGCTGTGCAGCAGTCTGCCGCCATGTGGTCCTTCGGGAACATGCTCTTCCTTCTCTTCATGGCCATGGCCGTGATCGCCACTGGCCCAGGCAACATTGCCCGGCAGCACAGTTGAGAAACCCAAGGCCGATAATGTGATAGCGGCTGCCATAAATGCAGATGAAAGCTGATTCAGTTTAAAATTCATTATCTGTTCTCCGGTGCAACAAACGGCGTCATGATTGAACGTGCATTTGAGCGAAAGTTTGAGTCAGTAGCAGTCATAGATTGTCCTGTGATGCGCTCGAGCTCGAGCCTCTGTTGATAGACAGCCACTTTGGCTTCGATAAGGTCCCGCTCTATGGCAAACAGCTCAGATTGAGCATCGACCAGCTGCAGTACACTGGCTTGCCCCGTTTGATAGGCACCTTGAGTGTCTTCGAGTAACCGTTGAGCTAAAGGCAACACTTGCTGTTGGATGCGATTTGCTTGCCGGGCGTTATTGACCATGGCCTGATGGATCGCCATCAATGACAGCTTTAGCTGACCACGGGCCATTTTTTGTTGCTCCATCGCCCTGTCTTCAGCGGCTTTAGCGGCCAATATATTGCCCTGATTAGGGTTGGTAATAGGGATAGGCATAGAGAAGTTGAACATCAAGGCGCCATCATCGAAGCCGTCATAACTTCGAACCCCCATCCCCAACGTCACATCATATTGCGCCTTAGACTCCTCCATTCGCCGCTTGGCATACATCAAACGCTCGACGCTTAACAGCTGCAGATATTGAGGGGCGGTTTCGACAGCGTTGAGCACGCTAGCTGCCGTGGGCAGCGCCGAAGACAAATCGAGGGTACCAAGAGCATGAGAGAAGTAAGGTTCACTCGACCACATGGCGGCTAAACGCAGTCGGGCAAGCCTTGTCTCGCCATCGAGCAGCTCTTTAACCGATGTCGATCGAGACAGGCGCAGGGCCATCTTAGTCACATCGGCCTGAATTACCGCTCCGGCATTGGCGCGGGATTCAATAACCTCTAAAGCGCTCTGTTCAACCAAAATACGCCGCTCGCTCCAATCCTGCAGGGCTTGCAAGCGCAATAGCTGATAGTAACGCCCGGTAGCCTCGGCCAGAATATCCAGACGCAATATCTCATATTCACTTAGCTTTTGACGCCCTGTGGCTTGAGCAACATCGACACGGCGCTGACGTTTATCACCCAGCTCGATAAGCTGGCTTAATGCCAGAGTCAGTTCGGCATTATCAACGCCTTGCCTCTCACCCGTGCCCAGCACATTTTCGATTTCGACCGAAAACTCGGGATTTGGCGTGATCCCAGCTTGTAAGGTTAGCGCCTCAGTGACCCTAATATCATAGGGAAAGGTTTGTAGTTGAACATTGTTTAGCAAGGTTTTTTCCAGCACCCAAGGCAGGGTTACTTCGCCCTTGCCTGGCTGAGCTACACTCTTGCCTGCATATAATGCAAGCACGCACAGACTCACGGTGACCAGCGCGCGTTGGCAGGCCACGAGTGTGATCTCTTGATATCTCTTCACGAGAATAAACTCCGGTTATCGCCTGAACGCGCGGCGGTGCGAGTCGCGTCATATTGAAAACAGACACGGCAACTCACCTCGGCCACAACTTGTACAGGCAGATTAATAAATAAAAACTATTTAAATAACGTGAAGTTAACTATGAGGAGGGGGAATAGGTGGTGCGTAATTTCTGTCTTGATAGCTTATAAGAAATGGACTTTCACCTTCGACGGCCTTGTGAGCGCAGGCAAAATTTAGCTCTACTGGCGGATGGCAAGAGGTATGAAAATCATCATCATGCTCATCTTGGTCACTCCCCGCTCTGGTGTGCACACAAGTGCAGGCGGGAGTATGACAGCAAGACTCCTGCTCTTCATCCGAAGGCGTGACTTGTGAGACCTCTTGTAAGGCATCTTGTGAGAGTTCTTGTGAGGAAAGTGCATTCGTGTGGATATCTGACGCCACACAGGTAGGAAATAATTGAGACACGAAAACCACCAGCAGGAGAACCAGTGTCAACTTAGATTGTAAAACCTGTTTTGAAGCCTTCGTATTGAACAAGCAAAATTTCCTAATCAAATGACTATCAAACTAACACTGAGGCTGGCAATTCTGACTCAGAAGTATTAAAGCACTCTGGTATTAACGAGTCACATGTTAAACAGAGCCACGTATTAAACCAGAGTCAGATTTTAAGATCTAGAAACAAGATATGGATAAGCGTAAATTTACACGAGTAAATAGGGTTTTCGTGATATAACCGATGCAATTAAGTGATTATGTCGCCAGATATGACCCAGGCCATCTTAATACCGATTGGTATTGGATGACCTCTAAATTAACCCTTTGGGATCACATCAAGGGAACGATTTCACGGAAAGGTTTATTCTGCTCATAGGTCTGAAGACGCTCCTCAAACTCTCCCGAACGGTGCGCTTCCTCGCTATGTTTCAGGGCATCGATGGCTTTTAGCTGCGTCATAATCGCCGCACTATAGTCACCGGTTTCAGCATAGGCCGCAGCCAGATTATCCAGGTTAGTCGGATCATCACGATTAGCCTCAACCAGGCTCTGTGCTAACTGCAGCGCTTTATCACCATTTCGGTATTCCTCTTCCGGACAGGTAGATAAGATCCAAGCTACATTCCCCAGTGAAACTTCATCGCCGACCGAATTGAATCGCTCTACCGCTTTACCACAGTTGCGTTCTACACCGTTCCCGCCGGCAGCATAGATAAAACCGAGCCTAAATTGAGCCCACTTATTGCCCTGCTCACTTAGGGAGAGGTACCAGCGTTCTGCGACCGTCAGATCACGCTTAATAATATTGCCTTCGAATGAGAGATCCGCCAGCGTCTGTTGAGCCTTGGGGTGGCCCTGCTCTGCGGCCAAGGAGACCCACTTAACCCCTTGCTGCTGGTCTTGCTCTACGAAACGTCCGGACAGGTACATGAGACCGAGAAGAAACTGTGCCTCTTTCTCGCCTTGAGAGGCTTTCAGCTGAATATGAGCGAGTTTACTTGCGGCAACTTCTGCCATAGGTTGAGGAATTGAAAATGCATTAGTTGTAGTACTCGTCAAGAGCAATATGACAAAACCAACGCCTACAAATAACGGATGATATTTCAAAAACAACTCCTATCGAAATCAGCATACGAACCAGCCCGCAGTGGGGGTTTACTGTTGAAAAAAACTAAATTGGAACAGCAAAAATAAAGCAGTAAAAACTCAATACAAAACGCTCATTTCCTCTGAGTTAGCCAGATTTAACAGCCAAAGTCGAGAAAAAGTGTGTTTCACACTCAGTTTATGACAAATAAATATCGAACAAGTTCTACCGGAAACAGAGGTAAGATGTGATTAAGTCGGCATTGTTAAACCAATCAATGCATATTTATACGGTATTAGTTGACTTATATCACTAATGTATCAAAATAAACATCAATATAGATAGCCTGTTACGAACATTCATTCTTTCTAAACCTAGACCTTCATCTAGGTTTTGTTGACTTAATTGACGTAAACTGCTTATTTAGCATATTCTTGTATTTACATTAAACTGTCGAGGAACATAGGCATGGCTCTGATTGGTAAGCCTAAACCGGATCCTACTTTGGAATGGTTTTTATCACACTGTCACATTCATAAGTATCCAGCCAAAAGCACTTTGATCCACGCTGGTGAAGAATCGGATACGCTTTATTACATCGTTAAAGGTTCTGTCGCTGTTTTGATCAAAGACGAAGAAGGCAAAGAGATGATCCTCTCTTACCTGAATCAAGGTGACTTCATCGGTGAACTTGGTCTGTTTGAAGAGCAAGCCGAACGAACTGCTTGGGTACGTGCTAAGCAACCTTGTGAAATTGCAGAAATATCTTACAAGAAATTTAAGCAGCTTATCCAGGTTAACCCTGAAATTTTGATGAAGCTTTCTTCTCAGATGGCATATCGTCTGCACAGCACCAGCCAGAAAGTTGGTGATCTTGCATTCCTTGATGTCGCTGGAAGAATCGCTCAAACATTATTACATTTGGCAAAACAGCCTGATGCAATGACTCACCCGGATGGCATGCAGATCAAGATCACCCGTCAAGAGATTGGTCAAATTGTGGGTTGTTCACGTGAGACTGTGGGACGTATTCTTAAGATGCTTGAAGAGCAAAGCCTGATTCAAGCTCACGGTAAAACAATCGTGGTTTACGGCACGCGCTAAGCTAACATTAAGTTAGATTTAAGACAGCTTCGATAAAGTGGCCTGAGATAATCTCAGGCCATTTTTTTTGGAGATAATATTAATGACAAGGGCACTGTTTATTAGCTTTTTAGCTCTTGCAGCCTTAATGCCAGTGACAGGTCACACATCCAGCCTGATTGAACTTGAACATTATGAAGCTAAACAATTAGTTAGCTCAGGAAAGATTCTCTCTCTCGATGTTACCCTCTCTAAAACCAAACACTTCTGTTACGGCAAACTTATCGATGCGCACCTTTATCGTGAAGATGGAAAATGGCGTTATGATTTGCAAATTAAGACGCAACGTGGCCAAATCATAGATCTGAGTCTGGACGCTAGCACCGGACAACCCGATCCCTACAAATCGTTGCCCAATGATTGCAGAGCTTTTGAGAATTAGTTCACTGTTCCATTTGGCCAATGACACCATTTGATGACAGGTTAATATGAAACTACTGCTCGTTGAAGATAATGCGTTACTCGTTGAAGAACTCGAAAAACAGCTCAAGCAAGCCGGATACGTTACCGATGTAACAGATAAGGCGGCCGAAGCCGATTATCTGCTAAAAGAGACAAATTACGATTGCGTGATCTTAGATATTGGTCTACCCGATGGTAATGGCCTCGAACTACTCGAACGCTGGCGAAATCAAGGCGTTAATACGCCGGTTATCATGTTAACGGCGCGGAGTCAGTGGCATGAAAAGGTCGAAGGCTTTAATGCCGGTGCCGATGATTACTTAGGTAAACCTTTCCATACTCAGGAACTGCTGGCAAGAATACATGCACTCATTCAACGTGCTCACGGCAAAGCAAGCTCACCATCGAAGGAGCTGAGCTTCTCTGGCGTCACTCTCGATGAAAACCAACAATCAGTGATGGTTGGAACGAACTTATTTGAGCTCACGGCGATGGAGTTCAGGTTACTCAAGATATTTTTGATGTCACCACAGAAACTGCTCTCTAAGTCTCAACTCACAGATAAACTGTATCAATTCGATGATGAGAAAGAGAGTAATGTCGTAGAGGTCTATGTCACCCATCTACGTAAAAAACTCGGTAAGACGGCCATTGAGACACGACGTGGACAAGGTTACATCTTCCACGGCATCAAAGAATGATCTCGATTCGAACTAAGCTCAGCCTCTGGCTTACGGGCTTAGTCATCTTATCGACAGCTGTTGCGATTATCTTCTTCGAGTCTATGCTGAGACAGGCGTTTCACGATTCTATTATCGCCAGGTTACAGGAAGATCTTGAGCAGGTCATGCTGGCAACCCACCTTCAGGGAGATGAGCTGAGCATAGATCAGAACCAGCTTTCAGGCTTTTATAAACCGGTATTTTCAGGTCGTTACTATCAGCTTAACCTGCCGGGACAGGAGATCCGTTCGAGATCGCTTTGGGATCAGAAACTCGATATCGAGCTTTTAGAGAAGGGGGAGAGCCGTGTGTGGCAAACCAAGGGGCCACAAAATCATGATATCCAACTGCTCTCGCTCGGGCTCAGTTCTGACTCTCTCAATGTCGACGCAACCCTAACCGTTGCACAGGACCTGAGTATTGGCCGTAAAATTTTCACTCAGGTTTATGGCACAAAAATGGGCGTAAACCTGGCAATGTTACTGGCCATGATCACCGGCATCTTTCTGGTATTGAGACAATCATTTAAACCGATTAACCATATGCAATCGGCTCTATCAAAACTGAGAGAAGGAGAGATAACCTCGTTAGAGATCGATAAAATTCCTCCAGAATTACAAGGGTTAGCCTCGACCTACAATGAACTGTTGCAATACTCAAGCAAACAGCTGGAAAGAAGCCGTAATAATATTGGCAATCTAAGTCATGGGTTAAAGACCCCACTGGCGGTGATGCAGCAACAGGTAGAAGCCTTGGGACTCAAAGATCCCGATGCGGCGATAGCCCTTCAAAATCAGTTGGACTTAGTCCACAAGATGATCGAGAGGAAACTGGCTTCAGCTCGGATCACCGGCGATATGTTGCCGGCGGCTCAGATGCAACTTCCTAAAGATTTAGACGATCTTTGCCAAACATTGAGTAAGGTGCATTTTCATAAACAGATACAATGCAATATCCATATTCCGGAGAAACTGCTAAGACTGCCACTTCATAGAGAAGATGGTATGGAGCTTATTGGAAACTTACTCGATAACGCCCATAAATGGGCTAAATCACGGGTAGAGATCGGTGCAAGCATTGAAGATGACACTATCAGCCTCATCATAGAAGATGACGGCCCCGGTGTCGCGAGTGAAGAGCTCGCTCAATTGACCAGTCGTGGTAAACGTTTAGACGAGGCCACCATGGGTCATGGCCTGGGTCTTTCCATCGTCAAGGATATTGCCGAGCAGTATGAGATAGCGTTGAAGTTTACCCACAGTGAACGATTCGGTGGGTTGAAAGTCAGTTTGACGTTCTAGCACCGATAGCTATAACAGAGTCGATTCCAAGATCACCGTCTAATTCCAAAATAGATTGGCGGTTTTTATTAAGCCAGTAGGTACTCCCGACTGGCTTTTTTATGTCTGGAACATTTATGCTCCCCCAACAACCGCCATGGATTGATAGGTGTGGTATTTACCTCTGGAACATTTATGCCCCCCAACAACCGCCATGGATTGATAGGTGTGTGTTTATATCAGAAGCTGCCTCCCCCTGAGATAAATTACCACTTTAACATCGCTTATACCCTTAATTATTAAGAAGCTACAGCCCCCTCAGATGACACCAAGTCACACGATTAACCTATCTACCTGTTTACTCATAAATACTCCCCTATCAGCCATATAGGAGCACTCAGCCACATATCGGCTAACCCGATGAGCAGACAATTAAGACCATGGAGGTCAGATTCAGGAGGTAGAGCGAAGCAGGGCGAAGCAGGGCGAAAATTGTGAAACGATATGCTATTGAGCGAGATGGATGTCGAGCTGGCTTTTATATAGGGGCGTAATTGCTAGAGCCGAAGGAACATTTGTGGCCGGACACAACGTCTGTTTTATGCCTTGACCCACAGGGTCTGAAGCGTTCCCTTCGCTTTTAAGACATTTCCCATATCCATATGGGTCAGACGTGGGGAATGCCATATTGATGCCGGGAGCATCATTGGCCCAGGGAAACCTTCATAGATGTTCTGACTGCCAGGGATGGCGGAAATGCCAACAAATGTAAGGAACATTTGTGGCCGGACGCAACGTCTGTTTTATGCCATCCATGGCAAACAGACATAAGTGTTCCTGACACAAAAAAGCCACAGCACGGAGACTGTGGCTTTTCATTAGTGGCTTATTAAAGCGAGTATACCGGAGAGAGATACTCGCTCTAAATTCTCACTCAAGAGAGGAAGATTACTTCTTCTTAGAGTAAGCCGCCGCTTGTTCACCGGCTAATCTACCGAAGGTGATGATATCAGAGATAGCATTACCACCTAGACGGTTAGCACCGTGAACACCACCGGTGACTTCACCAGCGCCATATAGACCAGGGATAATCTGCTTCTTAGCATTCATAACTTCAGCTTTAGAATCAATCATCACACCACCCATAGTGTGGTGAACACCAGGAGTTACTTCGATAGCGTAGTAGTTACCTTCATTGATTGCACGAGGTAGGTTTGGACGCTCGAAATCAGCATCTTTACCACTAGTCACGAAAGTATTATAACGAGCAACGGTTTCAGTCAGAGCCTTACCGTCGATATTCTCCATCTTACCTAGCTTAACAAGCGTATCGGCAGTAGGAGCGACACCTAGACCGATGTACTTATCAATTTTCGATAGTGACTTACGTACTGAATCATCGAAAATCAAGTAAGCTGATTTACCTGTTTGTTGTAAAATTGCAGCAGCAGCTTTATCACGAGTAGTGATCTCGTTGACGAAACGCTTACCTTCACGGTTAACCAAGATTGCACCGTTACCACGTACAGCTTCAGTCACCATCACACCACCTTTCACAGAAAGTGTTGGGTGAGCCTGGATGTACTCAAGATCGACCATTGCTGCGCCAGCATTGCCCGCAACATCGATACCATCACCTGTTGCACCTGGTTGGTTAGTCGATACGAAGCCTTTCAGCTTAGGATCAAGCTTAGAAACACGTTCATTGTTCTTACCAAAACCACCGGTAGCCAGAATAACGGCATCCGCTTTAATCCAGTAGTAACCCTTGTACATACCCTTAACTAGCAGGCCTTTAACGTTACCTGAGTCATCTTTAAGGATTTCGATACCACGTGTGTTCATACGCATATCGATATCGCGCTTAACGGCGTTATCGTAAAGCACCTGAACAACATGTGCACCAACACCAGCACCACCAGTTGGACGGTGTGTACGGTTAACCGATGCGCCACCCATACGACCAACATCACTTAAATCTGCACCCATGGCTGTCATCCAATCGACAGAACCTTTTGAGTGAGAAACCAGCACGTCTACTAGTGCAGGGTCGTTGATGTTACGGCCACCTTTCATGGTGTCTTTAGTCATCAACTCAAGGCTATCTTCGATGCCTTTAGCTTTTTGCTGATCGGTCCAAGCGGCATTCATACCACCGGCTGCAAGTTTTGCATTACCACCGATAACAGGCTCTTTCTCAATAAGAATGACTTTTGCGCCATGGTCATGGGCTGAAACAGATGCAGAGAAACCTGCTCCACCAGAACCGACAACGACCACATCCACAGTATCTTTTGGTGCAAGGGCTAATGCCGCTTCACGCTCAGATTTATCTTTAGCAAGGTCTGCAATGCTTGGCTCGTGACGTTCCCACTTGCCTACATATGGCATATCGAAGTCGAAGCTGTGGCAAGAGTCACAATAGACCATAGATTTTTCATGGGCGCTGTGACAAGAGGTACAAGCGATCTCACCTGGGAAGTGAGAATCATGAGCATTGTAATGCTCGTGTTCTGTCTCTTTAGCGACCTCTTCCATAGAGCCGTGACAAGAAACACACTGCTCATTTTCATAAGTAAGGCTATCGTTAGATAGTTCACCATCCGCTGTATGACAGCTATCACACTCTTGATTTTCAGCATGAAAATCGGCAAGATTATCAGCAGCAGTTGCGTTCGCTACCATTCCAGCAGAACCAATTAAGGTGGCCAGGCATATAGCTTTTTTAAAGTTTTTCATCACGTCTCCTAGCTTTTCAATAGAACAACTCATTTGTTTAAATAGTCGCGATATCTACAAGCTCATCTCTGTTATGTGAGCTGAGTTTTTTGACCCTATAAGAATAGGATACTCTCAGCTTTCTGTTTCAAATTAATTTTGAGCGATCCAGTCATCTTGCTCAAGGTGAACAGAGATAGAGAAAACGAAAATCAAGCGGGCTTCACAGCTGAAGAAGACGCTCATGCAAAGATGCATAACTTAGCAAGCCGTTATGCAGTTTTGCATAAGGCATAGATGGGTGGATCACAAAAACTCAATTCGATGACATTCACAGCTGTTCTGCCCCTTCGTTAGCCAGCATATTGCAACAAATTTGTTAATTGCGTCCATCACCACAGTTCATCGACGAATGAACATGTTAAAATCGCGCCATGAAATATCTTCTTATATTAGTCATGGTGCTCTGTTTCCATGCACCATCACTGGCCGCACAGGCACAAGACTTGTCACACAAGAGCATTGTATTTGGTGTTCACTCAAAAACGGCCCCGCTGGAGTGGCGCAACAACGGTGTTGACCAAGGGTTTAACCTGGAGCTGATAAGCAGAATTGGACAACTCATAGATAAAAGAATCGTTGTCAGACGTAAAACATTTCAACAACTGCTGACCGATGTGCATGATCCCGACTGCCCTATCGACGTCATCGCCGTTGTCAGCCCGGTCAGCATTGACAGAAAGCTAAGTCAATCAGATCCCATCTATGCCACCCACGCCAAGGCATACACACTGCAGGGAAAATCCTTTATCAACGGCTGGCAAGATCTTGTCGGTAAACGTGTGGCCATCAAGAAAGGCGCCTTCGTCGACGTCTATATATCCGGTCAACCACAGGAATTTACACGCGTCGATGTCGACCTCTATGAGACCGGCTTTCAGCAGTTAATTAAGGGGGACGTCGACGTCGTTCTCGCCGAAAATTTTGTCGCCAGACGCTTGATGCCACTCTATCCCAAGATTAGAAGTTCCAGCGATCCGCTAATTTATGGTGCGTTCAACTTTGTGAGTAATAAGGTTAATGCTCCTCTGATGGGCCAAATTAACGACGCCCTCAGACAGTTAAAACTCTCCGGAGAATACGACCAGCTCGTCAACAAGTGGTTTGGTACGGGGCGGGAAAAAGTCGATCTCACCTCCACCCAACAGAAGATGTTGTCTCTGGCCATCGCAGTGAGCATCATCTCGGCGCTGGGCATGATACTCACCGGCTATATGAGCAGAAGTCTTCAAAAGCGGACCCGCTCACTGAATGTCGAGCTGACACAACGTCGCAAGGCTGAGCATCAAATATCCAACCTATCTCAACAGTTTCAATCTGTATTGGATGGGATCCCCCATGGCGTCACACTATTTAATCGGGAGTGTGATTGTTTATGGAGTAATGATAACAATAACGAACTGTTGAATAATCCCGAATTTCACTTCACCGATGGCGAACCTTTCGAGCTGAAGGTCACCCTGCTTGAGGTATTGAACAGCCAGAAATCTCTGATTGAAGATATGAGTTTTCAAGACCAATTCTGGCAACTCCAAATTCACCCCATAGGGAAAGATCAAGCGGTCATCCTATTAGAGGAAGCCACTGAGCGTCACCAACTCAGGCAAGCCAACGATGAGGCGAGTCGCTTAGCCTCATTAGGCGAACTCTCAGCGGGAATTGCGCATGAGATCAATAATCCGACGGGAATTATTATCCATTCGGTAGCGTTCTTAAATGATGCACTAAAAGATCTACAGCCGGCAACCGATGCCTACCAGAAGCAAAACCCTTTCTGGCTAATCGCTGGGCTGGAGCCGGAACGAGCCCTATATGAACTGCATTATACTTGCCTCAATATCGATGAGGGTGCCACACGAATAAGCAGAATCGTGAACGACTTAAAGCGCTATGCCTTACCCAATATTGCCACCGAGCACCAAGTGATAAGCCTGAATGAAGTGGTACAGGTGTCACTGCGCTTGACGGCAAATCAGATTAAAATATTTAAAATCAGAACCCAACTTCACCAGCCAGAGCCGATGATTATGGGTGATGCCCAGCAACTGCATCAGGTGCTGATTAACCTTATTCAAAATGCCTGCCATGCATCGCCACCCGACGATGGAACGGACGCAGATGACGGCATGATCTCGATTGAGACCTGCGTTGTTGATGGCAAAGCCTGCTTAATCGTCTGTGATAATGGATCGGGTATGGATCAAGCAACGCTACAACGCATTACAGAGCCTTTCTTTACGACTCGTCGTTCCTGTGGCGGCACCGGACTGGGCTTATCTGTGTGCAGCAGAATAATCAAAGAACACAAGGGTGAAATGCAGATCACTTCTCGCCAGGGTAAGGGAACATGCATCAAACTTCTCTTTTCATTGGAGCAATTAAGATGAAACTCGCGCGAAATATTTTGTTAGTCGATGATGAAGCCCCATGGTTAAGAACCTTAGCCGTGACCCTCAACCGACTCGTTCCCGAAGCGCAAGTCGATACCTGTGTCGACAGCAGGCAGGTCGTCAATCGCCTTTCTTTGTGCGACTACGCCTTAGTGCTACTCGATCTGACGATGCCATTTCACTCGGGCGAAGAATTGCTCGAGATGATCCGCTGTGATTTTCCTAAGACCCGCGTCATCATAGTCACCGGAGTCAACGAGGTCGACACCGCGGTTCGCTGCATCAAGAATGGCGCCTATGATTACTTTATCAAGACAGACAATGTTGACGACCTGGCCCGAACGGTACGCAGAGCCCTCGAAGTCGTTGGCTTGGAAAGAAACTATCTGCGGATAAAAGAGAGTTTTCTGAGTCGCACCCTAAGTCAGCCGGAGGCCTTCAATAATATTTTGACCTGTGAACCCGCCCTGCTGGATCAATTCAGGTATCTCGAAGCCGTCGCGCTAAGCCCCGAGCCCATCCTTATCTTCGGTGAAAGTGGTACGGGAAAAGATGAGTTTGCCAAGTCCTGCCACCAGCTCTGTTGTCCCGAAGCCCCTTTTATCAATGTGAACCTTGCCGGAATAGGTACCGATGCCTTTGAGCTACAACTGTTCGGGCAGCTCCATACCCACGAAGACGGCCAGGTTTCGGCTCAAGCCGGCGTGTTACATCAGGTCAATAACGGACTACTCTACCTTAATGAGATTGGCGATCTCCCCTTGGAAGCCCAGGCAAAGCTGGTCGATGTGATAGAACATAAACAGTACTACCCGATAGGCAGCGATCGCCCCTACCCGGTTAACTGTAAGATCATCACCTCGACTCAAAACGACCTGCTGGCACTGAATCAGACAGGAAAGTTTCGCAGCGATCTACTTTACCGATTGCGTTCACACAAGATCAAGTTACCCCCACTGCGAGACCGTACGCTGGATCTCTCCATGCTCATCAATCACTTTATCGCCCAAGCCGCCGAAGAGATGGGACTCGATGTCCCGCAGCAACCCGGAAACCTAGCGAGCCAACTGGCAGACTACGCCTTCCCGGGAAACCTTCATGAACTGAAAGGCATGGTCTTCGATGCGGTGAGCCGCAGCGATGGCGTTCAGCTCAATATCTCCCCCTTCATGGAGGCGATAAAAGAGCAGCAGGGTGACCGTGAGGCTCCACAAAATATGTTGATATTTCCAAAGAGTTTGCCAACCTTAGCCGAGATGAGTAATGCACTGATTAATGAGGCCATGAGCCGCACCGCAAATAATCAAACCGCCGCGGCGCAGATGCTGGGGATAAGCCAAAGTGCCCTGAGCAGGCGAATGACGAAAGGGGGCTAGTTTAAAATAGGGCATACTGATACAAGCAAACCAGTAGCTCTCTTTCTGGCATTAAAAAGCCCAACAGTTAAACTGTGGGGCTTTCCGGTTTTTAGTTTCTGCTTTGCGCGTTCAGCGAATCACTTATGCGCGATTGGTTTCCTGAACCGGAAGGGCTTGGGCAGGACTCTCAGTCTCAAAACCTTTCTCGGTTTCATCGACGATAGTCAGGACCGCCGCATCGCCAACCACGTTACACGAAGTCAGCACCATATCGATTAGCCTATCTAACGCCGCCACAATGGCAAATGCTTCAACAGGCAGTCCCATCTGGTGAATGAGCACACCAATCATCACCATTCCACCACCGGGAACGCCACCGGCCCCCACAGATAACAAGAAGATGCTAAATAGCAGAGCGGGAAGCTGATCCATCGCAATCGGTGCGCCGAAGGCATTTGCAACGAAGAAGATGGCAATAGTGATATAGATAGATACGCCGCCCATATTCATGGTCGCCCCAAGGGGGACACCAAAGCCAGCAATGGCACGCTTAACGCCCAACTTATCGGTCAAGGTTCTCATGGTCACTGGAATGGTCGCATTCGAGCTTGCGGTAGAGAGCGAGAACAGGATCTGCTCCTGGGTTTTAGCCCTGAATTCTTTCGCCGATACCGAAGTAAAAGCACCAACAGCCATCGGATAGACGATGAAGATCCAGGTCAACAACAGGCCTAAAATAACCACCAGATACTCGAGGACACTCAGGAAGATACTCGCCTCGAGTGTTGCACCCAGCTTCAGCATCAGGGCGAAAACACCAAAAGGAGCCAACTGCATCACAACAGTAATCAGCTTCATCATCAGCTTATTACCTTCCTGGAACCCTTGAACCAGCAGAGGTGTTGCATCCCCCAGAGACTTAATCACGCCGCCAACAAGCAATGCCATGAAGATGACTTGTAGCATGTTACCTGAGGTGAAAGCCGCGACCGGGTTATTAGGCACGATATTAACGATAAGCTGAACCAGATTAGGGAGCTCTGTTGCGGTGATTTCAGCACCCGCACCACCCGACATATCTACGCCTAATCCGGGTTGCAGCAACAGGGCCACAGTCAGTGCCGCAAATATTGCGACTAGTGTATTGATGATGTAGAAACCAAATGTTTTCCCGCCCAAACGACCGAAACTCTTAAGGTCATCAAGCTCCAAAACACCACATACGATACTGACAAACACGAGGGGCACGACCAACATCATGATCATATTGACGAACATGGTGCCGACACCGGAGGAGAGTTCGACGACGGTACCGGAAAAGAAGCCGATATCACCAAGAAGGTATTGAATAATGGAGCCGAATATTAATCCGGAAAACAGACCGATAAAGATCCGCGTAGAAAGTGATTTTGTCATATGCCTGCCTTCAATTCGGCACCTCTTTTGCGTGCCTTTTTAATACAACATCGAACACTTTTAGTGCGGATGCCTTTTAATTGAGGGAATGAGTTCCCTTCTTTGCACCCGATAGTGAATCATGCTGGGCATAATTTCAATCAGAATCGAAATAATGCAATTTGATACAATTTCATAACCCTTGCATAAACAAGCATAAAAACACAGACAAACAGGATTACCCACTGCAAACCCAAACAATAACTTTTACATTATTATCAGATGCGCAACACACCACTCAGTACCGACACAAGTTTAATAGTCGATCACACCAAAACAAGAGGGGTTGGTAGACATTTAAACTACCAAGAAGGCGATTCACGGGGTTAGAAGCCGGGAAAGTGCCAGCCTCAGGATGGTTAGTTTGTTTTTAGGTTAAAAAAAAGCCGTTAATAGGGCCCCCTATCAACGACTCTTTATATACCCGACTACTATCAATCGGTACAAATATTCAGGCTAGCCAAAGTTCTACATCCCTAATGATAAAGTTACCGGTATAGACCGGATCGGGCTCACCGATAGGCTCAAGTTCAAAGTAGTGCCTGTGCTCCTCGGGAAGGCCTTCATAGCCACAGATAACCTGATAGAGCCAACTCTCCCTCTCCCAGGGCAACTCTTGTTCATCCAGATACTCTAACGCCGATTGGCTCCGCCCCGAGTCGATAACTGAGCAGAAGTACTCATCGACGGCCAGCTTCAGCGGGTTATCCGGGATATCAAAATCTTCCGCCTGACTCAGGGAGACACTGACATCATGGTCGCGAAGGTGAGGATCATGATTCGTCCGAGCGATGGCCTTAATGCGAGAAACGATATCTAACAGCTCCGGCTCATAGCCTGTGTTATGTACATCCACCGCAGCCGGTGCCAGGATAGCTTCCGCACGGTTAAATAACGTGGGCAGCTGTTTGTGGCTGACATGATCGACGGGCGTGTAATCCGGATGAAGATCGGTATAAAGCAGCCAGCCCTTAAGCAGACGAGTACGCCCTCTTATTTGGCGGAAGCGTCCGAGCAACTCTAGCAATCGGCCCTGCACGACACTGAGCTCCTGGGTACAGTCACTCAGAGTCTCTTGCAGGCTGGTGACCAGGAGTTTTCGCAACTCACGAATATCCCCGGCAATCTCACCCAACTCACTGAACTGGAACATCTCCAAGCCATTGAGTAGCTCAGTCACCTGGGATTGGGCTAACTCGTTTTCACGGATCTTGGCATTAATGGTACCGACATAACCAAATTCGTTGTTGATGCGGCTCCACAGCACACGTATCGAGTATCTCAGCCCTTCGGCGAAACTATATACGTGCTCGTTCAAGTCGGCCAAATAGGCCTCAGAGGCACTATAATCAACATTTTGACGTGCCTCTTTATAATGACCTGCCAGTGTTTTAATGCTGGCTAGAGAGGAACCGACATTGGAGTCTATCTGGCGATTGCGCTCATCACTTAGCGCCTCTTCGAGCACCGCGCGCACCGAACGCTTAAGACGTAACTCCTGATCCGGCTCAGGACGCCACAAAATTTCACTCTTGCGCAGCTTTTCGATCGCGGCCGCGTTCTCCCCCCCTTCGGGTACGGAGCCCGAAAGGTAGACATCCATAACGAGATCGGCGTGCCTGCCTAACTGCTTAAGCAGTTTGACCCCAGCCTGATGTAAATTTGTACTCATCTTAAACCAGATCCCTTTGGGTCGCGGTCTCGGCCTGTGCTTCCAGGCTCAGCCCTTCGGTTTCATCGATAAAACGGATAACCTCATAGAGATAATCTAACTTACCCGTGGCGATGAAGATCTGCTTCTCGGTGTTGGGACGCGTAAGATACCCCAACTCAACTAAACGTTTGAACACCAATTTAATCTGGTTATCGACGTTGCTGCTGGTCGAGCCAAACAGGCGGTAATGGCTGATCTTAGCCAGTTGCTCTCGAAATGCCGGCGTGTCTTCAATTCTTGTTTGCAGCTCAGTTAAGCGTACCGCGGCGCCCTCCGATAAGGGAGCATCTTGTCCACTGGACTCCTGTACCAGCACCAACCACTCGACCAGCGGAATAAGCGCATTACAGATATCCCTGAACTGAGAAGAGACAACTTTACGCTCTTCATCCCCAAGCTGCAGGTAGCCACAGAAGAATACCTCACCCTCACCCGCCGAACCGATAGTCCGGTTTATCTGGTTCAGATAAGTTTCGACCCGCTCTTTAGTAGCTGAATTTTTCAGAGAGCGCCAGGCTTCTTCATCGGTCGTTCGGCAGATAAACTCTCCCTTGAGCAGACGTTCTATGATGGCGCCCGTGCCGACAATTGCGGTTTCTGTCATCTCACTCATTTACACCGCCTCCTTTGCGAATCGTTTCTTCAACTTATCTGCGATGGGATTAGCCTGAGGCTTCACCACCTGAAGTTTTCTGGTCTGTTTATTGATGATATATCGGTTGGCAAACAAGTTAAGTACCTCAGACTCAGGGTTAGGGAAGGCACCCAGAACGGAAATATTGTTGTTTTCACAGGCATCGAAGATCTTCTTCACGTTGCCATGATGCAAGGTGCCAAGCTCATCGATAGGCCAATGAATGGTGACATCCGAGCGGCCTCGGAGCAGGCGGGTAAACGCCAACAGGAATTTACATAAGATCAGGTACGCCATACCGTGACTGGAAGACTCATTGAGCTGACGGTCGGTGCGGATCACCAGATCGCTATTGCCCTCTTTTAGCCTCAACTCAATCTCGAGCAGTTTAGCAATACCACCGGAGAGTGCGGCCCGGCCGATAATATCCAGGGCCCGTCGCATGCTATTGGTGTAGTTTTCATCGGGAAGCTCACTGAAGCCGTCGGCTTTCCATTGACGGAAGGCTTTTACAAACTCCTCCAGCTCAGGCCAGAACTCCAGCTCACTGATCCGAGAGCGGATCTTAACCGCCGACTCGGATACCCCATCGAGGAACAGCTCTTCACCCACTTCACGGGTAATTCGCGCACTTTGCGAGGCGATGCGGCGATCAATATCGGCCAGTACATCGTAAAATGCGGTGAGATCGACACCAAAAATTCGTCCCTGCTCACGAAGTGCCATAATTGATTGCGGCACCATTACATTGAGCAACTGTTCGAGTTGAGGAACCAGCTTGCGGTAATCCAGCAGACGGATCCCTTTATCATTTACAAAGCTCGACTCTTCACGGGCCCGCTCCCAGGTCTCAGACAGGCTAGAACCCGATTTGCTGGCGATAACCGAGTCGAAATGCTCCACATACTGTTTAACCGAGCCTAATAAGCTGTCTCTTTTCAGTAACTGCTCTTCACCCTGACGCAAACGTTCGGTGAGGCCACCCTGAGCATCATCATTATTTGCCGGCAATTTAAGCTCACTAAGCTTACGCATCACGCTACGCAACTTAGTTAAGTTCTCCGATGCCTCTACCTGTATGGCATCAGATTGCTTACGCTGGGCATCCAGCTCCTGTCTTTTCGCTTTAACTTCATTGGCTTTTGACTTGAGTTGCTGCTCGAGCTCTGAGGTCGCATGCTTAACTGTGCTCAGCTCGGTTTGTAACTTAGGCTTACGCATTAACCAGGTATGCTGATACCAATCTTCATATCTGAGCACCTCGTTACGACGCTGTTCCGCTTTACTGATACTCGACTCCAGCCCCCGGATCTCTTGCTTGAGCGCCAGGATCTTATCTTCATCGACACCACGGGATTTAAGCTCGTTCTTGTACCATTGCTCACAGGCCTTCAGCTCGCTCTTAGCGTGACTGCGCCTGTGTTGAATATTTTCCTTTGTCTGCTCCAACTGAGTATCTAATGCGCCAACCACCTCCTGCCAGTAGGCATTCTTCTCCATTCGGGCTTCTAAGGCCTGCTCTTTTTGCTCTTCGAGCCAGTCTTGGTGTTGATGCTTGAGCTGCTTAATATCACTGTCTAAGCGGGTCTGTTTCTTCTGCGCTTCTGCTTTTCGCTCTTTAAGCGCTTTATTGATCTTATCTTGCTCGGCGCGTTTCTCATCGAACAGGCGGCGAAGGTCGTCACGACTGTTCTTATAGGCCGTACGGGCAAAGGTCAGCTCCCGGGTCAGCCCATCTAACTCAGCATTGATGGCAACCAGGCTGTCTTCGGCCTCGGCCTGTAACTCTTTGGCACCGACTAGCGCCTCTTCGGCCTTAGCGTGACGAATACGCAACTCTTGCTCAGAAGATGCATATTCCGGCGACTCGATAGCCTTAAGATCCAGATGAATGCCGTAGCTGGCCTCTAAATTATCACCAAGCATGGCCGGATGCAGGTCGCTGCGATGTAATAACTCAGGGTTAATCACCTTACCTAAGGTATTCTCCCAGCCATCGGCTTCTTTGCGTAAAAACTCAAGCAGAGTATGAGATTGAGGAAACAAGATATGGTGCAGCTCGTCGAGCTCACTCTGGCGCTCTGTCACGCGAATACCAGCCAGGCGCAGACTCTCATTGGCCTGATCTCGCTTGGCGCGAAGCTTACGCTCCTCAATGGTTAACCTATCGACCTTGGCATTGCAGACTTCCTGCTCTTCATCGGCCCGGGTGATCCGCTCATCGAACACGGCCAATGCCAGCTTTTCCTCTTCGGTATAGGTCACGCTATCGACACGCACCTTGAGTTCGGCTATAGATAACTTAAGTTGATACTCCTCTTGATGGAACTTTTCACGGCCAGCGTCCATCTGATCACGCCACTGTTCGCCCAATGCCTCCAGCTCGCTTCGGCCCTGTTCACGCTGCTTGTCTCTGGCTTCGCGCTGCTTATCTTGAGACTGATGCAGGTTTTCCAATTCCCTGTTGAGCCCCTCACCAATTTTACTACGACGGGCATTGTATGCCGCTTCAATATCCTGATGCTTCTCAGTCTGCAGCTTATGGCGCTCGGTTAAGTTTTCCAGGCTGCCACGCCAATTGGGTAGCTGCTCTAAGTCCAGTTTGGCCTGCTCAATATCGGCATCTAAGAAGGCGCCGTGTTGGTCTTCTATTGCGTCTAACTCATATTCACACTTAGCGACATCGCCTTTGGCGGCCGATAGATCTAAGCTGAGCTCATCACGCTGCTCTTTCCAATCATCATCTAACTGCCTTAATTCACCATTGAGGGCTTTCGAAAAGTCCTGATTATGTTCCTGTCGCTCCACCTCTGAGGTTTCATCTTTACTGTAGCCACGCTTAAGGCTCGCAAGACGCAACTCGGCGCTCAAGAGTTGATTAAACTCCTGCTCAAGCTTTTCAAATTCCGGACGGATCTGCTCGAATCCCTGGATCAACTGGCTGTCACGGATCCAGGCTTCGACACGCTGAGGGTTCAGACGAGAACTCGGTGGGTTGACCCCATCCTCTTCCAGGATGGCGGCGATCATCGATTTTATCGTCTCCATCTTGCCCTCTTTCGAGTGCACCGCCTTGGCTAACTTTTCGATATGACGCAGTGAATGCTCTGATTCACATAGTGAAAACTGTCTCGCATAGGTGCGCAGCTCAGTGCGATTACTCCCGGTACTCAACAGGGCGCGATCGTTTTGAATGATGGCGCGAAATTCCCGGGTATTAAGCAGGTTAGTCACCGCGACACCGGCGCGCTTCATCTCCCGCCCCAGCTCCGCCATGGTATGACAAAGTACCGTGTCGCCATTTTTTGACTTCACATAATCTTCAAGCTCGAAGCCCTTAGCGATGAAACGATAATTAACCCCTTTACCATCACCGGCAGAGGCCAGAACGGCTTGGTTTAACAGGCCATCGGTGCGCTTATATTCATAGATGATAAAACTTGAATCATGGGGCAGGTACCAACGCTCAAAACTATCTCGGGTAGAGGGCACGACTCGACTTGGATACTCACCATAAAAAACCGGGACCAAACGCTGAAGCGTGGTCTTTCCTGAGGCATTGGTACCACAGATATTCGTGTGACCGTCGAGGGCGAGTTCCACTACGCCGGGTAGGTGCGTATCGATAAGCACAATTCGATTCAAGCTTGGCATTTCTTTCCTTATCCAAACAGAGCCTCATTTGAGGCCAGAGCAGGCAATAGAGCATCACAAATACAGAGCCGAAGTTAGGTTCTCTGCACTTTTCGTCAACCTTCGGGTTCACATCGCGATCTTTTTAGAGACACTAAAATAGATCAAAGCGGCAGCAAGCGCAATCAAGTGCATCCAGGCTGTTATCTGTGAAGTTTAAAAGCGGGATCATACGCTAATTTGCATCAAAATGACGTTCAAGGAAAGAGCAATCGAAGAAGAGGAAGACACTCAGCTTTAGCGCGCAGAGAAATATCAAAAAAGAGGAGCTAACACAGGCCTATGACTAACGAAAATCGAAGGTGTGAGTCTCATAAATTCACACCTCCAGTCTCTGAACCGTTAGCCCGCGACTGCTTCGGCCTTATCCATTTCATTACTTTCACGTTTAGAGAAATAACGTATGGTTTCTGCATGGATAACGTGGCGTAAACCTACGATCGCAATCAGGTTAGGGATCGCCATCAGGCCATTAACGGTATCGGCAAGTAACCAGATCATATCAAGTTGAATGAAAGCACCGACAGCAATAAGGCCAAGGAACAGTCCCTGATAGAGACGTAAGCCTCTGTCTCCCATCAGGTAGTACCAACAACGCTCACCGTAATAGTGCCAACCTAAAATCGTGGTAAAGGCAAAACAGACCAGGGCGACCGTGACTAAGTACTGGCCCACCAACGCCGAACCACCACTGGCAAAGGCGGCACTGGTCATGGCAGCACCTGCGGTTTCACCACTCCACACGCCGGTAATGATCAACACGAGCCCGGTCATGGTACAGATGATAATGGTATCGAAAAATGTCCCCGTCATACTGACCAAGCCTTGCTCTACCGGCTCATTGGTCTTGGCCGCAGCAGCGGCAATCGGCGCACTGCCCAGTCCCGCTTCATTCGAGAAAACACCGCGGGCAATACCTATCTGCAGCGCCTGTGCTACCGTCGCCCCGAGGAAACCACCGGCGGCAGAGATAGGCGTGAAGGCAGACTCAAGTATTAACCCAAATGCCGGCAGAATTTGATCAGAGAAAGCGACTAAGATCCACACACAGGCAAGCACGTAACCCAGCGCCATCGTCGGCACTAACCTCTGCGCCACATTGGCAATACGCTTAACCCCGCCCAGAGTCACCGCAGCCACAAGTACAGTTAATACCAGAGCCGTTACCCAAGTTGGTATATGAAAAGCAATGGTCAAGGCATCGCTAATCGCATTGACCTGCGCAAAAGTACCGATACCGAAGAAAGCGACACCGACACCAAACACGGCGAACAATTTAGCCATCCAGCCCAGTCCCAGACCGCGCTCAATATAATACATAGGGCCACCGGCTATCTGTCCCCTCGCATCTGTGGTGCGATACTTTACCGCCAACATACACTCGGCATATTTGGTGGCCATACCGAAGAAGGCCGCTAGCCACATCCAAAACAGGGCACCCGGGCCGCCAATCTTGATAGCGGTAGCGACACCGACAATATTACCGGTACCGATAGTGGCAGAGAGCGCAGTACAAAGGGCGGCAAAGGATGAGAGGTCCCCCTTACCACTCGCGGGTTTAAACAATAACTTCAATGCTAGCGGCAGGCGAAATACCTGAATAAGCTTGAGTCTGATGGTGAGATAGAGTCCCGTACCCACCAAGAGGCATAAGGTAATAGGTCCCCAAACGATGGCGTTAACATTAGCCAGCAGGTCGGCGATTAAGAGTTGAAAATTCATACATTCCTCGAGTATTAAACGACTAAATTAATAAACGGAGGAGGAAAAGAAATGGCTGTTGAGCGACACGCCGGGCGCAATAGCAAGCCATATTCACCGGGCAATAGAGCCAAACGGTAAAAATAGCCCACGACGACAAACGACAGGGACTGTGCAGTCATCCTCTCCTCTGTCCTTTTGCCTGAGCGTTTCGCGTCGATACCCAAACGATAAGTTTGGCTATGGGTCAGTGAACGAATTCACTGTGACACTTTCGCCTTCGGCGCCGTAATACAGTTATCCAGATTTGAATACCTGTTTACGATCTCTCCAGAGGCTCGTCCAGTAACAGTCCACGCCAATCACAATTGGCACCTGAAAGAGTATTTGGCTTAAACGAACTAAAGCGTTAAACCAAGTTGCCTCGTCGGTGTGGGGGCAATTCCCCACTCTCCTGCTACCTTCATCCGAACGGATTGCCAAATCTATCGTGATTAATCGAGATAAATTTGGCAGGTTGCACAGAATGCAGCAATCTCGGGCTTTGCTCAAGCAGGTTAGATCACACTTTTATCTTAGATTCGACAGATGTGCTTTTTTTGGGCAGAAAGAGAGGGGTCGAGGGTCGAGGGTCGAGGGTCGAGGGTCGAGGGTCGAGGGTCGAGGGTCGAGGGTCGAGGGTCGAGGGTCGAGGGTCGAGGGTCGAGGGTCGAGCAATATGCTCAAGGAAGAGGTGAGAAAGAGCAAGCTCTCGAGCCCTCACTCTTTACAAAGAATGAATTCAGAATGACAGCCACTCAAAGTATTCAGGGGGAGGGCAAATATCAGTCGCCCTCAAGTACCAAGCTGGATCCTGAAACAAGTTCAGGATGACTAGCCTACCAAGGTTAAAACAGTTCAGACATTAAAAGCTGGTTCTGCGACCTTCATAGGTATCGCACATACCTTGCACTTTATCTGCCTCATAAGGACGCAAGCCGCTCATGACCAAGGTCTTCATGCCCGTACCCACTAAGGTGTCGCCACTGTGAAGCTCAAATTTCAGTGTCACATTACCGCGCTTTCCGTCGACGATAAGCTCCTGCTCAACCAGTGAAAGCTTTACCTGAGTAAAGTCGAGCGTATTGAGGTCGAATGACATACTCTCATAGATAACCAGTGGACGCGCCGGATTTATCATCACCTGATGTTGCTTCATCATAGGTACAAGCACATGAATAAAGTTCAATCCGGAAAAGGCCACATAGCTACGGATAAAGGACTCTATCTGAGCTTCACAATGTCTCACATCACCATGGCGCTCAACACTCAGGTAGTGCTTCTCTTTATCGTCATGAATATCAAAGCTCTCGGCGACTGACTCGGGAAACTCCAACTTCACGCCATCACCCACCATTCCGGCGAAGGTAAAGCTCATCTTCTGACTTAAACCATACTCCCCCAACACCAAAGAAAATAGCAGGTCTCCGGGAACACAGAAACGCTTGGCACCTTCATCATGGATAGGATTAAAATCCTGAGCCACGATTTTTGCAAAGTCGCTCGCCTGAGATGGGAGAATTGAGACCGATTGATTTTCTTTTTTATAATATGGAGTTAGGAACATAATCACTCAAATAATTGTTGAAGCATAAAATAGCCACACATTTTATATCAAAACTCCTCAAACACTCACCCGATGACTTAGCATCACAGCAAGTTATCAACGACACAGCGACGAGTTGCTACTGACAGGAAACAGGAAGAGGAGAGCTGGAATCATGAGTCATATGCCACCAAAAAGTTCATGGTTCGAACTTCTCAGGCAAGCCGATGACGGTAACTGTTGGGTATTAGTACAAGTTTTAACCGCCAATTTGAAAACAATTAAATTTTTTGAATCTTTTAAGAAGGTGAGCTTCGGCTCACCTTTTTTATTAACCAAAACAAATAAATCACTATTAAACAAATAGATAAATCATCTACCACGATATTTGATATGTATCAAAGTGATTTACCTTTCCTTTACATTTGTTGATCCCTATCAAGAAACTGAATGATAATAGTTTGCATTATCGAACTCAATTGTTAGACTCCCTCCAAATTAAATAACCCTTACATAACAACAGGGAACAGAATGATGATAAAGAAGACACTGATAGCAACCGCACTCGTTGGCCTTTTCGCCAGCCAAACTGCATTTGCTTCACAAGAGACTCAAGAACTTCGTAAAGTGATCGAGCAGCAGCAAAAGGTGTTACAAGATCTTGAGCGTCGTCTCGAAGCGACTGAAACTCGCGTCGAGAGAACAGCTGATGTAGTGGAAGAGGTTGCAGAGTCTAAGAGTGCGACAACTATTGGTGGTTATGGTGAACTTCACTACAACAATATTACCGATAACAAGTCTGGCAACGATAAGAAATCAATCGATTTCCACCGCTTCGTACTCTTCTTCGGTCATGAGTTCAGCGAAAAAACTCGCTTCTTCTCTGAAGTTGAGCTTGAACACTCACTTTCAGGTGATGGCAAGCCTGGCGAAGTAGAGCTTGAGCAAGCCTATATTGAGCACGACTTCAGCGAGATGCTTACCGCTAAAGCCGGTCTGTTCTTAATGCCTGTCGGTATCATCAATGAAACTCACGAGCCACCAGCATTCTACGGCGTTGAGCGTAACCCTGTTGAGAAAAACATTCTTCCTGCAACTTGGTGGGAAGCCGGTGCAGCACTTAATGTTAAAGCCGCTCCTGGCCTTGCATTCGACGGTGCTATCACCTCTGGTCTGAAGGTCGACGAGTCTTACAAGATCCGTAACGGTCGCCAGAAAGTCGCTAAGGCTGATGCCTCAGATCTTGCTTACACGGCTCGCGTTAAGTACACCGGCGTTCCAGGTCTAGAGCTTGCTGCTACGGCTCAGTATCAGTCAGATGTCACTCAAAGCACTGCTGGTGTAGACACCGCTTCAGCAACGTTACTGACTGCACACGCTATCTACAGCATTCAAGGTTTCACCGTTAAAGCGCTTTATGCACAGTGGGATATCGACGGTAAAGAAGCCGAAGCCTTAGGTCGTGATGAGCAAAATGGTTGGTACATCGAGCCTTCATACCGCTTCAACGAAAGCTTTGGTCTGTTTGCTCGCTACAACGAGTATGACAACAACGCCGGTAACAGCGACGACACTACAATTGAGCAAACCAACGTAGGTATTAACTACTGGTTGCATGAGAACGTAGTATTCAAGGCTGACTACGAAAAAGTCGGTGGCGCTAAAGATGCAGACGGTTTCAACCTGGGTGTTGGCTACCAGTTCTAATCATCTGAGTATAAGTACCTAGATACTAGTTAATAGGTACTAGATACTAGATTTCAGGTGCTAAAAGCGATTGCCTTTAGCACCTTCCTCAGCTTTACCTTAGTCAAAAATTTTTAAAGAATAACTGAGTCCATTATGAAGCTAAGCTCTGTGCTCCTTATACTCCTCACCCTGACTCTAAGTTTTTCAGCTCACTCCAAGGGCGTTTATCAGCAGCCGGAAGATTTTATCAGTCAGGCATTTAACGCACCCACTCCAAAATCTAAAGTCTTTTGGATAGACGATGAGGCTCAACAGGTTATCGAAAAGATACTGGCGCATAAATTCAAGAAGATGCGTCTGAGATACTGGCAGCAGGAAGCCGAAACGGTTTGGATATTAGAGGAGATAGGTAAAGAGTCGCTTATCACGGTCGGTATTCACATCAAAGATCAGCAGATAGCCCAGACCAAGGTACTCATCTACCGCGAGAGCCGTGGCGATGAGGTGAGACATGATTTCTTTACTGATCAGTTCAGATCGGCCAAACTAAGGGACGATCTTCAGCTCGATCAACATATCGATGGGATAACCGGTGCAACACTGTCCGTCAGGGCACTGACCAAACTATCACGTATTGCACTATGGTTGGATAACCATGTCACTAAGGGATAAAAGCGTAAGAGGTATTTAACCTTACAGCTTGGGGCCTCGATATGATGCCGATGCAAAATTTAGAAAAAGAATTAGAAAAAGAATAACTAAATGATTCATAAGCATCACCATCATCGTAAACAAAGTCTCAGGACTCAAATTACCAAGCAACTCCGCCCCTGGCATCGCAGCCTCGGGATCATCAGCGCCCTCTTCATCTTGCTGATAGCCCTGAGCGGCATGTTGATAAACCATAGTAACCACCTCTCTATCGATTCCGCCCATGTAGAGCAAAAATGGTTGCTGGACTATTATGGCATCACTCCCCCCGCTCAAATCGATATCTACCAGACATCGCCACTTAAGCTTGCCAGCTCAGATAACCTTATCTGGGTCGACAATAGACTCGCCGTCGAAGCCGATTCATCGATAAAGGGCATACTCTCTCTGGGCAGGATGCTGATCGCCGTCGACAGTAACAACCTCTATATGCTCTCGAAAGAGGGCGAACTGTTAGAGAAACAAGATGCCTCGACGGGCCTTCCCCGTGGGATTGAGCGCATAGGCTTTGATGAGCAGGTCTGGTTAAACACAGCTAGCGGCAGTTATATGGCCGACGCAGACCTTATCGAGTGGAATAACGTACAAACATTTGCCCCCATCGACTGGAGTGAACCACTGACAGCGAATAGTGTCGTTAATGAACGAGCATCGATCGCCCTGCAAGCCCGATCCAGCCATCTCACCTGGGAGCGCGTCTTGCTCGATATCCACAGCGGACGCTTCTTCGGCAGCTTAGGCCCCTGGTTTATGGATCTGGTGGCACTGGCACTGATCATTATGTCCCTATCCGGGATCTATATTTGGCAACAGCAGAAACCTAAGAAGAGGAAGAGAAAGGTTCGGGGTCCGCGGTTTGAGGACCAAGAGGAGCATTAGGCAAGAATAACTAAGTTTTAAGTTTTAAGTTTTAAGTCATCACAACTAAAAAGAGCACCTATCTGAAGATAAGTGCTCTCTTTAAAACGAACAGAATCAATTACTCGAATGGATAGCCTGCTATATTCTCCAGCCAGGAGGTCACAGTCTCAATATTATCCTCAGAAATCTGACCAAACTTGAGATCCAGATAGCCATTGTTATTCATGTCTGCCAAGCCAATAAAATCATCAATGGGGACACCATAAGGAGTCCTGGCTATCAGCACCTCTCTATCTGAGTCGGCTAACTGATAGACATGAATTAGAGCCATTTTTCTATAATAGTTTTCAATGTGCTCGTTTTTAAAGTACCTGTCTAATTTTCCATCTTGATTGATATCAATTTCATTTGGTATAGCGGTATAACCAAACAAAATATCATTGTAATAGCTTTTCAATACTATTTCTTGAGCTTCATCGTTTTGGTCTATCGATAATAACAGTTTTAACCCGTAGGAAGAAGATCGGCCTCCTCCCCAATAAGCTTCTGTGAAACCAATTAATTCTAAAGTTGAATCATTATCAATATCTTCTTGGTAAATCGTATGAAAAGCTCCAAATTCAATAACTTTAGTATAATCAGCGCTGACGACACTTAGCTTACTATTATGACCAGTTGGTCCATTAACTCTGTCCTCACTATGCACGATAATTAATTCATCTCCGTTTTGACCACCGAGATCATCTATTATGACACTCTGAACCCAACATCCCATACAATAGGCAATTGAAATCTCATTTGTTTTACGTAGCTCAGGTGCCTTTATATCGAAAATTAGTGCCTTAATCTGGTAGATTTGGTATTTTCCAAGATCTAGATGATCATAAACCTCAATAGCCATGTACAAGGTGTCATTTTTTTCAGCTAACTGATAACTTTTAGGATAATGTTCTAAGTCGAGAAGTTTTTTCTCCACCATACTCAGAGTTGAGGCATCAAACGAGAATGATATCAAATTCGTACCAACGGCAAGCACCAATGCAGGTGTACCATCTTGGTTCAAATCGATTAATTCAGCATTTCCAGCCAGAAGGCGGTTATTGATTAATATTGACTCGGTATAGGTTATCTCATCTGTTGCACTTACATTCGATAGATAGAAATAAAGGTAATGATTAGTAGAGCAAAATATGTCATCGACACCATCTTGGTTAAAATCAAAATTTTGCTTAACGGTATTGTCCTTGTTTAAACAGTTATCGCTTTGTTCGTCATTAGCCACGGTGATAAGAGTAGGTGCCCCCTGTGAAACAGAATCTTTAGCTGGCACTGTATGCAGAGGCCATTCTGGCAGTTTCTGAATAGGTTGAATGGTAAACGCCTTGTCGAAGTTCAGAGTCTCACCCTCATGTGACATTGAGAACGTCAACTTCATCTCTTCAGTAATACCTAGCCCACGCCGATACTCAGGTGGACTATCTGGATCGTACTCTTCGGTCAGTCCTTTAGCCGCATAAAAGCGAACTCGCCGAGACGTCGGTTCAACTAAAGGGTATTGTGAACCCTGTGAAACTTGCCATTGATAGCTTAGATTTTCAGTCGCAATATTGAGTAAGTTAGCTTCAACATCAATATATCGCTGTGTCACAGCCCCAAAGGGCAGTGAAAAATCGACCTCTAATGCGGCTACAGTGAATTCAGAGGATTTAGTCGTTTGATTACCTTGACTATCTTCCGCCAGCAAAGTGACAGTATATGCGGTATCAATTTTGGTAAAAGGGACGAGGTAATTGAGTTCTGTGGTGTTTTCCAGGCTCATGCTAAAGCCTGCGTTTGAGGTTAATTGCCAGCTAAGAGATACACTATCATTTTCAGGATCGGTAACTTGACCGGTAATGGTTAGCTGCTCGAGAGAGAGGGCGGAAGATGGCGCTTGCAGCTCAATGACTGGCGGAAGGTTGACCTCTTCAGATCTATCGTCGGAACCTGAGCAACCCAATAAAATAAAACTGATAAAGACTAATACAAACCTGCAACATATCAGCATGTTATGATTCCCTTCTTAACAAGATTATTGCTGGATGATATCTAAGCAAGTAAACATTTACAATGGATATTGATAGAAAAACGAACAAATGTTTTGGTAATAACTGAATCTAAGAATCAAGGGTAGATGAAAGGCTTAGGTACCAGGTAAATCAGGCCGTTAATAATCAAGTTTCATTTTGATATAACCAAAAAAAGAGCACCTATCTGAAGATAAGCGCTCTCTTTAAGCTGACAGAATCAATTACTCGAATGGGTAGCCTGCTACGTTCTCCAGCCAGGAGGTCACAGTCTCGATATTATCCTCGGACACCTGACCAAACTTAAGATCCAGATGGCCATTGTTATTCATATCCTCCAGGCCGATCAAGTCATCTCGGATAGTGTCAAATGATTCAGTGGTTATGAGCACCCGCTTATCTGACTCGGCTAGTGTGTAACTATAGAAGCGATCTTTTTGATAATAGTCTTCTTCATAGTAACTAAGCTTAGTGAACTCATCTAACTGCTCATCTTGATTCAGATCTATTTCATAAGATTCTGATTCATAGTTGAAAAAAAGATCACTATAGTAACTTTCTAACACCTCGGTATTAGGCTCACCCTCTTGGTCCAACGTTAAGTGAAGCTTGTACTCTGGGATAAATTTTCCTACATCTTTGTAGGTTTCGGTGATCCCAACCCACTCAAGCGTTCCATCATCATGAATATCTTCCTGATACACCTCCCTGAAAAACATAGGGAAAGCAGATAATTTAGTGTAATCACCACTTATGGTACTCACCCGATTATGAAAATTCGAGGGACCGTAAATACTGGATTCTCGGTTCTCAATCAGCAGTTCATCGACACCTTGTCCGCTCAAATCCCCCACAGTCAAAGTGACCAAAACACAGTCCAGGCACTCCGCAACTTCGAACTCATCTGTCTTTTTAAACTCAACTCCCTTAGCATCGAAAATAAGTGCCTTAATATAATCAGTTGCCAGGCCGGTTGAAACCAGCTGTCCATTGATTCGAATCGCCATAGACAAGATGCCATTGGCCTCTGTGAGGCGATAATCTTTTGCTGCATAACCCGTATCGAACAGCTCCTTCTCATCAAAAGTCTGACTCGATGAATTATAAGTTAGCGAAATGAGGGTTCCAACATACCCAGGACCTACGGCTAGTACTAGCTCGGGGATGCCATTTTCATCGAGGTCGATAAGCTCCGAATACTGGGTAAGAGCCTGATTTTCAATTATGACTGATTCGTTATAAATGACTTGTCCGTCAGAGCCGGTATCCGACAGATAAAAATAGAGCTTAGATCTATAGGTACAGAAAACATCATCGATATCATTCTGGTTGTAGTCGAAATACTTCTTGACCGTACTTTCGCGACTGAGGCAGTTATCGATAACCTCTAAACTATTAAGGCCTTCAACATCATTACTCTTAGAGCCATTATCTTTAGAGCCATTGACTTGAACGTTAGAATATTCTGCTACCGAGGCTGTTGTAGAGGACACTTGAGTCACAATATGCTCCGGCCAGAGAGTCAGTTTTTGTATGGGTTGAACGGTAATCGCCTTGTCAAAGCTTATGCTGGTGCTCTCATCTGACACGGTTAGCTTCAGCAGCAAATCTTCGGTGCTCCCCTCGCCGCGAATACGTTCGGGCTCAGCATTCGAATCATACTCTTCCGTCAGCTCTTTAGCGGCGAAGAAGCGGACCCGATTAGGCGAAATACTCGTTAACGGGTAATCTGAACCCTCACTAATTTCCCAGCTATAGTCGAGTTCGGTAGAGGCGATATTGAGCAGCTTAGCCTCCGTGTCCACATAACGCTGGGATATCGCCTCGAAGGGCAGGGTGAAGCTCACATCCAGCGCCGGCACGGTAAAGGTCGATGACTTGGATGCTTGATTTCCATGGCTATCGGTAGCCATTAAGGAGACTGTATAGGCGGTATCGACCGAGGTCAGCGGAATTTGATAACTCAGCTCATCGATACCTTCATGTTCCATTTTAAGACCGGCATCCGAGCTAAGCTGCCAAAGCAGAGAAACGGTATCATTTTCAGGATCGCTGACTTGAGCTGTGATGGTTAGCTGCTCGAGAGAGAGCGCGGAAGATGGCGCTTGCAGCTCAATGACTGGCGGAAGGTTGACCACCTCTGTGTTATCGTCTGAACCCGAGCACCCCAATAAAAAAAAACTGATAACGACTAATGCAAACCTGCAATATATCAGCATGTTATGACTCCCTTCTTAACAAGATTATTGCTGGATGATATCTGACCAAATATAACATTACAATGAATATTGATAGATACATTAATGATACTTTTAGTAACAACTGAATCTAGAAATCAGCTGTAAGATGAAGGGTTTAAAATTGGAAAACTAAAGCAAGAACCATGGCCTGATACTTAGAAAGCCAAGTCGAGGAGATAACTTTCTCAAAACCAGAGTCAGGTGCAAACGCGGCTGTGACCGTCCGTGACATGGCGAGGTTTCACATAGTGAAACTCTCCGAGCGAGAGATAGGGATATCGAACTGGCATTTAAACATGGAGGTTGTTTGTCACGGCCGAGACTATAGGGACCCTTTCCGTTAATAGAGAGGGCGGCGTGTCGCAGAAGTGTTTACACATACGTCGCTCTTCCACATCCATGTGATCATGACATTTGTATATCCATATACAGCACTCGCCGGGCAGGCGTTAGATAACAATGTTGCTATGGTACTTAACAAATTACCCCAATTCGCATTCTGCCAGATGAAACCAAACAGAAATACTTAAAGGGCTTGTTATTCGACAAGCCCTCCCCATTTCTATTCACCAGGGAACTTCTAGCCACCCGTTAGCTTCTGCCACCAGGATAGCGGATCACCGCAGTTCTTCGCCGGGTGGTAACTGGCTTTTAGCGCGGGCAGTGCAATCGTGTTCTCGCAGCCCGCCTGTTTGGCAATGCCAGTGGTGCGCTCGAAATGACCGTTAATGACACCATTAATCGGCGTTCTTCTCAGACTGATAGGCGGCCTGTCTCCGAGGAAGTCCTGATACACGGCCATGGCGCCACTGCTGCCATAGAGTTTCGTCTTACCGTTGTCATCACGACCAACCCAGATAGCGGCGACATTACGCTCGTCGAAACCGGCAAACCAGGAGTCTCTTGAGTCGTTACTGGTTCCCGTTTTACCTGCCAGCGTGGTGCGCGGGAAGGCTTTGCCCAGCCTGGAGGCAGTGCCTGAGTTCACCACTTGTGTCATCGCATACTGCACCAGATAGTTAGTCGCAGGGTCCAGTGCCTGAACCGGTGTTATGGGCGATGCCGGCAGCGGGTTATTATCCATATCCAGCACCGAAGTGATGGAACTTAACTGTCGGTAACGACCGTTGTCGGCGATGGTCTGAAAGACCTGCGCGACCATTAAGGGAGAACCATTTACCGCGCCAAGTAACATAGAGGGGTACTCAGGGATCTTATCCCGCCAACCCGCCTTATCTAATGTGGTGGCCACACTGCCCACACCGATAGTCATGCCTAAATTGACCGTGGGCACATTAATCGATTTCTTAAAGGCAATTAAAAGAGGCACTTCTCCCCTGAACTGCTTATCCACATTCTTGGGCGACCAGCTTTTTCCCTGACCATTTTTCAATGTAATGGGCTGATCTTTAATCGGCGTCGCCAAATTGTATTGGTCGCCATGACTCAACGCCGTGGCATAGACGAAAGGCTTTATCAAAGAACCGATGGGACGACGAATTTCAACCGCGCGATTAAAGCCTTTATACCCAGGCACTTTATCGCCCACCATCGCGGCGATACCGGCAGAATACTTATCGGTAACTACCATGCCGACCTGTAGAGACTTATCACTCTTACCTAAACGTGCCATGGTCTTCTTAACCGCTTTTTCAGCGGCTTCCTGAGCCATAGGATCGAGCGTGGTATAGACCTTTATCCCCGACTGTTTAAGCAAGGAGTCGCCGAAGCGCCTCGCCAGCTCATGTTGCACCACGGCAAAGAAAGCCGGCAGTTTCTGGTGCACAGGCTTATCCGCTTTACGCAGCCCCAGAGGAGATTCGACCGCCGCCGTGTACTGAGCGACATTAAGTTGATCCGCTTCCATCAACAGCCTCAAGACCAGGTCTCTTCGCTGCTGCGCTCTCTGTGGATAGCGCCAAGGATTGTAATAGGAGGGTCCCTTGATCACCGCCACCAGAAAGGCCTGTTGTGGTAAGGTTAGCTCGGCAATCGGGCGACCGAAGTAGAACTGAGAAGCCAGCCCCATACCGTGTACGCCACGTGCCTTATCCTGTCCCATATACACTTCATTGAGGTAGGCTTCTAATATCTCATCTTTGCCGTAACGGAAATCGATGATCACCGCCATCAAGGCTTCTCTAATTTTTCGAACCAATGAACGATGACTGGAAAGGAAGAAGTTTTTGGCCAACTGCTGAGTCAGGGTCGAGCCCCCCTGCACCGTCCTTCCGGCGCTGATGTTAACCATCAATGCCCTGACAATCGCAAACGGATTAACGCCATGATGCTCATAGAAGCTACGATCTTCCACTAAGATAAGGGCATCGATAATGGGTTGTGGGATCTTTTGCGCCGGAACAAATAATCTGTCTTCACCATCTGTGGTAAGAATACGGTCGAGCAACACAGGTTCGAGATGAAAGACCGCTAACTGACGTCGATCTTTGCTTCTGGCAACCGAGCTGACGCCCTGAGAGTCAAAAGTGATCATCACCCTCTGCTCTGCCTGAGAACCTTGCGGATGGAGGAAGGGTCGGCGCCACAGATCGACCTTAGTTTTCGAGGCCGAGAACTCGCCAACTTGTCTTGGATTAGCGACCTTGCGGTAACCGAGTAATTTAAGCTCGGCAATAAGCTGATGATGACTCACCGCAGCACCCGGATAGAGCGCCATGGAGCGACTGAATACCTGTGCAGGCAGATGCCACTTCTGTCCCTCAAATTTGCGGGCGATGATCTGATCCAGGTAGATCCCATAGATAAAGGCAGCCGCTATCACGATAAGTCCGCATTTCCAGCTTATCGACCAGATGCGGCGTCCCCAGCCAGGAGATGAGGCTCTCTTCGATGCACTCTTTTTTCTTTTCGGCTTGGCTTTAGCCGCACTTTTTTTAGCGGCCGGCTTCTTGGCCGCTCTCTTTGGTGTCTCTTTCTGTGTCATCTTTATTCCGATAAAACGATTTCAGCGGCCAGGTTCCTGCCACTGAGAAATTTATAATTGGTATAAGCTGGATCCCGAATATTTAGTTTCTCGACTTCGGGATGACAATATAACGAGCGCTCTCACCCTCATTCAGGGAAAGAGTCAGGCCCTAACTCTTTGCGCTTAGTGTCTTTTTCTTGGTAAAACGAGTCGGCAAGGTATTGGCAGGATCGTCGGGCCAAAGGTGTTTGGGATACCTTCCTTTCATCTCTTTTTTTACCTCGACATAGGGTCCTTGCCAAAAGCTGGCAAGATCGGCCGTTAACGCTAAGGGTCTTCGGGCCGGCGATAGCAACTCCATCGTCACTGTGAGCTTGCCATTGGCCAGAACCGGGCTTTGTGCCATTCCCAGCGCCTCTTGTAGCCTGACACTAAGTAAGGCCCTGCCCGCATCATCATAAGTTATCTTCGCCTTCGTCCCCGTCGCCATCGGCCAATGACAAGGCAGTAACGAGTCCAGTCTGCGCTGTTTATCCCACTCTAGGCAATTGAGCAGCAGAGTATAACAGTCGAGGGCCTTCAGTTGTGACAAGCTTCTGACATCGCTTAGATAGGGAGCAAGCCAATCATCAAGACTGGCCAGCAAGTTGGCATCATCAAAATCGGGCCAGTCATGCTCGCTATCGAGTGTTGCCGCTAACTTCACCCGGTTTTGTAACTGCACCAGCTTATCGTCCATATTGAGCAGACTCAGCCCTTTACTGAGAATCTGCTCGATGATGGCGGCTTTAATCTGTTCCCGCTCAGGCTTCTTCGATGCCGCCTTGCTCAGTACAATCTGGCCGATGCATTTCTGAGTCTCGGCGAAGAAGCGCCCTTTCGACTCATCCCAGCCACAATAGTCTTTACTCGACACCAAAAATGAGAGCCGCTCCTTAAACGCCGCACTGTCAATCTCGGCGGCAAGGTAAACCCGGCCGGACGTTCTGCCCTCACTCTCCTGAAAATCGGCAACCACCAGCCAATCGACATGAGAGAGAGGGTCGTTATCGGGCAAGATCACCCCAGTACCATTGGCCAGTTGATAACCCGACACTCCGCGGCTTTTCGCGATACGATCGGGGAATGCTAACGCGAGCAAAAAAGCGATATCTGAGCTGGCGGCGCCGCTAATAATCTCAGACAGAGACAGAGTAAGCTTAAGCTTCTTCATCCATGAGCGTACCTGCTGGCCAGATTCCCCCTGACCGGCCTCTCTTAAATAATTACCAATATCTGTGCCGTGACGGGAACGGGAGCGAGACTCTAAGACACCGGCCAATAAGCAGGCTAAGCCCGCGAGCTCAGCAGCCCCGGTCTCAACCGATAGAGACTTAGCCTTGAGTAACATATGCGCCAACCTCGGATGACAGCCTAACTCGTAGGCTTGCCTTCCATGCGGCGTAATTTTTCGCTGCTCATCGACCACCTCAAGCATCTGCAGTAACTGCCAGGCTACCGATTCATTTGCCTTTGAGGGCAACGTCAACAGCGGAAGTTCACAGAGTGACTTCACTCCCCAGCACGCCCCGTCGTGCACCATAGGAATAAGATCGGTATGCAAGATCTCCGGCTCATCGGCCTTTAATAGCCTGCCCTGTTCCTCCTGACTCCAAAGACGCAGACAATGCCCCGGAGCCAAACGCCCCGCACGACCGCTACGCTGAGCAGCAGAGGCCTGACTGATACGTTTGAGTGACAGCTTAGTTACACCCGTTCTGGGGTTAAAACTGGCCTGCCGCTTATATCCACTATCGACCACCATAGTGATCCCTTCGATGGTCAGACTCGACTCGGCCACATTTGTTGAGAGCACGATTTTACGTTTACCATCATCTGCTGCGGCTATGGCTTTGTCTTGCGCCTTCGCGGGTAAACTACCGTAGAGCGGACAGAGTGAAAATTGATTCAAATCCAGTCGGCTTGCTAAGAAGTCGTGCAAGCGCATGATCTCCCCCTGGCCGGGCAGGAATGCCAGCAGTGATCCGTTAGATGTGTCATCACCCTTAAGCAGGTCGAGTATGCATCGCCCCATGTGTTCTATCCACTGGGAGTGGGACTGATGTTGGGATCTGTTTTTCGAAGCGGACACGGCACTATAGCTGATGTCGACAGGAAAACTGCGCCCCTCGCTCTTTAAACTGATGGCCTCTGGCATGACGCTGTGTAGTGGCAGGCCAGAAAGCGTCGCCGACATGGCTAAAATGTTAAGGTCTTCGCGAAACGAACCCTGGATCTCAAGGGCCAAAGCGAGCCCGAGATCTGTGGTCAGATGCCGCTCATGGATCTCATCGAAGATGATTAGCCCTATCCCCGTTAACTCGGGATCTTGCTGGATCATTCGGGTCAAGATACCTTCGGTGACGATCTCCAGCTTAGTCGTAGCTCTGCTGCGAGACTCCCCCCTGACCCTGAAGCCTATCTCTTCACCGATAGCACAGCCTCGCTGACTGGCGATATAGTGAGCCACACTCCTGGCTGCCACCCGTCTGGGTTCCAGCATCAATATCTTACCTTCTATCTCTGGCCAATCGAGCATGGCCAAAGGCAGTGCAGTAGATTTACCTGCGCCGGTAGGAGCTTCGAGAATCACTTGATTATGCTGACCAAAAGCCCTACGCAGAGGGTTGAGCAGACTATGTACGGGTAACTGTTCCAAGGAGACGACATCTGAATGACACATTGCGAACCAGTGTACTAGGAATGGGGCTTATACCCAAGCCACTTCATATTGCGAGTTTCAGAGCTCCCGAAGGATAACAGGGCAAGGCAGTGATTGAGAGAATGGTTGCTCCCTTGTCGATATCACTAACGTAGCTCAGGTGTTCTTCGGGAGCTCCAGAAGGGCAAATCGATAAGCAACATTTTTCTGTGTTATGAAACATTGAATTAGAAGACTAGTCCTTCTATTTCATGCCTTGAACTCTGTCACTTCTCGACTTGCTGAATTCTGCATATTGAAGTGGTTTGGGTATATACCCAAGCGCCTGAGCAATATAGCCAAGCCCCCTAACGATTCAATCTCTTATGACCTTGCTTTCTGACACAGGGTCTCGGTTAACCAATGCAAGCCCTTTCCCGAAACCAAAGTATTGAGTTTTGCCGGTTTGGCGATAGCATAGCCCTGGGCGAAATCGACACCTAACCCCTTAAGGCGGTGGCCTATCTCGATAGATTCGACAAATTCGGCAATGATCTCAAACTCCATATCGCGCCCAAGCTGACAGATGGCGGTCACAATCGCCTGATCCGAGCGGTTGTCACATAAGTGTCTGACAAACTGGCCGTCAATCTTAACGAAATCGACGTCGAGTAACTTAAGGTAGGCAAAACTGGAAAAACCCGATCCAAAGTCATCCAACGCCAGCTTACAGCCTAAGGGTTTAATAAGCTCAATCAGGGCTGTAGCTAAGTTCAATTGGCTCACCGCAGCGGTTTCGGTGATTTCAAAGCACAATTTTGAAACTAGCTCAGGCTCTCCCATCAGCCGCATCTCAAGCCAGTTCATAAACTCACGGTCACCTAAAGAGGTGGCCGAAAGATTTACCGACACCATAGATAATTCATTCCATATATCCAGGTGAGTGCCTCCCCAATAGAGCAGATTATCGACCACCCACCTATCGACCCTCGATGCTAAGCCATATCGCTCTGCCGCCGGTAAAAACACGGCCGGAGAGACGATATCTCCCTGCTCGGTCAGCATTCGGAGCAATATCTCCATATGCAAGCCATTGTCATCTTCGAGAAGCGGTTCTATCGGTTGAAAGTAGAGTTCAAACCTGTCTAATGCTAATGCCCCAACGACATCGACAGAGGCATTCATATCGCTATAGAGTCTATCCATATGCGGATCGGTAGGAGAGTACATGTGCCAACTATTGCGTCCTTGTTCCTTCACCACCCGACAAGCCGCATCGGCCCTGCCGAGTACGGCCGAGATCTCCTCATCTTCACCGTTAAACGCAGCGAGCCCTATACTGACACTGACACTATGTTTGCGGTTATCCCAAACAAACTCATGCTGGCTGAGTTGTTCACATATCCGCTCCGCAATTCGGCTTGCAACCTCGGAGTCGATTGCATGCATTAAGATCCCGAACTCATCTCCTCCCAACCGGGCAACAATGTCTCCCTTTCGAACCAATTGTTTCAGTCTTAATGCTATCTGACAGAGTAATCGGTCACCGGCTTTATGGCCGCTGATATTGTTGATCACCTGAAATTGATCCAGATTGATAAATGCCACGAATGCCGGCGTGCAATCATCAGCATTTCTTCCACAGGAATAGTAGGACTCGAAATAGGCGCGATTTGGTAAGCCGGTTAAATTATCGAAATTAGTTTGAAAGCTCAGCTCATCCGCCAGCTTATGACGGTCAGAGACATCTTCTGCCACCAATAACAGGGTATCGGCTTCACTGGGTATTAAACTAAAGCTCAATTTTAGCCAGTTAAAACTATTATCGGCGCACATCACAGGCAACTCACACCAGGCTTGCTCTAACAAGCCATCACGCACCAGCTGTATCGTATCGAGAAGGATAAATTTCTCATCATCATGAACCAGAGAGGTCAGTGACTGCCACTCTCTATTACCAAGTAGCTTCTTCGCGGCGTGATTGTATTGGTTAAGCTTGTTGCTTCCATTCATCTGAGCACAGGCCAAAGGTAATCGATTCAGGAGTTCATGATTGCAACACTCGGCCCCCTTTGATTTAGCCAGCAGATAATCCCGCGCCTTTCTCATCACGAAAAACGAGCTTGCCATCGAAAGTAGCTCTGAAGCATTCGCAGACCAATGACCGTCATTCAAGCTATTAATCGCACCAAATATATAACGGTGTCCCAGATAATTAATGGAAGGTAGCAAGATTAAATTTTGAATATGAAGCGAACTCATCATCGCTTTTTCAACATCGAAGGATTCTGGCATCTGCTCGATATCCGTCAGGATAAATTTTATATTTTTGCGAATAAAATAATTAAAATACCGTGAGTAATTAAGCGTGGTTTCAACCTCTGTAATATCGAGTTCTGCAGAGCTGAAACACTTCCCGGTATCAGAGCCTGCTCGTCCCACGCCCCCTTTTGAGTGCTCGGTTCTCTCTCGTCTGTTTCTTTTTTCCCAGGGCTCCACTCCATCATAGTGGCGCTCATCTAAATTTGTGGTAAAGGCTTTCGAAGTGAAGGAGGAGGGAGTATCGATATGGGAGAGATGAGATAACCGGACTTGCTGGGCTCCCGAAGGAATACAAAGAATAAAAATACCCTCACACTGTATCATTTGTGCCAGCTGCTTTAAGGCATCATCGAGGTAAAACTCCGAATCAGGAAGCGATAACTGCTCGAACAGGCCAACTAACTTACTGAGTGCTTGGTTTGATGGAATGGCAGACATTAAGGTCTCATTTCCTTAAGACATTGAGTGAATGCGACTTATTATTATAGGGGGAAATATAGCATTCACCCGAAAAACCATATGATTTTGCTAAAATTAACGACAAAATAGTAATTAAGTCTTAGATAACGGATTAAACTTATTAGAGCGAGTTCTTTCAGATGGAGCGGCTAATATGAAAAGATTATTTTTAGGCGTATCACCCAACAGGGCACAAGTCGAACAACTGCTCAAGGTCCAAGATGCCCTGTTCAATGCAAGTAATAAAGAGAGAAATATTGAGAGTATGGCCGTCGATGTAAGCTCAGACAGTCGAACAGAGTACACAGGGGTTGGACGCAGGGTCAACAAACAAAACTTCCATATGACACTCGCCTTCTTAGGAGCCGTCAGCGATAATGTGCAAGCAGATCTGGAGTCGACCCTCGACAGTTTCTACGCCATCAACGCAAGCCAATGGCCCTCCTTCGATGTGACATTAGATACACTAACCCTGTGGCGCAAACCTCAGGTCCTGTGCTTATCAGGAAAGCCCGATGACCTGAACCTGCAAATCGCAGTCGACAGATGCAGATATGCAGCCAAAGAGGCTGGGCTTTTCTGCGGTAAAACTGATAAAGCGAATAAAAGCAGTAAGCTTACCTTTACCCCACATATCACCCTATTTAGAAAAGCAAAGAAGATACCTCAAGATCATCTGCCACAAACGAATTTATTATGTGAGGAGTTAATGAAACACTCCCTCATTCCGGTGACACTCTCACCACAACAGATGCACCTCTATGAATCTGTCAGCACCGCTAAGGGAGTCGAATATCGTATCTTGCGATCCTGGACATTGGTTCAAGCTTGAAATCTAAACCTAAAACAAACTGACATTAAAAAGCCGATATCTTTTCAGACACCGGCTCTTCTCATTTTGTTAAGGTGTACCGCTTACTCTAAAGCGATAAAGCTTCCCCTTACTTTCTTAATCCTGCAGTAAAGCTGCAATCGTCAACACGCCGTGTGTCGTGCCACCGGCAGCCCAAAGTGCATTTGAGGTATCGGCGAAGGCGGATGCAAGATCCATATGCAACCAGTTAGCTTCGGGAGCAACAAAATGCCAAAGGAAGCCCGCAGCATTAGACGCTCCACCGGCACCGCCCCCTTTCATAGGGCGGCTGTTAGCGGTATCAGCATAGGCCGATGGACACATCTCACGATGCCAAGGGTCCAGTGGCAGCGGCCAAACTCGCTCACCCACTTCGGTAGCTTTAGTCTGCGCCATTGCCAACACTTCACTCGATGGCGAGAAGATAGCGTTGTAGTTGGTTCCCACAGCCATCAAGGCTGCACCGGTTAAGGTGGCTGCATCGATAATTAATGAGGCACCCGTTTCAGAAGCCGCTTGCAAGCCATCGGCTAATACCAAGCGTCCCTCTGCATCGGTGTTAACCACTTCGACAGAGACACCATTTTTATAAGTTAAGATGTCACCTAATTTATAAGCATGACCACTGATCAGGTTTTCGGCGCAACAAAGGAACAATTTAACCCGCTTGTTCAAGCCTTGCTTCATCGCAAGCCCGAGCGCTGCCGTCACGGTAGACGCACCACCCATGTCGCACTTCATGCCTAGCATGCCTTCTGAGGCTTTAATGCTATAACCGCCGGAGTCAAACGTGATCCCTTTACCTACCAAGGCAACGGATACCGGAGCATCATCTCCCAGAGGGTTATAATCAAGCTCTAACATAGCCGGTGGCCTTTCACTGCCACGACCAACGGCATGGATCCCGACCCACTTCTCTTCGAGCAGCTCGGCACCCTCTATGATGCGATAAGTGACATTTTCCCCACCGATCTCAGATAACCAATGGGCAGCATGTATGGCTAACTTCACAGGTGCAAGATTTTCAGGCGTTTCATTGATCAGTTGGCGGGCAAAGCTGGCACTGTCGAGTCTGTTTTTAAGTTCGGTTTGTGTTGCTTCATCCCCGGTCCAACGGATATCAGGGTTAGACTTTGCCGTGGCAAATCCTTGAGCAAAAGCCCACTGAGAGTGCAGGTCCCACAACTCGCCATCTAATGAAAGTGAAGCGATACCTTGGCTACGCAGTTTACGTGCGGCTTTCTGAATTTGTCTTAGCTCATCTCCATCTTGCAGGTGAATAACCGCCTGATCATTTTGGAACGTCACATCGGCTTTGCCCCAATGGGCTGCAGGCGCCTCTTTACTAAGGCTCACTTTCATTAACTCTGTCATGCCTAATTCTTCCTTCTATCCATCTTTTATAATTAGATTTGATCTATAACCAAGTCATTTCAAAATACTGGCTGCAGCATTTCAAGGTCTTTTGGGCATATAGTCAGATATTGCTTTGTCCGAAGTGTACTGCAAAGAAGTTGATACCGAAAGCCGTCTCAATTGATAGTATTAAGCTAAATGAACCAGAGATAAAAAGCGCTCGGTGGCAAGATTTCCACCTTACTCAAACCAAAAGACACATACTCGGGCCAATAAGCTGATAATCTAACTTCATATGATATTTCTAATAAGACCTGAATCATGCAGTTCACCCCCCCTTTCGAACAGGGCGTCTTACTGAGACGCTATAAACGCTTCCTCACCGACATTAGACTTAACGATGGCAGTGAGGTCACCATACATTGCCCCAACACAGGCTCAATGAAGAACTGCCTCTTCCCGGGAGAGAAGGTGTGGTTCTCCACATCTGATAACCCTAAGCGTAAGTACTCGCGAACCTGGGAACTGGCAGAGTCCGATGCGGGGCATATAATAGGAATCAATACCGGCAGAGCGAATCAGCTGGCTGAGGACGCTATCAGAGCCGGCGTGATAACCGAACTGAGCGATTATCACTCCCTCAAACGTGAAGTTAAGTACGGCAGCGAAAATAGCCGCATCGATATTCTTCTCAGCGACGATACGGGTTCGGCTGACACAGAGCTTTCCAACACTGAAGCTGTCAACACAACAGCGAAACCAAACTGCTATGTCGAAGTGAAGAGCTGTACCTTGCTCGAAGAGGGACAAGGTTACTTTCCCGATACCGTCACAACCCGAGGTCAGAAGCATTTAAGAGAGCTGATGGAGATGGTGAGATTAGGCCACCGAGCCGTACTGCTTTTTGTGGTGCAACACACTGGCATCGACTCCGTTCAGGCGGCGGCCCATATCGACCCGGACTACGCATCCCTGCTGACAAAAGCCCATAGTGCCGGGGTCGAAGTCATCGCATATCGCGCTGAAATATCCCCAAATGGGGCATCCTTGCTTAAATCCTGCCCTGTCAAACTCTAATTAGCACCTAAAAGTTGAATTAATTAGTAATAGAGGACATAGTCAAGGAATAACGTCAAATGGACATAAAAAGTTTGCTTGGATTATCTGTTTCTGATATAGATATCGGCCTTAAAATACAAGCGTCCTACAAAGCAAACGATTAACAGGAGATGGGTTATGCCAGAAGGCACTAAAAAACTCGGCGTGCTCGCTATCGCAGGTGTAGAACCTTACCAGGAAAAGCCTGGTGAGGAGTATATGAACGACGAGCAGTTAGGCCACTTCAGAACGATTCTGGACGCTTGGCGTAACCAATTACGTGAAGAGGTCGATCGTACTCTTAACCATATGCAAGATGAAGCGGCTAACTTCCCAGATCCTGTAGACCGTGCAGCTCAGGAAGAGGAGTTCAGTCTTGAACTTCGCGCTCGTGACAGAGAGCGTAAGCTAATTAAGAAGATCGAAAAAACACTTCAGAAAATTGAAGAAGATGATTTCGGATTCTGTGAATCTTGTGGCATCGAAATCGGTATCCGCCGTCTCGAAGCTCGTCCAACAGCCGATCAGTGTATCGACTGTAAGACACTTGCAGAGATCAAAGAAAAGCAGATGGCTGGCTAATCTGGCTCTTTTCACTGCATAAGTAAGCGGGGTTCCCCCGCTTCACTGTTTTCCTCTGATTTTGACTTACCCCTTCTCCCCTTTGCCTCAGTTATCTGGCTTACGCCAAACAGTCCAACCAACATATTAAGCTCGTCTCTCGCTCCCCTGACACACTAATCCAATTAGCCTATACCACTCGATAGCTCTGCCTTCACCTTGTTAAACGCTGCCTAAACGTATTATGATCGTTATCAGTTCTATCCCATTAGTTACAGGTTTTGTCACTTGAGTCATTCCCCATACATTGGCCGATTTGCCCCCTCCCCATCTGGTCCACTCCATTTCGGTTCACTGGTCGCTGCTGTAGGCAGCTTTCTGCGAGCAAGAGCTATGGGTGGTCAATGGTTAGTACGCATCGAAGATATCGATCCGCCTCGGGAGGTGCCGGGTAGCAGTGATGATATCCTGCGAACCTTGGTCGCCTATGGCCTTGAGTGGGATGGTGAAGTGTTATATCAGAGTCAGCGTCTCGATGCCTATCAGGCCAGGCTAGATAGCCTGATGACCGCCAACCTCGCTTATTACTGTCAATGCACGCGTAAACAGATCCACGCAATGGGAGGGAACTATGATGGTCGCTGCGGTGCGCTGGATACACCTCTGGAAAGTGGCGCGATCAGAATACGTAATACGATCGGCATTGATAAATTTCAAGACACCTTAATGGGTGAAATACACTTAGATAAAGCCTTTGCCAATGAAGACTTTATCATTAAACGTAGTGATGGCCTCTACGCCTATCAATTAGCCGTAGTCATGGATGATGCCTTTCAACAGATAACCGAAGTCGTTCGGGGCTGTGATCTGTTAGAGACCAGCTGTAGGCAGGAGAGCCTGTTTGCTCTGTTTGGCTTAACCCCGCCGACCTGGCTACATCTTCCCTTAGTCTGCACTACACCGGGCATGAAGCTTTCAAAGCAAAACCACGCACCGGCTATCGACATCGCTCAGCCACAGACGAGCCTGAATGCCGCGCTTCAATTCTTAGGCCAGCCACAGGTCGAACCCAGACAACAGATGCCATTGATGCTTGAGCAGGCGGTCTCACAATTTGATCTCAACCTCATCCCTAAACAAACAGAGATCATACTCAGTTAAACACAGGCCATGAGGTTGCCCCCTCTCTGTCGCCACTCTACTTATACCTATGGGTATTACTATCCGGATAAAGTGAAATTTTCCTCCTAGATAGGCTGAGTTCGAGACTCAAAGTCTTAACCCCCAGAGGGCGATAAACGGTAGCAATTCAGCGTTTTTAGTCCGCTTTATTAGACCAATCATTAAAGATCACAAAACAAATTCAAATCGACGTGAGTCAATGGTGATCAATCGTATACTCATTGAGCCATATTTGGGGTATCATAGCCGACTTATTTTAAATCGCTGTTCAGTTCCAAGTTCGAGGTGTCCCATTTTTCGCCGTATTAGCAAATTCTGTAAGCAGTTCTTTGATAACAATCAAGCAGCTGAAGAAACCACACAAACAGGCCTAAGTTTGGCGGTTGTCCCGAGACAAGATCACTCTATATCTCGCAGACAGATGAGCGAAAATGCCATAAAGGTACTTTACCGATTACATAAGTCCGGATTTAAGGCTTATCTCGTTGGTGGAGGTGTGCGTGACATCCTCTTGGGCTTACAACCTAAAGATTTCGATGTGGTGACTAATGCCACACCGGAAGAGATCAAGAAACTTTTCCGTAACTGTAGACTCGTCGGTAGACGTTTCCGTCTGGCCCATATTGTCTTTGGCCGCGATGTTATCGAGGTTGCGACCTTGCGTGGTCATCATGTTGAGCATGTCGAGCAGGTTTCAAAAACTAATGCCGAAGGCCGACTGCTACGCGATAACGTCTATGGCACCATAGATGAAGATGCAGAGCGTCGTGACTTTACCGTCAATGCGCTTTATTACGATATCAGTGACTTCTCTATACACAGTTATGGTGGTGGACTGGAAGATCTAAAATCGAGAACCATTCGATTAATCGGCGATCCTAACACCCGCTATCGTGAAGATCCCGTTCGTATGCTCAGAGCCGTTCGCTTCGCGACTAAGCTCGACATGACTATCGATAAAGGTGCGGCCGATCCTATCTATGAATTGGCCCCACTGCTGAAAGATATTCCTGCTGCGCGCATGTATGAGGAGATACTCAAACTCTTCTTCAACGGCCAGGCAACAAATAACTTTACCATGATGCGCGAGTTTGGCCTGTTTGCGCCACTCTTCCCTCTGATAGATTCACAACTTGTTGATGAACCGGACGGTTTTACGGCGAAAATGCTTCAGGCCGTTATGGAAAGTACCGATTCAAGAGTTCGTGCAGAGAAGACGGTAACCCCCGCATTTTTCTATGCCGCCATACTCTGGTATCCATTGAGCCAACGTGCCGATGATATCGCACTGGAAAGCGGACTAAGCCTTTATGATGCATATAATGCCGCAATGGGCGATGTCATGGAGCAGCAATGCCGAACCATCAGCATCCCGCGTCGTTTCAGTACTCCGGCAAAAGATATCTGGCAGTTACAGCTAAGGTTCGATCGTAACCAAGGTACACGCGCATTTAAGTTTATCGAACATCCTAAGTTCCGCGCTGCCTATGACCTACTCCTGTTAAGAGGAAGCGCCGAAGGTGGCTCGGTAGAAAAGTCTGCCGCATGGTGGAAGAGCTTCGTCGAAGGTGGCGAAGAGCAGCGAAATGTTATCGCACGTTCAGCAAACAAGGGCAGCCGTAACCGTAATTCGAACCAACGCAGACGTCGTAAGCCTGCATCGAAAAAAACGACTAAGCCGGCAGAGTAATGTCGCTAGTTTTTGTTGCAATAGGGGCAAACCTAACCGACCCGATAGCTCAGCTCGATAACGCCTGTAAAGCGATTACCGAGCTGGCCTTATGCCCCTCAAATGCGACACAAAAACGCTCACTCCAAATATCCCCTTACTACCGCTCCGCTCCAATGGGAGATGTGGTACAGCCCGATTATGTCAATGCGGTCGTTAGCTTTAATACAACACTCGAACCTATCGAATTGTTAGATGCCCTGCAGAAAATTGAGAACGAACAAGGCCGGGTGAGGCTTGAGCGCTGGGGTCCAAGAACCTTAGATCTCGATATTCTTCTGTATGGCAATCAAACCATAGACTCTCCAAGACTCACGATTCCCCACTATGGAATGAAGCAACGAAGCTTCGTATTAGTGCCGTTAGCCGATATTGCTCCCCAGCTTATTCTTCCTTGCGGCACTAAACTCGAACGACTGATAAATGCCGAATTGACCGCAGAATTAGAACAAATAGTCAGATAAGATTGAACTCGGCTCTGTGTTGGCATATAAAAGCACACTATCTAAGCATAAATAGCTAAATATTTAGCGCTAATATAATTAATCGATTTAAGATCATCACTATGTCTAAAATAACTAGTTCTACCCTGCTTAAATTTAAGCAGGAAGGTAAAAAGTTCACTGCACTCACAGCCTATGATGCAAGCTTTGCCAGCGCCTTCGATAGCGAAGGGATTGATGTACTGCTCGTTGGCGACTCGATGGGGATGGTACTTCAAGGACATGATGATACGCTACCGGTAACGGTCGAAGATATTGCCTACCATACACGTTGTGTTCGCCGCGGTATCAAGCGCTCGCTACTTATCGCCGACATGCCTTTTATGAGCTATGCCACGTCTGAGCAAGCGATGACAAACGCTACCGCCTTGATGCAAGCCGGTGCGAATATGGTCAAGCTTGAGGGCGGCCACTGGTTACTCGACACCATCAGCAAACTTACTGAACGCGGTATCCCGGTCTGTGCTCACTTAGGGCTAACACCACAATCGGTTCACGTTTTCGGTGGTTTTAAAGTTCAGGGACGCGACTCAGATAATGCCCAGCGCATTCTCGATGAGGCCAAGGCCATCGAAGCTGCCGGTGCTCAACTTCTGGTTGTCGAATGTATCCCGGCACCTCTGGCTAAGACAATCAGCGAAGCATTGACGATTCCGGTGATTGGTATCGGAGCCGGCGCCGACACCGATGGTCAGATACTGGTAATGCATGACGTGCTCGGGATCTCCAGCGGCTACATTCCTCGCTTCTCTAAGAATTACCTTAAGCAGACCGGCGAGATCCGCGAGGCTATCCGGGCTTATATCGATGAAGTCGCACAAGGTATCTTCCCTGGCAGCGACCATACTTTTAACTAATCTCACGCTTATTCAGCCGCTTGCGGACTTAATGGTTCGCTAGCGGTTTGACTTGAGCGTATATGCGCTCTGATGAGTCACAAACGTGTTCAGCAAAACAAAATAGTGCAGAGTTACTATGATCACCACTCAAGAAATCAGTCAGATCCGTCAACAAGTTCGTGCATGGCATGCAAAAGGCGAAACCGTCGCATTTGTTCCCACTATGGGCAACCTCCATTTGGGCCACATCACACTCATTAAAGAAGCGGTTAAGCGTGCCGATCACGTCGTCGCTTCAATCTTCGTGAATCCGATGCAGTTTGGCCAGAACGAAGATCTCGATGCCTACCCGAGAACCTTAGCTGCCGATCAACAAGCCTTAAGCGATGCCGGTGCTGAGCTACTCTTCACTCCGACACCGGAGATTATCTATCCCAAGGGGATGGAGCAGCAGAGCTTTGTCGAAGTGCCCAATATCAGCGAGCAGCTGTGTGGTGCGAGCCGACCGGGACATTTTCGTGGCGTCGCTACTGTGGTCTGTAAGTTGTTTAATATCGTCCAGCCCGATATAGCCCTCTTCGGTCGTAAAGATTTCCAGCAACTGCTGGTGATCGAGACCATGGTGGCCGATCTGTCTATGCCTATTGAGATCATTGGCGTCGATACCATACGTGAAGCCTCTGGCTTAGCCATGAGCTCGCGTAATGGCTATCTCAGCCAGGCTCAAAAAGATAAGGCGGCGGCACTTAAGCGAACCATGGACGCTATGTCTGGCGCAATACAGCGAGGCGAGTCGATTCCGAGTGTGATTAAGACGGGTCATAGTCAACTGAGCGAGGCAGGCTTCAGACCCGATTACCTCGAGGTACGTAGTGCAACAGACCTATCACTGGCATCTGACAAAGATACCGCATTAGTCATACTCGCAGCGGCCTATATGGGTGATACTCGCCTCATCGATAACCTCAGCTTCACTCGCTAAGTCATTGCGGCACTATCGAGGGCACGTTTCGTGCCCTGCTTACTCCTGCAGTTTTCTGTTCGCTATTTCTATCACTGTTTTCTTATTAATCCAACTCAGAATAAACGCAACTCATCCTCAAAATACTGGTTTTATCAAGCAAGTTACGCCATAGTAGTATGCATAAAAGTAATCATAAATATGGCTGAATGGATGTTCGGATGATACTCAGGTATTTTCGATATACAGCCGGAAAACATGACACTCACCTTATGAGTGAGTCGAAAGCTGAACAGAGGATGTGTAGCCTGATGGCAAGAGTGATACTCATTATTTTTATCGGTCTGACTTTTTCAGGCCTGCTATTACCCGGCGCAGCACTGGCTGGTAGCATTTTTAAATGTATTAAAGATGACAAGGTCGTCTTTAGCCAAACCACCTGTCCCAAAGAGTTCAGTCAACACCAGATCGAATATGATCTGGGGATCACCACAGAGATAGACTCAGATAAACCCCAAAGTTTTATCGATCCTCTATCTGCACTCCTCGATATGAAAACGATTTCTAAAGAGAAGCTGATGCAGCTAATCAACGGAGAGATGTACCGTTTAAAACAGGAAAACAGTTATTTCGATATATTAAGAGCCAGTGAAGTTCAGAAGATTGAGCGAAAGCGTTACTGGCAGAAAAATGAGAAAGATGATCCCGAGTACCTGAAAGAACTGAAGGAGATGCACCTCTATTTCGATGAGCTTATCTCCAATAACCAGAAGAGTTTAACTCTCCTGCAAGAGCGCAAGACACTGATAGAAGCCGAAGTGGAGCCGGAATAGACTATGGCGAGAAGCTGTAAGTTTTAAGTTTTAAGTTTTAAGTTTTAAGTTTTAAGTTTTAAGTACTCATTTTAGACTGGCTACTCAATAATATTAAGAAAAATAAGCAATAAGAAAGACGATATGAACCGTGACGAGTGCCGGCGCATCCAATGGCCAGCGATACTGATTCAGGAAGCACAAGCTGAACTTGTCTATCTTACATCGGAGCAAGAATGGCAACTCGAGCAACAAAACCACTTAGAGGAATCGAGTCGTCTATTAGACGCTGCGGGCGTCACCTATATCCTCTCTCCAGCTTACACTGGACTTAGCTGGCTGGTATCGAATAAGCCTCTGTGTCTTTCTGAGATATTGGATTTGGTCAGAGAACATGCCAGCATATTGGGTCACTGCTGCACCGCAAAAATGGGAGCCGAATCTATTGAGCAGATTTTTGAGATAATGAAGTTTTTAGAAGAAAACTAATACTAAAAACTGATACCAAAAAGCTAACATTAAACTGTTAATCTCTCCAGTCAAACACCTTGCCATCTTTCATTAACACTTGTAACGTGCGACCATCTTCGCCTTGATAGACCCACTGCTCGCCACCACGACCTGAGCGATGAACAGCGGTTGGCTCGCCACGACTCTTGAGCAGGGCTTTCTCCGTCATACCTATTGCCACCTCATTGCTATTGATTAGCTTACGCTCTTCATCGCTAAAATCGCTGGCAATACTTTGTACAACAACCAGCTCTTTTTGAGTCTCTGACACTTCACACAAGTGATCTTGAAACACGACCTTGCCATCCACTTCACACTGATAAACCTTGGCAACACTCAGTGATGGAAACAACAATGACGCCGTTAATAGCAAAAGCACAAAAACATTTAAACCTTGCATCTTACTTCCTTGTTTTATCGTATGAAGTTTCAAGATCCAGATACAGGAGTCTGATATGACTCCCGTCGAAACTCTAACCTTCTAACCCTCTAATCTTCTAGCTACGTAAACCTATGCCACGACTGATCAGATAATAGGCCAGGCTCCATAAGCCAATACAGAAGCCCACCATAACCGCAATCGAAAACGGCACGCTGATATCGGCATAGCCTAAGAAACCGTAACGAAATACATTAATCATGTAAACCACGGGATTCAGTGCCGACACGCCTTGCCAAAAATCGGGTAACAGGGATAGCGAGTAGAACACACCACCGAGATAGGTGAGCGGCGTTAACACGAAGGTAGGCACTATGCTGATATCGTCATAACTCTTGGCAAATACCGCATTGATTAAGCCACCCAGGGCGAAGAGAATCGATGTCAGTAGTACTGTTATCGCGACCAAGCCTGCATGATGCAAGGAGATATCGACGAAAAACATCGCCACTCCGGTCACTATGCCTCCCACGCACAGCCCCCGCGCGACACCACCACCCACATAACCGGCAATCATCACATAATGAGGCACCGGCGCCACAATCAACTCTTCGAGATTACGCTGGAACTTGGCGCTGAAAAATGATGAGGCCACATTAGAGTAAGAGGCTGTGATCACCGCCATCATAATCAAGCCCGGCGCGATAAACTCCATATAGGTGACCCCCCCCATCTCACCGATCCGCTTACCGACCAGATTTCCGAAGATCAGAAAATAGAGCGTCATACTGATAGCCGGAGGTACCAGAGTCTGGATCCAGATCCGGGTAAAACGATTGATCTCTTTAGTTAAAATACTCTTAAATGCCGTGGCATAAAGCGCTCTCATATTCATAATGCCACTTCCTTATCCTGAGTTTGCTGATGCTTACCTTTCTCTACCAACTCCACAAACAGCTCCTCTAAACGATTGGCCTTATTACGCATCGACAACACCTCGAGCCCCTGCTCGCTAAGCTGAGTAAACACCGTATTAAGGATCTGATCTTTCTCGACGTCGACCTCTAGAGTATGAGCATCACTCAAACGACAAGTGATCCCTTTGAGCACAGGAGGCTCAGTGAGATCACAGCTGAGATCCAGCACGAAGGTCTCAAGATTTAAACGGCTCAGTAACGACTTCATACTGGTGCACTCGACCAAAATTCCTTTATCAATAATGCCGATATTACGGCAAAGCATCTCAGCCTCTTCAAGGTAGTGAGTGGTCAAAATAATGGTCACCCCCTCGGCATTAAGCTCTGTCAGGAAGGTCCACATCGAACGTCTGAGCTCTATGTCGACACCCGCCGTCGGTTCATCGAGAATAAGTAGCTTAGGCTCATGCATCAGTGCTCTGGCAATCATCAGACGGCGCTTCATGCCACCGGATAGTGCTCGTGCCGGACTGTTACGCTTCTCCCAAAGATCCAACTGACTCAAATACTTCTCGGCGCGCTCGAGAGCGACAACCTTGGTCACACCGTAATAACCCGCCTGATTGACCACTATCTGCTGAACGGTTTCAAACTGATTGAAGTTAAACTCCTGGGGGACCAGACCGATGCAGAGTTTAGCCAACTCCAACTCACTGTCGATGTCATGTTCAAACACAGACACCTTACCTTCACTCTTCTGCACCAGTGAGCTAATCACACCTATGGTCGTTGACTTGCCCGCCCCATTAGGGCCGAGCAGCGCAAAAAAATCGCCCTTCTTGACCTTAAGGCTAATTCCTTTTACCGCCTCGACTCCACCTTTATAGGTTTTCTTCAACGAGTCGATAACTAATGCATTCTCTGTATTTGTCATTTCTCTTCCAGTGCAGCGAAAACCGCTGGGGGCTATCTGTATAACGAAAAACTCCCGCCAGTTGCGGGAGTTAATGATCAATCAAGCGAGCTTATTCTTGAGGAATAACCTTAGCAATGTAAGGCAGATTTCGATACTGCTCGGCGTAATCGATACCGTAGCCAACGATAAATTCATCGGGAATAGTGAAACCGATAAAATCTACGGGTACTTCGATTTCGCGACGTTCAGGCTTATCGAGTAGCGTACATAGCGCCAGACTCTTAGGTTCGCGAAGTAAAAGCATCTCACGGATCTTATTGAGCGTATTACCCGAGTCGATCAGGTCTTCTACGATAAGTACATCACGTCCCTGGATATCCGATTGCACATCTTTAAGAATTTTAACTTCACGTGTACTGGTCATCGCATTACCGTAGCTGGATACCGACATAAAATCGATCTCAACATGGCCTTTAATACGGCGACAAAGATCAGCCATAAACACAACTGAGCCTTTCAACAAACCCACCATTAACAGGCGCTCGCTATTAGCATAATGAGCATTGATCTGCTCGGCCAACAGATCCAGTTTCTCGTCTATCTCCTGGGTAGAGATCATCTCTTCGATGGTGTGTTTCATAGTACTCTCAACATAGTATTAATTGTCGCTGTCACTGGCATTATGCTTATCATAGCCCCAGCGATTCGTTAATTCGTGTTCAACGCTCAGATGGTCAAGTATCCGAGCGACCATGAAGTTTACCAGATCTTGTATCGATTTGGGATCATGATAAAAGCCCGGAGCCGCAGGCATGATGGTCGCACCTAGCCTGGAGAGCGACAACATATGTTCTAAATGTATAGAACTAAAGGGGGTTTCTCTGGGAACCAAGATCAATTGCCCGCGCTCTTTTATTACCACATCAGCAGCGCGTTCAAGCAAACTATTGCTCATTCCGGTTGCCACGGCCGCTAACGTTCCTGTGCTACAGGGACAGATCACCATCTGCTTAGGTGCTGCCGATCCCGAAGCCGGAGGGGAAAACCACTCCTCCTTGCCCAGAACATGCAGCATTCCTGTGATACTGGCGCCCTGCTCACTAAACAGCTCGAGAAGCTGCTCTCTTGCCTTGTCACTGTTAGCACTGAGCTGCAAACCATGCTCGGTAGCCATTACCACTCTGGCGGCAGAGGAGATCATCAGGAACACCTGATAATCGGCAGCCAGCAGACACTCCAGCAGCTTAAGGCCGTAAGGTGCCCCAGAGGCGCCGGTCCAGGCCAGACTGATGGATTTGGTTTTTCTTGGGTAACTCATAAAATCTCAATAAATAGTTATAAGTGGTAAGTACTAAGCTGTAAGCTCAAGACAAAGTAAAGAGAGTTGAAAACCAGCTTATTTCTCATGGCCCACTCTTATGGCTTAAAGCTTACAACTTTTATCCTGCAATCTCTTCAAAAGCTTCTGGTGCAAGCCACCGAAACCGCCATTACTCATCACTATGATGGTGTCACCGGACTTAGCCTTGCTGGCCACTGCATCGATTATCTCATCTATTTGGTATAGCACAGTGACGGGCAGCTGGGCTTTATCCATCGCCGCCTTCACATCCCAGCCAATGTTATCCGCCTGATAGAGATAGGCTTCATCGGCAAGCTTCATCGAATCTGCTAAGGTATCCTTATGCACACCACTTTTCATCGTATTCGAGCGTGGTTCTAAGATAATAGTGATCTTACCCTCACCGACCTTAGCGCGAGTCCCCTGCAGAGTTGTCGCAATCGCCGTGGGATGGTGGGCAAAGTCATCATAAACTTCGATGCCGTTCACCGTACCTATAAGCTCCATGCGGCGCTTAGGTGGTGAAAACTTAGTGAGCGCTTCGATAGCCGCTTCTGGCTGTACGCCCACATGACGCGCAGCCGCAATCGCCATGGTGGCATTCTCGACATTGTGCTGGCCGATCAGACTCCAATCCAAGATGCCCTGAGAGTCACCATTGAAAAACAGCTCAAATTTATGACCATCTTCAACCAGTAAGTCTGCATGCCAACCGCTCTCGTTCGGTGTACCTGGTCGCTGAGGCCCCTTATTAAAGGTCTCCTGCTCACTCCAGCAGCCCATATCTATCACCTGCTGCACCGCCTCACTATCCTTAGGCCAGATAACTTTCCCCTGCCCGGGAACGGTGCGTATCACGTGATTAAACTGGCGTTGAATCGCTTTTAAGTCGTCGAAGATATCCGCATGATCGAACTCCAGATTGTTGATCACCAGAGTACGCGGCTGATAGTGAACGAACTTGGAACGCTTATCGAAGAAGGCACTGTCATACTCATCGGCTTCCACTACAAAAAATGGCGAATTCCCCAGACGTGCAGATACACCGAAATTTTGAGGAACGCCACCGATCAAGAAACCCGGCTCATAGCCACACTCTTCTAAGATCCATGCCAGCATGCTTGAGGTCGACGTCTTACCATGGGTTCCCGATACCGCCAGCACCCAGCGATTAGGCAGAATATGCTCGGCCAGAAACTGCGGGCCAGAGGTGTATCTAAGGCCGCGATTCAATACCGCTTCGACACAGGGGTTACCCCGGCTCATCGCGTTGCCAACAACTACCAGATCCGGCGCATCATCTTCATTTTTCCCAAGCTGGCTCGGGTCGAAACCCTGAATAAGCTCAATGCCCTGCTCTTCGAGCTGAGTGCTCATCGGTGGATAGACGTTAGCGTCACTGCCGGTAACTTTGTGGCCTTCGGCTCTGGCAAGCAGTGCGAGACCACCCATAAAGGTGCCGCAGATGCCTAAGATGTGTACATGCATGAGGTTGGCTCTGATGAGGAATAATCTGAGGGGTATTCTATCGCTTGGGGAGGTCATTGTCAGTTAACAATGGTTTAAATAACTGCTGTTTTCACTTTTACCTTTTGTGCTGTTTGGAGGTTTCTTGCAGACCATAGCTACTACGGTATTTATTACCTGCGGTACGCTGAATGTCCTGATACTTCTGCGAAATGGTGAGTGAAGCGAAGCTTCAAGTTAACGAACGAGAAGCAGGATCTGAACTGGCCTTTAGATAAGGATATTGTTGCAAGCACAATCTGACCGCCATGGTCTTAAGCGTTCCCTACGCTTCAAAGACATTTCCCATCTGACCCACACGGACGTGGGAAATGCCTGAATGATATCAGGAATATCACAGGCCCTATGGGTCAGATGCCTAAGAGCGACCTTATGCGCAGGTATTCCTTCGGGATGGTGAATAGAAACCTCAGGTTTCGCGACCATGAACGAGAGCATTCATGCACGCTTAACGAAAACATCTGACCTACAAAGACGTAGGGAATGCCGAAAAATGTATGGAACATTTTCGGCCATGTTTTCGACCCCCTCATTCATACCTACACCTGTTTCTTATCTCTTCGATTTAGCCAAATACGGTGACATTTCGTCAATACTATATCTGAAATGCTGTACGGAACAGAATTGGCTCTACAGCCCTTTATATCATTAGAGATGACCGTCAGTCATACCTAGTCTTATATTCAAATAAGCTATTTACATAAGGAACTAGTCCCTGAATCAGGAAGCCATAAGCACCCAGTTATTTAGCCGGCGCGAATATTTTAGATGGTGATCTACTGCACAGTTTGTTTTGTGAACTTACATAATAATCTCCAGTTATTGGCGTACGCCAATAACCAGTAACATTTTTACTCTCCACTTTTCACTAACATGAAGGGAAGCGATTCATTATGCCAAGACCCAGAAAGTGTCGCCGCTTATCGGCCTGTGTGCCCTGTAGCATGTTTAAACCTAATGGGATCCCTTCGGTAGAGTTAACCAAGATCCAACTGGAAGCCGATGAGTTTGAGGCGCTGAATTTAGGCGATGTCGAGAAGATGAGCCAGATTGATGCCGCGGCCAAGATGGGAATATCCAGACAGACATTCGGCAACCTGCTGGCCAGCGCACGCAAGAAAGTCGCGACCGCCATCACCCGTGGACATGCGCTACTGCTGCCTCAAGAAAGCCAAGAGAGCTGAGTCGTTACCAAACTAATATAACCCTTGATCGTTTAATGATTAAGGGTCACAAGGAATTATTATGATTATTGCAATGCCAATGAGCCGTGATCGTCTCGCGAGCCACTTTACCAAAGCCCAACAGATCGGTTTCTTCAACGAACACCATCAGTTAATCGGTTGCTTCGCCAACCCAGCACAGCAAGGTGAAGGGTGCAGCGCCAAGAAGGCGATGCTGGAGCTTATCGTCAATAACAAGACCAACATCATCATAGTGCAGCATATCGGCGAGCGTATGCTCGGTAAGCTGCTCGATGCAGGGATCAGTGTCAGCAAGGGCGATAGTTCTTTATCCGTCGAAGAGCTGTTGCAAACAACACGAAATCTGAATCTTCGCCTCCTCGATGCCTCACAGGGCAGAGCCTCAATCAACCATGAGAAGAAAGGCGGTTGTTGTGGCGGCCATGCAGAGGATGGCAAGTCGGGAGACTGTGGTTGCGGCTCTCATTCACATACCGATGAGCACGGCAGTGCTGAAGCCTCTGCCGGGAAGAAGTCCGGTAGATGCTGTGGCAGCCGTGGAGATGAACAGTCGGGACATAAAAAATCAGGGGGATGCGGCTGTGGCGGCAAAGCCAAGGGCAGAAGTGAGTCGATGATGAGCCAACTGGCAAGTCGTGGACACGCTGAAGCAGGACAAGAGAGTATGGCGAACTACGCCGGATTTCGTAAACGCTAAGCGCTTCTACTGACCCAGCTTAACTAGATTATAGGTAGCAGGTACGCTCGCTTAGTCTCACACCAAATAAGGACTCAACCCAAGATTGAGGTTGAGTCCTATATCCAGATAACACACCTTCAGCTTGATAATCCAGTACAGACCGGATGCTCTCTAAGACTAGAGTGAGTTGAACTTAGCGGTAAAATGTCTCAATACCGGCGGCTCATAATCGAAGGTTAAACCCTTAAGCGACCCCGCCTGATCTTTGATGGCAATCAGCGCATCGGCGATATAGTCCATATGATCATTGGTATAAACCCGGCGCGGAATCGTGAGTCGCATCAGCTCCATAGGTGACACTTTCTGCTCTGAGGTCTCGGGATCGCGTCCAAGCAAGAGTGAACCTATCTCTACCGCCCGAATGCCCGCCTCGAGATAGAGGGCATTACACAAAGATTGTGCGGGAAACTCATGAGCTGGAATATGGGGCAACATCTTAGCCGCGTCGACAAACACCGCATGACCTCCCGTGGGATATTGAATAGGGATCCCCGCCTCGCGAAGGCGTTCCCCCAGGTAGGCGACCTGACTTATCCGGTAGTGAAGAAAATCTTCATCGGCACCTTCATGCATCCCTCTGGCCAGCGCCTCCATATCCCGTCCGGCCATGCCACCATAGGTGACAAAGCCCTCCATCGGTACGCATCGAGTCTGTACAGCCCTGAATAACTCTTCATGATCGCGCACACAGCAGAGCCCCCCAATATTGACCATAGGGTCTTTCTTCGCCGACAGGGTCAGCATATCGCCATACTGGAACATCTCACGGATGATCTCCAACATGGAGCTATCTTCATATCCCGCCTCACGCTGCTTGATAAAATAGGCATTTTCACAATATCTCGCGGAGTCGATAACCACAGGAATGTCATTTTGCTGAGCTATCTCATAGACGGCGCGCATATTGGCCATAGAGACAGGTTGCCCGCCGGAGCTATTACAGGTCACGGTGGTGATGATGGCGGCGATATTGTTGGCACCATAGGTGGCTATGGTGTCAGATAGCTTATCGAGATCGAAGTTCCCCTTCCAGTCGTAGTAACTCTCGGTATCGAACGCCTTCTCGGTCACGACATTCAGCGCCTTACCACCGTTCATTTCGATATGCCCCGCAGTGGTATCGAAATGATAGTTAGAGATAAATACCGGCTCGGTGCCACCTCGTACCTGTTTCATCCGCTCTATCAGGCAGGGAAACAGTATCTGCTCGGCGCCGCGTCCCTGATGAACCGGCACCGTGAGTTTATACCCGAAGAAGTGCTCTACAGAGTCACACAGATTGAAATAGTTACGGCTGCCCGCATAGGACTCATCTCCCATCATGAGCCCCGCCCACTGCACATCACTCATCGCCCCGGTGCCGGAGTCGGTGAGCAGATCGATATAGACATCTTCACTGCGAAGCAGGAAGGGGTTGAGGCCCGCTTGACTCAGGGCTTGCTCTCTGTCTTCAAGGTTAGTCATTTTTATTGACTCAACCATCTTGATACGAAAAGGTTCCGGAATACGTTTCATTGTTTAATCCCCTGTAGCATTGATACTCATTGGTATTAGTGCTCCTACCGAGTCGATTTAATACCGCTGCAGTGCCTGCAAAATGGCAGGGCAGAGCTCGGCTAAGTAGCACGTTAGATTAACTGACTGAGTTTAATTAATTAGCTGAATTAGCTTAAGTGCGGGCTGATATTCGCCAGCATCGGGCAGGACTAAACGTTGGGGAAATCGTAGGCGAGTTGAATATCGCAGTTATACCAATGGAACAACACAGGCGTGTTGTTGGCGAGCGGTTCCAGCATCGGCGTCTTCCTCCTTTGGCGTTAGAAATCGGAACTTTAATAGACAATAATGCTATTAAGACTAACCTTGAGTTGAGGATAAAACAAGCACTTAGTTCTTATACCTATGGCGTTATATATTACTCTTGATGCGGGGTAAAATAGGTACCCAGATAGCGTCTTCCATAAAGTAAAATAAGCCCGAATACTGGAAGTACCATGGTGTATCCCCCCCCGATAAACAGGGCGTCGATTAAAATCAGTGCCGACAGGAATATGACCTTCTCATCAAATTCTGACTTGATGTTTTCTCCGGTCAATGCCAATGAAACTATGGTGACCCCCAATAGAAAAACGGCGGCGTTGAGTATACTCGCAACTCTGGTTCTTTCTAACTCAACACTGTTTATCCGAGGTTGTTGTGTGACACCAAGTTTATCGCCTCTGCGATTTACACTCCCATATTCATTACTTCTATAAGCATTATTACGGCTAATTCCGCTTTTACCGTCTTTATCACTTATCTCACGACTATCTCTTGGGGCTTCGTGCAGATGATTAATCTTGGCTCTGTTGTAAATCGTCGCGGGTGACACTCTCATATCGCCAAACTCTGACGCGTTATAGGCCAGATCTGTACCATACTGATGGGCTTGGGTTGCGAAAGAGACATCATCAAGTTTGGCACTATAAATACTGACGAAGATGTAACAAAAGACAATCGCTAAGCCTAAAAGCAGATTTCTTTTTATAGAATACATACCCACCTCACCTTAGTTTTCATAGTTTCCGGCACTCTCAGCTGAAGCGAACGGCCTACCAGCTCCCCGTTCAGGCTCAGACTTTAGCCCGACTAAAAACACAAAAAAACAACCTACAGATAACACCTTGGTATCTTACGGCGCAAAAGACAATCTATATTGACTATAGGTAACAATTTGATGCAACGGGAGGGGGAGTCCAAAAAAAAGGAAAAGAGAAAATACAATGAAATGAAAAATAAGATAAAAATAAAACCCTTTCTCAAGTTGTCTGCGTTTATAACTTCAGAAATCATTTTTACCTTTTGCTTTTGGAGTTCCAAATAATGAAAAAATCACTATTAGCAGCAATCATATCCGGCAGCCTTATTCTGGCAGCGCCACAGCTTCAAGCCAGTGAACTCAGTTTCCCGCACCTTGAGACGATAGGTGTAAGCGAGCTGGCCGTTGAAGCCGACATGGCCGAACTCAATGTCGAAGTCGTTATTAAAGATGAAACGGCCAAAGGTGCGAAAGATGGCTCAGATAAGGCTGTTGCTAAATTTATCGCACGCCTGAAGAAAGTGGGCATAGAGCGTTCGCTTATCCAGAGTGCAAACCTGAACCTACAGCCCCAATACCACTATGAAAAAGATAAGCCAGCCCAATTGACCGGCTACACGGCCAGTCGCCGTCTAACCGTCACAGTACAAGATTTAACCCGTCTCAACGCCATCCTGGACTCGGCATTAGAAGAGGGGATCAACCGGGTCAATAGCATCGCACTCAAATCCAGTAAAGAAGGTGAGTATGTGGCTAAGGCCAGACTCGCTGCCATCAAAGATGCTCAGGAAAAAGCTCGGCTACTCGCCGAAGGTTTTGGTGAACAGATCGAAGGAGTTTGGGAGATCCGTTACTTCGAGCAACATCCGGTTCAGCCTATGATGCTACGTATGAATGCCAAAGGTGCGAGTTATGATGCGGCTGAGAGTTATCAGCAGGGAGAAGTGATGATTCGAGACCGAATAGAGGTAGTCTACCGACTGAAATAGCACTGCTCAGCCGACTTTCTGCATCGGATAAAATCAAGAAAGCCAATACTCTTAACGAGTATTGGCTTAATCATTAACTTTCACACCTATGATCACTGCAGCTCAATCTCAATCACATTCGTCACCCCTTTGGTAAGCTCTACGGTACCCGAGGTATAAAACTTACCTTGGCTCGCCTCGGCTTTAAGATAATAAACACCGCTGTTTATCATGGTTGCATCGCTTCGAAACAGGGTAACGGGTTTGCTGTCTAACCAGCCATTCATATCTTGTTTATACAGATATTGCTTACTCTCCAGAGCGGCACCACTATCTTGATGAAAGCCAAGAAAGCGCACCATAGTCATACCTTTAGGGTTTTTCTCGGCTGTGATGGATCGGATATTCCCAAAGTCATGACTGGTACGTTCAGCCTTAGTAATATAGAAGGTTTCACTCTTATTGGTGTACTGCTGACTGTCGTGCTTATAAACAGCCGCAGTATTACCATCTGCTATTCCGGCAATATCAGAAACTGAGTCGGCAATATTTTTAATATCTGTGCTTTTACAACCTGAAACTGCTAACACAAGTGAAATAACAATCCATTTGTTCATCTGCTTAGTCCTTTTTTAGTCCTTTAACGTATCGTCCGTTAACTCATATCTTTGAGTCAGTTGAAGCCTCTCCCCCTTTCATCCAGTTCAAGAGGTAGACTATTTATCAACGCGAAAGTTATCAGTATGTTATTAGCAAGTCAATGTGCAGAGATCGCCGGTAACTCAAACAGAGGCAGAACTTTTTAAGCGAAAACAGTCACGCACTTAGCCCAAATAAATGGCGATAACCTGTTTATGAACTTAGCTTAACTGACTCTGCTTCTTGCTTTGGTGCATCTTAAATTCGACGGCTTCAATCAGTTTTTCTGCATCGATCTCGGAGATCATCCCCTCATGAGACAGCTCTTGTATCATCTTGCGCTCTGTATTTAATAAGATCCGCAATGCCAGATATGATTCGACCCGCTCGACCAGATGGGGTGATTTTTGCCTGAAATCATTCAAGGTGTTCTTCGCAAATAGATTCACTTGCCTTATCTGCTTCATGGCTTGCTCAAGATGAGCGCTCTCCAGTGACAAACTCGGCGCAAGTGCCAAAATATACTGGCTCGACTCGAATAAACCTCTGGCACTCTCGAAGATGATGATGTGTTGTCGATAGCTTACGCCGCGAGCATGGGCGCCAATAAGGGGAAGCGAACCGCAACGCTGAGACCAAGGTGGAATCGTCCAGTGTTTCTCTATCGAACTTCTGGGCCATATTTTAGGCGTACCATCGAGCGCCTTTTCGATGGCCTCGACCAGAATATGGGTTGCGTCCTGACTGAGTAACCCCTTGGCAAATTGATTCCAGTAAAACTGTCGCTCCGATTCCAATAGTTTACGTAAAAATTCAACCTCCGTATCTAAACTCTGCTCAACTTTAAAAGGTTCACTGACCGACACTATGTTGCCATCTACCTGAGGCCAATTAACGGCTTTAAGGTGTTCATCGGCATGTAACCGCTCCCTGACCATGATGATCTCATCGGAGATCTTGTGCTGAACCTTGGCAAACGCCTGCTGCTTGGCCTCAGGTAGCTTATCTAAGCCTAACTTTGCCATCACGAAGCGCATCGATGAGCCATTCACTATGATGGTTAATACCACTATACCCGCAGTCAGAAACAGGATCTGGTCCCTAAGCTGAATATCCAAAGACTCGTTAGTGGCAACGATTAAGGCCAGAGCTAACGAGACGGCGCCACGCAGTCCACCCCATATCAACACAATTGACTTCTCTTTCGTTAACCCTATCCCTATTCTGGCAAGGATGGGCATCAAGCCGATAATCACAACTGCACGGATCACTAAAATCCCGGCAAAGATGACCGCCAAGTATTGCCAATTGGCGAGATCGGCGATACTTAATCGAGTAGAAACGACTAATCCAACCAGAATAAAAATCAAGGTGTTGAAAAGAAATGAGAGGGTATGCCAAAAATGGTGCAGATGCTCCATCACCTCGGGAGAAAAACGTGTTCGACCCGGGCCTGCATATATCAGAGCTAAGGTGACAACACTCACGACACCAGAGGCATGAAACAGATGCTCTGAAAGATAGAAAACCAGATAGGGCAATACCAGTGTCAGCGCGATCTCAATCAGACTATCGTTGAATATAGAGCCAATAAACTTAAGGCTTATCCCCGCGACCACAGCCCCGATAAGCACACCGATTGAAACGACACGGAAGAACTCAACAAGGACTTCTAAGGTGTTAAATTCAGGTTTTACCTGAGTCGCCAAGGAGAGAAAAAGGGTAAACATCACGATCGCCGTACCGTCATTGAGTAGCGACTCCCCCTCGATTAGTGTCTGCAACCTGACTCGTGAACACATCTCTTTAAGCAGAGAGACCACGGCAACGGGATCGGTCGCACTCACTATCGCCCCAAACATCAACGCCGTGCCAAGGGACCAATGCCAGGGCAACACAGTCAGGCTCAAGATGGCCGTAAACAGCGTACAGATCACCAAGCCGGGAATAGCCAATACCGCAATTTGTGAAAACATACGTTTAAATAGATGCACTTCGAGGGAGAAAGCCGACTCAAACACCAGCGCGGGCAGGAAGATAAACATGATGAGGTTGGCATCTAACTGGCTAGCGAGAACAAACGCCGAGTTGAGTTCATTCAGGACCGGGATATGCGATTCAACATTCAGGCTGGAACCAATTAACATGCCGAGCAACAATAGGGCCACCGAGTAGGGGATGGCAGTATTTTTCAGTAACCTGCGTAGTATTACTCCCAGTAATATCGCTATCACAAAAAAGACCAACAGCAGCAAGGTCGTTTGCATATGCATGACGCCACCTATCAAATATCCAGACAAAAACTGTCCAATCCCTCTATTAAAAGTAGTCCTTAAAAAGCGATTACCCAACCCCAAAAGCTGTATTGCCAATTAGCTCACACCGGACATCATCCACTCCCGCCCCTTGATCTGACATTCACCTCAGTAATTGAGTGCAGTCAAAATTCAGAGGTCTGAACTGAGAACTTACATACAGTTTAAACTGACGAAGATGGCCATATGTTGTACGATTACAAGATAACGTCTGAGTTACGTACTGATACACACCAGCTAAGATCCGTTAATTCTGACCGAATGGATTTCATAGTGAGCTAGCGAACTGTCTCCAGCTGATCCATATTTTATATGGCTTATTGCAAAAGGTAATAAGCCAAAATCAAGAGCTAGAGAATGAACATAGACAAATTTTTGCTAGTAATTTTATTGTGGATACCCTCTTTTTTACTGTCGGCTGCCGAGGTTAGAGTGGCCTTCGGCGAGAAGATCCCCCCCTTTTGCTTCCCTGCCACTGATTCGGGGATTGAACTTGAGGTGATAGGTGAAGCCTTGGCCTTTCGCGGACACGTACTAAGGCCGGAATATTACCCTTTTGCCAGGATCCCGATCGCCTTTCTGGCGCACAATGTCGATGCAGCCATGACCGACCTGGGGCGGGATATGGAGTCGGAGGGGGCTTTATATGGCGATCCGGCGGTATTCTATGACAATGTCTTTATCACTCTCAAAGAGCGTAACCTCACTATCGAGAAGCCGGAAGATCTGCAAGGTTTGAGTGTGATTGCCTTTTCCGGCGCCGCGAAACGATACCCTAAATGGCTAAAAGAGGTTCAGGATAGTAACTTCTATCATGAACAGAATAACCAGGCGCTGCAGGCGCTTACACTAGACAGACAACATTATGATGTGGTACTCAGCGACAGAAACATTTTCAATTACTTCACTTTACATCTGCAGCGAGAAAAAGGATTCAACCCAAAGCCTGTTGAGGAGCATCATTTTGTAGAACTGAATCCAATGGATTATCGACCGGTCTTTTGGGATGAGCATATCCGGGACGACTTCAATGCAGGCCTGAAACACCTGAAAGAAACGGGGCGCTATCAAGAGATCTACGATAAATACTTGAAATAGCATTCGCTCAACGACGTCTCGATCAGACTCTCTTAAAGGCGAGAGAATAAATATAACAATCTGCTAAATAGACATTTACTGATTTACTTCAATAAGGCTCAAGTGAGCCTTGTTATACTTCTTCTACAAGTATTAACGCGAAAGGCTGTTCAAATGAGTTCAAATCCCGCTTGCGAGCTGCAATTAATCTACCTATTTGTCCATCTGGTCAATACAGGCGGGTTCTCACAGGTCGCAAAAGCCCTCAACATGCCTATCGCAACGGTGAGCCGCAAGGTACATAAACTTGAAGAGAGCCTGGACACTCAACTCATCATGCGCAGCACCCGAAAACTACGCTTGACCGAAGAGGGCGAGGCACTGTTTAAACGTTATCAGGATGCCATCTCTCAATTCGATAATTGTTCAGACTCAGCGATCAATAAACCGGAAGGGACACTGAGAATTGCGGCTCCGATATCGATAATCTCGATGATATTTATCGGTGCAATAAATGAATTTTCTAAGATGCACCCCGATATTCAACTGCATATCGCCCAAAACAATAACGCCATAGACTTAGTCGAAGAGGGGGTCGATATTGCGATTGTAGGTGGCGCTCAACCCGACTCATCCTGGGTATCCAGTTCACTGGGGGTGCTCAACTATGGCCTGTATGCCTCACCACACTACTTAGCCCGGACCCCAGAGATATCTCACCCCAATCAACTCAGTCAGCACGACTTGATCAAGGTTTGGCCCCTGTTTAACTGGACCTTGAAACACCAAAGTGGGGAAGATTTTTACTATGATGGCCCCGCAAAACTCACCCTTGGCGATTTATCAGGGGCTGTACATGCCGCCGTAGACGAGGGCGGTATCCTGTATGGGCCCGCACTATTTGTTAAGCAGCAGCTAGAAGCAGGAGAGTTAGTCGAAGTACTACCTCAGTGGGGCGGAGAGCAGCGACGGATCTCCATGTTGTATCACCAACGTAGCCAGCAACCTCTTAAGGTCAAACTCTTTATTGAATTTATGCAGTCAAAAGCTCAAGAGCTTTTTACGATATAGAGGTGCCGGGGAAGTTCGGTCACAAGTGTATTATCAAGTTCAATGCGGCTAGCAAGCCCTGAAGCTCAGGGCAGAACAATCAATAAATTAGGTGCCGAATAGGCTAAGCCACCTGCAAAACAGGCGGCTCAGCCTCGCGAACTTATGCCAGATAAACGTTCAAGCTACAGGCACCGTGGGCACCAACAACCAATGCCTGTTCGATATCAGCGGTTTTTGACGGGCCCGCAATGAAGGTACCGAACTCCCCCTTCTCTAAGGTAACCTTAGAGGCAGCTTGGTGCATATTGGCTACGATCGTATCGGCTTCAATAACCAAAAACAGGTTCTCACAGATAAATGGCGTGACTCTGTGCCCCAGATTTTTATTGTTAACCCAGATAGCGCCATTCTCGGCCACACCAAGATCGCCGGGGATCACCGCATAATCGATATCTCTGAGTTCGTGTGCAGTAGCGGTAACCTCGCGGTTTCCCTTAATGGCATCAACCATAGAGATAATTTGCAGCCCCTGAGAAATCAATTCATCAACTTTCAGTTGCAGCGCCGTTAATCCGCCCTCCCTATGCAGTGTTCCCGCCACGGTATTAAGGTTGGTCTCGAACTGACCCACCAGATCATCAATTCGTGGGGCAACGTTAAATACCGGCATAGCCTGAGGCGCTATGCCTGAGCTCTTAAGTGCATTCAAAATATAATCTTTACTCGACATCTTTTTAGCCTCTATTTTTCTTAAACCAAGCTTCGAAACTTGAATTCGGAGCGGTAGGAAGTTCACGATATTTACCCCAGGCGCCAGAGAATGGCTTGAGGAGACTACCGGGAAGGACTTTGAGAGCGGTGCGAGCGACGCTCATCGAGCAATTTAGCATGGTTTCGCTGGCCATAAAGTTACCCACAAGAGGCATATAACTACTCTTGCCATAGGGAAGTTTACCGGCCTCGGCTTTCAGTCGGCGATGATGATGAATGATCTTATCTAACGGCACCTTAGTCGGGCAAACATAGGAGCAGCTACCACACAAGGTGCAAGCCCAAGGAATAGAGTTGGTATCATCACTCTGCGCCCCGACAGCGATGCCGATAGGGCCGGGAATCGTGTAGTTATAGCTATGACCACCCGAGCGACGGTAAACCGGACAGGTATTTAAACAGCCACCACAACGGATACATTTGAGAGATTCAGCCAATATCTTATCTTTAAGCATATCGGTGCGGCCATTATCGACGATAATGACATGCATCTCACCACCCTCCTGAGGGCCACGATAAAATGAGCTATAGGTGGTTACCGGCTGCCCCGTCGCATTGCGTGCCAACATTCTTAGCAAGGTCGACGCACTATCGATATCGGGCACCACTTTATCGATACCCATGGAGTGCAACTGCAACTTAGGCAAGTTAGCCCCCATATCCGCGTTACCTTCATTGGTACACACAACCACAGCACCTTTATCGGCAACGGCCATGTTAACGCCGGTCATTGCGGCATCGGCCGACAGAAACTGCTCTCTGAGATGGGCTCTGGCAGCGCGGGTAAGATAAAATGGATCGGAAGCGCCAGCCTCTGTGCCTATTTTTTCATGGAAAAGATCGCCCACCTCCCCCCTCTTCAAATGGATAGCGGGGAGAACGATATGCGAAGGCGGCTGACCCGCAAGCTGAATGATTCGCTCACCTAAGTCGGTGTCGATCACCTCAATTCCATGTCCTTCAAGGTAAGGGTTTAAGTGACACTCTTCGGTTAGCATCGACTTAGATTTAACCAGTTTTTTCACTTTCTTATCGGCTAAAATTTTATGCACGATACGATTATGTTCGGCCCCGTCTTTAGCCCAGTGAACCTGAATTCCATTTTCCAGGCAGTTTTTCTCAAACTCTTCCAGATACTGTCCCAGATTCGTCAGAGTGTGTAGCTTCATCTCTGAGCCTATCTGACGCAACTGTTCCCACTCGGGCAGGCTACCGGCTGCGCGATCACGTTTTTCCCGAACCGTCCACAGGGCTTTCGAGTGCCAGTCGACTCTCGCTTCATCCTGACAAAAGATCTCGGCCTTCTTGGCATGTACCGCTGAATTCTTATTTGACATAGTGAGCTCTCTATAATGCGGCGTTAAGCACCTGGGCGATGTGACGGATCTGTATCGGTAATTTCTGACGCTTAATCATGCCGTCAATATGTAGCAGACAAGAGGGATCGAAACCTACCGCGTAAGCCGCGCCTGTTGCCGCATGAGCCTGCGCCTTATCTTTACCCATCTTTCCGGATACCGCGCCCTCATCCAGAGCAAAAGTACCACCGAAGCCACAGCATTCATCGCGTCTATCAGGATAGACAATTTCAATCTGAGGGATCTGAGCCAGCACGGCCTCAACCTTGTTATTACGAGGTCCCATCTGCTCACTAGGGGTCGCCAGATCCAGCATTCGGATCCCGTGGCAACTCATCTGCAGGCTGATTTTATGAGGGAAGGGCTTGCTGAAAGCCGGAATAGGAGAGACATCATGTAGAAACTCGGTCAGTTCATACAACTTATCGATCACCGCCTGAGCCTCAGGACTGGAATCAAACTCATGAAAATTCTCTTTCGCAGCAACTAAACAGGAGGCAGCCGGACAAACAATCGCGTCACATTCAACACCTTTAAATGCATTTAATAATTTAAGGGTGGTTTTCTTCGCCTCATTAAAGCAGCCGGAGTTAGTCATAGGTTGACCACAGCAGGTCTGCCCTTTGGGCAGTATCACCTGATGACCCAACTTTTCCAGCAGTTCTAACGTGGCAATGCCGACGTCGGGCATCATCTGATTCACCAGACACGGAATGAAAAGTGCAATTCTCATATAGCGTTCTCTTATTGTTGGCTGCCGCGGGTACCAGGCTCATCACTCAGTGATTATCGGGCCATAAGTCAGGTACATCCCCCCGATGGCAGGGTTATTTAATAGCCACAAGTCTAGGGATTACCCGCATAATAAGTAGTGCTAATTTAGTAAATATGACTCACAATATTTCCAAAAATGAAACATAGCCCGCTAATATTCTCCACCTATTCACAACACGCGGTAGAATAAGTTTGGATAACTTTTTGTATTTATTTAAAAGCAAGGAGAGATAAGAGTGAGAGTCATCATGCTCCCCCTACTCTGCATCTGTATAACACTGGGTGTGACAGCTTGCAGCGACCCTTCCACGGGGCAAACATCACTGTCGACTGATAGGTTGACCGGTGAACGCGTGATTGCGGCTCAACTATCCGATGATGCGACTATCTCGGCCCTCTTGACCCGCAAGCATCATCTTTCGGTATGGGATAACGATTCGAAACGCTTAATTAACGAATGGAACGAGTCAGACTTTATCGAAGATCTCTACCATATTTCACTGTCGGGGAATAAACGTCTGCTGGGGACTGCGGGTAAGCGTAGGGTGTCAATTTTTGATATTCAAACAGGAAAACTCACTGTGACCTGGCAAGTTGAGGGCTTCAACCCCGAGGCTGTGATCACCAGCCTACACCTGAGTCATACGGGTAATGAGGTACTCATAGGATTGAACGAAGGCTCGGTGTTCTCTGTAGACTTAGTTAACGAACAGATGTCTATGTTTCAGATTCACGATGGTCCTGTGACTCGTGTCGAGTATGCGGCGCACAACCAGCAGGTGATGTCAGCATCCCACGATGGTCACGTGCTGTTCTGGGCCGCCGCCACTGGCAAAGTGATCCATGAATATTCCAATCAATTCCGGATAACCAGCGTCTCTTATGATGAACCGAACCGAAAAATATTTGTCGCCGATGCTCTGGATAATCAATTCATCGCCGACTCAACAACGACACAAGCCCTGACTCGACTCGACTATCTTGAGCGCTACCGCTATTTTCGTCAGGCGCTATTTGTCGAACGTGGCAAGGTACTGATCACCTCATCGTCTAAGCAGGAGTTGGCAAGTTGGGATGTTCAAACTGGAAGAGAGTTGGCAAAGTGGAATATCACCGCCTTTTCTGCCGGTACTACAGTGCTATCCATGGCCGTAGACAGCTCTGGTACCCTATGGAGTCTGAGCTCCGATGGCGCATTAGAGACCTGGGATATTGAATCAAATAATATCTCCAGGTCGGGACTATAAAGTCGTTTCGTCTTCACTCAACGACTTTTAATCATGAAGAATGGCTTAAGTTACTGGGCCGCCCTGTTCGATTTAAGATAAGGAATAACCAGCAGAGCAATACCGACCACGAGGAAGGGGATACTCAACATCTGACCAGCACTCATGACCCAATCACCGGCATAGGCCGCCTGCTTTACTTTGACAAATTCGATAGCAAATCTGGCACCGAAGACGAGACAGAGGAAGAGACCGAATATCGCGCCCTCTTTCTGCTTCATTCGGGTGTACTTGAATATTGCAGATAAACCGATGAAAATGGCCAGATACGCGAAGGCTTCGTACAACTGCGCCGGGTGACGAGGCAACATATCGACGCGCTCAAAAATAATCGCCCATGGCGCCGTGGTCGGCAGGCCTAAGATCTCAGAGTTCATGAAGTTTGCCATTCTGACAAAGAAGCCAAATATCGCAGTCGCTATGGCTAATCGGTCGAGCAGGTAGAGAAAAGGCATCTTCACTTTTTTGTGATAATAGAAGAGCGCTAAGATCGCGCCTAAACCACCACCATGACTGGCCAGCCCTCCTTCCCAAATAGCGAAGATCTTTAAAGGGTGACTGAAATAATAGGCTGGATCGTAGAAGAAGCAGTGGGCTAATCGGGCACCGACGATGATCCCCACCACACAATAGATCAGTAAGTTATCTAACGACTCAACGTCGTGCCCCTCCTTGATATAGATGCGTTTCATCACCTGAAAGCCACATGCGATGGCCGTAGCAAACAGGGCGCCATACCAATGTACTTTTAGCCCCATAAACGAGATTAATACAGGATCGATATTCCAAATAAAGTGGTCCAAATTAAGCCTTCCGATTTAAAGCGAGAAAATTGCAAAGATAACACGGAGTTTTACGCTGATACTCTTGATTAGGCAAGCATTGTGTCACTCTTAGCTAAGAGATCCTCACAAACCTACTCAAGCCATGCACATGAACCAGTTCAGGAGATTATAATCAGTGCCTACTCAAAAATGGCCACCAGCATGTGGGAGCCGGCTATACTGCGACCATTTTAGAGAGTTATCGACGTTAGAATCAAAGCTCTTTGTAGAACAAAACCGTCGCCTCATATTCACCATCAGAGCTCAATGCGAAGTTTGGGATCTCTCCGGCAAAACTATAACCAAGGTTAATATACAGGGTCGAAGCGACATCGCCCTTACGTGTATCTAATACGATAAGCGTCCTATCTAATTCGACAGCCAACGCTTCGAGCTTAAGCATCAGCCTCTTAGCTATGCCCTTTCCTCTGGCGCTGGTTCGTACCATCAACTTCTCAACTTCGCCGCGGTGCAATCCATTGCGCTTATCTGTCATAGATAGCTGAACACAACCTAAGATCTCTTCGCCCTCACAAGCCAGAATAAGCTTGCGAATACCAGCGTTCATATCAGCCTCGACACTCCCCCAATAGGTCATAGCGTCAGCATGGGAAAAGGGGGTAACGAACCCCACCGATGCGCCGCTTTCTACACTGTCGGTCAACAATGAACTCAACGCTTCTCTGACATCTTCACTCGAGGCTAGCCCCGTCGCTTCGAACGACTCTACCACTGAGATATCCACATTCACTCCTTGAGTAATGCTATGCAGTACCTATGACAAAGCAATGTTCTGCTTGCCCCACTACATGCTTTGCTTGCTCTAATATTAGTTTAGCCCCATATTTTCACATTTTATCGCTCAGTTCTCTATCTCACCCATTATTTGTTGGCTGTAGATACTCAAGCCAGAGCCTGAAATGATTTCAGAATGACAGTAAAAGCAACAGAGTTAGTACACTTCAGACATAAAAAAACACCCCGCCAAAAAAGACGAGGTGTTGACTTCAAACTTATGATTGACTGTTTCTAGCTCGTAGCCCTTAAACATTCGCGGCTAAAACCGCTCCTACATGGAGAATGTCGTAGCGCGTAGCCCTAAACTCGTAGCTCGTAGCTCGTAGCTCGTAGCTCGTAGCTCGTAGCTCGTAGCTCGTAGCTCGTAGCTCAAGGCTTGCGCCTCTTTCAGCTCCCGGCAAGTTCGTTAAACAGCTTAGTGAACTTGTCTAACCCTTCGCTGATTATCTCGTCAGAGATCGTCAGCGCCGGCAGGAAGCGAATCACATTGCCGTAGAAGCCACAGGCCAGAAGAATTAATCCGTGCTCGGCTGCTTTACCGATAATAGCTTGAGTGAGCTCGGTATTTGGTTTATCAGCATCACCATCGACGACCAGTTCCAGGGCAATCATCGCCCCTTGATGTCGAACTTCACCGATCAGATCCGGGGAAGCACTTTTCAGAGATGTTAGATGCTCATTGAAGATGCTGCCAATAAGCGATGCGCGTTGAATCAGATTTTCCTCTTCCATCACTTCTAATACCGCTAGCGCAGAGACGCAGCCCACGGGAGAACCACCATAGGTGCCACCTAAACCTCCTGGCAGTGGCGCGTCCATGATCTCACTCTTGCCCACCACGGCCGCGATAGGAAATCCACCTGCGATCCCTTTCGCCATGGTCATCAGATCCGCTTCGACGTTCGCATGCTCAAAGCTGAACATCTTACCCGTGCGGCCAAATCCGGTTTGGATCTCATCGGCGATCAAGACGATGCCATGTTGATCGCAGAGTTGGCGCAGCGCCTGTAAAAATTCAGTTGGAGCGGCATAGAAACCGCCCTCACCCTGTACCGGCTCTACTATGATGGCCGCGACATCGCTTGGGGCAATATCTACCTTAAACAGATTTTCAATCGCCTTAAGCGAGTCCTTTACCGATACATCATGGAAAGCCATGGGAAAAGGAGCATGGTAAATATCACCGGCAAATGGGCCAAACAGATGCTTATAGGGGCTGATCTTGCCCGTTAATGCCATGGTTAAATTAGTTCGACCGTGGAACCCACCGTTAAAGGCGATAACTCCCCTTCGGCCGGTATGAGCCCGGGCAATCTTGACACAATTCTCTACCGCTTCGGCTCCGGTAGTCACAAAGATGGCTTTCTTTTCGCTGTCACCCGGCGCGATTTCGGTAAGCTTTTCGGCCAGTTCGACCGCCGATTCATAGGGGTTGATCATAACGCAGGTATGGCTGAACTTATCTAACTGAGCCTTAACCGCCGCCACAATTTTAGGGTGGCTATGACCAGTGTTACACACTGCGATGCCGGTACCAAAATCGATATATCGTTTGCCCTCTACATCCCATAGTTCGGCATTCTTAGCGCGCTCGACATACACAGGATAGACATTACCCTGGCCACGGGGCATCACTTTGGCTTTACGCGCCTGTAAATTGCTGTTGGTCATAACTCTTGTCCTTTTATTTAAGCGCCTAAGTTCTAAGTTCTAAGTTCTAAGTTCTAAGTTCTAAGTTCTAAGTTTCAGGAGCTTGAAATCTATTTACCTATTTATCTAGGCCACCCATGCACAGGTATTTAATTTCCAGATAATCGTCGAGTCCATACTTAGAGCCTTCACGACCATTCCCCGATTGCTTTACTCCGCCAAATGGCGCCGCGGCATTTGAGATAATGCCCTCGTTGACTCCAACCATGCCAAACTCAAGCCCCTCACCAACTCGCCAGATACGGCCGATATCGCGGGAATAAAAATATGCCGCCAGTCCATATTCTGTATCGTTGGCCATCGCGATCGCCTCCTCTTCGTTATCGAAGCTGATGATCGGCGTCACAGGGCCAAATATCTCATTACGTGCCAATGACATCTCATTGGTGACATTGGTGACAATTGTCGGTTCGAAGAAGTTAGCCCCAACTTCGCTACGCTGACCACCTGCTAACAAGTTACCGCCCTGTGCGAGTGTTTCTTCAACCAACTTGCTGACACTGTCAACCGCAGTCGATGAGATCATCGGGCCGACAGTCACCCCCTCACAGAGCCCATCTCCCAATGTCAGGTTCGCAACCGCACTGGCAAATTTATCGGTAAACTCCTGGGCAATGCCTTTTTGGACATAGATACGGTTAGTACAGACACATGTCTGTCCGGCATTGCGATATTTAGAGACGAGTGCCCCCTGCACGGCGGCGTCAATATCCGCATCATCGAAAACGATGAAGGGCGCATTACCACCGAGCTCCATGGAAACCTTCTTCACCGTCGTCGCACTCTGCGTCATCAGAATCTTGCCCACAGCCGTCGAGCCGGTGAAGGTAAACTTTGAAACATCCGGGTGCTGCGTCAGCACCTCTCCCATACCAACGGCATCTTCGCCCACCACGACATTAAATACACCAGCCGGGATCCCTGCCCGCTCGGCAAGCTCAGCCATGGCGAGCGCCGACAGTGGCGTTAATGGAGAGGGGCGAACCACAAAAGTACAACCAGCCGCTAATGCCGCCGCCGCTTTACGGGCAATCATGGCATTGGGAAAGTTCCAGGGGGTGATAGATGCCACAACCCCGACAGGCTGCTTAATGACGATGATACGTTTATCACCCGATGGCGCCGGGATCGTATCGCCATAGACGCGCTTGCCCTCTTCGGCGAACCACTCGATGAAAGCAGCGCCATAACCAATTTCTCCCTTCGCCTCGGCCAGCGGTTTACCCTGTTCCAGAGTCAATATTCGTCCCAGATCGTCTTGGTTTGCCATCATGAGGTTAAACCAGGTTCTGAGGATAATGGCTCGCTCGTTAGCCGACTTTTTCGACCAGGCCGGAAGGGCTCTCTTCGCCGCGAGCACAGCCGCTTCGGTTTCATCGATACCGGCATTGAGCACGTTGGCAACGACATTTTCATTTGCAGGGTTGGTCACTTCGAAAGTAGCAGAGGAAGCAGCGGCTGCCTCGCTCCATCGACCGTCGATATAAGAACTGAGTTTAATCAGACTGCTGTCTTTAAGATCTTGCATATTTACTCCTGCAGAAATAGAGATTGCCATTAAATTTATCTCTTAAACCAATACAGCCTATTGAATAGCAAAATGAACTCATGTTAAATACAAAACATTAAACCTTATGTTTTATAGTGGTAAAACTATGGCCAAACATTCGATCATTCCAAAAGCCATTACCGAGTATGACCTGCGTCTTCTTCGCATCTTTCGTACCGTTGTCGAGAACGGAGGCTTCTCGGCATCCGAAGCCGAACTGGGCGTCACTCGCTCGACCATCAGCGTGCATATGTCTAACCTTGAAAGTCGTATGAAACTCAAACTCTGCAGCCGGGGACGAGGCGGGTTTGCCTTAACCGAGGATGGACAGGCCGTCTATCATGCCTGTATAGAGCTGTTTGACTCACTCAACGACTTCTCCATGCTAGTCAATGGATTGGGTAAGGAGCTGAGCGGTGAGTTGATCTTGCTCTGCGCCGATCAGCTCGACAGTACCATGCAACAAAAACTCGCTCAGGTTATCCAGTATCTGCATATCAAAGAGCCACAGCTGCATCTGATCTTAGACGGTGAAGCCATTCACAATATCGAGCGTTCCTTATTACAGGATAAGGCGCATGTCGGCTTACTACCCAGCTATCAGCAGATCGAAGGCCTGAGCTACCAAACCATCTTCAGTGAGCCTATCTACCTGTGTTGTAGTAGTAATCACCCCTATTTCAAACTCAGCGATAAAGAGATCACTCCCGAGATGTTAGCTCAATCTCCCTCAATCCATCCGGGTATTGATATCGACTCCGAGGGGCGTGAGCAGCTAAAGAAACTTAACCTCTCGGCGAAGGCGTACCAATTCGATACCAGAAAGACCTTGATACTCTCCGGCTGCTATATCGGCTACCTGCCACAGAGTTATATCCAAAATGAGTTGGCGTCGAAGCAGATGAAGATCATCCACTCAGGCTCTGCCAGTTACCAATTTAATCTGTCTATGGTGTTTAAGAAGAGTCCGCGGGAGACCAGCAAGGTAGAGCTTTTAAAAGCGGCCTTCGAAGAGGTTTTCACCTTCAAAGCGTAAATGAAATCCGGGGCCGTGGGGAAACTTAAGGCACTTCAAACTCAAAGTTCGTTCTCCGCAATCCAGGCATCGACTATCGCCTGGTAGCTACCGTCATTCTTCATCTCGATAAGCACCTGATCGAATTTATCTCTGATATGAGTCAGTCTATTCGCCTTGGAAAACGCCATATAAGCAGATGTGGACTGAATAACCGGGGGTAATCGTTTAATATTTTTACAACGCTTAATAGAGGTGTTTTGCAGTACCTTGATCCGGCTGGAAGCGAAGTGAATGGTATTTTGTTCACCGATAAGAATATCGATATCACCGGTACATAGCTTGAGCAATAAGGTATCAAATTCAACATCGATACTCATATGCTTAATGACCTTGTTGGCTATCGCCTCGTCAAAAATAGCGCCATAGCTGAAATCTTGTCTGGCGCCAAAATGATACTCACTCAGCAGGGTCAGATCTCCATCGAAGATAATAGGGGAATCTTCGACAACAAAAAGAGTCACCTTCTCCTCCATCAGGACGACTCGACTAAAATCGATATAGGGCAGACGTTCGGGGATAATCAGGACTTCGATTAAACCATCGATTCTCCCCTCTTTCAGGAATTTCAGTGCCCTGGACCAGGGTAATACCTGTAACTTAATGGGCTGCTCTATACGCTGAAAAATGGCTTCCACCAGACGCACCGACACACCATGAAACTCGCCGTTTTCGGTATACTCATAGGGAGGATATTCCAATATCGCGATATCGAGTACATCTTCAGCGCTCGCCTGAAAATGAAAACTGCCGCACAAGAATAGAATTAACGCTACGATGATTTTTTTCATGATTCACCCGGTTAAGAGCATCAGCCAATCGAGTGTAGGCAACCGATACTCCCATCAAGTTTAGACCAAAATCCCCTCTATCACCTTTCTCTGCGTGATGAATGAGCCTAGAGCCATACTGCTCACTTTAACTTTCAGTTTTCAGATCTTGTAGCATAGATTCTTCGAACATTTCGGGTGATACCGACAATCCCAATTCGGTTATCGTCTCTTCGAGTTGTGCGATATCCAGCTCCAACTTGGGCATAGTGAGGGTATTATTATCAAGCTGGTAGACCTGCTTCTGGCTGGTGTAATAGAAAATCAAGATAATGAACGCATGGATGTTATCTGAGCTTGCTGCAGCTTTAATGATTTTAAGCTGGCGGTAGATGCGGTTATGCAGCGCCTTGAGTCGCCAAACATAATAGACTTCAACAAGAAATGGATTGTCCTTTATCCGCCATAGACCACCACCACACACCACTGCAGCTATGATAACTCCAAGCAGGTTGAGATGAAAATTACCGGTCGACTCAACTTCTGCGGCACTGGCTAAACTCGTATCGACGCCGAAGATGGCAATCAGTGCGGTACCGAAAACCAATGACAGAATGATCAGGCCAGCCACTAACCCCATGCTGACAATATTAAGATTCTTTTTATATATATTTTTATCAATTTCACGTAACTTCATTTATTCGCTTTCTCTAAGATACTGGCACAGACACAGGTGTGATTTAATCTAAATTTAATTATATGAGCCATAGTATCCCAAGAGACGCTTAAGGCTGAATGAATTAGGTGATTGAACGCATATTTTTATTTGCAAAAGCCGAAAAACAGATTGGAAGTAAAAACATCTAGACGTCTAAATTGACAGACGTCTATAAATTTCATATCCTCTCGACTATTGAGATGTACCATTGCGTCATTTTAGGCTCATAGTTAAGCATAAATTAAACATGAGTGAGATATGAGATAAAAATGACGGTGTGTTCCAGCTAGGAGGGCTAAGAACCAATGGTTTGATGAACGATGAAAAGAGAGAACACTTTGACGATTTCGACTAATACCCAAGAAACAGCAGCCAATAGCATTGCCCCTCGTGCCTCATTTGTGGCACTACTTCCACTTTTTTTATTCCTGGCCCTATTTATTGGTGCCGGTGTCTATTTCCAAAGCCAGGGCGTTGATTTTGCGTTTTATCAACTGCCCAGCGTTATCGCGATTTTGCCAGCCATTATTTTTGCGCTCATCATCTCGAAACAGAAGCTTAATCAAAGCATAGATACCTTTATCGCCGGTATCGGTCATTCAAACATCATCGCGATGTGCCTTATCTACCTGTTAGCCGGCGCGTTTGCATCCGTTGCCAAAGCAACCGGTGGCGTAGATGCCACTGTGGCACTGGGCTTATCTTTGGTTCCGTCAAACTTGCTACTGCCAGGTTTCTTCGTCATCGCCGCCTTCATTGCGACTGCAATGGGAACCTCTATGGGTACGATTGCCGCCGTGGCACCGATAGCGTTAGGCGTGGCTAACGAAGCCCAGATTGAATTGGCCATCATGGCTGGTGCGGTGATATCCGGCGCTCTGTTTGGTGATAACCTCTCTATCATCTCGGATACCACTATTGCGGCGACGCGTACCCAAGGTTGTGAGATGAAAGATAAGTTCAGAGAGAACTTAATCTTCGCCATTCCAGCCTCTATCATCACCTTAATCGTCTTCACATTAGTCGGCCAAGGTCAGGCTGATGTGGCAGCTCAAGAGATAGATTTTATCAAGGTGATCCCTTATCTCACCATTTTAGTCTTGGCGGTATCTGGCCTGAACGTATTCGTCGTCCTTACCATAGGTATTATACTGGCAGGTGTCACCGGCTTATTCACCATGGACTATGGCCTGATACAATTCGGTCAGGATATCTATACCGGTTTCGGTAATATGCAAGAGATCTTCATTCTCTCTATGCTCGTCGGCGGGTTAGCTGCCTTGATGCAGCAACAGGGCGGTCTTACGTTTGTCAGCGAGCAGATTGAAAAGCTGATAGCCCGCTTCTCTAAGGCTAAAGGTGAGGCATCGACTCGCGCATCTGAACTGGGTATGGCGGGCATTGTAGCCTTGACCAACACTTGTGTCGCCAACAATACCGTGTCTATCGTTGTCACGGGGGACATAGCTAAAGACCTGGCTCAAAAACATGAAGTGACACCTAAGCGCGCCGCGAGCATCATGGATATCTTCTCGTGCATAGTACAGGGCTTGATCCCCTATGGCGCACAGGCACTGCTGGTCGCCTCTATCTTCAGCATCTCACCACTACAGGCTGTCACTCACGCCTGGTATTGCATGATCTTAGCCGTTGTCGCTATCTCTATCGTCATTTTACGTAAGCGAGCGGCCTAACAGTAAGCTTTGCTTACAGCAGTGGGCCATCAACAAAGCAGAGAAGGTGACCGATATCGGCCACCTTCTCATCTTTCAGCTCTTCTCTTCTTAACTCGTAACTCGTAACTCGTAACTCGCAGAGCTTAACCATTCGCGGCTAAAGCCACTCCTACATTGAGAACGTCGTGTCTCGTGTCTCGTGTCTCGTGTCTCGTGTCTCGCAGCTTATACCTATCGTGGTATTGTAGTTCGTGCTTAAATAGGGCACCTTAGGGTAATAATTCAGCTAGACTATCTAGTGGTTGAATCGAGTGATGCGTCGGTAGCGAACCGCTTGCTTCCCCCCATACTTTATGGCTGAAACAGATAAGGAAATCGGGTCTCTATAAAGAGATTGAGTAAAGGAGTGCTGTGTGCAGCACTCCTTTTTTGTTATTCACCATTATAAGAAAATGAGTGCAAACTCAATGCAGACTGAACTAAATGTTCACTCGACCCACTATGATCTACACCGCTTAGTGATCTGGATGATCTTAGCCGGCGCACTGGTGACCTCGGTTGGCATCTCTATCTCTGTCTGGGCCGAATACCAAAGAATTGGTGTAGAAGTCTTTTTCAGACGTGCCGATCTGCTGGGAGACTATATTCATTCGCCTCTGGCCTACGTCTATAACATGTCCCTGATCAGCGCTGGCTCCTGCATCTTATTGGCCATGTATGGTCTGTATCAACTCAAACTCGGCGACTTTAGCCATTACCTCTCACTTTCAGGCTTCTGGGTGGGACTCTCAATTATCCTGATTGGGGTATTCCCGATCAACTACCTTTATGAGCACAGGCTGGTATCGACCAGCTTCTTAATAGGTACCTTTGTGCTTCACCTGTTGACCATCATCACACGAATAAACCATAAAGAGATCTGTTCTAACTCACTATTTGTGTTGGCTATTTTAGGCTTCATTAGTGCCTCTGGTTTGATTTATCAACTCGATTGGAACCTGTTAGATTTTAAGCCCTGCCCCCACGATAAACTCGAGATATGTTGGGTAGCACTCAATATGTGGTTTCAGACCAATGTCACTATGCTCTGGTGTGTCCTGCTTGCATTAAATGTAAGAAAACTCGCCATCAATAATACTCAGATACCGCCGTCTAAATAGTCCAGACTCAAAAATTCTGGAGTATCAGCCGGTTTCTATCGCTCTTAGGTTTTCGGTCTGTGGCATTTAAGTGTTAAACTCATTGGCAGACTAATACCCATCCCCTCCTTTATAGGCTCTATGACTCTCTCTTCTATGATTTCACCGGCTGTAATTTCAGATCAATAATTTCAGAGGCAAAACTCCGATGGAAACGTCTTCGCTGGCAAACAAAGTCAGGCTCGCTAAATATCTGGCTCTGACAGGCCTTTGTTCCCGCAGAGCCGCGACGCGCTACATCCGTGATGGCCTGATTACGATTAACGGACGCCAGGCAAATCATATCGACACCGTCACACTCATAGAGACAGCCGATGGCACAAACTGCAAAGAGTCGCTGCTGTTTGATGGTAATCTGATAGAGGGGGTTGAAAGCAAGCAGTACTGGCTATTCAACAAAGCCGTCGGCACAGATTGTCGCCTGCTGCCTGACGATCCCGACTCCCTGCTGCACCTGTTACCCGTTGGTCCCAGGCTCTACCCGGTTGGCCGTTTAGACAAAGACTCCTGCGGTTTGCTCCTCCTCACCAACGATGGTGAGCTCACCCAGAAACTGATGCACCCGGATTTTGGCCACAGCAAGATTTATCATGTCAGGGTCGACAGACCATTTGATGATGATTTCCTGCACTTAATGGCTCAAGGCGTCAACTACCGGGACGTTACAACCCTTCCCTGCAAGATGAGTCGTTTAAGTGAAGACCAATTTGAGATTGTTCTGACTCAAGGGTTAAACCGACAGATACGCCGTATGAGCCAAGCCCTTGGCTACCAGGTTATCGACCTCGAACGAATCAAGATTCAGAGCCTGGAACTAGGTGAGCTTAACGAGGGTGAGATGCGGCAACTGACTGAGGCTGAGTTAACCACTCTTAAAGCAGCCTTGGAATGAAGGCTTGATACATTCTTTCTGTGAGCTGTTGATATTGGGAAGTGTAGTTATAAATTTTACCTTCATTGCTATCTATCACCTCCGGTGAGCCTATGTGCAGATACTTCTGTGACACGACACAAGTATATCCCTATAGTCTCGACCGTGACATCTGATGTGAATGGATTCACAAATGCCCTGGTGGCATGGATGCCATAGAACGGCCTTGTCACGGACGGTCACAGCCGTATCTACACTTAATTGTTTTTCTCTCTTCGATTAGGCTTTACCTGCTCTGTGAAGTCACGTAAAGACTCATGCAGACCTCATAAATACCCGTGCATATTTTCAGTCGGTTTTGATAGTTTTTTATTCGTGATATAAAAAATAATCCTTTTGAGCAATGAGTTATAGATGATAGCTTTACCTAAATGATCAAGTAGCCAAGAACGTTATCTGGCTGCTATTGGATAAGCTGTTATATGTTCAGGGAAGATAGAATATGAGTTCTCTTAGATTAGTCTTGTTGAGTATGTGTTTAGCTACTTGTTATTACGCACTGACCATTTCCGCTATAGGGATCGCGGCGGCTGATAAAATATTTTGGTGGTTTGAATGGAAAGACAATTTTCATTTTTATCATATAGCACAAAATTTTATTGGTATCGGACTAGCTGCTTTAATTCCTGCCTATCTTGTACACAGTTATGAGTCAGATAAAAAATGGGTAAGTATTGGAATCGTCATTTTTTTATCAATGCTTTTACAAGGTAATATTAACTATGCACCTTGGGATCCATCTGGAATTGTTAGGTTTTTTAAAGGTGCACTGTATTATGGTGATATTGGATCGGTTGGTATATTTTTAGAGATATTGTTTATGCCCATCCTTTGGCTTTTGATATTTAAACGTATAACAAGACCACTAAGTAACGGGCACACAACAGTTGACTCTGCTCGTTCCTCGCAATTATAGCCAACTTTATTTAGCCGCTTACGGCGGCGTTACCACATATCCAATTGCCGTACTTTTCCTAATCAAAAATCCCATGGGCTATAGATAAACCTCTAGCTCTCTTCTGCCCAAAATCGTGCCAGCAAATAAAGCTAAAGCGAAGAGATAACTTTCTCGAAACCAGACTCAGGTGCGAGTAAGCTCGAGGACTTCGGTTTCATGGATGAAACCGCAGAGCGTATAGGGACATATTCACAGCGTACCGAGAGATTACTTGCACTAAAGCACGCTGCAGGCGATAGATTAAGCATAAGGTTATGATTTTCAATAAACTAACCAAATATAAAATCAGCCCAATGAAACCAACACAAAAAGATATTTGAAACTTGTTATCTGACAAGTAAAACTCTGATGGGTAAAAAACAAAACGAGCACCAAAGTGCCCGTTTATATTCGATTAAGCTCGAAACTCGTAGCTCGTAGCTCGTAGCTCGTAGCTCGTAGCTCGTAGCTCGTAGCTAAATGCTAGTGCACGATCTCCATCTCGGCTAACAAGTTATCTGCATTATCCAGATACTTCATTACCCAAAGCATGTAGCGGCTATCGATCTGAATAGAGCGGTTTGTCTCAGGATCGTAACCCCAATCACCGATGATACTTTCATATACACCATCGAACAGCAGACCAACTAACTCGGCGCGACCATTCAATGTCGGTGAACCTGAGTTACCACCAGTGGTATCTAAGGTCGACAGGAAGTTAACCGGTACAGAGTCCAGAGATTTCACGTAGAAATCGCCATACTGCTTCTGCTTGATCAACTCTAATTGCTTAGAAGGTGCATCGAACGGGTTCGCACCTGTATCTTTAGCCAAAATGCCTTCTAAACGTGTGAATGGCACAGCCTGCAGACCGTCCTGAGGCGAGTAACCTTTCACATGACCAACAGACACACGCAGGCTTGAGTTAGCATCGGCGTATACAGGCTTACCCAGCTCTGTGTTATACGCGATAATGGCATCCATATACTGAGGACGCACCTTCATCAGCTTACCCGCAAGCTCTTTATCTTTCTTCTCTTGCTTCATGTCCGTGTCATACATGGCAACGGCAAACTTGATGAAAGGATCGTTCGATGCTTTAAAATCGACAACCGACTTATCCAGCCAAGCCAGACGGGTATCCATTTCACCGAGTTTAGTCTTGGCATACATCTTATCTAACGTCTTAGACAGTTTCTTTTCGTCCAGTTTCTTACCGATACCGAACACTTTATCTAAGGCAGTGATACGCTCACCGGCTGGCAATACGGCATAACGCTTCAACAGATCGAACAATACTGCCTTATCAACACTGGCAGCGTAACGACGATCGATCCGCTCCATTGAAGACTTGAAGCGGATCATGTCACGCTCCTGATAGCCTGGCTCACGCGCCATGTCATCGAGCTGCTTCTCATTGGCCAGACGATATAGCTTACGCGCCGTAGGCACCATAGTGGTGTAACGGATATAACCTAAGATGATATCGCGTGCCTGATGGTCTTGCCCCTCTGCAATCAACTTATCCAGTTCGGCCAGCGTCTTACCATATTGCTGCTGACGCTTACTGTCTTTGCTGATCCAGTTAGCCAGCTCAGACTCACGACCCTTACGGTCGTCGAGCATAGTCGACTTGCCATAAAACTCGATCATAGAGGTGAAGTTCTTGGCATAGTTAGCCAGACCCGCGATCAGGCTCTCATACTTGATGCGCTCGTCGCTGCCTTCTGGCGCCGTTTCTTTGATGATCTCGATGAAGCGTTCGCGCAGCATCTTACCTTCAGGGTATGCCCACTCAAACTGATTCTCGACTTCATTGGCGGTGCGGTAGCGGTTAGTGCGCCCCGGATAACCGGCAACCATGACAAAATCGCCATCGCTGACGCCCTTAGCCGACACCTTCAGGAAGCTCTTTGGCTCGTAGGGTACGTTGTCTTTACTGAAATCGGCAGGCTTGCCCTGCTTAGATACGTAACCACGGTAGAAAGAGAAGTCACCAGTGTGACGAGGCCACATCCAGTTATCGATATCCCCGCCGTATTTACCCACGCTTGCCGCCGGGTTATAAACCAGACGCACATCGCGGATCTCAAGCTGCTTAACCAGGTAATACTCCAGGCCGCCATGGAAACTATAGACCTGACAACGATAACCATCTTCGGCTTCACATTCGGCGACTAAGGATTTCTCCTTATGCTCTATGCCCTGATAAAAATCATTACCAACCTTGCTCTCTAATCCTTTCTTAACCTTGTCTGTCACGTTGGTGACGGCTTCGGTGACATAGATACGGGAACCCGGTGTCGCCTGCAGCTCTTCGCCATAAGACTTAGCCAGGAAGCCATCTTTAAGCAGGTTTTTCTCGGGAGTCGAGTTGTACTGAATCGAGCCATAGGCACAGTGATGGTTAGTCACAGCCAGGCCTTTAGGCGAGACGAATGAAGCGGTGCAGCCACCGAGGCTTATCACGGCATTCATTGGGAATTCGGTTAATTTGGAGATTGATTTAGCATCTATCTCCAGCCCTTTAGCCTTAAGCTCATCGGCCAAGGCAGGCAGTTGGTATGGTTGCCACATACCTTCGTCAGCTTGAGCACCGAAAGAGGCGGCGACAGCGACAGTAAGAAGCCATTTTTTCATTTTATTAAGTCCGTTTTGAATTATTATTCGATCAATTTTTTTGTGTTGCTTTTGTTGATTACATTGCGAATTTTGTTTTGCTAAAAACCGGGCAAAAAAAAGCCGAGTCCGATATTTTCATATTCGAACTCGACTTTATCATAAGCGGCCATAGTTACGACAGCCCCTGAATTATTCCCTTACAAAGCTACAAGCTTATACGGGCCGGTGGGCATCACCTATAGCGCGACCCAAAGTTGTGACGCAATAATAACGGCACCTAACAAACCTGCAATGGCTAAAGCAGGGGTTCCACCCGCTACCTGATAGCCACTCTCAACTGCCTGTGGACGTTGCTTTAACGCCATCACTATCGGCAGGAAGATGATCATCACGACCAGAGGAATCGCCGCGAAACCCAGAACTGCCACGAACCCTTCCGGGATATAGAGCGCACACAAGACTGGAGGAACGAAGGTGATCAACCAGGTTTGAATACGGCCCGCAATAGTAGGTCTGGCGCGGGTTAACTCTCCGATGAAGTCATATAGGCTTAAGGTTACACCGAGGAAAGAGGTCACTAAGGCAAAGTCTGCAAATAGTGAGATACACTTACTCACCCATGGCTGAGCCGCGATCTCCTGCAGAGAGCTCACCAGTGCCGGCAGCGAACCGGCAAAACCGTGAATGGCTTCACCGCCAACGGTGCCCAGTGTTACCAATAACCATAAGACATAACATAACAGAGGCAATGTAGAGCCAATCAAGAGCACCTTACGCAGTGTCATTGTATCGCCATCGAGATAGCGAACTAAGGTTGCGATACAGACATGAAACCCAAATGAGGTAAATACTACAGGGATAGCTGCCATCCATACATCGAAGTTGCCCCCTTCCATCGCAGCAACCGCCATCTGAGAAGGGCTGACTTCAGGCATTAAGAATCCGACTGTGACAACTAATAGCGCAATCATCAAGGAGAACAGAATACGAGAAACCTTATCAACCCAGGCCACACCCAAGGCGGCAAATAGCCCCAACGTCAGCGTAAATAAAATCACAGCCGCTTGGTTATCTAACGCGACATCGAACATGGTTTCGGCTTTTAAAACCAAGAGAGATGAGCCACCGGTGAGATATGCCGCAGTCAGGGCAAACAGTAAGCTTAAGAAGGAAGCTCCCTGAACAAGCTGACCTCTCTTACCCAAAACTTTGCCGGTAATGGCATGAACATTATCACCCACGCCGGTACGAAGGTTAATCTCCAGCATCAGCAGTGAAGTGTAGGCAGAGACACCCCAAATGAGCACGAGTAAGAGTATGGCGGGAATGATCCCAAGAGCAGCGGTGGCCAGAGGCAGCGCTAACATTCCGGCGCCGATGGCAGTACCCGCAACGATAGCGATAGAGCCGAGCATTTTTAAATTCACAAAATTGTCCTGTTAGATTTGTATCTTATTATATTTTGGTGGGTCAAATTTAGAACGACTTTGAAGGAGAGATTTAGCAAGATATCAAATCAAGATTAACAGCCTCCAATCGAATCGGGTCTATCGACCACCATGATTTCAATTGGCCTCAATGGCTTAGTTAATCAATAAGTGAATTCACCCAATTAACTCAGCCACTGAGGCTGCATAAATCGAGAAGAAAATTGATAGAACTGCTGCATTACGACTCTATACTCTAAAAAATGATTGTAAGCGACAGTAACAGCTCAGCCCCCAGCGGGCAAGCCACTTGTACACAAACTAAGAAGACAATTAATGTTGCAACATCTTTATATAGAGTCATTAAAGTGAATAGACAAATCCCCCAGAGCAGCTGACCTTTGTAAAAATAGCTGACACTTCAGGCACATCGAGTCGTTACATATCTCAAAGCCAATCGAACGAGTTGCACTCAATCTAAGCTTCAGTATAATGCGGCCACTACTTCAGGGGAGTAGCTAACTATTTAGCCTTATTCAGTGATGGGTTCTATCAATATAGACGTGTCAGCAGGTTAAATAGAGTGAACATCAACATACTTGGCCACATCGCCATGGTGTTCACGGCAGCAGGACTCAATGAGTCATATTGCCAGGCAAGACCTGAGTGCAGTTACCGCTTATTATTTATAATAAATTGGGGGGCGGTGGAACTGTGCTCGGATTTTTTTGCCCCCCCGCTAAAGGACTCTAATTAAGTGGAAGCTCTACTCGCATCAACCTTTACTGTTGCTATTGCTGAAATCGGTGATAAAACGCAACTGCTCGCCCTCATCCTTGCCGCCAGATTTAGCCATCTCAGTGGTGGGAAAACCGCCATTATTCTCGGAATATTTCTCTCCACGTTAGTGAATCACTTTGCCTCCGCCTGGTTTGGCCAATGGGCCATAGGCCTGATAAGCCCAGAATTGGCCAGATACCTGATTGCAGCTTCATTTTTTGCCATCGCACTCTGGGTGCTGGTTCCCGATAAGATGGATGAAGAACAGAGCCGTTTCTACAAGATGGGTCCCTTTGTCGCGACCTTTATTCTGTTTTTTATCGCAGAGATGGGAGACAAGACTCAAATTGCTACCGTGGTGTTGGCAGCGAAATATGATGCACTGGCGATGGTGGTGATGGGGACGACATTAGGAATGTTAATAGCCAATGTTCCCGTGGTCATTGCCGGTCACTTCAGTGCAGAAAAGCTGCCGATGACCCTGATACACAGAGGTTGCGCAGTACTGTTTGCACTGCTGGGTGTATTGACACTGGTATTTTAAGTTACGAGTTTTAAGTTTTAAGTTTTAAGTTTTAAGTTTTAAGTTTTAAGTTTTAAGTTTTAAGAAGAATAACTTAAATTACTTAACTTACCGCTTACCGCTTACCGCTTACCGCTTATAGCTTATAGCTTATAGCTTATAGCTTATAGCTTATAGCTTATAGCTTATAGCTTATAGCTTATAGCTTACGACTTCTGTCTCTCTGCGATGCAAAAAAAGCCAGCGATCCATCCGCTGGCTTTTTTGCTACTCAAGCGTTCGCTTAAAGAGCTAAAGCCTCCTTGATGCGCTGTCCATAGTCGGCATCGGCTTTAGTGAAATGCTCGACCATGGTCTGTTGTACATTGAGTGTTGCCTGGCTCAAGGTGCCGCAGATATTGCTAATCAAGCGCACTTTTTCCTCTTCGGGTAAGATACGATACAGGTTACCCGCCTGAGTAAAGTCATCCTGATTATAACGGCTATATCTATCGGCTTCGCCATCGAGACGCAAAGGTGGCTCGATAAACTGAGAGGCGTCGCTCAAACCTTCAGTGCGGCTATTAGGACCATAGTTTGCAGAAGCGTCACCGCCGGTCTGACTGCCATGATAAGGACACTGAGTTCCAGCCATCGCTCCGGCTCTTTGATGATGGTTAGCTTTAGTTCCATGAGGGCAATTTACCGGTAACTGGTTATAGTTAGTCCCGATACGATAGCGCTGAGCATCGGCATAAGCGAATAGTCTGGCCTGCAACATCTTATCCGGTGAAGCGCCAACACCCGGTACCAGGTTGCTTGGAGCCAATGCCACCTGCTCGACTTCGGCAAAGTAATTTTCCGGCATACGGTTGAGTTCCAGCTCACCAATTTCGATCAGTGGATAATCCCCATGTGGCCATACCTTGGTCAAGTCGAACGGGTTAATAGAATAGGTATTCGCATCGGCCTCAGCCATTATCTGTACGTTCACGGCCCAACGTGGAAAGTTGCCATCGGCAATCGCCGCGACCATGTCTCGCTGTGATGAATCAGGATCGATACCCTTTAAAATATCGGCCTGCTCAGGCGTGAGGTTAGCAATCCCCTGTTTTGTCTTAAAGTGGAATTTAACCCAGAAACGTTCCCCTTTATCATTCCACAGTGAATAGGTGTGTGAACCATAACCATTCATCTGGCGATAGTTTGCCGGGATCCCTCTATCTGACATAAGCACGGTGACCTGATGTAACGCCTCTGGGTTTAACGCCCAGAAGTCCCACATGGCTTGTGGATCTTTAAGGTTTGTCTGAGGGTTACGCTTTTGGGTATGGATAAAGTCCGGAAACTTAATCCCGTCACGTAGGAAAAATGTTGGCGTGTTATTTCCTACGACGTCGTGATTACCACGAGCAGTATAAAAGCGCAGACCAAAGCCACGGGGATCTCGCTCAGCATCGGCCGATCCCATCTCGCCACCTACGGTAGAGAAGCGCACAAAGGTTTCAGTCTGTTTACCCACCTCATTAAAGTGATCGGCAATCGTGTACTCACTTAAATCTTTTGTCAGAGTAAAGGTGCCATAAACGCCGGTACCTTTGGCATGAACCACACGCTCAGGGATACGCTCACGGTTGAAGTGAGCGAGTTTCTCTAACAGATGAAAATCTTGCAGCAGTACGGGCCCACGCTCTCCCGCCGTCAATGAGTTTTGATCATCGGCAACTGGCGCGCCATTTTGGCTAGTCAGGTAATTGCTTTGCTCTGTCATATTTTGCTTATTCATCTTCTTCTCCAAAATCAAATCTGCTCGCTGTGGCTTGTTTCAATCAACCAATGTTCAATCACGTCGTAGATAGTAGGCATAGCCACAGCTCCTTTAATTAATCATTAGGGCCATAAACTTAAGAGTCATTGCGGAAGTTAGCCTCTTAAGCCGTACCTATGTCGATGGAGTAATATTAATCATGGAAACGAAAAGAATAAAACGATTAAACAAGATAACCCTAATCGCTTTTACGAAAAGCAATTATCACACAGTGCAGAGGGGAAGCGCTCGAAGCACAAGAAGGAACAAGAAGGAACAAGAAGGAACAAGAAATATAACGTCAATGAATATTCCATCAACGAATAGTAGCGAATATCGCTAACGAGTGAGGGGCGGAGGTAAAATCAAAGTTATGATCAAGGCCTGCTCTGGCCTTGACCGCCCTTAAAGGTAAGCTAGCTAATCCGGCTTGTGTTCATATTTGTACAGCCTTACTAAATAGTAGATATCGATAAGTACAATAAAGAAATTGACCAAAGCCACGGGAATCGCATTAATCGCTAAACCGTAAGCGACAAACAGCGCTGCACCGACGAGATTCCACCAGCGCAATTTCTTAATATTCGACATCATGAGTGAGATGGCGACCACGACCGAAGCCAGATAACCCACCCATTCCCAAATTGTTGCGTTATCCATACGCTCTCCAGAATTTTATTCAAATACTACTGTATCTATTATGAACAAAAGCCTGCAATTCCGACAGTTTATTTAGATAAAAACCTGACATAAGAGGAGGATTATTAGCTAAGCAGTCCAGAAAATATGATTAACGCGCCACCACTGCGGCCGTCATCCTCGAGATGCAACATAACTGACCGGCTCCATTATGAATTAATACCTCCCAAACGGAGCTTCTCTTACCAAGGTGAACCGGTTTAGCCGTCGCCGTTAAGGTGCCGTTACGGGAGGCTTTAAGATGATTGGCATTGATCTCCTGACCTACACAGTAGAACTGTTCATAGTCGACCACAAAATTCGCCGCATAACTGGCGACAGTCTCGGCCAGTACAACATTAGCGCCACCATGGACGATACCCAAAGGGTTATGGACATCGGGAGACGCAGGCATCGTTGCCTTCATATAGTCATCGCCAATCTCTGAAATCTTAATGCCCAAGGTCTTCATAAGGGTGCCTTTACCATGCATCCCTTCATCCATCTTCGCACAATCTTCCAAGCTTACCGCTCTGAACCAAATCGACATTTTACATCCATCCCTTTTTAATAATGCTCCACAGTCTACTGTGTCATAAGTAAAATTTAAACAGGTGTTCGGGATTAGGATGGCTCTCGAATACTCTTATTTTTTGCGCCGATTCGTTCGAGACGACCGACATTAGGTGAGTATTCGAGAGCCGTAGGGCAACTTTTAAAGTGGAAGCGGCTTATATTTTAAAGATGACACCAACTTCACAGAGCTTGAAGGCTAGTGCTGGACGCATGCCGTTCTCGGATAGATTGCGGGTAGTTTCCCAAAATCAGTACAGCTAACCCAATCTGGCATAAGATTGCGTACAAAATGATGAAAACTTCCATACATTTTAACCGTTGAAACTTTAAGATGGAGGCAGTGTATACAGGCTCACATCATGAGCAAGGGATCTGCGTCACTTTGTCAGAGATAAATAACTTTTTTAAGTAGAATAACCACTTTTTCAACTCAAGTGTTCAAAAGAGGTTATATAGCGCAAAAACAAGAAAACAAAACCACTCACAAAAAGAAACATAGACAACAAAAACAAAAAGATGCACAAACAACCTTCACTTGCACCAGCCTTTCAATAATTACATTTCCCACCAGTAAATGCACAGACAAAAGATCAAAAAAAGACAAAACCGTAATTTAATAACATATAAAAACCCTCTGCTTAATCAAGTTTATATGAGTAACCCTTATTAAACACAAAAAGGCATACAGAGACATGCAAAGTCTAGCAGCTGAAGAGATATAAGCTCGCAATACAGGAATCTCAGGCATAAAAAAACCGCTTTCAACAGACTGTGAAAGCGGTTTATAGCGACTAACTATTCAGGTTTAGCGAATGCGACGACGCAAACCTAGTAGAGATAGCATAGCCAGACCTAAGAAGCCTAAAGAACCACCGTCATCATCTTCTTTTTCTGGTTCAACCGGATCAACTGGAGCTGGATAACTCAGTGCAACAATCACAGGATCGTGATCTGAAGAGCTAAAGACATTCTCAGATTTAGCTAAGTCACCCGTATACTTGCTTGAGTATTCAAACAAGCTAGATTCAACTGAGTTGATATGCCAATCCTGAATATCGACCAACTTAGCCGCCAGACTCGCGTTACCTAAGGCGTGATCCAGATTACCTAACTCACCACCATAGCTATAGCTGTAAGTTGCCGCGCCATGTGCCTGAGTGTTCAAATTGATAAGACCATAGCCTTTTTCAATCACACTTCCCTCTTGCTCATAGGTTTCACCATTGAGGGTCGTCCATGATGCGGTAACAAGATCTCTGTTCGACGTCGCTGCATCATAATCGGTAAGTACGCGAACCGGATCTTCCATGCCGTAGGCATTCAAATCACCGATAACTAACAAGTCACCCTCGACATCTTTCAATGCATCACCGATAGCATTAGCAGCCGAAACACGGAACTCATTACACTTGCCTTGCAGATCGGCAGGGTCTTTGTTTTCAGAGTACTCCAACCAGTCTTCCAGACAACCTGAGCCTTTAGACTTGAGGTGATTAACAACAACGGTTAACTTCTCATCGTGGATCTGGAAAGTCTGAGCCAGGCTATGGCGTTGGTACTTGTTATAGCTAGGGCTAGATTCAATATCATCACCTTCGCCACGGGTCGCAGCGCCTTCGGCAGCGTGCTGCTCTGGAGTTGCAATAACAAATGCATCACCGGCAGGCTTCACCTTGTTCGGACGATAAAGGATGCCAACCATGATCGCATCACTACCGACGAATTCCCCTTTATACTTATCGGCATCGGCTGCTTCGATAAATTTATATGCATCGATGGCCGGAAGTTCTGCATTAATCGAATTCAGCAGATACTGAATAGAACTGGACTCACTGAAACCATTATTCTCAATTTCCATCAAACCTACGATGTCCGCATCCATATCTTTGAGTGCGTTAACAATCTTAGTCCGCTGAAGCAGGTACTCATCAAGGGTATGCGCACCACGACCACAACCTCGACTCGCATCAGCATCGGCCTGATCTTTACAGGTCGCATTTAACGGTCCACCAATCTCGCTGTCACTGGTAAAGAGGTTTAGTACGTTGAAACTGGCAACACGAATATCACCTTTGGTCGCGATTTCAGGCGCACCGGCTCTGTCATTTTCACGGATAAAGTCACCGGCAACGATCTCATTGGTCGCATAGAGACGATAAGCGTTATAACTGTAGTTAACCATACCTTCGAGGTTATTGAGCTGATCACCTATACGCATATAACCGGTTTCAGCATTGAAAGTAGGGAAATAAGCAATATGGCCTTTAGGCGCTGATAAACCAGTTTCAATAACCAGCTTATTCTTAGAGTTAGCCAAAGCTAACCCAACAGCTTCTTCAGTACCCGCTGGATGAAGTTGAGTCGCCTTAAACAGAGGTGTCTTGTGAGAAAGTGACATGGTATTGCCATATCCATCGTACCCATACGGGCTGGTGACCTTCATATCACTGCCGGAATCGAGCTTAATCTTCATGCCTTCGTGACGCTCTAAAGCATCGGCTAATGTCTCACCATCATTGATAACAAGTGCTACAACAGCAGGGACCTCAGCATCGCCGGTAATGACCAAGTTATCAGGGTTACCTACGATTTCAGTTTGCTTATAGTTTTCTTTAACCTTACCTTCTAAACAAACAAGCTTACCCGGTACGATTTCCGCCGGCGCTACAGCACCAAGGGAGACAAAGATACCATCAGAAGTGGCAGCCGAACCATCGCCAGCGACATCTTGAATAAAGAAGCCTTTTTTCTTGTCCAAGCGAGCCGTCACGACACCTTTAACCATTACGGCATCGGCAGACTCATAAGGGTATGAAGACGATGTCAGAGGGCTATATTGACCATCACCCTGAATATCATAAATCGCGGTAACATCACCAATACAGGCATAAGGCTCGACGGGCTCAACTTCACCGCCAGCAAAAACGCCGCTGCGAGCACCTAAACCATTAAAAGTATCCTTGGCAAGTTCAGTCCACTGCGCCGCATCAAATACAGCTTTAGCCGCAGTCACATCATCGTTACGTTGAAATGTCTTATCGTATCCCCAGCCATCAGGCGTTGGGATAGTACCGATAACATCGACAATAACGCCATCTTTCAAGAGAGCAACTGCGTCACCACCATTAAAGTATAAATTGCCTGTCATCGAATCGACACCTGCGCCCAGAGTAATCGTGGCGCTTGGGTGAGTGATGACCTTGACAGATTTGGAAGCGATCGCTTGGCCATCTAAGGCCACCAGATCCAATGATGTTTCCGCACCATCTTTAAAACGTACTAGTTTATAACCTGCCAGATCGACGGATGCATCACCCGTATTGTAAAGCTCGATAGCTTTATTATTACTGCTACCTTCTACATATTCACTAATCATGACATCTGCACTCGCCATCATAGGCAGAGTCGCAGCGATTGACAGTGCCAGCACTGACAATTTTTTAACATTATCCATTTTTTCAACCCCATTTTTATAATAATGCCGCTAATTTCTATTAACGTGCGTTGCGATTGTTGCAGAGTTTCACGACAAAAAAAAGAAGGGTCAATCACATTTGGCACGCATAAGCATTTGTTAAACAAGAACAAATACTCACTCACTAGCCTCTATAAAGAACAGGTCGGAAGTATATTATCTTTAGAAGATAAAAATCATGCACTTAATCAAGAACAGGGACGTGGTATTTTTGTATACAATGATGGGATCAAAGTTAGTATTTTTTTATGAAGTACTAAATTTAATTCATTAATTTGCGACTAGAGCCCAAAAATAGTCCACAAACCACATTAAACAGCTTTAAAAAGGTTTTTTAGAGAGATAAAAAATGGCCACACACTGCAAGGGGCCATCAATTACATAACTGGGAAAATTAGGAGCCCTTTCTAAGAACACAGCTCGAAATGACTCTGGTAGGTTTGTGCCCATCGAAGTAGTTCGACGCGGTTTCGTGATTGGGTCTTTCTGAAAATAGATGAGATATGTGCCTTCACCGTATGCTCGCTAATACAAAGATTATCGGCGATCTCTTTATTTCGGGCACCACTTGAGACTAACTTAATGATGGTTCGCTCTCGCTTAGTGAGCATCTCCAACATATCCACCGTCTCTTGAGAGTAATCATTGGCACTGTCTAATCGCTTCACAAGATGGCGAAACATCTTACTGATCAAGGTCCTGTCATACCATAGCTCGTCGGCGACCATCTTCCTCAAACCCGTTAAGAGTAGATCCATACGCTGATCGGCATAAAGGAGTCCACGGATCCCCAATAACAGCGCAGTTTCAGGCTCCAGCTTATCTCGATCGACTTGATATAGTGCAACAGGAACGTGAGATACCAGACGAGAGGCCAGTAAAGGGATCCCTTTACTGTCGAGTGCAGCACCTTCTTGTGAAATCAGGTAGAAACTATTACTGTCTCTTTCGGGCTCTAACTCAGACACCTGCTTTACGATACGTGTCTTTAACCCGATAGATTCAGCCAGAATGGCTAAATGACATGGGGCTGCAACTTGGTGCAAAAACACTAACCCATCAATTTTACTCATTCACTTCTCTCCCTGAAAAGTTACTTCGACACCATGAAGGTACCGACACGCTTCCCTATCAATCTCATTGATGACTATTTTGAACAGTTTTAGTAAGTTTGACTAGCCTTACTTGTAATAAAAATGTGAGCAAAGTTAGAATACTGTAAACCAGCAATAGAACACAACAGCGCCATTCCCATATCTGAGATTCGCATATTCCAGATATAGCCAAAGCTTCCGGGCAATTACCCTAGTCTCAATTGATTGATCTGCCTATCGTGAAGGCGTGACAATAAAAGTAAACTAACAATAGCGCCCAATAGCGCCATTCCCATATCTGAGATTCGCATATTCCAGATATAGCCATAGCTTCCGGGCAATTACCCTAATCTCAATTGATTGATCTGTCTATCGTGAAGGCGTGATAATACAAGCAAACTAACAATAGCGCCTAATAGCGCCATTCCCATATCAGATTGCGTATCCCAGATATACCCTTGAGTACCGAGAAATGCTTCAGCATCTTCACCCGTTAACAGTGCAACCCACCACTCGAGCAGTTCATAGAAAGCCGAGAATGCGAGAGCGAAACTGACGGCTAAAAAGTTGCACCAGTGACCCGGCTTCACTACTTCCCTTCTGATAAATATCTCTCTGGCCAAAATGACAGGGACAAAACCTTGAGCTAAATGGCCTAGCTTGTCGTAATTATTTCTATCTCCATCAACAAGTTGTGATATCCAATCAAAAAGTGGAACCTCGGCATAGGTATAATGACCGCCTACCATCAGGATGACACAATGAATTAGTATAAGCAGGTAAGCCAAGGGGCTCATCGGGAAGCGATTGCGGGTAAAAAATAGCACAGGTAGAGCGATTAATGCTGGCAAGACCTCAAGGAACCAGGTGAACTGGTCCTTCGGCCCTATAGCCGACCAGATCAGTACCGAGAAAAAAACGATTAGCCAAATGATGCGTTTATTCAAAATTGGAACCTCTTAGTACAAATTAATCATATTGTTTTATCACCAGAATAATGACTTTAGCCATCTAGCCCTCCACACTGAACAAAAATAGTGCTATTTTGGTTGAGCATTGACAGATCATAGCCAAACTCCACCATTCTGCAGGGTTCTGCAAGTGAGCGTTGTTTGGTGAAAAACAAATAATATAATACCAATAACCGAAGAGGGTACCTAAATCATGGCGAAACATTCGCTGGACAAGGATAAGATTAAGATCCTGCTTTTGGAAGGCGTCCACCAATCTGCGGTAGATGTACTCGAGCGTGCGGGCTATACCAACATTGAATACCACAAAGCGTCCCTCGGGGAAGAGGCACTCATAGCCTCGATTAAGGATGCACACTTTGTCGGTCTTCGTTCCCGTACTCAGCTTACGGAGACGGTATTGAGTCAGGCAGATAAATTGGTCGGTATTGGTTGCTTCTGTATTGGCACCAATCAGGTAAACCTTAAGGTTGCTGAGAAATTGGGTATACCTGTATTTAATGCACCATTTTCTAACACGCGAAGTGTTGCAGAGTTGGTATTAGGCGAGATTATCATGCTTCTGCGTGGCATCCCGCAGCGTAATGCCATGGCACACAGAGGTGGATGGTTAAAGAGTGCCAGCGGTAGCTTCGAAGCACGTGGAAAAACCTTAGGTGTTATCGGCTACGGTCATATTGGTACTCAGCTTGGTATCTTAGCTGAAACCTTAGGCATGAGAGTGATCTTCTTCGATATCGAAGATAAGCTGCCTCTCGGTAACGCCCAACAGATCCACTCTATGCAAGAGTTGATGGCCCTTGCTGACGTAGTCAGCCTGCATGTACCTGAGACACCTCAAACGAAAGAGATGATCGGCGAAACCGAACTTGCCTGCATGAAGAAGGGCAGCATCTTGATCAATGCCTCTCGCGGAACCGTTGTCGATATCGAGGCACTGGCATCTGTGCTTGAAGCAGACAAGATTGCCGGTGCGGCGATCGACGTTTTCCCTGTCGAGCCTAAATCCAACGATGATGAGTTTATCAGCCCGCTTCGCGGCTTAGACAATGTCATCTTGACACCGCACGTCGGTGGGAGCACGCAGGAAGCTCAGGAAAATATCGGCATCGAAGTGGCCGGAAAATTGGCTAAATACTCAGACAATGGCTCGACCATGACTGCAGTAAACTTCCCCGAGGTATCACTGACACAACATAAAGATACCTCTCGTCTGCTGCATATTCACCATAACCAACCCGGTGTGTTAATTCAGATTAACCAAGCCTTTGCAGAGAAAGGGATCAATATCGCGGCCCAGTATCTGCAAACAACTAACGAAATCGGTTATGTTGTGATGGAGGTTAATTCAGACCAAGCCGAGGAAGCGCTGGAACAGATGAAGACAATCGATGGCACTATTCGTACTCGCTTGCTTCATTCGCACTAAGGGCTCCCTCACTAAGGGCTCCCTCACTAAGGGCTCCCTCACTAAGGGTTCCCTCAAAGCAGAACTTTAGGTTTAAAAAAACTGATATGGTGCGCTCAATTGAAAAATTGTGCGCGCCATTTATTTCCGTGACATCCTTTAGGCGTTACAATCACTGCCTCTCAATGCCTAACATTCCAGGAAAATGATATGACGACTTCAGTTTCTCAGCTCGATTGGAACTTGAATGATCCGCTTCCATCGCTTATTTTTTCAGATCTGACTCACCTTGGACTCATGAGCATTACCGGTGAGCAAGGCCGTAGCTTCATTCACGGACAAGTTACTACCGACATTAGCTCACTCGAGAAAGATCAATGGTGTTGGGGCGCTCATTGCGATCCAAAAGGAAAGATGTGGGCCAGCTTCAGGACATTTGCCATCGAAGATACGCTCTTCATGATGATGCCCTCTGATACGCTCGAGGTCGATCTGCCACAATTGGCTAAATATGCCGTATTCAGTAAGGCGGAGCTAACGAATGCTAGCAGTGACTGGTTGATTCTTGGCGTCGCGGGTGAACAGGCTCAAGAGTGGGTCAATAACTACTTTGGTAACATAGATAAAGCGGTGACTGAGATCCCCGGTGGCACCCTGTTGAAAGACGGATCACGCTTCATCATCGTCATCGCAAAGACGTCATCTCAGGCATTACAGAGTTCGATCAACACCCCTATCTATGACAACAGAATCTGGCAAGCGCTGGAGATCCAGTCGGGTTACCCGAACCTTGCCGCCGTCCATCAGGGACACTTTGTGCCTCAGATGTGTAACCTGCAAGCCATCGGCGGGATCAGTTTCGAAAAAGGCTGCTACATGGGCCAGGAAACCGTTGCCAGAATGAAGTACCGTGGCGGCAACAAGCGCGCCCTCTATATCCTGTCGGGCAACACCTCTGACGCTGTGACGCTGGAGAGTAAGTTAGAGCTGGCACTTGAGGATGGATTCAAGACCACCGGCACCATCATCGAAGTCATACAATCTGGTGAGCAGGTTCTGCTCACGGCTGTGCTACCAAACGATACCGAAAACTCGGCGAATCTGAGACTTGCAGGCGATGAGAGCTCTTCGCTAACCATTCAGCCTCTGCCATATTCTCTTGAAGAAGAGGCGTAAGCTGTAGCGAGTTGCGAGTTGCGAGTTGCGAGTTGCGAGTTGCGAGTTGCGAGTAAAAGAATAGATGGAAGGCGCACTAAATCAAACTTAGTGCGCCTTTTTTATCCCTGCTTAATCGCTCCTCTCAGTGCCAGATACCTTTACATCCCACATCTTGCAGGCTAACTTAAACCGATTGACGTTAGACGCTAAGACCTCCATATAGGGTTGATAAAATTTGAAACAAGTTGAACGTATACCATTTGCATTAAATATATCTTCAATTCAGAGCACCTCAGGGTTTTCAATTCAAGGCGCATTTATGAAGAAATGGTTGTTCCCTTTTTAGTCAATGCAAAGCAGAAGTGGAAATCCTGAGGAGCTCACGTAGTGCGGGTTTCAGAGCCCTTTATGCTGCGCTGAATGCTTTCGATATAGAATAACTATTAGCTTCAAACATACAGCTTGCCTACAGAGCTTTGAATTCCCGCTGAATGGAGTGATATTTAGTGCAACTGGTATTATCCCCACAAAAACAACAGTTATTGGCCCTACTCGAGGTGCAGCTCACCGAACTTGAGCTGCAGGTCCGCGCAATTCACCATCGTGGCGCCCCGGTTCAACTCGACCAACAAGCCGTCGGTCGGGTGTCACGCATCGATGCCATACAGCAGCAACAGATGGCTCAGGCAAATGAAATACAAGTAAGACATCAGATATTACGCATCAGGCAGATCCTTCTCGATCCCGATGAGTATGGATTCTGCCAGGAGTGCGGCGAGAGTATCGGTATGGGCAGACTCACGATTCATCCCATCGCGGAACTGTGCATTCAATGCCAAGAAGAGTTGGAGCACCTTTAAGCGGTAGACTTCCCCCCCTATCCGTAGTTTTTATAAATGTCAGACCAAAGCAATTTTCTTACTCATCAAGTAACTAGGTCCAAATATTAGACTTTATACTGACCCACAACTATTCTCATATTAGTCAACCAGAGAGTCGGTTCAACTGATGCGCTTCCTATATTTAATTCTTGTATTGTTGGCGACCACTCGAATATTTGCGGTGATTGCTAAACGTTTACATTTACCGCCCATTGTAGGTGAATTGGTGTCGGGGATAGCGCTTGGATTTTTTCTTTACCACTTTCAAGATCTGTTTCCACTGCTGTGGGAAGTGACCCAAGGAGAAGCCTTTGAGGCCCTAGCCGATCTCGGCATGTTTTTCCTTATGCTATTAGCCGGTGTACGTATGAGTCCGCTGGACTTTAAGAAGACCTCGAGCTCGGCGCCAGCTGTGGCGGTTGGCGGTATGTTGGTGCCAATCATCTCCGGTACACTCCTCGGGCTTATGTTATTCCCCGAATCTCCCTATAAGATGGTCCAGAGTTGGTTCTTAGGCACGGCTCTAGCGGTTACTGCTGTGCCGGTAACCATTCGTATGCTGATGGAATTTAATAAACTGGATACGGCAGAGGGGAAGACTATAGTCGCTGCCGCACTTTGGGACGATCTGCTGAGCCTATTTATTCTGGCACTCCTGTTAGCCACCATTAAAAATGGCGGAGTTTTATCCCTTTCTCCGGAACTATGGTTACCACTGCTAGCAAAAGTTACCCTCTTCTTCGCGATTACCATACCCGTCGGTTACTATCTGTTTCCGATAATTGGTCGTCGTCTCAAGTACACTCAAATTCCCGATATTGATTTTAGTATGCTGTTGATCGCTGCGCTGGGGTACGCGGTGCTCGCTGAGATGCTTGATCTGCATTTCATTATCGGTGCCTTTGTTGCAGGTATGTTCTTCCACCCTGCAGTGGTGGAGCCAAAGGTTTATGACCGTGTAGAGGAGCAAACTTCCGGTATTACATCCGGCTTTCTAGCACCAATCTTTTTCGTATCTATCGGATTTCACCTTGACTTAACTGCGCTCGCCTCCATCCCCGGGTTCGTCGCCCTGCTCATCATCGTCGCCTTGCTTAGTAAACTAATCGGAGCCGGACTATGTGCACGCGCCACTGGTCATGATACTCAAGAATCGCTGCGCATCGGAGTGGCCATGAGCGGCCGTGGAGCAGTCGAAATAGTCTTGGCCGGCGTCGCTTTGAAAGCCGGACTCTTCAACCATCCAGACCCTCCGCCATCGATCATCACCGGCCTATTTTCCGCTATCGTCATCATGGCGATAGTCACCAGTATCGTGACTCCACTGATATTAGCCTTCCTGATCCGCTACCAGGAGAGAAGTGAACCATAAGTGGTTGTGGTTTTATCACAACGCTATTGTATAAGATTTTGTTACTTTGGGCGTCACAGGGGACAACTACCTAGGCGAATGCTATAGATAAGTTTAAAAAAATAGGCTATCAAGCTGGATATTAAACTAGAGTGAGGGACTGTTAAAAAGGTAGTGATGACTCAAACTGTATAAAGAAGGGAGACCCCTATCCACTACTGGGCTCCAGACTCACCTTATTAAGTATTTGCTTGATTTCATCACTTTCCCAGTCGTATTCCCCCACGACTCTGGCGGCGATATATCCCTTCTGATCTATGATATAGCTGATAGGGACTGCAAATACCCCCCAGTCATCACTGACAGTTTTATCTTCATCGGCCAACATAGGAATATCGAAACCGGACGTCTGCTGGAAGGCTTTAATATCATGCAAAGATTCTCCAACAGCGACAGCCACGATCCGAAGTCCATCTCCCTTGAACTCACTGTGAAGACCAGATAAGGATGGCATCTCCTTGATACAGGGTCCGCACCAACTAGACCAAAAATTTACGATACGCACCTCCCCATCATGACTATTCAGAGAGTAGGTTTCACCCTGAAGATCATTGAGTTGTAGCTTCGGTGCCATCTGTCTGGACTTGGGCTCATAGAGCTTGATCTTCTTTGTCGATGCCACTGCATGACCGGCATGTCCCATAGACATCATCATAAGGGCCGCGGAAGCGATAAAAGGCCTGTTTTTGATAAACTTCTTAATACGTCGTCTCATAAACACACCTTATTCAGCCACCGCCTACATCGAAAATATCAACTAATCTACACGTGCCTACCTCATCTTCAGATTGGGGACGTGTAGCTGATTTACCTTGGTCTAATTTTACCCGTCAGCGTTATGCATCGATTCCCATTCCTTAATAGCCTCATCAACCATAGCAGGAGACCAGATAACCTTGCCATTTATCATTAGCTCATCAACCAGAATGATTCTTAACTTCTCATTGACTTTACCTTTCACCGTAGCCAATTGCAGGGCGTAGCGAGCGGCTGTAATACGAGGGACATTAGATAAGAAGTAATAACTTCCATCCTGCTGCTGCAGTACAAATGCCGATTCTAATTGAAGGTGTGGATCCAACTTACTAAGTGGACAGGTATGCCCTGAATGCGCGCAAGTATGACCATTTATTTTCCCTTTGACAGTATCCATCTTGGCCGAAACAACTGCCGAAGCCGACAACAATGCTATGGCCAGCAAGCCTGTCATGAGCCCTTTAGTAATCGTGAACATAATATTTACCTCTGATTTAAAGAACCCGACTAAACAAGCAACTTAAACAGGCTCCCATACTTAAATGTAGCAGGGTAAATGATAATCATCCACATTTAAGCCTGAAACCACCCTCCTCTAAATAGGTGCATTAGAAATTGAATTATTAGCTGCTTGTTAATTAATAATTCCAACCATAAAGAGTTCTGTGCGACTGAGCGGAATATAACTGCGACGAGGTCTTATGAGAATCTCGCGTTTAGCTTGGCTGGAAGAACCAAGACCTTGTAAATACTCGTCGCTAATTGTAAATCAACAACGAATCATAACTTCATACCAAATGATCCAAACTGTAAATAAATCAGTATAGATACAACTAATCGCCAAAAACTGAGTTATGCTAAACCAGCCTTAGCACAAGGGAGATAAAATGGCCGAGCAGATTGTTCAACTCAAAGGGATTAGCAAAGCGTTTATCGATGGTGGGCAACACCACCGTGTGCTCGATAACCTAGACCTGACGCTGAAAAAGGGCGATACCATAGCTCTCACCGGCGCCAGTGGTAGCGGCAAGAGTACCCTACTGAACCTGATAGCGGGTTTCGAATATCCTAACTCAGGTGAACTGATTTTGCTCGATGACAATACGTCAGCATGGAAAGACCATCGCTGGAGTCAATTTCGTCATCAACAACTGGGGGTCGTGTTCCAGCAATTTAACCTGCTAACACCACTTAACGTCAGAGATAACATCGCCTTCCCCTTAAGAATGAACCGTAAACCCTGGAGCCCTTGGTGCGATAATCTTGTCGATTGTTTGGGGTTAACCCCTCTACTGAGTCGCCACGTCGATGCCCTCTCCGGTGGTCAACAGCAACGCGTTGCCATCGCCAGAGCCCTTGCTCACCAGCCCGCACTACTGCTTGCCGATGAACCCACCGGAAACCTGGATCAGAGCGCCAGCTTAGAGGTGATGTCACTGTTAAAAACCTTAGCCGCCGAACATCAAACGACGGTGCTAATGGTCACTCACTCTCTCGAGTGCGCCAGTTTCATGCAGAGACGTTGGCACCTGGAACTGGGACGTATTAATGAGTAGGCAACTGCTGTTGAGTTGTAGGCTATGTTTATCAACCTTTAGTGCACACTATCGTCAATCCCCGCTGCAGGCGGGCTCGATATTAATTGGCATAATACTCGCGGTCACGCTGCTCATCGGTGTTCGTGCCACCAACGAAAGTGCAATCGCCAGTTATGGCGATGTCACAGAACTGTTGAGTCAGCAGGCCCATTACTCAATCGTCCCAATCGTTGGCAGTAAACGGCTCGATGAATCTCTCTATTTTGATCTCAGAACTCAGGGGATCAGTAACGCCCTTGCGGTAGTTCAGGGAATGTTGACCGACCAGAACAATCGCCGCTGGCAAGTACAAGGAAGCGATCTAATTGCGGCGCTGACCGTGCTATCAACCAATGTTAAAAGCGAGAGTAAAACCAATCGTAAAATTAATAGCACTAAATCGAATCACACCGAAGCTGGCCTTCAATCTTCCCGGCCGAATCTGCTGAAAAACGACATCCCACTTGCGGCACTGATAAGTGGCGCGCCCATGGTGCTGATGAGTCAAGAGCAGGCTAAGCAGTTCACCACAGAAAACCCCTTTACGCTAAACGGCGTGAAGCTTGAGGTGGTTGGCGTTGACGATACGATGAACCTGGGCAACCGCCTGCTCATGGATATCTCTCTGGCTCAAACGCTGTTGGGCCGCCAGGGGAGTCTGAGTTACATCGCACTTTTTGGCGATATCAGCAAACAGATAGACCAGATAGAAGCACTCATCAAAGGCAGTGGTGAACTGAACGAACGTGATGGAGGAGAGAGCATGACGGCCTTGACCGACAGCTTTCATCTTAATCTCACAGCCATGAGCCTGCTGGCCTTCATTGTAGGCCTGTTTATCGCCTATAACGGTGTGCGTTACAGCCTGTTAAAGAGGCAGAGGTTGCTGACTCAGTTGCAGCAACAGGGCATCGCCAAGGCGCCTTTGATGCTGGCACTTTGTTTTGAGCTACTGCTACTGGTGATAGCGGGGTCGGTACTAGGATTTATCTTAGGGCTACAGCTCAGCCACTGGTTACAACCTATGGTATCTGTCACCCTGGAGCAGCTATATGGCGCCAATATCTTACCGGGCAGGTGGCAGTGGAGCTGGCTACTACAAGCTATGGTACTGACCTTTATCGCCGCCCTGCTCGCCTGTGCTTCACTGCTTATCGACCTCATCAGGCAACCTTTAGGACGTAACAGCAACTCGCTCAGTCAGGTAAGAAACACCGCAAAGACGCAGAAAATTCAAACCATCGCTGCATTGTTCTTGACCGTTACTGCAGCAGTACTGATGCCAATGAGTCAAGATTATCGTGTAACCATGGCACTACTTGGGCTCGTCGTGATTGCCATTCCTCTGGCGCTGCCATGGTGTCTGGCACAGCTGGTGACCTTGCTTAACCTGATCGCCCCAAAAGGACTTATCGGCTATCAGATTGCCGAGACAAAAGAGTTACTCCCGCCACTTTCCCTCGCGATGATGGCGATGTTACTGGCCTTAACGGCCAATATATCGATGAACACCTTAGTCGGAAGTTTCGAGATAACCTTAAAAAATTGGCTCGATGCGAGACTCCATGCCGAACTCTACCTCAGGCCCGGCGAAACACAGATGCAAGAGGTAGTGACCAATCTCGAGGACAACCCTAAAGTCGATTCACTCTATAAACAGTGGAACCTGATTAGTGAAGTCTCAAACCAGCCGACCTACCTGCTGACTCGCGATCCTGTATCGATTAAAGACACCACAGTGCTAAAAAGCACTGTTGATGATCTGTGGCCGGATTTTTTTGCTGGTAAACACCTGTTGATGAGCGAGCCTTTGGCGATCAAACTTGGGCTGAATTTGGGAGACCCGATCACAATCACGGCATTGGATGATGCAAGGTTTACTCTGGGTGGCATCTACTTCGATTATGGCAATCCTTATGGCGAAATAATCCTGGCGCCTGTGATATGGCAACAGTCTGGATTCAGCCAGGCGCCAACCAGCCTGGGATTAGCCACCAGTGAAGATGTCAACACTCTAAAACTCGAGTTACAGCAGAGGTTCTCCCTCAGTGATAGCCAGATCTACAGTCAGGAGGGCATAAAGCGACAGGCGATCGCCATGTTTAAACGCACCTTCTCCATCACTCAGGTGCTCAATAGTCTCACTCTTCTTGTCGCCGCCGTAGGTCTATTCAGTGCCAGCTTTTTACTTACCCAGGCACGAATGGCTCCGATGGCAAGACTCTACTGTCTGGGTGTATCCAGACGCCAATTAGGCTTTATGGTCTTTAGCCAGATGTGGCTCATCGTGCTGTTAACTTGCCTGGTCGCCCTGCCGACGGGCGCGATACTCGGTTACCTGCTTATTCATAAGATCACTTTGCAGGCATTTGGTTGGACTATCCATATGGTGTGGGATTGGTATGCCTATGGCCAAGTGGTACTGCTTGCCTTATTGGCAACAACCATCGCCATCGCACTCCCCCTCTATAAGCTGATCCGTAAACCTCTGATCTCCAGTCTACAGAGTGACCTGTTATGATACCTCTAGCTGCACGATCTCTACCAAGCGTCTTAGCGACCTTAAGCCCGAGGCTCTTAGTGTTAGTTCTCTTCACCTCCACACTCCTGTTGACGGCATGTTCAGAGCCGAAACGATCAAACAACGAAGGCGGAGATACCGGGTCGATGGGAAGTCTGCTGGGCAACAAGAGTGAAGGTTTTACGCCCGTGTTACCCGGCAGGAATATTACTTTCCCCGCCGATCATCGGGCCCACGAAGGGTTCCGCCAGGAGTGGTGGTACCTGACTGCCAACCTTAAGACAGAGCAAGGGCAGCAATTGGGGCTTCAATGGACCCAATTTAGAATCGCCCTGAATCCTCCTCTGAATGGATCGGAAGTTAATGATAAAAGCAGAGGCTGGGCGACGGATCAGCTCTATATGGCGCATAGCGCCGTCACCACCGAAACTAGCCATCTCGCCAGCGAACGCTGGTCCAGAGCACATCCTCAGCTTGCGGGGGTAGATACTCACCCCTTCACCGTTAAGCTTGATAACTGGCAGTGGCAGTCTCAGGGAGAAGATCTATTCCCTGCCAGCCTTACGGTGAGCGATGAGCGCTTTGCCTATCGACTCACACTCTCCAGCCATTCTCCCTATCAACTTCAAGGCGAGAAGGGGTTTAGCATTAAGAGCCTCGATGGTTCGGTGGCGTCTTACTACTACAGCCAGCCATTTATTGAAGTTGAAGGCTGGGTTACTCCCGAGAAAAATAGTGAGGGTAAAGGAGAGACTGAGAGACAAAAGGTCAGTGGCAAGGCGTGGTTAGACAGGGAGTGGAGCTCACAGTTTCTCAACCGCTCTCAACAAGGTTGGGATTGGTTCTCCCTCAGGTTAGATGATGGCTCGGCACTGATGTTATTCCAACTCAGAGGTGAACAAAACTTTTACAGTGCCAGACGTATGTTCGTAGATGGTAGGGGACATAATATTGAGACCGGGATGATACAGATGTCGGCCGTCGACTGGCACCAGATAGGCGATAATAATTATCCTGTTAGCTGGAAGATAACCATCCCATCGGAACAGATTGAGATCACGACCCATGTGTTAAATCCCAATGCCAATATGCCCCTCAGCGTCAGTTACTGGGAGGGACCCATTAAGATTCGGGGTAGCCACAGTGGCGAGGGTTACATGGAGCTCACCGGTTATTAATCCTATTATCAATTAGTGTCTGATTGAAGCTGACAACAGCTTGGTACTTTCCAGAGGTATACCACACTAGTGGTAGTAAACTTAACCCCAATTGAGAATGATTACTAATACCATTTATTCTTTTATGCCAATGAGTTAATAGTCGATCCCAGTTATTTATCCCAGCCTAAATAAGGCCTTCCTGAACAAATGTTGATTCCTCAATCTGTGACATCGATCACACATAAAAAGATGATCTCGATCTACTAATACCCCTAATACCTCTTGTTGGGTATACCCACATTTTTTCTGAGGTCTAGACTCGATACTAACTTTGGCAGGTAGCTCTCCTAAAGCTGTCCCCCCCATAGCGCTACCTGCCACTTCTTCGATTAAGGGTAAAGCAAGAGATGAGTCAGGAATACCATGTCACCAGCTTAGTCGTGCATGCTGCGCCGAAAGCGGTTTCTAAGGTTGAAACCAACATTCGAGCGCTTACCGGTGCCGATATCCACGCCGTTACCGATGAAGGCAAGTTTGTCGTCACCCTCGAAGGTGAAACACAAGCCGCTATACTGGATAACGTCGAAGCCATTAATGCCCTGGAAGGAGTGTTAAACGCGAGTCTGATTTACCATCAAGTCGATCCAACGCAAGAAAGTTAAAACAAGTACCTAATACCTAGAATAAGATTGATTTATCAATAATTTGCAACAATATAAAAAAGAGTGAGGAACACCATGAGCATTAGCCGTCGCGAGTTTCTGAAAGCCAACGCTGCAGTTGCCGCTGCAACCACAGTTGGTGTCACTCTGCCAGTGAAGATAGTCGAAGCCGCTGAGCAGAAAGACAACATCAAGTGGGATAAAGCACCTTGCCGTTTTTGTGGCGTAGGGTGTAGCGTTCTGGTTGGTACCAATAATGGCAAAGTTGTTGCCACTAAAGGTGACCCGGAAAGCCCTGTCAATAAAGGTCTTAACTGTATTAAAGGCTACTTCCTGTCGAAAATCATGTATGGAAAGGATCGTCTGACGACACCGCTTCTGCGTATGAAAGATGGTAAGTACGATAAAGAAGGTGAGTTCACCCCAATCAGTTGGGATACCGCGTTCGATACCATGGCCGAGAAGTGGAAACACACACTAAAGACTAAAGGCCCGACGGCCGTTGGTATGTTTGGTTCCGGTCAATGGACAGTGTGGGAAGGTTACGCGGCATCTAAACTACATAAAGCAGGTTTCCTCACTAACAACATCGACCCTAATGCTCGTCACTGTATGGCATCTGCCGTGGGTGGCTTCATGCGTACCTTCGGTATCGATGAGCCTATGGGTTGTTACGACGACTTAGAAGCGGCCGACCACTTTGTATTGTGGGGCGCAAACATGGCTGAGATGCACCCAATCCTATGGGCTCGCCTATCTGATCGCCGTTTGAGTAGCCCGGATAGTCGTGTGCATGTGCTCTCTACGTTCGAGAACCGCAGCTTCGATCTGGCCGATAACCCTATGGTTTTCCGCCCACAATCGGATCTGGTTATTCTTAACTACATTGCTAACTACATCATTGAAAACAATGCGGTTAACAAAGATTTCGTCAGCAAGCATACTAAGTTTGTTCTGGGTACGACGGATATCGGTTATGGCCTGCGTCCTGAGCATCCATTAGAGCAGAAAGCGAAGAACCCGGGTAAGGGTTCATCCACGCCTATCAGCTTCGATGAATACGCTAAGTTCGTCAGCACCTATACCTTAGAATACGCAGCAGAAATGAGTGGTGTAGAGCCTGAAAAACTCGAACTTATGGCAAAGGCTTATGCCGATCCATCGATCAAGGTGATGAGTCTGTGGACCATGGGTATTAACCAGCACACTCGTGGTGTCTGGGCGAATAACATGCTCTATAACATCCACTTGCTCACCGGTAAGATTGCCACTCCGGGTAACAGCCCATTCTCATTGACGGGTCAACCATCGGCTTGTGGAACCGCACGTGAAGTGGGTACTTTTGCTCATCGTCTGCCTGCCGATATGGTCGTGAAGAATCCTAAGCACAGAGCCATATCTGAAAAGCTGTGGCAACTCCCTGAAGGGACAATCCCACCTAAACCTGGTTACCACGCAGTCCTGCAGAGCCGCATGCTTAAAGATGGCAAACTAAACTGCTACTGGACCATGTGTACTAACAATGTTCAGGCTGGTCCAAACATTAACGAAGAGATCTTACCTGGCTTCCGTAACCCAGAAAACTTCATCGTGGTATCAGACCCTTACCCAACGGTTTCAGCCATGGCAGCCGACCTTATTCTTCCAACAGCTATGTGGGTAGAAAAAGAGGGCGCTTACGGTAACGCCGAGCGTCGTACGCACATGTGGCATCAGCAGGTGAAAGCTCCGCAAGGCGCTAAGTCTGATCTATGGCAGTTGGTTGAGTTCTCTAAGCGCTTCAAGGTTGCTGAAGTCTGGCCTGCCGAACTTATCGCTAAGAAGCCTGAGTACGCCGACAAGACACTTTATGACGTACTTTATGCCAACGGTGAGGTGAACAAATTCCCGACATCTGATTGCAAGGGTGACATGAATGAAGAATCCGAGCACTTCGGTTTCTACCTTCAGAAGGGACTGTTCGAAGAGTACGCGCAGTTTGGTCGTGGCCATGCTCACGATTTGGCTGACTTCGATACTTACCATGAGACTCGTGGTCTTCGCTGGCCGGTTGTCGATGGTAAAGAGACGCTTCGTCGTTTCTCGAAAGGAGACCCCTACCTCAAGGCAGGTGAAGAGTTTAATTTCTACGGTAAGCCGGATGGCAAAGCGGTTATCTTCGCACTGCCATATGAGCCAGCTGCAGAAGAGCCAAATGCCGAATACGATCTTTGGTTATCGACCGGTCGTGTTCTTGAACACTGGCATACAGGTTCGATGACGGCTCGTGTACCTGAGCTTTATCGCGCTTATCCAGATGCACAGATCTTCCTTCACCCTGAAGATGCTAAGGCCCGTGGCCTTAAGCGTGGTGATGAAGTCGTTGTCGCCTCACCTCGTGGTGAAGTGAAGACTCGTGTTGAAACCAAAGGCCGGAACAAGCCGCCAAGAGGCGTGGCATTTATGCCATTCTTCGACGCACGCCAACTGGTCAACAAGTTGTTACTGGACGCCACCGATCCTCTCTCGAAAGAGACAGATTTCAAGAAGTGCCCAGTCAAAGTAATGAAGGCTTAACTCTTTTAACTGAAGATTTTTAAGCAAAATTGCTTGAGCTAAGACATTGATAAGAAGGTTGTAAAAGGTCATGAGTAAGGTGAAACACTCTAAATTCAATCCACAGGACGTTAATCGTCGTCAGTTTTTAGCCTCTACGGCTAAGGCGGGTTGTGTGGTGGGTTTAGTGGGGCTAGGGATCACAGCAACGGCGACACAATCGCGACAGCTGGATCCTCTAGCGATCCGACCTCCTGGCGCCTTAGGCGAGGATGATTTTCTCTCGGCTTGTGTTCGATGTGGTTTATGTGTTGAGGCTTGTCCCTACGACACCCTTAAACTGGCGCGCTGGTTCGATGGCGCAGCAACGGGCACCCCCTATTTTACGGCGCGCAGCATCCCTTGTGAGATGTGCGAAGATATTCCCTGTGTAAAGGTGTGCCCATCGGGTTCACTCGATCATGGTCTCGAGGATATTGAAAAGGCCAAAATGGGTATCGCCGTATTAATTGATGAGAAAAACTGCCTTAACTTCAAAGGGCTTAGATGCGACGTCTGTTATCGGGTTTGTCCGTTAATCGACGATGCCATCACCCTGGAGCGGCAACATAACCAACGCAGCGACCATCACGCCATGTTCTTGCCTACAGTCAACAGCGACACCTGTACCGGCTGTGGTAAGTGCGAACATGTGTGTGTACTCGAAGAATCTGCGATTAGGGTATTGCCGGCACATATCGCCTTAGGTAAAACGGCTGAACACGATACTTATATCAATACAGAAGAGACCACACTCGAGATGTTAAACAAGGGCCTATCACTATGACCAAAAGCACAGTGAAAAAAGAGGCTATACGTGACGCAATGAACGACTCCTCTAAAGCAGGATTCGCTCAGGCGGCGATTGATGAACTGGGATGGTGGCGTGCTCACAAATTCCTGTTTCTCAGACGTCTCAGCCAGCTGAGTGTACTAACCTTGTTTGCCATTGGCCCCTGGTTTGGCTTATGGCTCCTCAAAGGAAACCTCTCGTCCAGCGAGTTGCTCGGAACTGTACCATTGTCGGATCCACTTGTGACACTGCAAGTCTTGATGACGGGACATATTCCCGAGTTAACCCTGATCCTCGGCGCCCTCTTTATCACCGTATTTTACGTGATAGCGGGTGGCCGGGTGTTCTGTAGCTGGGTCTGCCCTGTCAACTTGGTCACCGACAGTGCAAGCTGGTTAAGACGTAAACTGAATTTGCCTCGTTTAGGCGAGATGCCAAGAAATTTACGTTACTACCTGCTGGGTCTGGTTATTGTGTTACCTCTGCTGACAGGCATCACCGTTTGGGAATGGGTCAATCCGGTTCCTATACTCTACCGCGCCGTATTATTCGGTGCCGGTAGCGGACTGTGGATCTTGTTGGCCATCTTCCTGCTCGACCTGTTTATCAGCGAGCGTGGATGGTGTGGGCACCTGTGCCCCACCGGCGCTATGTTTGCTCTATTTGGCAAACTTAGCCCGGTAAAAGTATCGGCCGTTAACGCCAAGGCCTGTGATAACTGTATGGATTGTTTCGATGTTTGCCCCGAGAGCCAAGTGCTAAAACCTGCGCTTAAAGGGAAACAGATGATGATAACCGACAGTGATTGCACTCAATGTGGCCGCTGTATCGATGTCTGCGCCCAACGCGTTTTCCAGTATCAAAATAGAATTGCCCTAAAGGCGGAGAACAACCAATGAAGAAAGTACTCACTATAGCCGCGTTCGTCATGGCGCTTAGTGCCTGCTCTGGCCAGCAAGCAAACACTCAAGCCGATCCGGTAAATGTCAGCTCACTTGGTAAGTCTGAGATCACCGATGTTCGTGTAGCCGATGCTATGCCTACGTATCCAAAACGTGGTGCATCGATCGAGCGTGGCTTTGTCCACCAGCCACCTTTGATCCCACATAAGGCTGAATACGCCATTACAGCCAAGAAGAACAAGTGTTTAAGCTGTCACTTCCCGGCCAAAATGAAAGCGACCCCTATCGATAAATCGCACGTATTAGCTACAGGTAAGCTAAATAACATCTATTACAACTGCTCTCAGTGTCACGTACCACAGGCAGAGAACAAGCAGCAACTGGTCGAGAACGACTTCTCGAATAAATAGGCTTCAAGCCTCGAGTTTCAACTTATAAGCCTTAAGCTGTAAGAAAGGCTGTAGAAAAGATAAAACCACCTCAATCGAGGTGGTTTTTTATTACCGCCTGTAAGACAGGCCCATAATCCCCCCAGTCACAGCACTATAAGCAGCAAGACAGTTCTGAATATAAGGTTTATGACTAACTACACAAGTTATCAAATTCATTCTCATCACCTAATATTAAGTAAGGTAATAATCAATTTGATCGAATAACTGATGAGTCTTGGCCATCTTTGGCGAGTAACTACACTCTTGTTGTCCCTATCTCTATCATTGGGCATTACGGCCGAAACTATCAAGATAGCGGCCGAAGACGACTGGATCCCCTACGCCAGAGCCGACGGTACCGGTCTTGCCAACGAGATTATCAAGGCCGCATTCCAGGCTGTAGGAGTCAAGGTCGAATACAGAGTCGTCCCTTATGCCAGAGCATTAATACCAATCAGTATAAAGATGTGATCGCTCAGCGAGAATTTAGCGCTTCTGAGGCAAGGCAACGAGTGAAGAACATAGTTGTTCTACGTTCAAGCTCGTTAACACAGCATCGGATGCGCTAAAACTCGCCTGTTAGGCGTGTTTTTGGCTGCCTACTTCTGCGTTGAATGGCCTCACAAGGGAACAACCATTCCATCATCCATTTGCCTTGAATTAGTTGCCAAAAAACACGCTGAGTAGATCACTTTCTTATACTGATTGGTATAATCTATATTGAACAAGGAAAATCGATCGCGGCCTTCAATGTCCCATTAGACGAACAAAGCCAAGCGAAGTATATCCTAGGTAAAGAGAAGCTTTTCGATGCCATATCCGCCTACTACTTCAATGTTCAGCACCCACAGCAAGCAAAGAGCCGAGATGAGCTAAATAATGGCGAGCTTGTTGGTGTCGTAAGGGGCTACGGCTATGGCGACCACTACCTCAATCTGATCAAAAGCAAACGCATTAGAGAAGCGGTGACAAACTCCGAGTCATCTAACTTAAAAAGTCTCTCTAGGGGCAGAATCGATCTGACAATCATCTACGATAAAACCGCCAACATCCTCCTAAATCAGCTCAGGTTACAAGAAAACATTCAGCTTGCCTTTATCAATGAAACGACGCCAATCTATTTAGCTTTTTCCCGACGTCATAGTCAGGGACAGCATTATGCAGACCTCTTTGACCAGGGAATGAAATCAATTCGTGAAAGTGGCCTATATCAGCAAATAATTGACTCTTACTGATCGCCCCGCCCAATCAGCCCTAACTGAACAGCCCTTCCCAACGAGTGATTCATATCAAACCTTTGATGCTGGTCAATTATTATTCAAACCAGATATCTTTATCTATAATTATTGACTATAGATCAATAGATAAAGGCTAATACCTACTGGTATAGAGATGCCTTCCTTATACCAATTGGTATAAGTCCAATTCAAAGGGAGAGGATGTGACAACGCAGGGACTCAGCAGTAAGCAGGCACAAGCTCTATTGACAGAATATGGCGAAAACTGTCTGCCAAAACCGTCCAGAAATAGCTTTCTTCGACTCTTTGTCATCCAGTTTCGTAGCGCATTTATCTATGTTCTGCTGGTGGCAGTTGTCGTGTGCCTGCTCCTCGGCCAGCTTATCAATGCCTTTTTTATCTCTGTGGTGCTACTGCTCAATGCGCTGATTGGCACCATTCAGGAATATTCTGCCCAGCAGGCTGCCGATGCCCTTGCCGATATGGTGCCCCAACAGAGCCGGGTTATTCGCGATGGTCATCCGGTTGTCGTCGATAGCCGCACTCTGGTGCCGGGCGACTGGATCATACTCAGTAGTGGAGACCGTATAGGAGCCGACATTGATATAAAGCAATCCAACCAGCTTCAGTTAGATGAGTCAGCCCTCACGGGTGAATCAACTTCAGTCAGCAATAAGGAACAAGCCTTTGCCGGCACGTTGGTGACCCACGGCCGAGCTGAAGGGGAAGTGATCGCTACAGGAGTTAACACACAGATCGGCCAGATAGCCAAACTCGTTCATCAGGGAGTAGACACTAAACCGCCGTTAATGCAGAGAATCGACCAGTTCACCCTGCGTATCGCCATTGCCATAGTGATCATCATAGCGCTGATATTCAGCCTGACACTTATACGGGGCGCCGATCTGTCCGATGTGTTCTTGCTAGGGGTCGCATTAGCCGTCTCAGCCATTCCCGAAGGCTTACCTGCTGCCATTACTGTGGCACTGGCTATCGGTATGAAACGCATGGCGAAAGCCAATGTGATCGTACGTAAGTTGGTTGCCGTAGAGTCTCTGGGGTCCTGCACCTTTATCGCCTCAGATAAAACCGGCACCTTGACGGTCAATGAGATGACCATAGGCCAGATCTGGCTTGCTAACCAACATAAGTACCACGTTGCAGGAGAAGGGTTAGCTCAAACTGGCTTAGTACATCGTCACGGACACGGAGTCCCCGTCACGGTGGAGGAGGAGATAGGGCTAAAGCAATTAGCATTGGTAGGGCAACTTGCCAATGAGGCACATCTGGTTTACGAAAACGATACGATCCATGCCGATGGAGACGGCGTAGATCTGGCCTTCCTTGTACTTGGACACAAGCTCAGGCTAACGGCCGAAGTTGAAAACCATACACAATTAGCCCTCTTCCCCTACGAATCAGAAAAAGGATTCAGTGCCAGTGTCAATGAAAGCAAGCAAGGCCCACTGATTGCAGTAAAGGGGGCGGTGGAGAAAGTCATGCCCATGTGTAACCTGACCGAAGAGATGAGTCAGAATATACTGGATCAGACACACTGGATGGCCAGGCATGGGTATCGGGTACTCGCATTGGCTCATGGGGCCGGGACTGCGGAAAGTGACGACTTCACAGAGCTGGAATTTCTAGGCCTGGTCGCCATGAGTGATCCTCTCAGACATGATGCCATAGAAGCCGTCGCTTCTTGTCACCAAGCACAAATAAAGGTCGCGATGATAACCGGCGATCATCCCATCACCGCGCTGACATTGTCACAACAGCTTAAAATAGTTAACGAGCATGATAAGGCCGTGACGGGCAGTGAACTCAGTCAGGCAATGGCGATTAATGAAAGTGAGTTCGATAGACTCGTGGCGACCCATAGGGTGTTTGCCAGGGTCAAACCCGAACAGAAAATGGAGATCACTCAATCCCTTATCAGGCAGGGAGAGTTTGTCGCCATGACCGGAGATGGCGTCAATGATGCCCCTGCATTGAAACACGCTCATGTCGGTATTTCGATGGGACTGAGGGGTACAGACGTTGCCAGGGAAAGCTCCTCACTCGTGTTAACCGATGATAACTTCAGCTCCATCGTTAAGGGGGTCATCGAAGGTCGGATCGTGTACAACAATATCCGTAAGGTTATTTTCTTGCTGGTCAGTACCGGCGCTGCGGAAATATTTCTCTTCATACTGAGCGTGCTATTCGCCCTACCCATCCCGTTGTTTCCACTGCAGATACTTTGGCTGAATCTAGTGACAAATGGGGTTCAGGATGTTGCATTGGCCTTCGAACCTGCAGAGGGTAATGAGTTTTCTCAACCGCCGCGGGCCCCTAAGGAACCCATCTTCGATCGACTCATGTTGGAAAGGGTCTGCATCAGCGCTCTGGTCATGGGGTTAATCGCCTTCGGCCTGTTTGCGATATCACTCCAGATGGGGATTAGCGAAGACGCGGCACGAAACCTGACCTTAATGTTGATGGTTTTATTTGAAAATGTGCATGCACTCAACAGTCGATCTGAACATAGATCTTTACTTGTCGTCCCCTTCTTCAGCAACCCAATACTACTGCTGGGTATTTTCGTGGCTCAGGGGATCCACATCGGCGCAATGTATACGCCAGGCCTGAGCGATGCGCTGCAGCTCAGCCCCATCAGTTTTTCCCATTGGTTGATTTTACTGGCCACAGCTTCAGTGCTCTTCATCGTGGATGAGGTGCACAAGAAGCGGTGGCGTGGGAAGACTAATCTGAACTTAGGGGAGCCAATAACTGATCGTCGGCCGGAATAATCAGCACATTACTGCGGGTTCTGCTGAGAATCGACTCGGCCATATTACCAATAACGTAGCCCAAAACCCCCTGACGCTGACGAGCTCCAAGCACCAGGTAACGCGCTTTCAGGCGGCAAGAGAGTTCATAAAGACAAATATCGGGATCCCCTGCGATGATATGGATACATTCAGGATCCATATTCAATTTAGCCAACTGCTGCTGATGTTCCTGATAGGCGTCTTTAACTAATGTCGTGGTATTGATCAAATCCATATCCCGCAACACCCTAGGTACTCTGATCACAAAAGCAAGGTGCAACTTACTACCGGTCGCTTTTGCTAATTCTTTTCCGTGACTGATAACAGCCTGATTCAGCTGTTTTTTAAGCATGTTATCACTACCGAGATCGACGGCCATCAATACGGCATTGCCTCTATGTAGGGGATTATCAGTCAGTAGCATAAGTGGAATTTTAACATGGCGGATCAAACTCCAATCGACAGGAAGATAGTGATCCGCATGATGCACCGCCTTTACCATGAGATCGAAACCATGACGAATAGAGTGATGACAGGCATGTTCATGCAGATCTTTACTCCATACTGTATGTATGGGCACATCTGCAGCCTTCAATGCCTTCAGCTCGTCCTCAATTTTAGCCGCGCGGTCTTTCATTATTTTCTGTTGGGCGGCGGCACCGAGTCGTGGATTATAATACTCTGCACCACTGAAATATTCGAAGCTATATGCGAAAACTTCGGCGCGTTTATCCATCGCTCTAGCCAACTCGATCCCTGTTGCAACTGCATCCGTGTGCGCTTCCTCTCTTTGCGAAATAATAAACACCTTATCCATTGTTTTCTCCAGCCATTATTACCTAGTTTTAGCTTAGACAAACAAGTGCAATTACGCCTTACAATGCGTCGTAATAAATGATCGAGATCAAACTGCTTCTTCGCTGAAAATGAGGCGGAGATATTGCCAATTATGCGATAATGTCCCGTGGAGAGGTAGGCTTGGTATTTGTCGAAACAGGACGACAATTGAACACTCTTTAGCCTAAGCGGTTTACTGAACTGGTATTGAGCATCGCCACCTCGAGCATCGCCGGCCCCATCCTCCTCAAGCGGTCGCTCAAAGGTTAAACGGTATTACACACAAAACGCTGATTACGCGCAGATAGTTCCCTACTACAAGTGCAATTTTTTATAAAAAACTCGAGAAGCTATTACTCTTTTCCTCTATGATGGATTAGCGAACACTGACTGGACATATCTTCTCAGTCATAAGACATTTTTGATTATGTCACCGGAATAAAAACATTATAATTCAACCAGATTTTAGTGCTTAGACAATAGAGTGTGGGCACCGGATCTCTGGTTCAGAGAGAGTGAACCGATGAAACATCAAAAACATGAAGCTCAGTTACTAAAATTGGCTATGGAGATTGGGGTTGGCTACGCCAAGAAGCGTGGCTTTGCCGATTTTGGTAAAGGGATCTCACCCAAAGATAAAGTTGAGTGCATCTACCGTTTATTGGTTACCGATAAACTGATCCAACCGCTGGCAAAAGATAAAGAAGATGGGCCCAATATGAAGCACAAGCTCATACTCTGGATAAGCCGCCAACTTCCTGAAGACCATGAACTGCTAAACTAATACCAATCGGTATAAATAAGAGCCTGATTACAGCCTCTTAGTAAAAGCAGCTAAGCCTCCACTTGAGGATTAGCTGCTGATAGTTATTACCTGAATCAAACTGCTTTTTGACGAGCTAAGTTATTTTTTCCAACCTAACTTCTTCTCGATAGAGTCAATCATGGCAGAGGCGACATCGATGCCCGTTGCAGCTTCAATACCTTCCAACCCCGGTGACGAATTAATCTCTAATAGTAATGGCCCCTTACTGGAACGAATAATATCGACACCCGCAACCTGCAGCCCCATGGTTTTAGCCGCCTTAATGGCCAGTTTTCTCTCCTCCGGTGTGACTTGCACGATAGAAGCCGTCCCGCCCTGATGAATATTCGCTCTGAACTCACCCGGAGCCGCCGTACGCTCTATCGACGCAACAATCTTGCCGTCAATCACAAAACATCGAAGATCTTTCCCTTGTGCTTCCTTGATAAACTCCTGCACCAATAAGTTCGCTTTTAATGACTTAAATGCATTAATCACACTCTCAGCCGCCTTTCTGGTTTCAGCCAGCACCACCCCTTTTCCCTGTGTCCCTTCAAGTAGCTTAACAATCAAAGGCGCACCACCAACCATATCGATAAGATCCGTTGTATCGGCTGGCGAATTAGCAAAACCGCTCGTCGGAATATCCAGGTTATTCTTCTGCAGTAACTGAAGAGAAAACAACTTATCCCGGGATTGAGTGATCGCTTCCGAGTTATTGAGCGCCATTACACCAAGACTTTCAAAGTGACGAGTCAGGGCACAACCATAAAAGGTCATACTCGGGCGAATTCTGGGGATCACGGCATCGAGATCATTCAAAATTCGTCCACCGCGATAGTGTACCTCTGGCTCGGAGGCATCCAGCTTCATATAGCACTGTTTAACATTGAGAAAATACATCTCATGGCCGCGTTGCTGACCCGCTTCCATAATGCGTTTATTACTGTATAACTCCGGGTTACTCGCGAGTAAACCTATCTTCAAACCACTACTGGGAACAACAAACTTACCATAGAGTTCATCCACCTGCTCGGCAGACATTTCGCCTAAACAACAAGTGGCAGAGGGATCCACTAAAATCTTTTGCCCCATAGCCTCGCGGCCCAATAGCATGCGATAACCCATGTTGGCGCGGTTAGTCAGTGTCAGCTCGATCTCCCAGGATTGCTCCCCCAAATGGATCTGTTCACGCACGACGAAACGCTTCTCGGTTTCACCGTTAGAACTCTTGATCACTCGCCTGTCGATAAGCTTAGATTCACACTGCAGAGCCACTTTTCGACTGCCTTGCAGCGGATGAACTTCATAGCTGACCCAAGTACCATCTTCACGTTTAAACGTAGAGATATTGATTGCGTGAAGCGATGATGTCTTGGCGCCGGAATCGACGCGAGCCTTAACAGCCTTGATGCCTAAACCTGGTAAAGCGCACCACTCTTCACTACCGACAATAATTTTGTTGCTCATTTTTTTGCTACATAAATAGGTTAATTAAAACGCAAAAGTACACCTCTTTTTAAATTTCTCAAAGATATAAAAACTAATGAAACTATAAGCAATCAAATCATAAGCTTAGGCGTATTATTACTAACAAAGACCTAGAGTATTAATTACTTTTTGTATTGCAAACACCTCATCACAAAAATCAGACAAAAAAATACCCGCCACAGGGGGCGGGTATTTTTACAATTATAGTAAAGAGAGTTAATAGATAATTAACAGCCTATTTGCTCACTCTCTTTAACGGCGTATCACTCAACAGGTGAAACAACAAACAACAAGTCGCCTTGAGAGACCTGCTGGCCATTACTGTTTAGCACTCGCTCGATACGATACTTCTTATCTTCAGGATACAAGATTGCATCCTGACGGTTATAACCGGCTAACGTTAGCTGAGAGAACATCTTCATAGCCTCTGTAAGCGCTAAAGTCTGATCTGCAGTAACTATGTCACCTTCTTTAACAAAGTCGGCTTCACCAGGCGCTGGAGAGGTATAGAAGATACCAGCACCTTGTGCCATCACCTTAAGCTCGTTACTCTCTCCGACGCGCAGTGACGCAGTATCGACACCGACGGTTTCTGCTGCAGCTTCCATCTCAGCGATCAGCTCAGGTACATCGAGCTCTGCCATGAAGCGCGGTAGATAGTTAGTATCGTAAACCCCTTCATTGAAGGTGCCGTCTTTCAGGATACGGGTCAGCAGCGGAATGTTGGTCGCAATCCCTTTGATAACCACACTATCGGCTAGGTAATCATGCAGCTTGTTGATCACGTCTTCACGGCTTTCACCACGACAAATAATCTGAGCGATTAAGCTGTCGTAGTATGGCGATACCTCTTTCCCTTCACCGGCAATAGAGATGATCTCGATATCATCACGTTCCGGCATCTTATACTCAGTGATCACACCAGGATGTGGCAGTAACTGTAGAACGCCATTGCTATCCAATGCGGCTTTCTCTGCGGTCACACGCACTTCGATAGCATAACCGATTGACTGAGGCTCAAGCTTTTCAATTGAGCGGCCCGCTGCGATATCAAAACCAGCACTCACGATATCGATGCCCGATGTGGCTTCTGTAACCGGATGCTCTACCTGAAGACGTGTATTCATCTCCATAAAGTAGACTTCGTTAGCATCTAAGTTATAGATGAACTCAACCGTACCTGCGCCCATATAATCGGTCGCATCACCAAGAGCACGGGTATACTCAAGCACCTTCTCTTGAAGTTCGGCCGGTAGCATAGTCGAACCAGACTCTTCGACAACCTTCTGGTTGTTACGCTGCACCGAACAATCACGAAGACCCAGTACCTTAGTGTGACCAAACTTATCACGCAGTAACTGCACTTCGATGTGACGCAGTGAAGTGACATATTTCTCAAGGTAGAGATCGCCATTACCAAATGCAGCCGCCGCTTCGGTTGAAGTTTGCTGGAACAAGCTGATCATATCGGCAGAGCGTTCAACGACCTGAATCCCCTTACCGCCACCACCTTGAACCGCTTTAAGCAGTACAGGGTAACCAATTTCGTTAGCAACGTTCACCGCTTGCTCGGCGTTAGTCAAGATACCGTGACTACCGGGAACGACAGGCACATTCTGCGCCTGGGAAGTCTTAATCGCGTTAGACTTATTACCCATAGTTGTCATGCTGTGTACGCTTGGTCCAACGAAGTTAACCCCGTTGTTGACACAAAGTGCAGCAAACTGCGGGCTTTCAGATAGAAAACCAATACCAGGGTGAAGCGCATCGACGTTTTCATACTCGGCAACTTTCAATACCGAGTAAGCATTGAGGTAACTTTCATCGGAAGTATTACCACCGATACAGACCAACTTATCGTTGCCCTTCAACATATCTGCAGGCACAGAGGTCATATCCGGATCGGATGCCACCAATACCACATCGATATCGTTATCGTGAGCCTTACGGATCAACTTAACCGCGGTACAACCACGCGCATGAACCAAGACCTTGTTGATAGGTTTCATCAACTCACGAGGATCGTCTTGAACAATCTCTTCGTCCGCAACCATCATCTCAGGAACCAAGGTAGACAGAGCATTAGCAATAACATCTTCAACCTTAGCCGTTGGCTTAGGCATCAGAGGATCGATACTGCTTAGCTGGTCGTCAATGGTGTTACTGAATGGATTCGATACCAGTGCGCTCATCGCCCCCGGTACTTTCGACAGGTAGTTAGACAGCGTCGCCGTCGATGGCAGATATGCTGGCACAACCATTTGACCTGCAAACGGCATATTGGTACCTGACAGGTAGTAGGTTTGAACCAGAGGGTGAGTCACGAAACTCGCCTGAGCACCACCGGTACAATCACCATAACCAAACATCAATACAGGCAGTTCGTTATCACGGATGAAACGCGTGATACGGTCATTCACTACGGCCATTGAGAATAGCGCTGCAGCCCCTTCTTTTGTCTGCATACCGCCTGAGCTGATAAAGCAGATAACAGGAAGTTTACGCTTAGCACACTCAATCAGTAATGCGCTGAACTTCTCGGCACTGGCCATATCGAAGGCACCAGCCTGGAATGCCGTGTTAGAGACGGCAACACCGACTCGCATCTGCTGCCCGCCGTGTTCAAAGTCCGCCATACCAGTGATCAAACCACAAGGACGGATCCCCTTATCCAGTGCATCTTCGATAGATAGACGGAAACCCGGGAAGTTAAGCAAGTTAGCAGACATCTTATCGCCGTTCACTTCCTCGAAATCGGTAAAGAATTTCTCGGTAATATTTTCCCACGTCATCTTACCGGCACGCTTCTCATCACGAAGCACCTTCTGGATCAAGAGATCCTGATAACCCATGGTGAGACGGTTCCAGAAATCTTTACGACGACCGATACGTACAGGGTTGATAGAACCTGTGTATTCGCTACTCTCTTTCTCGCTGTCGAAATACTCAGGCAACAGACGCTCGAAGAAGTAGGTCAGGATAACAAAAAGACTATCATTCAATTGAGGGAAACCGACACTCTTCCACTGCTCAGTTTTAGTCAGCAATTCGGCGCGGTTTGACTGAGACATAAAGAACTTCAGCCACTTATAGAACTTGCTCTTATCATTCGCGGTATCTTGGGTCGAAATGGCGCGATCGATTGAATCATGCAGCAGGTTATCAACCGATGCTCGAGACAGACTCTTAGACATCATGGCTTCTTTAGCAATAGAGGCAAGGTTACCTACGACATTGTCATAAAGCGCATTGAAGATAAGAATGTTATAGCACTGCCAGATGAAGTCTTCACGAAGTTCATCGTGGATCACAACATCAAGAACGGTTAACTTGTTCAGCTCAGGCCAATCCGCTTGAGTCACTTCCGATGGGAGTGTCTCAAGGTAGCGGATCAATCCCTTAAAGTTATTTTCGGCATTGCCTTTCCAGCGATGATACAAAGACCAACCGATATTAAATAGCAGCGCCTTACGCGCTTTCTTATAATTTTCTTTTGGCTCACCTAAGATCAAACGAGTCAGCATGTTACGTTCGGTAGAAACATCATCACGCTTAGAGACGAAATTACCCCAAAGTTTATTGAGCTCTTCATCATAGACCAACTTATCCGGGCTTGATAACCAGGACTGGAATACTCTGTCTTGCTCTTGCTGAATACGAGCAAGCAGATCACCTTCAGGTACGCTGACCTTAGAGAGGCGACCGTATTGCTCTTGAGAGATAGAGTGAATACGACTTCGAAGCGTCAAATATCGCAAATAACGATAGGCACTACCAAACAGGTTCAGGTGCATCGTTGGATTGTTGGCAACCGCAAGCTCGGCATGATGCTCTAGCGCAGCAAGATTCTTAGACGGGCTAAGGAAACGAGTCAAACTACGATCATAGTGCTCACGCAGATCACCCGACTCACGAACAAATTGAACTGCCGCTTGCTCTACCGCCTCGACACTACTGACGATAGCGCGGCGCAAGTTATGCTGGCGCTCATCTTTATCAGATGGAGAGAAGTCGACAATGCCGTCAATACAACCTGAGGTGTATAGCTCTTCTGGTGATACACCAACAGATTTGGCACATTCCTGCCAAGAAAGGTTGTACTTACGCGCGATGCTCTGCAGACCCTGAGGCTGAATCGTATTAAAGATACCATCACGCAGTGACAACAAGATGTTAGCCGCTGCCAATGGAATAGCGCCACCCGAGTAACCGGCACCGATCACGATACCAACTGTAGGTACGTCAACATTGGCACTCTCGGCAATCGCCTTAGAGATGGTGTGTGCTTGGTTTTGGCTGTTCGCAATCTCACCGGCATCGGCACCAGGGGTGTCGATAAGGTAGATAATAGGCATCGCCATTTCAGCAAATTTACGAATGGCTTTACATGCCTCAAGGTGATGTTCAGGCATCCAGGCGCCATTACCTGTTGTACGCTCTTGCGCGATAAAGCCCAGACGGCGAGTACGGGTACCGAAATTGAGTTCGATCTCCGCACTATAAAAAGCGCCGATGTGGGTTTCGGCAATTAGCTTACCTTTAAGATCCGCGATGACGCGCTTTGCGCCCGGACGGTTCTTATCTAATGTAGGTTGAATAACCTTAGTCACGTAACCATCGACATCTAACAGCTCTAACTCTTTCAAGTTTGACTGGATGGTATCGTCGCCTAAGAGACCTTTAATTTCTTCGGCCAGGCTCTGTTTACTGTGCTCAGGAAACAGTGAAAAATCTTGTGCCAAGTGCTCTGCTTTTAAAAAAAGCGGATCGGCAGATTGAGCTTGAGTCATGTTTGTGGGCTTATTGTTGCTGGTCATCAATTGATCCTCTGCTTAGCCTCTAGAATTTTTTAGCCAGTAAATATAACTTTGTTATAGTGTCAAATGCCATTAAACTGCAATAGACGCTTTGTTCCATTTTTGAGACAGTGAAAAAAACATGCCTGATCTGAATGGTATGATGCTGTTCGCAGCGGTAGTTAGAGCCAAAGGCTTCTCACAAGCCGCCCGTGAAATAGGCATGCCAAAATCAACTATAAGTCGTAAGGTCGCTCAGCTCGAAGAGCAACTTGGCGTACGGTTATTACAACGTGATACTCGAAACTTGAGCCTCACTCAGGTCGGTGCGCTTTTTTATCAGCACTGCACCAGTATTAGCGATGAGATTGAAGCTGCCAAGGCGACAATCGAAAATACTCATAATGATGTGTCCGGCTCACTTCGAATCGCCATCCCCGTCTCTTTTAGTCAGGAGATTATCGCTAACCTGTGCAGCAGCTTCATGCGTCTCTATCCAAATGTTGAACTGGATGTGCAATTTACCGATAGTGAAGTTGGCCTCGTTGGCGAAGGGTATGATATCGCCATCAAGTATGGGCCGTTGCAATCGTCGGATCTGGTTGCGCGTTTACTCTTCGAGCGTCAGCCCATCTTAGTCGCCAGCCCAGGCTACCTGAAGGCCAACGGGACACCCGCGACCCCGCAAGATCTTATTAATCATAGCGGTATATTGCTCGGTACTTCCCGCTCGGCTCCTATCTGGCCGTTGGGGAAAGGAGCAAGAAAAACGATGGTTAACTTCAAGCGTAAAGTCAGAGTGAATAGCGCCGTCATGGTCAAGCAATTAGCTCAGGACGACTTCGGCATCGCCATGTTATCCAATTCGGTATGTAAAAATGAGCTTGCCAGCGGCTCGCTAGTACCCATTCTGCAGGAGTGGCCGATAGAAGCCTTTAAGGTCTATGGTGTCTATTCGAGCAGAAGACAACTCGCCACCAATATCAGCGTCTTTCTGGACTTCTTCACCAAACGTTTTAGCAGCCATGAGTCACTGCAATCTTTAATGGTGTAAGTTTTTATATTCATTTTATAGACCATATCGATAAAACCTGACCTCGACCATATACCCGAGTAATTCACTCAAGTACTATCAAGCCTAGAAATTGTTCATTTATTGATTGAGGGTATAATTATGAGTTGTTGCGGCGCCTGTGGCGGTCAAGATACAGAGAAAAAAACTGAAGAGTCGAAACAAGAGCAAAGCTCTGGTGTTCAGCAGCACACACCTGAAAAGAGTGAGTCGAACTAAGGTTTCACTGATGAGCGAAGTCAGGTGATGTCGAACATCACCTCTTTTCTCTTAGTTAAGATAATTATCCAGCTTACCCCCCTCTATTTACATGAACAAATTCCCCCCCATTTTCCAATGCTTTATTTGCATATAGCTGTCGTGCATACTGCTATAATAAACTCATGTAATAACAGCTGGTAGCGAACCTATTACGCGCCAAATCGATGGCGCTAATACTCAGTACCGAAACCAGACATCTCCACTAACAATAATTACGCTCCGTAGAAAGGAATAAAGTCATGACTAAATCCGTGTTGGCGATTGCAGCTGTAGGCGCTCTGGCCTTTAGTATCCCCTGTTCTGCCACCCCAGATACTATGACCCCCCTGAATATTGAAGAGCTGAGACTCGAAGCGGCGAACCAGGCGATGCCAGATGTTGTCACTCGTTATCAGGCCTTAGTCGAAAGCCTGGACAGCAAGTACCGACAGCAAACCGACGAACTTGAGATGACCAAGATGGTCGCTCGTCAGGGTGAAAGATTATGGCAACAAGCCGTTAGAGACGTACAATCAGGCAGTGTCGATGATAGGCCGCTCTACTGGAGTCGCCTCGCCATGCAGCGTCAATTGAAGCGCAGTCGCCCCGCATTTAACATGGCCCCCTGGCAGCAAGAGATTCTATTGAGCGCCGTTGAAAAATCTTCCAGAGGCTTTAGCAATGTGCGGTTCTCGAATGACACCCAGGTAAAAATACTGCTAACAGGTTTCGATCCCTTCTTCCTCGACCGTAATGTCGGCCAGAGTAATCCCTCGGGCTTAGTCGCCTTGTCATTAGATGGTTTTGAATTTTCTGCTAACGGTAAGAAAGCACAGATTGAAACAGTGATGATACCGGTTCGTTTCGCCGATTTTGATGAGGGGATGATAGAATCACTGCTGACGCCTATTTATCGTGAGAACAGTGTCGATATGATTATTACCGTCAGCATGGGTCGTGATGATTTCGACCTGGAGCACTTTCCTGGCCGAAACAGAAGCGCTGCCGCGCCCGATAATTTGAATGTACTCACCGGTGCAAACAAGCAAAAACCAATGGCCCCTTTGTTTAATAACACGACATTAAACGGTCCTGAATTTGTTGAGTTTTCTCTCCCTGCTGCGGCAATGCAATCCGTAAGTGGTGATTGGAAAGTCAATGATAACCATAAGGTAACTTCAGTTGCTAAAGGTGAGTTTACCGCTGCATCACTGGCTGAACTTCAGAGTGAAACTTCGGTTGAAGGCTCGGGGGGAGGCTACCTTTCCAATGAAATATCTTACCGCGCAGTATTACTGGGACAACAGTTTAATAGCAGTATTGCAGTCGGACACATACATACCCCCAGAGTTTCTGGGCACGATCCGAAAGTTGAAGCCGAGATCATGGCACAGGTTAAGGCTATGGTCATAGCAGGCGCCGCTGCTCTATAATGCCCCAGGTCTAATAGTCAGGTGTTAACACGCCTTTGGTGCTCGGCAGGTTGCTGAGCACCCCATCTACATAGAGAATCGATGTTTAAGTTATTCAAATCTGTGACGAGTACCGGTTCGTCTCCCGATAGTGTTTCAACTCCTAATCAGCAAACACCAGCTTGCTATGAATTTGAGTCAGAACTTCACACGCGTGTCGCTCAACAAGTGCTGGAGTGCTATCAAATAGCTGAAAAGCATCTAAAACTTCAATTTCCACGTCCGCAGCTCAACTTCAAACTCAGAGGAAGAAGCGCCGGAACGGCTCACCTGCAACTCAATAAGCTCAGGTTTAACCCAGTTCTGCTCGCTGAAAACAGTGATGTTTTTCTTAAAGAGGTGATCCCACATGAGATCTGCCATCTGCTCGCTTACCGACTCTATGGCAAGGTCAAGCCCCATGGCAAAGAGTGGCAATCCCTGATGGTCAGTGTCTTCGGACTTCAGCCAAGCACGACTCATAGTTTGGATACTCAATCAGTCGACGGACAAAGATTCGAATACCACTGTGGGTGCGGTCCAGTAAAACTCAGTATCAGACGACACAACAAGGTCATACGAGGCGAGACTCAATATAGATGCAGGCGATGTAAGAGAGAGTTAACCCAATCTTAATGTGCCTATGCTGTAACCTCCATTGTCATTAACCACATCCCATCTCTTGAATGACCAGGCGAGCGACGCCTTTCACGCATCTATCCAAAGCTTCACAAGATTCTGCCACAGCCATCTTGATTCAACTCCCTTTCATCCCGTAAAATCCCGCCCAAGAGCAGAACACTGCCATTAACATCATAAAGCGCTTGATAATACTCATAGGTATAATATGGCGCTATTTAGGGAAAGATAATTGAAATTGTTTGATAAATTTGGCCCAGCCTTTCTATTTGGCTTAGGGTTGACTCTACTATTTTCCACCGCCACAACCGCTTCTCCTTCTCACCCAAGCAGTTTCAGCCAGGCCAAGAGACTGGCAAAAGAGATCTATGCCGACTCTCTCCCTGCCACCAGCTTTTATTGTGGTTGCGACATCAAGATCTCGGGTAAGAAGTGGCAGACCGATTTCTCCCGTTGCGGCTATCAAGTGAGAAAGCAGCAAAAGCGTGCGGCGCGGATCGAATGGGAACACATAGTGCCAGCATGGGAACTTGGGCATCAAAGACAATGTTGGCAGCAAGGCGGTCGGAAAAACTGCGGTAAGAATGATAAACTGTTCAGGAAGATGGAATCAGATCTACATAATCTGGTGCCCGCTATCGGCGAAGTCAATGGCGACCGAAGCAACTATCGATTTAGCCAATGGAATGGCCAGGCAGATCAGTATGGCCAATGTGATATGGTTATCGACTTCAAGTCGAGAAAAGCTGAACCACCCAGCTATACGCGGGGGAAAATTGCCCGCACTTACCTCTATATGCAAAAAACGTATAATTTTAGAATATCGAAAAGCCAATTAAAATTGTTCAAAGCATGGGATAAAACTTATCCAGTTGATACTATCGAATGCAAAAGAGACAAGGCCATAGCCATAACTCAGGGGAATCATAACCCTTTTGTTAAAAACCAATGTGACGCAATAGCCACAAAACAGCGGCTTGCGGAGTAGGAAATAGATGAGAATCCCAAGAATATACCAAGCATCCACCTTCACGGTAGGCATGTCAGTTGCCCTCGATGATGAAGCGGCCTCTCATGTCGGTCGTGTACTGCGCATGTCCAGCGGTGAACAGGTCAGTTTATTTAATGGTGACGGTAACGAATATCTTGCACAAATAGAGTCGGCCAGTAAGAAAAATGTTCAAGTCACTATCCTTTCCTCTGTCCCTAATGAAAGCGAGTCTCCGCTACACCTGCATTTAGGCCAAGTGATCTCACGTGGCGATCGTATGGACTTTACCATTCAAAAGTCTGTTGAGCTGGGAGTGAATACCATCACCCCTCTTTTCTCTGAACGCTGTGGCGTCAAGCTGTCAGGGGAGCGATTGGAAAAGAAAATTCACCAATGGCAAAAGATTGTCATCGGTGCCTGTGAACAGTCGGGGCGTAGTCTTGTGCCTCAGGTGAGACCCGCCATGTCTTTAGAGGCCTGGAGCGCCGAACAAACAGACTCGCTTAAATTAAACCTACACCCAAGGGCGGCGCACGGTATTGGCGGATTAACCCTTCCTACACCAAGAGTCAGGCTCTTGATCGGGCCCGAAGGTGGTTTGTCTGAAACCGAAATATCGATGACAGAACAGCATGCCTTTACCGATGTATTGTTAGGCCCCCGGGTGTTGAGAACCGAGACGGCAGCCTTAACGGCAATAAGCGCACTGCAATTAAAATTTGGCGATCTGGGTTAACGCCCCCATATCCAATATGAACCTAATTTAAGACCATCGAAAATGGGTGGGACAAGGAAGCGACTTCATGATCAAGCTCGGCATAGTGATGGATCCGATCACTGATATCAACATCAAGAAAGACTCAAGTTTCGCCATGTTATTGGCCGCTCAAAGCCGTGGTTATCAACTCTTCTACATGGAGATGCAAGATCTTGCCATGGTCAATGGTGTGGCAATGGCAAACATGCGTGAACTGTCGGTAAAGCAAAATCCCGACAATTGGTTCGAGTTAGGAGAACCGGTAGATACTCCACTGTCAGATCTTGATGTGGTCTTGATGCGTAAGGACCCTCCGTTCGATACTGAGTTTATCTACGCAACCTATATGCTTGAAAGAGCTGAAGAAGATGGAGTGCTTATTGTCAATAAGCCTCAGAGTCTGCGCGATGCCAATGAGAAGCTTTTCACCGCATGGTTCTCTGAGTTCACTCCAGAGACTATGGTCACCCGCGATGCAAAGCGCATCCGTGAATTCTATAAGCAAAAAGGCGATATCATCCTCAAGCCATTAGATGGGATGGGTGGCACACTGATTTTCAGAATTAAAGCTGGCGATCCCAATGTGGGCGTGATCATCGAAACCTTGACCGAGTACGGCCAGCGCTACGCGATGGCGCAGGCATTCATTCCGGATATCACCTCAGGCGATAAGCGTATTTTGGTCGTCGACGGTGAACCGGTTCCCTACTCCCTTGCGCGCATCCCCCAAAAAGGCGAAACCCGTGGTAACCTCGCAGCCGGAGGCCGAGGCGTTGCTCAACCACTATCAGAGAGCGATTGGGCTATAGCCCGAGCCATAGGGCCTGAGTTAAAGAAACGTGGCCTCATCTTCGTAGGATTAGACGTTATTGGTGACAAGCTCACCGAAATAAATGTGACCAGCCCAACTTGTATCAAAGAGATCGAAGCCGCCTTCGATGTCGATATCACAGGTATGTTGATGGACTCTATCGAAGCAAGATTAAAGGCAAGCTAGGACCAGATTAATGAGACCGACTTTATTCAGCTTAAAACGTTCTTTACTCGCGGTGACGATATTATTCGCCACCTCGACCTCGGCTTTGGTATACGCTAATGCCGATACCCCGACTCACACCATGATGGGCGACGTTCCCAGCGTCCCCAAAAATATCGTGATCTTAATCGGTGATGGTATGGGCCCGGCCTACACCAGTGCGTATAGATACTATAAAGACAACCCTGAAACACAAGAGATTGAGCAAACGGTATTCGACCGACTCTTAGTCGGAACGGCCAGCACCTATCCGGCCCGTGTCAGCGGTTACGTGACTGACTCAGCGGCATCGGCAACGGCTCTGGCGACGGGAGTTAAATCCTATAATGGGGCGATATCGGTCGATACCGACAAACAAGCTTTGCCCACTATCATGGAGATGGCCAAGAAACAGGGACTTTCTACAGGGGTCGCCGTAAGCTCTCAGATAAATCATGCCACTCCGGCTGCGTTCCTCACTCATAACGAGAGTCGCAAAAATTATGATGAGATAGCAAAAAGCTACTTAAACACCGATGCAGATGTCATGTTAGGTGGCGGACAAAAATTCTTCCCGGCTAAACTTATCAGTCAATTTGAGGCTAAAGGTTACCAGTACCTATCAGACTTCTCACAGTTAGGTACAGTCACTGAGCCCAAAGTCATTGGCCTGTTTGCCGAAGTTCAGCTGCCCTGGGCTATCGACGAGATGGGTGCCCACAAGCTAAGTAAGATGACGGCTAAGGCACTCGAGTTGCTTTCTCAGAATGAAAAGGGGTTCGTATTATTGGTCGAGGGCAGCTTAATCGATTGGGCTGGCCACAATAATGATATCGCAACCGCAATGGCTGAGGTAGACGAATTCGCTAATGCGTTAGAGGTTGTTGAGCAGTACGTTCGACAAAACAATGATACCTTGATGGTCGCCACAGCCGATCACAACACGGGTGGGCTGAGCATAGGTGCTAAAGGGGAGTATATCTGGAGAACTGAGATACTCAGAGCCGTTCAATCAAGCCCCGCCACAATTGCCACTAATGCACTCTCTGGCGATAACTGGAAAGATGAGCTTACCTCAACGTTGGGGTTCGATCTCAATGACGATGAACTGACTCAACTGTCTCGGGCACGCATGCAGGGTCAAAAGGTGCTGGAAACAGCTATCAAGCAGCTTATCGATAATCGCTCAAATACAGGTTGGACGACTAGTGGCCATACCGGAATGGATGTACAGGTATTTGCATCGGGTCCGGCATCTACACTCTTTAGCGGCTATCAGGACAATACTGACATTGCGCTAAAGGTTATGAGCTTGCTTCCTAAGAAAACCAAAACCGCCGCTGTTACGGTCGAGGATACAAAACCAGCCAGTGCAAAGTAAGCCAGTTTGAGTTTTACCTATTGGTATTAGCTCCCCAACTTACCCAGTTGGGGAGCGGTCTCTATCGGCCAGACTCGATCTCGCTCTATCTGTTTTAACATTCCAAACACCTTTTCCTCTTCTAAGGGCTTCGAATAAAGATACCCTTGAGCGAGTTCACACTTGGCATCGGCTAGGAAGTCACATTGTTGAGTGGTTTCTATCCCTTCTGCAACCACCGTTCGCCCTAAGTTATGAGCTAACTCAATAACCGTAGCCACAATATGTGTATCTGCGCCCCCCTCAAGTACCCCAGCCGTGAAACATCTGTCTATCTTGAGGACATCGAAAGGCAACTGTTTAAGATAGCTTAGGGAAGAATATCCCGTACCAAAATCATCAATCGCTATCCTGACTCCAATACGTTTAAGAGACTGCATTGCAGACATTGCTAAATCAACCTGCTCAATCACACTCTCCTCCGTCACCTCCAATAACAGGCTTTCGGGAGGAAGGTCATACTTAGACAAAATATGCTGAACAAGAGGAATCAAGCCTGGGTCCATATAGTGTTTGGCGGATAAGTTGACCGCCATATACAGATCTTCCCACCCCTGCTTTCTTAACCGGGATAGCATTGCCCCCGCCTCTTCCAGCACATAATTTCCAACCCGGATTATCGCCTCACTATCTTCAATATCGGGAATAAAATCTCCCGGCATGATGAGCCCCAGTTCAGGGTGAAACCATCGTATCAATGCCTCAAAGCCTTTTAGTTTGCTATCGGGTAAGGCGACAATAGGTTGCAAGAACAAAGAGAGTTGCTTCTCTGTAATGGCGGCACCAATATCTTGCTCGATCATTAAACGGTTATTGGCTTTATGCAACATCTCTTCGGTAAAGACCCGGTAGTTACTCCGGCCCGCATCTTTCGCCTGATACATGGCTAAATCGGCATGTTTAATTAACTCATCGGCCCTGACATTCATGCTTTTACAATAGGCAACACCTATGCTTGTAGTCACGATCAACTTATGATTCCCGAGCACGACGGGTTGCTGTAGCGAGGCAAAAATTTTGTGGATCACTTTACGTACATCCTGATCCGAACGGATCCCTCGCAGTAAAATGAGAAACTCGTCTCCACCTTGCCGAAATACCGTATCCATGGCACGAACACTGTCATTTAACCGGGTTGCCACTATCTTCAATAGCTCATCACCTTGGGGATGGCCTAAGGTGTCATTGATACGCTTGAACTCATCGAGATCCAGATACATCAAGGCAACTTGATCATGAATACGTCCCACACACGCTATGGTCTTTTTAAGCTCGTGCATCAACATCGCCTTATTCGGCAGGCCTGTTAGCGTGTCGAGCATGGCTAACCGTTCGAGTTCACAGGTGTACTCGTCGACCTCCAATTCTAAGTTCTGTAATCTTTCCGCAAGTTGGTGGGTCGCTGTATTGATAAGGTCGACTTCATCGACAATCAGCGATGATGCTTTCGGTGATAACCTTTTTAAGGTTTCAAAATCATGCTCCGCAAGTAGAGGCAGTAGGTTGGCATGTCGACCCAAACTCACCACGGGCGCCCAAGCGACCAAGATGACTAGACAGCCGGATAACACGAGGGCAAACAGAAGCGTTCCCAGCATACTCTCCTGAAATTCATTGAGTATTGCCTGCCAATCACTGATGTTGTTGATCACTAAGATTGCCGGAGAGTTAGCCTCTTCAGCCAGAGGGAAGATCCAGATAGCCGAATATTCTCCATTAACTTCATATATCCCTCCCTTAGTGGCAATCTGCTCCCAACTAAAATTATCGGCAATTTTTTGCAAGCTAGACAAACTAGTACGTTTATTACTTATGCTATATAGCTCCCTGGCCCAATAGTTACGCCCTACCGGGTGCACGATTCTGGGACCGAGTACGGCTAACTCAAACGAGCCGTTTACCCGAAAGCGAGCCAAGATATCGGTCAGCCCAGACTCTAAAAACAGAAGGTGGGGCTCTCCTTGAAGTAGATTGGGGACCAACACTTGAATCACACATTCACGATGACACACGATGCGCCAATGGGGCTCGATACTCACCGAGCTACTTTCGAACCATTCCCTATCTTCGACATCGACCCGATTGCCGGCATGTGCCAGTACCTCCCCAGATAGTGACATCAGGTGAATAGTCCTCAACTCCCAGTACAGTTGAATATCCGGCCAACGCTTATCCAGCATCTCCTGATACTTACCCACATCAAATGTTGCACCATCACGGTCTCCGTCGTTAACCATTAAGGCTATCTGTTGAGCCGCCAACAGAGACTGATCAACCGTTAATGAGATCGAACTTTGAAGGTTTTGAGCCAGTTTATTTTGCAGTGAAGCGAGTTGATAACTTTGTTGATTAATCAATTGACGAAAGGTAAAGCCACCTAAAATCCCCCCTAAAATGGTCAACATAACCATTACCGCAATCAGCAGCTTCCATTTCAAGCTGAGAAAGATACTCTTAGTATCAGGCGCCGTCATGGGCTCACCACTGGAAGCGATATGAGAGTTGTAGGGCAAACAGAGACCAATGCTTCGCCTGATTCAGAGGATCCGGAGTGACAATAGGCGTTACCCAGGAAGCCCCTTCAACATCATGGTATTCAAGGGCGAGTAACCAATCGTTGCTTGGAAACCAGCGAACACCGAAAGTCCAGTCTTTCGTATAACCAAAGTACGCGGGGGCTCCGTATATTGCTTCGTAATTTATCCCATCCGGATCGTCGGTGTCATCAATATGCTTATCATACCGAACGAATAGCTCCACCTCATGAGGGAGGTATGCTCTAAGGTCAATATAGTAACCCACACTGGGGTCAAATAGGTCTTCAGCTTCTGTTGGGGCTACAAGCCCGTTGGTCACTCTGTCACCTTTGAGATACTCTGCTGTTATTTCGAATCGCTCATATCTTAACTGTCCTGAAAAAACCCAGTTTTTTAATCGGATATTACCAGGATAGTAGACACCAGGCACGGAAGGTTCAAAGCTAACCTCTGCATCATAATAACTAACCCCTAAGCGTATATAATCATTTTGAAACTCAATATCCCCAGAGTAATAATCCTCCGCATTAAACTCGCCTAAATCCGCACTTCCCATCACATTACGATCTAAATCTTCGGTCACCTTAACTTGGCCGACCGACAGGTGCCAATCGAGAACACCATCGAGCAGCTGATGCATACCAAAGAGATCTCCCCCCTCGATATGCAGCTGTGCATCACGGAAATAATCGCTGTAAATAGACTGAGGAAGCATGATACTTGGTCGAGTGAAAGGGACATCTCGGGTACTGGAGTAGAAACCGGTTTCATTCTTAAATCTTCCGGCACGGATCCCCAGCATCCCCTCCCCAACCTGATGGCTATATTCGGCAAACAGATAATCAAACATGACATCAGGCTCAGCCAGCGTCCCCCACTGCCTGAAAGTCAGTGCACTTGCGAATCGAAGATGAGCTATAGGTTTCCACGACACGGCAAATGCGGCTTCGGTGATATCAAATGTGCTGCTATCCTCTCCAACGATAAATTGGGTATCTTCTCCGGCAACAAAGCCCTGGCCTACAAACCCGCTTAATTGCCATTCTGACGAGATAGCGGCTGATGAGATAAGTAAAAGCAGGGAGCACAAGGGCAATGAGCACCTGTTAACGATTGTAAACATATTGGCCTCCCGCGACTGAAACTGAATCACTGACATAACCGATAGCCCCGGGAGTTCTCGATATCAGCTCTCTCATTTCAGCTTCAGACTTTAAGATAACAGGTCTTTCACCTGTACCGGAAAAGACCAGCCGATCCCATCTTCGCTGAAGCATATACGGCATAATATCGAGTTTTTGAAAACAAAATTCTTTATGTAGATCTGAACTTGGATCGAGAATAAACACTTTGACTTTGTGTCCGTCCGGCCAATAGATTTTTTGCATAGAAAAGATAAGACGCAGCTCTTGCGCTGGCAGAGGGAAATCGATGGCCGAATCATTCACGATGACCTGAGCCGCACTCGAATGAGCACAGAAAAGATAAAATACTAACATCCATGTAGCCAACAGGCGCATTACCCAGTCTCCTTACTATCCCTATAAAACGCTTATCACTAATCCAGTTCGGAACCTGAAGGTTTATAGAGCCGAATCATCCCCTCGGCTCAGGGAGCTAGACTACAAGGCGCCGACTCTCAATAAAGCCTCACCACTTTATTCCACTGAAATCTTAAGATATGGAACTCATATAATGCCTGTAGACATCGGAGTGGCTCTCAAACTTCACTCATCTACAGCTTAGGCAAAAAATTCTGATGTCGCCCAGTTATGGACAGATTTTTATAGCTATTTTTGATGCCACTGAAGGTTAAAAATACAAATTTTCGAATTTCCAAATAAAAACATGAAGGTTAGATTGGATGTAAAACAATAAGTTATAAGCTTTCCATAAAAAAGCCTTCTCCAAACAATTAACATAACTCATTGAGATAAATATGAGTCCAGAAGATTGAGTGGAGCTCACCTCACCGGATAAGTCATTGAGGAATAATTGACGAATAAATCCAACTATTTTTAAGCTATAATAGCGGCCAAATTTTCAGAATCTGGCCAACTGTGTTAACTAATCCATCTCAACTCATTCTTAGAAATAGCGATCTATTTACAGATCAAAATGTATTAGTGCTTAACTATGAAGGCGATCTGCTACCCAAACAATTATTGGAAAGTGCGAAAAAAGTCACGGCGTTATCGCTCGATTACCATCACCACCTGATAATGAGCCCATATGCCGAGCAAAACCTAGCACTTCACTTTGGGCATATGTTGCCCAATGAAGAGCAATTCGATACGGTGATTATCTATTACCCCAAAGCGAAGGCACTTGCATCCTACCTGCTAAACTTAGCTGGCGTTCATCTGCAGCACAATGGCCAACTTATCGTTGTCGGTGAAAATAAGGGGGGGATCCGCTCTATCGTCAAACAGGTTCCCGATTACTTCGATAATCCCTTTAAGCAAGACAGTGCAAGGCACTGCTTACTCTATGTGACTCAACTCATAGAGAAAGCCCCTCAAATTAACCTCTCAGACTGGGTGCGTAATTATCAACTTGAAACGCCTCAAGGAGAGATCACTATTTGTAACCTTGTTGGCGTTTTTAGTGAAAAGCGTTTGGATGAAGGAACAAAACTGCTTCTGTCTCACCTACCTAAGATGTCTGGCCGAGTGTTAGATTTTGGTTGTGGGGCCGGTGTTATAGCGGCAGCCTTACTCAAGGCACAGCCTAAGCTACAGATTGAGTGCGTCGATATTAATGCTATGGCCATCGAGTCTTGCAAACTCACCTTAGCAGCCAATAACTTTACAGCCGACACCTATCCCTCAGATGGACTGACACAAACCAAGGGACGTTTTAATGGCATCATATCTAACCCTCCATTTCATGATGGCTTGAGAAGTACCACCGATATTGCCAAAAATTTTGTAAAAGATAGTGTGCAGAAGCTTGAAAATGGGGGCGTTTGGCATATTGTTGCGAATAGACACCTTCCATACAGTGATTCAATCTCAACTCATTTCAAGCAGGTAAACGTCTCTGCAGAGAACAACAAATACAAGGTTTACTCCAATAAAATCAGCAAGTAAACAAAAGCCCACGACACAGAAAGAGCGGTATTAAATTTAGATACCGCTCCATTTCAAACCTCTAAAAATAATGCTCAACTTCAAACCTTACAAACTCCATTCAATTTTCAGACAGTTAGGGCTTCATAGGTCAAACTTTATGCTGTTATACTCGAATAGTAGAAGAGAAAAAAAATAATAACTATTCACTGCATTGGAATTAACTATGTTGGATCCAGAACTCGTTGAACTAAGTGCTGACAATATTTTTGTCGAATTTAAAATTACTCCTAATACCCATGGTCCGGTCACCGAGGAGGCCATTCTTGCGCTTCTATCACTCCCCGAATTTGAACAGCTTTTCCCTCTAGAAAACATTATCCAGAAGGCTGTTATCGAAATAAACCAGCTTTGTGGTCAGGACGATGGTCAATTCGAACTGTTTTTTAAGATTGCAGAGCGCCGCAATGGAACAATAGAGATAGAAGTCAGCAAAGATAAGATGGAGTCAGTGATGCAACTTACCGCAGCTTGGGGCGGCGAGGAAGTCAGTATTCAGGATATCTTGAAAGCATTGAAGGCGAACAATGTCTGCATGGGGCTGAGTAAAGTTAAAATTCAGACACTTCTCAAACAATTACCTCAACTCGAACCGGGAAAAACCTGCCGGAGCGTGATTGCAACGGGAAAGCCTGCTGTAAACGGCGACAACGCAATCATTGATAGAAAAGTTCCACTTGCCAGAGAACGCCTACTCCAACCACAGGAGAATGAAGACGGCACTGTCGATATGCGCAACTTAGGTGCAGTTGTCATGGTCAAGCCCGGAGACCTACTCATTGAAAAAACTCCTGCTACGACGGGTACTGAAGGCTATAACGTTCATGGTGAAATACTGACCCCGAAACCTGGTAAAGATAGCCCCCTTTCAGCAGGAGATGGAACCGAATTATCAGAATCAAACCCTAACCTTTTACTTGCCGCGGTCCCAGGACAGCCTGTTGAAACTAAGTCGGGAATGCAGGTTGACGATGTACTCAATATCAAAGATGTCGACGTCGGTTATGGAAATGTAGAGTTTAAAGGCAGTATCTTAATCACAGGTGATGTTCACGAAGGCATGGTAGTAAAGAGTAGTGGTGACATCACCGTCATCGGCTTTGTCGATTCGGCCTCTCTTTATGCCGACGGCGATGTTATTGTCAGTAAAGGGATAATAGGTCGCCAGCTCAAAGAGAAAGAGCTATCCACTAAGATTAAAGCCAAAGGGCAAATCTGCGCTCAATTTATTCAATACTCAGATCTGGATGCCGAAGGTGAAATTCTAGTGACTAAGCAGTTGCTACACAGCCATACACGAACCAAGCAAAGACTAACGGTAAGCGATGCGAATAATCGTAGAGGAGATCTGGTCGGCGGTGTCGTAGAAGCTGCGAAGGGGTTAAAGGCTGTGGTCATTGGAGCAACAGCGGGAACTAAGACCGAAGTATTCTGCGCCATGGAGCAGAGTAACTTAAAAAACAATATGAAGGAGCTGGATCAAGCGGTTAAGAGTATGGTCGTTGCTAAGCTAGATATTGAAGCTCGCCTTAAAAAGTTGCCACCTAAGAGTGAATGGCAAGATGACGAGATGATGGTTGAGCAAGTGAATATGATGCTGGAGGAGAAGAACCGCATCACAGAGGAGTGGAAGAGAGAGGAGCTGGAATATGAGCTTACCAAGCAAGAGGTCGAGAGCTATTATCAAGATAACCGCATAGAGGCCTACAAACATATCTTTGCCAACGTCGAGATACATATCGGACAAGCCTTTAATCGAACCCAACGTGAACATGGAACCTGTATCGTATCCAACGAAAATCAAGAGATTAAATTCGATTACAGTAACCGCAGTTAATCTGGCTCTATGGAGGTGGTGCCCACCAGGCACCACCCTCTTGGTCTTTACGACTCTCTCTTTGTAAAAGCAACAAGAAACGCCCTCCTCAAAGCTAACCATCACAGCTCTCGCTTCCCCTAACCTTTCCATGCATAATCTCATCCTGAAATACACATATCGGTTGAAGTTAAGAGATTATTTGTGGAACTACTAAGAATTGATTGTTTGGGAAAGGAGCTGAGACTGGAAGGCTCTATGGCTGGCTGGCAACAGCTTTTTTGGGGAAACACCTTAGTCTCGGTCAAACAGGCGAGTGCCGATAATGAAGGGGTTAAAATTCACAATTTTGAGCTAACCAGCCAAGTTCAACAACACAAAACGATACCGGAATCTGAAGCAACACCTCAGGATGAAGAATGTCTTACTTCAACCAGCATTAAGATAAGCTTAGAGATCGATCTGATGTGGCAACCCTTTAATATCGACTATCGACTCATTAAAGATGAGGCCGTTATCGCTACAGGGAGCCGAAACAGTAAAGATATCGAGCGTCAGGTTCCGGTAAAACCCGTTCAAACGAAAAAACAGTTCAGCGTAGTCGGACTGGCGTCCCTCGGTTTCAAGTTACTCAAGAGTGCCAAAGTCATCAAGGTAGTACTCGCCGGCGCCAGTATTGCTGCCTACTCATGGCTATTCTCCTTCCAGTTTGCCCTCGCGCTTATTGCCTGCCTGGTGTTTCATGAATATGGCCATATTCGGGCGATGAAGTACTTTGGAATGAAAACGAAAGGGATCTACCTCATCCCCTTTATGGGAGGCTTAGCCCTTAGTGATGAGAAGATCAATACCCGATGGCAAGATGTGGTGATCTCGATAATGGGGCCCAGCTTTGGCTTACTGATGTCCATCATTTCTCTGCTAGCCTACTGGGTAACCGGGAATGTTTTCTTTGCCGGACTCGCCGCATTCAATGCACTATTAAACCTGTTTAATCTATTACCCATTCTCCCCCTCGATGGCGGCCATATACTCAAGAGCATCAGCTTCTCCATGAACAGCATCCTGGGACTCGGGGCCTGTATCGCGGGAGCCGCTATCGGTGTATACCTTAGCTACACTCTGGGCTTAGCGCTATTAGGCTTCTTATTGCTTATCGGTAGCTTAGAGATCGTTTTTGAGTGGAAAACACGTCACCAGAGCCACCTCTTACCTTTAGACAGATATGGTCAGATATTCTCAACCCTGTGGTATTTCCTGACGGTAGGCGCTTTGATAGCGATCATCTGGTATCTGGCAGGATCGGGTGACGATATGCTGGGCTTACCACTGAAAATATTACAAAGTTAAAGGTAAACTTAATGGGCGTGGAGCATCACGCCCGACTCGCGAAAAAACACGCCACTAAAGTCCAAGCCACAGCTCAAGTTTGACACTCCATGTTTGCCGCTAACCAAATCATATGATAATAAACAACAAAGGAATTACTTTGTATCAAACATGAATATTGAACGGCTAGATTATCACTCTTTAATTGTATTCGAATCCGTGAGCCGTCACCTGAACGCCGGCTTAGTCGCCAACGAATTAGGCATGAGTATTTCGTCGGTCAGCCGGCATCTCGGTATATTAAGAGACATCTTTAAAGACGTACTCTTTATTCGTCGCGCTCAAGGTTTTGTATTAACCGATAAAGCGGTACAGGTTTTACCCTGCGTGAAACAACTTTTACATGGTTACCAAGTTCTCAAGCATAACCATACCCAATTTAACCCGCTGACCGCCAAGGGGCATTTTAAGATCTATGCCTACAACGAATTTACCTATGTGATAAATAAAGTGGTCAATGACTTCGTGTTACCCCAGGCACCAAATTTAACATTTGAGATAAGAACCCTGTCCAGTGACTGTAGCCGGGCCATCGAACACGGTGAAATCGATTTTGCCGTCGTATACGAAAATTTTAAAGACCATAAAATCATCAGTGAGATGCTCTCCCCCACCGAAGAGCTGTTTTTAATCGCCAAAACCGGCCATCCGGTTTTTGATGATGAGCTGACTGTCGATAACCTATGTAAGTATGGTTATTTTGAGCTGGATAATTTTAATGACCTTGATTCACCACTACTGGAGCAGATAGCAAAAAAACAGGGAAAAAGCCTTCAAATAGTAGGGGCGACAGATAATATCGCCGCACTGAGTCGTCATATTATTGATACCAATTCAATTTCGATGAGCTGTAATGTGTTTACCCGTGAGTACTATGACTTAATTTCAGATATCCAAACTTGTACGCTCCCCCATGAGCTAACCGAACAGCTCATTGATATTATCAATGTTGGACGCAGAGTAGGCAATTATCTGATTTACTCAGAAATTAATCAGTCAGCGACTCACCACTGGCTCAAACAGCAACTGTTTAACACAATCAGAGATGAATGGTATCAGGCGCTGAAGTCTTAACCCACCGGATACAGACCTCATAAAAAATCCTCTATTTATCCTTTGACCGGACAAATAGAGGATATAGGGTAAAAGGTGTTGTAGAGCCGACAGGATGGGGGGGGAACAGCTTATCCGCCGGCTAAGCGCGCAACAACTCACTCCTCAATGTATAAAAAGATGAATATTCACTGGCTAAACACAATTTGGACCAACCTCATTACCGATAACGAGGAGGCCCTATCGTTTAATCACTCACTTTTACACCTTCTTGATCCCTACGGGCACACCGTGCCTCGCCGTTGAACCGAAGGTTCTGTCACGATAAAGACTCGCACCTTTACGGGTTGGGTCGACGACGTTGAACGCATTGGGACAGATACCGGTACCGCGCTCTTTGATCCCCGGACGTACCGCACCATCCACCTCAACGGCACTGGCACCGAATGCAGTATGGCCATAACCCATACCGACGACGATAGTGCCCAGGGCAACCGTTTTATCCGCCTGAACAACGCCTTCTAAGTACTTGCCCTTAGGTGAAAGGACTTGAGCCTTATCGCCGGATTTCAGGTTATATTTAGCGGCATCATCCTGATGTAACTGAATATAGTTTGTATCTCCTAATGCCGTAATGCGAGGTAAGGAGACAGAATAGGGGCTACGCAAGTGCAACTTAAAGGTGGAGAAGTTAAACGGATAGTCTTTCTCACTCCAATGATCTCGAACCGCACTGCCGTCCCAGAAACGGTCAACATCATACACAGGCAAGCCATCATTATATTCCCCCGTATATGAGTCCTTTACTCTGGCTAATGATTCGTTATAGATCTGAAACTGAGTATCCATACGCATCGCCGCGTTAAAAAACTCCCCTTCATAGCGCTCATCGACACGTTCATAACGTCCACCACGAGTCAGCATAAAGGCTGTAGGTCCAAGCTCTTGCGGCTTCAGGCGCGCTTCGAACATAGGTAACGCACGATCGACACTGGTGAACTTAATGTCCTCCTCCGTCGGGGAGGGTAATACGGTGCCGGTATGAGCGATGTTAGCAAACAGAGGCACATAGAAATCAGCCGGGGTATTGAGGGGATACGACTTACCCTGCAGATCTTTAAATGCATTATCGCCAAAGCCCTTTAAGCCGATCGCTTTACTGACATCAATGATGAACTGCTCCATATTGACGTGCTCACCCTTGGCGGTTTTAGCGGTCCGCGCTTCGACAACCGGCACGCAAGCCACATCCCCGATATATTCGCTGCCCCACATGCGTGAGCTTGCCCACTGCTCATATTGCAGCGTATCCGGAACAATATAATCGGCGAACACATTGGTTTCGTTGATATAAGGGTCGAGCGCAATGATTAAGCACAATTGCTTGGGATCTTTGATGGAGTCTTCAACCTGATCTTGCAGACCTGAGCAACCGTAAATTGGGTTGGTAGACCAGGTGATCCACGCCTTGAAGTTGAACGGGTTTTTATTGGCATGGGCGACGAGCAACTCGCCACTGTTATCTTGCACAAAGGTGTTGTTCCAGGCCTCATTTGCCGGGTATGGACTCAGCCCTTGCGCCACTTTCTGCTGATACTCATGGCTTTGTTCATAATCACCGGAACGCTCGGCATTAAATCCGACCACCTCTGCGTGCTCAAAGTCCATTAAGTTATATAGCGGGCCATCATAGATGTCATACATGCTGGCATAGCCCACGCCGCCCATATGCATCATGCCGCCCTTGGCATTGTGCGCGCCGACCATAGTCGCCAGCATAATCATCGCAAAGGCAAACTGACCACCATCGGTAGCGTTACAGCCGGTATTGGTTTCAATAGAGACACTACGACCATGGGAGGTAAACTCCCTGGCCAGCTCCTCTATCTTGGCAACCGGGATCCCACAACGCTTCGACAGATCTTGCATAGAGTGACAGTTGACGCGTTGCTTAAGCAGTGAAAATGCCGTTTCAACCTGCACTTGTGAACCATCGGCTAGGGTTACGCTGTCATTATAGAATAGTGTTGCCGCCTGCTCACTATCACCAGTGACCAGTTTGCCGGTTTGCTTATCTATCACCATCTTCACTTCCGCATCGCCTAATCCACAGGCCTCTGCAGTCAGGAACTGGTTATAAAGAGGGTGTTTTTTATCTTTTACCACAAGGTAAGTGGCGTTGGTGTAGTTCATCTCACCAACGGCATCGGCGCTTGCCTGACTAGGTGCCTCCAGATAAGGCCTGCGGTACCGCTCATGATTAATGATGTACTGCAGCATCGCGAACATTAACGCAGTGTCGCCACCGGATTTGATCGGTAGCCACTCACCATTTGTGGTATCGGTTTCCGAGGTTAATGAACGCAGAATGGGATCGATGACCACATATTTAAAATCAGTACGATCGCTACGCGCCTTAGATAAACGACGAGAGCCTACATTCAAGCCATTCCCACTGGTACCTGGGTTAGTGCCGATAAAAATAGCAAACTTTGACTCCTCATAATCGACTTGAGGCAACGCCATCTCATCGACGGCGTCGAAGCAACCCAAGGCACAGCCCGCAACCTGTTGGTGACCACAATAGGAGTCCTTGGTACCGATATTGGGTGTTCCCCAACTATCAGCAACAAAACGATGCATAAAATCGGCCCGTGCACCTTGCTCGGATGACGTTGAAACCAGTAACTGATTCTTTACCGGACCAAAATCAGGGTAGGCCGGATTGGCTAGCGCTGGGTTAGCGTGAATCGCCTTCAACCCTTCGACATGGCCTTCACCGAAGAGATCGCCGCCATCAACGACCTCTTGCAGCAATTGTTCATACGAGATCGTTTGCCACTTGTTTTCACCACGATTACCGACTCGTTTCATACAAGAGGTAATTCGGTGCTTATCATCGAACGCATCGGGAACCGCATTACCACGCCCACAAAGGGTGGCTCGATTGCTTTGGCTTAGACCACTGGCCGCAGAGAGCTGGAACATAGCATCTTTAGGCGATGTTTCCATTGTCATGGGTTGACCGGCATTATTCGTCAAGGTGTAGGGGTTACCCACGGCGCGTAACACCTTATCGGTCTTATTATCGATACTCAGTCGCGCACCACAGACATTGAAGCAACCGTAACACTTGGAAAACGCAAAGCGCTGATCCTGGTTTTCAATCATCTTATTGTCCGCATCGAAGCGATACTCTGGCGTTAATGAAGTGGGCGCATACCTGTTAATATCTGCATCACTCGTTTTACTGCCAGCTGAACTCATAACTTGGGTACTTGCAGTACCTGCTGTCATCACTGCGGCGACCGATCCCGCCTTTAAAAAATTTCTACGATCCATGATGCTACCTCTGCCACAGTTGAGGTGAATGTATACTGAACGCGGTATTGCTCTCTTCTTGCGTCAAGCCAATATAAAAAACATTAGGTGAAGTTTGTTTGCTCGCCTGCAGCACCATAGGGTTACTCTGGCTCAGCAGCTTAGATATTTCACTATTCACATCGTTAATATCACCGAAGACACGCGCACCACCGGTACAGGTCTCGACACATGCAGGCAGCAAGCCTCTGGAAGTTCGTTGAATACAGAAGTTACACTTATCTACGGTACCGGTTGCCGAGTTAGTAAATCGAACCCCGCCGTAGGGGCACGCCTGGATGCAATAGTTACACCCGATACAGAGCGTAGAGTCCACGACGACTATGCCGTCTTCTTCGCGCTTGAATGTCGCGCCCGTCGGACAAACTGATACACATGAGGGGGTCTCACAGTTGTTACACAAAATTGGCAGATTGAATGCGTACTGTTTATCACCAATTTCCGCACTGGTTTGAATAACCTGGGTGCGATGTTCATCGGGTTTAGTGCCATTTTCCATGCCACAGGAGACAACACACGCTTTACAGCCATTGCATCGACTAAGATCGATCACCATGGCCAAACGCTTTTTTCCTTGTTGACGAATGGCTGCAATCGCGTTGCCCGCAGGCATAAACATGACCCCAGTTGTGGCAATTGCACCGCCAGCCAATAGTTTGAGGGCTCTTCTTCTATCTAGCATCGTAGACTCCTAATAATACTGACCCGCGAGTAAAACCGAATAGCGCAAGCAAAATGCACCAATTAATATCAACACAGCTAACAGGTACTCTTTACTATGAGACGCCACAGTCTTGCTAATGATTGACGTTAGGTTCAGCAATAACGGCATAATTAATCCGATTAAAACGGCACCTATCCACCAAATGGCACCCGCATCACTTGAAATAGCAAGCAGGTTGTCTACCCCATTAAATATACTGATATTGCGAATCGAGTAGGCGAACACACACACGGTAAGTAACTCAAGGGCCAACAGTGCAGAATCTGATTTAGCGAAGGAGTGGTTGACATCGGTTATCTTGATACGGGTTTTGACTATCAGCACCACTGCGGCGCCACAAGATAGGGCCGACAGTAAGAATATCACCACCAGAATACTGTTTGACCAAACCAAATTATGATTGATATCACCAATGAGTAACGCGGTATATGAAGCCACACAGATAGCTAAGATCACATTAATCATTGCAAAGGCTCGGCTATAGCCTGGCTGATTCGCTTTCGCTCTAAATGAAAGGCAAAAGAGCAATGCAAAGATTATCGCCAAAGTCAGCAGCCAGGTCCCTATGCTCATCATGGAGCTTGGCTCGAACGTCATAAACAGGCGATAGAAACGGAAGAACTTACTCATATCACCATGAGCAATCCCGTATTGGAATGAGGTGAGATCGAATACGATCATTCCCGTACCAATAATTAATAACAGTGTACCCACAATGGCGCTGATTTTTGCCGTATCTAAGTGATGCGGCACTTGAATTTTATTGGATAGCACGAGACAACCACTAATAAAAAGTGCTCCGGCTCCTGCTCCGGCTAAAAACAGATAGGCTGCGACTAACAACCCCCAATGAACTTCGTTCATAAATATCCCTTATTATAATATTCATACCTTTATTGACGCTTGCCTACCCATACTCAACCGACAACCAAAGATAAATAAACCACTCAAGACCAATTTAAAACATAAAGTTAAAAATGACCGTTAACAAAATAATACAGAGCATTAATAAAAACGAAAATAGTACTAAGTCACACAAAGTCGGAAATTATAAATTCAATTTATTTTATTAGACTCCGCCCATCTTTAATGAAATTCGAGAAACACATTTCCCGAATTACAAAAAAGACAGCGACCAACACAAAGCCACAACTAAACAAAGACTTAACCAGGCACCCCGAACAAAAACGAAAAATTCAAACCATATCCAGAAAAACAAAAAACGCATTTACCATAAAGTAAAAATAAAAACAAAAATCACAAACAAATATAAAACTGCTAGCATTTCGATATTTTTAAAACTCAACTTGTCAAAATAAAACCAAAACTTGTAAAGTAAGTAGCGACAAACAATTACACAAAACAAATATACTAACTATCAAATAGACAACTATTTATTATAAGGGTTGATGATGAAAAAATTACTATTAACATCGTGCATAATAGCAGTGGCTATGAGTGCCAGTCAGACAGTCGCTGCCGAAGAGAGCCAATTTACAACATCAGGAGTGATGATGGGGTTGAGCAACTACCTCTGGCGTGGACAGACAATTAGTGATGATAAGCCATCGCTCCAAGCCGATCTTATGGTGGAACATGATAGTGGATTTTATTTAGGCACCTCCTTTGAGACTTATCGTTATGAGGATGAAGACGATGTAAATAACGACTATGAGATAGATTACTATGGCGGTTATTATCAGATGGTTAACGACGATTTAGGTTTCGGTTTCAATGCCATGAAGTACACCTACGGCGCGGGGGGATATAGCGTCGAATATGCACTATCGGTAGATTATCAGGCAATGAATTTAGCGGTTAATTACGATCAGGATGTAGAAGCTTGGTATACCGAATTAAATTACTCATTCCCGCTATTTAACGACAGCAGTCTGGTGGCCCATGCGGGTCTGTTTACCGATGCCGAAGCCTACGAATTTGATGACAATGGCAAGGTGGCTGATACGGCCTACGATATCGCACTGCGTTACAGCTATCCTTTACTATCACAGCTGGATTTGATGCTGGAAGCCAGTTATCACGAGTTTAACGATGATCATTATATGATTGGTTTAGCGTACAACTTCTAACTTTCTGCATTAAATAGGCTTCAAAAGGGAAGCTGCAATGTGCACTTATAGCTATAAGCAGAGAGAATATTGAAGTTGGAGTAATGGAGGACTTTAAAAACTCCATTACTCGCATGTATAACAAGCGAGATAAAAGGTGACTTAATAAAGGAAAAAAAGGCAAATTTCAGGCATAAAAAAACCTGCTCAAAGGCAGGTTCTTATCTCTCAAACGAGAGTTTCTCTAATAAAGAGTATTTGATTGGTACCGGAGGACGGACTTGAACCGTCACGCTCGAAAGCAACGGATTTTGAATCCGTCGTGTCTACCAATTCCACCACACCGGCTTAATCAAATAGACTAACTGAAGCCAAGACCTCAGTAAGTGACGGCGATTATACCTTTGCAGATGATAATGGCAAGCCTTTTAAAAGAGGAATTGTGTTAAGCGGACAAATTTCATCCTTTCTCTTCATAACTCATTAAACATCCTATTCCAGGAGCTGTTCCTTTAACAATTCCAGGATTGGATATCGAAGATAAAGCTTGTTCCGAAAGCTTTGATGTTTTACCTGGGCAAGATTCAACTTGTTCATATTTATGCCAAGTTTATTGATCGAGATCAGCTTATTGACAGCGAAACAAGACTAATTTAGGGGAGAGTAATGAATACTGATGTTTTGAAAGAGGATTTCGCCCATGGCTTTCTGGTTAGATTTAATGTTTGGTAATCCGATAGGATTAATGTCGATGATAGTCATCTTCACCACAATAGGCATCATGTCCTATCTCATCTGGTTGTTTATTGACAAGTCTAAGCCAGAATAGACACAAGGTTTCGATGAAGCAGCAAGACTTTTGTTGTTTCTAATGCAATGGGGGCAATGAAGCCCCCATCTTTTTATCTGTTTCTCTCTAATTTTTACTATTTTTCGCTGAACAATAATCTCAGGTTAACCAGGATCACGCGGCATGCTTACGGGCAGTGACCAGATTGTGAGCAAAAGGCGGTCTTGCCTTTATAAGGTTTTGCATCTCTTCTTGACTTGGTTCGCCTGCAGGCAATCTTAAGACTTGTCGATTGAGATAGACTCTGGCTCTCATTGATATCTTATAGTCTGCCGTTGGGCCTTGAATAGCATAGTGTTTCTGATTACCAAGGTGTTCAATAATATTCGTTGCGAGTAGGCTGCACACTGCGGGTTCATTTTGCGGCAAGGTCAAAACGGTCTCGCCTTGAAGAAAAAACTCTCTCAAAAGGGCCCGCTCTGTTGGATCGAGTAGCTTTACTTTCTCCTCGATGATCTCTGTGTTACGTTTGTTCTTTAAATAACCAATCGCTTCATCAAGAAAATAGTTAAGCACTTGCGTCATGAGGTAAGCAACGCCAATAATTAGACCTAAGCCAATAAAATGAGAGTTAGCTGTCACGGCCTCATCCAGATTCAATGCCGATAGCAGTGTCTTAGGTATAAATAGCAGCGCTCCGCTCACGATAGCTAACCAGAGCATCGAGCTAAAGATTAGCTGTTTAGGGGTCGATTGCTTAGTGAATTGAAATTTTAGTTTCTGCATATGAAGACCTAGTGTCAAAAATCTGTACTTACTATGAAAACTAGCAAAAATAATGCCATAAATTGATGAAGTTGTTTCATTGTTAATATTTCGGCTTTTATCTTTGTTTTTAATGTACTAAGTTGATCAATAACGCTGGAAGCAGTCTATGCTTATAGCTACGAAAGCCTGCACTAATTATGGTTTTCAGACAGCATACAGCCACCATAATTGAGCAAAATTACTTACTTCGAGGCGCAGAAAAGGGTTCATGCAGACATTTACACGCCGGTTAATTAAAAGCCCCATAGGTCGAAAGCTGACTTTGTCGATAGTCTTGTTTAGCTCCATCATTACTCTACTGACAACAGGCTTTCAACTCGTCAATGACTATAAGGGCGATGTCGATAGAATATCTCGTCAATTTACCAGTATCGAGAAAGTTAATTTGGATGTACTGGCTGCCAGTATCTGGGTCATCGACGAACGGTTAATCAACACTCAGATCAATGGCCTGATTCAACTGCCTGATATTACCTATATCTCGATCAATGATGATAGTGGTCAGATATGGATTGCCGGTAAACCTACACCCGAAAATACGATTGAGAAGTCTTTTGAGCTATTCTACAATTCTGGTAGTGACAGCATCCCTGTAGGCAGCCTACTCGTTCAGGCCGATCTGAAAGCCGTTTATGACAAGCTGCTTGACCGTGCCATTATTATCTTGCTTTCCAATGCGATAAAAACCTTTATTGTTGCTGGCTTCATTCTATTTTTAGTCTGGTATTTTGTGACCCGACATCTGCACAGTTTAAGTCAATATTGCCAACAGATAGATCTCGATGCCCCGGCAATACCGCTTACTTTTGATAAAAATAACAAAAAAGAAGATGAGTTCCAGCAAGTGTCGATTGCGATTAATGGCATGCAAAATCAAATTCGTCGCTCCTTTTCCGATCTCAAAAAATCTAAGCAGGAACTTCAGGAATCTCTGGCAGATAGAGAGCGTTTACTCGAGTTAGAAACCAGCTACAAGGATGAGCTATCTAGGCAAGTGAAAGAGCGCACCCAAGAGTTAGAGCAATCGTTACTCGTACTTAAGCGTGCACAGGAAGTGCTGGTCGAACAAGAGAAGATGGCCGCTTTAGGTGGCCTGGTATCCGGTGTCGCACATGAAATAAATACCCCTATTGGGATCTGTTTGACGGCGGCCAGCTCTCAGCTCATTCATATCCGAGAGTTAATCAAGTTAATCCACAGCGAGAATGCGACCCTAGAGGAGATCAACTCCATTCTAGAGGAGTATCAAGAGAGCTGTGAATTAATCGTCAGTAATATCACACGTGCGAGCAGCCTGATCCAAAAGTTTAAGACTGTTGCCGCACAGCAAAGTTTAGAAGAGAAACGCTGCTTCAATTTAAAACAGAGTCTGGTGGAGAATCATGAAGCCATGAAAATTCTATTCGGCGAGAAGCAGGTGGATGTTCAATTCGATCTGGATCCTGATCTAGAGATAACAACTAACCAAAGCCTATTAAAGCAGATAATTACCAATATTCTGTCGAATGCTTACTCACACGCCTTCAAGCAAGTGGAAAATGGGCTCATCTTAATTAAAGCTCAATTGAAAGAGGAGCAACTCAATATTTCGATACAGGATAATGGTTCAGGTATCTCTAAAGAGGCCTCGACTCATATCTTTGAGCCGTTTTATACCACTAACCGCAGTCAGGGCGGAACAGGTCTGGGTTTATCTGCTGCATTTAACGCGGCAACCTTATTAAAGGGGAATATAAAACTTGAGCCTGAGTGTGATTTGGGTGGAGCAGGCTTCCTTATCTCTTTTCCGGTAACGGTTCCATACCATGATTCAGACACCGACTTTTTACCTGAAACTTTCAGCTGACTTTAGAAGTCAGCTGAAATGACTCATTCAACCTAAGCTCGTTGCTCTTCGGCTGTGAGCTTACAGATATCGATGATCACGTCGACCGCTTTCTCCATCGACTCGAGGCAGATGTATTCGTGTTTGCCATGGAAATTGTGTCCGCCGGTAAAGATATTGGGGCAAGGTAATCCCATATAAGAGAGCCTTGAACCATCGGTACCACCTCTAATAGGCTTAATCAATGGAGTCACACCTTGGTTAGTTATGGCTTTTTCAGCAATATCGATAATATGAGGATAAGGTAAGACCTGTTCCTTCATATTAAAGTAACTATCGGTAATATCTATCTCTAAGCTACCAATAACAAGATCGGCATTATAGCTCTTGACGCGCTCCGTTAACCAAGCCTTCCTTTTTTCAAAGAGTTCCAGATCGAAATCCCTAATAATATAGGTCAGCTCGGCTGCTTCGGTTTGCCCCTGCATATTGATCAGGTGGAAAAAACCATCATAGTCCTTACTGCCCTCTGGCGTATCATGCAGTGGCATCTTGGCATGGAAACGAGCGGCCATGGTTTGGGCATTCACCATCACACCGTATGCAGTTCCCGGGTGGCAATTGTTACCTTTTGCAGTGATCACCGCCGTTGCGGCATTGAAGTTTTCAAACTCAAGCTCACCGAGCTGGCCCCCGTCTATGGTATAGGCCCACTGCGCACCGAATTCAGGTACATCAAAATGGTCGGCACCTCGTCCTATCTCCTCATCGGGAGTAAAGCATAGGCGTATCTCTCCGTGCGGGATCTCAGGATGTTCCAGAAGGAAATGTAGAGCAGTAATAATTTCAGATATGCCTGCCTTATCATCGCCACCTAACAAGCTGGTACCATCGGTAGTGATTAAGGTTTGACCTAAGTATTTGAGCATGTCAGGGAACAGTTCTGGACTCAATAATTCATCTTCGCCCAGTTTTATCTCGTTGCCGTCATAGTCATTGATCAGCTGAGGAGTCACATTTGCACCACTGAAATCCGGAGCGGTATCTAAATGTGCGATAAATCCAATACAGGGAACCCCCTCGATGGTTTTAGGTACGCTCGCAGACAAGTAGCCCTTATCGGAGAGTTCGATCCTATGGAATCCCAACTCTTCCAGCTCCAGCTTTAGCAGCTTTGCAAATTCAAATTGCGATGGAGTACTAGGGCACTCAAGATTTTGACCATCAGACTGAGTATCAATCTTAATATAACGCAGGAAACGTTCTAACAGTGCTTGTCTCATAAGAAGACTACCAAAAGTAAAAGTGACCAGAGTCTATCAAGTCATATTGGGCAATCATTAGATTTTGATCAAAGTTTGGTTAATTTAAAGTGTGGCCTAAGATACATCTGGGTTAACAGGAGTTCGCTTCGTTTAATGACTTTAGAACACAATAAAAGCGATTCGCTAAGGAGGAGAGTTGAAAGCAGGCGAAATCATTGGACTGAAAACGCCTGAGTCAGATAATTCTATTACTTTACTCTTTATTACTGCGCTCTATTTATTACTTACAACGCTTTTCTTGCCAGCTTAATCAGCACCCGGCTCGCGGCAACAAACCCGAATGTACCGGTAACCACAGTCACCGCACCAAAGCCCGATGCACAGTCCATACGCATGCTGCCATCGGCATTCGCCTTGGTGTTACATACGCTGCCATCTGCTTGTGGATAAACCAGCTGCTCGGTTGAAAAAACAGCTTCGATACTGAATCGTCGTTGCACATTCTTAGAGAAGTTATGCTCCCGGCGTAGCAGGTTTCTCACCTTCGCCAACAGAGGGTCTTGATATGTTTTTGCTAAATCCGCCACCTGAACCTGCGTCGGGTCGATCTGACCGCCTGCGCCACCGACGGTTACTATGGGAAGCTTTTGCCTCTTACACCAGGCAATAAGCGCCGCCTTAGGTTTAACGGCATCGATACAGTCCACCACATAGTCAAGCGTGCCACCCTGCTTCTTGCCAATGAAGTATTCCCCAAGGTTTTCCACAGTAATGAAATCCTCCACCTGATTGACCTTACAATCCGGGTTGATCTGCAAAATACGCTCAGCCATCACCTCAACCTTTGACTCACCTATCGTCCCTTTTAAGGCATGAATTTGGCGGTTAGTATTGGTCACGCAGATATCATCGAGATCGATCAAGGTGATCTCACCTACCCCACTTCTTGCCAACGATTCAGCGACCCAGGTTCCCACACCACCGATACCGACAACAACAACATGTGACTGTGCGAATTGCGTTAATGCTTTTTGGCCATATAAACGGCCAATACCTGCAAATCGATTTATATATGCTTCAGAAAGCACCAATTCTTCCAACACAAACTCCAACAAGGCTAATAGTCATCTATATATCTGCCACTTTGACACTTTCAAATAACAACAGCACATTTCAGCGCTCAAATTGCCGCAACAAGACGAATAGTTTAAGTGGAGTAATTTTATCTCATTTCAACTACAAAAACTAAAACAAGTTTACATCTCAACCTTCTCACACACTTGTTAACCAAGATCACTAAAGTTCACCCTCACTTACCTACCCTGTTCAATCCTGTTAACCAGATATATAAGCAGGTATAACCCTTTGTAAAATAAGGTGGTTAATATCACACAAGATCCACCCCTTGTGACGAATATCACAAAATAAAGTTCCCCATCTATGACAGACTCCGGCTCGACAACTACAGATTAGACAGGCTTGCATCCACCAAATAACGCAGCCTTAACCAGCGTAAATTTTTCAAGCCTTACTCAACGCTCGACAGCAAAAATGCTGTTAAAACAACTAGCCACAGGAAGACAAAAATGAAGAAAACGGTTCTGTCTGCATCAATCATATCGACACTGGCAATCACCTCTTTCTCAGCGCTCGCTGACGGCCCAAATTTCTATGGCCGTGCAGATCTTGCATTCACCAACTCTGATCTCGGTGTCGCTACACAAAACCAGAAGTCGGGCACCATCATTGAAAACAACTTCTCATGGTTAGGTGTAAAAGGTACAGAGAAGATCAATGAGAATTTTGAAGTGATCTACCAAATGGAGTTTGGCGTGACTAACTTCGATAACTCAGGAGACACCTTCGGCGCCCGTAACACCTATTTAGGTATTAAGAGTATTGCAGGTACTGCGCTTGTTGGTCGTAACGACACCGTTTTCAAAGCCGCCGAAGGTGGCTTCGATCTCTTCGGTAATACCAACTCAGATATCGATCTCCTTGCTGCCGGACAGTCTCGCAGCGCCGATGGCATCAGCTATTATTCACCAAAGATTGCCGACTTAGTGACATTCAACGCAACCTACCTGGTTGAAGATAACTATGTCTCCTATGATGAGACAACCAATGAGCGCATCGATGCGGGCAACATGTATGCGCTAAGTGCAACCATTGGTGATAAAGCGCTCAAGGCGCAAAACTACTTCGTGTCCGGTGCTTATACCGATGGTATCGACGATATCAAGGCCTATCGCGGTGTGGCACAAGTGAAACTCGGTGATGTGATCTTAGGTGGCTTCTATCAGAACAGTGAACACTTAGACGCTAAGTACTCAAATCTGGAAGGCGACACTTACTTTATTAACGCCGCTTACGTTATGGGGAACCTGAAGTTAAAAGCCATGTATGGTAACGACAACTCGGGGCTTGGTAAGTATGTGAGCAGATTCGTAGGCAATACCGATGGTGGAGCGATGGAGACGGTTTCTAATGTCGATCTGCAGCAATTCAGTGTCGGTGCAGACTATCGTGTCAGCAAGAGCACACTGTTTTACGGACACTACACTAAATTTGACGGTGACATGATGCTAAACAGTGTCACACAAAGCCTTGATGACGATATCATCACGGTCGGTATGCGTTACGATTTCTAACAGTTAAAATATGGCTTTGCACACCAAAGCCATAAAAGTTACAAAAGCTACAAAAGTTACAAAACAATTCAAACGCTTAAATACTGACATAGGCGAAAACCGGTCTCTGATTGATTTTCGCCTTATAAATCGATAAAAACACTCAACAATTCAGCTACAAATACACATTTCCGCTATTTTGTTTCAAAAAATCAATTATCCGCAATAAAGCACAATAAATTTAAACGGCTTAGTTAACCAAGCCATATTTCCCCTGCTACAAATTGTTAAAACTCTTGACAGCCCCACCAACCGCCAGCTCTACAATTTTAGCACTTTCTTAACAAGCCGCATTCTGTTCTGTATATAATTGTTGGGCTACTTAGTTATAGGTAGATATAAAGTAAGCACTTTGCCTATTCAGGCTATTTTTTAAACTTCAAGTGCAAACTTGTGACAAAAACGCATGGTATGGATGTTAGAGAAGGCAAAAACATGATCTAGTCCACAATTTTATTGAGATAAAACTGTAAAATTCGAGCTCATGATTGTTACAGGAATGGACCCTTGTAGCGAAAGTAAAAACCATAAATAACCATTTTGAAATGGAGAAGAACTTAGGTTCTTGGGAGCACTTAAACATGAAAAAAACACTAATCTCTGCAACAGTTGCATCTGTAATGACTATGGCTTCATTTGGCGCGCTAGCCGAAGGCCCTAACTTCTACGGTCGTCTTGATCTGTCTGTGACTAACTCTGACACAGGCCTGACTTCACGCGAAGGTAAAGAAGGCACTGTTCTAGAGAACAACTTCTCTCACGTAGGTGTTAAAGGTAGCGAAAACATCGCTAACAACATCGACGTTATCTACCAGATGGAATTCCAGGTTGAAAACACTTCGTCTAACAGTGATGTTTTCAAGGCTCGTAACACTTTCCTAGGTCTTAAGACTACTGCAGGTACTGTACTTGTTGGTCGTAACGACTCAGTATTCAAGCAAGCTGAAGGTGGCATTGACCTATTCGGTAACTCTAACGCCGATATCGACCGTTTGGTTGGCGCTCAGTCACGTGTTGCCGATGGTATCTGGTACTACTCGCCAAAGATTGCCGATCTGGTAACGCTTAACGCAACTTACCTGATGACAGACAACAACCAAGCTGGTGTTGAAGACGCTGATGATCAGTACGCATTAAGCGCGACTATCGGTGATAAGAAGCTTAAGGCACAAAACTTCTACGTTGCTGGTGCATACAACAAAGGCATCGCTGGCATGGATGCATACCGTGGTGTTGCTCAAGTTAAATTGGGTGACTTCAAGCTAGGCGGCCTGTTCCAAAACTCTGAGCACGTTAGCAAGACTAACCTTGAAGGTAACACTTACTTCGTCAATGTTGCTTACAACTTGAACGGCGTTAACCTGAAAGCTGAATACGGTAAAGATGAAGCAGGTCTTGGTCTATACGCTAAGCGTTCTGGTATCCAGACTGCAGACACAACTGATGTAAACATCACTAACATCACTGTTGGTGCTGACTACAAGATCGCTAAGTCAACTATGGTATATGGCCACTACGCTATGTACGAAGGTGACTACAAGGTTGCAGGCATTAAGATGGACCTAGAAGATGACAACGTATTCACTGTTGGTGTACGTTACAACTTCTAATTTCGCTTCGCGAATTTAGATAGAAAAAGCGACCTGATGGTCGCTTTTTTTGTGTTAAATGACTTATAAAGAGCCAAGATGACGCTACTAGGTAGCTAATCGGCGCTCCGCTATAAAAGCTAAGATTAGGATCGAAGCCGTCGACCTGCCCTAATTCTTCCTTACAAGCCGATAAACAGATTCTGTAAGCCAGGGTACCTCTTTGTTGATAAATCTGGGGTTTTCACTGAGCACATCTTCACAGGACAGTATTTCGACTTCAAAATACTCCGCCATATTTGTCGTAATCCAATCATTCGATACGGCAAACGGAGGGCCTTTCAACGCCTCTTGGGGATAATCTAAGGTAACGAGCAGGCCGATACTTTTTGGCGGAATGAGTTCAGCAAGCTTCTGCACATAATCCAGGCGCATCTCTTCGGGCCAGGCGATGAGTGCGGCCCTGTCATAGAATGCACCGATTGCAGGCTGTTCCTGACTGGATAAAGCCTCTGCGGAGAGAGAAAATAGGTCACCTTGATAGATGCTCACCTGTTCGGTAACGAATTTTTGCAACTCACCTACCGGAATCGTTGAATAACTCAGGTCATTTTCGGTAAAAAAATGTTCTACCGCAGTTTCACTGAGCTCACACCCAATCACTTCATGACCTAACTCGGCGAGAAAACAGATATCCAGAGTCTTACCGCAAAGCGGGACAAACACAGTGGAGTTAACCGAGTGATTCAGGTTCAACCTAGGCCAATACTTAATCAACAGCGGATTGACTTCCTTTTTATGAAAGCCTATCTGCTGAGTATCCCATTTACTATGCCAAAAACCGGGTTCCATAATTTGTCCTGTTCGCCTAAACACATGCATGACTACCGCCAAGCATAAATGTTGGAAATATGAATTTCCGATACTCTAATGGGAACAAAACGGAGATGCAAAGTTTAAGTCTTTAAGACTTAATCTTTAAAGAGAAGTGTTTCAAACTAAGTTTACTACTTAAACCACTGACTCAAGCCCTAAATCCAAGTTCCTAGCTCAAGCCCGAAAATGCCTGTATCTGTCAACCTTAGTAAAAATAGAAAGAACTTAAACAGAAATCACTTGAACAGGACTGCTGCTACTCATATTTATAATGAGTCAGATATCTATTTTATCGCTAATATTTTCTGTGCCTTTCTCAACCAGACACAATTTTCACATTCACAATTTCTTCTGGAAAGGTGATGTGGAGTTAAGCTGGAATCGATAAAATCTACGGCGATCAACAGCTGTTGTTTGATCTCCTGAACTGATTTTTTCTCAACCGCGACTAACTCGTCGTTGTGATTCATCCAGGTACATTCCATCCCCTGATGGCAATATAGGCATTGCTCATCACTGGTATTGAAAAATCCTGCATGAGGACAAAATTTCAACTCCATCGATTGAACGATGCGCTTCCTCGGGTACTCGAGTAGCTCTATTAATAGGGCCTTGTCTATCTCAGTCATATGCCCCTCCTCACTTCAATTATGCCTCTTCTACTAACAAAAGAGAGGCTTATTTACGTTTATAAAGATATATTAGTTCTGTCTAAGAGGTTACCTGTGAAATTTTGTAACAGAATTGATATAGGTCAATATCATCACCGAAAATGTTCGATAGGCACCTTTAGATCTTACAAACATGGTGTTGATCAACTCACTCATGAAGCACTTGTTCACATCATAATTAACGATAATAAGTGTTGGCTTATTCCCGGCTTATTGATTTAATGAATTCAGTACTCAAGAAAGCGTGTATGACCTAAGATGCCTACAAGCCAACCACCCACACCGCAACTGCAGCACTTCTATATCTCTGAAGAGCAGTCGATCTATCTGCTTAAAGCCGATGATGCGCGCAAGCACAGAGCCTGGATACGTCTGTGTAAACAGCAGCTGGGTAAATTAGGCTACAAGGAGTTGGAGCTTGTTGGTAAAGGCGCCTATGGGTTTGTATTTGCAGGCATCGACCCTCAAGGCGAGGCTCATGTTTTCAAATTCTCACGCGTCACTCTGCCACAGCATGTCCAGGACAGGCTGGAGGAGGAGGCGTTTATGCTTGCTCAGGTCAAGCATCCGAATGTACCTCCCGCTATCAAGTTTGCCCATGCCGGGAAACAAGGCATCTTAGTTATGGCAAGGGCGCCGGGTGAGGACCTGGAGCAACTGTGCTTGAAACGAGGCGCACTGCCTGTAGCCATGGTTATGAATATCGCCAGGCAGCTTGCCAATATACTGCAATACCTGCACCACGGCCGTCCTTTGGTGCATGGCGATATAAAACCGTCCAACTTAGTCTACGACGTAAAGACCAATCACCTGTCACTTATCGATTGGGGCTCGGCGGTGTTTGCCCAGCGAGATGCTCAGGGTAACCCGGTCAATGGCAATGTAATGGATCTGCTCTCTAATGATCAGCAGCATACTAACGCCAGAATGGGAGATGTCTATTTTATTGGAGAGGAACAACTCAATGGCTCCCTCTCCAGTACCCGATTCGATGAACAAGGAGTCGCAGCAACCTTATATGCCATTGCATCGGGTCAGGCGAGTCGTTTCGGCAGCAAGGTGATAACAGCCACCAGCATAGGTTTACCCGTAGAGCTGGCGAAAACCTTAGATGGCATGCTCAGTGAAAACCCGAATCAGCGAAATAAAGCTGGAGACTATTTCCTAAAGAGTATGCTTCATAGCCACCGACTCCATCTGCCCGATATTGAAAAACCACCGCTAATCGAGGAGATCCCCATTTGGGAGCTCACCCGTGCACGCGATGTCGAGACAGTTATCTATAGTTCTAGAAAATCATTCCTCAAAGAACATAATACGGACGATCCCATCGAAAAGATGGATGACCTTCAGTTAGAAAAATATTATCGCAACTTTATGGCGGGAATGGGCGATACCGAGAAAGGGTTTATCGCTGCAGTCGGCCGTATCGGTCAATACTCTATCGTGGGCGGTCTGGCGATTCACTGGCGAGAAACCGGCGTTTTTGTCGACTCTAACCTGGCCCTGTATCGCGCCGAGGAAAAAGCGGCACTGACGTTAGCGGTCAACAACATGGTCACTCTGGCCAGGGGAATAAGAAGGATAGGGGTATTTAAGGCTTGCTTCTTCAATGCCAGAGATACCTTACACCTCGAACGCGATGATACCACACAGCCTTTTCATATCGATCCGGAGCAGCAATTACCTTTCGAGGTAGGAAGCGTGCCTTCGCTGGAAGATAAATCACGCTTGCACTCATATTTTGAAGATGGACGAGATCCCGACGAAAACCTTGAGCTTCCGTCCGAGATAATAAATGAACTGGCATGGATCAACAGGATACATCATACCGGCTGCATCATCTTCGAAGTTCTCCCTAACCATATGAAGATTCACAGTTATCTAAGGTTATTGAATCCCAGAAAACAAGCGGCATTTCGTGCCAGTCTCGATAGAATATTAAGCCACGTGGATAAGATTCAAGGAAAAGGGGTATCGGGGTTCATGAAGCTACCCTACAAAAATACACGAAAGTTCAGCCATATAGATTGTAAGGAAGAAAACTTTTATCCAAGGAATCCAAAAATAAGATCCTAGAATCTAGATCCTAGGCTCTAGGTCCTCGGATCTTCTTTATCATCTATCTGATGACTTTCCGGGCGCTTGTCGCTGGGATCTTGCTTATGCTCAAAATCACCATCGAATGTCTCTCCGCCTTCGGGATTCTGACTCCTACTATCATCAAATGGCTGATGACCGCCAAAGGGACCTTGGGCACCATTGGCGCCGGGGCCAAAACCGCCATGAAAACCGCCATTATTGACCACTCTCATCTGCATTCGCTTGTAAAGAAAGCCGGCAACAGGAATACGGGTTAAGGGAGTCAGCAGCAATAATCCAATGGCATCGGTAACAAATCCCGGAATAAGCAACAGCAGGCCGGCAACGGCCAACATCATCCCTTCGACAATCTCCTGGCCGGGGGCTTCGCCTCGTGAAAGCTTTTGCTGCACTTGCATTAGTGTCGTGATCCCTTGGCTACGAACCAAAGAGACGCCAACAATAGCAGTGAAGAATACCAAACCTATGGTGGTCCAGCTCCCGAACGACTCACCGACACGGATCAGTACGTTTAGCTCTATAACCGGAACTAAGATGAAGATAACTAATAGAAAGAAAAACACACTGACCTCACAACGACTAACCGATGAGTAAACGATTTACTCAAAATGAAAACTATTTATGACTTAATATAAAAACTATTTAACTCAATATGAAAACTAAATGGGGCTTTACGGGTCTATTTTCAAGTAAGCAAGCTGGAATTTAGCTCATATCGTGATTCTGTTTACTTGGATAAGCTCACTATTTTAGCGATGCCTTAATGCAAGCGGGTATGAAAAGACGTAAAGTATGCTCCATAAATAACCGCAAACTACCTAATCGAATAGCTTAGCGTAGTTTACCTATGCCGGCTTAAGCCAGCTTTAATTTATTACACGAGATGACAGCAGATACTATGCAAGATGAATTTCTGTTAGTGATGACCACTTGCCCCACTAAAGATTCGGCCACCGAGCTGGCCAAAGCCTTAGTCGAGGCTAAAATTGCCGCTTGTATACAGATCTCCGCTTCGGTGACTTCAATCTACAGCTGGGAAGCGGAGATCTGTGAAGAGAGTGAGTTTGCCTTACATATCAAATGCATGGCAAAAAACTATCCTGCCCTCGAGAATAAGGTCAAGCAACTGCACCCCTATCAAGTCCCGGAACTCATCGCTGTCTCCCTGACTAACGGGTTACCCGCATATTTTGATTGGATAAAAGAAACCACAACACCATGAAAAAAACTCTTACCCTAGCTCTTACATTAGTTTTCTCAACCCTACTCCTGTTATCGCCTTTGGCGCACAGTGAAGGCGTTTTCAGCAGCAGTAAGTTCAGCTTCCTCAAAGATGAACCTAAGCTGATGCCTGTCGATGAAGCCTTCGTTTTCGACTTCAAGCAGCAAGGCGAACAGCTGAAAGTAAACTGGGTCATTGCCGACGGCTACTATATGTACCGTGATAAGCTGAAATTTGAAGCCGACGGCGCGACATTGGGTGAAATAGCGCTCCCTCGCGGCAAGGCACATAGTGATGAATATTTTGGCGAGCAAGAGGTTTACTACTCATACGTAGAGATCCCCATTGCTATCAGAGAAGCTATCGAAGGCGGCTCTGTTACCGTTACCTTTATGGGCTGTGCGGAAGGCACATTGTGTTATCCGCCTACCAAGAAAACCGCTTTACTGAGTAAAGTTGAAGCTAATGATGGCTTACTAAGCAATGAGCTTCCGACAGGAGAAAAGCTTGCAAAGGCTCAAGTTAACTCAGAAGCCGGGCAAACTCCGATCACTCAACAAGATAGCCTGAGTAATATGTTATCGGGTGACAGCCTGCTCTGGACACTGGTGATCTTCTTCGGCTTGGGGATTGGCCTCGCACTCACCCCTTGTGTCTTCCCTATGTACCCTATTCTATCCGGAATTATCGTTGGACAAGGAGAAAAGCTCTCAACGGCCAAGGCATTCAGCCTCTCTATGGTCTACGTACAGGGCATGGCGATAACCTACTCACTGCTCGGTTTAGTTGTTGCATCGGCGGGTATGAAATATCAGGCAGCCCTGCAACACCCGGCCGTGCTCATCGTATTGGCCGTACTCTTCTTCGTATTGAGTTTGTCTATGTTTGGCCTGTACGAACTCAAATTACCGTCCAGCTGGCAGGAGAAGATGAATCGTTTCTCCAACAATCAGAAAGGTGGCAATGTTGTTGGCGTCTTTGTCATGGGGATTATCTCAGGTCTGGTCGCCTCTCCATGTACTACCGCACCACTGTCCGGTGCCTTGGTATATGTAGCACAAACCGGCGACCTGCTTCAGGGCTTCCTTGCTCTCTACGTACTCAGCATGGGGATGGGATTACCGTTACTTATCATAGGTACTTCAGGCGGTAAGTTGCTGCCAAGAGCCGGAAGTTGGATGGATGTCATCAAAACGGTCTTTGGCTTCCTACTGATCGCCGTGTCCATCGTTATGATTGGCAGGATCTGGCCTGACTTCCTCTCCGATCTACTCTGGTCGATTTGGGGCGTAGCACTGGTCGGATACCTGATGCACCAGAACAAGCTCACCGATTTTAACTGGAAGCAAACGGTTCGCTCTGTTCTGTTAACCCTTATGCTCTTAGGTAGTTTCTCATATGGGCTACAAGCCGTAATGACAAAACTTGGCGTTCAGCCCCAGACTCAGGTCGCCAGCGAACAGGCTCATGGACATAAACGTATCAAGTCTGTCGCCGACCTCAAAGCTGAGGTCGAAGCGGCCTCGGCTCAGGGCAAGCCTGTGATGTTAGATCTCTATGCCGACTGGTGCGTAGCCTGTAAGGAGTTCGAAGCGATAACCTTTAAGGACCCTGCAGTTCAGGATCGTTTAGCACAGATAGTATTTCTTCAGGCTGATGTAACCAAGAATGACAGCTTAGATATCGAACTTCTTGAAAGCTACGATGTACTCGGCCTCCCGACCTTGCTGATGTTTGATGCAGAGGGTGAGCTTCGCAACGATCTGCGTGTCACCGGCTTTATGAAGCCCGATGCATTCGCTGCGCACTTAGATATATTACTGAAAAAATAAGCATCTGACTTAAGTACAGCACCAAGGCCTGCGGTTCAACCGAGTCGCAGGATTTATACTAATCGATACAAGCTTAATCTCCGGCCTTTTAGCGAAACTAACCAGCCCCCCCGAACTCCCTATCGCAAAAATTTCTAATTTCAAATCACTTTTTAATTTAAAGTTAAACAAACTCTTATACAATAAGAGGTAGTTACCCTCACATCATCAGGAGAGACATGGAACCCGCCATCCTTATCACCACTTTAGCTTGCGGTATGTTAGTCAGCCGAGTAGGACTACCGCCTCTTATCGGCTATCTCGTTGCGGGTTTTGTACTGTTCCTATTTGGTATCGATGAATCAAGTCTTCCTCTGCTGGAACAGCTGGCAGAGCTTGGTGTCACCTTACTTCTGTTTGCCATCGGCCTTAAATTAGATATCCGGAGTTTATTCAAAGCCGAGGTCTGGGCTGGCTCCAGTCTGCATCTGATGGGCTCCATGCTATTTTTTATCCCGCTACTAAAACTGCTTGGAATGCTGGGTCTGGATCAGCTCACCGGGCTCGACCTTAATCAATTAGCCTTGCTGGCCTTTGCCCTGAGCTTCTCCAGTACGATCTTTGCCGTCAAAGTGTTGGAAGATAAGGGTGATATGCAATCACTCTATGGCCGGGTCGCGATCGGTATCTTGATTATGCAAGATATCTTTGCGGTGGCTTTCCTCACCATATCGAAAGGGGATATCCCCTCGATCTGGGCCTTTGGATTATTGCTGTTACCACTTGCCAGGCCGCTTATCTATCGCGCCTTCGATCGCGTCGGTCACGGTGAGCTTTTGGTGTTATTTGGCTTAGTGATGGCACTGGTGTTAGGCGCCTGGCTCTTCGAGGCCGTCGGCCTTAAGCCAGATTTAGGGGCGCTGATTATCGGTATCCTGTTAGCGGGTCATCCAAAATCTTCGGAGTTGGCAAAGTCTCTGTTCTATTTCAAAGAGCTCTTCCTTGTTGCCTTCTTCTTAACGGTTGGCCTCAATGGATTGCCGAGCTTCTCAGATATAGGTTTGGCCACCCTATTAGTGTTAGTCGTTCCAGTTAAGGTCGCCCTGTTCCTCTACCTGTTAACCCACTTTAAACTGCGTTCCCGTACCTCACTGATGACCTCGTTTAATCTCGGCAACTACAGTGAGTTTGGGTTAATTGTGGCGGCCGTTGCTACGAGTAAAGGCTGGCTACCTTCACAATGGATGGTCATTTTAGCCGTAGCCTTGAGTATCAGCTTCCTGGTCGCAGCCCCCTTAAATGCCAGCTCAAGCCGCCTCTACCAGAAGCTTCAAGGCAGGCTAAAGAAACTGGAAAAACACCCGCTGCATCCAGAGGACAGAGAGATCCGCGTAGGCAATCCAAGGTTCCTTATTTTAGGTATGGGTAGAATTGGTAGTGGTGCCTATGATGAGCTCAAAGCCAAATTCGACGGCGAGATCTTGGGTATCGAACACAAGCAGGATTTGGTCGATTATCACAAGCAGGAGGGGCGGAACGTGGTTCAGGGGGATGCCTCAGATACTGACTTCTGGGAGAAGCTTGAGCATGCCCCGAATCTTGAGCTTGTCTTACTGGCTATGCCACATCACATAGGTAACCAGTTTGCGGTAGAACAGCTTAAGAGGTTGAACTACCAAGGTAAACTATGTGCCATCGTCCAATATAGTGAAGATGCGCAATCCCTTACAGCTTCCGGTGTGCATTGTGTCTATAACCTCTATGAGGCAGCCGGTGCCGGTTTTGTCGATCATGTTATTAATGATCTTCTCCCGGACTCCCATGTGGCGCGCTCTAACGCCGAAGAGATGAAAAACAAAGGTTAGCCAAAGACTGATTGTATACATTATCCTAACAATCTAGTATTGTATTTCCCATCCTACGTCAGATGGGAAGCACAATACTATGATTAGCCCTACACCACACTCTAACCTCAACCCGATCTCAAACAAACAACACAGGCGGGTTAGGCGCAAGAAAAAACCAGCTAAGTTGATAAGCCTGCTCAGGCTATCACCTCTCCCGTTGCTGGCTTCGATAATCACTACGCCCTCGTTGGCTAGCGGCTACGATATTTGGCTCTATCCACTTAAATTCGATGCGGTCAATGCTGATTGGCAACTGGGAAAAGCTAAAGCCATCACTATTCGTGAGGGCTATGACAATCAACCCAGCTTCACATCAGACAGTCAAGCCATACTGTTTACCTCTGACAGAGGCGGGGCTCACAACGATATCTATCAATATCATATTAATGACAGCCATATTACTCACAAGCATCAGACTGAAAATGACGAAGTTAATGGCCTACTGACCCAAGTCACGGACACTGAAGATGAGAGTGAGTACTCTCCCCAACCTGCAGCCAATGGCATTCGTTACGTCGTCGAACAGGGCATGCCACACCAAAGTGTTTGGATAGAGAAGACTGGCATCCCTCGACAGCGCGCCATCAATAGCATGATCCCCAGTGGCTATTACGCCCACCATCCTGAACTCGGCACACTGATCTGGGCACGTTACGCCTATAGCCTCTACTTCGAGCCTTTGGGAGAGGTTGCTGATGAACGGCACTTTGTCGTCGCCAATGCAGGCCGTAGTATTCATGCCATTCCAAACGATAGGGCTTTCAGTTACTTACATAAACAACCCGATGGCGATAGGGTGATCAAGCGGTTTACCCCCAAATCCGGTAGTCATACGCCGCTTATCGGCATTGGTAATGGCAGTGAGGATTATGGCTGGAGCAGCAACGGCTGGATTTTCAATATTGACGCAAGCCAGCTCAGAGCCTGGCCTTCCTCATCAAACACAGATCACACAAACCAGATCTTTCAATGGCAAAGTGCTCAGTGGCAAGCGGTCACTCATCTTGAGCCACCGACACCGGCGCACCATAGCCCCTCCCGAGTCGCGATAAGCCCAGACAATCGCCATATTGCCATCGTCTGGGCGAGATAATTAATTGTAAATGCAGATGAAAAATAACAAGAACAGAAAAGGTCATTTAATGTCAAAAACCATCACTCTGGCCGCTAGTCTGGCCAGCACCCTACTCCTTGGCTTATGCAGCCTCACTTCCCAGGCGACAGAGCGATGGCAAGATCACTCGGTATTTGAGGTCAATAAAGAGCCCCCACACGCCAGCTTCTTCGCTTATAGCTCCATCCTGAAAGCGAGTGCGGACAATTATCAAGATAGCAAAAACTTCATGGATCTCAATGGAACCTGGCAGTTTCATTATGCGCCTAACCCTGCATCAATCCCTTTAGACTTTGCCAACAGCAGCTATGATCCCACGAACTGGGGCAGCATTGAGGTTCCCGGTAACTGGGAGACACAAGGTTACGGTCATGCCATCTACCTCGATGAGCGCTACCCCTTCACGACCAGCTGGCCCGACGCCCCCGAAGATCATAACCCGACGGGCAGTTATCGGCGCGAGTTCATCCTGCCCGATAACTGGCAAGGCAAGCAGGTGTTTTTCCATGTCGGCGCGGCAAGGTCCTCACTGACTCTGTTGGTAAACGGCAAAGAGGTTGGCTACAGCCAAGGGGCTAAGACCCCCGCCGAATTCAATATAACTCAGTACCTAAAGCCGGGTAAGAATTTGCTTTCGATGAAGATCATTCGCTGGAGTGATGCCAGTTATCTCGAAAGTCAGGATATGCTGCGCATGAGCGGCATCGAACGGGATGTCTACCTCTTTGCCACGCCTCAACAGAGGATCAGCGATATCGATGCACTCTACAATCTCAATAACAGATTAGATAAAGCCGAACTGGCATTAAGCCTGAAACTCAACAATCACCAACAAACCGATAAGGTCTCAATCAATTTTCAACTCTTCTCCCCGACAGGGAAAGAGGTTGCTAAAGGGAGTGAATCGATAACTCTTTCTGGCCAGATGCAAGTTAAGTTCGATGCGGTGATCAAGCAGCCAAACCTGTGGAGTGCCGAAACACCGGAACTCTATCAGCTTATCGTCAGCATGAAAGATGATACAGGTAAGTTGCTGCAGGCCAGTAGCCAATATATCGGTTTTCGCCATATAGAGATTAAAGCGGGGCAACTGTTGGTCAATAAGCAGGCCATCACCATTCGTGGTGTCGACCGCCATGAAACTGACCCTCTTACCGGTCATGTTGTCAGCCGTGAGAGCATGGAACAAGATATCCGTTTGATGAAGTTAAACAACATCAATGCCGTCCGTTCGTCTCACTATCCTAACGACCCATACTGGCTTCACCTGACCGATAAATACGGCATGTACGTTGTCGATGAAGCCAATATCGAGTCTCATCCCCTCGCCATCGATGAAAAGACCCAGCTAGGTAACGAAATGAGCTGGTATCCGGCTCATCTGGCTCGCGTCGAACGCATGGTTGAGCGCGACAAAAACCACCCATCGGTTATCATCTGGTCTTTGGGTAATGAGGCGGGCGAAGGAAAACTATTTAAACAGCTATATCAGTGGGTTAAACAACGAGATCTTAGTCGTCCGGTTCAGTATGAACCCGCGGGAATGGCCGCCTATACCGATATTGTCGCCCCGATGTACCCTTCGATTGAGCGTATAGAGGCGTACGCCAAAGAGCATACCGACAGACCTCTGATCATGATTGAATATGCCCATGCCATGGGGAATTCGGTTGGTAATCTTCAGGACTACTGGGATGTCATAGAAAGCTATCCGAATCTGCAAGGCGGTTTTATCTGGGATTGGGTAGATCAGTCACTAAAGTTCACTAACGATAAGGGAGAAGACTATTGGGCATATGGAAAGGATTACCACCCCGATATGCCTACAGATGGTAATTTTCTCAATAATGGTTTAGTCGACCCAGACCGAAATCCGCATCCGCACCTGAGCGAAGTGAAGAAAGTCTACCAGACCATAGGTTTTGATAATTTCAAATTCAATGGTGCTTCCGGTGACAACCTCTATGCCAATATCAGGTTAACTAACAAGTATGATTTTCGAAGCACCGGAGGGCTGACACTAAGCTGGTCACTGCAAAAAGATGGGATAAGTATCGCGCATGGCCAGAAGCCTATGCCTGTGATAGCTGCAGGTGAAGCTAAATCTGTCACTATCAAGCTCACAAACAAGCCAGCGCTTGTGTTCGATAGCAGATACGAATACCGACTACTCGTTTCGGTTTCACTGGCCCAGCCCAGACCTTTACTCCCCGCAGGTCATGAATTAGCATTTGCTCAATACTTACTGCAAGCAGCCAGCCCGAACCTATCAGAGGTGAGTACGGCAACTGGCTTGGCGGAGACTGAGACTCAATGGCAACTCAGCCACGGGGATAATCACTATTTCATATCTAAAATGTCCGGCTGGCTAACTGAGATAGAAATAAATAGTGAATCCAGGCTCCAGGCCCCCTTAATGGCCAACTTCTGGCGAGCGCCAACAGATAATGACTTAGGTAACGGTATGCCAGACTGGGCAGGCATTTGGCAAGATGCCGCGGCTCAACTCATCCTTGAGTCCCTCGAGCCTCTCGAGAAACACAGCCTGATTGTGACCCACCAGCACCCAAAGTTAGGTTTTGCCTTAGTGACCCAATACCGTGTCAATAAGCATGGCGAGCTCATGGTCAACACTAGCTTTAATCCAGGCAAAACTCCCCTTCCGGATCTGCCCAAGTTTGGCTTCACGACTCGCCTGCCTTTTGATCAGCGATATCTAAGTTATTACGGACGCGGCCCCGAAGAGACCTATGCAGATAGAGCTTCAGGTAATCGTTTCGGTTGGTATCAACTGCCGATTGAGCAATTATTTCACCGCTATTCACGCCCACAGGAGACCGGACAACGAACCCAGATCAGGTATGCGGCCGTCACGAATCGTTCAGGCGTCGGACTGATGGCCGTAGCCCAAAACGAGATGCAGACCAGCTTATGGCCCTTTAGTCTGGCTGATATTGACTTTAGAGCAGGAGATGCACAGGGCTCGGCATCGGGGTTAGTGCCCGTGACACGGAATCATGGCGGTGAGCTCCCGATGCGTGATTTTGTCACCTGGAATATAGACCTTAAACAGATGGGTGTCGGTGGCGATACTTCGTGGGGCCGCCCCGTACATGACCAGTACAGAATTAAAGCCGATAAGATGAGTTTCGAGTTTCGACTGGTGCCAGTTACGGCACAGAGCCAACTACAACAACTTGCCAGAGAGTAACTCTTCCCAGCTAAATAACTGAGATTCAGCAGTGTGCCGTCGCTGACTAAGTATTGATAAGAGATAATAAGAAAAGATAAGGAATCAAGATGGAACAGATAGTTCAGCTCGCCATATTTTTTGGCCTAACGGCAACGGTGGGATTAATCACCTACCTCAAGTGTCGCAATATCAAACGTGATAGCAGCGACAGTAAGGATTATTTCCTTGCTGGCGGAGGCTTAAGCTGGGTCGTAGTTGCTGGCTCCTTGATGATGACCAACATCAGCGCCGAGCAGATTGTCGGGATGAACGGTGCTCAAGCCTTACTCGTCGCCTGGTGGGAGATCGCCGCCGCCGTGGGACTGATCATTTTAGCTAAATGGCTCATCCCTATCTATTACAAGTACAACTGCACCACGACCACTGAGCTGCTGGAACGGAAATATAATGACAAGGGCATTCGCGCCATGGTCTCTGTGCTCTTTATGTTGGGCTATGCCTTCATCTTACTGCCAGTCGTCCTGTATACCGGTTCGCTGTTTATGAAGTCGATGTTTGGTTTACAGATATCCGTCACGCTGCTGGCGATTATCTTCGCCGTTGTCGGGGCTATTTATGCCATCTTCGGTGGTCTTAGAGCGATTGCTATCTCCGACAGCTTAAATGGTATTGGGCTTATCTTGATGGGTATCGTCGTCTCGTTTCTCGCCATGAACGCCGTTAACTGGGATCTTTCCGGTGTCCCTATCGAGCGCATCACATTGATTGGCGATAATCAGTCTGACATTCCCTGGCATACACTATTAACCGGAATGATCTTCATTCAGATATTCTACTGGGGAACCAACATGGTGATCACCCAGAGAGCGTTGGCGGCCAAGTCGGTAAAGGAAGCACAGAAGGGCCTATATGCTGCGGTTATCATGAAGCTCATCGTTCCCATCATAGTGGTGCTGCCCGGCATCGTGGCCTTCAAGCTATATGGCGATGTTGGTGATGTGGCCTATGGCAGGTTGGTGGGTGATATTCTACCACCTTGGCTGTCCGGAGCCTTCGCTGCCGTGATTGCCGGTGCTGTATTGAGTTCATTTAACTCTTGTTTGAATTCGGCTGCCGCACTGTATACCTGCGATATCCACCAAAACTATGTTAACTCCAACGCCGATGTCCGTAAGATAGGGACTCGGGTCGCGCTGGTTTTCACTCTGATATCGGTAGCACTCGTGCCCATTTTCGCAAAATCTGAGAGTATTATCTCCTTGCTGCAACAGCTTAACGGACTCTATTCCATGCCGGTACTGGCGGCGTTTATCTGCGCGCTGGTCTTTAAAAATGTCCATGCCAATGCCATCAAGCTAGGTCTTGTCTTCGGCGTACTGATCTATGCCATCTTTACCTTCATATGGAGTCCATTTCACTTTATTCATATGATGGCCATTACCCTTGCGGGCACGATCTCGGTCACCTTGTTATTGAGCAAGTTCGTCTTTGCACAACGAACAGCGCCACAACTAGCGGCTACCGAAAGTTAGCAAAATGTAAGGGGAGCGTTCGAATTGTTTATCGTTCGCTCTAATTTAATTGATTTTATTATCAAATTCAGAGATTCAATCCAAATTCCAGATACAAACGAAAAAAAATGGATTAACTCTGTAAAAACTGAGTTACAGCCTGAGTTAAGTCGTGATATAACGAAGTATACCCAAACGACCTCGAAATGCAGGATTCAGCATGTCGAGAAGTGACAGAGTTCAAGGCATGAAATAGCGGGACTAGTGATTCTAATTCAATATTTAATAACGCAGAAACATGTTGATTCTCGCCTTGCCCTTCGGGAGTTCCCGTAGAATATCTACACGGCGTTAGTGATATTGAAAAGGGATTAACCATTCTCTTCAATCACTGCCTTGTTCAGCCATCCTACGGGAGCTCTGAAACGAGCATTTTGAAGTAGCTTGGATATATACGGTCGAAAAACCTGTCACTGGCAATATCAACTTATATTTATAGAGAAGCGTTAAAACATGTCGAACCCCGCACAGCGCGCGAACAAATTATTTGTGCAAACCTTTGGCACTACAGCTGATGACCTTTACCTGGCACCGGGCCGGGTAAACTTGATAGGCGAACACACTGACTATAACGATGGTTTCGTTTTGCCGGCAGCGATCAACTTCCATACTATTGTTGCGGTAAAACGCCGTGAGGATGATATCTACCGCGCCGTTTCCGATGCCTTTCCCGGTGAGATAAAAGAGTGGGCTTTCGGTCAGGAAGGTGTCATGACCCCCGAAGATGGCTGGGTCAATTATCTCAAAGGGTTCACTGCTGCAATGGCGGCATCAGGCTTACCCGCAAAGGGGTTAGATATTTCAGTTGTCGGTAACGTTCCTCTTGGCGCAGGTCTTTCATCCTCTGCGGCATTGGAACTCGCGTTTGGTACTGCCGTTAATGATTGCAGCCAGCTCCGGCTCTCCCCTCTTGCTGTCGCTCAAATGGCCCAGCGCGGTGAGAACCAATATGTAGGCTGTGCCTGCGGGATCATGGACCAGATGATCAGTGCCTTAGGTGAACAAGACCATGCCCTACTCATCGATTGTGAAGACCTAGATAGCGAACCCGTTCATATACCCGATAGCCTGAGCCTCATCATAGTTAATTCTAATGTTCAGCGTGGATTAGTCGATTCCGAGTACAACCTACGCCGCGAACAATGTGAGGAGGTGGCCAGCCATTTTGGACTGGACTCACTGAGACACCTTGAACTTTCACAACTGGAAGCGGCTAAATCTGAGCTGTCCGAGGTCTGTTACCGACGTGCCCGCCATGTGCTTACCGAAAACAGACGAACCCAAAATGCCAGTCATGCACTGGAAGCCGGGAATATCAGCACCTTAAGTGAACTCATGGCTCAATCCCATGTATCGATGCGAGATGACTTTGAGATCACGGTGCCAGAGATCGATACTCTGGTAGAGATCATCTCCGATGTCATCGGTGCCCGTGGCGGCGTAAGAATGACCGGCGGCGGTTTTGGTGGCTGCGTGGTTGCGCTCGTTGACCATGAACTGAGCGATGCTGTGGTCGAAGCCATTGAAGCTGAGTACCCAAAACAGACTGGACTGGAACCCACTGTTTATCTCTGCTCCGCCAGTGATGGCGCCACCCGAATCGAGAAAGATGCCTATTAATCATTCGTCTTTCTTGGGCAACGATTAATAAAACGAAAAGGAAAGGATGCATTTTATGGTACGTTTTCGTCCACTGGATCCCTGGGATGATCCCCGAGGTGGTCAAATTGAGCGTGTCAGAATAGATAATGGCATCTTAGCCCTGGAAGTATTAAGCCTGGGCGGTATTATCCGTTCTCTGTGGGCTCCAGACAGAGACGGCGAACGCGGTAACATAGTCCTGGGCTGTGACTCAGCCGATGACTACCTAAGCCAGGATGCTCACTTAGGCGCGATTGCCGGACGCTATGCCAATCGAATCGCCGATGGTCAGATGAGATTCGATGGCGAGCGGTATAACTTAGATAAGAATCAGGCAAATCACTGCCTCCATGGAGGCCGGGAAGGCTTCAACCGTAAGCTATGGAACATAGGTCAGCTTCCCGATGGTGTTCGCTTGAGTCTGGTTAGCCCCGACGGTGATATGGGATTCCCCGGCAACTGTAACATTCAACTCGATTACCGTCTGGTGGCGAATAACCTCTACGTAGAGATCTTTGCTGACACAGACAAAGCCTGTCCACTGAGCATGACTCAGCATAGTTACTTCAATCTGGAAGGAAGCCGCTCCGACAGTAACAACAACCATTGCCTACAAATCGATAGCGCAGAGTACCTGGCAATAAACTCTGCCGGTATCCCCACCAATATAATTGAAGTGGCTGGCAGCAACTTGGATTTCAGAACGTCTAAAACTCTGGCGAGCACTCAGGAGTCCCATGAGCTCAAAGATCGCGGCGGGTTGGATCACTGTTATCTGATAAGAAACCCAGATAAAGAATTAATTCGTTTCGGTAACCTTAGTGCCCCAAAGTCTGGCCGCAGCATGACGCTGTACACCAACCAGCCTGGAGTTCAGCTCTACGGTGCCAACTTTCTGAAGGGGAATCCGGGTCGGAATGGGCAGCCATTAAAGCGTCATCAAGCGATCTGTATCGAGCCACAACAACTCCCCGATGCCCCCAATCAAACTAAGTTGCTTGGCGATCCCTGGATAAAACCCGGTCAGGTTTATCATCATATCAGCCGTTACCAATTCGAGACATGTTAAAAACAAAAAGCCCGGCCCTGAATGACAGGGCCGGGCGACTGATACAATCGAAGTAGAACTGTGTTAGCTCAGCGAGCCATTAAATGCTTCAGAAACTGTGGGCTTACTCTTCCAGCGCACCAGACCAGCCACCGGTGAACTCACGATCCAGGCTTTCAGAATCCATTTCAAGATCGACCTCACTGTTGATATCTTTATCATCACTACCCTCATCGGGCTTTGCTTTGGCTGCCGGCTTGTTAATCAGAGGGGTATGTTTCGTTGTATTTGCCTCAACCCAACCTTCATGTTTTTGCATAAACTCTGCCCGAGTGACGTTCCAAGCATTACCGTAAGCCTGTTCAGCGGCTTTCTCAGCTTCCTTGTCCAGATCATGCAGGTTGTTTTTAACGATCTCTTCGGCATACTCAATGATCGAATCTCTCTCGGCATTATAGAGATAGATGCGTCCAGCTGACGCTTCCGGAAATTGTTTATCATGGATAACGATAGCGTTACCACGAGATGTTCTTAATTCACCGTACCAGACTGCTGTTTTTACTGTGTTATACATATATGCCAATACCCTTAAAATCAACACATACAGGAGAGATATCAATTAGAGATGCAAGCTAGCCCCTAATCCCACTCACCTATGCCATTACAATTTCAGAGAACATCACCTCAATGCTCCCCACCGCATCGAACCAATTATCCCATTTGCTCCGCAGATAATGGGTCCGATAAATCAATCGTTAAACTCTTATCGAATTTAGTATAAAGAATCAGTTATTCAAGTTTTTATTTCCAATAAGCCATCAAGCTCACCGCTTTATTTTCCAATAAAATTTCAACTACTTGATAGAAGGTCAAAAAAAAGCACTTCTCATAAAATTGTCTTCTTCTCCGACCACCAAGCCAATAGGCTGAACACAAGCGTGATTTACTTATCACCTTGCCAGTAACCATATTTCCCTTATGGTCACTCCCTTAACTCGTAAGCGGACACACATTCATCCAAAATAAACTCAGCAAAGATATTAGGAATTAAATGACAGATCAAGCTCTTAGAAACACCTTTTGTCGATTCCTGAAGCATTGGCCACACATACTCCAAGAGTGCTTGAGCGATACCAGCTTTAACCGCTACACTTTGAAATCGCAAGGTTGAACCTGTCCAGCAGATCCTCTTCGACATACTCTTGGCTTATCTAAGGGCACATGACTGAATTCGCTTGGTAATGAAATCTTAGGCATAAATTCGCAGTTCATGATGTAAAACGGCTTCCAAAATACAAATTTAAATCAACTTAAAAATCAAATGCTTGAGCAACAAAAAGTCGACTCACTATATTCCGTAAAAACCTTAAACCCACGCCCTAAATACCACTACAAGCCTCTGTTCACAGCCCCACTGATGAACAGCTGCAAGCACGACAGAATAAAAAAACAGCAATATTATATTGTATATCATATCCACAACCTCTATATTGTTACCCTTATGTTAAAAACATAACCCTGAGAAGTGTTGCATCGACAGATGTCGTGCATGTGGTCACTGATTCATTTTGGATAAAAAGATCTGCTCAGCAGACAAAATAACTATCAACAATGGAGACCCCATGAAACTAAAATATCTGGTCGTAGCACTTAGCCTGACAACAAGCTTCGGTGCACTAAGTACCCAAAATATTCACAATACAGTTGAATTAACACCGAAAAAAACCTCAACCAGCTCAGCAGAATCCTTGCACCAAACAAGCTCACCATGGGCAAGTGCCGATGCAATAACGGCGGCGCCCGGCTTAATTGGCCCTGACGGACCTGCCGCCAGCAGCGATTGCAGCGCCTTTATCGGCCTCACTGGTTCAGCACTTGTCAATGAACTCGCGCAGTCTGATAAGCAATGTGTTAGCCCGCTTTACAACCTTAAGGGGGCCGAAGCTACGGCGCTGTTTAGTGAAGCCAATATGCGCGCGGTGACAGCAGGGATCGGCGGTCGAGCCATTAACTATACAGGCGAGGACACAACAGGTATCGAATCGCTTATTTACTTCCAGCGCGCGGCACTCTATGTCCAGTTCTATAGTCCGGAAGATGTACCGGCTTATACCAGCGCGGTAAAGGCTGACATAAAAGCGGCACTAACCAAGATTTTCAACAACAGTAATATCTGGACCGTATCCGAAGAGAATTCCGGCGTACTGACAGAAGCATTGATCCTGATTGATTCAAGCTATTTAGGTGCCGATTTCAACCATATCACCAAGAAGGTGCTCACCGAATATGATGCCAGCTGGGAACCTATTCAAGGCATGAATGCGGCTGCCAATGCCATATTTACTACCCTATTCCGTGCGCAATGGGATGATCCTATGAAGGCACTTTTTGCCACGGATCAGACCATTCTGGATGCATTGAATAGTTTCCAACTCAATAATCGCCACCTTGTCGGCAGTGATGCCGAGTATGTGCTCACTAACGCCGTAAGGGAGATGTCACGACTCTATTATATTCCCGAGATGAAGAGCAGAGTCACAACACTCGTCAAAGCAGTACTCGATAGCAGCAGTAAGGGTGATGAATCCAAGGTGATCTGGTTGGCCGCAGCCGAGATGGCCGATTACTATGATCGCAGCAACTGTAACTACTATGATATCTGTGGTTTTCAAGCGCAGCTGGAAGCCGACACACTGAGTTTCAACTGGCAGTGCTCTGATACGCTGAAGATGCGGGCCCAGGCCATGTATCAGGATCAGGCCAAATGGGCGTGTGATGTTCTCGGTGGACAGGAGCGCTATTTCCACAGCAAGTTAGCAACCAATAATACATCGGTCGCCAACGACAATAATGATGCCCTGGAGCTTGTCGTTTTCGACAGTTCAAGCGATTACCAGTCCTATGCTGGCACCTTCTTTGGCATTAATACCAACAACGGCGGCATGTACTTAGAGGGTTCACCCGCAGGTATAAAGAATCAGGCGCGTTTTATCGCCTATGAAGCCCAGTGGCGTCAACCAGATTTTCATATCTGGAACCTGCAGCACGAATACGTTCATTATCTCGATGGACGCTATAATCTACAGGGTGATTTTAGCCGTGGAATCTCGGTCGATACCATCTGGTGGATCGAAGGACTAGCCGAGTATATCTCGTACCGGGATGCCAATACTGCAGCAGTCACTATGGGAGAAACGACTGAATTCCCACTTTCGACCATCTTCAAAAATAACTATGACTCGGGTCAGGACAGGATCTATCGTTGGGGATATCTGGCGGTCAGGTTTATGTTCGAAAACCATAAGTCAGATGTCGATCAGATCTTGGCTTACCTTCGTAACGACCAATACGAAGAGTACCAGACCTTTATGGACAGCATAGGCACCCGTTATGATAACGAGTGGACCGGTTGGCTCACCAGCGGTTTAAGCACCAGTGAAAATGGCATTATCGACCATGGTCCATCGGACGCAGAAGCGTTAGCCAGTGGTACCCAAGGAAACTGGAGCGGACCGGCATCCAACATAAGCACCGACTACTCCCCTTGTAGTGTCACTGATGAAGCCTACCGCTATAGTGATGAAGCAAGCCTCAAACTCGACACCCCTATGGAGTGTATCGACGCTCAAAATGGCAGAGCAAGCTTCGCCATCGCCAATGTCGATCGCACCAGCCAGGATATCTGGATAAAAGTAGGCGGTGGTTGGGGCGATGCCGATATCTATTACAGCACGACAGGTTGGGCGAACGGCGAATCCAATGATGGTTATGGGATAGGTAACGGTAACCATGAAGTCATCAAGGTCACCCTGAATCCCGATGAATATTGGCACTACATCACGCTATCCGGCGACTTTGGTGGCGTCGATATGCTCGTCAGCACCACAGAGGTAATAGCAGACCCGGATCCTGCACAAGGAGGAGAGACAAATCCTCCTGTCACTCCGGTCGAAGATTGCGGCGTGGCGACCACAGATTATGGTCAGCTTGAGTTTGGCCAGAGTGAATGTATCGGTGGCGGTCGAAGTAGTTTCTACGTCTATGTCGAGGAGGATAACACCCAACTGAGCATCACCACGGCCGGTGGCAGCGGCGATGCTAACCTCTATTACAACCCAGAGACCTGGGCAAGAGACGACAGCTATCAGACAAGCTCAGTTAATCCGGGAACCTCTGAATCAATCACAGTTACGGCCAATCGAGGCTGGCGTTATATCACTGTCGATTCGGGCAGTGAGTACAGCGGCGTCACCATGACTGTCAACCTGGGCGACGATACCGTCACTCCACCTGTCGAAAATCCAGCGGGCATTGAAGATGCATGCCAAAGCCAGGCAGCACAGAGTGCAGGTAGGTTAACCTCTGGCCAAGCAATATGCAGCTCCCACGGCACCAACTATTACTCACTCTGGGTCGACGAAGGTACCACTGCACTTGTTGTGAACTCTGATCATGGTAATGGCGATATCAGCCTCTACGGCGGCAGAAGCTGGCCTAACGCCAGCAGCTATGAGCAAAAATCGACCAATGCGAATAGCACCACGGAGTCGTTTACTGTAAACAACCCGAGCTCTGGCTGGTACTACATCACTGTGACAGGTGAAGTAGAAAGCAGAGGCGTAGCACTGCAGGCAACGCTGGACTAGGCCTTAACGGCCTAAGACCAGTCATAAGCTTTAAGCTTACGATCCAAAAATCGGGCCCCGAGACTTTGTCTTCTAAAGACTGCTTCCGGGGCCTTTCTACCAACACATCTAAGGAATAAGAAGTAAGGAGTGATGATGAAAACTACACTTTTACTGTACTTGCTCGTTTTCACCACTACGGCGGCACTCGCCGATCAAACCTCCCACCGGGCCGCGGCTCAGGCCGTTCTCGATGTCACTCACGCACAGGAGGTTATCCCTCAGGCACTGCACCAACTCAAAGCCAGCTATGCACATATGATCAAAGACCTGCCACTTAAATCATCGGATAGAGAGCTCGAAGATGCACATCGCAAACGGGCATTTTCTTATGCAGAGGAACAGATTAACTGGCATCAGATAGCCCCAGAATTCATTACCCTATATATGCAAACTTATAGCGAATCGGAACTTAACGAAATAGCGGCCTTCTACCGAACTGAGACCGGAAAGAAATACCTTAAAAATATGCCGACAACCCTCAGACAGACCAGTCGTATAGTTCACGCTAAGATGCAGCTGGTGAATCAGTCCTTTTCAATCATAGTTAACGAGTTGTCTCAATCAACCGGAAACAGTGCGCCTCAACCCCATCGCCATTAATCACTAATTAATACAAAAACACCGCGTAGATACGCGGTGTTTATTCAGAACGACAAACAATCACGCTTAGCGAGCTTTCTCCACCATTCGTTGAATCACCTTCTTATGAGTCACATCGTCTGGTGCTTTACCATTTGCGGCGATCTCCTTGCTGCCATGACAGGCTAAACATGCACCCACACGGCTGATACGATCCATCTCCTCCTTATTGAAAGGCCGCGCCCCTTCGTGAGAAGTCGATTGCAGCTGGTTACCATTTTCATCGACAAAACGTTCGAGTTCGAAATCGATAGGCGCTTGACCATCCGGGAAATTACGCTTGATATCGTATTGCCCTGAGCCCAACCCCAGCACCTTAGGATTAGTATGACACTCTTCACAGGTACGCGACTTCTTACTCATGGTATGGGGCTGAATAGGATTGTGAGAGATACCGCTGGTACCATCTTTAGTCACATAGGTCTTATTGGTCACGATAGACTTCTCACCATCGACCTGAGTTAAGAACACCTGACAACCGGGAATGAAAGTCGACACCTTACCGCGGTGGTTGATTCCCAGAGCCGGCGTTTCCCAACGCACGTATGAGCGAGATTCATTCCAGCTAAACGCCTCTTTCTTCAAGTTAGCTTTTTTACCCAGCTGTGAGATATCACTGTGTTCACCGTCTAACCAATCGCCATTCGGTTTGCTGATATCTTGCTTAGCATGACAGCCATAACATTGTGGCGCCCATGCAGCATGACAGGTCGAGCACTCCATCTTCTCCATGTGGCTGGCAATTTTAACCATCGCCACGTAACCCTCTTCGGAGAGTTCAGCTCCATTAAGCTGAGGTACATTTAGCTGTTTACCCTCATTCTTAGTGGTAAGAGTAACCTTCTTGCCTTCACGCTTAAGGTTATTCATCGGATTACCACGAGACGTCTTTAAGGTAGCATCGGTCGATGTCGTACCATGACAAGTCTCACAGCGAACTTCGACAGCATGCTCTTTCTTGGTATAGAGGTAGCCATCGCCGTGCATCTCTGTCTTCATGTGACAATCGATACAGCTCATACCTGCGTCGTAGTGAAGGTCTGCCTGCAGGAAGTTATAGTGTTTACCGTGTAATTTACCTTGCTTGCTACCGTCCTCTTTATAAGGAGTACCATAGCCATCGGATTCCATCATGCCCTTATAACTCACACCAGTACGCCCACCTCGGTTATGACAATGCTGACACTGATCAACAGTCATCTTCTTAGTGAGTTTGTGTTGGCGTGGACGATCTTTTTGCGTTTTATCTATCGCTTTATCGCCACCTTCATAGGTACCGGCATTACTGTACTCAACATGACAAGCCGCACAGCCTGATGCACGATAATCGCCATCTCGTTGATGACCATCACTCCAGATATGACAACGCAGGCACTGGTTTCTCAGATAATCATCACCTGGCGAGTTAGTATCTGATTCAGCTTGAGTCGGATCATAAGAAGGTAGCTGAGTTAAACTCTCTACCGTTCCTTCGCGACCCGTCTTAAGCGCTTTAACATCGTAAGTAGCATGAATCGAATCTCGGGTTTGGCTACCGAAGTTATATCGAGTCCCCGAGATCATCCCAGCCATAGTGGCATGCAATGAGGTTTTAGCATTTTCTACCTCATCGGAATGACAACTTCCACAGGTTTCATCTATGACTCTCAAGTCACTGGGATTAACCCATAAGTCTTTGTGACCCGCTTCTAACGTTGTCGCCTCTCCATTACCATTATGACAATCTACGCAAGTTAGATCGGCCATCTCCTCTATTTCTGAAAATTGTTCAATCCCTTCATGACAACTCAAGCATCCTTTATCTTCGTCCCATTCAGCATGGGCAGTCGATATGCCCATTGCTAATACAGCCGGTATCACGATGAGTAATCTTTTAGTTACTTTTTTCATCTGCATCTCCATTTGGCTAAAACCACACAAAAAATGTGCTTAATCCATAATGATACTGCTGGAGAAAAATGCACAACATTTAAGCCGAACTTGTGATCCAGGTTTACACAAACTGTTAACAAAGTGCTAGGGAGAATAAACTAACAAACTATGCGATGTGAGCGACTAACACATTAGTTTTAATGCATAAATCAATGTGTGATCATCGGTGATTTATTCGTTGCTTAAGAATGGTGGGAGGATGAAACTTGTTAAATTTATGTCGTCGACATAAAAAACCCAGCAATATGCTGGGTTTGAATATTATTCACTGTGAGATTACCGTTTAGATTTACGGTTCACATTCATACGTCTGCTAGAACGGGATATCGTCATCCCAACCGTCATCTAGATCAGGTGTGAAATTTTGCTGTGGCTGCTGAGGCTGAGGCGCAGGGCGCTGCTGAGGAGCCGCTTGCTGGGGCTTTGGCGCATAAGCTGGCTGCTGTGCAGGGGCAGCTTGTTGCTGAGGCGCTTGCTGTTGTGCTTGCTGGGGCTTAGGTGCATAACCTTGCTGTGGAGCCTGTTGAGGTGCTTGCGGCTTAGGTGCATAACCTTGCTGCGGAGCCTGCTGCTGAGGAGCACTGTACTGGTTCTGCTGTTGCTGACCTTGCTGCTGACCATAGCCACCTTGCTGTCCGCCACCTTGACCACGACTATCGAGCATCTGCATTTCGTTAGCATTGATCTCTGTCTTGTAACGATCTTGGCCGGTAGACTGATCCTGCCACTTGCTGGTTTGCAATTTACCTTCGATATATACCTTTGAACCTTTCTTAAGGTACTCGCCTGCGATTTCCGCTAGGCGGCGATACATAACGATGTTATGCCACTCTGTACGCTCTTGTGGCTGACCTTGTTGGTCTTTCCAAGACTCACTCGTCGCCACTGTAAAGTTGGCTACGGCATTGCCATTTGGCATGTAACGAACTTCAGGGTCTTTCCCTAAGTTACCGACCAAAATTACCTTATTGACACCACGACTGGCCATTGAAATCTCCTGAGATATTCTTACAAATTACAAAAATTTTACGTCTGGTCCGAGCTTAATACCATCAGGATTAAGCTCATAACGGATCTCTTCCCACGAAAAAATCGGTCTTTTTTCACACCAACACGAGTTAACTGACAGAGCCTAACACAGCTCGGGCTTCTCTCAAATCGAAATGCTCATCAACTTTTAAATATGCGACTTTCTCCTCGAGCACGACGATTGCCTCGGCAACACCTGCAAGCTGAGATAACTCGGTCGCCATCGCTTTGGCTTGATCCCGACCTTCCACTGTAGCTTCAAGGGTATAGCTCTTAAGCAATACCGGATTTTCCATACCTAAGGTCAGTACCAACCAGATAGCCATCAAGAGTAATGCGACCGCAAACACACCCGCGGCGCCGACTAACTGATATGCACCACCGCCTAATAAACCACCACAGAAGGCCCCCAGGAACTGACTGGTAGAATAGACCCCCATCGCCGAGCCCTTATCTCCTACTGGGCAAAACTTAGCGATCAAGCTGGGCAGTGAAGCTTCTAAATAGTTAAATCCGGTAAAAAACAGGACGACCGCAATACTCAATACCATAAGATTATTAGCAAATAGTGCCATCGCGCCCAGCGCCACCATCATGATGAGTAGGGCAACCTGGAAGGTCGCCTTAGTATTTTTCTTCTTCACACCTATGATGATTAAAGGAATCATTAGGAAGAAAGCGCCCATAAATGCCGGGAAATAAAGCATCCAATGCTTCTCTTTCACTAAGCCTGCATCGACAAGATCCAGTGGCAGTGCCACAAATACTGCGGTCAGCACCAAATGCAAAATAAAGATCCCCGCATCGAGTCTGAACAGCTGAGGGTCTGTCACCATTGCCTTTAATTTAGTCGGCGTCGCAACCGTGTCACCTTTCGGCGCTTGAGTAATTGGAGTAGGCACTAACAATTGCACAATGAGCATACCCAAAACAGCTAAACCCGCCGTCATCGCAAACAGACCCGACAACCCGAGATGCTGAGCGACGATAGGGCCAACTAACAGAGAGAGTGCAAAGGAGAACCCGATACACATACCGATAATCGCCATCACTTTGGTACGCTGCTCATCACGCGTCAGATCGGCAGCCAAGGCCAATACAGCAGCGGCAATAGCCCCCATCCCCTGAATGGCTCGACCCGCGACCACACCATAAATGGTATCGGCATTTGCTGCGACCAGACTACCAAATGCAAACAGCAGCAGGCCCGCTAGAATGATCGGCTTTCGGCCGAACTTATCAGATAAGATCCCCATAGGGATCTGCAATACGGCCTGAGTGAGACCATATGCTCCAATGGCAATACCCACCCACAAAGGTGAAAAGCCTTCTAAATGCTGCCCGTAAAGTGCAAAGACAGGCATGATCATAAACAAGCCCATCATGCGTAAACCAAATACGCTGGCTAAAGAAAACGCGACTTTTTTCTCGGTCTTTGAGAGTCCGTTATTGGACATGTTCCGCCCTGATCTGAATACATAAATAAGCCGAGAAGTTTATCACGAACTATTTCAATAGCTCAAAAGGAAAATAACAAAAGAGGCATTATATTGGCAGGTAAACAAAAAGCGGATTCATCGAACAGGCCATTCTTCCCCTAAACTCAGCCTTACCACTCTCTGCATATGCATAGAGGAATACACAACGGGATAAGCTGATAAGTGAGACCTGCGTCAATTTTTATGCGATAATCGATCTCTTTTTTATTCGGCATACAGAGAGAAAGATGGACAAGATTGAAGTACGTGGCGCCCGCACCCACAATCTAAAAAACATCAACCTGACAATCCCCAGAGACAAGTTAATCGTCATTACCGGCCTATCCGGCTCAGGGAAATCATCTCTGGCATTCGATACCCTCTATGCCGAGGGGCAGCGCCGCTACGTCGAATCACTATCGGCTTATGCGCGCCAATTTTTAAGCTTAATGGAAAAGCCCGATGTCGATCATATCGAAGGCTTAAGTCCGGCGATATCGATCGAGCAAAAGTCCACGTCTCACAACCCACGTTCAACAGTGGGAACCATCACAGAGATCTATGATTACCTGCGTTTACTCTTTGCACGCGTTGGCGAACCACGCTGTCCCACTCATGGCCAACCATTGGCGGCGCAAACCATTAGCCAGATGGTCGATAAAGTCATCGAGTTACCCGAAGGCAGTCGCCAGATGCTGCTGGCCCCAGTGGTCAATAACCGTAAAGGCGAGCATGTAAAACTGCTGGACAGTCTCTCCGCCCAAGGATTTATTCGCGCCCGCATCGATGGAGAGGTCTGCGATCTCACCGATCCGCCAGAGCTTGAACTGCATGTAAAACACACCATCGAGGTGGTTGTCGATAGATTCAAGGTTCGTGATGACATCAAGCAAAGACTCGCCGAGTCATTTGAGACAGCCCTCGAACTTTCCGGTGGTATTGTTACCGTCGCGAGTATGGATAGTGACCTGCCAGCCCAGAGCGAAGAACTCCTGTTCTCCGCGAATTTTGCCTGTCCTCACTGTGGTTACTCGATGGCAGAACTCGAGCCGAGAATATTCTCCTTCAATAATCCGGCCGGAGCCTGTGGCACCTGTGATGGATTAGGCGTACAGCAGTTCTTCGATTCTGAACGTGTGATCATGAACTCTGAACTCTCACTCGCAGGCGGCGCGATTAGAGGCTGGGATAGACGTAACTTCTATTACTTCCAGATGCTAACTTCATTGGCCGAACATTATAAGTTCGATATTGAAAAACCATTTCAAGAGCTCAGTGCTGAAGTTCAAAAGCTGGTGCTCTACGGTTCAGGTACCGAGAGTATCGCCTTTAAATATATCAATGACCGTGGTGATGTGGTTGTCCGTAATCACCCTTTCGAAGGCATTCTCAACAACATGGACAGGCGTTACCGTGAGACAGAGTCGAATGCGGTCCGTGAAGAGTTAGCTAAATTTATTAATACTCAGCCTTGTCAAAGCTGCGGCGGTTCACGTCTGCGTGAAGAGGCGAGAAATGTCTTTATCAATGATCTGAACCTTCCCATGTTGACCCAATGGTCAATCGGTGAAGCGATGGACTATTTCTCGACCTTAGCGCTCACAGGTCAAAGGGCACAGATCGCCGATAAGATCCTGAAAGAGGTTCGCGACAGATTAGGCTTCCTCGTCAATGTCGGCCTTAATTACCTAAGCCTGTCGCGCTCGGCCGATACGCTTTCGGGCGGCGAAGCACAACGTATCAGACTCGCAAGCCAGATAGGTGCGGGGCTGGTCGGCGTGATGTATGTGCTCGATGAACCCTCTATTGGCCTGCATCAACGTGACAATGAGCGCCTGCTACAAACGCTTATCCACCTCAGGGATCTGGGAAATACTGTCATCGTCGTCGAACATGATGAAGATGCCATTAAAATGGCCGATCATGTTATCGATATAGGTCCTGGCGCCGGCGTCCACGGTGGTGAGGTGATCAGTGATGGTACGTTAGAAGATATTCTCAACTGTGAAGAGTCGATTACAGGCCAATACCTCTCTGGCAAGAAACAGATCCACATCACCGAAGAGCGTGTCGCCTACAATGGCGAAAAGCTTATCGAACTCTTTGGTGCCAGCGGTAATAACCTCAAAGATGTCGATCTCGCGATCCCTGTTGGCTTATTCACCTGTGTCACAGGGGTATCGGGCTCAGGAAAGTCGACACTGATTAACGATACTTTTTACAAGATTGCCCACAGGCAACTCAACGGCGCAACCGTCGATGAGCCCGCGCCATACAAAAACATCAAGGGGATGGACCATTGTGACAAGGTGGTTGATATCGACCAGAGTCCTATTGGCCGAACACCAAGATCAAACCCTGCAACCTATACCGGTATCTTCACCCCGATAAGAGAGCTTTTCGCGGCGACTCAGGAATCTCGAACCCGTGGCTATAAGCCAGGTCGTTTCTCTTTCAATGTGAAAGGCGGACGCTGTGAAGCCTGTCAGGGAGATGGACTCATTAAGGTTGAGATGCACTTCCTACCCGATGTCTATGTGCCCTGTGACAGCTGTAAGAGTAAGCGCTATAACCGCGAAACCTTAGAGGTTAAATACAAGGGTAAGAGCATCCACGAGGTGCTCTCTATGACTGTAGAGGAAGCACGCCCCTTCTTCGATGCTGTTCCAGCCATCGCGCGTAAACTGCAGACCCTGATTGAAGTCGGTCTCTCCTATATCAGCCTTGGACAGAGTGCGACCACCTTGTCGGGCGGTGAGGCTCAGCGAGTCAAATTAGCTAAGGAGCTTTCTAAGCGTGATACCGGCCAGACCCTCTATATCCTCGATGAACCGACGACGGGATTGCACTTCGCCGATATTCAGCTCTTGTTAGACGTTCTACATAGACTAAAGGCGCACGGCAATACTATCGTGGTCATCGAGCATAACTTAGATGTCATCAAGACAGCTGACTGGATCATCGATTTAGGTCCTGAAGGGGGCTCGGGAGGCGGAACCATTCTAGTCACCGGTACCCCAGAGCAGGTCGCGGAACATACGCAGTCTCACACGGCTCGCTTCCTTAAACCTCTGTTAGAGAAGTAGAGCGACGCCACGAACGAAATCAAATCGGACTTCGGCATACCCGGCCGGAGTCAGGCTTGTCCCTATATAGAAAGGAAATCATCACTCCCTTCCATCTCAGCCTTACTTATCTGGTCTACAGGTGCTCCAAAAATCGCATGACTAAGTCGCTTAGCTATATATCCCTATCATTCCCTCACATCTACTGCTAGCTTGTCTCTATGGCCTTTTAATAAGTTGAAGTGATTGTGTCAAACAGATGCCCGACTGCCGCCCAAGCGCATAGCTTAAGCAAGCTAAGGATAATTCCCCATTTCCTATCGGCCATCACTCTTATCACCCTAATTTCCGGCTGTGCTACCGATACCTCCCCCTCATGCAGGGCAAGAGTGACATCCGAGTGGGCCAACACCGCCGATCTGAAAAGTGATATCAGCCAACTCACCTCGCCGGCACTTCAAGGACGTAAAACCGGGACTCGGGGCGCTAAACTGAGCCGGGAGTATATCTCTATGCGATTTGCACAGATAGGGCTCACCCCTTGGTTACCCTCGACCAAATCCCATGACATTGCAGATTATGCAATCCCCTTTACCTACGACTACCAATTCAGTCAGCGTCAGGGGGTTAACTTAGTCGGGGTTCTCAGTTCTTCTACCGGAAGCGATCGATGGCGGATTGTCATTGCCCATTATGATCACTTAGGGAAAAAAGCAGGCAAGGTCCACCCTGGCGCCGATGATAATGCATCGGGAGTGGCTGCAATGCTCCAAATCGCAGCTCAAAGCGCAGCGATATCAGATAATACAGATAGAGCAAACTTGATGTTTGTGGCGACAGATGCCGAGGAACCCGGGCTATTCGGTGGCTATGCACTGGTTGAGCGCTTGAATAACCCAATTTCTATTCCCAACAGTGAACAGATAGAGTTGGCAATAAATATGGATATGGTCGGCAGGCCGGGTAGACGCTACGCAATTTATCTTGAAGGGAAAGGTGGCTTTAAAAACTTTAACCAGATCCGACAGCAGATAACCGCTGAAAACCGCTTATGTATCAAGGCTAACCACCCAGGAACTCTTGGGCGAGAGTTAAAGCGCGTCGATTGGCTGAGAGCCTCAGATCATTACCCTTTACATAAAGCCGGGATCCCTTGGCTCTACTTTGGAGTGCCCCCACATAGGGACTATCACTCACCTACGGACACAACAGAAAAAATAGATCTTAAATTTCTGGCTGCTGTGACTGAATCAGCCTATCAACTGCTGATAATTAACAGTTTACTGCTACGAAACACGCCATAACATCAATATACAGTTATTTTTTTAACAAACTAAATCATTGACAATTAATACATTTTAAATAATTTTAACTGGTTACTGGCTAAAAACGCCAATGTTAATTGGTAATACCAATTGCACCCTGCTATAATAACTGGCTTACTGATAAATTTTCGGTGCGGGAAGTCGACACGGGGTTGATTTTCTGTCTATAAACCCAAGCACATTTATTGTGCTCGCTATTCCACAAGGCTACAACCCATGTCATCCAGTGAAAAAACTTTCCGCGAACTCGGTCTTGCCGAGCCTTTGTTGCGTGCTCTTGACGAGCTCGGCTACGAAAAACCAACTCCAATCCAGGCTGCGAGTATCGATCCTCTCATGGCCGGAAAAGATATTTTAGGTCAGGCGCAAACAGGTACAGGTAAAACAGGTGCTTTCGCACTGCCTCTACTAAACAGCATTGACCCAAATACTAATACTCCTCAAATTTTGGTACTTGCACCTACACGTGAACTTGCCGTTCAGGTGGCTGAAGCTTTTGGTAGCTACGCAAAATTTATGAAGGGTCTACACGTTCTGCCAATTTACGGCGGACAGAGCATGCATCAGCAGTTAAATGCTTTGCGTCGTGGACCACAGATCATTGTAGGTACTCCGGGCCGAGTAATGGACCATATGCGTCGTGGCACTCTTAAGTTAGAGTCACTAAAAGCGATGGTTCTTGACGAAGCCGATGAGATGCTAAAAATGGGCTTCATCGATGATATCGAATGGATCCTTGAGCACACGCCTAAGCAACGTCAATTAGCGCTATTCTCGGCAACGATGCCTGAGCAAATTAAGCGTGTTGCTAACAAATATTTATCTGAGCCTGTACACGTTAAAATTGCTGCAACAACAACCACTGTTGAAACTATTGAGCAGCGTTTTGTACAAGTTTCACAACACAACAAACTTGAAGCACTGGTACGTGTTTTAGAAGTTGAGAAGACCGAAGGTATTATCATCTTCGTTCGTACTCGTAACAGTTGTGTTGAGCTAGCCGAGAAGTTAGAAGCTCGCGGTTACGCTTCATCACCACTACACGGTGATATGAACCAACAAGCACGTGAACGCGCTGTTGATCAACTAAAGCGTGGCAAGCTAGATATCATCATTGCAACTGATGTCGCGGCCCGTGGTCTTGATGTTGAGCGTATCGGACACGTAGTAAACTACGATATCCCATATGATACTGAAGCTTACGTTCACCGTATCGGCCGTACAGGTCGTGCTGGCCGTACTGGTATGGCGATTCTTTTCGTTACACACAGAGAGATGCGCATGCTACGCACTATCGAACGTGCAACTAAGAGCCGCATCTCACCAATGGATGTACCTAGCCCAGAGACAGTGACCGAACGTCGTCTATCTCGCTTAGGTGAGCAAGTTTCTGAGATTATCGCTAAAGATTCTTTAGACTTCATGAAGGGCGCCGTTGCTCAGCTTTGTCAGCAACTGGAAGTCGATACAGACATTCTTGCCGCAGCACTGCTCCAGCAAGTACAAAAAGATCGTCCTCTACAGTTACCATCAATTCATGAACGCCAGCGTGACAGCCGTGATGATCGTAACTCACGTGATCGTAATGACCGTAACTCTCGTGATCGTGGTGAGCGCAGTGAGCGTCCACGTCGTGACTCGCGTCCGACTCCTACAGATCTAGGAAAGGCCGACTCACTGAAAGACAATCCAGATGTTAAGATGTGCCGTTACATCATAGATGTAGGCCGTGACAATGGTGTTGGTGTAGGTAATATCGTAGGCGCTGTCGCAAATGAAGCAAACATCGACAGCCGTTACATAGGTCAGATCCAGTTATTCGACCAAGTGACAGCAATTGACCTTCCTGACGGAATGCCAAAAGATGTTCTACAACACCTTAAGAAAGTACGTGTTTGTGGTAGACCTCTGAATATCCGTGAAGCTGAAGGTGCCGAACTACCTACAGGTGGCGATAGCCGTCCTCCACGTCGTCCACGTAAGCCTTCTGGCGACCGTCGTCCATCGGGTGACAGAAAGCCACACCGTAAAGGTAACCCATCGAAAGATGGTGAATAATCAATTACCGGTACACTTTTAACTAAGTGACGAGTAAATAAAAAGGAGCCTACGGCTCCTTTTTTTATGCCTTTAAAAAACGGAACTGTTTGCTTTTCCACGACATAGATAATCATAGCAGTGTGCAGCAGCCCCTCAGCACACATAGGTAAAACATTTTCCACATAGAATAAAAACAGCTCAAATAGCACCGTAACAAGCCGATAACCCGTACAATTTGTAACAGGATCCAGCTCACGCTTCCTCCCGTCGAAGCGCGATTGTGTTTAACAATATTTATAGAATCTCATGCCTTCCCCCCTTCAGGCTCGCAACTATGCTGCAATTTAATCAAGATGTTCGTCAACGTATCGGCGATATGATGATGCAGTACCTCATTATTGATACCTCAAAACCTGTCGTTGTTACCTTTGCACCGGGTTGTGAGGCCATAGATGAGAAAAGCATGGATGAAAATAAGCCACTTTGGGGCTTCAACTTTCTCACCGAAAAGAGAATTAATACCATCTCATTTGTTCATATAGGCGAAAACAACTATTACCAGTCGAGTGAATTCGAAGACTTCCTCGAACACTTGGGAGATGAGTTAGGAATATTTTCAGAAAGAATAGGGTATGGGGTAAGCCGTGGAGGATTTGCCACTTCACTTTATGCTAACAGTTTAAAACTGGACAGGGCTCTGCTCTTGATGCCCTTAAGCACTTATGACAATCGAGTCGCTCCTTGGGATCCAAAGGTACAAAAAGCCAGTTTAAATTCATCCCTTACTACGTCATATAAAGATGCTTCAATTTGCAGGGTTCCTTTAACGATCATTTATGATCCATTATTCAAACCCGATCGGCTGCATATCGAACGTTATTCCAATGTCGTGCATAGGTTAAAACTACCCGGAGTGGGCCATAGGATCACCAGAGCACTGCAAGATATGGGGCTACTGAAGAAAGTGGTACTCGACTTTATCGATAATAAACTCGATACAGAGGCTTTCCCCGAACTCATTCGGGAGCGGCGCACGCTATCATATTACTATCGGAACCTGCTGAGCAACCCGACACAGAAGTTAACCTTTAAGCGAAAGGCGGTTCTTCACTATCATAAACTGAATTTACAAGTGGCAAACATTGGAGACGAGCCTGCAAGAGTTGTGAGCAGATTAAGACAGAGCCTATACAAACGACAATATCTTATTGAGAAATGTCACCATCAACTACAGCACATTATCAGCCAGAGGCAGTTAGCGCTTAGTACGGCGATGGTGTTTTGTTTATGACTCAAGGTCACTGCGCTGCACTTATACCTACCTATATAGGACGAGCAGCGCCACTCTCAATAATAACGTCATGCCTTATAGCTATCGGCATTACTTACCACTGAATTGCTCTTCATGTAGCCAGGCAGCATGCTTGGGCGCTTTCTTGGTTCTTGACCACTCTTCTAACATGGCAGGTCCCACCTTCTTCAACTCTGCAAATTGACCTGGGGTACCGGTGACGCAGGTAAGCTCTAATCGGTGACCACTGGGGTCGAAGAAGTAGATCGATTCTATGATACCGTGTTTGGTTATACCAAGCACATCTACTCCCTTGGCCTCCAACTCGGCTTTAGCCTCTACCAGAGCATCTCGATCTTTTACCCTGAACGCAATGTGTTGCACCCACTCAGGTGTATTTCGATCGCGATCCATCTTCGGAGAGTTAGGAAGTTCGAAGAAGGCTAAAATATTGCCATTCCCAGCATCCAGGAACAGGTGCATATAGGGATCGGGCTCTTGTGTTGAAGGCACCTTATCTTCGGCAATGGCAACCAGAAACTCCATGTTGAGTTTATCTTTATAGAACTCGACCGTCTCTTTAGCATCGTTACAGCGATAAGCCACATGATGTATCTGCTCAATATTAATCATATCGAATCTAACCCTCAACAAATTTAGTAACAAGTGTTACCAACCTTACTATTGTTCACCCTTTAGGTCAATATACCTACAATGGCTGTCAATTTAGGAGCTTTAAAGTACACCATCTAGCCTCATCTAATACCTGTTTGGAGCTATGCCATTGTGTGGCATATAATCGAGAAACAAACTTATTATGGATAGCCTTGTTATGGCGGTAGACAGCATAGAGCCTCGACAGAGCCTAGAAGTCAGTTTAGATATGGACAGTTTCTTTCCCTATCAGCTGACACAACTTCAATCGAGTGTGAGCGATAACATTGCCGAGATCTACACGGGTCACTTCGAACTCACTCGGCATGAATGGCGAATACTCGCCGTGCTCGGCACGGGTAAGGCACTCTCGGCAAAATGTATAGGAGGATTGATTAATCTCGAAAAAATGCAAACCAGTCGCGCCCTTGCCAAAATGATAAACAAAGCTTTAATCGTAAAAATAGAGGACAGGAGTGATAAACGCTCTTCTCTATTAAAGTTAACCCCCGAAGGCCTCAGGATGCATAGGGAATTAGCCCCTATGGTTCTAGCAAGAGAGCAGGCATTGTTATCCGTGCTAAGTGAAGATGAGCATGATCAGCTCAAGCAGATTATGGATAAGCTATTTTCCCAATCTAAGGCGATACAGGCACAAGCGAAATCATGATTTACTTCCCGCTTGGTAAACTAATGCATAGATGAAGAATAGTAAGATGACGGACACCAGGCAACGCCTCCTTGATTCTTGTCCATAGGTACTAAGCAGACTGGGAAACAGCAAAAAATTGAACGGGTTGAACAAGTTTTGATAGCAAAATACTGCAACACCAAATCTTCGGCCTCTCTTTACCATCAGATAGAAGTAGTAGCAGAATCGCCCCAAAAGAAAGGGAAGGCTGACAAACATAGCCAAAGAGAAGGCCATCTCGATTCCAGACAGATGAACATCTAATTGAAAAAGGTGGCTAACTCCCCCCGTTACGGTAATAACAAACCCAACGGTGACCAATATAGAAAACAGCAGAAAGAGTAAACTTGAACTTATCAACTTGTACAAATGAATACTGATATTACGCATACGAAACCTCAAACTAGTCGTAGATAAGCCATCAATATCTTGTCCGTAAGAAATGTCAGTTTTCCTCTGATACTCCTAAATTTAGTACATTTTGAAGTTTCTAATTTGAATAAATCGTAAATCAACATGTCTTGTGTAAACTTAAGATGGCCAAAGTCATGCCTGAACGATACTAAGCTCATTCGCCACATACCTGTCAGTAGCCCAACCACTCCCGCACCAATCACCACGGCATCAAAGGCTCCCATACACACTCAAAGATTGAGACACTTCTCGATAGAGTAATAAGGCCGGAACAAAGCTCCCACACCGAGTGTAGAATTCAGCAATCACGGCAATAAAGACGCTAAACCTCTGAATGCAAAGGGATACTAAACTATATTTAATGTGGTAATTATCACTATGTATTACTTTTCATGCTATTGTCATTTTAAAACGACCAATTGATTCTTATTTTTTGCAGCTTCTCTAAACCTGTTCTACGTTTAAAGGGCGCTAAAATAATTAAAATAACTAACAGGAAGATATTATGCATAAGTTCAGTTTTGGCTGTTCGGTCGAACTTTTAACCAACAACATAGCTCAGATAACCATAGAGCCGAATGTCGAGGTCACACTCGAGATGCTAGGAGAGTTCGATGAATATATGAGTACGATATTCAATCACGACTTTGCACTACTCATCAATAAACAAAATAATTACAGTTATTCCTATGAAACACTGCTATGTATGGGGTCACAAGAAAACCTAAAGGCAACGGCGGTAGTTTTTTATGATGAAGCCGATGCCAAGCTCCCCCCACAATTCGCGGAAATGAGACAGGTTGATCAGCTCAATATCCAACTCTTCTCAGGAGCTCACATTGGAACCCAAAAAGCATTAAATTGGCTTGAGCATCAACTATGCACAGAAAAAAAAGTCGAGCTTTCATATTAAAAACGGTTATCAAATAGAGCGTAATTTTTCATGAAAAGAGAGTATCTCAACCCCACTGGTTGTTGAGGTTCAGGCGTGGTACTCAAAATTCAAATTCGAGAATACCTTTTTATACCTGCCTGAACCTTTTGTGTCTCTCAATATTCCCCGTCCCCCTGAGCTAATGCCTGCTGATCCCTTCAATCCCCCATAACAGGAAACCTCAACCCGCTCTCAGTCGATTTCAAACAAAAGAAAAACCATTTCTATTATTAGACGAGGGCTACAGTGTTATTTGTAATAATTAGGAATACCTGATACATATAGATGCCTGAAATTTACACAGTAATAAACAATGGACAACAACTAGAAATGGAGCTCACATGAAAAAAATCACACTCATCTTGTCTCTGCTTTTCGCAGGCTTTTTAGTCTTTCCGGTGAAGGCATCGAACCACCTAAGTGCCTGTGATACTAAAGAATGCAAAGAATACTTCAAAGCATACAAAATCCTCACTAAACGTGGGCATTCTGAAGCAATGGCGACCCTAGGCGAGCTGTATTATGCCGGTTACGGTACCGACAAAAACATAAAACAGGCCCTGAAATGGTTTAGACGTGCAGCCAAGTTCGGGATCACCTCCGCCCAATACAAAGCCGGAATACTCTATCTTCAAGAGTCTGATTATCAAGATATTGATAAGGGGCTCAGCTTACTGGAGAGATCAACCAAACATAGTTTCTCTCCAGGTGCGTTCGCTTTAGGAAAAGTCTATCTTAACGGTGGATTAGTAACACAAGATCTGACTAAAGCGGATGAGTGGTTATCACAAGCTTTTTCACTCAATAATCAAGAGACGGTCAAGTTTGCAAGCAAACTAAAAAACTCTCCTAAAACATCATCTTTGGCACTTCCTAAGCTATATGCGCTCGTTGGCGAACGAGTAGAAACTCATGCCACCAGCGCTTCAAATCCGCCAATAAACGAGATGGAAACCATTACTGTTTCCGCTCCACAATATACCGAGTATTTTGATGCCGAAATAGCAAGATTAAATAACTCTATCCCAGATACATCCAGCGGAACTGGATCTAATATTGCGGGGAAAACCTGTGGCAATCTGTGGGGCTGCAGCACAGAGATGGATGGGGAACGTATACGAGATGTTTTACTGTCTGATTGGGGGCTTGAAACTCTTCAGTTTAGAATAGAATAACCTTAATAGTAATAATCGACCTTCTGAAGTGAAAGAGGCTCAAGTTGTACCTCTTTCATTCCTTAACCACTTAACCTGCCATTATTAGCCTTTACTCAATATTGTTTGCCCTCTTGTTACCTCTATATTAGCCAGAGATATCGAAAACACATCTCACTTTAATTGCCTTAGCAGAATGAGTAATTTCTCTCTATTAACTGTAATTAGCTCCTCCAGCGGTACTGACTCGGCATGATCTGCATAGGCTTTGATCATAGCGGGGGGAAACTGAGTCTTGTGACTGGCCATCGCCCTTACCCTCTGACCTGTATACGATGCAACATCGACTCGAATAGTGACTGCAGCGTCCTCGATAGGCATAGAAAGATTGTAATCAAAGCCAAACTTGTTAGCCGATACTGACAAGCCTTTAGCCCTGGAATGAGAAACACCAAAGTAACTGGCAAGCTGATTGAAATGGGCTGAAACTAACCTATTCAACGTTTTGTGGTCTCGATTATCCGTTATTCCCCCCTCTGCAAAGGTTAACATAGCGAAAGGCTCTTCCCGCTCGAGTATGCCGTCGAGCTGTTTAATAGCCTCTTGATGATATTGATGGAGTTTGCCATCAGGGAAGCGCAAAAATACCGGAGACTGAAGGCCTAATATTTGAGAGGCAGCTATCGCTTCTTGCTCTCGAATCAGCGCTAACTCTGCACCCGATAATCCTTGTCCGGAGTGGTCACTACCAGCCTCTCCGGAGGTGGCATATACCGGAAAGACGCTTACGCCATGGTCAGCCAATTTTGCTAACGTTCCAGATATCCAAGTCTCATCATCCGGGTGAGCAAAAATAGCAATAACAGATAGGGGGTCTGCCAGCTTCTCTACTGACTCCATACTATGTGTCCCACCTAATTGCGCTGCTCCATTTCCGAAATGACAGCCTGTTACCCATATAGCGAGGATGAGAAGTATCAGAGTCAACCGAATCATTTGGCCCACAGATCACCTCACATTCACAGATTAAAGACTCAGATAAGAGAGTAGATCCAAGCATAGTAAATATTGACCTGATAAACCAAGGGACTAATACACTAAGGGCAGCCAAATTACACCATTTCGGGAGACACTCGCATCGCGAGTATTTATAGCTCTAAAATAAGTTCTAAACGGATCAGCTACTGGGCGAGACCGATTGAGACTGGATGAACGCTCTCATTTTCTAGTGTCAATCTACCCTCTTCAGCCCCAGTTCTGCTTCCTCTTTTAACTTAGCGATACAGCTCTGACAGATGCACGCCTTAAGCTCCGGCGCCTCTCCCTTTACCACCTCTTTGGGTGGAAAAGTGGTGTGATTACACCAGCAATCTTTGAGTTCCTTTCCCTCGATAACAGCACAGGCATTTTGTCGTTGGCAAAGGGGGCAAATATCGGGTTTATTTATCGATTGAGTCATCACTAATATCTCCTATTCTCATCCGCAGGATGATTCACCTCATCATACAAGGTGACGCCATGCCTAAGCAAAGAGAGCTAACGACCTTGAAAAACACCGAAAGGTGAACCATCTTCTAAACAGGCCACATTATGAATAAATTCGTAGATATTTAATGATTTAGCGTATCTGGTGAGAAGGCGTTTAACAATCTCAGCCTCATTTAGCGCATAGCCCTTCGACGCGGGGTTCATAAATCCATGTTTCAAATCGGTCTTAATACATTTAACCTTGGGCTTTTTCGATAAAACAGCTATCACTTCATCGAGATCGAAATGAGGTTCTGCACTCGGAAAGATAAATAGACTCTTGCTCGATGGGGTTAAATCCAACTGATTCCTGATCTGACTGGGATAAAAGCCGATGAGCTGTTCCACTATTTCAGGATTCGACAGCTTATTCAGGGCGCTCCATGCTGCCGACGCTCCGGCACTGAAACCTAGCACGCAGACTTGCCCTTTACTCGCGTTAATGGCAGCACACACATGCTCACGATATGGTTCATGACCGAACGATGAGATAAATGCACCATAAGCCGACTCTTCATCACAGAAAGACTGAGGCTTCCCGTCATAGGGATCGATAATACGACAGGAGTTACCGGCATCGGAGAAAGCCTGCTTTAACTCTTCCAGATGAGCTGAAACACCGAATATATCTGACACGATTACAATATTCATAGGCTATCTGCCTGAAGCATCCTACAAGCTATCGAAATCGACGCGATAGGCTAAGGCTCTGCATTCCAGATAATCGCTGCAGCTGTTATTGAGGCGATGATCGACACACTCCATGATCACCACACCATTGCCGCCCAGCCTCTGAGTTTTATACTTAAGCTCCCCCAGAAGAAGCGACTCTGTAGGTTTAGGCTGAGTCGGTCTACTTCTGCAGTAAGAGGAAACGACCTTGCCCAGCGATTCGGCTTTATATCGCTGAATTTCAGCAATAGAGTACTCTTCAACTTTAAAGGTTCTCAAGGCCTCATCGACACTCGGGTTCGTATTCAACCTTATTCCATTACATGCAGACAGAGATAACAGTAAAAAAAATGTCACTAAAAACTTCATCAAATTCATCCTTAAATTCTTCCTTAACTTATCCATAGATTTAATGAGTGTTGAGAAATAGTCTCATCCACTCAATTCTTTCCCCGTGCACTCAAGACTTCATCATAAAGAAGCAACTGGAACTGTTCAACATATACACAGTATCCATTATCGAGAATAAAATTGAGCGGGGCTGGCTCTGCTCATCGATAACGGTTCACGATTTTTCATGAATTAAACCCGCCTCTTTTGTGGGAGCCCGCAATAGGTTTACCTCGAATAACAAAAATGCCCCACCGATAAGGCAGGGCATAGTTCTAAACTCATAGTTCGGTGCTTATAGCTTATAGCTTATAGCTTATAGCTTATAGCCTATAGCCTACAGCTAGTAGATCTAATCTTCTGAGCTTTCGCGGCTAAAGCCGCTCCTACACTTACGGCTTATAACTTTATTTGCCAGGACGCACACCTAAAGTATGACAGATGGCATAAGTGAGCTCGGCGCGGTTTAGCGTATAGAAATGGAAATCCTTAACACCTTCATGAGACAGGACTTTAACCATGTCTTATACCTGAAACGTTGGCCTTTAAACCATTCACTACTGACTACTTACCCGGGCGAACGCCCAAGGTATGACAGATAGCATAAGTGAGCTCGGCGCGGTTTAGCGTATAGAAATGGAAATCCTTAACACCTTCACGAGACAGGACTTTAACCATGTCGATAGCAACGTTAGCCCCCACCATCTGACGAGTCGTCGGGTCATCATCCAAACCTTCAAACTGTTTATGTAACCAGCCTGGAATAGATACATTGGTCATGCCCGCAAAGCGTTTAAGCTGTTTAAAGTTGGTTACAGGTAAAATGCCCGGAACGATCTCTACATCGATTCCGGCCGCAACACACCGGTCACGGAAACGCAGATAGGACTCGACGTCGAAGAAGAATTGCGTGATGGCACGGTTAGCGCCGGCATCAATTTTTTTCTTCAGATTAATCAAATCGGCCTGAGCATTAAGCGCATCGGGGTGAACTTCTGGGTATGCAGCAACGGAGATATCAAAGTCAGCAACAGAACGCAGTAATCGCACCAGATCGTTGGCAAACCGGGTTGGCTTAGGGCTACCTTCTGGCAAATCCCCGCGCAGTGCCACGATATCCCTGATACCTGAATTCCAATAATGCTTAGCAAGCTCCTTGAGTTCTTCATCACTGGCATCGACCAGAGTCAGGTGAGGTGCGGCAACTAAATCGGTCTCCTTCTGAATACGTTCAATCACACCATGGGTACGATCACGTACACCTGAGTTTGCACCATAAGTAACAGAGACAAACTTAGGGTTAAGCGGTTCGAGGCGACGAATGGAGTTCCAAAGGATCTTTTCCATCTCTGGAGTGGCAGGAGGGAAGAACTCAAAAGAAACGTTAATATCGCCATTCAGCTCGGCTAAGCTCTGGTTTAGCGATGTAGCATGTTGTGCATGATGAAAACCCATTTCTATTCCCTCTACGACTCGACTATCTACAATAAACAAATTGGTTTAGACGTTTGGACGTCTAAACATCCATATTAGTGAAACTCTGATTTAAGTCAATAGCAAATAGAGTACTAAATATAAATAAGATAGTTCTTAGAAAGAAGGAGCGCGACTTTGTCGCTGGAGGACGGCTTAAGAACACCTCCCAGGACGGGCTTCGCCCTGCGAGGACGGTTGAAAAACACCTTCGGGGACGGGCTTCGCCCTACGAGGATGCAGCAAAGCTGCTACGAGGAAAAGCTTTCGAAGCATAGCGACCTCGAAGCGAAGCGCCCTCGAAGCGAAGCGCCCTCGAAGCGGAGCGACCTCGAAGCGAAGCGTCCTCGAAGCGAAGCGACCTCGAAGCGAAGCGTCCTCGAAGCGAAGCGTCCTCGAAGCGAAGCGTCCTCGAAGCGAAGCGTCCTCGAAGCGAAGCGTCCTCGAAGCGAAGCGTCCTCGAAGCGAAGCGTCCTCGAAGCGAAGCGACCCCGAAGCGGAGCGACCTCGAAGCGAAGCGTCCTCGAGCGGAGCGACCTCGAAGCGAAGCGACCTCGAAGCGTAGCGTCCTCGAAGCGTAGCGTCCTCGAAGCGAAGCGACCTCGAAGCGAAGCGACCTCGAAGCGGAGCGACCTCGAAGCGAAGCGACCTCGAAGCGTAGCGTCCTCGAAGCGTAGCGTCCTCGAAGCGAAACGCCCTTTTTACTCCTGTAACAGATCCCTGCAAATCTGCGCCAGATCCGACTGCACGGCAGCCGCCGTCACTTCACGCCCGGCTCCGGGACCTCTGATAATAAGAGGATTTTCCTGATAAAAGGCACTGCGGATCACAAAGACATTGTCGCCTGGTGTCAGGTTAGCGTAGGCATGCTCTCTATCAACCCATTGAATGCCAACTGCCGCCTTTAACTGTCCCTCAATCACGTCTAATCCAGCTACATAACGAAGCACCTTATCCTGCTCCGCCGCTGCCTGAAACTGCTGAAGCATCTCCCCATCGAGTTCGGTAATACGCTCAAGGAACTGCTCCAGAGGAATACCGGCTAATGCCGTTGGCACTAAAGAGTTAAGCTCAATATCTTCAAGCTCTATCTCATGGCCAATTTCACGGGCCAGTATTAACAGCTTACGCTGCATGTCGCGGCCGGAAAGATCATCACGGGGATCGGGCTCGGTGATGCCTAATCCTTTGGCTTTCAGGACTAACTCTGAAAAGGGCTTATTAGCATCATAATTTTCAAACAACCAACACAGGGTTCCTGAAAAAATGCCACCAACAGCCTCGATACTATCGCCGCTGTTGTGTAGGTCATTAAGTGCATGCTGCACAGGTAATCCCGCACCACAGCTGGCGTTATAGCGCCAAAATAGCCTGCGGTTTCCAAGTTGCTGCTTCAACTCACGATAGAAAGCCAATGGACCGGAGCCAGCTAACTTATTCGCACTAACCACATGGATACCACGGGCAAAAAATTCAGGGTACTGCAGAGTCAAATCGGCACTCGCACTGATATCCAGCGCGATAATTTCATCGCAATCCAATGCTTGTAGCTGCTCGAACAGGTGATCATATAGCCAAGGAGTCGCTTGCTGTTCAAACTCATGTTTCCAGGAGGTCAAACTTATCCCCTCCTCTTTCAACAGGGCTTTCTTTGAACTCAATAGGCCGACCAGTTCAACACTGGCTTCCAACTCTTTATTCAGGGATGTACGCGCACGAGTGAATAAGTCGACCCAGGCCTCTCCGATATTACCCACACCGAGCAATAGCACTCCAATGCGTTTGCGTGGGCCGGCACAACGCCTATGTACTTTCTGAGTAAGTAAGTTGACATTGGCACAGGGAACTAAGGTGACCAGACTCAAGCCGTCATTGAATAATGGCCTGGCATCACGACTCAACAGACGAGCAAAGCCACGACGATAGAGCTCGGCATCCGCGCTGACTAAGGCGACCAGGCCAAGATCCTCACGTAGAAGCAGATCCGATACCCCCGGGACTTCAGATTCGAGGATAGCTCGCACCTGCTGCTGATTCTCGTGGGTAAATGCCAATTCAACCCGCCCATGGGCAAGCTGCCAATAAGCCAAGGGTTGTAACCCAGACGCTGCCAATAATTCGGCTAAATTTGAAGCCTCTGTGGTGATTCTGAAGTTAAACAGCGACACACTGGGCAGATTGGTCACCACTGGCGCACTGGCCGAAGAGCTCTTGGGTGCGATCAGGGTAAAATCGGTATGGGATGCATAACTCGAACGTACGGCTAAGCTGACTTCGGTATCGAAAAGAGGTTGCAGAGATCGATTATGCAGTACCGGCGAGCCCAGATGTGCGAGGCGGTTTGCCTCATCCAGAGAGAGACTCTTCAGCAATTTAGCATCGTTGATCTTATTAGGGTCGGCATTGAATACCCCTTCGACATCGGTCCAGATCGTCACCCGTTCGATGGCCGCCAGACTGGCGATCAGGGTGGCGCTATAATCGGATCCATTGCGTCCCAGCAACAGAGTTTCACCTCGACTGTTGGCACAGATGAAACCCGTGATAATTAATCTTTCATTGGGATGGTCATTAAGTACTTGCCGAACTCGCTGACGAGACTCGACTAACATTATCTGCGGCACGCCGCCTTCGTCGGCCAATAACAAGCTTCTGGCATCGACATCGGTCGCTGCCACCCCAGACTCCCTGAGCAAGGCCGCCAGCAGACGCGCAGACCAGCGCTCACCGAAGCTCACCACTTCGCTGCGTTCGTATTCCTTCAGTTCATCCTGTGAAAACAGACTGATAAGCTGGTAGTTATCGATCGACAATCGCTCTCTTAAGCTTCTCGCCTGCTCATTTGAGAGCAACTGCTCGATCAGGTTTTGTTGAAAACTAATCAAGACCTGTAGCTCTTCTTGCCAGTGCTGAGCCGTATCTTTTAACTCTAATAATTTATAAAGAAAGTTAGTGCTCTTACCTGCGGCGGAGACTACGACAAGATCGTCGCTATTGCCGTGAGTGAGAAGGATATGAGCCACACGACGGTAACAGTCGGCATCCGCCAGGCTGGAACCACCAAATTTATGCAAATGACAACGTGCCATTTCAAACTCCTATTAACAAGCTAATGCCGCAGCAAGTCCTGACTGTATATCAGCAACTAAATCATCTGCATCTTCAATACCTACAGAAAGACGGATAAGGGTATCTTTCACCCCAGCTTCGGCTCGAGCCTCTGGCTCCATTGCTCTATGGGTCATTGTCGCAGGAACCGCGACTAAACTCTCTACCCCACCTAAACTTTCTGCGACAGAGAACACCCTAAGCTTCCCGAGGAAGGCCACTAATTCGGCTTCTCCCCCCTTAAGCTCGAAACTTAACATAGCACCGAAGCCTTTCTGCTGTTTCGCGGCGATCTCATGACCGGGGTGATCCTTAAGACCCGGGTAATAAACTTTGTCGACGGCACGACTCGCTGTCAGCGTCTCCAGTACTCTTTGGGCGTTCGCTTGATGTTCTCGAATACGTACGGCAAGCGTGCGAATGCCGCGCAATGTCATGTAGCTATCGAACGCCGATCCGGTCAGTCCTAAGGTATTTGACCACCAGTGCAATAACTCGCCTAACTCCTCGTCTTTAGCCACCACAGCGCCGCCGACCACATCACTATGTCCATTGATGTATTTGGTCGTAGAGTGAATAACGATATCCGCTCCGAGCAGCAACGGTTGCTGCAATATAGGCGAAAGGAATGTGTTGTCTACCACCACGAGCGCATCGACTGCATGACTCGCTTTCGCGATGGCCTCGATATCGACCACGCGCAGCAGTGGGTTCGAAGGTGTTTCGAGCCAAACCATCTTAGGTTTTTGCGCTATGGCGTCACTGAGGGCTAATTCATCGGTCTGATCGATAACGGCCAACTTAAATTGGCCCTTCTTTGCTAAATTGGTAAACAAGCGGTAGCTACCGCCGTAGCAGTCATGGGGAACCACCAACAGATCATCAGGACCCAAAAGGCTCGTCACCAGGGTAATAGCGGCCATTCCGGTGCAGGTCACGACACCCGTGGCTCCCTTTTCTAACCCGGCGATGGCATCACCAAGAATTGAACGGGTCGGATTACCGGAGCGACTATAATCAAAATCTCTGGGATTCTTGTGCCCGTCGAAAGAGTAGTTAGTAGAAAGGTAGATGGGTGGTACGACCGCACCATGTTGAGTATCAGACTCAATCCCTTGACGGACTGCAATTGTGGCTAACTTACGCTCGGTCATCTACGACTCCTAAACTATTTACTGAACATCATACTTCATTTCAACCGACACAAATAGATGTCTGGACGTCTAAATGTACCTAAGCTAAAAGCCGTCGTCAACAACTTATAGCCATTTAGACGTCCAAACATATAGAAATCTATTTGCAATTGTCGCAAATAAGAGGCAATAATTTGACTGTACAAATTAAAGGGTTAAAATCTGCCCCGAATTTTGAATTTACAGGTGAGTCAATGACTGAGTGGAATGGCGATTATATCAGCCCATATGCTGAACACGGCAAGAAGAATGAACAGGTAAAGAAGATTACCGTGTCAATTCCCTTGAAAGTGCTTAAGGTTCTGACTGATGAGCGTACGCGTCGTCAGGTCAATAACCTGCGCCACGCTACTAACAGTGAACTCCTGTGTGAAGCATTTTTACATGCCTATACCGGCCAGCCGTTACCCAATGATGAAGACCTGTCTAAAGATAAACCTGACAGTATTCCAGCCGAGGTGAAACGCCTGATGGATGAGATGGGAATTGAGTGGGAAGATGTAGATTAACCTTTACTCTTGTTCAGTCAGTTTCAGGGATCGCTATGCGATCCCTGTTTGTTTCTGTCGTTTACTATTTAAGATAGATTACGTTTCAATAGCTAACACGACCAACAGGCTTAACCGAGAGAAGATGCAGTGCTTTCAATAATCGACCCAACCAGCTTACTCTTAGCCTCGATCATCATCTTCTTCGGTGCTCTCACCCAAAGTCTTATCGGTTTCGGTCTGGCGGTCGTCGCTACCCCCTTGCTCTACCTGGTCGATCCACAACTGGTACCGGCTCCCGTGATTTTTATGGGTTTTTCAGTCTCATTGCTGACACTTTTCAGAGAGCGTCGCGCACTGGAATTTAACGGGTTGCAATATGCCCTGCTCGGCCGTATTCCGGGCGGCTTTCTTGGGGCTGGTTTATTGATATTTGCCCCTCAGCCCATCCTCGGACTGGCAATAGCCGGGATCGTCGCCGCAGCCGTTATCCTCAGTCTGATGAAGTTCAACTTGAAGGTTAATCGCAAAAGTTTATTTGCCGCCGGATTCGTATCAGGAATATTTGGGAACATTGCCGCCATCGGGGGGCCACCGATGGCAATATTACTTTCAGGAAAAGATGCCAATCAGTTTCGAGCCGCACTCTCGGCCTTCTTTATCTTTAGCTCTACGATCGCACTGGCTATCTTAGCCATAACGGGATTATTGACTATCGAGCACCTATGGTTGTCACTGATGTTATTACCTGGGGTGATATTGGGCTATCTCGTCTCGGGTCGCTTAGTTGGCCATATCGATAAGAATAAAACCAGAAAAGTAACCCTGATTCTCTGCTCTGTGAGTGCCTTGTTGTTGACGGTAAAGTCGATAGCGGAACTTTAAGAAGTTAGCAGTGGTAAGTGGTAAGTGGTAAGCGGTAAGCGGTAAGCGGTAAGCGGTTAGCGGTAAGCGGTAAGCGGTAAGCGGTAAGCGGTAAGCGGTAAGCGGTAAGCGGTAAGCGGTAAGCGGTAAGCGGTAAGCGGTAAGCGGTAAGCGGTAAGTAAAGCAGAGTAGAGTATCCGTCTGTAGTCGTTCTGAATTTATTACTGAATCCAGTAGTTTGCTCTCAAACTTAAAACTTTCTTTGCTCTGTCTTTAGCTCATAGCTGCTTTTAAAAATGATAAGAGGTTTTCAGTACACCGCCGATGGCGTCATCACTGCTGACCATACCGGTGAAATCGAGAGAGAATACCTCCCCAAGTTCGACCCCGGTTCCCAATGAATAGACACTCGCCTTATTGTCCTTCATATCATGACGATAACCCAGACGTAGTGCCAACCAATCTGTCGCCCGCACCTCCCCTTTGAATCGCCAGTACTGAGTACCCACAGTTTCATCGAAACGTTTAATAGGATTAAGATCAATATCCGTCGTAAAAGTCAGGCGATTCCAGTCATAGGCGACTCCAGCCGCAAACTTAGGATCGACTCGATAGTAAAGCTTTCTGCCTTGAGATTCTACCGCCTCCAGCTCTTGACTTATCAGGTCTCGCCCGGACATGGCAACGACCAAGCCCTCCACCGGCTCCATTGCAACACCGATATCCAGATTAAATGTGGTTTCATCATTTCGATAACTGGCATCATCGAACTCACTCGGCTCAAAACTATTGATAACCGCTTCATAGTTATAGGTATCGATCTTTTGAAGTTTTGGAGAAACACCAACTGATATCGGCATATTTACAATTGAAAGGGGATAACTTATTGCGACACCAAAATCGGAAACGGCACCCGCTACAAGCATACCTTTGGAATCGAGCTCCATAAGCTCAGGTTCCAGCACTTTCAGCCTCTCATGAGGCGCCTCAAAACCATCCATATCTATTGTATTCACACCTATTGCTTTAACACCAATGGCATCGGCATAGGTGTCGTAAAACACGACCATCTGAACGCTTTGATTCGCAGCCTCGACCGAAAGCCCCCCACCTTCCATCGCAGGCACAAGGTTAGCCCAAGCTTCATCGCTCAGCTGCTCTGCAAGCGATGAGGAGAGAGGGAAAAGCAAGATATAGCATAATGCCAGTTTGAACAGTTTCATCCATTCAGCCTTTTCGATTTTTATTTTTTATTGTGATTTGAGCTTCATCATTCTCAATTAAAGATAGTCGATGGATCGAAGTCATGTGCGGATAAAAAGTAGATTTTTTATTGATTATTTTTTGCTTATCTCGAGGAGTGACATCCTATACCAATCAGTATAAAGATTTGATCGCTCAGCGAGAATTTAGCGCTTCAGAGGCAAGGCCCTTTATTGCTCCTGCATAAAGGGCATTTACAACATCCATGTTGTTCGCAACGAGTGAAGAACATAGTTGAACTAGGTTAAAGCTCGTTAACACAGCATCGGATGCGCTAAAACTCGCCTGTTAGGCGTGTTTTTGGCTGCCTACTTCTGCGTTGAATGGCTTTACAAGGGAACAACCATTCCATCATCCATTCGCCTTGAATTAGTTGCCAAAAAACACGCTGAGTAGATCACTTTCTTATACTGATTGGTATTAGGTATTCGGAACAAAAAAGCCCGAAACCATAACGATTTCGGGCTAAAACAACACTTTGCAGATAACATCTTATAGATTAACTGGTTATAGGATGCCCCCTAGTAAATGTAACTTTGCCCTGCGTAAAGAATGAAGTGGCGCAGTGCCAACACTCCGGTTAACCCTGAACAAGCCACCATCAACATGGCACCTCTAGTGTGACGCGTAGCTGCAGGCATCAGCATAGACACCAGAGGCACACCGAAGCCGATACCCACGACACCAATCCAGAATACTCCAGCCCACACGCCCGTGGTCAGTGATGCCAGCGCCAGCGCCGCTGCGCCGCCTTTGAAGTACAAGGCACAAAACAACATGAACAGAAACATGATCTCGGTTGCCATCACTGGCAGCTCTAAGGCGTGCATACGGCTAAGCTCGTTATCATGACTATCAACCTTAAACATCAACAGGGCAACCACAGAGTTCGCTGCCGCACCGGCCGACAATCCCGAGACTAAGAAGAGCGCCGGCAGTACTGCCGTATTGAGCATAGGGTAAGCATTCATCGCCGAGATCAAAAAACCCGTATATGCGCCGACACCGATAGCCAGTATAAACAGCAGCACCTCAATGGCCTTACGCCAGCCTAACAGCATCTCTGCAACGGGGCTCAGGAATCCCAGTCCCCATTTGGGCAACTCGTCTCGCAGAACGATTAACCCATAAGCGATACCTAAAGGTGAATAAGCTAGAAGCGCCAGCACCCCAATCGCCATCACAGACTGAAAATTATAGTTGATCAAGATAAGCCAGAAGTGGAATGGCTTAGTCAAGTCAAACACCAAACAAGCAAGACCTAAGCTGATCGCCACTGGACCGACAATGGCTGCCGCCTTAAGGATCGGACTCTCCGTTTTATTATCCTTACTGTACCAGCGCATACCGATACCAATCAGCACACTACCAGCCGACAAGCCCGCCATAAACAGATAAACAGCGATGACCCAGTTCCATGTGACCGGATCGTATTGCGCCATATCTCCCCATATATTGTTCATGACTCAATCCCTCCTCGTTTAGTTGGAATACGATAGACCCTAGGCTTAGTGCCGAGGTGGGTCTTATCCTGATAACTAGGCTTAGTATTAAGTAGCTTTGCAACCTCACTGTCAGGCTCATTGGCATCGCCGAATGTCAAAGCATCGGTCGGACAAACGGTGACACAGGCCGGTAACTCACCACGAGCCAACCGAGTGTCTTTACAGAAATTACACTTATCCGTTGCCTTGGTTTCCGGGTTGACGAAACGCACCTTGTAAGGACACGCCGCCACACAATACATGCAGCCGACACACTTATCTTCCTTGATGGTAACTATGCCATCCTCACCAACATAGGCTGCGCCGGTAGGGCACACCTTTACGCAAGGCGCATCTTCACACTGCTGACACGATACCCTGTGGTACTTAAAATGCAGGTTTGGCGCATCCCCAAATGGTCCTTCCACCCTGACTTGCAGGCGGGTCACCCCCTCCGGGGTTCCATTTTCACTGCGACACGCCACATTACAGGCCTGGCAGCCGATGCACTTATTTTCATCGTGCACCATTACATAACGTTTATTCATAACTGCCTCCGATTAGACCTTTTCTACCTTGACACCTGTGGTGTGCAAGTTCATACCAACAACGGGTGCCGTGCTATCCGGCAACAGGTTTCCGCAATGCAGCCCCTTGCCTGATGCTCTGATCAACTCTTTGTTTTTGGAGCCAAATCCCATATAGGCAAACACGGTATCCTGACGGATCCCGGGAGTGACCATGGCATAACTGGTTTCACTGCCGACACTACTGGTCAGGCGAATCGCATCGCCATGATTGATCCCCAGTCGTCCAGCAGTGACCGGATGGATCCAGACGGCATTGTCAGCCATAAGATTGGCAAGAATGGGTACATTGTGGGTTGCACCATTGGTATGCACTGCAACCTTACCCTGAATGAAGTAGAGTTCATCGGCTCGCTTAAGCGGCGCATCGCGGTATTGGATCACGCCACGTCCCGGCGCAAACGCCTCGACAGCCGCCGAGCTCAACTCAATCTTGCCACTTGGCGTCTTAAACTTAAGTGCACTGGCATAGGTGCCATCATCATCGGGCGTTCTGGCATTGGCATAGGTGTCGATAAACTTGGCCACCATGGAGGGCTCACGCAACATCAATGGCTTACCATAGCTGACATAGCCCTTCTCCCTGATATGTCGCAATGCCTTGCCATCCCGATTCATCTGAGCCAGTTGCAGGGTCTCCATGTTTTCCCAGGGATAGAACTTACTTAAGCCCAGTGCATCACCAACCTCTTTAAATATCTGCCAGGAAGGCTTGGTATTACCTATGGTTTCTACCACACGTTGACGCACATAGTAGGCGGGGTTCTTGCCGGATTTATCGGCTATCTCTTCATCACGTTCCAGGTAAGTCGACTCGGGAAGAATAAGATCCGCGTAGGCGGCGGTCTCACTGATGTATACATCACAGACAGCAACAAACTCCATCTTTTTTAGCGCTTCCAGCACCTTAGCTCTATCCGTCATGGTCTGCATCGGATTGGTACGGCTCATTACCCAGCCGCGTAACTGATAGGGCTTAGCCTCCAGTGTCGCAGCGAGAATGCTCTGGTAAACTCCACCATTTTTCCACACCATGGTGTACTGCTTATCCATCTGATCGATACGCTTGGCCGTCGGCTTAGGCATGCCTTCCACGCCAGGCTTAGCTAACTTAGGCGCGACAGTTTCACCGGCAAGCTTGTTATAGGTCTTGGCCTTCTTGCCCAGATATAGCCCTCCTTTACGCTCGATATTGCCGATAAGTACATTGGCAGCAAAAATCGCCCGACGCATATCAAACTCTTCGGTGGTGAATGTCGCTCTGTGTCCGAAATCAACCACGGCATGAGGAGCAGCGGCTGCTAGCTCATAGGCGATGCGGCGGATATCTTTCGCCTTCACATCGGTAATCCCCTCGGCCCACTCGGGCGTATAGGCTTTGACTTCGGCGGCAAAGGCATCGAAACCGACCACATAGCGCTCGACAAAAGCTTGGTCATACAGTTTGTCGGTTATCAATACATGACACAACGCCAGTGCCACCGCCACATCTGTTCCTGGGCGCACTGCGTGCCACTCATCGGCCTTATCGGCAACCACAGAGAACCGGGGCTCGAAGACCACCAGCTTGGCACCTCTTTCTGATTGTGCCTTCATCATGCCTCGGGTTTCAGACATGTTAATGCCTTCATAGATGTTATGACCGAAGTTAATGATGTATTTAGAGTTGCCCAGATCTCGCTTCAGCTTAGTGCCAAACATAGACTTGGCTGCGATCACATAGGCGCCCGGACAAAGCGAGCCATGGGTAAAGGTATTCGGGCTGCCAAATGCCTTAGCCAGGTGAAAGAAGTGACCGGAGAGCGACCCTTTTTTGGAGGAAAATGCCACCGCCTCCGGACCATGTTCACGCTTAATCCGGTTAAGGTTAGTCGACATCATCTCATAGGCTTCATCCCAGCTAATCTCGGCCCACTTGCCTTCACCACGCTCACCAACACGCTTGAGTGGATTGACAATACGTTGTGGGTCATAGAGCAGACTATGGCCGGCACCACCTCTGGCACACACTTTACCGCCAAAGGATTTCGCCTCCTTATTACCGGAAATGAAGACATTTTTTCCATCGACCACACGCGCAGAAATCGGGCAACGGGTAGAGCACATCTCACAGATACTGGCGACCTCCTTGCCCACAGCTTTAAGTGGTTCCTTTTCTAATGCTGCTAACGATCCAGGTAGCATAGTCGCCAGGGCGCACGTTGCACTTCCAGCCCCTGCTCCTTTTAAAAAATTTCGCCTATCGAGCTTAATCATGGTTACCTCCATCAACTTCCAGTGGAAGATGAAATCACTCACTGTTTAACACTGTTTTTAGTTTTTTTGCCTCTATTACGACAGATGCGCCGACTCAGAAGCTTAGGACTATTGTTATCCCTTACAAAACTCATGGGTATTGTGGTAAACCACATAGGCAAGGTGAGTGTGATCTGATGCAATGAAACAACAATTTCACAAAACAGAAATGTGATATTTATCTAATATACGGTTCAGATTGGGCTGAAAAAGTGAGGAGAGACTAATTTATCAAACAAGAAGGAGAACTTATTACGCGATATCGGCAAGGAAATAGCCAAGGTTATCTTCAGGAAGAGATAGTTTAAAGTAAATAGCCGGAAACATGTCTGAGTCCGGCAATAAATTAAGCTTACTTTTAATCTCTATCGGTATAGGAATTATGTCCTGGCATTGAATAGAGGGGTATTTCCTTTGTCTTCTTCGGACCAAAAGTTGATATTGAATTGGGCATCATCGGACAATTCAATACGGTGCCAGTATTGAGGCGGACTGGTAGCGAAATTACCGGCTTGAATAACCACTTTAGCTTCGTGTTCTTGGGCGTGTTCATCGGCAAAACCGAAGTAAGTCACTACCCCCTCCATGACACACAGCTGACCAAATACCCCTTCGGCGGTATTATGATGGGACAACAATGCAGCAGGTACATTGGCCTTGGTGAAAAATGGCGTAGAACGCTGTATGGTCCAATTGGCCGGTATACGTAAATGACTCATAGTAACCTCTCTGTAATCTTTCTTAAAACGAATGTTAAATGCAGTTCAGCATGAATATAATATTGATATTCAGCGTGTTAAATCGTCGGAGGAAGCTCGCGCAGCAAAGAAAATGCCAGCTTCATATGGCCACCGGTAACGACGAAGCCAATCAGCTTCTTCTCTTCATCGAAAGCTCTGGCCGTCATCCCCTCACTGCAGGCTTCCATCTGCCAATTGGCGTCGGCGCTGCTTGTGTTGCCACTTAGCTGTATAGGCAGCCGTGGCGTCTTCACCTTGACCATCATAGGCGGCAGTGCCACATCACAGGCCTGACCAAGTAAGGTTTTAGCCAGGGCATTGGCGCTCATCAATATCGGCTGCAGAAATGGCAGCAGATGCCCCTCTATCTCGGCGCAGTCTCCCAGAGCAAAAATATCTGCAGCCGAAGTGCGGAGCTGACGATCCACCACTATGCCGCGATTCGTTTTCAGGCCGGTTTCAGTCGCCAGCTGAATATTGGGTTTCAGTCCCGCCGCACATACTACGGCATCCACGCTGTACTCTTGCCCGTTTCTCAGCGTTACTGAGATATGGTCTCCGGCTCGCAGTAACCGCTCGACTTGAGTCCCAAGCTCAATCTTCACCCTTTGATTGCCCAGAGATTGAAACAGTTGCGAAGAGATAAAGTCGGGTAACAGGCTCGGTAGCAGTGCCTCGGCCCTGTCGGTTAATATCACGCGTCTATCGGCACTTGCCAGATCCATCGCGATCTCGGTGCCGATAAGACCCGCCCCGATCACCAACACAGATTTTGCGTTCGCAAGCTCAGCCTGAGCGCCCCGATACTCTTCCAGGCCATTAAGCGTGATGATACGATCCGCCCCATCGCCATCAATAGGAGGCACGAAGGCCTTGGCCCCCGTCGCCAGCACCAGTTGCCCGTAGGCAAGCGACACGCCATTACAGCGTAACGTCTTTTGCGCCATATCTATGCTCTCGACCCGGCAGTGATGCAACAAGGTGATATTATAGCTACTGGCAAACTCATCGGCGGTCATCTTAATCAGATCCTTGGCCGTCTGCGCCTTAGTGAACACATGACTCAGATCCGGTTTTGCATAGTCGTCACCACTATCTGCGGTGATCACGGTAATAGGGCGTTGGCTATCTTGCCTGCGAATCGTCTTCACCAGCTGATAGGAGGCGAAACCGCTGCCTATGATAACGATGGGCTGATTCATGCTGCGGCCTCTTTGGCAATAGGATCAAACACGCCCTTACCTAAGCTGCAATCCGGGCAGAGGAAGGTCTCTGGCACATCGCTCCATTCGGTTCCTGGAGCGACATCTTGATTAGGCTCACCCAGCGCAGGGTCGTAAACCCACTGACAAACGCTGCACAACATGCTTTGTCCAGCGACCGTATCCACACTGGCTAATATCACTTGGGCATTAACGGCAGGCTCGGGTGCCACCGCTTCATTCAAAAGGGGTTCGTTGACAGGGCTTGCCAGCTTAGTCTCAATATTTTCCAGTGGATGCAACGCCCACTTACGCGCCACCTCTTTACCGTGCTCACGACACGCCAGCAGCGCCTTTCCATCCGGCCTCCACTTTGTCTTTAGCCCTAACAGGGTTTCAAACCCGGCATCACTCAGTCGCACATGAATACGGTCAACCGCACCACCGTTCCAACCGAAGCTACCGAAGGCACCCGCCTTCTTGTTCTTAAAGCGCAGCCCGGTGATCTCCTCCAGCATGCCGGCCACTTTTGGCATCATGACATTATTCATGGTCGATGAACCCACAAGCACACCCTTTGAGCGGAACAGATTTGATAAGATTTCATTCTTATCGTGACGGGAGACGTTAAAGATCTTCACCGCAACCTTAGGGTCGACATCATGGATCCCCTGAGCGATGGCATCCGCCATCATGCGGGTATTATTAGACATGGAATCGTAGAAGATGGTGATACGGTCTTCCTGATATTCGTCGGCCCACTCCAGGTATTTGTGGATAATTTGTGTTGGGTCTTCACGCCATACCACGCCATGGGCGGTGGCAATCATATCGACCGGTAGGTTGAAACTTAATACTTCATGGATCTTCGCGGTCACTAACGGGCTAAAGGGAGTGAGAATGTTGGCATAATAGCGCAGGCATTGATCCATTAACTCAGTCTGATCGACCTCATCGTTAAACAGGCGCTCATCACAGTAATGTTGACCAAAGGCATCATTACTGAACAGCACGGCATCGCCGGTCATATAGGTCATCATGCTATCGGGCCAATGCAGCATAGGGGTTTCGATGAAGATCAGCTGCTTACCATTACCTAGCTCTAAGCTGTCGCCGGTTTTTACGATATTGAAGTTCCACTCGGGGTGGTGGTGGTGACCGGTGATAGAGTCGATGGCATTTTCGGTACAGTAAATCGGAGTACCTGGGATTTTTTCCAACAGTACCGCCAAGGCACCGGCATGATCTTCTTCGGCGTGATTAATGACGATGAAATCGATCTGCTTCAGATCGATCTCCATCTCTAATTTTTGTACAAACTCATGGCTGAACTTATGATCGACGGTATCGATCAACACCGTTTTTTCCTCTTGGATCAGATAGCTGTTATAACTGGTCCCTTTCTCAGTTTTATATTCAGTGCCGTGAAAATCACGAACTTCCCAATCACGTTGCCCGACCCACTGGATATTGTTTTTGACATGAATAGCCATGATGAAACCTCAAAAAATACTAAAATTATTAAACTTACATCTCCTATAGCACAAGGTAGGCCAACTTTTTAACCAACTGTATTTGAAAGGATTAATAAATTAAAGAACAAACAAAACTGTCATAAAGACACCTGCCGTCACTGTACTAAAGACACTCAAGAGTCATATTGACACCCTGTATTAATAATGAGAAAAAAGTGTCTTAATAACAGGGGTTACTCATGGGTAAACGAGGAAGCAAGTAAGCGAGGAGGCGATTTTGAATAACCCACAAAAATGACGCTCTCTAATCTTTATACCAATCGCATAAATAGTTTATATTCATAGATATGAGCTGTAATGGTTAATCAATAGATCATAACTTGAGAGAGGGGAATTTATGCATCTCATAATGAAAAGCCAGTTCGACGATTTACGACTCAACGACAGTCATGAATATTCTGCCGATGATAAAGGCGGTAAGAAGGTGGTGAAGATCTTCAAAGATGGTGAATTGATCGCTAAGAAGATCGTGATGAAACGTAAGGTGCAATACTTTGGCATCACAGGGGTCGAGTCGCTGCTTACCTAAGGTACTCCATAAAATGCTCAGTCGCAAAAGAGACGAAGGCCTTTAGCCTGGCAGGCTGAAACCTGTCCTTATGGTAAAGCAGATAAAATGGCGTGTCGGCCACCCGCCACTCTTCGAATACCGATACCAGCTCCCCACTGGCCAACTCCTGTGGACAGTAGAGTGTCGGCAGCCTCACGATACCGTTACCAGCCAGCGCACTCGCCTTCATAGCGCGACCATTCTTACACTTAAACCCCCCTTTGATGGCAACCTCGACCTTATTCTTAGAGTTTGACTCCTGCTCGAACATCCAGTGGTCAATAGAGCCTGTTATACAGAGGTGATCTTTAAGCGCTTTAGGATGGTCAGGATATCCACGACGTTCGAGATACTGAGGTGAGGCCATGGTCAGATTTTCTATGCTCATCAGCTTACGGGCGACGATACCCGAGTCTTCGAGTTCTCCCATACGAAACACGAGATCAAACTCATCGACCACCAGATCGACTCTCTGACTACTGAAGTCAAGATTAATGCCGATATCCGGATAGAGTGCGATAAAGTCATTCACTAAGGCGGTAACGATCTCCTCACCAATAACCCCGCCGACGCAGTTGATATTGAGCTGTCCCTGCAGATGCCTGGCATTATCTACCGTACTCGCCACCGCATGGTCTATGGCTTCCAGCGCGGCCTGACACTGCTCGAAAAATTGTTGCCCCTGTTCGGTTAAGCGCTGGGCTCGGGTCGTGCGGGTAATAAGACTCACGCCGAGAAAATGCTCTAACTGGGATAACTGCTTAGACAGATGAGAGCGGGAGCAGCCCAGCACCTCGGCAGCCAGAGTAAAGCTGCCCTGCTTCGCTATCACGGTAAAGGCACGTATATCCGCAAGATTTAGCTCCCTGTTCATCTCTTATCCTTACTCTTAATCACTCACGTTTAAGCATTAGCTTAAGCAAATGTTCACACACCCGATTAGAAGCCATATGTAAACAATCATGTTCGCTATAGATTATATATCAACAATAAGCCTACCACTATAATGGTTGCATTAAACAGCAGGTCATTAAACAACGAGCCATTATATGGCTGGCCATCAATCAACTTACCACTCGATCACTTTAACCCGATTGAGTGAACGGGAAAAAATCATGAAACAACTTATTGTAATTACAGGTGCATCTTCGGGTATCGGCGCAGCAATGGCAAAGGCATTTAGCGCAAAGGGTCACCCGCTCTTGCTACTGGCTCGCCGCATCGAGCCTATGCAGGCACTCGAACTTGAAAACAGCTTATGCATCAGTGTTGATGTCACCGATGGTGAAGCAATTAAAACGGCTATCGCGGCCGCGGTTGATAAGTTTGGCCCTGTGGGCGGCTTGATTAATAACGCTGGCGTGATGCTACTCGGTCAGGCGGACACTCAAGATCCTGCCGAGTGGGCTCAGATGCTCAACATCAATGTGATGGGAGTACTCAACGGAATTCACGCCGTTCTGGCCGATATGAAATCTCGTAAAACAGGGACCATCATCAATGTCAGCTCGGTTGCGGGCCGCAAAACCTTCCCTAACCATGCGGCTTACTGCGCGACTAAATTTGCGGTACACGCACTGACGGAAAATATCCGTGAAGAAGTCGCCATGGATGACGTACGTCTGGTCACCATCGCACCCGGCGCCGTCGAAACCGAGCTGCTCAGTCACACCACCAGCGATGAGATAAAAGCCGGCTACCAAGATTGGAAACAAGATATGGGCGGTGTTGTAGCACCGGAAACGATTGCTGAAGCGGCCCTGTTCGCCTTCGAGCAACCGCAAAGTGTCTGCGTGCGTGAAATCGTATTGGCCGCAACTCGCCAGCAACCATAAAAACCAAATATATTTTAATTAATGGAGGACGGGGACAAATTTTGTGAACCCGTCGTTTCATACCTTTACCTCCCCCCCTCTTTTTTCACTCCCCTAGCCACCTAACCGCCGCAACCATCAGTTAACATTCCGCTATTCAATTCTTAGTAGAAAAAGGAATAGCAAAAGTGCGTAAATGTGATCAAGGATCGCTAATAATTGTTTAAAACAATGAAAAACCACTGACTCACAAAAAACAAATAATTAAGGTAAATAGTTGATGCAGATAAATTTTAAAGACACAAAACGCCGAATTCATTAGATTTTTATTCATGATATTTTGTTCAATTAGATTTTTCTTGTAAATATGATCAACATCAAATTCACATCTACTCCTTTTTGCTAAATTTAGTAACAAGGCAGAGTCATTCTGCTAACTATAAGTAAGTCACATATTCCAGTGACTAAGGAAAAGATGATGAAACCGATAATAACAATAGGCGCATGTATCGTACTCGCATTCTCGTTCAGTGCTCAGGTATACGCAGCAGATGGTGGTAACCCTAAGAAGGGCAAGCACCTGTACAAGAAACAGTGCAAATCTTGCCACAGTAAAGGCGACACAGCCGGAGAGATAACTCCGATGAGCAAGACCATGAGTCAATGGGATCGCTACTTTAAGCGTCTGAAACATAAAGGCGACCAAGCAGCCTTTGACGCTCTGTCTGAAAAGGATCTAAAAGATATTCAGCAGTTCCTTTACGACCATGCGGCCGATTCGGACCAACCACAAACCTGTGGTTAATGATATGAGTACTCAAGTACTAACCAACGACTAACACAGTTCAATTTGAAAATATGGGAGGTGAATTCCCCGAGCCTCCCATCAGTCTGAATTTGTGAACTTTAGTCAACTAACTAGAAGTAGGGCCTAGACCTTAACTCATGAGTGACTCGACAAGAACTAAAACTCAGCCGAGCACTCCCAAGGAGAGATGTTATGAGAACCTTAATATCACTACTCGTTGCAAATGCACTGGCACTATCAGGATCGGTATACGCTGGTGACACAGAAGCTCAAAAAATTGCTGACCTTAAGAAGCAGCTCGAAGATATCACCAGTGAACTGGACGACATCAATGATCGCGTCGATAACAATGAACGTCACTCGGCACTGGACAGAATTCTTATCACGGGTGATTTTCGCACCAAAGCGCACTCACTTCACTATCAAAATGTCACCTGGAACCCTGCAATAAAGGTCGACTTCAACGACTTCGGCGCTAAGGCGATGTCTGGCGCATTCGGTATGCCAAACGATCCGGCCTCCCCTCTGGGTAAGATGATGGCAGCCGATCCTAATCTGGCCGCGGCGTTTCAAAGCGGTCAACTTCAGGGCATCATGCCTTATGTCTTAGCACAGAAGACGACCCAAGATATCGATAACGACATCTTCTACACCACAAGGCTCAGATTGAATCTGAAAGCCAAGGTATGGGACAACGTCAGTTTTTCCGGCCGCTTGAGCATGTTCAAAAACTGGGGGGATTCAACGGGCGTACAGGTATTTGACTCCTGGCGTTCATTCACCATGGATGGCACCAACGGCGGTAATCCAAGCGGTGACTTTTTACGAGTAGAACGCGCCTATTTCGACTGGAAGAACATCGGTGGCTCACCACTTTACCTCTCTATCGGACGTCGCCCTTCAACCTACGGCCCGCCAACCCAATACCGTGAAAATGAGAAGCGTGGCGGAACACCTTCGGGACACTTAGTGAACTTCAACTTCGATGGCGCGACCATGGGCTATCACTTAGGTGACATCACAGGTGTAGAAGGCCAGGTTGTTCGTTTCTGTTATGGTCAGGGTTTCGAGTCTCAATACGGCAACGGCGAGATGTTTGGCGATATCGTCACTAAAGATACTCACCTCGGCGGCTTCAACATAGATGCGATTAACGACGGCAAGAACTTCCTCCAATTTACCCTGTTCGGCGCCAAAGATGTCAACGATGGCTTCAAAGGCACCATGGCATTCCCGACTCAACTTGCCGGTATCTTTGCTCCAACTATGTATCAGGATATGCAGAAGTTCAGTAACTTTAACTTCGAGACCCGGGTACAGCCCAGTGGTGTGATTGGCGACATGTTCCTCGGTGGCATCGGATTCGCTCGCGAAGAAGATAACGATGTGAAATGGTTCCTCTCTGGTGGATGGACCCGCGCCGACGGTAACGGCAATGCAGGTATGTTCGGTGGCATGCTCAGTGATGCAGTATTTCAAGCTCAACTCAATGCCGACGGTAGTGAGATCATCATGATGCCAAGCGCGGCCGACGATAGTGGTGCAAAAGATGGTTACGGTTTCTATGCCGGTATCCAGATCCCAGCGCCTTACGGTAAGTTCGGCCTAGAGTATAACTATGGTTCTAAATACTGGACACCATTCACACAGTCACAAGACGATCCTATCGGCAGTAAGCTAGCGACTCGCGGACACGTGGGTGAAGCCTACTACATGTTCGATATCAATCCACGCATGTTCATCAAGCTCGCCGGCCTATATTACGATTTCGAATATACCGGCAGCGGCACCCCAGTCGGCGCGCCACAAGATATTGATGAAGTTATAGCAGGCAGCGCTTACTCGATGCTACCTGTGGTCGATACCGCTTTTGACATCAACGCGTCTCTGACCGTTAACTTCTAGTCCAGCTCAACCCCCCGGCTTCGGCCGGGGTGGGAGAAAAATAATATGAAACACACTCTGATCCCCTTTGCCCTTGCGCTAGCTGGTTTGTCTTTACTCAGCAGCCCAGCGAATGCCGCCAATCAACATAAAGATTATATTGAAGGCCCCTTCACCGAAGGGACTCAAGTGACCCAGCAATGCATCGAATGCCATGAAGATCATGCCAAAGACTTTATGAAATCGTCGCATTGGACCTGGGAACTGGAACAAAAACTTCCGGGCCGTACGGTGAAACGTGGTAAGAAAAATAGTATCAATAACTTCTGTACCGCCATCTCAGGCAACGAACCCAGATGTACCAGCTGTCATGCCGGCTATGGTTGGAAAGACAATAACTTCGACTTTACCGATATGACTAAGGTCGATTGTCTGGTTTGTCACGACACTACTGGGACCTATATTAAAGATCCCGTTGGCGCCGGTGAGCCTCTGGCAAAAGTCAACCTGGAGCGAGTCGCGCAAAATGTTGGCACTCCGGTACGCGATAACTGTGGTAGCTGTCACTTCTATGGCGGTGGTGGCGATGCGGTGAAGCACGGCGATCTGGACTCATCGATGTCCTACCCCGACAAGGCCACTGATGTGCATATGGACACAGACGGTAATGATTTCCAGTGCCAAGCCTGTCACACGACTGAGCAGCATCAGATCACGGGTAATGCCATGGGCGTATCACCCGGTGGTCTAGATCATATCGGGTGTGAAAACTGTCACGATAACGCGCCCCATAAAAACAAGCGCATCAACACTCACACGGCAACGGTTGCCTGTCAGACCTGTCATATCCCATTCTTCGCCAAGAATGAGCCGACAAAGCTGAGCTGGGACTGGTCCAGCGCCGGAGAAGACAGACCCGAGACCAAAGATGAGTACGGTAAGAAAACCTTCCAGAAGAAGAAAGGCAACTTCGTTTGGGGCAAGATGGTTGAACCTACTTATGCCTGGTTCAACGGTAGCGCCAATGCCTATATGGCAGGCGATAAGATGGACCCCAGCAAGGTCACTAAGCTGACTTACCCTATGGGAGATATCAAAGATCCTAAAGCCAAGATCTACCCCTTCAAGGTCCATACGGGTAAGCAGATCTATGACAAGAAGCAGAACATCTTCATCACTGCCAAGACATTCGGTGAAGGTGGTTACTGGACCGAGTTTGACTGGGATCTTGCGGCTAAATTAGGTATGGAAGCCAATGAAGCCATGGTCGAAAAGGGACTTAAGTACAGTGGCGAATATGGTTTTGCTGCGACTGAGATGTGGTGGCGTATCAACCACATGGTCTCTCCGAAAGAGGATGCGCTGAAGTGTAACGATTGTCATAAGAAAGGCACTCGCATGAACTGGCAAGCACTGGGTTATGAAGGCGACCCGATGAAGAATAAGAAAGGAGAGAAGCACGCGAAATAGCTAAGCGTATTTAGGGCACTAATACCCAAACAACCTCGAAATGCAGGGTTCAGCATGTCGAGAAGTGACAGAATTCAAGGCATGAAATAGTAGGACTAGTTATTCTAATTCAATATTTCATAACACAGAAAAATGTTGCTTCTCGGCTTGCCCTACGGGAAATCTGAAACGAGCATTTTGAAGTGGCTTGGGTATACCTCCCATAGTGTCCTATCGTCAGCCGACCAGCCCTGCTATAGGTCGGCTGACACCTTTTAATCAAGTTTGCTCTGCCCACTTTATCACCAATGCATCTGCACGAGAGTAGAGAGATAATTCAGACAACTCCCGCTAAAAAAACAGCAAAACTCACTTTATTTTCATACCAAAGATGTAAAATCCCTGTTAAGTTGAACAAGACTTTCGAAGCTATACTATTATTTATACACCCTTTTCTGACTGTCCAAGGATGCGATAAGAGATGAGAGAAAACTTCAGTTTACTAAATAATAATCGCGCTAAGGTTGAGTTACTGCTCTCCTCGACGTTCATCAACTTGTTGTCTCTGGCGTTGCCTTTTACCATGTTGCAAATATACGATCGTATACTGCCAAATCAAGGTTATGGTACGGCAAGTGTCCTCGTATCAGCTGTCGCAGTCGCCATAATATTAGAGCTGTTACTTCGCTATGCACGCAGCTGGCTACTTGCTTCATCTGCCGCTAATTTTGAACTGCAAACAACGACCAAGGTCGTTCACTCTTTAATGCAATGTGATTATCACCATGTCGAAAACCTAGGTCCGGGGAAAATTTCCAATGGTCTCGCAAGCATTGCAGCCATGAGGGAGCTTTACTCAGGACAAGCCTTGGTTGCCTTAATGGACTTTCCATTTGTATTAATATTTCTGGCCCTCGTTGCCTATATCGGTGGGCCATTGGTGTTTATTCCGATTGCAGTATGGGCGCTGATCGGTGGACTGGTTTTCTTTATCGGTCAAAAGCTCAACACTGCAACACAGGAACTGGCTCTCACAGACAGCGAACGCTCGCGCCTGCTGATATTGGTGCTATCAGGGTTAACGACGGCAAAAGCTTTGGCAATGGAATCTCGTTTTTCATCCATTTACAATGAAATAAATTACCGTCGGCTTACCCAGCAGCAGCAAGTAGATTGGTTATCCTCAAAGTTACAAGAACTTATTCAGGGCGCCTCTCAAGGCACGACTTTGCTCATTGTACTGATTGGCTGTTTAGAGGTGTTAGATGGCAGTCTGACCACAGGTGGATTAGCGGCATGTTCCATTCTCGCCGGACGCGCGATTGCTCCCCTTAGTGCCATCATTAGTCTGCGATCAAGACTTGCTTCAGCCAAAACGGCCATGTCTAACGTTGATGACTTAGCCACCCTTCCTCAAGAGTCATTCAATGGCAGCACTCAGTACCAGCAAAAGTTACCACTTGGGCCTATTACCTTTGAATCGGCAGCCAGCAGCCAAGTCGGGGCCAAGCTTAACAACTTTAATCTCACCATTCCTGCAGGAAGCTTAGTCGCGGTGACTTCCGACCCTCTCACCCATGGCAGTTTGTTACTCAGTATTGTAGGTGCATTTCATCCCCTTGAGCAGGGACAGATCTGCATAGCGGGGATCCCACAAAAAGAGCATAGCGCTAATGAATATCGGCAATCGGTGACCTACGTTTCGCCTTGGCCCACTCTGTTTGCTGGCAGCCTTTTAGAGAATATGACCATGTTTAGACCAGAGAGAGAGTCAATGGCAATGGAGGTCGCAGAAACCTTAGGCCTAACAATGAGTATTGCTAAATTGCCTGCAGGTTATCAAACCGAAGTTGGAGTTAACGATAGTCAAATGCTGAATAAGGGGGCAATAAAACTCATTGCCTTAGTGAGAGCTATAGTGCAATCCCCGTCAATTCTATTACTTGACGAACCCATGATCTCTTTAGATGCCGACTCACAAATGCGGTTGCTAGATTTGCTTGAGCAATATAAAGGGGAGATCACCATACTTTGCGCCTCTCATTTTGATGCCTTAGCAAGGAAAAGTGATTTACGCGTAAATATTACTGCAAGTGGTGCGAGTGAAATCTTGCCCGCGCTGCAGCAGGCACAAGGATGAATATAATGACTGACACAAGTGTAATTCATTCAAATAGCCAAAACGCTACAGATCAAAACCCACTGGAGCTAAAGCAAGTTCTCATTGCGCTACTCCAGCAACTTGGCCTATATGCTCAAGCAAATAGTCTGATTAACGACCAAGCTATAAAAGAGGTCGATACAGTACAATTGGCTCGTTTACTCAAGAAACATCATATCGGCTTTTCAGTCTATAAAGTTCATAAGCAGGCCGTCTCTCAGTCAGTTCATCCCTTTATCGTGGTTCCTGAAACTGCACCTGCTTTTATTGCCCGTCGTCGCGATGAAGAGGTTGAGTTTTACGATGTGAATCGAAACCAATGGCAAGAGAGCAACAATGTCAGTTTATTCAAGTCTGGACATATTTTTATTGTAGAGACCCTACCAGTAAGCAAACAAAATATTCGCGCCTTTTCGACACACATGAGTAAAAGAACTAAATGGTACCGCCCGGTCTTTTGGCTTAGCTTACTGTCCAGCCTAACGGGTCTTGCTGTTCCATTATTTACCATGGCTGTTTATGACCGCGTAATTGGAGGTCAAGCCCCAAACATTCTACCCAGTATTGCGTTAGGCGCCACGTTAGCACTAGGCATTCTTGTTGCCAGCCGACTCACCCGCGCCAATGTATTAGCCAGCACCAGTAATCGCTTTGCCAGAGACCTATCTGATCTCACCTTCAGACGATTACTTAGTATGCCACTAATGGTGCTTTCTCGTGTAGGGCTCTCCAATCACATCGCAAGAATGCGTAACGCAGAAAAAGTCCGTACTTTGCTTTCAGGTCCCGGCGGCGCAGGCTTAGTCGACCTGCCCTTTACTCTTATCGCCTTTACTACGATAGCGCTACTCAGTGGTTGGTTGGTCATTGTTCCCATAGTGATGCTACTGCTGTTTTATTGGGTTATGAAAGTCGTCAGTAAATATGCACAATCTGCTTCGCCGACAATTAGCGGCGATTATCAAAACTCGATCAATGAGCTAGCTAAAAACCTTCTGCAACTTAAAACCAGTGGTGAAACCGATGGCTGGCATACTAAATTTGCTCGTCAATGCAAAGAAAACAGCAGACAAAATTTTCTATACGCCAAGCGCAATGGCCTCAATGCCGCAGTCGCTCATGCCATGAGCTTATTAACAGCGCTTGTTACGGTATTTACCGGGATTTTTTTAGTCCTAAACGAAAGCATTAGCCCGGGTGCACTCATCGCTTGTGTCATGCTTATTTGGCGAATTACAGGGCCAGCTCAACTCGCATTTTCATCCTCCCAAAAAATCACCATGATGGATTCGGCAATAAAACAGTTCGATCGTTTTATGCAAGCCAGTACTGAAAATAATGAACTCAGGTTAGACACACCTGACACCAGTCAGCCTCCCTCCATCAGTTTTCAACATGTTACTTTACGTTATGGCGCAGATTTTGAGCCTGCGCTGGCTGGGATTGCTGCTGATATAGAGCCCGGAGAAAATGTCGCAATCATAGGCCCTAACGCCTGTGGAAAAACTTCGATGTTACTCGCCGCAATGGGTGTAGTTGAAGCTCAAGCTGGCTATGTAACAGTTAATCATAAAAATCTGAAACAATACGATCCCGAAGCATTCAGACAATGGGCCGCGTTTTGTCCTGCACAACCCGATCTGTTCCCCGGAAGTCTAGCTGACAATCTACGCATCGCAAAACCTCACGCCACTGACGATGAGTTAATTGAGGCATTAAAAGCGGCTGGCGGAGAATCACTATTTAACGCACTGAATAACGACTTAAATATCGACCTGCTCAACAATCGCGGTCACACGCTTTTATCAGCCGTTGAAGGTAGCTACATCAGCTTAGCTCGCGCACTACTAAAGCAATCTAAACTGGTTATTTTAGATGAGCCCATCGCAAACCGGAATCCAGCGGCTAAAGCCCAACTCATCGAGACTTTTAGCCAACTCAAAGGCAACACCACAGTATTATTTACTAGCCACGATCAGGAACTGATCCAACAGGCCGATAAGGTCGTAATACTAGATAAGGGTGCCGTCGTTTACGTAGGACCGATACCTGAGCAATCCCCAACAACGCCCCAAGAACCTGACTCGCAGGAGAATGCCACCCATGGATAATCGTCAATTAGCTAATCGAGTGTGGCCTGAACATGAATTTACCGATGCCATTGAAGCGCCTGCGGAGCGCAAGCTGATAAAACGTATCATTTTACTGATCACAGGTTCTGTAATGATGATGTTGATCTGGTCTGTATTCACCCAAGTTGAGGAGATATCAAAGTCTAAAGGACAAGTCGTTCCTTTAGGACACCGACAAATAATCCAAAGTCGCACCGGTGGTACTATCGCCTCAATACTTGTTGAAGAAGGCGACGTGGTTAAGAAAGGCGATGTGCTTGCCAGTTTTGTGTCGATAGACAGCCAATCGGCTGAAGAGGAGTTAGCCAGTAAACGTGCTAACTTACTATTAAGAATCGAACGCTACGAAGCCTTTATCGACCAGAGAGAGCCTGATTTCACTGAATTTACCACTGAATATCCGCAATTGGTAAAACTACACACTTCCTCCCTCAATCGCATGAATGAAGAGCGCATTGCCATCAAGCTACTTTCTGAATCTGATATTGCCAAATCTCAAGCTGAACTAGATGGCCTAAAAGCCGAGATCCCCCCGCTTAGCGATCAAATTAAAACGGCTGAGCAAACCCTGAAAATGATGACGTCTGTCACCGAGGATCAAGCGGTATCTAAACTTAGGATCCTAGAGTCTCAACAGAAATTCGACGCCTATATGCGAGAGCTAAGAAGCATGGAAAGCAAACAACAAGTGCTTACTAAAAACCTACTCAACTTAGAGCAGCAACTAAATCAGAAGCAAGCGACCTTACTTAAGGAGGTCGGTGAAAAGCGTACCGACGCCCAAGCCGAGCTACTCGGTATTATCGCCCGACTGAAGTCATCCGATTCATTAGTGTCACAAAATACCATTACCGCTCCAGTCGACGGCATTATTCAATCCATTCCATCGACCTCATCAGGGAGCGTTATCCAGCCAGGTGGTACCGTTGCCGTTATCGTTCCTATGACAAAAACCGGTTTAATGGAAGCTAAGCTGTCCCCAAGAGATATTGGTTTTGTTCGAGTCGGCCAACCCGTAAGAATTAAAATTGATGCTTTTGATTACAGCCGCTACGGCGCGCTCGACGGGGTGGTAAAGCGTATATCCCCAAGCACTGATGCAGATGAAAAAGGGGGCGTATTTTACAAAGTTCAAATTGCAATTGATAAACCGTATTTTTCGGATAAACCCGGCCAGTTTGACTTGATCCCCGGCATGACAGGAGAGGCGGATATCGTCACCGGCGACAAAACCGTATTCCAATACCTTTGGAAGCCTGTGTTTACCAATGTCACTGAAGCTTTTGGTGAGCGATAAAGAGGAAGTAAACGATGAGTAATGACGATAACAAGCACACTCCGGCCTCTCATTCATCCGATAAAGCCAAAGCTGAACAGAAAAAGCGCGATCAAGAGTCTAAACACAAAGCCAAACAACTTGATAAAGATGTCGCACGCCAGAAAGCAAGAGAACTCAGAGACACAGGTAAAACCACCAGCATTGGCAACAAAGATTTAGTCGCTGATAAGTCTTGGTCAAACCAAGCTGCAATAGTAAAAACAGACTCAGCAGCCTTCTCCAATGACAAAGCATCAACAACCCGCCCGGATGAGACAACTGATACCGATAAATTATTAGTCACCCAGAACGAGGAAAATTCTGATCCGCAAAATCAACCAGCGACTACAGAAAAAACCACAAATAAAACAGAAAATAGTGAGCAACAAGTAGCAACAGGAGTCCGACCCCTTGGTTCATCAGAGACAACAGGCTTAGCGTCTGGTCACCACTTTACCAATAACAACACTCAAGGCACAGTGCTGACTCCTATCCCAAAAGCACTTAGCTTTAACACAAATGAATATCAGCAGCCTCATTTTACTATAACAATGAGCCCCCAAACGACGCTCAATCCTACGGTTCCGAATAAAACAGATCCTTCGACTACCTCCCCCTCCATCACACATTCCACTGGCACTGGCACTGGCACTGGCACTGGCACTGGCACTGGCACTGGCACTGGCACTGGCACTGGCACTGGCACTGGCACTGGCACTGGCACTGGCACTGGCACTGGCACTGGCACTGGCACTGGCACTGGC